>BNJU01000633.1_pt1 | contig 455664 bp, 368 predicted proteins | sample 8539281 | NCBI WGS metagenome assembly BNJU01 (sample SAMD00202456, study PRJDB9452) | human saliva metagenome | isolation source: human saliva | place: Japan
GGGTGCGGCCCGAGGCCTCGGCCCGGGAAATCACGTACCCGTAGGCGTCGGGTCGCTCGGGTCGCTCGCTGGGTCGCTGGACGGGGTTGAAGCCGAGGGGGGTACCGGTTTCGCCGTCGTAGAGGCCCGAGGCCCGCATGTGTCCCTTACCGTCGGAGGCGAGTGCGTCGAAGATGGCCGGCTTGCCCCAGGATCCGTAGAACCCGAGGTAGGGCACGGACAGGTCAGGCTGGGTCTCGGTGCGCGAGGTAAAACGGATGAAGCCATCGAGGAAGGTACCCGACGGCGCATTGTCTGTCACGTACTGGGCGAACGCGGATCCGGGGGTGACGTCGATGCCGACGGTAGCCTCGCCCTTCGCGGGCACAGTGACGGTCGCGCCCTCACCGATGCCAGACACGGCCGCGCCGCTATACGACACATCCACACCACGACCTCGCCAATCCGAGGAGTGCTCCGTGAAATAGCCGCCGTCGACGACCTCGGAGAGCGCCTGGGAGCCGAGCTCGTAAGTCGCTTCCGCGTCAGACAGGTTATGCAAGACGACGTCGAAGTGCCAGCCCGTCGTACCATCCCCCAGGTCAGCCTTGGGCCGAGACTGCTCAAGGGCACCCTTCACGGTCGGGTACACAGACGAGGTCGTAGCCGCCAAAGCGTCAACCAGGCCAGCACCCTGCTTGCGCGGAGAATACAGCGCCCCACTGCCCTGGGACGCGTCAGTCAGGGGACGGGCGGTACCCATAATGAGATTCTGGACGACGTCCACCTGCTCGCGCGCACTCATCGACGCAAACAGAGGATCAGACTGAACACGCTGCAAGACAATCGCACTAATACCCGACATCTGCGGAGTCGCCATGGACGTGCCGGAGAAGTGGTCGTAGTCGCCTCCGGGAACGGAGGAGAGGATGTTACCGCCGGGTGCCGCGATCTCGGGCTTGAGGCGTAGGTCGGGAGAGGCACCCCACGAGGAGAATTCGTTCATCCAGTAGGAGCTGGTGGGTTCCAGGACTTTGCCCTCAACGATGGTCAGGTGATGGTCGGCGGCCTCGAGCATGGCCTGTCCGTTCGCTTGTGAGATGAAGGCGGCGGGAGTATCGAGGGTTGACAGATTCATAATGAGGAGCGCGTCGCCGGGCTCGTTGTCGTACACGAGTATCGCTGTTGGCTTGAGCGGGGCGATATTGTCGAATTTGTCTTGGAAATCCAGGGTGCCGCGCGAGACCAGGACGATTGTTCCACCTAATCCCTCCGGGTATTGTGCCGTCAGGGCCGTGGCGTCCTCGGCTGTCCCGACACCTCCGTCCACGTATTCATACTCGCCGGGAGGTAGGTCCGACAGGTCGGCGACACTTTCGCCCTCGAAGCCGCGCGCACGCTGGTATGCGACGTCCCGACCGGCAGCGGTGAACGCGGCGTAGGCAGTTCCGTTCTCGATCGAGGCCACGGCCACCACGGAGGGATAGGACGCGGGTTCACACAACACTGACGTGTCGGGGTCGGAGGCGTAGGCCTGGTTGGTGCCCGACAGGTTGCCATACCCGGCCGAATACTCGTTACCCGCGGCGGCGTTGACGCTCACCCCGGCGTCCTGCAGGTTCTTGTAGACGCTCGCGTACACCGAGTCGGCCTCGTTATCCATGCCGCCGGTCTGGCCGAGCGACAGGTTTACGACGTCGGGACGTAGCACCGCCATGTCATCCAGCGCGGCCAGCAGCGCGGAGTCCGGGTATTCTCCAGTCTTGCTGCGCGAGACTTTCGCGACGATGACCTGCGCCTCGGGAGCCGTGCCCATAATCTTGTCGGCGTTACCCGCGGCTATGCCAGCGACATGCGTGCCGTGTGAACCGGAGTCGTCGGGTGCCGGCGAGGCATCGTTGTCACCGTCCGCGTAGTCGTAAGCAAAGGGAAATTTCTCGGACACGTATGTGCCGTTCTTACCCTCCCCAAGCTGAGGAAGCAGGGCCGCTACCTTCTCCGAATCGAGCGCGGGCGAACCCGACAGAGCGCCGTTCAAGGCCGGGTGGGTCATGTCCACGCCCGTATCGACGATGGCAATGACCATCCCCTCGCCCTTCTGCGCAACTCGGTCGGTGCGCATCATCACCTGGGAGCTGAGGTTGTCGGGATCCTGGGTGGCCAGCCTCGACGTGCGGATTCCTCCCTCTCTGTCGGCACCGCCCCACACTCGGCTCTCGCGCTCAAAGAAGGCCGACGCAACGCCATTCACTCCCCGAATCGCTTCCAGCGACCCGGCGGGTGCGCGCAGCGCAACACCCTGCAGGGCATGACGATACTCGTATTCCACCGTAACCGACGCGTCCGGGACAACACCGGCCACGGCCTCGCGAATCGAGGCAAGAACGCCCTCACGCTCGTTCCCCTCCCGGAAACGAACGATAATCCCGACGAGCTGAGCCGGGTCTTCATCGCTCGCCGCGCGTATGGGTTCAGGCGCGACGGTCTCGCCGTTCTTCGAGGTCAGCGCTGTGTCGGCATCACCGACAGGCAGGGACGAGGCCGTGGCAGCGCGGGCGGTTAGCGTGGGTGATGCACCCGGGTTGGGTTGAAAGGCGTGAGGCGGCGACGCTACAGACGAGGGACCCGTGACCACGAGCGCCCATGCGCCGACACACGCCAGGAGAACAGCTGATTTCTTCATCGACATGATGCACTCCTATGCGTTTGTGGGTGGCCGACGCTGGGTGCAGGGACATCTACACTATGTCGGCCATCACCTTCACCATAGCTCAGGGGCGCTCATGACAAGCCGTGTTTGCGCGCCTATTTATGGCTGTCTGGGCAGCCTGTCTAATGCAAGCAGGGGCACAGTACGCGTTGCCCCTCATCCGCACGTGGGACCTCTCATCCGCAACCAAACCCTCTGTTCCGTACGTGGGCGGGGCCGCCCACGTACGGAACAGCGGGTCCACGTGCGCAACAGCGGGTCCACGTGCGCAACAGCGGGTCCACGTGCGGAACAGCGGGCCCACGTGCGCACCAGCGGGCCCACGTGCGCAACAGCGAGTGGGCCCGGGAACCTCCGCGGTGGAGCGTTCCCGGGCCCAGGCCTCGTGAATCAGAAGCAGGCGGCGTTAGCGCTGCCAAACTCCCGACTCATCGAAGGTGTAGGTGCGGCCGTTGATCGTGTGAGTGCCGGTGAACATGGCGCCGTCAGGTCCCAGGTAGTACCAGGAGCCGCCCTGCTGGAGCCAGCCGGTGTGCATCGCGCCAGACGAGGAGAGGTAGTACCAGAGACCGTCGACCTTGACCCAGCCGGTGTGCATGTCGCCGGAGGTGCCCAGGTAGTACCAGGAGCCGCCCTGGGACAGCCAGCCAGTGGCCATGACGTTCGTGGCGGAATCCAGGTAGTACCAGGAACCACCGTCGCGGATCCAGCCGCTCAGCAGGGTGCCGGAAGCGTCCGCGTACACCCACTCGCCGGAGGGGCGCTTGAGGAACCCGGTCATCATGTAGCCGGCAGGGCCGAACTGGTAGTCGGAGCCGTTGATGGTGTACCAGCCGCTCGCCAGGTAGTCGGAGCCGTTGGCGCAGACGTACCACCAGCCGGTGGCGTCATTTGCCCAGTGTCCGCCCGCGGGGTCGGTGCAGGGAAGCTTCGCGCCCTCGTTGCTGGTGGGCAGGTCGACGGTGCGCGGCTCGGAGTGGTTGAGGCCGTAGTCCCATGCGAGCAGGTACGGGTGGGCGATGACTTCGCCGGAGCCGCCCTGGTCGGTCCACGCCTGGGAGAGTTCGGACATGGGGACGTCGAGCTCGTAGCGGTACTTGCCGTCGTCTCCCTTGACGCCCTCGGTGTCGGAGAAGATGTGGCGGTAGAACCACAGGCCGTCGGCCGGGTCGTGCAGGTCGATGCCCGCGAGGGGCTTGTTGTCGGTCACGGCGATGGTGACGTGCGGCGCGTCGCCGTCCTTGCTGAATGCGAGGGTGTCGACCGTGGGGGCGGTGGTGTCGATGCTGAAGTTGTACGAGATCGACTGCTCGGCCTGCGAGGGGCCGTCGTTGTGCGCGGAGAGCGTCAGCGTGTAGTCGCCGTCGGGCAGGTTCTTGTACGCGTCGGAGCGCAGGTCCAGGGTCGTGGGCTCGTGGCCGTCCTCGACCCAGGTCATCTTGCCGGTGCTGGGGTTAACACCGGACTTCCAGGCCTGGTGGGTCACGTACGAGGCGACGGATTCACCGGCGGCGTTCGCGTACACGGTGTTGAGCGTGTGGACGCTGCGCAGGGTGCCGGTGCGCGGTTCGAGGACCGTGGGAGCGCCCGAGGCCGTGGCACGGGAGATCACGTAACGGTCAGCCTTGGGCGTGCCGGTGCGCGCGTCGGCCTTGACCAGGGGGTTGTATCCCAGCTGCTGGCCCGTGGTGCCGTTGTAGATGCCCGAGGCCAGGGTGTGCGCTCCCCGTCGGAGGCGAGGGCATCGAAGATGGGGGCCTTGCCCCAGTCGCCATAGAAGCCCATGTAGGGCACGGTCAGGTCGGGCTGAGACGCGGTCTTCGAGGTGAGGCGCACGAAGCCGTCGAGGAACGTGCCGTTGGGCGCGTTCTGCGCGACGTAGGAGTCGAAGGCGGCGCGAGGCGTGACGTCCACGCCCACGGTCGCTTCGCCCGAGGCGGGGACGGTGATGGTCGCGCCTTCGCCGGTGCCGCTCACGGCCGCGCCGGAGTAGGCGATGTCCACGCCCTTGCCTCGCCAGTCGGAGGAGTGGCCGGTGAAGAACCCATCCTCAACGAACTCGGAGAGCGCCTGCGTGTTCAGGGCGTAGGTGGCCTCGACGCCGGAGAGGTTGTGGAGGGTGACGTCGAAGTGCCATCCCTTGGTCCCATCCCCCAGGTCGGCCTTGGGTCGGGAGGACTCGGGGGCGCCCGCCACGGTCGGGTATACGGACGAGGTCGTGGCAGCCAGGACGTTCGCCAGACCCGAGCCCTGCTTGCGCGGGGAGTACGGGTCGCCGGTGTCCTGGAGCGGGTCGGCGATGGGAGCGGCCGTGCCCATGATGAGGTTCTGGACGACGTCAACCTTTTCGCGTGCGCTCATGGACGCGAACAGCGGATCATTCTGGACGCGCTGCAGGACGACCGCGCTCACGCCCGCCATCTGCGGGGTCGCCATCGACGTGCCGGACATGAACTCGTAGGTGCCTCCGGGCACCGAGGAGTAGATGTTGCCGCCGGGTGCGGCGACCTCGGGCTTGAGGCGCAGGTCGGGGGTGACGCCCCAGGAGGAGAAGCTCGACATGGAGTACTTCGAGCTGGGGGCGACGACCTTGCCGGGGGCGACGCTCAGGTGGTGGTCGGCGGCGGCCAGCATGGCCTCGCCGTCCGCCTGCGAAATGAATGCGGCGGGCACGCCGTCCGTCGCCAGGCTCATGACAACGAGGGAGTCACCGGGAACGTTGTTGTAGACGATGAAGCCGGCGGGCTTGGAGCCTGCGATGTTGTCGAACTTGGTCTGGAAGGTGAGGGAGCCTCGCTTGACCAGCACGATCTTTCCGGCCAGGCCCTCGGGGTACTTGGCCTTGAGCGCGGCGCCGTCCTCGGCCGAACCGATGCCGCCGTCGACATATTCGAAGGGGGCCGCCGGTCAGGTCGGACAGGTCGGGCATCTTCTGACCGTTAGCGCCACCGGCCCGCTGGAAGGGAATGTCGCGGTCGCCGACGGTGAACGCGCTGTGCGCCAGCGAGTTATCGACGGAGGCGACGGAGACCACGGAGGAGTAGGTCGCTGGCTCGCACTGGGTGGAGGAGTCCGGGTCGGACGCGAAGGGCAGGTTTTTGCCGGAGGTATTGCCGTATCCGGCCGTGTAGTGGTTGCCGGCTGCCGCGTTGACGGTCACGCCCACGTCCTGCAGGCTCTTGAAGACGGTCGCGTAGACCGAGTCGGCCTCGTTGTCCATACCTCCGAGCTGGCCGAGCGACAGGTTGATGATGTCGGGGTGCAGGATTACCATGTCGTCGAGTGCGGCGAGCAGCCCGGAATCGGTGATGTCGCCCTCGACGCTGCGCGCGACTTTGGCGACGATGATCTGCGCGTCGGGCGCGATGCCGACGATTTCGCCCGCGTTGCCCGCGGCGATGCCAGCGACGTGCGTGCCGTGCGATCCGGCTTGTCCGGTCGGCGAGGCGTCCGGGTCATTATCCGCGTAGTCGTAGGCGAAGGGGAACTTCTCCGACACGTAGGTGCCGGTCTTGCCGTCGCCCAGCTGGGGGGTCAGGGACGCCACCTTGTCCGCCGAGAGCGCGGGGGTCCCCCCGAGGGCGCCCGCGAACGCCGGATGCGTCATGTCCACGCCCGTGTCGATGACGGCGATGACCTTCCCGTCGCCCTTCTGGGTGATCTGGTCGGCGTGTATCATCAGCTGGGCGCTGAGGTTGGCGGGGTCCTGGGTTGAGGTACGGGCAGAGTTCGTCGCTCCCTCGCCAGCGACCTGGTCGTCGGCATCCTCGACGGGGGTCTCGCGCTCAATGAAGGCGGCCTTGACGCCATTCGCGGCTCGGATCGCGCTGAGTGACCCAGCGGGTGCCTTGAGGGCGTAGCCGTCCAGAGCGTTGTCATACTCGCGCTCCACCGTGGCGGCGGATCCAGGGACGGCCCCGGCCACGGCCTCGTTGATGGAGGCGAGCGCGGAGCTGCGGTCAGCTCCGTCCTGGAGCTGGACGATGATACCGACGACGCGCGCCGGATCCTGGTCGTTCACCGTCGCGTCCGCCTCGGGCGTCGCGGTCTCGCCGTTCTTCGAGGTCAGCGCGGTGTCAATGTCACCCACGGGCAGGGACGAGGCCTGGGCGTCCTGGGTGGGTTGGGGCGCCGTGGGCGTCGGCGGAGATGCAAGGGACGCGGGCCCCGTGACCGCCAGCGCACAGGCGCCGACGAGCGCGAGGAGCGCCGTAGGTTTCTTCGTTGTCATGTGCGTAACTCCAATGTGTCGACAGGCGGCCGCCCTTGGGCGTGAAGACCGCGCCGTGTCGGCCGCCACACCCAACATACCTTACAAAAGGCTTGTGACAAACTTTGTTTCACATTGGGAAACGATTGAAGAATATTTTACTAATAAACCGGCCCGGGCCTCGGAACGCTTACAAAACAACGTTCCGAGACCCGGGCCGATTCTTCGTCAGACGCCGACGCTCAGCTCACCTGACCCATGCACCCGACTCGTCAAAGACGTAGGTACGTCCATTGATCGTGTGCGTGCCGGTGAGCATCGCGCCGGAGTAGGACAGGTAGTACCAGGAGTCGCCCACCTTGACCCAGCCGGTCTGCATGATGCCGTCGGTGTTCATGTAGTACCAGGACCCGTCAACCTGCACCCAGCCGACGGCCATCGCACCGCTGTCGGACAGGTAGTACCAGGAGCCGCGGTCGAGCAGCCAGCCGGTGCGCATGACCTTGGTGTCGGGATCCATGTAGTACCAGGAGCCGCCGTCGCTGACCCAGCCGCCCACCAGAGCACCCTCGGAGTCCGCGTAGACCCACTCACCGGAGGGACGCTGGAGGAAACCGGTGGACATGTAGCCGTTGGGACCGAACAGGTAGTCGGAGCCATTGATCGTGAACCAGCCGCCCTTGAGGTAGTCCGTGCCGCTCGCACAGGCGTACCACCAGCCAGTGGAGTCGTGGGCCCAATGTCCGCCCGTGGGACTCACGCACGGAGCGATCGGACCCTCGTTGTCGGAAGGCAGGTCAATCGTGACGGCCTCGGAGTGGTTGAGGCCGTAGTCCCACGCCATGACATAGGGGTGAGCGACGATGTCGCCCGTGCCACCCTGCGCAGTCCACCCGTCCTCAAGCTCACCCAGGCCGAGGCTCAGGCTGTAGTGGTACCTACCATTACTGAACCACTGATTGGAACTGTTATCAATGACATCACGGTAGAACCACAGGCCACTGCCGGGATCGTGGACAGTAAAGCCCGCAATGGGGGACTCGTCGCTGATCTGCAGGTCGAGGGTAGGACCGACGACATCCCCGAGGTCCACGTTCACGCTTTCCAGAACCGGAGCCTTCGTGTCGACGCGGAAGTCGTAGGAGATGGATTGCTCGGTGGCCGAGGGCCCGTCGTTGCTGGCGGCAATCGTCAGCTTGTACGTGCCATCGGGCAGGTTCTTGAACTCGTCGGACGTCAGGTCCAGTCCCCTGGACGCATGGCCTTGCTCCACCGCAGTCATGACCCCATTCGAGTCCAGGGCGGACTTCCAGTTCTGGTGAGACGTGTACGAGGCGACGACCTCGCCAGCAGCGTTCGTGAAGGTTGTCGTCATCGTGTGAACGGAACGCAAGGTTCCCGTTCGAGGGAACACGGCATGGGGCGCATACACAGAATCGGCGCGGGAGATCACGTAATTCCCGGCGTTGGGGCGACCCTCACGCTTTGTCACATCGTCGAGGGGGTTGTAGCCGAGCAGGGAGCCATTGGCTGAATCGACAATGCCCGAGGCCAGAATGTGCCCATCGCCCTCAGAGGCGAGCTGGTCAAAGATCGCGGGCTTACCCCAGTCGCCGTAGAAGCCCAGGTAGGGCACGGTCAGATCAGGCTGACCCTGCGTGCGCGACGTGAAGCGCACGAAGCCCTCCAGGAAGGTACCCGACGGCGCATTGTCTGTCACGTACTGGGCGAACGCGGATCCGGGGGTGACGTCGATGCCGACGGTGGCCTCGCCCTTCGCGGGCACAGTGACGGTCGCGCCCTCGCCGGTGGCCGAGGCAGCGCCGGAGTAAGCAATCTCCACGCCCTTGCCACGCCAATCGGAGGAGCGCTCACTGAAGAAGCCGTCCGTCACGATGTCGGAAAGCGCCTGAGAGTTCATCTCATAGGTCGCCGCCGCGTCGGACAGGTTGTGCAGGACGACGTCGAAATGCCAGCCCTTCGTACCATCCCCCAGGTCGGCCTTGGGGCGGGAGGCCTCGGGGGCACCCTTCACGGTCGGGTACACAGACGAGGTCGTAGCAGCCAGAACGTTCACCAGGCCAGATCCCTGCTTACGCGGAGAGTAGTAGGCACCGGTGTCCTGGAGCGGATCGACGACGGGGGTGGCCGTGCCCATGATGAGGTTCTGGACGACGTCCACCTTCTCGCGATCACTCATCGAGGCGAAGAGCGGATCGTTCTGAACACGTTCAAGCACGACGGCGCTCACGCCGACGATCTGAGGCGTCGCCATGGACGTGCCGGACATGAACCCGTATGCGCCGTCAGGCACCGAGGAATAGATGTTGCCGCCGGGGGCAGTCACCTCGGGCTTGAGCCGCAGATCAGGGGTGACGCCCCACGAACTGAAGCCGGACATCGAGTGCTTGGCGCTGGGCGCGACCGTCATACCCTCAACGAGGGTCAGGTGATGGTCGGCGGCAGCCAACATGGCCTGACCATCGGCCTGCGACATGAAACCGGCGGGCACACTCAGCGTCGACAGGCTCATGACCATGAGCGCGTCGCCCGGGACGTTGTTGTAGACGAGGACGCCAGCGGGCTTGAGGTCTGCAAGGTTCGACACCTTAGCGTCGAAGGTCAGCTTACCGCGCGACACGAGCACGAACTTACCGGCCAGTCCGTCCGGGTACTTCTCCTTGAGAGCTTTCACATCTTCTTCGGAGGCGATTCCACCGTCAACGTACTCGTAGTCGCCAGCGGGCAGCTCGGCGATGTCAGCGATCTTGTCGCCATTCTCCGCGCGCGCACGCTGATAGGCGATGTCTCGTCCGGCCGCCTTGAAGCCGTTGGCCTGAAGCACGTTATCGAGGGAGGCAACGGCAACCACGGGGGCATAGGAAGCGGGTTCGTCCAGGGTCGAGGAGTCGGGGTCGGAGGCGTAGGCCAGGTTCTTACCCGAGTTGTTGCCGTAGCCTGCGGAGAATTCGTTACCGGCGGCCGCGTCGACTGCGACCCCCTTCTCCTGCAGCGTCTCGAAGATTCCCGCGTAGACGCTGTCGGCGGCGTTATCCATGCCGGCCGTCTGGCCGAGCGAAAGATTCACGACATCGGGGCGCAGGACCGCCATGTCATCCAGGGCGGATAGCAGCGCGGAGTCCGGGATACCGCCGCGGTCACGCTCAACCTTCGCGACGATGATCTGCGCGTCGGGGGCAACGCCCATAATCTCACCGGCGTTACCCGCGGCGATACCGGCGACGTGCGTGCCGTGGGAACCTGCCGGGGACGCGTCGGCGTCATCGTCCGCGTAATCGTAGGCGAAGGGGAACTTCTCGGAGACGTAGGTGCCTGTCTTGCCCGCACCCAGCTGGGCGGCCAGGGAGGCCACCTTTCCCGCATCCAGGGCGGGAGTCCCGGACAGGGCACCGGCGAAGGCCGGGTGGGTCATGTCCACGCCCGTGTCGATGACGGCAATGACCTTGCCCGCGCCCTTCTGGGACACCTGGTCGGCGTGCATGATGAGCTGGGCACTCAGGTTGTCGGGATTCTGGCCCGCCAGGCGTGCGGCCATGAAACCGCCCTCGGCCTCGGGCGTCACGTTATCGGCGTCGGGCGTCACGTTATCGTCGACCTGAATCTCACGCTCGAGGAACGCGGCCTTCACGCCGCTCACGCTGCGGATCGCGTCAAGCGACCCAGCGGGGGCCTTCAGCGCGAATCCGCTAAAGGCATTGGTGTACTCGCGGCTCACCTCGGCGGAGGCGCCCGGGTCAACCCCAGCCACGGCCTCGTTCATGGCGGCGAGGGCGGCAGCGCGGTCGGTGCCGCTCGCCAGCTCGACGATGATGCCGACGACGCGCGCGGAGTCCTCGGCAGCAGAGGCCTGGGTCGGCGCAGCGGCCGGGGTCTGTCCGTTCTTCGAGGTCAGCGCGGTGTCGACGTCGCCGACCGGAATGATCGGTTCGGTCGCGGACGGCGCGGGCTGCGGGGTGACGGGGGCGGGCGGTGCCGCAAGGGCAGCCGGAGCCGCGACCGCAAGCGCGCACGCCCCAGCGAGCGCAAGCAACACCACTGGTTTCTTCGGTGTCATAGTCGTAAAACTCCCATGTGTTGATGACAGACCGCACGGGCGCAGTACAAAGTCCGACCCAACGGTCATTACTTCGTAGGGTACACGACACAACACGCGAGTTTGACACCGTTTCACGAACGACATCGCTCCCGTCCATAAACGAGGCCTGGGCCCGGGAACGCTGTCGCACTAGCGTTCCCGGGCCCAGGCGGTATGTTTCACGAAGAAGACGTCAGATCACTTGATCCACTCGCCAGATTCGCTGAACTCGTAGGAGTTTCCATCGATCGTGCGGGTACCGCTGTACATCGCACCGTCGGAACCCAGGTAGTACCAGCGGCCACCGATCTTGACCCAGCCGGTCTGCATGGCACCGTTGTTGCCCAGGTAGTACCAGGAGCCCCTACCGCGCACCCAGCCGGAGCGCATGTAGCCGTTGCCGTCAAAGTAGTAGTAGCGACCGTCGATGAGGTACCAGCCGTTGCGCAGGTACGCACCGTTGTTGCACTGCCACGCCCAGCGGTAGCCGTCGGTCACCCAGCGGCCACCCATGGAGGGGCTACACACGTTGCCGCCGATGCCGCCACCGTTGTCGCCGCCGCCGTTACCGGGCTGGTCCCCGGTGTTGCCACCGTCGTTGCCGCCGCCATTACCCGGCTGGTCCCCGGTGTTGCCACCGTCGTTGCCGCCGCCATTACCCGGCTGGTCCCCGGTGTTACCACCGTCGTTGCCGCCGCCGTTACCCGGCTGGTCCCCGGTGTTACCACCGTCGTTGCCGCCGCCGTTACCGGTAGCCGCCCCGATCGTGGTGGCCTTGGAGTGGTTGAGGCCGTAGTCCCACGCGAGCACGTAGGGCTTGCTGGAGCTGCCGCCGCTCACCCTGCTCATGTCGACGGTGGCCGTGTAGTGGTAACGACCGTTCGAGTAGGTCTGGTCGGCGTCGTTACGGATGACGTCGCGGTAGATGTACTGGCCGCTGTTCGGGTCGTTCACCGTGAAGCCCGCCAGCGGCGACTCGTCGCTGATCTCCACGTTGAGGGTGGAACCCCCGTTGCTCAGCGTGGCACGCTCGGCGACGGGCGCCTTGGTGTCAACGCGGAAGTTGTAGGTCAAAGCCTGCTTCGTCGGCGAGGGGCCGTCGTTGGAGGCGGAGATCGTCAGCGTGTACTTGCCGTCGGGCAGCCTCGAGTACTTGTAGTCGTTGAGGTTGATCGAACGCGACTCGTGGTTTTCCTCAACCCAGGTCATCCGACGCTCGTCGGAGTTATACACCGACTTCCAGTTCTGCGTGGAGGTGAAGGAAGCGACGCTCTTGCCGGCCTCGTTCGCGTAGGTCGTGGTCATCGTGTGGACGGACCGCAGCGTGCCCGTGCGAGGAGTGATAGCCGTGGGCGCGCCCGAGGCCGTGGAACGGGAAATCACGTAGCGGTCGGCGTTGGGACGACCCTCGCGCTCGCTGCCCTTGACGAGGGGGTTGTAGCCGAGGAGGCTGCCGTTCTGGCCGTTGTAGATGGCCGAGGAAGCAGCGTGGCCGTCACCCTCGGAGAGCATCTGATCGAAGATCGAAGGCGTGCCCCAGGATCCGTAGAAGCCCAGGTAGGGCACGGTCATGTCGGACTGGCCATTCGTGCGAGCCGTGAAGCGCACGAAGCCGTCCAGGAAGGTGCCCGAGGGGGCGTTCGCGCTCACCCACTGGGCGAACTGGCTGCCGGGGGTGACGTCGATACCAACGGTGGCCTCGCCCTTGGCGGGGACGGTCACGCTGTTGTTGGAGAAGGAGACGCTGACGCCCTTGCCGTTCCAGTCGGTGGAGCTGCCGGTGAAGAGGCCGCCCGAGATGTTTTCAGACAGGGCCTGAGCGGAGAGATCGTAGGTCGCCGCCGTGCCGGACATGTTGTGCAGGGTGACGTCGAAGTGCCAGCCCTTGGTGCCGTCACCGAGTTCCGCCTTGGGGCGGGAAGAGTCGGCAGCACCGTTCACGGTCGGGTACACGGACGAGGTCGTTGCCGCCTGAACGTTCACGAGGCCTGCGCCCTGCTTACGCGGGGAGTAGTAGGCACCGGAGCTGGCGTTCGGATCGGCGACGGGGACAGCGGTGCCCATGATGAGGTTCTGGACGACGTCGGCCTTCTGGCGCGCGCTCATCGAGGAGAAGAGCGGGTCGTTCTGAACGCGTTCAAGCACGACGGCGCTGACGCCGGTGATCTGCGGGGTCGCCATGGACGTGCCGGACATGTACTGGTAGCCGCCGCCGGGCACGGAGGAGTAGATGTTGCCGCCGGGGGCGGTCACCTCAGGCTTGAGGCGCATGTCAGGAGACACGCCCCACGAGCTGAAGTCAGACATCTTGTAGGCACCGCGACCGTTCCGCGCGTTTTCGATGGAGGCCACCGACACGACGGGCGCGAAGGTGGAGGGTTCACCCAGGGTCGAGGAGTCCGGGTCAGAGGCGTAGGGCAGGTTCTTGCCCGACTTGTTGCCGTAAGCAGCCGAGTATTCGTTGCCGGCGGCCACGTCGACGATAGTGCCGTTGTTCTGCAGCTTCTCGTACACGCCCGCGAACAGGGTGTCGGCCGCGCTGTCCATGCCGGCCGTGCGGCCGAGGGACAGGTTCACGACGTCAGGCTTAATGACCGTCATGTCATCCAGGGCCGCCAGCAGTGCGGAGTCGGGGATGCCGCCGCCGCGGCTGCGCGCGACCTTGCCGACGATGATCTGAGCATCGGGGGCAATACCCGTGATCTGACTACCGTTCGCTGCGGTGATGCCGGCAACGTGCGTGCCGTGAGAACCAGCCGGTGATGCGTCGTTGTCACCGTCCGCATAGTCGTAGGCGAAGGGGAACTTCTGGTTGACGTAGGTGCCGCTCTTGCCCACCTGTCGTGCCAGAGCAGCGCCCTTGGAGCTGTCGATCGCGGGAGTTCCGTGCAGGCCTCCCGAGAACGCGGGGTGGCTCATGTCCACGCCCGTGTCGATGATGGCGACGACCTTGCCAGCGCCGGTCTGGGAGATCTTGTCGGCCTTCATCATGACCTGGGCGGACAGGACGTCGCCGTGCTGCGCGGCGCGCATGGCTGCCATGGGGTTACTCTCGGCGTCGGCGGCACTGCCGGAGTCGGCCGAGGCATCGGCACCGCCGGTGCCCTCCGCGTCGGCGGGAGTGTCATCGCCATCGTCGCTGACTTGGGTCTCGTGATCGAGGAAGGCGCTCTGGACACCGCTCACGCCGCGGATCGCATCCATCGAGCCGATGGGGGCGCTCAGCGCGAAGCCGGTAAAGGCGTTGGTGTACTCGCGCGATACCTCGGCGGAGGCGTCCGGGTAGACCGCAGCCACGGCCGAGTTGATAGAGGCGAGGGCGGCGGCGGTGTCGGTGCCGTCCTCGAGCTGGACGATCATATCGACGACGGTCGAAGAGTCTTCTTCGGTCGTGGCCGGGGCCCCCTCGTCGAGAAGGGACTCGCCATCGGCGGAGGTCAGCGCGTTGTCGACGTCGCCCACAGGGAGCTCGGGAGCGGGTTCGCTCGCCGCAGCCTCGTCAGCGCCCGACTGCGCGGACTGTGCAGCGTCGGCGTCAGAGCCGGCCTGGTGGAGGAGCGACCCCGGCATGGCCAGGGACGTGGGTAGCGCGATGGCAACCGCGCATGCGCCAGCGATAGCGAAAAGCTTCACCGGTTTCTTCGGTGTCATGTGTCTAACTCCAATGATGTGTCGGGAGACCCGGACGGGCCTGCCACAAACTTTGACCGAATGGCCACTGAATATCAGAGTACAACACTTATCGCGGAATCCAGAAGCCCTTTGGCAAAAATCCCAACACTTTTTCAACAATGAAGCCGGGTTCGACTACCTCACGCAAGATACTATCAAACCCAGGATTTGCAGGATTTTCTCCCCTGAGACTACCTCACCAAGGCACCCGAAGGGTCGAAGGTGCAGGTCCGTCCATAATCATTTGCACATCGGTCAGCATCGTCCTGTCAGACTCTCACGCCCGTGTTATATGGAGGTTTGTTGAGCTCGCTTTCTTTCGTCTTATTGCGTGTTGGCGTCTGCTTGTTGTAGTGCGATTCCACCATGAGCGAGGGGGGCGGCTTGCATTGTCAAGCCAGTCAACTGTTTCACAGGCGACACGGCACCCGTCCATCAACGAGGCCTGGGCCCGGAAACGCCGTCATGTCAGCGTTTCCGGGCCCAGGCCGTGAGTCGTCAACGGTTGTCAGATCACTTGACCAGTGCACCCGAGTTATCGAAGGTGTAGGTCTTTCCGTCGATGTTGCGCGTGCCCGTGCACATCGAGCCACCGTTGCTGGGATCCAGGTAGTACCAGGTGTCTCCCTGGTTCAGCCAACCGGTCTGCGCGTTCCCGTCAGGTCCGACGAAATAGTCCTTGCCGCCGATGTTAGACCACTGGTTGCGAGGGAGGCTCTTCCCGCTCACGCACTTCTGCCACCAGCCGACCGGATCGCTCAGCCAGTATCCGTTCAGGAAGTCGCAGTAACCGGAGTTGCCGCCATTGCCCGGGTTACCACCGGGCTGACCGCCGCCATTGTCCCAGCCATCGCCGGGCTGGCCGCCGCCGTTATCCCAGCCGTCACCGGGCTGGCCGCCACCGTTACCGGGCTGGCCGCCACCGTTGCCCCAGTCATCACCGGGCTGACCGCCACCGTTGCCCCAGTCATCACCGGGCTGACCGCCACCGTTACCGGGCTGGCCGCCACCGTTGCCCCAGTCATCACCGGGCTGACCGCCACCGTTACCGGGCTGATCGTCGCCCCAGTCATCACCGGGCTGACCGCCGCCGTTACCGGGCTGGCCGCCACCGTTACCGGGCTGATCGTCGCCGACACCGGGCTGGCCGCCACCGTTACCGGGCTTGCCGCCGTTCATCGTGACGGGCTCGGAGTGGTTGAGTCCGTAGTCCCACGCGACAACGTAGGGATTGTTGCTGGCGCCACCCTGAACCTGGTTCAGGTCGATGCTGGTCTTGTAGTGGTACCGACCGTTCTCGTAGGTCTGGCTGTTCTCGTCACGAGCAACCTCGAGGTGGATGTAGCGACCGCTATTCGGATCGTTCAGCGTGAAGCCGGCCAGGGGCGACTCATCGCTGAGTTCCACCGAAAGGGTGGAACCATTCACCTTGGCGCTGTCCACAATGGGGGCCTTGGTGTCGATACGGAAGTTGTACGTAATGGACTGTTCAGTAGACGAGGGGCCGTCGTTGTTGGCGGCAATCGTCAGCTTGTAGTTGCCGTCGGGAAGGCTCGCGTACTTGCCTTCCTTCAGGTCGATGGACCGAGGCTCCTGCCCCTCTTCAACCCAGCTCATCCGTTCTTCTTCAGGATCGATGGTCGACTTGAAGTTCTGGAAGGAGGTGAAGGAGGCAACGCTCTTGCCCGCCTCATTCGTGTACGTGGTGGTCATCTTGTGAACGCTGCGCAGCGTGCCCGTACGAGGGCTGATCGCTGTGGGTGCACCCGAGACCGTGGAACGGGAGACCACGTAGCGCTCAGCGTTAGGACGACCCTGGCGTTCCCGCCCCTTGAGGAGGGGGTTGTAGCCGAGGAGGCCGCCCCGGTCACCGTTGTAGATGCCCGAGGAAGCAGCATGCGCGTCACCCTCGGAAACGAGCGCATCGAAGATCGCCGGCTTGGCCCAGGATCCGTAGAAGCCCAGGAAAGGAACGCCCAGGTCGGGCTGACCGTTCGTACGCGAGGTGAAGCGCACGAAACCGTCCAGGAAGGTGCCCGCAGGAGCGTTGGCGGAGACGTACTGAGCAAACTCGTTGCCGGGCTTGATATCAATGCCGACCGTGGTTTCACCCTTGGCAGGAACCGTCACGCTCGAGCCAGAGAAGGAAACGCTGACGCCCTTGCCGTTCCAGTCAGTGGAGTGACCGGTGAAGAAACCGCCCTCAATGTTCTCGGACAGAGCCTGGGAAGAGAGCTCGTACGTAGCAGGCGTGTCGGACACGTTGTGCAAGGTGACGTCGAAGTGCCAGCCGTTGGTGCCATCACCGAGTTCCGCCTTGGGGCGGGAAGAGTCGGCAGCACCGTTCACGGTCGGGTACACGGACGAGTTTGTGGCACCCTCAAGGTTCGCCAGGCCTGCACCCTGCTTACGCGGGGAGTAGTAGGCACCGCCACCCTGTCCGGGATCCACAACCGGGACCGCAGTTCCCATGATCAGGTTCTGGACAACATCCACCTTCTGACGATCATTCAGCGACGAGAAGAGCGGGTCGTTCTGAACGCGCTCAAGCACGACGGCGCTGGCACCGGTCATCTGGGGCGTTGCCATGGACGTACCGGACATCATCTGGTAGCCGCCGCCGGGCACGGAGGAGTAGATGTTGCCGCCGGGGGCGGTCACCTCAGGCTTGAGGCGCATGTCAGGAGACACGCCCCACGAGCTGAAATCGGACATCTTGTAGTTGCCGTTTGCCCCGTTCCTCGCGTTCTCAATGGACGCGACCGTGACCACAGGAGCGAAGGAGCCAGGCTCACCCAGGGTCGAGGAATCCGGGTCAGAGGCGTAGGGCAGGTTCTTGCCCGACTTGTTGCCGTAGCCGGCCTGGAACTCGTTGCCGCCAGCAACGTCGAGAGTGATGCCCTTCTCCTGCAGCTTCTCGTACACGCCCGCGAACAGGGTGTCGGCATCGCTGTCCATGCCGGCCGTGCGGCCGAGGGACATGTTCACGGCGTCAGGATGCAGAGTAGCCATGTCATCCAGGGCTGCGAGCAGCGCGGAGTCGGGGATGCCGCCACCGCGGCTGCGCGCAACCTTCGCAACGATGATCTGAGCATCGGGGGCGATACCCATGATTTGATCACCATTGGCTGCGGTGATACCGGCGACGTGCGTGCCGTGGGCACCCGCCGGGGAGGCATCGTTGTCACCGTCCGCGTAGTCGTAGGCGAAGGGGAACTTCTCGGACACGTAGGTGCCGCTCTTGCCCACCTGCTGTGCCAGAGATGCGCCCTTGGAACTGTCGATCGCGGGAGTTCCGTGCAGGGCTCCCGAGAATGCGGGATGGTTCATTTCCACACCCGTGTCGATGATGGCGACGACCTTGCCTTCGCCCTTCTGAGTAACCTTGTCAGCGTGCATCATGATCTGCGCGCTCAGGTTATCGGGGTGCTGCGAACGTGACGCAGTCGTTGCGGAACCGCTGCCCGCGTCGTCAGAGTCGCCGTTTGCATCGTCGCTGACTTGGGTCTCGCGATCAATGAAGGCGCTCTGGACACCGCTCACGCCGCGGATCGCATCCATCGAGCCGATGGGGGCGCTCAGCGCGAAGCCCGTAAATGTGTTGCTGTACTCGCGTTTCACCTCGGCGGAGGCGTCCGGGTAGGCCGCAGCCACGGCCGAGTTGATAGAGGCGAGGGCGGCGGCGGTGTCGGTGCCGTCCTTCAGCTGGACGATCATATCCACGACGCGCGAGGATCCGTCATCGGTGGAGGCCTGAGTTTCCCCATCAACCACCTGCTCGCCCTCCTCTGAGGTCAACGCATTTTCAGCGTTACCCACGGGCAGTTCAGGCTCGGGCTCAGGCTGCGCGACCACTCCGGCTGCGGATTGCGCAGCCTCGGGGTCAGAATCGGCCTCGGGCCCAAAGACCCGGGCAGCGCAAGAGACGTCGGCAGCGCGACTGCAACCGCGCATGCGCCGGCGATTGCGATGAGTTTCGCCGGTTTCTTCAGTGTCATATGTCTAACTCCAATGTTGGCGTCTGGGGACCTTACAGACCTACCTAAAGTCTGACCTGTTGGTCACCCGGAACTAGAGTACAACACTTATCGCAGAATCTGGAAGTCTTTTTTCAAATTCCCGACACTTTTTCAACGACGAAGCCTGGGTTCGGTGACGTTCTCACGAAGCACCATCGAACCCAGGCTTTGCGCGGTTTTCTCCCCTCAGATCACCCGACTAACGCGCCCGAAGGGTCGAAAGTATAGGTGCGTTCATTGATCTTTTGCACACCGGTCAGCATCACCCCATCGGACCCCAGATAGTACCAGGTGCCCCCCCTGGTTGAACCATCCGGTGCGCATCGCTCCAGTTGAGTCCAGGTAGTACCAGGAGCTGCCGTACGTGATCCATCCAGTGTGCATGTTGCCGGACGCTCCCAGATAGTACCAGGAACCGCGCTCGAACAACCATCCGGTGCGCATGACCTTCGTGGCTGGGTCGAGGTAATACCAATAGGGTCCTCCATACACTCCATCGCGGACCCAGCCGCCCACCAGAGCGCCCTCGGGGTCCGCGTAGACCCACTCTCCGCTCACACGCTTGAGGAATCCGGTCATCATGTAGCCGGACGGACCGAATTGGTACTCCGAGCCATTGATGGTGAACCAACCCGCCTTCAGGTAAGTCATACCGTCCGCGCAGCGGTACCACCAGCCGACGGAATCCTTCACCCAGGAACCACCCGCAGGGTCGGCGCAGGGAAGCCGGACGTCCGGATTGTTATTGGTAGGCAGGTCCAGGGTCACGGGATCGGAGGGGTTCAGGCCGTAGTCCCATGCAAGCACGTAGGGGTGCGCGACAACTCCCCCGGTTCCGCCCTGATTCTCCCACGCCTGCATGATCGTCATAATGGGCAGCTCCACGTGGTAGCTGCAGATCCCATCCTCGCCGACGCTGCCCTCGCTGGGGGTGAAAATGTGGCGGTAGAACCACAGGCCGTCGGCAGGATCGTGCAGGTCGACGCCAGCCAGGGGCGAGGCATCGGTGACGTCGAAGGAAATGACCATGTCTGGCCCCTCGCCCCCGTACGTCAGGTTGGAGATGACGGGCGCGGTCGCGTCGAGGCGGAACTTGTAGGAGATCGACTGCTCTGCGCTTGACGGCCCGTCGTTGCTCGCCTCAATCGTCAGCGTGTACTCACCGTCGGGCAGGTCCTTGTAGGCCTCAGAGCGTGCGTCCAGCGCAGTGGGCTCGTGGTAGGACTCGACCCACGTGTTCTCTTCGGTGCTCGTCAGATACACGGACTTCCAGTTCCGATGGTTCGTGACGGAGGCGATTTTCTCCCCGGCCTCGTTCGTGTAGGTGCTGGTGAGCGTGTGGACGCTGCGCAGCGTGCCCGTGCGGGGTTCGAGGATCGTGGGCGCACCCGGAGCCCCGGAGCGCGAGATGACGTAGCGGTCGGCGTTGGGCCGACCCTCGCGTGCACCCACCTTGATCAGGGGGTTGTAGCCGAGCTGATTGCCGGTCGCGCCGTTCACGATCTGTGAGGCGAATGTGTGTGCCCCGCCGTCGGAGGCGAGTGCGTCGAAGATGGCCGGCTTGCCCCAGTCGCCGTAGAAGCCGAGGTAGGGCACGGTCAGGCTGGGCTGGGTCTCGGTGCGCGAGGTAAAACGGATGAAGCCATCGAGGAAGGTCCCCGAGGGGGCGTTGTCAGTGACATACTGGGCAAACTCGGACCCGGGCGCGATGTCAACGCCAATGGTGGCTTCGCCCTTCGCGGGGACAGTGACGGCCGCCCCCTTCCCCGCTCCCGACGCCGCGCCGCTGTACGACACAGCCACGCCACGGCCTCGCCAATCCGAGGAGTGCTCCGTGAAGAAGCCGCCGTCGACGATCTCGGAGAGCACCTGGGAGGAGACCTCGTAGGTCACTTCCGCGTCAGACAGGTTGTGCAGGACGACATCGAAGTGCCAGCCCGTCGTGCCATCCCCCAGGTCGGCCTTGGGCCGGGAGACCTCGGGGGCACCCTTCACGGTCGGGTACACAGACGAGGTCGTAGCCGCCAAAGCGTCAACCAGGCCAGCACCCTGCTTACGCGGAGAATACAGCGCCCCACTGCCCTGGGACGCGTCAGTCAGGGGACGGGCGGTGCCCATGATGAGATCCTGAACAACATCCACCTTCTCGCGATCACTCATCGACGCAAACAGAGGATCAGACTGAACACGCTGCAAGACAATCGCACTAATACCCGACATCTGCGGAGTCGCCATCGAAGTGCCCGACGTCTGCTCGTACGCACCGTTCGGTATCGCGGAGAAAACGTTGCCACCGGGCGCAGCGATTTCAGGCTTGAGGCGCAGATCCGGGGAAACGCCCCACGAGGAGAACTCCGAGGCCTCGTAGACGGAGGACTGCGGCAAGACCTGACCCTCAGCCATCGTCAGGTGATGATCAGCGGCCTCCAGCATGGCCTGGCCATCCGCTTGCGAGATAAACGCGGCGGGCACGTCCTGGGTCGTCAGGTTCATGATGATGAGGGAGCCGACCGAGACGTTGTTGTAGACGAGGATGCCCGCGGGGTGCAGGTCGTACAGGTTCTCGACCTTCTTCTGGTAGGTCATGTTGCCGCGCGAGACAAGCGCAATCTTGCCGGCGAGGCCATCCGGATACTTGTCCTTGAGGGCGGCGGCGTCCTCCTCGGAGGCGAATCCCGCATCCACATACTCGTAGGTGCCGGCGGGCAGGTCAGAGAAGTAGGCGACCTTCTCGCCATTCATGCCGCGCGAACGCTGGTAGCCAATATCCTTCCCGGCTGCCGTGAAGGCATTGCGGATGAGCGCGTTCTCGACGGAGGCGACGGCGACCACCGAGGGAGTAGATCGCAGGCTCGTCAATGACCGAGGAGTCGGGGTCTGAAGCATAGGGCAGGCCCTTACCAGACATGTTGCCGTACCCGGTCGAAAAAGCGTTGCCCGCAGCCGCGTTGACGGTGATCCCCGCCTCCTGCAGCTTCTTGTAGACGGTCGCATAGACCGTGTCCGCCTCGTTATCCATGCCAGCCGTCCAGCCCAGCGACAGGTTAATGACATCCGGATGCAGCACCAGCATGTCGTCGAGGGCGGCCAGCAGAGCGGAATCCAGCAGCGCATCATCCTCGGTGCGCGTCACCTTTCCGACGATGATCTGAGCGTCCGGGGCGGTGCCGACAATCTTGTCGGCGTTACCCGCCGCGATACCCGCGACGTGCGTCCCATGGAAGCCCGACCCTCCCTCGCGCGGCGAGGCATCGTTGTCACCGTCCGCGTAGTCGTAGGCGAAGGGGAACTTCTCGTTCACATAGACGCCGGTCCTCCCCTCCCCCAACTGGGCCTTGAGTTCATCCACCCTATCCTCCGACAGGGCGGGCGTGGCCGTGAGCGCGGGCGTGAACGCCTGGTGCGCCATGTCGACACCCGTGTCGATGATGGCGACGACCTTCCCCTCGCCCTTCTGAGTCACCTGGTCGGTGCGCATCATGAGCTGGGCACTCAGGTTTGCGGGGTCCTGCCCCTCGATCTGCGAAGCCCTGGTGCCGCCCTCCGCGTCGACGGCGGCCGCATCACTGACGTGCCCCTCGCGCTCCAGGAAGGCCGCCTTGACCCCCGCCACACCGCGGATCTCCTCCAGGCTGCCGGCGGGGGCGCTCAGCGCGAAGCCATCCAGGACGTTGGCATACTCCCGCTCCACCCGGACCTGCACTCCTGGAAACGACGCGGCCACGGCCTCGTTCACGGATGCAAGAGCAGCGCTACGATCAATTCCTTCCTCGAGTTGCACGATGACGCCGACAAGTCGCGCCGAGTCCCGGTCGACGACTTCGGCAACCTCGGGTGCCTGCCCATCCTTCGAGGTCAGCGCCGTATCAAGGTCGCCGACCGGCAGGGACGAGGCCGGGGCATCCTCCGCAGGCACCGGACCCACGCGCAGCGGTGAAGCCACGGACGCCGGACCCGTGAACGCAAGCGCGCACGCACCGACAAATGCCAGGAGGACAGCTGGTTTCTTCATTGACATAAGCCTTCTCCAATTAGTGTCACAGACGACCACTGCCAGCGTGGGCGCTCCCACGTCGCAGCCGCCTAGCACAACGCTACCGGAAAAGACACGACTGACAATCTTCAGATTGCTAACGAAACAATTAAGACGATCTGAAATGTCAAAAGGGCCGGGCCCAGGGACGCTTGAGTGTTACGTCCCCGGGCCCGGCCCGTGTTGTAAAGGCGATCAGGTCACTTGACCCACACGCCGTTGGCGTCCAGGTAGTACCAGGTGCCACCGAGGTTGATCAAACCGGTCGCCATGGCACCCGAGGCGTTCAGGTAGTACCAGGTGCCACCCAGGTTCAGCCAGCCAGTCGCCATCGCGCCCGAGGCGTTCAGGTAGTACCAGGTGCCACCCAGGTTCAGCCAGCCAGTCGCCATCGCGCCGTTGGCGTCCAAGTAGTACCAGGTGCCACCCAGGTTCAGCCAGCCAGTCGCCATCGCGCCTGAGGCGTTCAGGTAGTACCAGGTGCCACCCAGGTTCTGCCAACCAGTCGCCATCGCGCCGGTCTCACGCAGGTAGTAGTAGGTGCCACCCAGGTTGAGCCACCCGGTCACCATGTAGCCGTTCGCGTCGTGGTAGTACCAGGTTCCGGAGTCCTCGACCCAACCGGTCCGGACGTAGCCGCGAGCATCGAAGCGGAAGACGCGCCCGTCAATCGTGGCCACGGTGTCCTTCGGGTAGGAACCGTCAGCGTTGCGGTACCACCAGCCGATTGTGTCCTTTTCCCACGTGCCCGTGGGTGCGGGCTGAGGCTGCGGGTCCGGCTGAGGCTGCGGGTCCGGCTGAGGCTGCGGGTCCGGCTGAGGCTGCGGATCGGGCTGAGGCTGCGGATCGGGCTGAGGCTGCGGATCGGGCTGAGGCTGCGGATCGGGCTGAGGCTGCGGGTCCGGCTGAGGCTGCGGGTCCGGCTGAGGCTGCGGATCGGGCTGAGGCTGCGGATCGGGCTGAGGCTGCGGATCAACCCACGGCGCGGGGGCGGTCGCATCCTGCTTGACGGACTTCACGACGACAATCGTCGTCGCCGTCGCCTCGGTTCCGTCGGCCAGGGTGGCGGTCAGGTTGACCTGATCCCAGTCAAGAGAGTTACCGCCGGTAATCGTGGCGCTCTTGCCGTCATCGGCCGCCTTCAGGATGGCCACACCGCCATACTCCAAGCCCCAGGACAGGGTGGCGTCCTTGAACTTCGCGGGCAGCAGCGGCTTGAGGGTGACGGTCTCACCCTCCTCCAGGTCCACGCGGAGGTGATTGACGGCGATCTCGTCCTCGCCCAGCTCGGTGACGCAGACGTTGACAGTAGCCATCACCGGATCGAAGACCATCGGATCCGCGTAGTCGGCGACAGCCCGGACGTCCGAGCAGCCTTCCTTCTGAGCAGTCACGAGGCCCGACTTTTCATCGACATTCAGGACGTCGATGTCGTCGCCGGACCAATTGATCTTGGTCTTATTTGCGTTCTCAGGCTGGTGCGTGACACCGATGTTCGTCTGCTGGCCGACTCGCAGGTCAAGCTTGCCGGACTCGATGCCGAAGTCAAGCGACGTCATGGCCACGGGTTCGAGGGCCACATCGGCTCGCTTGGAGGGCAGTCCATCACTGCCCCACGCAACGAGCTTGACCGTAGCGGGCAGAGCATCCGTGTGGCCTGCCTTGGTCCAAGCAGCCTGGATGTCGGAGAACTTGATGTCGAACGTGTAGCGGTGGACACCGTCAGCCGAGACATTGCCAGGGAAGTCGACGACGCGGCGATAGAAGATCGCATCGGTCGAGGGGTCGCGCAGGTCGATGCTGGACAGACCGGGGATATCCTCGACGACGAAGGAGACCGAACCGCCGAGACCTTCACTGGTGGTTTCGACGTCGGAAATGGTGGGGCCGTACATGTCGGGGTTGGGCGCCGCGAACGCGGGGGCACCGAAGGCTGCACCGGACGCCACCATCGCGCCGGTCGCCAGGGTCGCCAAGAACGCCCTGTGAACTAACTGGGACATACTCACTCCAATGTTGAATCAACGGACCATACCGGATGGTTAGGCTTGGGATCCGCATAATGAACACTACTGCGTAAATGGATACTTAGCAACGCGTTACTGGCTTACCATCATGTAGCCACAAGTTAATTTGCGGTATTACTAGTAATATTTTCGCGCGCTTTTTGGCAGGTTTTCATTGGGAACCTGACCAATGAACACATGTTCTACACCCGTCGCACGTTTTCTCACACACACTTTCCTTCAATCCCTTAACATCTCAATGAAAGTATCACCTATTTGCTCGGTAAGTCTGCGGGCGATCTGAAACTAACGAGCATGAAATGACCCGTCACCTGCGCATTTATGATCATTTTGCGATTCCACACCTGTCAAACACTGCGACCGCTTGGCGCATGCCACCACAACACCCGCCAGGTTCCGAAGGGAGCAGAAGGGACGGCTGCGGTACCCGGGGCGAAATTGGTGCCCGGGGGCGGCGGCAGGGCCTGGCCGGGCTTCGAGATCGATCACTCCGAGCCGCAGGCTCGCGTGTGGCGATCTCGCGGGCGGGCCGCCGCCCACGGGCACCTGGACAATAGGTAGCGCAGCAGTAACGCGAGAAGCACTGCACCCGTTAGGGAACGCCGCACCCGTTAGAGAACGCCGCACCCGTTAGAGGGCGCTGCACCCGTTAGGGAGCGCTGCACCCAATCAGAAGGGGTGCAACGCCAACCGATGGGGTCGTGCACCCATCGACAACAAGCGCAAATGCGGATTGGCCGCATACAACAACGACTTGGATTCCAACGTGTCCCGCACGCGGGCCGCCTATTCCGCACGCGGGCCGCCTGTCCCGTACATGGGCGGGGTTGCCCAGACTCGGAACAGCAGGCCCACGTGCGGATGAGAAGGCCCAGGCTCCACATAGCGAGCTTGCGCGCATTGCAGCGAGCCTGGTGTAGGGCTGCACCCCTTCTTTCACACGCGGGCCGCCTGTCCCGCACGCGGGCCGCCTATTCCGCACGCGGGCCGCCTGTTCCGCACGCGGGCGAGGTTGCCCAGACTCGGAACAGCAGGCCCACGTGCGGATGAGAAGGCCGCACCAAGGCACGCAAAGCACGCAAAGCACGCAAAGCACGAACCCCAGCAACACGACACGTCCTATAACCCCACATGTGAACCTCCTCGGTTGGAAGGCGCCACTGGACCTGTTGGGCCTGTTGGGCCTGCGAGACCCTGCCGGGCATCAGATCGACCGCTTCGAGCCGCAGGCTCGCGGCGCGCTTACTGCCGGTCGGACAGCTCCAGGTTCGCGCGCACGACAATGCCGATGCGTTCAACCATCGCATCGTCCACCCAGCTACCATCCAGCGCAGCCAAGCGCGGGTGTACTGGGGCCTCGTCGAAGAGGCAGTCAAAGCCGAGGATCGCGCGCCACAGGGGGATGAGTTCCTCATGGTAGGTGTGCCCGTGGCCGCCGGGCGCGGTCCCGGCGACGGGCAGGTCGGCGAGGATCTGGATGTAGGTGGCGAAGCGCGTGAACTCCACGTCCCGAGAGACGTCGCGCCCGGCTCGCTCGCGCAGCCAGTCGGGCTGCGTCCAGATGAGCTTGTTGTTCCACCAGACGACCGGGTCGGAGGGGTGTTGGGCGTAGACGATGCGCGGGAAGCCCCACGGGCCGAGCTCGCGCCCGTACAGGTCTGTGCGCAGGTCGGAGGGTTCGTTGACGAAGCGCACGCGGCGCCCATTGTTGACGACGGGGGCGACCTCGGGACTGCCCGTGTGCCGTGCGGCGGTGAGTGCCTCGTGCATGGGGGTGAAGGCGGGGGTGCCTACCCACAGCGCGCCGTCGACCTGGGTGAGTGCGTCGTCAACGGAGGAGAATACGGACTGCGACGCGAAGGCACCGAGGGACTCGCCGCAGACGAACAGCGCGGGGCGTGAGGCCTCGTCCATGAGGTCGAGCTCGGCGCGCACGGCGGCGAAGAGCGCGGCAGAGGCGTCCTGTGCGGGTTCGAGTCCGGTGAGCCAGTTGAGCACGGACGGCACGTAGGAGTATTGCAACGAGGCCGTGGCGCAGTTTCCTCGCGTGAGGAACTCGAGGGGTTGGACCTGCCATTCGTCGACCCACCCAGAGCCGGTCGACGCGGCGATGAGGATGACTGCACGATCGAAGGCGCCCGTGCGGCGCAGCTCGGCGACGACGGTTGCCGCGGCCGCCTCGATGCCGGTTCCACCCGTGGGCATGCCGGAGTAGACGCGGATGGGTTCCATGGCGTCGACGCCGCACACTTGCGTGATGTCGCGGCGCGAGGGACCTCGCCCCAGAAAGACACGCCCCTGCCCGCCGACCGATTCCCAGGTGACGGGCGATGCCGGGGAGGCGGAGCGCTCCGGGACGGTCGGCTTGTAGATGCCGCGCGCGGTGCGCGTGTTCAGCTGCTCTGCTTTGCGGCGGAAGAAGCCGATGCCGCCGCGCAGGATGACTTTTGAGGTCAGGAAAAAGATGGTGACGAAGAGGATGGCGACACCCGTAATGAAGGCGGCGGGTCGGGGCATGAAGTCCGCGAGGGTCGCGATGAGAATGCGACCAAGATGGTTGAAGGCGCGCACGATCATGAGCAGTGTCCAGGCGACGGCGACTGCACCCGCTGCCCCAAGGAGGTATTCGCCGATGGTCTCCCCCGGCATGTTGACGAGTGTGGCGGCGACGCGGTCGCGGCGATACGACTGGATGACAGCGTAGAACCACCAGATGGCGAAGAGGGCGGCGGCGGCAACGCGGAAGCCGATTTCGGCGGGATCGGAGGCCCTAACCGTCAGCCCAGTGAGGCGGATGACGAGCAGTCCCACGTTCTGCACGACGAGGCCGGCGATGTAGCCGCAGGCCACCAGTATGCCGGAGGCGACCGCGTGCCACGTCCACGAGCGCGCCATGAGCGAGGGGGATACGCTCACCGCATACATGGCGAGCGCCGCGATCACTCCCAGAAACGACAAACCCATAACACCCATTGTGCCAGGTGGTTGGTACCTGCTCAGGACTGGGACGAGGCCTGGGCTAACTCCCGCGTGTACGCTTGCCCGGATGCACCTGACAAATGGGTCAGAGCACGATGGTAAAAGCTGGGATTTACGCGCGCAAAATGAACGAGAAAAGGGCGGAATAACGGCGTATTCTTGCCACCAGGTTAACGCTTCATCTACAATAAATATCTCTACTGGTGGGAGGTGACAATGTCGCTATTCGAGGATGATCCCGGCCTGATTCGCCGTCAGGAAGGTCAGGTTCGAGAGCGGGCAGAGCGCGCCCACGCAATGCGTCGACGCATTGAATCCATCCACGGGGTGGGTGTCTCACCTAGCCGGGGCGTGACGGTCACCGTTGACTCCGCGGGTACCCTCCTCGCCCTCGCTATCGACGATGCCCCAGCCGAGCTGTGCGACGCCATCGTTGCGGCCTATGCGGCCGCGCGCCGCGACGTCGGCGAACAGGTTATCACCGCCTCCCAGGACGCTTTCGGCGATTCCTTCCCGGGCATCGAGCGCTTGCGTTCGCTATACGGTGTCCCCTCCCCCGACGTCCCGCTGGCCGAGGCCTCGGATCCCCGGGTGCATCAGCGGAGGCTCTGAGCGTGTCTGAGCAATTTCCCGCCGATCCGGCGGCCATTACGGCGCACGCTCTTCGGATTTTTTCCTACCAGAGCGACCTTGAGCATGCCTCGGCGACGCTGCGTCAGGTGTCCGCCTCTGACGGCGCGTTTGGCCTCATGGCCGGACCTCTTATTGCACCGCTGTTTCAGCTTGTGGAAGTGGGCGAGCATCTGGCGATCAGCGGCGCTGAGTGCGCCCTCGACAAGCTCGGTCAGACGCTCGTGGCCAGCGCGCGCGCCGTCCAGGTGGGCGAGTCGTCGCGGGTGACGATTCCCGAGGCCGGGGCAGCCCTGTGGGGAGACGGTCATGACAGCTGACATGCACCCTGTGACCGCACGGGTGCCGGGTGATGGTTCGGCGTTCCCTCAGGCGGGTGTTTTGGATGGAATCGCGGCACTAAGTTCGGCGATCGTCGACAAGTCGTGGGTGAGCGGTGACCTTGCTGGCGTCGCTATGGGAGCTGACATGCTTCCCCCCACGCCCGATCCTCGTGCCACCCTTATCTCCTGGGGGATGGGGTGGGTCTTCGACCTCATCGCGCCCTTGAAGGGGTGGCTGATTGAGCTGGCTGGGGACGCCGACCAGCTGCGCACCCACGGGCGTACGTGGAGGAACGTCGGTGCACTGCTGGAGGCCACGGCGCACAACATTGATGACGACGTCCGGCTCTCCTTCCCGGATGGCGCGTTCGCGGGTTCTGCCGTCACCTCGTATTTGGCGGCGTCGGGAGCGACGACCCGAGGCATCGGCATGACGGGGGAATTGTCGCGCGCGGTGGGCACCGCCTACGACGTGTGTGCCGTCATCATCCAGTTCGTGTACGACTTCGTGCGCGACGCGATCAATCAGGTCGTCGAGGCCATCACTCCCTACGCGGTCGAGCTGACCTCGTCCTTCGTGACGGCGTTCCCCCTGGTCATGGCACAGATCGCTTCGTCGGTTGGTGCACTGATCGAGGGGGTGGCTGCGCGCATCATCGCGTTGAAGGAATCGCTGTCAAACCTGGGCGTGAAGCTCTCCGGTGCCGACCAACTGCTGAAGTCTCTGAAAGAATGGCTGCACAACCTCTCCCACGGCGGCGAGCCGATGGGCGGTCCGTTCGCCATGGCTTGATAGCCTCGCAGTACACGCTCGCGCCGACGCGTGGCGGCCTTCCACAGAAAGTGTGACATGACCCAGGACTTTGAAGAGAGCGCACGCAATTTCCTGTCACTCCTGAACAAGCTGCCCTCCACACCGTCGATCACGTTTCGAGGCTTCGTCGACACGTCCGTCACCCAGGCGCGCATCGTCGTCTCCCCGGCACTGACGGCGACCTCGCATAGCATCGCGATCGCCACGAACAACCTGCGCACGCCCCATGTCGGCGTGGTTGTTGGCGCGAATGGACGCGACCTGACGGCCCTCATGGCGGGGGCACCGACTGTCAACCTTCAGGAGGTCACCTACCTGCCGGGCACCTACTTCTGCCAGCACCCCGCACAGGAGTTCGCGGGGGTCACGATCCAGGTCTACGAGGAGATGTGCGTGAGCGAGGATGGCACGTCGCTGAACACCGCTCGGCCTCTCGACTCGTGGGATCCGATTCTCGCGGTCCTGGAACCCGCGCTGCGCGACGCCCGCGCGCGCTGCCTCGCCCTGCCCCAAGGGGCCTCGGACCGTTTCCTGGTCCCCGTCCAGTAACGACCGCCAGCGGTCGCCGGGTCGACAGCGCAACGCAGCCTGAGATGTAGTTTCAGGAGCACGCGGTCGCAAGGTGCTCACTCGGGCGCACATTCCCCCAGCCACACGAGGGTCGTGTACGGGATAGCAACGTTTTCCCCCGGCGTGTAGCCGAGGTGCTCGTAGAGGTACCAGCGCAGGTTCGCCTGCATGCGGTCCCGACCGGCCTGCGAGGATCGGATGAACGAGGAGCGAGTGGTCCCCAAGGTGAGGATCTGCTCGGGGGTCATGATGTCCTCCCACGTGACCTGGGTGAGGCGCATGGGCGCGAATCCGCCGCCGGGCGTGGGCGGACGGTCGGGCCGGTGCACGTCGCCGGAGCGCATGATGCGCGTGAGCCGGTGCACCCACGGGACCGATACGTCCATCTGGTTCCACACGATGCCGAGCGTGCCCCCGGGCGCGAGAATGCGCGCGGCCTCCCGGCCCGCCAGCTCAGAATCAACCCAATGCCAGGACTGGGCAAACACGACGATATCGAATGCTCCGTTCGGCAGTCCCGTGTCCTCGGCGACGCCGCCGTGCCATGTCACGCCGGGAACCGACGAGGCCTGGGCGCGCATCGCGTCCGAGGGTTCCACCGCGTCCACGACGGCACCCGCGCGCACCAGGAGCTCACTCATCTTGCCGGTGCCGGCGCCGATGTCGGCGACGCGCAGCGGCGCGAACGAAGCGGGGACGGTGGCGAGGGCCGCGGGAGCGGGAACGATGGAAGCATTCTCGACGGAGAGCGAGTCGGCAGTATCGCCAGCGGCAGGATCGACAACACCCGTCCCCCCACCGCGCGACCGAGCGGACGCCAGGAGCGCGGCCACGGCCTCGTCGGGGTAGGCGGGGCGCACGGAGGCGTATGCGCCGCCCTCCCCCACGAAGGGATTCGCCTCCAGAGAGGCGGACGCTGCGTTCGATAGTGTCATAGAATCCTTGTCCTCACTTGCACCTGATCCATCAAATCCGACCGTGGCCTCGTCCCCGGAAGCACTCACAGGAGCGAGCTCCACAGTCGGCACACGTTGTCGACGTAGTGCACGTGCCAGGGCTGATCGCGCCACTCGCGGTAGGTGAGTTCGCGCGAGCGCTCACGGTTGCGTTCGTCGTTGCCGCGCACCAGCTCGACTAGGCGCGCGTCGTCGGCGATGAGCGTGATCTCGTAATTCAGGCCGAAGGAGCGCACGTCCATGTTGGACGAGCCAATCGCGCACAGGCTGCCGTCGACGATCACATACTTGGAGTGCAGCATGGTCGGCTTGCGGTACAGGTGGATGCGCACACCCGTCTTGAGGAGTGCCCCGTAGTAGGAGCGCTGTGCGTGGCCGACCAGGAACTGGTCGAATTGCTCGGAAAGAAAGAGCTCGACCTCGACGCCGGATAGGGCGGCGTTCGTCAGCGCGGTCATGAGGGCCTCATCGGGGATGAAGTACGGACTCGCGATGGACACGTGCGTGCGTGCCGATGACACCATGTGTACGAAGGCACGCAGGTTGGGTTCGCCGCGGAACGCGGGCCCCGACGGGATGATCTGCATCGACGAGGCCGGGGTGTCCTCGCGCTCGTCCTCCTCCCGCGCGGTGGGCGGGGTGAGGTCGGCGGGGGTCAGGACTTCCTTGCAGGCGTAGTACCAGTCGAGGGCGAAAACGGCCTCGATCTGGGTGACGATCCGGCCGGTGAGGCTCACACTGGTGTCGTCGTAGGTGATGCCGGCTTTCTGGAAGGAGGGCGTGTCGTAGTCAGGGGCGACCAGGTTGTGGGAGCCGATGTAGGCCTCGCGACCGTCGACGACCAGGAGCTTGCGGTGGTTGCGCAGGTCGGGGCGACGAATGTGTCCACGCAGGGGCGCGAAGGGGAGCATCTGGTGCCAGAGAATGCCCATGTCATCCAGGCGACGCCGGAAGCGCCTGTGCCCAGGTATGGTGCGCATGCCGTGGTGGTCGACGAGGAGGCGCACGGTGACGCCACGAGCCTTTGCGCGCTCGAGGGCCTCGTAGAAGGGTGCGGAGTATTCGTCCCAGGAGGTCTGAAAGTAGAGGGCGTTGACGTGGTGGGTGGCCCGATCAACACTGGCGGCCATCGCACGGAAGGTGTCGGCCGTGTCGTTGTATAGGGCGGCGACGTGGCCGCAGGAGTCGGGGAAGCCGCTGAGCGAACCGGTCAGGCGCATGAGCGAGGCGGTGTCGTCGTCGGAGCCGTCGGGGGTCTCGTAGGCGGTCGGCTTGGGCTTGGCGGAGTCTTTGAGGATGGCCTCGACGAGGGCGCTGGCCTCGGGGTCATCGTCGAGGCGTCGTCCCATGGCCCACCAGGAACCAAAGATGAAGTAGAGGGGCACTCCGAGGAAGGGCCACAGGAAGATGAGGAGCAGCCACGCGGTCGACGTGGAGGCGCGCCGGTGTTTGGGCACGACACCCAGCGCCACGATACGGATGGCGAATTCAACGGCTCCGAGGAGGAGCCACACCCACAGCGGTGGTTCGGGGTGCGGGGCAAACATACACCTATGTTACAAAGCGCCCTTTGTCCTGGTCAGCCCAGCGTTGCCAGTGTGGCGCGTAGGTCGCTCCGTCGCGCGCGAGGGCCCGCCTGCGGCGTTCGTCCTCGCCGGGGTCCTCGATCCAGATGGACAGGTCGGCATCGGCGTCCCATGCGCCGCAGCCTTCGATGATCGTGGGGGACACGGGCACGTCTACAACCACCCCGGGCGCGTCGGCCTCCCAATCCCAGGCCTCGTAGGAGGATGGGCACCCGGCGCGCAGGTCCTCGCAGATGCGCCGCGCGACCTGCGTGCCGGCCGCGAGGCCGTCCCATCCCGGGTACCAGTCGTCCAGGTGCAGGACCTGCCAGCCCGGCAGGAGGCACGCGAGCGCGGCGGCCAGCGTGGACTTGCCCGAGCCCGAGTACCCGTCGATGGTGACGACGGGGACGCGGCGCGGCGTGATCGCAGGATCGGCGTGGGTGCCGCTCCCGTCGGGGTGCGCGTCGCCGGACGAGGCCGGGGCAGCCTCGTCGATCAGCGCGCGCAGGCGCGGGGCGAGGTCTCGCGCGGCCTCGTCGGGAGCGAGGGACACGGGGACGGTGACCCGTATTCCCCCGCCCGGAACCCCTGCGGACGCGCCCGCCTGGCCGCTCATCGGCCCACCAGCGCGAAGGTGCCGGCCCAGACGCTGACCGTCAGCGCGATGGTGGGAACGGCGATGGCGACCGCCATGAGGGCCGCGTCGGCGGCGCGCAGGCGCGAGGGACGCGCCCAGGTGCGCGCGCGGGAAGCGCCGAACCCTCGAGCTTCCATCGTGGTCGCGAGCTTGCCGGAGCGTCGCAGCGCAAACACGAGCAGCGAGAAGGAGCCGCGCAGGAAGGAGCGGATGCGCGAGGCGTCGCCCACGCCTCGGGCGCGGCGGGCTCGTTCGAGGGCCTTCCAGTCGGCGGCCATCAGCGAGGTCATGCGTGCGCCCGCAAGCGCGGCCAGCACCGGTCGGGCGGGCAAGTGCAGGATCTGCGCGAGGCCATCGCCCATGTCGGTCGGGTCGATGCGGTCGAGCAGGGCGATGGCAGGGATGACGAGTGCGCACATGCGCAGGGCAATGCCGAGGGCCAGCCACATCGAGTGGTCGGAAATCGCAGCGGGCCCAAAAGACCAATAGACGCGCCCGCCGGGCGCGGCGTAGAGCAACATCGAGAGGGCACCGAGCGGCGCGGCGACGAGCAGCGGCGTCGCTTTGAGGAAGAAGCTGCGCGCCGACACGCCCGACAGGGGGATGAGAGCCAGCTCGAGTGCGAGCGCCACCCCCGCGCTGACGGGGTCGATGGTGGCGAGCAGCGGCGTGGTCGCCACCAGGAGGGCGAGCACGCGGGCAACGGGATTCGTGCGGGTCAGGAGGCCACGCCGGGGCGTGCGACCCGAGGCTGGCGCACCCATCCGTGTGGCACCGGCGGTCGCCGCACTGGCAGGCGCCTCGCCCGCAGGCGTGTCGCCCGCAGGCGCCTCGGTACCCGTCGCGTCACCGATCATCGTCGCGTCGGCACTGTCGCCAGATTCCAACCCGACACTAGTGCGGGACGCGCGACCCGATGCGGTCTCGTCAAGTGGTGAGGCGAGCGCGGACTCAGCGCAACCGCGCGGCTCTCCCCCGCCTCGGCTCCCGAGCGCCCCCAGGTCGACGACGCGCTGGCCCATCGCGGCCACGAACGCGGGGTCGTGCGTGATAGACACCAGGGTGACGCCGCGCGCGAGGGCGGCGCGCAGGAGGCGCACAAGGCCCAGCCACGTGCCGCGATCCTGCCCGAAGGTCGGCTCGTCGAGGATGAGCAGCTCGGGGGCACTGATGAGCGCGGTCGCCACGGACAGGCGGCGCTTCTCGCCGCCGGACAGGGTCATGGGGTTGGCGCGCGCGAGGGTGGTGAGGCCCAGGGCCTCCATGTACTCCTCGACGAGGGGGGCGATCTCCTCCTCGCTCATGCCGGCCGCGCGTGGGCCGATGGCGAGTTCCTCGGCGACGGTGGAGGCCAGGAACTGGTACTCGGGTTCCTGGAAGACCATGGACATGCGGCCCAGCAGCTGCTTGCTCGACCACTCGTGGGGGTCGCCGCGCGTGCCGTCGGAGGTCTCGACCTCGACCGTACCCGCGATGGGTTTGAGGAGGCCCGCGAGGGTGAGCGCAAAGGTGGACTTACCCGCGCCGTTGGCACCCACAATGCAGGTGGAGACGCCGCGCTCGAGCGTCAGGTTGATGCCGCTGCGCACGGGGGCATCCTGGTCGTAGCCGATCGTCAGGTCGGTGATGCGGGCGATGGGGGCAGCTTCGGACGAGGCCGGGACGGGCTCGGGCGCGGGGCCGACCTCGGCTGCCACGTCGTCCCCGGGCAGCCAGATACCGCGCTCGCGCAGGGCCTCGCCCTGCTCCTCGAGGACCTGCCGCAGGGGGCCGTCGGCGGCGATGCGACCGTCGGCCACCACGATGACGCGATCCACGAGGGAAGCCCACACGTCCACGCGGTGCTCAACAACCACCAGGGTCGCGCCCGTGCGTTCCGCAACGGAGGCGACGACGTCGCGCACCTCGACGACACCACTTGGATCCAGGTTCGCGGTCGGCTCGTCTAGGAGCAGCAGACCCGGACCCATCGCAAGGATCGACGCCATGGCCAGGCGCTGCTTCTGCCCGCCCGACAGCTCCGTCGTCGAATGATCAAGGGGCACGTCCAAGCCCACCGCGCTCAGGGATTCCTCCACACGAGGCCAGATCTCCTCGCGAGGAACCCCCACATTCTCCATGCCGAAGGCCACGTCATCGCCCACACGAGCCAGGACCACCTGGGCCTCGGGGTCCTGCATGAGCAGGCCCACGCAGCCCCTGGCATCCGCCGGGGCGACGCCGTCCACGGTGAGCGAACCCGAGGCCTCGCCCTCCTCAGCACCGCCCAGTAGGCCCGCCAAGCCACCCATCAGCGTCGACTTGCCCGAGCCAGACGGCCCGAGCACCAACACGCGCTCACCCGGCGCAATATCGAGATCAACACCCGACAGCGCGGCGTTCTTACGCCCAGCGTGACGCCATCCCCATCCGCGCGCGCACACGCGCGCGCGCCCGTCCCCTCACCCAGCGGCACCTGGCCATCCGGGGAGGACACGGGGCGGGAGAAAGCGGAGGAGGCCTCGTTCATGGAGCGGGAATCAGACAAGCTCACGCGCTCCGCGTCCCGAAGCGAAACGATCCAACGCGCCCGTCTTCGCCAGCGCGTTCGTTAGCGCCCACGCGAGGACGCCAGCCAAAACGATGCCCGAGGCCACGCCGGACACCAAGTAAATGGCGTTGTAGAGCGGACCCTTCGCGAGGTGGCCGGAGAGGAAGAGCTCAAGGACCCACTCGCAGACGAAGGACAGCGCGCCCGCGGCGGCAGCCACCCACACGCTGAAGCGGCGGTAGGCAAAAAGCGCGAAAACAATCTCAGCACCGATGCCCTGCGCAAGGCCTGAATACAGCGTCTCGACCGCCCACTGCGAACCCAGACCCATGGAGACAGTGGCGGCCATCAGCTCGACGAAGAGCGCGGAACCAGGCTTGCGGATGATGTAGCCGCCGAGCGTGCCACCCAGCAGCCACACGCCCGTCACCAGACCGCCGAGGCCTGGCGCAATCGCCTTGAGAGCCTCGTAGCCCGCGTAACCCACCTGGTTCCACGCGACGAAAATGAGGCCGCACGCGACGCCCAGGACGGCGGCGGTGACGATATCGATGACCCTCCAGCGGAGGGAAACAGTGGTTGCCATGCGACAATACTCCCTTCGTGATGCACGGCGGCCACGAGGGGAAGAGCCTTCCTACGCCGGTATGATCCGGATCAGGTTCTACGGTCGGGGATGGTCCCCTCTCAGCTCGCGTCGAGCTCCCGTGGCACAGTAGTGAGCATAGTCACCTAGTATTTATCACGCTACTCATGCAGGTGAGGCCCCTGATGGGGACCCTCGCCCGTACCACCGTCGCCCAGGACGCCGCGCGCCGCACGACGCAGCAGGAAATGACGGTTCGCAAACGCCGCGCCCACGATGAACGCAATCCACACCAGGGAATAGACGAGGCCGGGGCGCGTATCGTCCCACATCGCCAGAATGACGCCCATGGCCCCCATGAACGCCAAGACCACCCACGCGCCAACGGCACCGCCGGGGGACTTGAAGTGCGATTCCTTGTGCAGGTGGGGACGCTTGCGCAGATAGACCAGGTAGGAGACGACGATGACGACCCACACGCCCATGAAGAGGGTGGCCGACACCGAAGTCACCAGCGTAAAGGCCGCGGAGATCGAGCCGCCCGTCGCCATGATGACGATGGCCGTCAGCAGGCACACGCAGGACAAGAACAGGGCGTTGAGGGGCACGTGGTGCTTCGACAGGCGCGCGAAAATGCCGGGTGCCTGCTCCTGGCGGGCCAGACCGTAGAGCATGCGCGACGTGGAGTAGATGCCCGAGTTCGCGCTGGACGCCGCCGAGGAGAGCACGACCAGGTTAACGATCGTGGCCGCTGCGCCCAGACCCGTCAGGGAAAACATCGTGACGAAGGGGGATTTCTCCGGGCTCACCTGATCCCAAGGGGTCACCATCATGATGGCCGCGAGGGCCGCCACGTAGAAGAGCATGATGCGCACAGGAATCGAGTTGACAGCCTTGGGGAGAGTGGTGTCCGGATCATCGGTCTCGGCGACCGTCGTTCCCACCATCTCGATACCAATGAAGGCGAAAAGCGCGATCTGGAACCCGCCCAGGAAGCCGGTGAATCCGTTAGGGAAGAAGCCTCCGTGGCTCCACAGGTTCGAGACGGCTGCGACCGTCCCTTCCTCGTCGACCGTGCCCATGGCGACCATGCCGAAGCCGACGATGACCAGGGCGATGATCGCGACGATCTTAACGAGCGCGAACCAGAATTCTGTCTCGCCGAAAGCCTTGACCGTCATCGCGTTGAGGGCAAAAAGCAGCAGGGTCGTAGCGGTGATGGGGATCCACGGGGACAGATTCGGCCACCAGAAGTGCGTGTAGCCGGTGATGGCGATCATGTCGGCGACGCCGGTGACAACCCAACACGCCCAGTACGTCCACCCCGTCACGAAGCCCGCCCACGGGCCGATCAGGTCGCGCGCGATGTCCGCGAAGGTCGCGTACTTGCGATCCGACAGGAGCAGCTCGCCGAGCGTGCGCATAAACAGGAACAGGACAGCACCGATAATCATGTAGACCAGCAGGATCGACGGACCCGCGACAGAGATCGTCTTGCCCGAACCCATGAACAGGCCCGTCCCGATTGCACCGCCGATCGCAATCAGCTGAATATGGCGATTCTTCAGGTTTCGCTGGAGCTTTTCGCCGCCCCCTTGCCGGGCTTCATCATGCACGACTGGCTCGCTGCTCATTCGTTTTCCTTTCCGCCGGATGCCGCCCGCGGGCGGCGTTTTGCACGGTCTTTGCGTGCGCGCGGAGCACACTTGACCCTCCAACGCTACCGCACCGGCCCGCCCGCGACCGAATTCAGGTGTCGCACGGCACGCCCCGAGCACTTTGAAGCCGCCGCTGCGCACGAAACAACCATGCAAGTTAGGTTAGGCTCATGAATCTTTCTGCGACGTCCGCTCCCCATTCCTCGAACGAGGCCCCGGCTGCCTGCGGCGGTCCGGGCGGCTCCACACCCCAGCCCCCGCAGGGGGAATCCACCGCGGTCGCGCCCTGCCCCGGCCTCGTTCCCCCTGGTCTCGACGGCGAACGTGCCCACGCAGCGCGCGGCGCGTTACGGCAAACAGCTCGTGACACACATGGCACACAAGGTCACCGGCGAATGGAACGAGTCATCCGACAGCGGTTACCTCCTCTTTGACCGCGAGGATCCCGCGGTCGGACGCTTCGACGTGAGCGCAATGCCGTCGGCACTGGTTCTTGAGCTGCGCACGACCCCCGAGCGCGCTGATCACCTCGAGCACGTCGCGGGCATTCACCTGGCGCGATTCGGCGTGCGCGACGCCCTGACCATCTCGTGGCGGCGCACCGACGGCAGCGCCGGCACCACGCAGGGTCCCCTCACTCCCGCCGACATAGACGCCCACGCCCGCACCAAGAAAGCAGCCCGCGAGGCGACGCGCGGGGCCGGACAAGCGGAGTAGTCGCGGCGCTCACCGCGGACTAGGCGCGGCAGGACACCCAAGCACGGTACGCGCGACGCTAGACCGGGCACGTGCCAGAGCAGGCACATATCAAAGCACACACGACGATGCACGCAACAACCGGGCACGCAGCAGCGTAGGCCCGGCAGATCCATCAATTCCGCATGCAATTCCCTGATGGCCGGACGCGTTAGCATCTCAAAAACCGCAGAATTCCAACGTTCTGACTTAATAAGTTGAAGCATGCACGAGGGAATTGCATGCGAAATTTCGGGGACACACCCAACCCCACGCGTATCAATACGAGTCACGCAGAGATCCGCATCGGAAACGGTTCACCACTGCAGGGCGTTGCACTAGTTAGGGAGCATTACACCCGTTAGGGAGCATTACACCACCTGGGAACTGGTGTAATACCCAGCTAAATGGTGTAACACCACTTAGCAACAAGCTAGGCCGCGGCCAGCTTCTGGCGCCCCATTGCTAAAACGACCCGCGCCCTACGCCACGCCACCACCGTCCGAACATTCACCAATTCCGCACGTAATTTCCTGAAGGCCTGACGCATCAACGCCTCAAAAACCGCATGATTTCAACGTTCTGACTTAAAAAGTTGAAACATTCGCAGGAGAATTACGTGCAAAATTTGGGGACGAGAGCCGAGCCGAACGGCGAAACCACACCCACACCAGCTGACACTGCAACGACAGAAACTTATCGACGTCAGGAGCTGTCGGAAACGTCGTACCACTGAAGGGTAATGCACTAGTTAGGGAGCATTACACCAGTTAGGGAGCATTACACTACCTGGGAACTGGTGTAATACCCAGCTAAATGGTGTCACACCACTTAGCAACAAGCCCCGCCGCGGCCAGCATCCGACACCCGGAGGCATTGCACTACTTTCGCCAGCATTGCACTACTTAGCAGGGCATTGCACTAGCTACTATCCAGTGCAATGCTCCCCCATCTAGTGCATTGCTCCTTCAACTAGTGCAACGCTTCGGAGCCACAAGCTCCGCCGTGGTTCGCACAGCAACTCCCACACCCGACGCTGCACCCGTTACGGGACGCTGCACCCGTTACGGGACGCTGCACCCGATCAGAACGGGTGCATTGCCTACGGATCGGGTGCAGCGCCCACACTCACAAGCACAATCGCGGACCAAATCGGGCAGTGTCATAGGATGTCAGCAATTTTCGTGTAGCGGTGATGCTGGTTGGAGGCGGGTCATGGGTGTCGTCGGATGCTTGGCGACCTGATCATCGGCCAAAACGGGGCCATCGCGCGCTTCAACCCTGGTCGAACGCACCACCCGCTACCTGATCATCGTCGCCCTGCCCCTGGACAGGAAAGCAGACCAGGTCCGGCGCGCTGACCCGCCGCATCCAAGGCCTGCCCGACAGGGCGATGCGCACACTGACCTGGGACCAAGGCCGGGAAATGGCCCGCCACCAACGCTACCTCGACGCCATCGCCTACGAGCTGAACAACTACCCCAGAGCCACCCTCGACTACCACACCCCCACCCAAGCATTCAACGAACTCATCGCTACCACCCATTGACACCATCCTCCATTGAGACGATCGATAGCCCCCGCTTCAATGCATGTACAGGCATCTCCCTTGCCCCAACAGATAGCGTCAACGTCACTGGCCGCACGCTCCCAACGAACCCCCGCAGTCGTGAGACTGCGGGGGTATGAAATCTGACAACGCGCTAACTACGAGTCATTCGCCGACAAAATGCTGCGACGACGGAACCTCAACGACAGCAGCAGATGCCGAAACGACGACAATCCGCTGCGGCCAACGACCCGCTGACGCCGAAACGATAGAACCTCACCGACACCAACAGACACCGGCTCGGAAGCCGTAGACGCTCAGCGGCCCTCGAGGTAGCTCTTCGCTGCGGCCAGGACCTGCTCCCACATGCCGACCGCGTCCTCGTACGCCTGACGAGCCACGGCCTCGTCGTCGGAAACGGATGCCAAGCCAGACTCCTCGACGTGGATGCCAACGCCGCCGCGCTCCTCGGACAGAGAGATCTCGACGCGGGTCGCGTACTCGTCGGGCAGCTCGTCGTCGGCCAGCGGGTACCAGCGGAAGGCGACGACATCCATAGGGTCTTCGTCGGCCTTCTCGATCAGCCAGTCGCCAACGTCCGGGTCGCTCACGCGGTAGATGCCGTCGTCCCCGAGGCTCACCTCATGGTCACCCAGCGGGCCATCGTTGACCCACCAGCCCGGCTCCGACACGAGCGCCCACGCGGCCTCACTGTCACAGTCCACGACGACGTCGGTCTCGACGCGGTCCAGCTCGTCCTCAACGTCACCGTCAGAAGTCCTGTCAAAGATGCTCATACCTCAACGGTACCGGCTCGCGCGCGTCGCGTCACGCGAACAGAGTCACAAAATTGCGACCGATCTGCGCTCGGATACGACGAGGCCGTGGCTGACTCCGCCGGGAAAGCAGAGCCGACCACGGCCTCGTGTCAGGAGGAGTGTTCAGGCCAGGCGCGTGACGCGGTAACGCCAGTCGATGGGACCGGCCTCGAGGGTCTCCACGCGATAGTGCTGCTCAGAGTTCTGCAGGTGCGCGAACAGCGGCTCGGGCTGGTGGGGTGCACAGATCTGGAGATTCTCGCCCACGGGCAGGTTGTCGACTGCGGCGAAGAGGACCGCGTGGCGCACGACGCGGGGGATCGAGTGAATGACAAGCTCGTCCGCGCCGGGGCGGTGGATGACGCCGGCACCGCCAGCGTGAACCTTGCCGTGGCCACCGCCGTGACCATGTCCGCCGCATCCGCAGCCGCCCTGCTTGGCGGGGGCCTGCTGGGCGGCAGCGGCCTGCTCGGCGCGCTCCTTCTTGCCTTCGCCGCCGCATCCACAACCACAGCTACCACCCTCGGAGGAGACGGTGTTGGCGTCGACCAGCTTGAACATCTGACGATCAGTCATATCTTTTCCTTATCCTTCGGCCCGCAGGGCCACTTCAGTGAACCTTATCCAGTGTAGGCGCGCCTCAGCCGAGCACGCGCGTTCACTTGATGAGGAACTCGGCTTCGACCTCGACACTGACGTTGAGGGGCAGGGCCGCGACGCCGACGGCGCTGCGCGCGTGCTGGCTGCCGAAGATCTCGCCGAACAGCTCGGAGGCACCGTTGATGACGCCGGCCTGCCCATAGAAGTCGGGGCGCGAGGACACGAAGCCCACGACCTTGACGACGCCCGCGAGGTTGTCGATGCCGCCCGCGACGGAGGCGGCCGCTGCCAGGGCGTTGAGGGCGCACACGCGCGCCGCGTCCTTGGCATCCTCGGGGTCCGCACCGTCCTCGCCGACCGCGCCGATGCACACCGGCTCACCGTTCACGACGGGGATCTGACCGGAGGTGCGCACGACGCCGCGGTCGATGACGGCGGGCACGTAGGCGGCGACGGGGGTGGCGACGGCGGGCAGTTCGAGGCCGAGTTCGGCGAGTTTTTCGGAGGGGAGCATGGGGGGTCCTTTCGTTCTGATTGACGAGGCCTGGGCCGCGTCCGTTGGTTCCAGTTTAGTTGCGCTCTTCCCGGGGGTGGTGAGCGAGGGTACTGGCGTGAGATCCCGGCACCGACCTCGCCCGTCTCCTCGGCACCTGCGACTGTGCCCCGCGCGCTCGTGAGTACGCGGGGCACAGCTTCCTGGAGACGTCAGTTCGCACTGACTCTGCGGCCGCTCCGACTGTCGGGATCGGCCCTACACCCGGGCCGACTGGCTTCTAGTTCCAACCGCCCGTCGGGGCTGGAAGCCGATCAGAGATGGCCGTCAGTTCTGGGGTGCAGCCGGGGGCTGGCCACCTTCACCCGGGCCACCGGCCGGAGGCTGGCCACCCTCACCCGGACCACCCGCCGGGGGCTGTCCACCCGGGCCTCCGGGTCCCATGCCGCCGCCCATGCCGCCGCCCTCACCGGCGGTCGCCTCAGTGGCGGTTCCATCGACGTTCACCGTGTAGGTGGAGCCGTTGGTCATGCCGGAGGTCGAGTAGATGACGTTGCCGAAGGCCTTGAGCGAGGTGTAGGTGCCCAGGACGGAGCCGGAGGAGTCGGTGATCGTCACCGTGGATCCGGCAGACCCGGTCGCGGATGCGGAAACCCAGCCCTGGCCGTCGGTCCTGGTCGGCGTCTCCACCATCTCGTTGGTGGCGAAGGCGATGACCGTGCCGCCCGTGATGCTCATGGCACCGTTGCTGTCCAGGGCACCGTTCGCGCCGGAGGCCGGGCCGTAGACGGTCGTCGTACCGCCACTGATGGTCAGCGAGCCGTTGGAGTCGAGGCCGTCGCCATTTGCGTTGACGGTCACGGTTCCACCGGTGATGGTGATCTGCTCGCCGGTGTCCTCCATGGAACCGCCGCCGTCACCCGGACCTCCGGGCCCCATGCCGCCGGGGGCCGTCGAATCGGCGGTCGTGGCAGCGTCGGTGGTCGTGGCGGTATCGGTGGTGGTCGTATCGGAGCTGGACTCCGCGGTGGCGGCCAGGCCGGCCTCGACCGTGATTGAGCCCGAGGCGTTGATGCCGTCGTCGCTTGAGGTCAGGTCGACCGTGCCGTCGGAGATCGTGATGAGGCCGCCCTCGAGGGCTTCGTTTGACTGTGTGACGGTCACGTTCGCGCCGTCCAGGACGGCAGCGACCTCGGTGTGCACGCCATCGTTGCCGGAGGCGGCACTGATCGTGCCGGAGCTGAGGCGCAGGGCACCATTGGAGTGGATAGCGTCATCCCCGGCGTCGATGGTGGTCGTGCCGCCGTCGACAATGATGTAGGTCTGAGCCTTGATGCCCTTGGCCGAGCCCGTGGAGGGCTTGCCGGTCGAGGCGCCGCCGCCCGAAGTGATCGACAGGGTGCCGCCGGTGACGATCACGTCCGTGTACGCGTCGATGCCGTCGCCGCCCGAGGTCAGGGTGACGGTTCCGTCCATAATCGACACGTAGCCCTTGGTGTCGTCGTTGTCCTGGTCGGACTTGAGGGCGTCGCCGCCGGCGTTCACGGTGACGGTTCCGCCGGCAACAGTCAGGGAGTCCTTGCCGCGCAGGCCGTCGTCCGAGGCGGTCGCGTTGATCGTGCCGCTCAGGACGTACAGGTCGTCCTTGGAGGTGATCGCGTCCGACGCGCCGGAGGTCACGTTGAGAGTACCCGAGCCGGTGATCGTCAGGTCCATGTCGGCGTAGATCGCGGCGTTCGCGTCCTCGGTGCCGGTGTAGGTCCCGTCGGTGACCGTCGAGGCGCCTTCGAGGGACAGGACGAGGTCGTCACCGCTGGTTGCCTCGATCGCGGCGCCCGTGGACGAGGTGATGGTGGCGTTGTCGAGGATTAGGACGACCCGGTCCCCGGATCCGGCTGCCACGACGACCTTACCGGTGAAGGAGCCGCTGAGTTTGTAGACGCCCGCCTTGGAGATGGTCAGCACGCCGTCGCTCACGCTCACGGCGTCGGACGAGGAGGTCGCGGTCGTGCCGCTGAGCGTCACGTCGACAGCGTCCGAGGCCTTCCAGTCGCTGTCCTTCACGTGGGAGGCCTTCGCGTTCGAAGCCAGGGCGTCGGCCGCAGTAGGCGGAGCGGTCGTGTCGCCGTTGGTTCCAGCGGCCGCGACGGCCGCGGTCGCGCTCGTTGCGGTGGAACCAGAGGAGGCCGCGCCCGAGGAGCTGCAGGCACCCAGCGCCAGCGTTCCGACGAGGGCGACCATGCCGATCGTCCGGGCGGGAGTCCAAATTTTCTGAAGGGCTTTCATTACTATGTCTCTTTCATGCGATTAACGCTTGTATTTCTTATGCTCAGCGCTTGCGTGTCGTGTGCTATCGATGACTCGCGCGCCGGTTCAGGTAGCTCAGGCGGCCATCGCGAGGGGTGCCTCGCGGGTGAGTTCAGGGGCCTCGACGTATTCGGGAAAGTAGCGGCGCAGCGTGCGATGCCACTTGTTCGCGGGCAGGTCGTGCATGGCGGCCATCGCGGTCCCGTACTTGGAGATCTTGACGGGTCGCACGCCACCCTCCCACAGGAGGTGGTCGACGATGGACGGGGTCGCTCCCGATTTCGTTTCGATGATGACCAGGTCGGGGCGTGCGACCTCGGTGCCGTCCGTGCGCAGCGAGCGCCACGTCAGCTTTGTATCCACCGTCGCGCGGCCCGTGCCGCCGGGCAGGAGCAGGGTGTTGCGCTCGTAGGTTCCGGCGAGCACAGGCTCGAGCGCAGGAACCAGGTGGCCATACCCCGTCTTCTCAACCTTGCTCATGACCCACGAACGGCGCTCACCCGCGAGAGGAGCCCCGGCCTCGTGCGGCTGAATCGACATACGCTTCTTGACGGTCAGTCCGCGCGGTCCCCGGGTCTTCACCTCGAGGAAGGAGGTGCCGGTGGACAGGTAGGTGCGGGCGCGGACCTTGAAGCGGCGGCGGCGCTTGAGCGCGGTCAGCAGGTACGAATCCATGTCGGGGGTGTCGTAGTAGGTGGACGTGTAGCCCTGGGACACCTGGCCGGCGATCTGGAGGACCAACGCGTCCTCGGGGAGCCGGCTCAGAACCGCCGAGGCCGTGGCTGCGTCCAGCGCGTACTTGCGGTCCACTCGGGTCAGCATCGCCGCGCGCTCATTCAGTTCATCGAGTCCGATCACATCAAGGTCGGCGAGGAGCGAGTTCAGGGTGGCGTTCATCAGTCGTGTCCTTAGTAGAGGTGGTCTGCGGAGTGTCGAGGCCGTGGCCGAAGCAGCTGCGGGGTCGGGCTCGGGTGGCGGGCCGGTGTGTCAGGCGACCTTCGAGCGAACGTCCACGAGAGTCAGGTCGTTCACGAGGTCGAGCTTGACGACGTTGACCGAGGCGACGGATGCGCCGAGGCGCTGCTCGAGGGCTGCCTTCAGCTCCGCCGGGTCGGCGATCGCGCGGTCCAGCTACACAGTCTGCGAGGTGTAGCGGCCGAAAATCAGCTTCGAGTCACCGAAAGCGAGGGCCACGAGGATCAGGGCAATGAGGCCACCCAGCAGCGGGGTCACCGCCGAGGACATGCCCGTCAACAGGCCGAGAGCCAGCGACGCGAAGTAGTAGGCGATTTCCGTCTGCGAGATCTGGTCGGACCGCAGTCGGATAATCGAGAGAACACCGAAGAGTCCGAGGCCGAGGCCCGCGCTCACGGTCGAGTTCGCGAGAATGATCGTGACGGCGAGGACGCCGACATTCACACCAAGGAAGGCTGCGACCAGGTCGGCGCGGCGGTGCCGTGGGAAGTAGAGGCCGAACACGAGAGCGGCCATGGCGACCAGGTCAATGGCAATCAGGATCAGGGCGGTCATTGGTGTCTCCTTTTGTCGATGCCCCTATTTCCCCACGCAACCCTATGAAAAACCTATGAACACCTCAATTTGTGCCTTATGACTTTCCTGGGAAAATCCTGAATATTAAACTCACCCGCGCACCGCGGCGTGCGCTGGCGCACAATGTAACCTATGAGCACCCGACCTGGGGCCATCGGTGCCCCCACTGACCAAGAACTGCGCACACTCACGGAGGAAACCCCGGCCTCGGGGCCAGCGCGTTCCGTGAAACTCCTGGCCGCCATCGCGACCTTCGGATCCCTCCTCTTCGGCTACGACACGGGCGTCATCGCAGGCGCGCTGCCGTACATGTATATGCCGCACACGGCCGGCGGACTCGGGATCAACGAAATCGAGGAGGGCCTCGTCGGCGGCGTCCTCGCCATCGGCGCAGCGATCGGCGCGATTGCCGCCGGGCGGCTGTCGGACCGCAACGGGCGACGGCACAACATTCTCCTCCTCGCCCTCGTGTTCATCGTCGGCACGCTCGGGTGCACGTTCGCGCCGAACGTCTGGGTGCTGTACCTGTTCCGTTTCGTGCTCGGCCTGGCGGTCGGCGGCGCGTCGGCGACCGTGCCGATCTACCTGTCCGAGTCGGCACCCACGCGCATGCGCGGTGCCCTGGTGGCGCTCGACCAGTTCATGATCGTGTTCGGCCAGCTCCTCGCCTACTCGATGAACGCGGCGCTTTCCCACGCGCACGGCGGCCCGCGCGTCCTCGTGAGCGCCGACCCGTCGGGCACGCTCACGCCCGGCCAGTGGTACTCGTGGGACGAGGTCTCCCGCGTCGCGACCGCCATCGTCTCCGAGGGTGACGGCTCAGCGTGGCGGTGGATGCTCGTACTCGCCACGATCCCCGCGGTGCTCCTGTGGGTCGGGATGCGCCTCATGCCCGAGTCGGGACGCTGGTACGCGTCGAAGGCTCGTTATTACGAGGCCGTGGGTGCCCTCAAGCGGATCCGCGACCCCCAGCGCGACGACGTCGCCGCCGAGATCAGCGAGATTGTGGCCTTGCACGCCGCCGAGGCCAGCCAGGGGCACTGGACACTGCGGCGCACCGCGTCGGTCGCGTGGACCAGGCGGCTCCTGTTTATCGGTATCGGCCTGGCGTGTTTCGACCAGCTGACCGGCATCAACACCGCCATGTATTACCTACCAAAGATCCTGGCGGCCGCCGGCTTCAGCTCCGCCGACTCCATCACCCTCAACGTCATTACGGGAGCCGTCGCGTGCATCGGCGCGGGATTTGGCCTGTACCTCGTGTCGAAGTTTGCTCGCCGCCACGTCGGCATCTACCAGGAAACGGGCGTCACCCTGTTCCTGTTCGCCCTCGCCCTCATTTTCGGACTCGGCATCGGCCCCTACACGCTGGCCGACGGGAGCATTTCGCCCGAGATTCCTTCTTATCTGCCGTGGCTGGTCCTCGTCCTCGTGTCCCTGTTCGTCTTCGCCAAGCAGTCCGGCACCGTCAACTGGGTGCTGGTTTCCGAGATCTTCCCCGCCCGCATCCGCGGCGTCGCCCAGGGCTTTGCCGTGGGCTGCGGCTGGATGATGAACGCGGTCGTCACGTGGCTGTTCCCCATCATGATCGGCCATCTGGGTGCCACGTGGACCTACCTGACCTTCGGCGTCATCAATGTCGTTGCTCTGTGCTTCTACCTGTTTATCGTGCCCGAGACGCGGGGCGTCTCCCTCGAACAGTTCGAGCACGACTTCTCGAGGCGCTACGGGGTGTAGCTGCATCCCTGCTGCGTGCGAGGCCCCGCGTCCCTACGGACGTGGAGCCTACTTTATCGACCAACGAGACCCGTTTTCCCGCCGCCGCGGAGCCTGCCCGCCCGCGAGATCGCCACACGCGAGCCTTCGGCTCGGAGTGGTCGATCTCGAAGCTCGGCCAGGCCCTGCAGGCCCCGCGTCGGCGGCAACCTCCGGTACGCCCACGGCTCAAACCTCGCGTGGCGTACACACACGCCACAACGCCGGTAGCACACTGGTCACATGACTGACGCCCCCGCTCCCACAGCCCGCACGAACGAGCCAGCCCAGGCCTCGTTCCTCCCGCCCCTCGCGATCACCGGCGCATCCGGAAACGTCGGCGGTGTAGTCGCCCGACTCCTGTCAGAGCGCGGCCTACCCCTGCGCCTGCTCGCGAACACGCCGTCGCGCGCGCCCAAGCTGCCCGGCGCTCACACCGTCCAGTGCTCGTATGAGGACACCCCGGCCTCACGCGAGGCCCTCACGGGCGTTGACGTCCTCTTCATGGTGTCCGCCCCCGAGAGCGAGGACCGCCTGGACAAGCACCTCGCCTTTGTCGACGCGGCGGCCGCCTCCGGGGTGCGCCACATCGTGTACTTGTCGTTCATGAACGCGGCGCCCGACGCGACGTTCACGCTGGCGCGCACATACTTTCACACGGAGGAGCGCATCAAGGCGTCCGGCATGACGTACACGTTCTTGCGCGATAACTTCTACGCGGACTTTTTCGTGGCGCTACCCGACGAGGAGGGCCGCATCCTCGGGCCCGCGGGCGACGGGCGCGTCGGCGTGGTCGCGCGCGAGGACGCGGGGCGCGTGGCCGCCGAGGTCCTCGCCAACCCGGGAAGCTTCGAGAATCAGACCCTTGACGTGACGGGTCCCGAGGCCTTGACCCTCGACGAGATCACGCAGATCCTCAGCCGCGTGCGGGGTCGTCCCGTCACCTACGTGCGCGAAACCGTCGAGGAGGCGTACGAGTCGCGCAAGAAGTGGCCGGCCGCCCAGTGGGAGTACGACTCGTGGGTGTCGACCTACACATCGATCGCGCGCGGCGAGATGGACGTCGTGTCCACGACCGTGCACGATGTGACGGGCCGCGACCCGCTCACCTTCGAGGAGGTCGCCCGGGTGGCGCTCGCGTCGGGCCGCTGACTGTCGCGGTTGTGGCTGGCTGTGCCCGGCCTTGCTTCTTTTTTCAGGGACGAGACCGGGGTTGCGCCTTGTGGGCGCACTTGCCACTGCGGGACCCTCATCGGCCTCAACACAGTAGACCAATCTGTCAAGCCACTTATTTACTCAAGAGCCTGTAGAATGAAAAACTGTCAAGCCACAAAGGGGTGAGAGCTACGGCCGGATAGCCGCCATCAGGGATCTCGCTCCCCGCCCACCACGAGAGAGTCCTCAACATATGGAAGCGACACCACATCACGAGTTCAGCGCGCTCTACACATCGGAGCCCCAACTCACGCGAGCGTTGGCTGCAGAATTCCGCCACGATCCGCAAGCGACTGAGCGCTACTTCTCGTCTCTGTTGGGCGTGGAGCTTGGCGAGCTGACCGATGTAGGGTGCGAAAAAGATCAGCGCGTAGACATTCTTCTGGAGTTCGAACACTCGACCATTGCCATTGAAGCCAAGATCGACCACGCCATCAGCGAGGATCAACTAGAGCGGGAATCGAAAGTCGCCGATTACCTGATGCTCCTTCTCCTCGACGCTGATGATGCTGCGGAACACCAGGATCAGGTCGCGCGCGTTCTCACCTGGGCAGAAATACTCCCCGAGTTCCCCGGCGCTCGCGTTCTATTATCAGACGTCGAGTCCCTCCCCGCATCGAAAGTCCAGGTGGAGCGGGTGCTGCGCAAGACGCTGAAGAAGCTGACGATCCCAGACGGGTGGTACCTCGAAGTCAATCGCGGGGATTCAGCGATGCCGGGAATCACTATCGAATCCCCAGAGCTCCCCAACGGCGATTGGCTGTGCGGACAGATTCAGGTGACCGGCCGGAAGATGCCAGCAGCCTTCAGCGATGTGCACCTCGAATATTACGCTGGAACCTACGTTCAGGAAACTGACGAGTGCTATCCACCCTTGGATTCAAACGACGTACCGTCGTGGGTAACGAACGCTCGGCTCCTCTATGAGTCGGTGCTGGAGGGGGATCCCAGCACGTTTGATCTCAAAACCAATAAGCCTGGCACCTCGCAACGACCTCTCGGGCAACTCCGTAAAGATCTCACGATGAAGTACCTGGCAGATGCTCCCTGGCTCGCCCAGGGATACATCAACTGGTCCCTCGGCGTCCGAGCAAACCCCAAACCAATCTCTGAGATCGACGACCTCGCAGATGCTGCTATGCGTCTGTTCACCGCCTGGTTCGGCGCTCTCGAAAAACAATCACGCTCGTAACGATGTGGCCGCGCCGCCGGCCTCGGCATTGCCTGAGTTCTCACCCAGGTCACGAGTGACAGCCCATTCACACAGGGTTGGGGGGCTCCCAAACGGGAGCCCCCACCCATGTCACAGCTCAGTATGCCAGCCCCTTCGGCTGCTCCGCCAGAACAGCGCTGCCCGGGTCGACGACCTCGAAGCCATTGGCCTTGTAGGCCTCGTACTCGAAGTTTTCGCACTCGTCGTACCCGATACGGTGGTACTCGTAGAAGCCGTCCCAGGCCTCGTACCCGGACCCGAGGGAGGACTCGAGGAACGCGTCCGCCATCGCCATCGCGGTGCGTGGCGCGACGTAGAAGGTACCCATGGCGAGCAGGTTCGCGTTGTTGGCGGCGGCGCAGCGACGCGCGGCGGGCACGGACTCGCAGACGGCGGCGTGCACGTGGGGGCACTTGGAGGCGGCGATGTGGATGCCCATGCCGGTGCCGCAGAACGCGAGGGCGCGTTCGAACTTTCCTTCGGCGATCTGCGCGCCGAGCGCGAAGCCGACGCGGTGGTACATGGGGGCGCTCTCGGCGTCGGGCGTCAGGTCGGTGACGGTCCAGCCGCGCTCCTCGAGGTGGGCTTTGACGGCTTCTTTGAGGGGGTGCCCGGCGAAGTCGGCGCCGACGACGACGTGCTTGTCTTTAACTGTCAGCATGGGAGCGTCCTTTCAGGAGTTTGCGCAGGGAGGGGAAGGAGAAGAGCCCCTCGTTCATGCAGATAACGAGCAGGAGCACGCCACCCCAGATGAGGGGCCGGTAGAAGTTGGAGATGTTGGGGAACATGTTCAGGCCCGAGGAGAGGACCTGGAGCATGAGGATGGACAGGAGGACGCCGCTCAGGCGCCCGGAGCCTCCGTTGGGGTTGACGCCGCCGAGGACGACGATGAGGACGGTGAGCAGCGTGTAGGAGGTGCCGTAGTCGGCCTTTGCGGAGTTGTAATTCGCGAGCATGACGACACCCGCCATGGCCGCCATGACGCCGGAGAGCACGTATGTGCGGATCAGGAGGCTGTTGACCTTGAGTCCGGAGAAGCGCGCCGCGGTGTCGTTCGTGCCGAGCATGAGGATGGTGCGTCCGAAGCTGGTGCACGCGACGATGAAACCGGCGACGGCCGCGCACACGAGGAACACAACGAGGGGGATGGGCACGAGGCCTACCACCTTCGCGGTGAACACGGTGCTGAACGCTGGGGGCAGGCCGGAGACGGGTTTGCCTTCGGTGAGGACCAGGGCGACGCCGCCGAAGAGTTCGAGGGTACCGAGGGTGGCGAGGATGGGTGGGATCTTGAGGATCGCGACGAGGATGCCGTTGATGAGGCCGCATACGATGCCGACGACCAGGGCGACACCGAGCGCGATGAGGACGGCCATTCCCATGGACGAGGCCGTGGCTGGCCCTGTGAGTGTGGCGCGCAGGGTGAGGGCGGCGCAGATGCCGGTGACGTTGGCGATGGCGACGACGGACAGGTCGATGCCGGCGGTGAACATGGTGAACATGACGCCCAGGCTCATGAGGCCGAATTCGGGGAATTGGACGGCCATGGATTGCCAGGTGCGTACGGCGAAGAAGGGGCCGGGGCGCACGGCGGCGAAGAAGATGAGCAGGAGCAGGAAGACGATGACGAGGCGCGCCATGTAGCTGTCTTTTTTGAGGAAAGCGAGGCACGGGGAGGCGAGTAGCGTTGACATGTGGTCCTCCTATGCTGCGTTGCGGCGGCCGCGCATGACCTGGAGCGCGGAGACGCCGGTTCCCACGATGATGAGCAGGCCCAGGGCGAAGCCCTGCCAGAACGTCTTGATGCCCATGAGAATCATGGAGTTTTGGACGATGACGATGAGGAGTGTGCCGAGCATGACGCCGGTGAGGGAGCCTTTGCCGCCGGTGATGGCGGTGCCGCCCAAGACGACGGCGGCGATGACCATCATTTCCATGCCGAGCAGGTTGGTGGGGTGCATCTGTCCCATGGCGCAGGTGCGGACCATGCCGGCCAGGGCGGCGATGATGCCGACGATGACGTAGAGCCAGAACTTGGTGGCGCGTACTTTGAATCCGACGCGCGCGGCTGCGCTTTCGTCGCCGCCGATGGCGTAGAGGGATCGCCCGAACATGGTGTAGCGGGTGACGACGAAGGCCACGGCGACGACCGCGACGAGGATCAGGAAGGACACGGGCATGGATGATTGCAGGCCGGAGCTTTCGTTGCGAGCGACGAATAGGGAGGATGACCCAAAGGAGCGCATGGATGCGGGGATCGTGTTGATCTGTACGGATTTGAGTGCGCCTTGCATGACGCCGTTGAAGACGTTGGCGGTGCCCAGGGTGATGATCAGTGTCGGCACGGTGAGCCTGGAGGTGAAGAGGCCGTTGAAGGCACCCAGGAGCGCGCCGAGGCCGGCGGCGATCAGGAAGGGCACGATGACCGGGCCGTTCCACCCGTTGTCGACCAGGACCCTTGTGGTCACGTAGACCGCCAGGGAGGCCAGCGCCGGGAAGGACACGTCGATGCCGCCGGAGACGAGGACGAGGTGCGCGGCGACGGCGAAGAGGCCGGGGACGACCATCGCGCCGGCCAGGTCGACCAGGTTGTTCGCCGTGAAGAACTGCCCGGAGCGCGCCTGGATGACCAGGCTCAGCGCGGCGATGACCAGGAAGACCCAGAATTCGTTGGCGTGGAGGACTTTCGTGATGAGTCGGGGCATTAGTTCTCTCCCCCTTCGGTGGACGAGGCCTGGGCGCGTTCCTCGGACAGGAGACGGGTCAGCTCGACCTCGGTGAGGGTGTCGGGGCTCATGGGTTCGCTGAGGCGTCCGGCGCGCATGATGGCGATCGTCGAGCAGTTGGTGAGTACTTCGGCGATGTCGTCGGAGATGATGATGACGGCCATGCCTTGGGAGGCGAGTTCGCGCAGGATCGAGTGGATCGTGAACTTGGAGCCGATGTCGACGCCGACGGTGGGGCCGTTGAGGATGAGAACGGAGGGGTTGGTGGCCAGCCATTTGGCCAGGACGACTTTTTGCTGGTTGCCACCCGACAGGGTGTTGACGGCGTTGGCGGGGTCGGGGGTGACGACTTCGAGGCGCGTCACCCATTTCTGTTCTTCGGCGCGAATGGCTTTCTTGTCGATGAAGCCGAGGACCTTGGTGAAGTTCTCCATCTCGGAGATGGTGATGTTGTCGCCGATTGAGCGGGATAGGAACAGGCCTTCGGTGAGGCGGTCTTCGGGCACGTAGGCGATGCCGGCCTCGATTGCGTCGCGCACGCCGCGCAGCGTGACGTCCTGTCCCTTGACGCGGATGCGACCCGAGTCAAGGGGCAGCATCCCAAAGAGGGAGAGGGCCAGCTCGGTACGGCCCGATCCCAGCAGGCCCGTGATGCCCAGGATTTCGCCGGGCCTCACGCTCAGGGACGCGTCGGCGAAGGCACCGCTCACCGTCGCCCCCTCCACCTGGAGGACCGGGGCCTCGTCAATGGTGCCCGGCCGGTAGCGCTCCTCCGCGAAGTCGCGCCCCGTCATGTAGCGGGCGAAACTCGCGCGGTCGAGCTCCTCCTTCGGGCAGGTGATGACCTTGTGGCCGCTACGCAGGATGGTGAAACGCTGCGCGATCTCGAAGACTTCTCGAGCTTGTGGGACACAAAGAGGATCGCGATGCCGCGCGATTGCAGGTCGCGGACGATGTCGAAGAGGGCGGCGACTTCCTTCTTCGTGAGGGCGGTCGTCGGCTCGTCCATGATGATGAGCTTCGCGTCGCCCATGAGGGCGCGGCTGATGGCGACGAGCTGCTTGTCGGCCACGGACAGGTTGCCGACCAGCTCGTCGAGGTCCACGTCGAAGCCGATCTTCGCCACGGCCTCGCGCGCGACCTCACGCATGCGGGAACGGTTCACCAGGCGACGCCCGGCGGCCACTTCGCTGCCGAGCGCGATGTTCTCCATGACGGAGAGGTTCGGGAAAATCGAGAAATCCTGGTAGATGACGCGCACGCCCGCGTCGATGGCGGCCGCCGGCGTCAGGCGCGTGAAGTCGCGGCTGTCAATCGAGACCGTCCCGTGTTCGGGGGTGTGCACGCCCGAAATGACCTTGATGAGCGTGGACTTACCCGACCCATTTTCCCCGGCCAGGCAGTGGATTTCTCCGGGCGCGATCTCCAGGTCAATGTCGACCAGGGCTCGCACGCCCGCGAAGGATTTGCTGACGTGTCGTACCGCCAGCACTGGGGTGTCCATGTGGTGTCCTTTCCGACGCATGCCACCGCCCAAAGGCCACCCCCACGCGCGCGGGCGTCGCGCGCAGGAGGAACAAGGATGCGCGAGCGTCCGTGCACGCGCGGGAGTGGCCCAGCCACGGCCTCGTCAATGGAGCGAGGGACGAGGCCGTGGAGCCTCGGTGGTCGTCGCCTGTTTGCGGATCAGAAGCCGAGGGAGTCGACGTTGTCCTTCGTGATCTTGAGCCAGCCGGTGCCCTCGAGGACCTTGGTGGAGCCGGACGAGAAGTGCATGCTCTCGTAGCCTTCAACGCCCAGGTTCACGCCGTCTTCGATGGTCTCACCGTTGAGGATCTTCGTGGCCAGAGAGGCCATGGCGTAGCCGGCGTTCGCGGGATCCCACAGGGTCAGGGTGGAGACGGAGCCGTCCTTGAGGATCTGGGCGTTCGCAGCGGGCATGCCGGTGCCGGCGGTGAAGACCTTGCCCTTCAGGCCCAGCTCGTCGATAGCACGGGCGGTGCCGGGCGCGTCGAAGGAGGAGGTGCCGAGGATGCCCTTGACTTCGGGGTACTTCTTGAGGACTTCCTTGGCGGTCTGGTAGGCGGTCTCACCGTTGTCCTGGGATTCGACGCGAGGCTCGGCCTCGAGCAGCGTCATGTTCGGGTATTTCTCCTTCTGGTGGGCCACGGCACCGTCCGCCCACTCGTTGTGGGAAGCGTTCGTGACGTGACCGACCATCGTCGTATAGACGCCTTCCTCCCCCATGGCCTCGGCAAGGTTATCCATAATGAACGCGCCGTATGCCGTGTTGTTGAGGCTTCGATGTCGTACATCGTGTTTTCCTGCGAGGCACCCTCGTGGGTGACGACGACGATGCCGGCGTCCATGGCCTGCTTGAGGACGGGTTCAATAGCACCGGGGTCGACGGGGACCACGCAGATCGCGTCGACGCCTTGGGCGATGAGGTCCTGGATGACCTGGGCCTGCATGGTGGCGTCGGTTTCAGCGGGACCCTTCTGGAAGACGTTCATGCCCGTGTCCGAGGCGTACTTGTTGACGCCCGTTTCCATACGGACAAACCACGGGTTGGTGGCGTCCTTTGGGGACGACGGCAATCGTGTAGTTGCCGTCTCCGGCGGCCTTGCCGCCCGGGGCCGTGGTGCCCCCGTCCGTCGTGCAAGCGCCGAGTGCGAGGGCACTTGCCGATATGGTGACGAGTGCGGTTGCTGCGAGCCTGGACTTCATCGTGACTCCTCTGGGTGTGGTCAACGTCGGTGTTGGGGTTGTGGTTGTGCGCGCTGCGGGTAGCCGTCGCGGCGGTGCGGGGTGCCGTGGTACGGCGGCGCGGCATCGCGGTGCTGTGGCATCGCGCTGCTGCGTGCTGGGTCGCGACGGGCTGTCGCGGCTGGCCGGGTCACGACGGGCTGTCGCGGCTGGCCGCGTTGCGGTGCCGCTCCCCCGCTGTGCTCCGGCTGCGCACGGTTGCGACGGTGCGTCCGCGCTGTGCTGGCCTTGCGGTCTGCTGGTTGGTGTGTTGCTGCTGCGTTGGGTACTGTGGTGTGCCGGTCGTTCCCGTCATTGGGGTTCGTCGGCGCGCCCACTATCCTAAGCCATTTTTCGTGGTGGCGTTCACTTTTTGGCTCTGCTTCGGCCGAGGCCTGGGCGGGGTTTCAGGGCAGGTTGAGGCTGCTTGCAGGCTGATTTGTCGGACCAGTTTGGCGCGTGGCGCACACGAACCCCTATCTTCCACCTCGAACCCTTACCAACCCGCATACGCACACCCTGAGCCAAGAACATCCGTTCCGCAACACGTCGCATACGTGCACGTCTGTGCGCTTAGGTGCGTGAGCGCGGGAGGATGCGCAGGCGTGGGCGCACATCCTCCCGCGGCTACGAATGTCTAGCTCTGCTTGGCGGCTTCGACGACCTCGTACCACTCTCGCTCACTGAGGCCCCTCTGACGTGCCACCATGTAGACATTCCTTAGATGTTGCTGCCGATCTACCTCGAGCTCACTCGGGTATTTTACTTTGCCGTATGCCCCCGCTCCCGAGAGAGCAGCCGCAACCATGGGGATCGCTAGCGTGAGGTTCACGCTCAACTCGAGTTTCGATCCTTCTGTCGGGCGGAAGACGAATTCCCTGAGAGACGGCTGTCCGAACAGCCGATACATGACGAACGTGATACAGATGCACAGTAGACATGCCAACGCCGCGATTGCTGCGGTCTTGAGCCTTGACTTCCGCTCCCTTGAGACAATCGAATCGGCCAACAGATACTCCTCGCCGAGCTCAGGCAGCGTCAGGGACGCCAATGTCCGCGTGCCGTTGATCTGATTGAGCGTTCCGTTCAGGTCCCCACCGAACTGAGCGATCTGATTGCCATCTCCCTTGTTGGCGATTTTCTGAGACATCCTGTCCCCCTCCTTTGGGTCACATTGCCGACCGCCATGGTCGACAAGCAACACGGTAAGGAGGGGCATGCTCATCTGCATCCCGCAGCCGTGGAACAGAAGTGAAACGGGGGTCCGACCTTTGCTCAGAGCAATCACCTTATAGTCGCACCACGGCACCAAACCTGCTTATATGTCGCAGATTACCGGCTCTTCATAGTTGAGTGTGGGTGGAGGCGTCTAGCCTCCTGCGATGAGGAGCATTCGGAGTTGGTAGTTGGTGGGGTTGCGGTAGCCTCTGGCGGTGCGTCTGCCTAGTTCGATGATTCCGTTGATGGCTTCGGTGGGCCCGTTGCTGGCTCCGCCGGTATCAAAGTAGGCCAAGAATGCGTCCTTCCACTTGCGTAGGGTCCGGCCCAGGCGAGCGATCTCGGGGATGGGACAGGCTGGTAGGCTCTCGATGAGACGAGCGGCCAGGCGTTGGCCTTGGGCGGGTGTATCTTGATGGAAGACCTCGCGCACTTGCCCGGTGAAGGTAGGCGACTTCAACACTGATATGCGCCTCATCTGCCACGAAGGCCTCACGGAGGCGTTCCTTTTGACGCTTCGTGAGCCGATCACGCGAGGCGCGCAAAAGAAGCCGGATCTGATAGAGGGGGGATCACCCTTGCGCCCGCGGTGACCGGTCGTGTCTTGCTGGACGCGGCGACGCACCTCACCTGGGGCGTCGCCAGCGAGCTTGACAATATGGAAGGCATCGAGGACGCTGGTGGCGTCTTGGAGTTGATCGTCAATGGCGTTCTTGCTGTCCCTGGAAGGGATCCAGTGTCGCGATCTGGATACCGGAGCGAAACTGTTCGCCGCGCTCTTCTAGCCAGTTCTTGTACACAGTGCCAGACCTTCCCGGGACCAGGTCCAACAAGCGGGCCGTGGGATGATCCTCCCCGCGTGTCAGGTCCACGATGCCGGTGAACTCACGGGGCCCTCGTCGGCGTCGGTCCTGGTGATGCCACACATGCTCATCAACCCCCAGCACCCGCACGCCTGCGAAACGGGCGGGGTCATCAGATGCGGCTTGCAGACACGGCTTGATATGGGACCACACGGTATTCCACGTGGTTGCCAGTTGCCGAGCCAGGCCACAGGTGGTGGCTCCCTCGAAGCGCAACTGTCGGATCGCCCAGCGGATCGCCCGCACACCCAAACGCGCTCTGGGAGCACACCGAGTGGTTCTGCTCAGTGAAAGTCGCGATCTGGCAGGTGTGTTCGCGGCATATCCATCGGCGCTTGTGCCACCGGATCCTTGTCGGAATCCCGGCCCAGGGCGCGTCAATCACTTCCACCACCACACGCCCGTGGCCTTGAGCGATCACCCCGCAACCAGGGCAGCCCGCCAGCTGGTTGCACGACTCAACATCGAGCACCAGGGCCCCTGGGGTGCGAGCCACGCTCATCAGATGGAAGCCCTCCAAACCGACGAGCAGATCACACCGATCACAACGATCAAGCGACGCACAGCAGCAGGTAGGGTGAGACATTGTCGAGGTCCTTGAAGATCGCGGGGGTAGAAGTCCGCTCATCATCAAGGACCTCGACCTCTACCCGCAACCCCCGACCAACACCCGGTCACCCACACTCAACTCGGAAGAGCCAGATTACCCGCTATTGTTGGTCGAATGTCTGCTGCGCGCGACGATGATTTCATGGCGCTTCCCGGTATGGAAGCAGATTCCACCACTCCACCATTTGAGCCGATATTCCCAGATCATTCGTTCTCACAGCAACACCCTGTGAGCCGTGCAATAAAAGCGATTGTGAGATGCTGGCGTCATACTCGGTGTTCGAGAACGAGCACCGCGAGCTGGATTCCTTCAACCGAGCGATAGTCCAGCACATCAAGGCCTTGCACACCCAGGCAGGTAAGCAGGAGATCATGCGCACGCTCTATGATCACTTCTTGTCGCAGGCCTTTCCGCGGATGAGCGAGCGCCTAGGGATCGTCTTCACGCCCGTCGAGGTCGTCGACTTCATCATCCGCAGCGCGGACGACGCGATGCGCACGGCGTTTGGGCAGAGCCTGGGGGATCCGGGCGTGGCCATCATCGACTCAAAGACGTCGAGTTTGATAAAGGCAGCGTGAACCACCGAAGCACTCTCTGACTAGGGAGTTTGTATGCTTCCCTGTGGTTGCGGCGGCACCTGAAGGCGCTCGAGCGGTCGGCATGAACCCGCCTAGGGTGCTAGGTCGGCTCCACGTGGGGCGTGGAGGGGTTTGCGGCAGGGCTGGGCGTGAGCGTGTCGAGCACACGGGGACTAACGGCTCTTCGTACCCGAGCGTGGTTGTAGCCGGACTTACTCAATCGGAACGGAGATATGCGCTCGAGCGACAAGAGCTCCATCCTTGATGGCGTAGCACTCCACAAAGTGATCACCATGAAATTCACTACTTTCTTCTCGACTCCAGCTTCCGTCGTCATCCAAAATCGATCCGCGAATCATATTACGTTCTCGAGCCTGCTTACCTTCGTTCAGAACCTTCCATTTAAGTTCAAACGGTTCAGGAACATCACAGAAAGTAACCTGAAAAATTAGTTTTCGCCCACGCGGCAATCGCACGCGACGGCGCAACCATCCTGAGAGCCATGTAGATTCTTCCTGGCTCATAACAGTGCAATTTATGTCCAGCGTGTATCGGATATTTTGCGGGTAGTAGTCTTCGATGAACTGTTCGGTATCAACGTAATCGTAATTGCGGCTCTTTTGGTCCTCGGTAAGCGGGACGGGCTTACCCAGAAGGTCGCGCCATCGCCGTGTATACGAGCTGGATTCTTCAGACTCGATGGCCTTCATCGCGAGTTCGTGTGCGGTTGAAGCTTTCGTTGGAAGGCTTGCGTGACACGCACTTGTTGGCTACTTCCAGGGGCTAGGTAGTAGCTTTTGCGTGGCTCGTTGGATAGCCAAAAAAGGAAGTCAGCAAACATTTGGTCATAGCTATTTCCACGCTGATACTGCTCGTTTTGCTTTAGGAAGTTGAAGGCTAGAGTATCGATGAGAAGACCGCCGATGTGCACATCATGCTTGTTCTTCCATGAGCGGGCCAACCTGCAAAGCGCTCTTAAGGAGCCCGATGACTCAGCGTTGAATTCCTTTATCGCTTCGATTTCCTTGCGCGGTTTAGTACGAAGCCACAGCTTCCTTTTCGTGTCTGGGTAGGCAAAGTCTCCGTCCTTTTCTGCGAAGACAGGCTGGACTTCGAACTTGAAGTTCTGGAATTTGACCACTACAACTAGTTGGCTAACTGAGACCTCTGTCGTGGGGTAACGCTTGACAATCGCATCCTTCGTGCGCTTGAGGGCACGGTAAGGCCCATCTGGCGATCGATACTTGTTTCGCAATTTAGGTGGAAGAATGTAAAGCAAATCTAGGTCAGAAACTCCATCAATGGCGGTGTGTCGGCCGTAGGAACCTACCATCAGCCTATGGGAAGTGGAGTCTGGGTCCTCGCGGTATTCGCCGTTAAGAGCCTTGGTGATCTCGTCTCGTCGCATCGCGATTTCCTGATAGTTGGAGACTTTGAGGTTTTTGAAGATCTGGTCGAACAGTTCAGCAGGAGTTGGCATCAGTCTTGCCTATCCTTCGCTTCAGACGCAGGCTCGTTAAACACCCTTTCATCAGTTTCGAGCGCTTTCGAAGCGTTTTCATAGTTCTTTCGTGTCGTCCGAACAGAGATACTCGTCAGCGCTTGGTTCTCTCGCTCTGCTAGCTGATTTCGTTTCTCGATTGCTTCCGTTAAGGTGAGCACACCTACTTCCAAGTCGACCATCACTGCTTCGTATTCTTGGAATATCGAACGTAGCTCGCGAGCCGCTGCGGCATGGTTTTTCGATTCGTTGGGAAGATCAAATGAGTCACTTGCCAGCGACACACCTGTCGCAAGAAGAGCGATGAATGAAATTATGAGGTTTGTCGCCTGCGTGTTTCCTATTGCACCGCCCAACGAGGCAAGGAAGGTTGTTGCACTCACTGCCGTTAAAACGATACTTGCGCGTTTGCGCCAGCGTTCGATGTGATCGATGTTATCGGCGGCCTTTTCATGAGCTTTGTAGGTGTAAAGGATTCTGTCGCGTCGATTCTTCAACAGTGCCAGTTGACGAGCGACGTTGATGTCATTGTCCTGTGTCACTGTGACACCACCTGTTTGATGAGGTTGACGATGTCGTCGTTCTTGAGTTGTGGCATGAAGCGGACGGTGATGTTGTTGTCACTAATGGATTCGAAGAACTTGCGCGCTGCCTTAATGCGTAGCTGCTCAGTTCCTCGCAGGTCTGCTTTCGTGTTAACGTCTTTGGTTTCGACGATGAAGTTCAGCGAGAGCTTCCCGTCGCCGCCTTTGAGGACGTACATGAAGTCGGGGCTGGTGGTGCCGCCGAAGTACATGGGTACCCGGATGGAGCGACGCGGGATCTTGCCGTAGACGACGACCTCATCAAGGACGGAGTCGCGGATCGTGGCCTGTTCCTTTGGCGAGTCGTAGACGAACGCGTCGTAGAGGAACTTCTCGGGCACGTCAGCATCAGTGTCGCGGTGGATTCCGATGTTGCCTTGTACGATGTTCTTCAACGGTTTGCCGTTCGTGCCTGTCAGTGCGGTGGCTCCGAGCGGGCCGTCGATGCGGATATAGGAGAATCGGCTCTTGAACTCCTGTTGCATCCAGGTTTGGAACTCGGCGACGAACTTGCCGAGGGTGGCCTTGTTGAAGAATCCGTCTTGCAGTTTCTGCTTGGCATTGCGGCGAGCTAGGCCGACATGGATCGCTTTGATCGGCAGATAGGTTTGCAGGTATGCCTGTTTGAGCCAATCCCCGTAGGTCAGCCGGTCATCGATATCGAATGTTGATTTGGTGGCTGTTTTGGTGGTCAGACTCCCGTCGTCTGCTTTAGTGATGGTTTCCTCAGCGAAGCGCCCCGTCTGCGCTGTGTAGATGTCCTGGTCGAGGATGTGATCAATGCAGGTTGCGATCTCGTCGGCGGTGAGGTCGTCGAGACGGAGATAATACTTGGCGTTGATGGCCTCCCACAGCTGTTTAAGTTCGGCGTACCGTTTGGGTCGGATACCAACCTTGGTTTTGCGGGCGTCGGTGACAACCTTGTCGGGCTTGACCTTGCCCACATTGAACTGCGGGTAACGCTCCAACAACTCCTGCTCTTTGCCTTCGAGGATGTTGCAGTCCCGGTCTACGAGCTTGTACGTGCGCCACAAGTCGAAGAACAGATCGTCCTCGCTGATTCCTAGCTCCTTGGCGACGGCTGGTAGGAGTTCCTTCACTGACGGTGCTGTTGCTGCCGCGTCGGAGTTGATCTCGGTGATCAGCGACTGTGCGAACCATTCCTCGGTGTAGTCGATCAGGTAGGTCAGGTAGAATTGCTCGTTCGACAGTCGGCTACCGCTGACGTCCACAGGCAGACGCAGACCGCGTCCGACCTCTTGCAGCTTGGAAATGTCGGACCCCGACGAGCGGAGTTTCACGATCTGGAACACGTTCGGGTTATCCCACCCCTCACGCAGGGTCCACTTGGAGAAAATAAACCGCATCGTATTCGGTGTGTCGTCCGGGTACGTGAACGAGAGCAGGGACTGCTTGTCGCGCAGGATCTGGTCGACCTCAGCCCGGATCGCCTCATCGCTCGAGGAGTTGTCGGCCGAGAAGTAGCCGCCATTCGTGGCTTCGACATCGGCTGCGGAGGCGCGCAGGTAGGCGACATAGTCGCGTTCGACCTGCGAACTACCATTCTTATGCTTATCTATCTCTTTGGCAAGTTGCTGGCTCAACAGTTCATGGAAACGCGTGCGCAGATGACCCGGACCAAATTCGCCACGGTAGGAGGCAACAGAGTCAATGAAAAACAAGGTCAACGTCTTGACCTTGGTCGCGCGCTGGTAGTTCACCCACTCGGTTTCGAAGTGGTTCTCCAACGCACGTTTCATCATCAGACTCTGGTATGTCTCGGTGTAAACGCGGCTGACAATCGTGTCTCCTTTGGCAAGGATCTGGTCATTCGATAAAGTCACCCCTACCTTAATCTCCGGCAACCTGGTCTTACCGACCTCAGTGACAGTAATACCCGTGAAGTCCCCGTCAGTCTGTCCTAAGGAGTCGCCAATTTGCAGTGTGGTCTTCTTGTGCGTATCGAGATTCTCGAAGGTTGCTGTCTTCGGCTTGGTTCGTGAGATGCCAGTCAACCGTAGTCGGGTCGACGAACTTTTCGCATCCGTTGGGTACTGGATCGATACGCCTTTGACGAGCTGCTCGTTGAACGCCTCCACCGAGCCAAGGTTGAACACCAGATTGTTGTAGTCCGTCACCCTGGACTTCTCGATCTTCGGGAACGTCGCTCCGAAGCGGATAACAGCCTGGGGACGCAACTGCTCGACTATGGTTTTGTATGCCTTATTCTCACGGCGGAATCTGTGCGGCTCGTCAATGATCACGATCGGGCGCGTCTGGCGCAGCGCCTCATAAGGCTGACTCGATATCCCCATGACCATCTGGTCATAGGTTGCCGCCATCGTGGCTTTTGACTGCAACATACCGTCAGTCATCAGCAATGCACTGATATGGCCTGTTGCGAGCCGTGATGCTTGGACGAAGTTCGCGATCACTGACGGGAAAATCTTCCTTCCTTTCGACCGCTTCTGTGGATCGAGCACCTCCAAGTTAAGCTTCAAGCGGCCGCCGTACAGGTCATCGAAATAGCGCCGCGCATAGTCCGAGCCGATAAACGCCTTGGCACCTTCCTTAATGGGAGTCGATGGCGCCAGCAGGATGAACTTGTGGAACCCGTAGAGCCGGTTCAATTCATACATCAACTGGGTGTACACCAGTGTCTTACCGGTGCCAGTTTCCATCTTCACGTCCACACCCAGCACACCATCATCGGTACGAGTGCGCCACGGCTGAGGAATCGCTCCCACCCCCTCAACCATGCCAGTTTGAAGCTCGGCAATATTATCGATGATCTGTGGGCAAGCAACATCGAACACTGGGTTCGCTTCCATCGGAGAGGAATAATCTAGCCTCACGTTCTCGAACACGTGAGTTAGCGCGAAAAGCGCTCGCTGCTGATGGTCCAGAGTTTGAAGCCTGATCTGCATAGGTCAGAACCTCTCGATCACAGTAACCGTTTTACCAGACTTCAAAACAGCCAGATTCTTCTTCAGCTCATGCATCACCGAGAACTCCATGGAATAACCGAACACAACCACGCGGGAAATCATCAGCTCTCCGTTTTCAAGCATACGAACAAGCTCCACCACGTCATCACTCGTCAAACCCGGCGAGATGATGTACGCGGAATCACCGCATACATCAAGCTTGTAGTCAGCAAGCTTGACCATCTGGGGCGACTCGGTCAGACCATGGCCATCCTTCACCAGCCATGTCGCCAACACCGTGTCATGCCCAGGTGTCCCATTCAGATCGAACTTCGACACATAGTCCCCGGCGAATAACGCATCCGCCTGTGCAGGATCGAACGACTCTAGCTGATCCAGGACCTTCCCCGATGGCTCCTCGAGTCGGTACAGACGGAAGCCGTAATCAATATCGGCGTTGGTCTCGTCCTTGATTTTCGATGCCGCACGCCTGATACGCTCACGACCGATTTGGTCAATCGCGCGGTAACCAGCCTCAAATGCCGCTTTCGAATACCGATTGGAGGTTGGGTCAATCTGCTCGTCCAGTTGAACCATAATGATTTTAATGGTGTTTCCAGTTTCAGCGCTTAGCTGCAAAGCAGCCTGAGCGGTTGAACCCGACCCGGAGAAAAAATCAAGTACCAACGAATTATCTGGAACTGCAATCCTCAGTAGATGCGCCAAAAGCTTCACAGGTTTAGGATTCTTAAACAGGGCTCGACCCTCGAACAAGGCGGACATGTCAGTCGTTCCAGTACGAGAGCGCCCGAATCGTTCTTCAACTAACAGAGAACGAGCTGTTCCTGCGTCCTTTTCATAGTTCTTGGTGTAAACATGACCATTCTCAAATACCAGTTCATCCATACATTCTTGAACTGTTTCTCGCGACCATCTCCAGATTGCGTTCGGGCTAGATGGATCTTTATGTTGCAGGGTGTAGATTCTTCCGTCTGGACCGACGAGGTCGTAGTCCATGGAAGCCGAGTACTGTAAGTTCTGCTTATCGAGACGCTCAAGCGAATACCGTCCTCGCTGATCACTGCGGTTGTAATTTGTTGATGCTTCAGCAAACGGATCAGAGAGCAGAGACAACTCCAATACATCCTTGGCGTATGCGAGAATATATTCATGATCCACAGCGATCTGGCCGGAATCGTTAGCTCCGCCAGATTTGCTCTTCCAAATTAGATCACCAGCGAGATTCTGTTCTCCAAATACCTCGTTGCAGAGGAGTTTAAGGTTTGAATGTTCGTTGTCATCAATGCTGATGAAGATGATGCCGTCATCGGCCAATAACTCACGTGCTAGTTGAAGTCGCGGATACATGAAAGTAAGCCAAGCAGAATGCGAGGATTTGCCTTGTAAGTCGAGAACTCGCTGAGCTTCCTCTTCAGAGAGGCCAATTTTGTCGGTGAGTTGCTTGGGGGTGAAACCAAAGTCGTCGTTGTAGACGAATCCGTCGGAACCGGTGTTGTACGGCGGATCGATGTAGATGCATTTAACTGACCAGCATAGGAGCCAAGCAGGTGCTTTAGTGCGTCGAGGTTGTCGCCTACGATGTAGAGATTTTCGGAGTCCTTGTTGTCTGGTTCGCTGTTGTGTCCCACGTCAGGAACGAGCACCGTCTCAGTTTCGGTCGAGGTGAGGTACTTCGCGTAGGACTTTCCAAGGAACTTCAGTTCGTAGCCTTCTTTGGTGATGTTCACCTCGCCAGCGTGTAGTGTCTCCTGGAGCCGATCGATCATGAATGCACCGTTGCTATCGAAATACTCGGGCAGCGCGGCGCGCAGCCGCTCAAGCTCGAAATCATTAGGCCTGATAGTTTCGTTGTGCTCATGCGCGTCGCGAATCATGATGCTAATTCCTCTAAATAGATCTCTGTGCTACGTCTACAGTTTCGACACTATTGTTGCTACGAAAAATGAACCGACTCAGCTGATGAAGTCGCGTGTGTACGTCTACGCGCTCTTGTTGTTCCTTGCTGAACGACCGAACTGTTGCTCGTACCTCTTGGTCTCGATGTCGAGAAGTTTCCGTCATCGCTCATTGGCTCTACTCCTGGTCGGGCACCTCGTGAGCCTCAGGGTGACCGTCGGCGTAGATGCTGTTTGGCTTGTCGCGCATTGGCGCACAAAGGCTGATTTTCAAATTAGCATCCACTGACGCCTACATCCGCAAGGAAACGCCGTGGAGATTGAAGATTGTAGCCTGAACCCAGGCGCTGATGCCGCTCTATTGGCCTCACTGTGTTCTCGGCGTCGGCATTGCTTGCGTGTCGGGCCCGGCGCTCCGCGGCCACCGGCTGTCACTCCGCGCCGAGGAGATCTACATGAGCTACACCCTCTTTGATCAGAGCATCACCCTTTGATAAATCTGTGACCTTCGAGCGCACGAGTCGACCTGCGGGTCTCCAAGGGAGAGGGCAGATGACCGTTATTCGGCAGGGAGCATGAACTCGGGAACGTTGTATTGGATTTCCCTTGCCTCCATGCGCACTTCGGGGTTTTCGCAGTTGAGGATGCGTGGGTTGAGGAATACTTGGTTGGCCTCGTTGACGGTGTAGTAGCCGCGGTTTGCGTGAGTGCGCAGGTACGCGGCTGACTCGCGGCTGAATCCCAATCGCTGTAGACCGATGGTGATCGGGTTGTCTGTGCCGTACTCGACGTACTCGTACCAGTCGTTGGGGAACTGGTCGGCTCCGGTTTTCCGTTTGAAATCGTTGGAGAATCGAAGGAAGTAGTTAGAGAGGAGGAAGAGGGCGGTGTCAATGGGTGGTAGCAATGAGTTGGTTGAATGCTTGTGGGGGTGCGGTAGCCGAGGGTTGCTCTGGGGCAGTTGTTGAGCTCGTAGGCGATGGCGTCGAGGTAGGGTTGGTGGCTGGCGTTGGGGGTTCCTTGGGTAGGTAGCGGCGGATGAGTCGGTTGGTGTTTTCGTTGGTTCCTTTCTCCCAGGGGCTGTGGGGGTGAGCGACAAACGCCTCCACGCCAGTGTCTGGGGTGAGGCGCTGGTGGCGGGCCATTTCTGGGCTTTGGTCCCGTGTCAGTGTTCGCATCGTTCCTTCGGGTAGGCCCTGGATGCGGCGTGTGAGCGCGTTACAGACCTGGTCGGTCCCGCGCCTGAGAGGCAGGGCCACGATGATCAGGTAGCGGGTGGTGCGCTCGACCAGGGTCGCGCACGCACTGGCCCCATCTTTGCCGATGATGAGGTCCCCCTCCCAGTTGCCAGGGATCATCCGGTCAGCAATGTCAGGGCGTTCATCGATCAATCGCATGCCGACAATGGGTGGTGTGCGCCCGCCTGCAGGGGGTTTCTTGCGCATCCACCGCCTGGAGGGCAGGCAAATGCCGTGCTCGATCAGCGTCTTCTTGGGGTGGGCGTAGATCCACGTGTAGATCGCCTCGTGGCTGATCGTGCGGCCTTGAGCGTGGGGAGAATTATCCATAGGAGCCACTGTGCCACATGCCTCCACGCTCAGGCGCCCGCTGATCTGGCAGGGGCGTGCGCCCCTGCGACAAATCAGCAATCACGCGGCGGCGCACAACCTCATCGCGGTCCAGGAGCCGCTTCTTAGGGCGGCGCCTGGCCACCTGCGCCGCTCTCCCGGCATCCTCGGCCTGGTACACGCCGCCAGGACCCCGATGACGGGCGATTTCACGGCACACCACCGAGGGGCTACACCCAATCGAGCGGGCGATACGCGTCTGGGACAAGCCAGCCTCCAACCCCACCATAATCGCCGCGCGATCCTCAACACTTAGCATCCGACGACAGCTCACAATCAGCCCCTCCAGCAGCACTGCTACCACATAAATTGCTGACACCCTATGACACTGCCATGCGCAATATCGATTGGATCAATCCAGAACACACCTAATACTAATGCCCGGCGGCATAGGGAGAGTCAAGCTATCCGACCAGCGGATCGCATTTCCGGCACACTAGGAGAGTGGGCCGATCCACGAGACAGGTTCCAGATTAATGCTCCCAACCCGTTAGCAGCAGATTGTTTCACGTGAAACAATCCCCGCACCAACATCGTCACCGACGACGACACGGGCATCAACCCGAGAACCACTCTCCCGCATCATCACCGCAGCTGTTCCGGCATCCTAAGGCCACCGGCCCAGCGCCACACCACGGTCATGGCTTCACAGCGAGCTCGTAACGCACCCAGCGGCGCTGACCCGTGGACGTCACCAGGCCTCGTGACACGAGGTCGCGCAGCTCCGAGCGCGCTTCCTCAGCGGTCACACCAAAATGCTCCCTGTACTCCCCGTTGCTCCAGGTACGCCCATGACGCATGTCGACCAGCGCCTCCTTCTGACGCCTATTCAAACCGGTCGCTGCCTCCAGCCCGAGACCGCCAAGCCACGTCAAGTCCCCATCCGGAATCAGCGCAGCATTCGGGAAACGCACCGTGAAAGACACCCGATGTGATCACAGCGCAATCCAGGTCAACCATGGATGCAACCCCGCCACTTACTTCAGTTCATAGAAGCACCCTTCCATCTCATAGAACCCCATTTCTATGTCATAGAAGGGGGTTTCTATGTCATAGAGGCCCCTTCATAGCTCATAGAAGCCCATTTTTGCGTCATAGAACCTCATAGAGGGGCATCTGCGATTCATAGAATCAAGCGACGCCTCAACCTTGAGGCCGCAACAGAAACAGATACCAGCCCCATAAACATATGTTTCACGTGAAACAATCGCTCCACGCCTAACAGTCTCACCACACGCTCGACGGGCAGCACAAGCAATGCCGCGCGCCGCCCGCGCAGTTATTTAGAACCCAACTCAAACCCACCCTGCACCCGCCCACACCTCGACCCAAATCGACTGCCACCCTCGAATTGTTTCACGTGAAACATTCGACGCCTGCGCCTACAGGCACACACGCCAGCAAACACGCAACCAGGCGCCAAGCACGCACTCAACCACGGCGAACAACAAGCGGGGTGCCGCCCCTCGGCAGCACCCCGCTCAATGAGTCACGCGCACCTGCGCCGCGCAACCACAAGCAACACCTCACCCCCGCCTCTCCCGCAGCCTCCGCGCGAGGACCCCATGCCTCGGCGCGAAGACCCAGGCGAGCACGAAGCACGCGGTGAGCACCAGAACGATCGTGGCACCCGTGGGCACGTCCAGCGACCACGACAGGTACAGGCCCACCAGGCCACCCGACGCCCCCAGGGCCGGCGACAGAATCATCATCGTCCATAGGCGGTCGCACAGGAGCCGCGCGGTCGCCGCGGGGGTCACGAGCAGTGCCAGCACCAGCACGTTACCGATCGTCTGCACGGAAATCACGACGGCCAGGGCCACGGCGACATACAGGGAAAGGTCCGCGAGCAGCACGTGCACGCCCGCCGCCCGCGCGCTCTCGCGGTCCAGGGTCACGGCCACGATGGGTCGGTGCGCCAGGAACAGCATGAGCAGCACGAACAAAGCGCCAGCCAGCACCACGGGCACATCCGACGCCGGGATGCCCGTGATCGACCCGAACAGGAAGTCCTGCAGGCTCCCCGCGTACCCAGGCGCCCGCGCGATGATCGCGACGCCGAGCGCAAACGCGCCGACGAAGAGTACGCCGATGACGGAGTCCTCCTTGAGCCGCCGATTCTGCGCCAACAGCGCCACCAGCACGGCGGTCACGACGCCCGCGAGGGCACCTCCGAACACCAGGGATCCACCGCACACGAACGCGATGGCCAGGCCGGGGAACACGGAGTGCGCGACGGCATCCCCGATGAACGCCATGCCACGCAGGACGACGTGCACGCCGACGCTGCCGCACACGAGCGCCGCGACGACTGCGATGAGCAGCGCGCGCGGCAGGAACGCCAGCGCGGGATTCGTCAGGTCGCGGAAGAAGTCGTAGGGGCTCAGGAAGTCCGCCGCGGCGACGAGGCCGTGGCCGCCCGCATGGATCACGGTGCTCATGCGTGCACTCCTAGGGCGTCGAGGATCGGGTTGTCGGGTCGCACGTCGAAGGCGCGGATCCACGGGTCGGCGTCGGCGAGTTCGTCGGGTCGCCCGGACGCGATGATCGTGCGCCGCAGCAGGTAGAGGCGGTCGCAGCCGGCGCGCGCGCCGATGAGGTCGTGCGTCGTCATGAGGAGGGCTCGTCCCCCGTCGGCGAGCGCGCGGAACAGGTCCATGAGCATCTCCTGGGTGGGCATGTCGAGGCCGGTGAATGGTTCGTCGAGGAGCAGCACGGCGGGCCGGATCGCGAGGGCCCGGGCGACGAGGACGCGCTGGCGCTGCCCGCCGGACAGCTCACCGATGGGTCGCTTCGCGAGGTCGCGCATGCCGACGAGGGACAGGGCCTCCTCGACGGCGCGGAAGTGCGGCGTCCGCGCGCGCCCGAGCAGCCCGCGCCGCACGGTGACGGCCTGCAGAACGGCGTCGCGGACGCTGATCGGGAAGTCCCACGCGAATTCGTGGCGCTGCGGCACGTAGCCGATCGCGCCGTCGGTCTCGACACTGCCACTGGAGGGGATGAGCCCCAGGATCGAGCGGATCAGCGTGGTCTTCCCGGCACCGTTGGGTCCGATGAGGCCGACGAGCTCCCCGGCCTCGACCTCCAGGTCGACGCCCTCAAGGACGCTGCGCCCGCCCAGGGACGCCCCCAAAGAGGTGACGCGCAGCTGGCTCACTGCTCCCCTCCCCGATTGCCGAGGCCGTGGCCCTCAGCGCTTTCGCCCGCGCCGGGTGCTCCGGCACTCCGGGACGAGGCCGGGGCCGCTTCCCCACTTCCCTCACCCCGGGCGGTGGGCAGGGGCGCGAGGAGGGAGTCGGCCTCGGCGATGGCGGCGGCCTGTTCGGCGCGGCTGCGGTGCGAGCGTGCAACGACGAGCGTGCCGATCACGAGGAGGGAGAGGGCGACACTGACGATGATCGCGAGGAAGGCCCAGTCGGGCAAGCCGCCCTCGGATGAGGACGACGTCGACTCGGAGGAGCCGGGACCCTGGGAGGTGCCCGCGGCCGGAGCCCCGGAACCAGAACCGGAAGCGGCGGGCGCAGCCATGGCCAGGGCTTCGGACGCGGAAGCAGCGTCTCCCACGGCGAAGCGCAGGGTCGTGGAAGCGTTGACGGCCTCGCCGGCGGTGGTCGTGCCCAGGAAGGTCACGGTCGCCGTGTAGGTACCGGGGGCGGAGAACGCCCAGTTGGCGTGCACGTGTGTGCCCGAGTCGATCCACACGTCGCCGGGGGCGGCACCCGAGTCGGCGAGCAGGAGGGGCTTGCCGAAGGTGCCGGATTGCAGGAACAGCCACGCGCGGCCGGGGCCGCTCACGGGGCCGACGCGCATGGTGAGGCCGCGGTCGATGGTGGCCGTGACGGCGGGGTCCTGCGTGTTCCAGCCGAGCCACACGACGCTCGGGTTCTGCGTCTGGGGGATGACGTGGACGGGCTTGCCCGCGACGTCGGCCAGGAACGGGTAGTCGGCGGAGTCGGGTGCGGTCATGATGGCTGCGTCGCTGACCCGGAGGACGGTCTGGTTGGGGTCGCGCCACACGGCGCCGCTCTCGGCGTCGTGGCGCAGGCCGGCCCGCCACTGCCCGTCGATCAGTCGGGGGCCGAGGTCGACGTGTCCGGCGCTGATCTCGCTGGCCTCGCCTCTCCACTCCTCGTGTGCGGCGACGCTCTGCGCGAGGTCGGGGTCGGGACTCGGGTCAGCAACAGAAGAGGGGGCACCCACGATGAAGAGGAGAGCTGACACGAGGAGGGCACTCAGCGTCATGCCCAGACGGGGCCGACGGCTAGCCCCGGGGACGGCGGCAGGGCCTGGCCGGGCTTCGAGATGAGACGCCCGCCCGCTCTGTTCCGTAGGCGGCATGATGGTTCGCCACATGAGGTCGGCGCGGGGCCTGCAGGGCCTGGCCAGGCTTCGAGACGACACGCCGAGCGACGCTCGCGGCGTGGCGGCGAGCGGGCGGGCAGGCCCCGCGCCGGCCGGAAGCGGTAGTCCCGTGGGCGGCGGCAGGGCCTGGCCGGACGTGTTGCTAGGCCGTCGGCTAGCCCCGGGGGCGGCGGCAGGGCCTGGCCGGGCTTCGAGATCGACCACTCCGAGCGAAGCTCGCGTGTGGCGATCTCGCGGGCGGGCCGCCGCCCACGGGGCGTAGAGCCGACGGCCGGCATCAGACTGGGAAGAAAAGAGTTTCATGGCATCTCCTTACCGCCCAGGCAGCGTGCCAGTGAGCGGGCGTTGTGTTGCATCATGTCGATGTAGGTGGGTGCTTGGTTGTCGAGGGTGTCACCGTACAGGGGGCAGATGTCCACGCCCGCGTCGGTGGCGGCGGTGCGCAGGGTGGAGCGGGTGCGCGCCAGGTTGGGTTCGAGGAACACCGCGGGGGATTGAGGAATCGGTGAGGGTGGCTTGGAGTTTGATCCGGTCGGCGATGGAGGGTTCGACGCTGGGGTTGGGTGCGACGAATCCGGCGACGGTGAGCCCGTAGGCGTTCGCCAGGTAGGCGTACGCGTCGTTGGTGGTGACGAGTTTGCGTCGCTCGGATGGGATTGTCGCGATGGTCGAGGCCATGGCGGCGTCGAGTTCGTCGAGGCGCGTCAGGTAGGCGGCGGCGTTGGTCCGGTAGGTGGCCTCGCCGCCCGGGTCGACGGAGATCAGCGAGTCGCGGATGACGCGCACGTAGGCTTGGGCGTTGTGGACGTCGTGCCATAGGTGGGGGTCGATGTCGCCGTGGACGTGCTTGCCGAGGACGGCCTGCGGGAGCATGTACACGTTCGCGCCGGGCTCGCCGATGAAGCGGAACGAGGCCTCCCCGGGGATCGTTGTGAGCGCGCGGGTGGGCACTTCGATGACAACATGGTCGAGGTCAGTGCACTCCATGGTCGAGGCGACGGCCGCGCCCGTGGTTCCTGCGCCCACGCAGGGGGCCGAGGCCTCGTCCCCGCCCAGCGCGCCGGCGTCGGAGGCGAGTTCGACACGCTTGGTGGTGAGGTTGACGGTGATGTCGGCGTGGCCGGCGGAGAGTACGCGGCGGTCTTCGGCGGCGGCGATATCTTCGGGCGGGGTGCCGACGGCGAAGACGGCGGTGCCTTCCCCGACGGGTGTGGGAGTGGCGCCGGGGGTGGTGCGCAGGTTGGCGCGGAAGTGGACGCGGTACACGCCGGGGGCGGTGAACGCCCAGCTCATGTGTTGGTGGGCGTCGGCGGGCAGCTGCGCGGTGTCGGTGTCGTATCCGCCTGCCGCGTTGAAGCCGTCGGAGGAGGCGAAGGCGATCTCGGGCTGCCCGAACGACGTGGTGAGGTACGCGGCGGCCTGGCCGGGTCCGTCGATGCCGGTGGTCGTCAGGTCGATCTGCGAGGCGCGGGTGGCTCCCATGTCGGTACCGTTGCCCCACACGCGCATGCCGAGCCACGGGGTGTCGAGGGCTCGATCTTCGACGAGGGGGAGAATGGTAGCGCCGTTCTTGGCGGCCTCTTCGGCGACGGAGACGGAGCGTGAGCCGGCGGGCAGGTTGGAGTCGAGGGCACGGATGAGGGCGTGTTCTTCGAGCATGAGGTAGTTGGAGAAGGCGACGTCCGCGTAGGCCACGTCGCGGATGGTGCGCAGGGAGGGTTCCCACGAGTGCGGGTCTGCCCCGTTGGGAACCATCTGGGTGACGTGGGCGCGGTCTCCGGCGACGTTGCGGACGAGGTCGGCGAGGATACCGGTCGTGGCGACGACGCGCAGTTCACCATCGCGAGCGGGGTCGGGCGCAGGCGCGCACCCGGCGACCCCCGCCGTAAGCGCGAACATCGCTGCGGCGAGTCCACACCCACTCCCCCGCCACCCACGGGAGGGGTGGCGGGGGAGGAAGGAGAGGACGCCTCGTGAATGAGTGCTCACGAGAACGCTCGCACGTTTCTGCGTCGGCCGATCGAACTGACCCACACGCAGGCCGCGCCGGTCAGCGCCCACGTGAGCGAGACGACGGCCAGCGGGATGGTGTCGGCGCCGGTGATGGCCAGGGAGAGGTCGCAGTCTTTGCCGGAGGCGGTGCGGCCGACGACCTGGGATGCCATGGGTCGGCTGCTCGTGCCGAGTGCGCCGGTGGCGGTGACTTCGCCGCTGCTGCCGTAGCCGGAGCCGGTCAGGGCCGCGCCGGTGGGGGTGACGCGCATGGAGATGGTGAGCGTGTAGGTGCCGGGCGCGGTGAACACCCAGTTCTGGTGGGCGTGCGTGTTGGGGCCGAGCGTGTAGCTGGAGCCGGGCCCGTCGAACACGTGCTCGCCGACGCCGGAGCCGAGCGCGCCCGCGTTGAAGACGGCGACGCGGCCGGGTCCTTCGACGGCGTCTAGGGTGAATTGGACGCCGCCGGTGGTTCCGGTGACGATCTCTTCGCGCTGGGAGTTCAGGCCCAGCCACGGCACGCCCGCAATTTGGGTGGAGGGGATGAGCCACACGCTGGAGCCGGCGGTGGCGACGAAGCTGAGGTCTGCGGGCGCGGTGATGCGCGCGGCCTCACCGAGCGCGAAGGTCAGGGTTGATGGGTCGACCCACTGCGCGGGCTGCGTGCGGTCGTCTTTGATGCGGGCGACGAGGCTGCCGTTTTCGATGGCGGGCCCCAGGTCGAAGTGTCCCTCAGTCGCGTTGCCGGATGCACCCTCGCCGACGCTCACGGTCAGCGTGGTGCGTGCGGTGTTGGCGGGGGCTTGGGACGAGGCCGGGGCAGCGGATTCGGTTCCCGTTGCCTCGCGGGTGACGCGGGTGGGAATGCAGCGTTCGCCTGACGACGTGGTGGTGCGAGCGCCCGAGGTCGTGGTGCCTGAGGTGGTGACGCCATAGGCGGTGCCCGCTCCCCCGATGTTGCCCGCGCCCAGACCTGTGCCCGTGGTCTGGGCGGGGTCGTTCGCTCCAGCGCCGGTGTCGGAAGCGGAGCGGTCTGTGGTGTCCGGGGTCGAGCCACCGTCAGCGCCCGACTGCCCGGCTCCCGACTGGGCGTCCGTGGAACCCGGGTCGACGCCGGGGGCTGCGGGGTTGCCATTACCGCCGGGGGTGAGGCCGGCCTCGGCGAGGCACGAGGCTTCGTCGGCCACGTCGATCGTGTAGGTGCGGGTGGGTGCGACGGCGTTGGCGGTGCCGGTGTTGCCAGGGGTCCAGGCGCTGGCTTGGACGGTCAGCGTGTAGCGGCCGGCGCGCGTGAACAGCCAGTTGACGTGCTTGTGGGCAGCGTAGGGCTGGTCGATGTCGTCGCCGCCCGGGGCCAGGTCGTAGCTACCGTCGGCGGTGACCGCCTTCAGGCCTTCTGCGAAGCTGGATGTGAAGGCGTAGATGCGCCCGTCGGCTGGCCCGGAGTAGGTGATGTGGAAGCGCGCGGCGTCGTATCCGCCGGCGGCGATGCCCAGGGTGTCCCATCCGGGCCACAGGACGGTGGCTTGGTTGTCGCCGGACTGGCCGAGTAGGTATGCGGCGGCGGGCGCGCCGGTTGTCTGGCTGACGCCGTCGGGAATCTGGGTGAGCGTGCTCGCGGGGATCGCGAGGAGGGTCTGCTCGGGTTCGCGCAGGACGCCGGAGCCGGTGGCGTCCTCCTTGATGCGCAGGGTGAGCGCGCCGGCCGCGTCAGAGGTGAGGTCGAAGATGTCGGCGTGGCCGCGGTTCAGGGTGGCGGTGGTGCCGTCGGGCGGGGTGCGCATGACGTCGCAGGTGGTCACTCCCCCGGTTCTCGAGGCCGTGGCGGCGTCCGTCGCAGCCGACGCCATCGCGGTCGCGTCCGTCGCGGTCGCTTCTGCGTTGTCGGTGGCCGCATCGGTTGTAGCTGTGGTGGCTGCGTTGTCGGTGGCCGCGTCGGTCGTGACGGTCGCATCCGCATTGTCGGTGGCTGCGTCGGTCGTAACTGTGGTAGTCGCGTCGGTTGTGGCTGCGTTGTCTGCCTGAGTGTTGGAGGCGTCGGAGGCTTCATGCGCCGCTTCCTCGACTGCTGCTGCTTCGGTGGCAGTGTCGAGTCCAGAGCCTGCCTCGTCGGCGGCGTGTGCTCCTGTTGGTGCGAGGAAGGATGCTGCCGCGAGGCTCATTGCGGCGAGGGCCCGGGCAGCTGCGCGGCCCGGGCTCCTGTGTGTCGTGGGGTTCATGGGTCCTCTAGATACAGTCATTGAATGAGAATCGTTATCATTCTAGTCCTGGCATGACTCCCCCGCCACTACGCCCGCCTCCAACACCCCTCAAAACACCTGTTCTGCACAACCAGACCAGCTACGCAGTGATTTGCATCCATTCACCATCGCTCGAAAGCTATGCGAACAACCATTTTCCTTTGCAATTGCTTGATTCTCGCTGCGATGGATCTAACTGTCCGAGCGGTTGATTGCCGAAAAACCGAGGCATAAACTATAGCCATCAAGCGCCTGACACAGCTGCCAAGCTCGTCCGGCGCTTTTTCTTGTTTGACACGCAGGGTCGCGCTGACGCTACCCGCGTTGGCACGCTCCACGTACGAGAACCGCCGGGCGATCCCCGGCCTCGTCAAGCAGGGACACAATCACCGATACGATCCCACGAGGAGCCCACTCATGTTCTCCACCATCGACGTCATGGTTGCCCAGGCCCACATCGACCAGCTCAACGAACTCGCCGACGCGAAGCGTTCGCGCAAGGCCGACCGCCACTGAGCGAATTCCAGCCACGCCGGAATTCCACGCAAGTCCGCAGACCCCTTGGGCTGCGGACTTTTTGTATCCACTCACGACGACGCTCCCGAAAGCTACGGATAGACCTTTCCTGACGACTTCCCTACTCCCCCATGACGGGCAAGTCCATCGGGCGGATCCGCTCACTCTCCTTCGGCTTCGTCGCCGTCAGCAGCTAGTTCACCTATCGACACGTCGGCCACTTCCTAGCCCTTTCCGCGTCTGCACTGAGCCGGAGACCCGGGATTGTTTCACGTGAAACAATCCGCGTGCGCGCCCCCGGTTGAGACCAGTCACGGCTAGCCGTGGCTACTCGTCCTCTGAGATGTACCCCTTGGCAACAAGACGCGCATACTCACTAGCAATAAACATCTCCTCAGGAGACTTAATGTAGCACTCAACGAAGGAACGACACCCACCCGGATTGATACCCACCCCCTGCGGAGAAACATAAAGAGCCTCATAAAACCCGTTCCTATTCTTACGCCGCTTGGGCTTCCCATACCGACTCGTCAAGATCTCACAGAAATGCCGATAGATCACCAGGGCATCCTTCAACGAATCCCCCCGAGCCTCCTCAGGCACAATATCAGTAATGGGGAAAGTCAGTGATTTAATCGAGTCATTTCTCGCTGTAAAGTAAGCCGACGGCTCATCTGGCTCAACATCCGAGGCAAATAGCGCCGAATCTTGAGAATCTGGTGTCCATCCGAAGCGGTCGCGTAGGGCGTAGCCGTCTTCGGCGGTTTTGGGCCAGGGTGAATCCACCCACGCATCGAGAATCTGGATGAAACGCTCATCGGACAAAACAGTGAACTCAAACGACATGATCCTCCTTTAGTAGCCCTTGATAGCCAGGTCGGCGCCGACAACACTCACGGATTCACGGACAGGATGACTCACAACCACCACCGGCAGCAACCCCAAGGCCAGCGAACCCCCGCAGCAAAATCGAGAACAGCCGCGCCCGGCCACCGCAACTACTCGTCCTCCGAGATATACCCCTTCGCAACCAGACGCTGGTACTCGCCGACGATAAACATCTCCTCAGGAGACTTAATGTAGCAGTCAACGAGTGACCGATTGCCACCAATACTGATGCCGACACCGCGGGAAGTAACATACGTCGAACGATAGTAACCCCCCTTGTTCCTACGCTGCGTAGGCTTACCGTACCGGCTCTTCAGAATGTCGCAAAAATGCCGATAAATCCCCTTCGCTGGCTCCAACGAGTACTCCCAAGCCTCCTCAGGCGCAATATCGGTAAGTAGAAAATCGAAGGAACCGATAACTCCCTGCCGACTGGTGAAGCTAGCCGAAAGCTCATCAGGCACGACATCAGAGGTGAAAACATTCGGCTTGTTCCCTGAGGGCGTCCATCCGAAACGGTCGCGCAGGGCGTAGCCGTCTTCGGTGGTTTTGGGCCAGGGTGAATCCACCCACGCATCCAGAATCTCGACGAAACGCTCATCAGACAACACAGTGAACTCAAAGGACATGATCCTCCTTTAGTAGCCCTTGATGGCCTCGTCGACGCCGACAACACCCACGGACCCACGGACCCACGGACCCACGGACCCACGGACCCACGGACCCACGGACAGGATGACTCACAACCAGCCCCGACAGCAACCCCAAGACCAGCGAACCCCCGCAGCAAAACCGGCTCTTCGCATTTTGGGGTGTGGGGGTGGTGTTGACATGGGGTCGGGGCCTGCCCGATGATTGAGGTTGCGACACTTCAAACGCTGGGAGGCCCCTGACATGGGTAATGGTACCTTTTCTGCTCTGGATATGACGACCTATTGCGGGTTGGTGGAGCTGGGCTTGGTGGCTGTGGGGATGCGTTGTCAGGAGGGCGGGTTCGTCCTGAAGTGCCGTGCGGTTAATCCGGCTCGGTTGTGTCCAGGGTGTGGGCGCCCTGGGGATGCGCTGGGGTCGCGTACCAGGCGTTTAGCGCACGAACCGCGGGGGCATCAGCCCACGATGCTGGTGGTGTATGTAGGGCGTTACCGCTGTCGTGCGTGTTCTCGTTCCTGGTGTGATGACATCAGCCAGGCTGCTCCCCCACGCGCCAAGCTCTCCTTTGGGGCCTTGCGCTGGGGGCTTGTGTGCTTGATCGCTGACAATATGTCCATCAATCGCATTGCCGCTCACCTGGCGGTGGCCTGGCATACCGCTAACGAGGCAATACTGGCCTATGGGGAAGAACTCCTGCTGGCGGATTCGACTCGCTTTGAAGGAGTGCGTGTCATTGGGGTCGATGAGCACGTGTGGCGTCATCGGGGTGGGGACAGGTACGCCACGGTGATCGTGGACTTGACCCCTGTACGCGACCATACTGGCCCGGCCCGCCTCCTAGACGTGGTGCAAGGCCGCTCCAAACATGTCTTGTCTTCCTGGCTGGCCGCATGCCCCCAAGAATGGAAAGACAACATTGAGATCGTGGCAATGGATGGGTTCAGTGGCTATAAGAGCGCAGCAGCCAGCCAGCTACCAGGGGCGGTGACGGTAATGGATCCCTTCCACGTTGTTCATATCGCCATCGACGCCCTAGAGCAGTGCCGCCAGCGCGTCCAGCAAGAAACCCTGGGGCATCGCGGCCGCAAGGGCGACCCCTTGTACGCGGCCCGCAAAACACTGCTGACCGGCACCGACATCCTCACCGACACATCCCAGGCGCGCCTAGATGCCTTATTTGCCTGCCCCGACCACGCCGACGTGCACGCCACCTGGAGGATCTACCAGGACCTTTTAGCGGCCTACCGTGACCGTGACCCCAGGCGCGGCAAAAACACCCTCCGCCAGCTCATCACGACGCTCACCCGCCCGGGCTTGCCACACACATGCATCGAACTAGCCCGCATGGGCAGAACCTTCACACGCAGAGCCGGGGACATCCTGGCCTACTTCGACCACCCCCACACCAGCAACGGCCCCACCGAAGCCATCAACGGACGCCTCGAACACCTACGCGGCATCGCCCAAGGATTCGTCAACCACCGAAACTACCGCCTACGCTGCCTCCTCCACTCCGGCGGATTCCAACACCTCCTACACCCTTAAATGCGAAGAGCCGCAAAACCAAGAACAGCCGCACCCGGCCACCGCGACTACTCTCCGGTACTACTCGTCCTCTGAGATATACCCCTTGGCGACCAAGCGCGCATACTCGCTCTCAATAAACATCTCCTCAGGAGACTTAATGTAGCAGTCAACGAGTGACCGATTGCCACCAATACTGATGCCGACACCGCGCGAAGTAACATACGTCGGTGGTGTCAATGGGTGGTAGCAATGAGTTGGTTGAATGCTTCTGTGGGGGTGCGGTAGCCGAGGGTGGCTCTGGGGCAGTTGTTCAGTTCGTAGGCGATGGCGTCGAGGTAGGGCTGGTGGCTGGTGATGGGGGTTCCTTTGGGAAGGTAGCGGCGGATAAGTCGGTTGGTATTTTCGTTTGTTCCTCGCTCCCAGGGGCTATGGGGGTGAGCGAAGAACACCTCCACGCCGGTATCTTGGGTGAGGCGCTGGTGGCGGGCCATTTCCCGTCCTTGGTCCCATGTCAGTGTTCGCATCGCTCCTTCGGGTAGGCCCTGGATGCGGCGGGTGAGCGCATCACAGACCTGGTCGGCCCTGCGTCCCAGTGGCAGGGCCACGATGATCAGGTAGCGGGTGGTGCGCTCGACCAGGGTTGCGCACGCACTGGCCCCATCTTTGCCGATGATGAGGTCCCCCTCCCAGTTGCCAGGGATCATCCGGTCAGCAATGTCGGGGCGTTCGTCAATTAATCGCATGCCGACAATGGGTGGTGTGCGCCCGCCTGCAGGGGGTTTCTTGCGCATCCACCGCCTGGAGGGCAGGCATACGCCGTGCTCGATCAGCGTCTTCTTGGGGTGGGCGTAGATCCACGTGTAGATCGCCTCGTGGCTGATCGTGCGGCCCTGGGCGTGGGGAGAATTATCCATAGGAGCCACTGTGCCACATGCCTCCACGCTCAGGCGTCCGCTGATCTGGCGGGGCGTGCGCCCCTGCGACAAATCAAAGATCACGCGGCGGCGGAGAATCTCATCGCGGTCCAGGAGCCGCTTCTTAGGGCGGCGCCTGGCCACCTGCGCTGCTCTCCCGGCATCCTCGGCCTGGTACACGCCGCCAGGACCCCGATGGCGGGCGATTTCACGGCACACCACCGAGGGGCTACGCCCAATCAAGTGGGCGATACGCGTCTGGGACAAGCCCGCCTCCAACCCCGCCATGATCGCCGCGCGATCCTCAACACTCAGCATCCGACGACACCCCATGATCAGCCTCCGAACAGCATCACCGCTACACGAAAATTGCTTACACCCTATGACACTGCCGTCGAACGATAGTAACCCCCCTTGTTCCTACGCTGCTTGGGCTTACCGTACCGGCTCTTCAGAATGTCGCAAAAATGCCGATAAATCACCAGAGCATCCTTCAACGAATCCCCCGAGCCTCCTCCGGCGCAATATCAGTAACAGGTATTTTGTGAGACTTGATCTTCCCATCGCGCGCAGTGAAATACGAGGAAGACTCATGAGGGCGCACGTCAGAGGTAAACAACGCCGGCTCTCTATAATCTGGCTTCCATCCGAAACGGTCGCGCAGCGCGTAGCCGTCTTCGGTGGTTTTGGGCCAGGGTGAGTCCACCCAGGCCTCCAGAATCTCGATGAAACGCTCATCCGGCAGAACAGTGAACTCAAACGACATGATCCTCCTCTAGTGACCCTTGATAGCCTGGTCGATGCGGGTGATGTGGGCTGGGTCCAGCTCAATCGGGTTGGTCTTAAAGTCTATTTTCCCTGCGTTCGCGCTGCGGGCGATCGCGATGTCGGAATGCGCCGTGATGCGCCCGTCCTTGATGGCCTCCCACAACTCGGGGTTCTCACGCATCTTCTGGTGAAAGTCCGTGTCCTTAGCCAGGCGATCCCCCACGTAGGCAGCCGACCCCTGCTCAACCTTGACCCCGTCGACCTCATAGGTCCCGACCTTGGCACTCGTGCCACCCTTACACTCCCCCACGTGCAACTCCCCAGGCTGATACCCAATCGTATCCACGTGACCACTACCAGTGCCCGGACCGCCCACGCCCACGGCCAGACCCACGCGGCACCCGGAACACCGGCCGCGCCACCGACAATGTTTCACGTGAAACATGTGACCGTCACCCGGGCCTCGTCGCCCCGCGCGGCCAGGAAAGTGGCACACTTTACCTATACGCATAACGCGACTCCACGCAAAGGATGGCACCCATTGACTCAGCCTTCAACACACGGAACGACCCCGGCCTCGTCCGGCTCGTCGCGCACGCAGGGCAACCGCCTCGACCCCTGGTACGACGTCTACGCGGACCAAGCCCTGAACCTGCGCGCATCCGAGATCCGCGCCCTCTTCTCGGTCGTCTCCCGTCCCGAGGTCGTCTCTCTCGCGGGCGGCATGCCGAACCTGAAGGACCTCCCCCTCGATAAGCTCGCGGCGTCCGCGGAAAAGCTGATCCGCAACCACGGCGCGCAGGCCATGCAGTACGGCAATGGCCAGGGCTGGGAGGTCCTGCGCGAGCACATCACGGAGGTCATGAGCTACGACGGTATCGTCGGTGCCGACCCGGACGACGTCGTGGTGACGACGGGCAGCCAGCAGGCACTCGACCTCGTCACCGAACTCTTCGTGAACCCGGGCGACGTCATCCTCGCCGAGGCCCCCTCGTACGTGGGCGCGCTCGGCGTGTTCCGCGCACGCCAGGCGGACGTCGTGCACGTGCCGATGGATGAGCACGGCATCATTCCCGAGGCCTTGGCTGAGACAATCCGCAACGTGCGGGCGTCGGGTCGGACGATCAAGTTCATCTACATCATCCCGAACTACCACAACCCGGCAGGCGTGACCCTGTCGGCGGAGCGCCGCCCGATCATCGCGGAGATCTGCCTGCGCGAGCACGTCCTCATCGTCGAAGATAACCCGTATGGCCTGCTCGGCTTCCACAGTGATCCCCTGCCGGCCATCGCCTCGTACAGCCCGGAGGGGGTCGTGTACCTGGGTTCGTTCTCGAAGATGTTCGCGCCGGGCTTCCGCATCGGCTGGGCGTACGCGCCGCATGCGATCCGCGCGAAGCTGGTGCTGGCGCTCGAGTCGGCGATCCTGTGCCCGTCGATGGTGGGTCAGATGGCGATCGCGGATTATTTGGGCAGCTACGACTGGTATGGGCAGGTGAAGACGTTCCGCTCGATGTACGCGGAGCGCGCTCACGCGATGCTGACGGCGCTTGAGGAGTTCATGCCGTCGTGCTCGTGGACGGTGCCGGACGGTGGCTTCTACACGTGGGTGACGCTGCCCGAGGGTCTGGATGCGAAGGCAATGCTGCCGCGCGCGGTGCGCGCCCAGGTCGCTTACGTGTCGGGTACGGCGTTCTTCTACGACGGGCAGGGGTCGAATCACATGCGCTTGTCGTTCTGCTACCCCACCCCGGAAAGAATCCGCGAGGGCGTACGCCGCCTCTCGACGGTCGTCAACGCTGAGAAGGAAATGGTTGACATGTTCGGCACGGCGTCAACGGACGAGGCCGGGGCTGGGTCGGCTCGTTAAGGTTGCGAAGGAGTAACAACACTATGGCTACGAAGGTTCTGATTATTTCGGGCGGGTTGACGCATGAGCGTGATGTGTCGGTGCGTTCGGGTCGTCGCGTCGCGAATATTCTGGCGCAGGCCGGCTACGAGGTTGTCATTTCGGATGTGGATGCGTCGCTGGCGGGGGCGATCGAGTCATTCGCTCCTGACGTGATTTGGCCTCTCGTGCATGGGTCGATTGGCGAGGACGGCTCGTTGCAGTCGTTCCTGGAATCGGTGGGGATTCCCTTTGTGGGTTCGTCGTCGGTGCAGTCGATGTTGGCGTCGAATAAGCCGACGGCGAAGGCTCTGCTGGGTTCGGCGGGGCTGGCGACGCCGGGTTGGGTGACGCTGCCGCAGGCGATTTTCCGCCAGCTGGGTGCATCAAATGTGCTGTCGGCGCTGGAGGGGTCAGTGTCGTTCCCGGTTGTCATTAAGCCGACGGATGGCGGTTCGGCGCTGGGTATTTCGACGGCGCATGATGCGAAGCAGTTGCGTCGTTCGATGGTGGATGCGTTTGCGTACGGCCAGCGCCTGATGGTTGAGCAGCGTATCGAGGGCCGCGATGTGGCCGTGTCGGTCGTGGATCTGGAGGGTGGGCCGGTGGCTCTGCCCCCGGTTGAGATTGCGACGGATGATGGCCGTTACGATTACGATGCGCGGTACACGACGGATGAGTCGGAGTACTTCGTTCCGGCGCGTTTCTCTCCCGAGGCCTTGGCTGACATGCAGGCCGCGGCTGTTGAGGCGCACACGACGCTGGGTCTGCGGGACTTGTCGCGCATGGATTTCGTGGTGGATGAGGATGGGACGTGCTGGTTTATTGACGCCAATGTTGCGCCCGGTATGACGGATACGTCGCTTCTCCCCCAGGCGGCGGATGCGCTCGAGGATTCGTCGTTCGCGCAGCTGTGCGCCGACATCGTTGATTTCGTGGCGGGTGGTCGCGTGGATGATGGGGCAGCGGATGATGCTGCCGAGTCGGCCGATTCGTCGGAGGAGTCAGAACACTCCGCTGACGCCCCCGTCGAGGGCGAGTAGCGACACTGCTCCCCTGCGGGACGCACCGGGCCCGGGAGGACAGCAGTCCTCCCGGACCCTTCGTGTCTCCGAGAACGAGCCGCGTTGGATCCTACGTCATCGGTCGGTATCTCAACCGTCTACGTGGGGAACGCTGCGGCGACTACAGTGCCGGGGTGTCGGCAGGGCCTGGCCGGGCTTTGAGATCGACCGTCCAAGTGGAGGATGCCGCGGGTTCTGACTGTCTCTCACAACCGTCTAAGTGGAGGTCGCCGCGGGGCCTGACTGTCTCTCACAACCGTCTAAGTGGAGGTCGCCGCGGGTTCTGACTGTCTCTCACAACCGTCCAAGTGGAGGTCGCCGCGGGGCCTGCAGGGCCTGGCCGGGCTTCGAGACGACGCGCCGAGCCGAAGGCTCGCGGCGCGGACGGCGAGCGGGCGGGCAGGCCCCGCGGCGACCGAAACTCACACAGCTGGCTGGGTCCGAAGGTCCCCCAAGCACGGATGAGCAGCACACATTCGCTCGTCACGCGCAACAAAATGCGAAAGCGTGCCTCAGAACGGGAAGCCGAGTTCTTTGAGGCGTGCCTCAGAACGGGAAGCCGAGTTCTTTGAGGCGTGCCTCAGAACGGGAAGCCGAGTTCTTTGAGGCGTGCCTCAGAACGGGAAGCCGAGTTCTTTGAGGCGTGCCTCAGAACAGGAAGCCGAGTTCCTTGAGGCGCGCCTCGGCCTGTTCGGGTCCTGTCCACAAGATGCCTTTGACGCCCATCAGTTCAGCGGCGCGAACATTTTCACGACGGTCGTCGATGAAGGCGACGTCTTCGACGGGAGTTCCGAGGCGGTGGAGTACGTCGCGGTAGATGCCGCGGGAGGGCTTGCAGATGCCGTAGTCGCAGGAGAAGGCGAAAAAGTCGAAGAGGCTCCCCCATTCGGAGCGGCGGATTGCTTTTGCGATGGGGTACGGGGCGTTGGAGAGGATGCCGACGCGTATGCCTTGGTGTCGCAGGAGTCGGACGAGGGTGAGGGTGGATTCGTTTGCGTCGGCCATACGTGAGGAATCGAGTTCCACGAGGGCTTTGAGTAGGTCTGCGGATGGTTCGTCCTGTCCGCAGTCGCCGGCGATACGGTCCCAAAAGTCGCGGTCGGACAGACCGGCGTCGTAGTCGCCGCGGTGTGTCCACATTGCTTGGTCGACGAGTGTTGTGAGGCCTCGCGATTCATCTCCGAACATGCGGGCGATGATGGCGGGATCGGGGTGAGAGTCAACGAGGACTCCCCCGACATCGAAAAGCACGGTGCGCGAACTGCCTGGGGCGTGCATGCCTTTCGCTCCTTCTAGTACTGCGAGAATCCGACGCCGGATCCTTAAGAGTAGTTTAAGCGTAGTTTGAGCCACGGATTAGACCGGAAAATGTATGATTGGAAACATACTTCGGCTGATCTGCTGAGACGTGTACGAAGGTGACTCAGTGGAGAATAAGGTCTGCGATTCGCTGGAGGTCGTCTGCTCCTGCGAATTCGATGACGATTCGACCCTTCTTTCGACCTTCCGTGATGGAGACGCGCGTGTCGTAAGCGTCGGACAGGGCCGTCACGACGCTCTCTCCCAGTGCAGACAGGGGTTGTTGCTTGCGGGCGCGCGGGCGCGGGGTGGCCTTGGCCTTACCGACTCGGACGATCTCTTCAGTGGTGCGCACTGAGAGGCCTTCCGCGACGATGCGCTCCGAGAGTCGTTCCATGTCTTCTGCTGTGTCGAGGGACAGCAGGGCGCGGGCGTGGCCCGCGGTGATGACCTGTGCGGCCACCTTCTTCTGGACGGTCGGGGGGAGCTTGAGCAGGCGCAGGGTGTTGGCAATCTGCGGGCGCGAGCGGGCGATTCGCTTGGCGAGCTCTTCTTGAGTCGCACCGAAATCGGCCATGAGCTGCTGGTATGCGCTCGCTTCTTCCAGCGGGTTGAGCTGGGCCCGGTGGAGGTTCTCCAGGAGTGCGTCGCGGAGCAGATCTCCGTCGTCGGTCTCTCGGATGATCGCTGGAATCGTGGTCTCGCCGGCGAGCTCGGAGGCACGCAGGCGGCGCTCGCCCATGATCAGTTCGTAACGCGCGTCGGGCTTCTCGGCGAGGTACTCCTGGAGCTTCTCGGAACGACCGGTGGCGGGAATATTGCGAACGACGACGGGCTGGAGAACGCCGACCTCCTTAATGGAGGCGGACAGTTCCTTCAGATCATCCTCGTCGAAGACCTCACGAGGCTGCTTCGCATTGGGGACGATCTGATCGATAGCAATTTCGGCGAAGGATGCCCCGGGCACGGGCAGAAGCTCATTCTCCTCAGATGTTTCACGTGAAACATTCGGAACAGGCTGGGCGACGGGTTCGACGGGCACGACACGCGGGGCAGAACCACTCTGGTCGGGAGCTGAGCCATTGGTCCCGGAGCCAAGAGGATTAGACGCATTCACCGTGCGGCGTGCCGCGCCAATGTCCAGGGTGGGCATTGCGTGGCGCTTCTTCTTCGACGAGGCCGTGGCGCGCTTAGGCTGGAGGAGATCCTTTGCGGATCCTCCCCTACCGCTGGCGACAGGGCCTTCAGGGAAGAAGACGTCGAGTGGACGTGCAGGAGGGGCGGGCGGTGTCGGTGGCTTCTGCTCACCTGCCTGAGGGATGAGAGCGCCAAGACCGCGGCCGAGGCCGGTGTGCTTGCGAGCGCCCTTGCGGCCCTCAGTCTTCGGTGTTGCATCCGCCATTGCATAACTCCTTCAATTGCGTGCGTTTATTGTTTCACGTGAAACAATGCATTGCGCTCAGGTGATGAGCGGCTTTGATCACTTTATTGAACTTATGGTCACGAATCGTGATGACTACGTTCCAAACTGCGGGAAACCCAGGCTGCGAGCCAATGTTTCACGTGAAACACTGTTTTACAGTGCGGCGGCAAGCCGATCGCACAGCTCGAGGGCGGCCTTTCGGTATGCGATAGCACCAACGTTGCGCGGATCGTACGTAATGGCGGTCTGTGCGTAGCTCGGGGCTTCGGAAATGCGAACGCTGCGGGGAATCACCGTCTGGAACGTGTGATGCGGGAAGTGCGCACGCACCTCGGATTCGACCTCCTCGGACAGGCGGGTGCGCTTGTCGGACATGGTGAGGAGCATTCCCGACACACGCAGACCGGGGTTCATGCTCGCACCGACGCGCTCGACCGTATTCCAGAGCTGGCTCAGGCCCTCGAGGGCGTAGTACTCGGCCTGAATGGGGATCAGAACCTCGTCGGCAGCCACCATGACGTTCAGCGTCACGAGGCCGAGCGAGGGTGGGCAATCAATGAGGATGATGTCGATCTCATGATGCGTCGCCACGTACCGACTGAGCGCAGCCTTCAGGCGACTCTCACGCCCGGGCACGTCAACCAGTTCAATCTCGGCACCCGACAGGTCGATTGTCGCTGGGCACACGAGGATACCCTCGACATCGGGACACGGCTGGACAACATCCTCCAGCTCTGCTCCCCCGATCATCACGTCGTAGGTCGATGGTGTGCCCACGGGGTGCGCGACGCCGAGCGCGCTGGAGGCGTTGCCCTGCGCGTCTGCATCGATAACAAGCACCGACAGACCACCCATTGCCAGGCCAGCAGCCAGATTAACGGCCGAGGTCGTCTTACCGACGCCGCCCTTCTGGTTGGCGATTGCAATGATGCGCGTGGACGCGGGCTTGCGATACTCGGCGTTTGCGAGCATACGCAAATCAGCGATGTTGCGTTCGATCTGAGAGGACAGAGGGGGTGTTTTCTGCTGTCACGTGACACCTTCCTAGCTACTGCCTCTAGTCTACGGGCCACCGCCGACACTAACAGCATCGAAAGCCCGCGATGCATGAATACACACAGGAATCACGACACATTGCATCACACACCGAAAAAAATTGTTCTGTAGAATCGATTCTCCTGGCCGCGTGGGCCGATCACACGAGCATCGAAACGACACAACGGCACCACAAAAACATGCAGATGAAAGGCTCACTCGCAATAAAGTGATGGCCACCACATTATAATGTGGTGGCCATCACTTTTTAGCAAAACCTACTTGATACGGGTGCAGACCACCACGTACGTCGACTCTTCCTCCATGATCGAGGGAACCTCGTGTATCTCTGCACGCAGGTGGTGACGGCGTAGCTCAGCCGAGGCCTCGTCCACCTCAATCGGAGCGCGACGACCCTTGAGCGCTACGAGCGAACCACCCGGCGCGATGAGCTTGGACGTCATGCGCACGAGCTTGCTCATGTTCGCCACGGCTCGGGCAGTGACCACGTCGGCCTTGCCCTTGCCTCGCAGCTCCTCGGCACGCGCCTGATGCACAGTCACGTTATCCAGGCCCAGGCCCTCGACGACCTCTTCAAGCCACTCGACGCGGCGCGCCATGGGCTCCGCGAGGTGAATGTGCAGGTCAGGCCGACATGCGGCGATCACAATGCCAGGCAAACCGGAGCCGGAGCCAACGTCCAGGACCTCGCGCCCCTCCTTGCGGGGCATGAAGTCGAGGACGGCGGCGGAGTTGACGATGTGACGCGACCAGATGCGTTCCATGTCGCGCGGACCGAGCAGGCCGCGCAGCTCGCCCTCCTCCTCGAGCATGCGCGCGTATTCCGCGACGTCGGAAAAGGCGGGGCCGAAGAAGTCACGGACTGCCTGCGTGGGTTCTTCTGGGACGAAGGGGTCGCCCACCTTGCGACCCCTTCCCAACCCGTTCGGGTTCTCACTCACCGTCGGAATCCTCGGGCAGGATGACGACGCGGCGATGGGGCTCGACGCCCTCGGATTCGGAGGTCAGGCCCTCCTCGGCGACGACGTCATGGCAGACCTTGCGCTCGAAGGGGTTCATGGCGTCGAGCTTGACGGCCTCACCGGTGGAGCGCACGCGGGCGATGGCCTCGCGCGTGATGTCCTGCAGCTCTTCCTTGCGCTCGGCGCGGAAGCCTGCAATGTCGAGCATGAGGCGAGAGCGCTCGCCGGTCTCGGTCTGGACGGCCAGGCGGGTCAGTTCCTGGAGCGCGTCCAGGACCTCGCCATCCTCGCCGACGAGGCGCTCGAGAGCCTCGGGATCGTCGGCGACGATCTCGACGGATGCACGGCCATTCTCGACGTCGATCTCGATGTCGCCGTCAAGGTCAGCGATGTCGAGCAGTTCTTCCAGGTAGTCGGCGGCGAGTTCGCCTTCTTCTTCGAGGCGGGTGAGCTTGCCTGCGTTGTCGTCACTCATGACGGGTCCTCCGTGGTGGGGAATGGGGTCTTGCTGGGATCCAGGGTACCCGCTCGGGTTCCGGGACCGTGAATTGTCAATCAGCGCTTCTTGCCGGAGCGGCGGCGGGCCTTGCGGCGCTCAACGCGGCGGCGCTCAATCTCCTCGGCGCTCAGGGAGCCGTTTGTGCTGTCCTTCGTAGCCTCAGCAGGCGTCGACTCGGACGAGGCCTGGGCGGCCTCCCGCTCGAGGGTACGGCGTTCGCGGACCTGCTTCTGGAGCTCGGCACGCTGGGCGGAAGCTTCCTGCTTAGCGAGGCGCTTTTCGACGGCGAGGGTCAGGCCGTGCATCCACTGCTCGTCGGGCAGGGTCGTCCACTTCTGGAAGGCGAGGTTGCGGTAGACGGTGATGATTTCGCCGGTAGTCATGGAGGCCGGGAAGTCGGAAGCGACGTGCTGTTTCTTGGCCTTGGAGCGCACCTCGGCGAGCGTGCGCTCGTTGAGTTCGTCGACACGCGAGTCAGTGGACGCGGTGCCCAGGGCGGCACGCTCACGGTCGTAGTTCTGGAAGAAGGGCTTGGCCCATTCCTGGTAGGCGGACTCGCGCGAGGAGAGCAGGTCGGCGTAGGCCGGGGAGCCGGGGGTCGGCATGACCTTGACGGTCCAGAAGGACTGGCCGAGGGCCCAGAAGGAGGCCGTCACCGTGTAGATGACGACGCCCATCTGGAAGAAGACGCCGGAGAAGATGAACATCAGCGGCATCACGTACATCATGGAGCGCTGCGACTGAGCCATCGGGTTGTTGCCCAGGTCGGGCATGTTGCGCTGGAAGGACAGGCGCATCGAGAAGAACTGCAGGGCCACCATGAGGACAATCGCGGTGACGAAGACGCCGACGATGAGCGGATCCCCCGTGGATTCGCGCAGGGTGCGCGACAGCGGAGCACCGAAGACGGTCGAGTTCACGATCTCGGTGGACACGGACTCAGTGAGCGGGCCGAGGTGGTCGGCAGCCTCGCCTCGGTACATGTAGGTGCCAGCGGAGATGGAGGAGACGGCGATGATCGCGCGGTACATGCCGAACAGAACGGGCATCTGGACGAGCATCGGCAGGCAGGAGGCGAAGGGCGAGACCTTGTGCTTGCGCTGGAGGGCTTGGGTCTCTTCCATCATCTTCTGACGGCTGACCTGGTCCTTCTTGCCCTTGTACTTGTCCTGAATCTTGCGCATCTCGGGCTGGATGGCCTGCATGGCGCGCGAGGATCGGATCTGCTTGAGGAACAGCGGGATGATGGCGATGCGCACCAGGATGGTGAGCAGCACGATGGACAGGACCCACGCGATACCGGAGCCGGAGGACATTCCAACGAGCACCAGGAAGTCGTGGATCCACACCCACAGCCACGAGATGGCCCACGCGAAGGGGTGGAGAATTGCGTCGAACATAGTTTTCGCTTTCGCCGTGGCGCCTGAGCGCCGCTGTTTCGTTGTTCCTTACATTCCCGAGGCCGTGGCCGGTTACTCGGTCAAGTCATGTTCCGGGTCCAGTCCCATGGGGGCGGGCCGTTCCCAGTTGTCGTGGCCTGCCCAGTCATCGGGTGGGACCCAGGCCTCTGGCTTCCAGCGCCCACGCGCGGGCACGTGGTCCACTCCCCCATGACTCCACGGGTTGCACCGCAGCAGGCGCCAGGCCCCGAGGATCAGTCCCTTGATGGGGCCGTGAACGCGGATTGCTTGCAGCGCGTAGGCGGAGCAGCTGGGCGCGTAGCGGCACCGGGGGCCAAAGGCCGGGGAAATGTATCGCTGGTAGGCGATGATGGGCGCGGAGGCGAGTGCGACAAGCACTCGCCTCACGACTGTGATCGCGCGTTCCATTTGCGCCACGCTCGCTCCATCACGCGGTCAAGATGGGTACCGAGTTCCTTGGAGGGCACGCCGAGGGCCTTGGAGGATGCCCTCACAACGAGCCTGGTCCCTTCGGGCAGGTCGGCGACGCGTTCGCGCATGAGGTGGCGCAGCTGCCGCTTGACACGATTGCGTCCATTGGCGCGCTTGATTTCGCGCTTGGGTACGACGAAACCGACGAGGCGGCTGTTGCGCTCCTCGTCGGCTCGGACGTGGACGACAACCAGTGGATCTCCTGCACGCGCTCCGTGTCGGATCGCGGCGGTGAAATCCGCTGGGTCAACCATGCGGTGCGCGCGCGGCAGCACCGGGGTGTCTCAGGCGGACAGCTTGGCGCGGCCCTTGCGACGGCGGGCAGCCAGAATGGCGCGGCCGGCGCGGGTCGACATGCGCAGACGGAAGCCGTGCGTCTTCGAACGACGACGGTTGTTGGGCTGGAAGGTCCGCTTGGTGGTCACGGCAATTCTCCTCGGCGGGGAGTGGTCTCCCACTCGTTGATCGGTTGGGCTACCGGCCCGATCAGGGCACGATAGCGGGGACACACGCCCGAAATGGGCGCAAACAATTTCCAAGACTAAGCGGATGTGGGCGGTGAGTCAACGGGGCGGAATTACACACCGCGTCACACACAGTTTCCACAGCTGTGGAAATCGCTGTGGAACGAAGTCTTCCACAGCGGTGGATGATGACAGTTATCCACAAGCTGTGTGTCAATTTGCTTTCCGCGCCACTCTGCGCCCCCAAAGTTGTAACTACATACATGTGATTCTGTGATAGTTCTCCACAGCTCCATCCCCAACCTGTGCATAAGCCTGTGTGCGGACTACACTTTGAACATGTCATAAGGTCACGTACATCACCCTTAAGTCGTGACTGAATTCACCGTATATTCTGTTCGGAGATAGTCGTGGAGCCGGATTCCCTCACACGCGCGTGGGCTGTCGCCCTCGACGCAGTTCCCACCGATGAACTGGGTCCCGTTGCGACGTCGATGCTGCGCTCCGCGCGCCCGCTCGGCGATATCGAAGGGACGATCCTCCTGGCCGTCCCTAACGGCTTCACGAAGCAGTGGATCGAAGATAAGGCGCAAAACAAGCTGACGACCGCCCTGTCCGTGAACCTCGGACGCCCCGTACGCATCGCCATCACGGTCGATCCGTCCCTGGAACTCGTGGAAACGAAGGAAGAGGAGGAGGAAGAAGAAGAACCCCCCGCTCCCGCGCCGGTTCCTCCGACCCCCACCCCGGCCTCGTACCACGAGAAGAAAAAGAAGGGACAGCGTTCCCCCGTCGCGGCGGACTCCCGCGCCGACGCAGTTCCCACGCACCTGAACCCAAAGTTCACCTTCGATACCTTCGTTATCGGCCCGTCGAATCGTTTCGCGCACGCCGCCGCGTTGGCCGCCTCGGAGTCGCCAGGCAACGCCTTCAACCCTCTCTTTATCTACGGCGACTCCGGGCTGGGTAAGACGCACCTACTTCAGGCCATCGGCCACAACGCGCTGTCGATGATGCCGCACCTGAAGGTCCGCTACGTCAACTCTGAAGAGTTCACGAACGAGTTCATCAACGCGATTCGCCTCAATAAGACGGATAACTCGCAGGTCGAGGCGTTCCACCGCCGCTACCGCGAACTCGACATCCTCCTTATCGACGACATCCAGTTCATCGGCAACAAGGAGCAGACGGTCGAAGGCTTCTTCCATACCTTCAACGCGCTGCACAGCGCGAACAAGCAGATCGTCCTGACCTCCGACCTGCCTCCCGCGCAGCTCAAGGGTTTCGAGGACCGCATGCGCTCGCGCTTCTCCTCGGGCTTGCTCGTCGACGTTCAGCCGCCGGACCTGGAAACCCGCATCGCGATCCTGCATAAGAAAGCGGACGCGGAGGGCTTCGAGGTGACCCCTGAGGTCTTCGAATACGTTGCCTCGCGCATCTCCTCCAACATTCGTGAGCTGGAGGGCGCGCTCGTGCGCATCGGCGCGTGGGCGTCCCTCTACAAAGAGCGCATCGACCTGAATCTGGCGCAGATGATGCTCAAGGATTTCGTGTCCAACCCGGACGACAACGAGATTACGGTCAGCCTCATCATGAGCCAGTGCGCCGTCTACTTCGGCGTGACCATCGAGCAGATGGGGTCCTCCGAGCGCAGCCACACCGTCGTCGAGGCCCGCCAGATCGCCATGTATCTGTGCCGTGAACTCACCGATCTGTCGCTGCCCAAGATCGGTCAGGCCTTCGGTCGCGATCACACGACGGTCATGCACGCGAACAAGAAGATTTCGAAGCTCATGAAGGAGAAACGCGAAACCTTCAACCATGTGTCCGAGCTTACAAATCGCATCAAGCAAAAGGCCAGGGAAGCATAAAACCCGCGCGGGCGCTGACGAAAGTCGGCGCCCGCGCGTCATTTCACAGGATATGTGGACAGTGCGTGGATGAACGAGCAAACCCTGTGGAGAAAACGAGGCCCTCTGTGAATGACGAAAACTTGTAATTTCAGCCGTCCACACGTCCACGTGCGCAGTGCACAGATCCATCCACGTCATTACACTGATGTAATTTCAAGATTTTTCAACGAAAAAATGAGTTATCCACAGAACTCACAACCCTTATGATGGAAGGAGAGTCGAATGAGAAAATTTTTTTCACAGGTCTCCGCCCAACATCAGCGCTGACGCGTCGTGACCAGCGCGAGTGCCAAGCAAGAATCGCGCCCCACGTGGGCACACTTGTGGGTAAAGTAGTGATCAATCCGTTTTGCGTTTTGGAGGCAGCTATGAAGTTCACCGTCGCCCGCGATGTTCTGGCCGAAGCCGTGTCGTGGACCGCCCGCGCGCTCCCCGTGCGTCCGGCCTCCCCGATTCTGGCCGGCGTGCGCATCAAAGCTGAGGGCGACGAACTGACCCTGTCCTCCTTCGACTATGAGGTCTCCGCGAACTCGCACATCCCTGCCACAGTCGACGAGGCTGGTGAGGTCCTGGTCTCTGGCCGTCTCCTGGCTGACATCTCCAAGTCGCTGCCCTCCAAGCCGGTCTCCGTCGAGCTGGACGGCCAGAAGGTGAACCTGGTCTGCGGCTCCTCGCACTTCACGCTGGCAGTCATGCCGTTGGACGAGTACCCACTGTTGCCCGCCCAGCCCAAGGGCATCGGTGCCATCGACTCATCCACGCTGTCCCAGGCCGTCTCCCAGGTGTCCATCGCAGCGTCCCGCGACGACACGCTGCCCCTGCTGACGGGCGTACGCATCGAAATCAACGGCCCGGCGATTACGCTGCTGGCCACCGACCGCTACCGCCTGGCCATGCGTGAACTCGACTGGGAGCCCGCCGACACCTCGATCGAAGAGGTCGCCCTGGTTAAGGCCCGCATTCTCCAGGACGCCGCCAAGTCGATGACCTCGGGTGCCAAGGTTGAGGTCGGCCTGTCCAGCGAATCTCAGCCCGGTGCCTCGTCCCTCATCGGATTCACCGCCCAGGGCCGCCGCACCACCTCCACGCTCATGGACGGCGACTACCCCGCTGTGCGCCGCCTTTTCCCCGAATCCACGCCGATCCAGGCCGTCGTCGACCGTCACGCGCTGCTCGAGGCCGTTAAGCGTATGTCGCTGGTCGCCGAGCGCAAGACCTCCGTGCGCCTGGCCTTCACCGACGGCCAGCTGGTTCTCGAAGCCGGCCAGGGCGACAACGCTCAGGCTTCCGAAGCCATCGAGGCAACCCTGCACGGCGACGATATTTCGACCGCGTTCAACCCGCAGTTCCTCATCGACGGCCTTCAGGTCCTGGACACCGACTACGTGCGCTTCGGCTTCACGCACCCGACGAAGCCGGCCGTCATCACCGGCCAGAAGAAGGCCGACGAGGGCGAGATCGCGCAGTTCCGTTACCTGCTGATGCCCATCCGTTTCGGCGTCTGACGTGCGCGTCTCCCACCTGGCCCTCGACGACTTCCGCTCCTGGAAGCACGGGGTCGTCGAGCTGCCCGCGGGACCCACAGTCCTCGTGGGCGCGAACGGCCAGGGCAAGACCAACCTCGTCGAGGCGCTCGCCTACCTGTCCACCTTCTCGTCGCACAGGGTCGGCGCGGAGGGCGCGCTCGTGCGAATCCCCATCGACGAGGCCGAGGCCGCCCCGGGTGGAGCCGTCATCCGCGCGCGGGTCGTGGCCTCAGGCCGCGAGCAGGTCATCGAGCTGGAAATCGTGCGCGGCAAGGCGAATCGGGCGCGCATCAACCGTACGCAGGTGAGGCCCCGCGAGATCCTGGGTATCGTGCGCACGGTCGTGTTCGCGCCCGAGGACCTCTCGCTCGTGCGCGGTGACCCGTCGGTGCGACGCTCCTTCCTGGATGATTTGGCGACGCAGCTCTCCCCCATCCACGCCTCCGTGCGCTCCGACTTCGACCGGGTCGCGCGCCAGCGTGCCGCGCTCATGAAGGCCGCCCAGGCCTCGATCCGCCGCGGCCAATCCCCCGACCTATCGACGTTAGAGGTGTGGGATCAGCAGTTCGCCGCCCTGTCCGCGCGCATCACGGCCACGCGAGCGTCCATTGCGGCTTCGCTCACCGAGCCGGCCGCGCGCGCCTATGACGACGTCGCCGATTCGCCGCGCCACCTGTGCCTCGCCTTCGACGCCTCTGTCGACCGCATCATCGGTACGGATCCCGATAACCCGGCCAGCGCCGACCTCACCGACGTGGACGCGCAAACCCAGCGTCTGCTCGCAGCGCTCGCGCTCGTTCGTGAGAAGGAAACCGAGCGCGGCGTCAACCTCGTCGGCGCGCACCGCGACGACCTGACCCTCAGCCTCGGCACCATGCCCGTCAAAGGCTACGCCTCCCACGGCGAATCCTGGTCTGTCGCCCTCGCCCTGCGTCTCGGGTCCTTCGAACTACTCAGCGACGATGGCGACACCCCGATCCTTATCCTCGACGATGTCTTCGCCGAACTCGACTCCTCACGACGGTCGGGCCTGGCAGCCCTGGCTTCGAAGGCCGAACAGATCATCGTCACCTGCGCGGTCGCCGCCGACCTGCCACCCTCCCTCGACCACCACGCCCTCCACGTGCGCCTCGATCCCGAGCGCGGCACCATCATCGACGCCTCCGACCATGTCTGAACGCGACGAATTCACCGCCACCTCGCCGATTACCGCCGTCGAGGACCCCGAAAGAGCGGGAGGCCTCGGCCCCGACGAAGACCCCGACGAATTCGTCGTCCGCGCCCTCGAACGCGCCCAGCGCGTCGCCCGCAACCACGGATATATCCGCTCCACCCTGCCCTCCTGGGGCCTCGACGAACCCGCCCCAGGCGCACCCTCGATGGATCCAGCGAATACGCGGCCATCGAAACCGACGGACTCGGCCGCCTCACCGCGGACGGCACCGACGGCGTCCAGGCTCGTGCCGCCGCCCGCGCCGCCGCCTACGGACACGTGAACGGAGTGCCCGCCCCGGCCTCGTCCGCCGAGGATGACCCCGAGGGCGACCTCGCCGCGCTGCGCCAAGCCCTGGCGGGAACCGAAGACTCGTGGAGCCGATCCCCCGGCATGGCCGCCATGCGCCCGCGCTACCGGCGGGCCGACTCGCTGGGTGCAATCCTGGCGCGCACGATCAAGATACGCGAATGGGACACCCCCACCAAAATGGGGTCCGTCATGGCGAAATGGCGGGACATCGTGGGTCCCAACAACGCGGATCACACCTTCATTGAGACCTTTGACGGACACAAACTCATCGTGCGTGCCGACTCCACTGCCAGAGCCAAACAGCTCCAGCTCATGCTGCCCAGCGTCGAGCGGCGCATCGCCGAGGAAGTAGGATCCGGCGTCGTCGAACAGTTGATCATCCTGGGCCCCGTCGCCCCCCTCCTGGAAGAAAGGCCCCTACGTCGTTCGAGGCCGAGGCCCCCGGGCGGACTACGGATAGGCCTTGTTGCCGGGCGATCAGGTTGTCATAGGCTCGTCGGAGAGATCATCCAATGGTGAAACAACGATGAGCAGCCCACACCGACCGACCAGTACTTAGCCGACCTGTCGAAGAACCTCGGGCACGTCGACACGACGAACTCGGACAATGTGAAGAAAGAGCACCAGTGGACGTGGTGCCCCGCTTCGTTTGATGGTTGATAGTCGTCGCAATGGTTGAGAAAGTGTGATGTGCGACATTAATTCGCCCCTTGAGGGGGAATGTTAGACAAGATATTCTAATAGGTTACGTTAGTTCGTTCACATTCTGGGACTCGCGCCCCCGCGACGAGCGGGTTTCGGGGTCGAGCGAAACGACGGAACTTGCGCGGAATTGCAGGCAAAACCTTGATTAACTGGCGGCGGTGTATAAAAACCACTCCCCATTTCGGTCAGATTTTGCTACGCTTCCAAATGTCATCCCGCACATTGGTGCGCTTTCTATGAGGAGTCACTATGAGTAACCCGTACGCTCCCGGGGGCCAGGATCCCTGGAACCAGGGAAATGACCAGGGTGGTTACCCTGGTTCGCAGCAGCCATATGGCCAGCCTGACCCTAACGCCTATGCGCAGGGCGGCTACGTGGATCAGACCCAGCAGATGCCCGCTGGTTACGTGGACCAGTACGGCGCACAGGCGCAGTACGGCGCACAGGCGCAGTACGGGGCGGGCATGCCGGGTATGCCGGGTATGCAGCCTGAGGGACCCAAGTCGAAGCTTCCGCTGATCATCGGCGGCATCGCGGGCGTTCTCGTGCTTATCCTCATCGGCGTCGGCGCATACTTCTTCCTCAGCGGCGACGAAGAAGAGGATCCGGATTCGGACTCCACCTCCACCAGTGCGACGGCCGACCCGACGACTAGCGCGCCGAACCCGACGACTCAGGCTCCGAACCCGACGACTAGCGCGCCGAAGCCGACGACGTCTGCTACCGGCTCTGCCCCGACCGCTGCGCCGAACCCCGGCGGCTACCACGCGAACGGCCAGTACTCGGTCGACTACTCCTCCGGTCTCCACATTGAGATCACGAAGATCGAGAAGGGTCCCGCCGACAAGGAGGGTTCTGACACGCTCGTCGTCACCTACTCGATGACGAACAACTCCACCGAGGAGCAGTCCGCGCTGCTCAACACCCCCTCGCTGAAGCAGAAGGGTATCGACATGAACCCTGCTTACTACGCTAAGGGCAAGGAGCCCGCTGGCTACGACAACTTCGCCATCGTGCGCGTCCCCGTCGGCCAGACCAAGACCTTCCAGAAGGCCTACAAGATGCCTACCCGAATGATCCCGTCACCTTCAAGACGCTCGACTGGGACGACTTTAATGCCAACATCCCCGACTGGACTTGGCAGCCGTGACCTTCGCTCGTCAATAGGCTGAGGTGAGCCATTCGGCACCCACCACGGCGTGCTGATCTTTACCCTTACCGACACTGCGCATGCGCGCGAACGGGCCGCCCTCCCACCCGGGAGGGCGGCCCCGTATTGTCGCATCGCAGTAGCGCTCGCAATGTGACTGATCACAGTGTTGTTTTCGTTGCAATCTCGCAGTTTGTAAAGTAACCTTCCGGGTCTGTCAGTCCCTGGTGCAAGCCCCATTTTTGGTAGAATCTACAAGGTTAAACATCTATTTTTCGCGCAATGCGAGGGGAGCCACGTGGCTGACAACGAGAAGACCGCCGAAGGCGAGCAGTCCTACGGCGCATCGGACATCACCGTCCTCGAAGGCTTGGAAGCCGTCCGTAAGCGTCCGGGCATGTACATCGGCTCGACCGGCGAACGCGGCCTGCATCACCTCGTCTACGAGGTCGTCGACAACTCCGTCGACGAGGCCCTGGCCGGCTACGCGGACCACATTGAGGTCACCATCCAGGCAGACGGCGGCATCAAAGTCGTCGATAACGGTCGAGGCATCCCCGTCGACGAGCACCCCACCGAGCACAAGCCCACCGTCGAGGTCGTCATGACGATCCTCCACGCCGGCGGCAAGTTCGGCGGCGGCGGGTACGCCGTCTCTGGCGGCCTGCACGGCGTCGGCATCTCCGTCGTCAACGCCCTGTCCACCCGCGTGAACACCGAAATCCGCCGCCAGGGCTACGTGTGGCGCATGTCGTTCGCAAACGGCGGCACCCCCATCACCCCCCTTGAACGCGGCGAAGCAACCGACGAAACCGGCACCACGCAGGTCTTCTACCCGGACCCCGAGATCTTCGAAACCGTCGAATTTGACTTCGAGACCCTGCGCCAGCGCTTCCAGCAGATGGCCTTCCTCAACAAGGGCCTGCGCATCACCCTGACCGACGAGCGTGAGTTCGCCACCGACGAAGGCGACGAGATCGCAGGCGGTGAGGAGGCCTCGGACAAGAAGACCAAGGGCCACCGCACCGTCACCTACTGCTACGAGCACGGCCTGCGCGACTACGTCGAGTACCTCGATTCCGCCAAGAAGTCCGACACGATCAACAACGAGATCATCGACTTCGAAGCCGACAACGACGAAGGCACCATGAGCGTGGAAATCGCCATGCAGTGGACCACCGCCTACTCCTCCTCCGTCCACACCTTTGCCAACACCATCAACACGACCGAAGGCGGCATGCATGAGGAGGGCTTCCGCACCGCGCTGACCTCCCTCGTCAACCGCTACGGCCGCGACAAGGGCATCATCCGCGACAAGGACGACAACCTCACCGGTGACGACGTCCGCGAAGGCCTGACTGCCGTCATCTCGATCAAGCTCACCGAACCTCAGTTCGAAGGCCAGACAAAGACCAAGCTCGGCAACACCGAAGCCCGCACCTTCGTCGCCCAACAGGTATATTCCAAGCTCACCGACTGGTTCGACGCCCACCCCGCCGACGCCAAGGCCATCATCGCCAAGGGCCAGGCCGCCCAGGCCGCCCGCGTCGCCGCTCGCAAGGCGCGTGAGGCCACACGCCGCAAGGGCGTCCTCGAATCCGCCTCCATGCCCGGCAAGCTGCGCGACTGCTCCTCGCGCACGCCCTCCGAATGTGAAATCTTCATCGTCGAGGGTGACTCCGCAGGCGGCTCCGCCGTCGGCGGCCGCGACCCCGAGCGCCAGGCCATCCTGCCGATCCGCGGCAAGATCCTCAACGTCGAAAAGGCGCGCCTGGACCGAGCTCTGTCCTCGGACACGATCCGCTCCCTCATCACTGCCTTCGGGACCGGCATCGGCGAAGACTTCGACATCTCCAAGCTCCGCTACGGCAAGATCGTCATCATGGCGGACGCCGACGTCGACGGCCAGCACATTGCCACGCTGCTGCTGACCCTCCTCTTCCGCTACATGCGTCCCCTCATCGAGGGTGGCCACACCTTCATTGCGATGCCCCCGCTGTACCGCATCAAGTGGACCAACGCCGAGCATGAATTCGCCTACTCCGACAAGGAGCGAGACGAATTGCTCGCCGCCGGTGCCGCCGCGAACCGCCGCCTGCCCAAGGAAGGTGGCATCCAGCGCTACAAGGGCCTCGGCGAAATGAACGACCACGAACTGTGGGAGACCACCATGGATCCGGAACATCGAATCCTTAAGCAGGTCACCCTCGACGAGGCCGCAGACGCCGACGAAACCTTCACGATCCTCATGGGCGACGACGTCGACCGACGCCGCACGTTCATCCAGCGCAACGCCACCGACGTGCGCTTCCTCGACATCTGACATCACCCGCGATCAGCCCAGCCCCGGCCTCGTACCGGGCAGGTCTGATCGAGCAGAAACAACGTAAGGAAAAACGTGAGCGACGAGCAGACTACTGACGCGCGGCACATCTCGGACACCGAGCGCATTCGCCAGGTCGACCTGCAAAAGGAGATGCAGCGCTCCTACCTCGACTACGCGATGAGCGTCATCGTCGGACGCGCTCTGCCCGACGTACGCGACGGCCTCAAGCCCGTCCACCGTCGCGTCCTGTACGCCATGTACGACGGCGGATACCGCCCCACCTCCTCGTTCTCCAAGTCCTCCCGCGTCGTCGGCGAGGTCATGGGTAACTACCACCCCCACGGCGACGCCGCCATCTACGACGCCCTCGCGCGCCTCGTGCAGCCCTGGTCGCTGCGCTACCCCCTCGTCGCTGGCCAGGGCAACTTCGGTACCCCCGGCAACCTGGGCCCTGCGGCCCCCCGTTACACCGAGTGCAAGATGGCACCCTTGGCCATGGAAATGGTCCGCGACATCGACGAAGAATGCGTCGATTTCCAGGACAACTACGACGGCCGCAACCAGGAACCCACCATCCTGCCCGCCCGTTTCCCCAACCTGCTGGCCAACGGATCCGAAGGCATCGCCGTCGGCATGGCCACGCGCATCCCGCCGCACAACTTGCGCGAACTCGCGCGCGGCGTCCAGTGGGCGCTTGACAACCCCGAGGCCTCGCGCGAAGAACTCCTCGAAGCACTCCTCAAGCTGATCCCCGGACCCGACTTCCCCACCGGCGCCACCATCCTCGGCCACAAGGGCATCGAAGACGCCTACCGCACCGGTCGGGGCTCCATCACGCAGCGCGCCGTCGTGAACGTTGAGGAAATCCAGGGCCGCCAGTGCCTCGTCGTCACCGAGCTGCCCTACCAGGTCAACCCCGACAACCTGGCCGATAAGATCGCCCAGCTCGTGCGCGACGGAGCAATCGGCGGCATCGCCGACATCCGCGACGAAACCTCCGGTCGTACCGGCCAGCGCCTCGTCATCGTCCTCAAGCGCGACGCCGTCGCCAAGGTCGTCCTCAACAACCTCTACAAGCGCACCAGCCTGCAGGAGAACTTCTCCGCCAACATGCTCGCGCTCGTCGACGGCGTACCCCGCACCCTGTCCATCGACGGCTTCATCCGCCACTGGATCACCCACCAGATGGACGTCATCGTGCGCCGCACGCGCTTCCGCCTGCGCAAGGCCCTCGAACGCCTGCACATCCTCGAAGGCTACCTGAATGCCCTCGACGCCCTCGACGAGGTCATCGCCCTCATCCGCCGCTCCCCCACCGTCGACGAGGCCCGCGCCGGCCTGATCGAACTGCTCGACGTGGACGCCATCCAGGCCGACGCGATCCTGGCCCTCCAGCTGCGCCGCCTGGCCGCCCTTGAGCGTCAGAAGATCATGGACGAGTACGCCGAACTCAAGGCTCGCGTCGACGACCTCAACGACATCCTCGCCAAGCCCGAGCGCCAGCGCACCATCATCTCCACCGAACTGTCCGAAATCGTCGACAAGTTCGGCGACGAGCGCCGCACCCGCATCCTCCCCTTCGACGGGGAAATGTCGATGGAAGACCTCATCCCCGAAGAGGACGTCGTCGTCACCATCACCCGCGACGGCTTCGCCAAGCGCACCCGCACGGACAACTACCGCTCGCAGAAGCGCGGCGGCAAAGGCGTGCGCGGCACCCAGCTGCGCGGCGACGACGTGGTCGAACACTTCTTCGTCACGACCACGCACAACTGGCTGCTCTTCTTCACCAACCTCGGCCGCGTCTACCGCGCCAAGGCCTACGAGATCCCCGAAGGCGGCCGCGACGCCAAGGGCCAGCACGTCGCCAACCTTCTGGCCTTCCAGCCCGACGAGCACATCGCGCAAGTCCTCGCGATCCGCACCTACGAGGACGCCGACTACCTGGTCCTGGCCACTAAGCGCGGCCTGGTGAAGAAGACCCCGCTGAGCCTGTATAACTCGCCCCGCTCCGGTGGCATCATCGCCATCAACCTGCGCGAGGACGAAGACGGCAAGCCCGACGAACTGGTCTCCGCGCAGACCATCATGGCCGACGAGGACCTCATCCTCGTCTCCCGCGACGGCCAGGCCGTGCGCTTCACCGCCACCGACGAGCAGCTGCGCTCCATGGGCCGCTCCACCTCCGGCGTGCGCGGCATGAAGTTCCGCGGCGACGATGAACTCCTCAGCATGGAGGTTCCGCGCGAGGACACCGACCTGCTGATCGTCACCGAATCCGGCTACGCCAAGCGCACCCCCGTCGACGAATACCCGACCAAGTCGCGTGGCACCCTCGGCGTGCGCGTCGGCAAGCTCGTCGACGAACGCGGCGGCCTCGTCGGTGCCCTCGTCGTGCGCCCCGACGAAGACGTCATGGTCATCACCGAATCCGGCAAACTCGTCCAAGTCAACGCCTCCGACGTTCGACCCACCACCCGCAACACTATGGGCGTCATCTTTGCCCGACCGGACGAAGGCGACCGCATCATCGCGATCACCCGTAACCCCGACTCCGGCGACGATTCCAGTGACGACTCTGGTGACGAAGTTGTGGTCGACTCCGCGCAGACCGCCTCCACCGAGGATCTCCCCCAGGAGAGCACCCTCGCCGAGACGGATGCGCCCACTGAAGGCGGCGACACAGCCGACGACACCGACAAGTACGACAAGTAAATGACGATCACGGGACGAGGCCTGCCCTCGTCTCGTGATCAACATTCCAAAGCGGCGCGGACCCTGCGCCGGGGCCCGGCGATACGGTAGCCTGGCTGTAGGAAGTGCGACCTGGAAGGAATCACATGAGTGACCACGTCACGAGCGCCCGCACAGACGCTCCCCGCCGAGTTGACCTGGCGATCGCGCGCATCGACGCGTGGACCGTCATGAAGGTATCTTTCCTTCTGTCAGTCGCCCTGGGCATCGCGCTCGTCATCGCCACCATCGTCCTGTGGCTCATGGTCGACGCCATGCACGTCTTCAGCCAGATCGAAGAATTCCTCCAGACCGTCGGTGCCGGTCGCTTCGTCGACCTCCTCGACTACGCGCGCCTGCCCCGCGTCATCTCTTACGCGACCATCGTCGCCGTCATCAACGTCATCCTGCTCACCGCCCTGTCGACGCTGGGTGCCATGCTCTACAACGTCGTCGCGTCCCTGGTGGGCGGCATTAAGGTGTCTCTCATGGACGAGTGAGAACATCACGCGCAAGGGGTCGGCTCACGTCGGCCCCTTTTGCTATGCCCGTGTGCGTGTGCGTGTGCGTGTGTGCGCGCGTGTTGGTGCCCGGGGGCGGCGACCATCTGGGTTCTGGGTGCCTTCGAGTGCTTCTATGCTCTTCATTCGGGCTGCACGTGGATAGGAAGTGGCTACATGGATAGGTTATGTGTATGTGGATAGGATATTAAGCTATCCGTGAGGCAGTAACCTATCCGCCTGCTCGTTTCCTATCCGCGTGGATGACGGGTCAGACCGTACTGGGTCCGTTCTTGCGGTGATCCATCCTCAACGCGGTCCTTAGTGCTGCGTTGGCGTGGTTCCCCAACAATGTCGCACGTAATTCCCCTGTGGCTCTTGTCGAGTTGTGACATGAGAGCGTTGGAATTGCACCGTTTATCTGGGATGGATGAAAGTTTGGGTGATAGGACACTACGTGTTGCTGAAAGGGTGACTTTTTGGCTTGTTGGTGGGGAAAAGTTGGTGTTTTAGTTGGTTGAGGCCAACTTGGAGGATAGACATATCGTGTTGCTAGCAGGGTGACTTGTCGGCTGTGCGGCGCGGGAAAGTCGCTGTTGTAGGTGGTCGTGTTTGCCTCTTTCCTGGATTTGCCCAAATCGCAGACCACCTCACCCATAACAGCCCATTTTTGCCGTTTTTCGGCGAGGTGGTCTGCACTTTGGGCGGCACTTCCCTTATGAGAGTCACTCGTGCTGGTGATGCGCCGATTCGATGCTTCTCATGCCACCACGACCTCAAATCGCCCGGGCAGCGGATATCACAGGGTACGAAAGTGCAGCTCCAGTGCCCAACGGCCGCCAGGTTCAAAGCTGATGCCCCGTGGCCACAGCGCAAACAGCGAGTGGAGCATCAGACCGTGCGCTGGCCTGACATCTAGCGATGCAACACGGCAACACCGCGTGTTCAATAGCCCAAACCTGCTAATCGGAGCGTGGGCGAGGCTGCCCGCATACGGAATAGCGGGCCTGCGTGCGGACGAGAGGGCCCAGCTTCGGAATTGCGGGCCTGCGTGCGGACGAGAGGGCCCAGCTTCGGAATTGCGGGCCTGCGTGCGGACGAGAGGGTCCAGCTTCGGAATAGCGGGCCCGCGTGCGGACGAGAGGAGTCCTTCGATAAGAGCGCGGCGAGGCCGCTGAGCCGCTCCTAGGTGGGTTAACGTGCGCATCGGGGGCAATGGTGCAAGCCGTCCGAGGCAGCTGAAAGACACTCGCAGAGGCCTCTCAGCGGTCTTGGACGACCCGAATCGGCCGAACCCTCAGCAGGAGGCCGACGAGGCCCCCGCGCGCAGAAGTGCACGGTTACGTTCGGTGACCATCGCGTGATCGTAGAGGGCGAGGATGGACGAGGCCTGGGCAACCTCGCGCAGGAGGCATCCCCGGGTGGAGCGGGGGCCGACCAGAGCGTGGAAGTTCGCGTACGACAGTGTGGCGAGGGTGAGGGCATCGGCTGGCGAAAGGTCTGCGCGCAGCGGCGTCGTTGCCCTGCGAACGTAGTCGATAATCGTGGTCACGAGGGTTCTCTTTTCTGCTCCGCGCCCCTGCGCGGCGGCTGCGTGGTGGACGTCACCAACTTTCGATTTTGCTGAAGGGCTCGATGCTGTGTACTATATCCGAGTGCCCGCAAGGGTGCCGGTTGGGCCTATAGCTCAGTAGGTTAGAGCGCAGTCCTGATAAGACTGAGGTCGGTGGTTCGAGCCCACCTAGGCCCACCATCCGCAGACGAGTTTGAGCGGAGGATCATCATGAAGAAGCTGGTCACGTGTTGTGTGGCTGTCGGATCCGTCGTTGCCGTTGGTATCGTCGTTCGACAGGTTCTCCTTGATCTTTCTGACAATGCCGATCTGTGGATGTCCGTGACAGACGTCGTGGAGGACTGAGCTTCTCCTACGGGGCTATGGCGCAATTGGTAGCGCACCTGCTTTGCAAGCAGGGGGTTACGGGTTCGAGTCCCGTTAGCTCCACTTTTCACCCGCAACCTGATGGTTGCGGGTTTTGTCGTATGTGAGCTTCCGCAATTTGTTGGCGATGGCCTCACATGTCAGCGTATCGGAGGCTGTGTGCCGTTATTTATCCGACCAGCTGGTCATGTCTGTGGATGATGTCGATCATCGGCGGTCGCTTCTGGGACTAACGACCCTGAGCTGGTATTCCGCCAATATTTATCCACAGGCCTGTGCACACTTGTGAATAAACTGTGTAAATAAGTCTTTCACACAATCGGTCAGAAGTTTGAAATCTGACCTAATAAACCTTTAGTTACGAGCAGTTTTGCAATAGTTGCCACCATTTCACACTTGCTTTGAAACCGCTAAAATTGGCCTGATTCATCCTTTATCCGCACAACAGGAGAACGCTGTGCACATCAACGACACATGGTCAAAGGCTTCGAGGCCAGCCCAGCTGCTTGCCATGTTGGTGACGACCGCTCTCGTCCTTCTTGGCGTGACGTCGCTGCCCACATATGCGGCCGCCCCCACCCTCAAACTTGCAATCAACGCCGACGAGGACTCTACCTGTCAGGCGTCGAACAACGCTACGTCGTCGAGTTTTCCTGCGCCTCCACCACAGAGGACTGCCTGAACTCGGTCGTGACCATCACGCTGCCGCACACGATCACTCCCGCAGGTGACTCCAACCCTGACTCGGCTCCCGACGGCGTCAACGCCACGGCCACCGCCGGCAACAAGGTCGTTACTCCCGAGATCAAGCGGACGTGGCCCGACTATCAGACCAAGGGTGGTACCACTATCCAGATGCGCGACAAGGTCGGCACCTCCACGAGCGTCGGCACCCACAAAAACGAGGCCGACATCTCCGCGACCGAACCCGAGTACGCGCTGACCTTCAAGTCGACGACCATCTGCTTCTACGGCTCCACCGACGACAGCTTCGCGGTCTACGACATGCGCCGCCGCCAGGGTTGAGCCTGATTCAGCCTGAGCCTCGACGAGGTCGTGGCTGAGTGAGGGGCGGGTACTTCGGTACCCGCCCCTTTGGCGTGCCCGGGTGGCGCTGCCGGTGCTCCCGGGCGCCTTCGGGCCGGGTCGCTGTATGTGTCCGTGGGCGGCGGCCCGCCCGCTCGCCGTCCGCGCCGCGAGCTTCGCTCGGCGCGTCGGCTCGTTGTCCGGCTAGGCCCTGCCGCCGCCCACGGACACCGCGGCCATGCCTCCGGGCTCTCCGGCACCCTCCACCCTGCGGACTCACGTGGTTTCGTGTGTGGCGGCCCCAGGCGGGAGGATACTGATCAGGACAGTGGGGATTGTTCTACGCGAGGTGTCCGGTAAGGCCTCTCCGGGGCCTCTGCAGGCCTTTTGGAGCCGAGGCGGGTACGAGTCCATGTCGGGGTGTGATCGGGCCTCACAGGCGCATACAGAAGCGCCCGGGGCCGTAGCCCCGGGCGCACTAGCAGCAATAAGATGTGAGCTTAGCGAACCCAACGCAACGCGTTCGGTCGCAGCATGAACGGCGACAGGATCAGCGTGGAACCCAGGCCGACACTGCAACCGCCCAGCACGTCCGTCACCCAGTGGACACCCAGGTACAGACGCGTCACGCAGATAAACGCGATGAAGACGACCGCGGCGACCCACAGCAGGTGACGAATCTCGCGCCCGACGCGCGTCATCGTCATCACCATCACGAGGGAGACCACCAGCGCCGTGACGACCGTCGCGTGACCCGACGGGAAGGAGTAGCCGTCCTCAGTGATCAAGCGGTACGCCTCTTCGGGGCGGGGACGCTCGTACAGGTGCTTAATCACGAAGCTATTCGCAGCCGAGAGCACAACTGACGACAGGACGTAGAGCGCGTGCACGACCTTCTTGGCGAACCACCAGACGGCGGCCGCGACCACCAGCGCCAAGACGATGGCGCGCTTTGGATCAAACAGCCAGGACGCGCCCGTCATGAACGTATTCATCGCGGGAGAGCGTGACTCGATGAAGTTGGACCACACGGCGGTGTCGATCGGCAGGGGATTTGCAATGAAATCACCGGCGATAGCAACCGCCACGACGAGAAGAGCCCCGACGATAACGGGGGGTGACAGGAGTCGACGAACAAACATATGAAAATCCTACCGTAGTGTCAGTCATTCGCACCGTAGTCATACACCCAGCGCCCAGCCCGGCGCGAGAAACGCGAACGCTCACGCATCTGCCCGGTTTCTCCCGTTAGCGCGTCCCGCCACGAGGCCACGAACGTGACGGTCCCCTCCTCGTCGGAAGGACCCCCGGCCTCGGCCCCAAGAATCTGCAGGCCGATCCACTGCGTTCCCTCGACCCAGTACGGGGGAGCGGGACGCGTGCGCGGGTGCCAGGTGCGGAACAGGTAGTTTTCGTCGCGCAGCGCGAACGCCGTGTAGCGCGAGCGCATGAGTGCCTCGGCGGTCGGCACCGCCTCGCCGTCCAGATAGCGCCCGCAGCATTGCGCGAGCAGCGCCCCCGACCCGCATGGGCAGATACGAGGACGGGGAGAGTCAGTGCCGGACGCGCCGGTGGGAGTGGGGGAGATCACGCCTGGTCGCCCAGGGACGCCAGCCAGCGCTCCGCGTCCAGGGCGGCGCGGCAGCCGGAGCCAGCCGCCGTGATGGCCTGACGGTACGTGTGGTCCACGGCATCGCCGCACGCGAACACGCCCGCCACGGACGTGCGCGTCGACGGCTCGTCGACCGTAATGTAGCCGGCCTCGTCGAGGGCGACCTGGCCGCGCAGGAAGCCCGTGCGGGGCAGGTGGCCGATCGCAACGAAGACGCCGTCCACGGCGATTTCACGGGTGGATCCGTCCACTGTGGACGCCAGGCGCAGGCCGGTCACGGCCTCGTCACCGAGGACCTCGGCGACGGTCGCGTTCCACTCGAAGGAGATCTTCGGGTTATTCAGGGCGCGCTCAGCCATGACTCGCGAGGCACGCAGGGCGTCGCGGCGGTGCACGACGACGACCTCAGAGGCAAAGTTCGTCAGGAACGTCGCCTCCTCCATCGCGGAGTCGCCGCCGCCGATGACGGCCAGGCGACGATCCTTGAAGAAGAAGCCGTCGCAAGTCGCGCAGTAGGAGACGCCGCGGCCGGAGAACTCCTCCTCGCCAGGCACGTTCATGTGACGGTACTCCGAGCCGGTGGCCAGGATGACGGCGCGCGCGTAGAAGACCTCGTCCTCGGTCGCCACGGCCTTCACGTCGCCCTCGAAGTTGACGGCGACGACATCCTCGTAGCGCACGTCCGCGCCGAACTTCTCGGCCTGCTCGCGCATGTTGTCCATGAGCTCGGGACCCTGAATGCCCTCCGGGAAACCGGGGAAATTCTCGACCTCGGTCGTGGTCATGAGCGCGCCACCCGCGGCCAGCTGACCGGCCAGCACGATGGGGGCGAGGCCGGCGCGCGCCGTGTAGACCGCAGCCGTGTAACCGGCCGGACCCGAGCCGATGATGACGACGTCGTGGACGGTGGCGTCCTCGGGGACCTCGACCGAGGGGATCGAGGCGTCGACGGGAGCGGCGGCCTCGGTAGGTTCGGCCGTCACGAGGCCCGGAATCGTCACGAAAGACATGTACCCTCCTTCAGGGTTTACTGGACGGTGAGCTCGGAGATCCACGCCCAGTTGCGTCCGTCCTGACCCTTGGGCATCGAGCGGAACTGCAGCGCAATCGAGTCGGTCTCGACAGGCTGGGGCAGTGTAATCGTCGTCGTCGGGGACAACGACGAGGTGGCCAGTTCTGTTCCCTCGCGCGGCTTCGTCGGATCGGTGACGTTACGCACGACGAGCTCGCCGCCGGAGGTGGCTGAATCCATGTGCAGGGTCACCGAGGACACGGTGGCCTTCTGCTGCAGCTTGACGACGATAGTCACGGAGGTGTCGTCGCGGAACTGATTGTTATCAAACCAGCGCGAACTCCACGACGTCGACGGGTTCGAGTCGATCATGTTGATCGCGCGGTCCGGGTGGTCGCCGTCGTCGTTGTTCCACGACAGGACCTGCACGGAGGAGATCACGGGCGTCACGGAGGGCGCGGGCGGGGGAGTGGTCGTCAGGTTCGGCGCGGGCGTGTTGTCAGACTGCACCTGCGTGGTAGCCTCGCGCAGCGACTGTGCCAGATTGAGGTCGGTGACCGGGCGGGTCGCCATCCACGGACCCCAGATCGCGCCGAAGAGGAACACGATGGCACCGAAGATCAGCGCGGGCCTCGTCGGGTCGATGAGGTGATCGGAACTCTCGGCTGTCTTCTTCTCGTCTGACGAGGTCGGGGCAGCCTCAGCGGCCTGCTGCTCGGCTTGGGCGGCTGCCTGGGCGGCCACAGCGGCGGTGATCGGGGGGATCACTGCCGTGGCGTCAGCGGGGGCGTGAGTGCCGTCAGGGATCTTCGCAGAGGCGGGTGGCTCGGGTGCGAGCGGCTGGATGCGCGGGATCTGGTGGGTTGAGGGTGCGTCGGTAAGCGGCTCCGGGTGTGGGAAGTCCGTCTGGAAGGCGGCCCCCTCGCGTTCGTAGCCGCTGGCGGTGGACTTGGGTGGCGTGGGAGCGACCGGGAAGGCGGTGGCGGGAACCTCGGCCGCGTCCGCGGCCTTGTCACTCACCGGCTTGACGCCGACCTCAGCCGAGGTCTCGGGGATCGGCTGCGCGCTGGCGGCATCCGTCGCTTCAGCGACGGCATCGACAGCGGGCGCGACCACTGCCTCGATGAAACCCGGGTTCACGGCAGGAGCCTGCGTCGCGGGTGCGATGGCCGGAGCTACGACGGGCGCGGGGGTCGGCAGAGCATCTGGAATTGGCGGAACGGAGGCGTCTTCCGAGGCGGGGGAGGGACTCGCCGGAGGCACAGGGATCGGCGAGGGGTCAACGACCTCGTCGAACGACGGCATCTTCTTCTCGTCGCCGGTCGGTTCAGGCGTGGGGGCCATCGCTTCCTCCGTCTGGTCGGGTGTGTTTGACACCATTATCGCAGCTCCGTCAGCGGTCGGCGTGGAAGACGCTGCCAGGATGTTCACCACAGAGGCGGGGACGCGCAGGCGGGTCAGGAGGGGGCGCATCATCGTCGCGGATTCGCGCGGAGAAACGAAGCGCAGGAACAGCAGGTACACGAAGCCGGTGATTGCCGAGACGATGGTCAGCTTGACAGCGGCGATACCCATGCGTGCCAGGGTCGAGGAAGTATCCGTGTGGATGCCCATCAGGGACAGGACACCGAATCCGACGATACCTGCCACGATGGCGGCCACCAGGAAGGACACGTAGGAGCGCAGCAGGCCCACTCGATCCACGTAACGGTTCTGGCGGGAAACCCACACGACAGCGATGATGCCCTGCGTGAGACGGCAGACCGTCTCGCCCAGGGACGCGGCAATAACCCACCAGCGCGCGCCGGTCATCGCGTACAGGGACCAGCCCACGATCACCTGGATGATCGTCGGGCCAATACCCATGAGGAACACGGGCTTGACGTCCTCGTAGGCGAAGAAGACGCGCTGGCTCATGAGGACCATGCCCGTGGAGGCGACGCCGGGCATCAGCGAAGTCAGGACGAGGGCGTAGGCTGTCACAGCCTCGGGATCCCCGCCCTTGGCGGCCATCGCGATCTCCATCATGGGCACCGAGCCGGCCATGAGCATGGCCGCGGCCACGAGGGTCAGCGACGTGATTGTGCGGACGCCCAGATGGTAGCTGTCGGCCACCGCACGGTCGTCGCCGTCGGCGACGGCACCGGCCATGCGCGTGAAGATTGCGGTCGTCAGGGACACGGTGATGAGCGACTGGGGGACCATGAAGATCATGAACGCCGTCGAATAGGCAAGGATGCCGACGACGCCGCCCTGGGTACCGTTGCGGCCGATGAAGCCGTCGGCCATCGCGGCCAGGTTGTTAGTCGACAGGACGCCGACCTGCGAGACGCCGAGGGTCGCGAACGTCCAGCCGGCCACGCGCGGCATCGAGCCGAAGGAAGTGCCGCGGAAGTGGAAGTCCAGCTTGAAAGAGATGCCCGCGCGACGCATCGGCCACAGCAGACACAGGGCCTGGCAGATGACGCCAAGGGTCGCCGAGCCAGCCAAAACCCAGAACTGGGCTGAGGTGATGTCGCCTGCGGGGATACCGCCGTTGGGGGCACCGCCCCAGATGCCCAGGAACAGGGCGAGGCCGGCGATGCCCACGACGTTGTTGACGACGGGTGCCCACATGTAGGGGCCGAAGATTTCGCGGGCGTTGAGGAGCTCACCGAGCAGGTTATACAGGCCGTAGAAGAAGAGCTGCGGCAGACACAGAAGCGCGAAGAGGATCGCGAGGTTACGGATGTCCTCGGTGTAGCCGGCGGCCGTGATGATGACGAGCAGGGGCGCGAGCACCATCGTGATGAAGGTGACGACGAACAGGACCGTGCCAGCGAGCGTCAGCAGGCGGTTAACGTAGGTGTCACCGTCGTTACGTCGCTTGATCGCGCCGACGATCTGGGGAACTAGCACCGCGTCGAAGATGCCGGAGGCAAGCAGGTTGAACACGGTGTTGGGCAGCGTGTTGGCGGTCTGGAAGGCCGCACCCACGCCACCTGCGGTGGCGCCGACTGCGGCGATCAGCATCGCGTTTCGGATAAAGCCGAGGATGCGCGACACCATGGTTCCCGACGCCATCAGCGCCGATGCCCTCAGGATCGATCGGCCTGGCGTTTTCGAGCTCATGGGGTCTCCTTCGTCGTGGCGGTCTTCGAGTCGGTGTTCTCGTCTGCGGTGTCCGAGGCCTTCTCTGGGTCCTCGGGGTGTGTGTCTCGGGGGCGGATGCCCCCCTGGGGTGCCTCGGTTGAGCCGACGGGTTCGTCGGTACTCCCGGAAGCTGTGGAGGCCTCGGCCTTACGCCTGGATCGCCCACGGATCGAACGCGTGATGCCGACGAGGAACAGGAGGCCGAAGAGCGCGGCGATAACCGCGGTGATTGCGTCTTCCCAGCCGGCGCGCATGCGCACGAAAACGGTTTGTGAGTCGTCCAGGATGTGGCCGTCGGGGGTTGTGACCTTGTAAGTGACTTCGATGTTGCCACTGCCGATCGCGCCGACGGGCACTTCGACCGTGGTGGCACCGCGCGCGGCCAGCAGCTGGGATTGCGCGGGGGTGGCACGCAGTCGCGGGTCGTCGGGGATGAGGGTGACGTCGACGCGTACCGGCCAGTCCAGGTTGTTACGGATCAGGACGGGGAAGTTCGCGGACTTGTTGATCAGGTTGACCGCCGAGGAAGGTTCAACGGTCACCGAGGATAGCATGGTCGTCACTTGGCTGGTCATGGCGGTCGCGGAGTCCAGCTGCTCGGAGGGGGTGCGCCCGGCAGTTAATGCCGGAAGGACCTGGGGCGTGACCGAGTCGAAGACCGCGTCGGGGTCGTCCGTTGCGTTCGCCAGCGGAATGAGGAGCGTCAGCGAGGTCGACATCTCGGTGATGGCGCTCGCCGTGTCGTCAGCGAGGGTGCCCGTGCCGACGGTGGCGCGCTCGACGTCCGTGGGTTCGCTGGTGGCCATGTCCGTGAAGCTCGTGGCGGTGACCCAGCGCGGCGAGAAGAGCGCGCTGGCGCGGCTGGAGAGGCGGTCGTTGATGGTGGTTCCGCGCGCTGCCGTCGCGAACAGGGTGCGCGAGGAAGAGGGGCGTTCGCGCGCGATGATCGCCGTGATGGCGGTGAGGGCCTGCTCTGCGTCGAGCGCGTCGCCGCCGGAAGCATTCCACGACAGGATCGAGGAGATGTCTGCCTGCTGGGCGAGGACGTGCGCGCCCGTCCCGTTTGTCGAGGTCTCACCGGTCGTCGGGTTGACGTTGACGCGCGCCATGGAGGTGAAGGGGACCTCGTCAGTGGGGGTCAGTGCCGAGGTCGGGGCGATGGCGATCTGGTCGGCCGCGGCGAAGTTGGACAGGAAGGTTGTGCCGAAGGTTGCGTCATCGGGCCAGCCGACGTTGCGCAGGATCGTAGGACCCGAGTCGGGCTTGGAAGTCATGGTTCCGCTCGGACCGGTCGCGGAGGGGGTCGGGTTGGGCGTCGCGGATGCCGACGGCGAGGCCGTGGGGGATGTCGACGGGGTCGCGGAGGGACTCGGAGCGCCGGGATTGTGGGCGTGACTCGGCGCGACCCAGCCGGCCGCGCGCGGCGTGCCCGGGAAAGCGTTGATGGATTCGGAGGCCAGGCCCCAGAAGCCGGTGTTGCCGGACAGTGCGAGGGCCCCGAGATCCGCATCGGCGTCAGGCAGCGCGATGATTTCGGAGGCGGTCGACATGAACGAGGACACGAAGGCCTCGGCCTGGAGGTCGCGCGAGCGCTGCGCCGGGTCGGTCGCGGTGGGCGCGGGCGTCGGTGCGGCGGAGGCGGACGGACTCGGCGAGGCCGTGGGGGCGTCGGACTGCCCCGACTGCTCCGACTGTCCCTCCGACTGCGCCTCATCCTCGGTTGCGGACGCGGATGGGGTGGGGCTGTGCTTGGTCGTGGGCTGGGGGCCGCGAGGGATCAGGAGAGGATCGACGGCGAGGGTGACGCCCGAGGTTCCGGCCAGGGTCAGGACCGCGGAACGCTCGGCCTGAGTTGATGCGGCGTTTCCTGAGGTCCAGGGAACCACCGCGGACACACGGGAGGGGGCGACCTGTGCGCCGGAGTCCCACACGAGGATTGTGCGGTCCTTGCCGGAGAAGTCGCCGGAGGTCGCAGTGACGGTCGTGATGCGAGGCCCCCACTCCTCGGTGTCGGTCAGCGGCAGGGAGGAGGTGGGGATACGAATCTCAAAAGGTGTGGTCACGCTGCGGCGTACGTCGGTCAGCGTCGAGGAAGCGACGTGCGTGGCGTCGGGTTCGTCCTCGCTGAGCTGTGTCGTCATCGACGAAACAGAGATGGGTGTCTCGTTAGCAACGAACACATCGACGGAGACAGAGGCCAGCGTCGTCGGCGAATCGTTGCGGATCGTGCCAGAAATAACCACTTCTTCCTCGGTCGTAATGATCCGAGGCGACAGAGAGTCAATCGATACCGAGAGTCCCGAATCTGCGGACACAGTACCCATCACGGAGGGGCGCGACTGATCCTGCGCGGACGTCGCCGAATGTACGGGAATTGCCCCGGCCTCGTGAACGGAGAGACCGAGCGGAATCATCAGCGCCGCGCACAGGGCGGCGACCCACCTGCCGCGCCTAGCCACGGCTATCCCGATACAGCAGGTCGAGGGCGATGCGCACGATGCGGCGTTCGTTGGGGTAGGCCAGCTGACGCGACACGTCGCGCAGGGGAACCCATGCGGCGGCCTCGGCCTCATGATCAGGATCTCCATCGACGGTGATCGTACCGGACTCGTAGTCCATTAGGTAGTGGTGAACGACCTTGTGGACGCGGCGGTCGTTGCCGGAAAACCAGTAGTCGATCGACGCCAGGTGGCGAATGATGCGCCCGTGGATGCCGGTTTCCTCGGCGACCTCGCGCAGCGCCGCCTGCTGCGGGGTCTCGGAACCCTCCAGGTGACCCTTGGGCAGGCACCACTCGATACGCCCCGCTCGATTGCGTCGCGCGATAAGCGCTGCATAGGGAATTCCGTCACGCACGTCCACGACAATACCGCCCGCGCTGGTTTCTGCGGAAATCGGCAGGTGAGAGCGGCCCGCGCGCATGGAAGCAGACCGACGCGGGGGTCTCGGAACCCCGGATCGGCGGTCAACTGAACGTGCAGGCATGACTCCACTTTAGCCGGTGGGCGGCCCCCGGTAGTCGGCTAGGGCGCTTTCCTGGCATGCTTAGAGGCGATGAGTACCCAGTCAGCTTCCCCGATCAACGGCCCCGTGACCCCGCAAAACGCCGGAACGACGGACATTCCTACCCTCATGGCCAACGCCACGAAGACATTCGCGGCACTCCCGCCCGCAATTATGGAACTCGGCACGATTTTTGACCAGGCCGGGGAGGAACTCGCGCTCGTTGGTGGACCGGTGCGCGATGCTTTCCTGGGTGTGACTCCGCACGACTTTGACATGACGACCTCCGCGCGTCCCGAGCGCACCGAGGAACTGCTGGCCCAGTGGGGCAACGCGACATGGGACATCGGCAAGGAGTTCGGCACGATCGGCGGGCGCCGCGGCGACGTGGTCGTTGAAGTGACGACGTATCGCACCGACGAGTACGAGATCGGGTCGCGCAAGCCTGAGGTGACCTTCGGCGACACGCTCGAAGGCGATCTGACGCGCCGCGACTTTACGGTCAACGCGATGGCGATGCGCCTGCCGCAGATGGCCCTGGTCGACCCCTGCGGTGGCCTGGCGGACCTCGCGGACGGCAACCTGCGCACCCCCGTGTCCGCCGAGCAGTCCTTCGACGACGACCCGCTGCGCATCATGCGCGCCGCGCGTTTCTCCGCCCAGCTGGGCCTTGACGTGGACCTGGACGTCATGAACGCCATGGAAACCATGGCCTCGCGCCTGGAGATCGTGTCCGCTGAGCGCATCCGCGCCGAACTCGAGCGCCTCATCATCTCGCCCTACCCGCGCCGCGGCATCGAGCTGATGGTGCACACGGGCGTCGCCGATATCGTCCTGCCCGAGGTCGCCGCACTGGTCTCCACGGTTGACGAGCACAAGCGCCACAAGGACGTCTACGAGCACACCCTCACCGTCGTCGAGCAGGCCATGGACCTGGAGACCGGCCCGGACGGCCCCGTGCCCGCCCCCGATTTCGTCCTGCGCTTCGCGGCACTCATGCACGACGTCGGCAAGCCGGCGACCCGCCGCTTCGAGAAGAACGGCACCGTGTCCTTCCACCACCACGAGATCGTGGGCGCGAAGATGACGCGCAAGCGCATGAAGGCCCTGCACTTCGACAAGGCGACAATCGAGGCCGTGTCCACGCTGGTCGCGCTGCACCTGCGCTTCCACGGCTACGGCGAGGCCGCATGGTCCGACTCCGCAGTGCGCCGCTACGTGGCCGACGCGGGCGACCTCCTCGAACGCCTCCACCGCCTCACGCGCGCCGACTGCACGACCCGCAACCGTCGCAAGGCCAACTTCCTGTCGGCGGCCTACGACGACCTCGAGGCCCGTATCGCCGCCCTGCGCGAACAGGAGGAACTCGACGCGATCCGCCCCGACCTCGACGGTGACCAGATCATGGACATCCTGGGGCTTCGCCCCTCGCGCGCCGTCAAGATCGCCCGCGACTACCTGCTGGAGCTGCGCATGGAGCGCGGACCGCTGGGCGAGGAGGCAGCCCGCGAGGCACTCCTAGCGTGGTGGGCCTCCGACGACGTGCGCGCCCTGGCCGAGGAATACCAGGCGCAGCAAGCCCACTGGGAAGCAAAGGTCGCCGAAAAGAAGGCCCGCAAGGCCGCCGCGAAGGCCGCCCGACAGGCCCAGGACTAGACCCCGCAGACCCCGCGCACAGCCCCGCCGAGACGTAAGCGCGCCGGTGGCGCGGCGGTGAGCGGCCTCGTCAGTGGAGTCGGCGCGACCATCCTCACGCCCGCGCGCGGTGCACCCCCACCTGCCACGGACGTACTCTGGTGACAACTGACCTATACGTTAGGAGAGTCACCGCATGAGCACGTTTACCCCCGAGAAGGCCTCCGCCGACATCGGCGTGTACGGCCTGGGAGTCATGGGCGCGAACCTCGCCCGCAACCTGGCTCGCAACGGCTACGCGACCGCCGTCTTTAACCGCACGCCCGCGCGCACCGACAAGCTCATGGCCGAGCACGGGGACGAGGCCACCTTCGTGCCCGCCTCCACGCTCGAGGACTTCGTCGCATCGCTTCGCACCCCGCGCGTCGCCATCATGATGGTCCAGGCCGGCCCCTCGACCGACGCCGTCATGGGCCAGCTCGCCGACCTCATGGACGAGGGCGACATCATCGTCGACTGCGGTAACTCCCTGTTCACCGACACGATCCGCCGCGAGAAGTGGGCCGCCGAGCGCGGCCTGCATTTCGTCGGCGCGGGCGTCTCTGGCGGCGAGGAGGGTGCCCTGTGGGGTCCCTCCATCATGCCCGGCGGCACCCCGGCCTCGTACGACCGCCTCGGCCCCATGTTCGAGGCCATCGCCGGCACCTACGACGGCGTGCCCTGCTGTACGTACATCGGCGCGAACGGCGCCGGCCACTTCGTGAAAATGGTGCACAACGGCATCGAGTACGCGGACATGCAGGTCATCGCCGAGGCCTACACCCTCCTGCGCGAGGGCCTGGGCGCGACGCCGGCCGAGATTGCCGACATTTTCGCCGCCTGGAACGAGGGCGAGCTCAACTCCTACCTCATGGAGATCACCGTCGAGGTCCTGCGCCAGGTGGACGCCGAAACCGGTCGTCCGCTCGTCGACCTCATCGTGGACGCCGCCTCCCAGAAGGGCACCGGTAAGTGGACGGTGCAGACCGCCCTCGACCTGGCTGTGCCCGTCACCGCTATCGGCGAGGCGACCTTCGCGCGCGGCGCATCCTCCGAGCCCGCCCAGCGCGCAGCCGGGCAGACGCTCGCGGGCAACGCCTCCGCGCTCATCATCGAATCGGACGAGGCCCGGGCTGCGTTCATCGAGGACGTGCGCCAGGCGCTCTTCGCCTCCCAAGATCGTCGCCTACTCGCAGGGCTTCGACGAGATCGAGGCCGGGGCTTCCGAGTACGAGTGGGGCATCGACAAGGGTGCCCTGGCTCGCATCTGGCGCGCGGGCTGCATCATCCGCGCCGCCTTCCTCGACGACATCACCCGCGCCTACGAGGCCGACCCGGATCTGCCGCTGCTGCTGGCCGCAGAGCCGTTTGCGACCCGCTTCCAGGAGTGCACGCCCGCGCTGCGCCGCGTCGTGTCCCAGGCGGCCCTCGCCGGCGTTCCGATCCCCGTGTTCGCCTCGTCCCTGGCCTACTTCGACCAGATCCGCGCGACGCGCCTGCCTGCCGCCCTCATCCAGGGCCAGCGCGACTTCTTCGGCTCCCATACCTACCGCCGGGTAGACAAGGAGGGTGTGTTCCACACCCTGTGGGCGCTCGATGGTCGTCCCGAGGAACAGTGGTCCTGATCAGGGGGCACTGACGGAAAACATCCGGGGGGTGGGTACGCTATCACGCGCATCCACCCCCAACGTGTTTGTGCCCATTCCGTGGTGAACTTTCAGGAAACACGGTTAACCTAGAGGTACAACAATCCGCTGAAAGGGCGAACACGTGGCGACTAGCAACGGAAAGAACAACGGGAACGGCAACGTCGAACCGGGCAGCCAGAGCGCGTCCGGGCAGGAACACCTGCCCCCGCGTCGCCCGTCGCACTCTGCGCATGCCTCCGGCTCATCGACGAAGGCCGCCACGGCCTCGTCGAGTGACAAGAAGGGTCCCAAGAAGAAGCGTTTCCGCTGGGCCAAGCGCATCGGCTTTGGAATCCTGACCGTCTTCCTGGGATTTTTTATCATCGGCATGGCCGTGTTTCTGTACCTGTACAACACGCTCAGCGTGCCCGCGCCGGCTGACCTGGCGCTCGCGCAGAAGACGACCGTCTACTACGCGGACGGCACGACCGAGATGGGTAGCCTCGGCGAGATCAATAGGCAGATCATCGACACGACCAAGCTTCCCGACTACGTGTCCAAGGCGATCGTCGCCTCCGAGGACCGCACGTTCTACACGAACTCCGGCGTTGACGTCAAGGGTATCCTCCGCGCGCTCGTCAACAATCTGCGCGGCGGAGCACGGCAGGGTGCATCGACCCTCACTCAGCAGTACGTTGAGCGATACTTCGTCGGTAAGACCACGGATACCTACGGTGGCAAGCTCAAGGAATCCGTGCTCGCGCTCAAGATCAACCGTGAAAAGTCCAAGGACGAGGTCATCGGTGCCTACATGAACACGATCTACTTCGGTCGTGGTGCCTACGGCATCGACGCTGCTGCGCAGGCCTACTTCGGCCATGGTGCAACCGACCTGACCCTGTCCGAGGCCGCGCTGATCGCTGCGGTTATTCCCGCACCCTCCGCGTGGGACCCCGCCATCAGCCCCGGGAAGGCGAAGGAGCGCTGGGAGCGCGACCTGAATCTCATGGTGGAGGACGGCTGGATCACGCAGGCCCAGAGGGATGCGGCGGTGTTCCCCGAGACGATTGACCCCGACACGCTCAACAGCGAGTCCATGTCCGGCACCAATGGCTACCTGATGGCACAGGTTAAGTCCGAGCTGCTGGCCTCCGGCCAGTTCGATGAGGACAAGATCAGCCAGGGCGGCCTGCGCATCACCTCTACGATCGTCAAGGACTACCAGGATGAGGCCGTCGAGGCCGCCGAGTCCATGAACAAGATCCGTGGCTGGGATCCCAAGTATCAGCACGTCGCACTGTCCTCCATGGACCCGGCCACTGGTGAGATCTTCGCTGAGTACGCGGGTCCGGATTTCGACGAGCGTCAGCAGAATGCGGTCACGCAGGACATCGCGATGGCGGGCTCGTCTTTCAAGCCCTTCGCCCTGCTGGCCAATGCGCGCCTGGGAGGCTCGGTGTATGACATCTATTCGGGTAAGTCGCCGCAGTACTTCGAAGGCCTGGATACGGCCGTCGCGAACGATGGTGGCTATTCCTTCGACAACGTGACGCTGGTGCGTGCAACCGAGTATTCGATGAATACGGCCTACGTGGCCCTTAACGACGACGTGGGGCCTAAGAACACCCTCCAGGCCGCGGTCGACGCGGGTATTCCCGAGGATACGTTTGGCCTGACCGATGAACTTCTGAACGTCCTGGGTTCGGCGTCCCCGCACAACATCGACTTGGCGACCGCTTACTCGACGATCGCGAACGGTGGCGAGCGCGTCAGCGCACACATCGTCAAGAAGGTCGAGGATTCCCGCAACAAGCTGCTCTTCAGCGGCGACGTGGATCCAGTCCGCGTGTTCGATGTCGAAGAGGTGTCGTCCATCATGCCGGCCCTCGAGGCCGTCACGAAGGGCGACGGTACCGCGAACAATGTCGACCAGGCGATCGATCGCCTGGTGACGGCGGGCAAGACCGGTACGTCTTCCGACCAGTTGTCGGCGCAGTTCATTGGTTTCGTGCCCGGCATGGTCACGGCCGTGTCCATGTACCAGTCGGATGAACTCGGTAACTCGGTGCCCCTGGACGACGTTGGTGGTCTCGACCAGTTCCATGGCGGCGACTGGCCGGTGGACGTGTGGATCAAGTACATGAAGCCTGTGACGAAGAATCTGCCGGGCAGCGACTTCACCTGGAAGGTCGATTCGAACCGTCCGGGTCAGAACTACTCGCCCATCCCGCTCCCCACCAGCACGATCGACACCCCGCAGTCTTCGAACGAGCCTGAGAACAATCCGATTCAGTCGGGAGTTCCCTCCGATGAGCCGACCAGGGATTCCAACAACGGGAACGGCAACGGAAACGGTAACGGCAACGGCAACGGCAACGGCAACGGCAACGGGAACGGTGGAAACAACGGCGGCGGCAACAACGGTGGCGGCAACGGTGGAAACAACGGCGGCGGCAACAACGGTGGCGGCAACGGTGGAAACAACGGCGGCGGCAACAACGGTGGCGGCAACGGTGGAAACAACGGCGGCGGCAACAACGGTGGCGGCAACGGTGGAAACAACGGCGGCGGCAACGGCAATAACAACGGCGGCGCTAACGGTGGAAACAACGGCGGCGGCAACATTCGATGAGACTGCTACTGCCGCGTAGGTAGTCGCATAGTGCGGGCCCCGAGGAGATCCTCGGGGCCCGCACTCGTACCTGCCGGAGGCCTGTGGGAAGAGCGGGGGGTTATCTATCCGGTCCTGCGGTCGCTCGCTCAGGGTTCTTCTCTGAGCGGGGAGTGCGGGGTATCTCTCCTCTGGCCTCGATCCACTTCGACACCTCCTACACCCTTAAATGCGAAGAGCCGCTAATCGGGTGGTTGGCTACTTGGTGGCTGCGTCGGAGCAGAGCGTGCCGGGAGCTTCACGGCCCTGAGAACAGGGAATCTCCACAGTCGATGTACTTGCCCTTACAATCAGATGTTTCCGCGCGAGCACAATGAAAAGTGCGTGTGTGCGAGCGAGGTAGGCAAGGGTTGTGTCTTTTTTGGAGATTCCTTCCGTCTATCTAAGACATGCGCAACAAGTGGAAGGCACGGGGACCGAATTCCTCGAAGAAGACCGACGTTCTTGAATCCAGTCAGGACATCGTACACCAGAGCGCCATGTCGCTGGTGCCGGAGGTGTTGTATCCCGAGATGGGTATCAATGAGGTCGAGCAGGCTGCGGCCAGGCAGGTGCGGGCAGGGTGTCATGACGTTGACACGGTCAATGACCCTGGTCTGCCCGACAGGACTCAGGACAGTTGGGTCAAACTGCACTGCGCCCTGCTCAAGAAGCGCCTGATCAAAGCGCTGTCCATTGACTCGGATTTGCGCGCCAACTCGTTGGCTGAGGAGGACAAGGCGCAGGCGAAGGTAGCTAACCTGGAGGCCAAAGAAGAGCGGACCGTCGCCAATATTAACGAGACCGAAGCGCGCGTGATCGAAAAGAAAGGGCGAGACGGACTTGCTGAAGCGCGCACCTTGTCGCGATGGCGGCGGTGGCGGTCTTATGCCGTGCTTTTGGTGATCCTGTTCGCTGAGATTGCATTCGATTACAGTGCGCTGGGTGTTCTTAACGCGGATATGTTCTCTACCCTGTTGATCGCTCTCTTGTTGGCGTGTATTCCTTTGATGTCAGCACATACGGCTGGGGAAATGCACGCGCTGCACCGCGTTCGCATGGCTGTGATCCTGGATGTTGTCACGATCCTTCTCGCAAGCAGTACCGCAGCTCTATTGGCTTATTTGCGTAGTTCTCATCTGAGTGAAGAACAGAGCCAGAATGCGGCAACTTCATCCCAATATTTGTATCGACTGTTTGAGAATACGGGGGGATTGAGTGATGGTGGAATGAACTTTCCTGTAGTGACGGTCGTGTTGTTTGTCGTATCGTTCCTGGTGCCGATCAGTTTTACCGCAGTGTTAGCAGCGGATTACGAACCTCTGTACGACGAGCTGTTGAAGTATCGTGGCCAGCTCAAGAAGCTTCACAAGAACCTTGAGGCAGCGCGCGAGAAGGAAGTTTCCATTCGTCGTCGGTGTGAGTCGCTGCTCGCCAAGGAGGATCTGTACGAGCTGGAGATGGCGGCGGACATCGATGCGGTCCAGCCTTGTGCGGAAGAACGGAGTCGCCGATACGACATTGCCCTCTTGGAGGATATGGGGGCACCCGATGCGACGTCGGCGGTCGCGGATACGTATCGCGATCAGGATCCCCAAATTATCACTCCTAGTCCCCTGAGGGCGGTGTAAAACCATGATTCGCCTGTGGGAGTGGGTATGGAAGCGCAGGCGCCCGGATCCTCCCGGTCCCGCGTGTCTGGTGTGTGACGACGTTCCCATGACCCTGTGTCCTTCCTGCAAGGGTAACTGGAGAGCAACTGGATGCGGCGTCTGTCTCCTGGGATGGCTGTGTCCGATCCACGAGAATCACTGGCTTCCGTAGAGGCATTCCGAAACTAACGAATCGAAAGGAGGTGAATACCGTGGCGACCAAGATTGGGTCCGCACGCAGGACGGGTACGTACACTGAGGCCCACCGCTGCCGGAGCTGTGGCCGTGCGTTCTGGGCCAACAGTAGTTGGAACTACGTGACCGTTGTCTGCCCGCACTGCATGGCGCAGAACTAGTCCGTGAGTGATCGTGGCCGGGCATCCCCTGCCGGGGTGCCCGGCCACCTCGTTTCGATCTCACATGTTGGATATTGGTGTGATTATTCGGAGAAGCGTCTTCCGTCTCTTATCAGTATGAGAAACACACACATTCGGCGCATGCGCCGATACATCACCACTGTCCTGTCTATCGTCGTCTGCTCTGTCGTTGGTCTGACTTTGTCGGCCTGCGACGACAGCGCCAATTCCGGTGCGACTAGCGGCTCTGTCGCGATCATCGCATCGAATCGTTCCAACCAGCAGCGTTTTGACCTCCTGTCCTCCGAGCAGATCACCTCCGCGATCGACGACCACATGGGCGGCACCTTCTACATCATTAGCGCTGACGGGGTCCCGCGCCTGGTTGCCAGCATTGACTCGACCAGCAAGGCGCGGAACAGTAACGCTCGAAAAAAGGAGCGGCGAACCTACGAGGTTTCTGTTCTGGCGGCCATGCTGACCCCCGCAGAAAAGCCTGAGTCGGATATGTTGTCCGCGCTGTCCCTCGCGGCGAGTTCGTTGGCTCATGGGTCTGGTGATCGTACGATCCTGGTTGTGGATTCCGGCGTGTCTACGGCTGGTGCAATGGCCTTCCAGAATACGGGTCTGCTTGAACCGCATGCTGACGTCGACGCGATGATCGAGCGCATGCGCAGTGCTGGCACACTGCCCGACTTGACGGGTGTGACCGTCCGTTGGTTTGGCCTTGGTAGCGTCGAGGAACCTCAGCCACTTCTCGACACGGCGGCAAAAAACCGTCTCAAGAGCCTGTGGACGAAGCTGATTGCAGCGGCCAACGGAGAAGTAGTCTTCGATGATGCGCCGATGATGAAGGTTACAGGCGACGATCTGCCGGCTGTTCCTGAGGTAACTCCCGTTCCGGTAGGCGCTTTCGAATTGGGCGCGGCACCGTCCCTTGAGGTGTCCTTGCCGGATACCGAGGTCGGTTTCGAGGCAGACGTCGACGTGCTGCGTAACGAGGAGGTTGCGAAGTCTCGCATTCAGGAGGCTGCTGCGCAGATTCGAAGCAGTGGTGTGAGCGAGGTGCGCGTCACCGGCTGTACGAGTTCGTGGGGAACCGCGGAGCATCGGCAGGACTTGTCTGAACGGCGAGCGGAGGTCGTTGCAGGTCTCCTCGAGAACAACGGAGTAAAAGTGACATCTATCACAGGTCTTGGTTATGAGTGCCCGCATCAGGTCGTCGACACCAATGCAGATGGAACTCCCATCGAAGAACTGATGGCTGTCAACAGGCGCGTCATCATCCAAGCACCTTGATTTTCTGCGGAAAACACCCGTAATCAGATGCGTGCCCCCGGGGGTTGTATCCCCGGGGGCACGCGCGTGCTTTCTGTTGATCGCCACCCTTCCAATCCCTGTGCGGAGCGCCCAGGAGAGACGAGGGAACTTCCCCTCCCGACTGGAAGGACGATCATGAACAAGTACATCATTACCGCGCGGGAGATTGAGCGGATGCTGAACCTGGCCGCGATGGAGGAGGCGGGATGTCTACCTCGGGCAGGCAAGGAAGAGTTGAACGAGCTGGTTGCGCGCGTTCAAGAAGTGGTCGATGAGCTCGATGCACGTTGGAAGGAAATCAAGCGCATCAAGGAGGCCGCTAAGAGCGACAAGGAGGATTCTAAGAGTGAGGAGAGCAAAGCCCGGCGCTTCGACTACTCGCTGCAAGAACGCGCTGCAACGTTCTGGATGTGCCCGTTGGTTGATGACGAGGGAAAGTCTGTGCAGATGGTGCTCGTTGTCAAGAAGGAACAGGTTGATCAGATGCGCCGACTCGGTTTCACTATGAATGGATCCGTGATTCCGGTGCGTTGCTACGAGTTTTACTCGAAGATGATGACGGCGATGTGGAAGAGGGGATTTTACCCTCGTAGGATGGCCCACAACGGTGGTACCTGCGGGTGTCAGAATCCCAGCATTTTCTGGAAGTTGATGAACGATGAGTCGTGGAAGGGGTTTAAGGGGGTCCAAGAGTCCCAGAGTGATTGCGAGGGTCCCTTTTACACTGTGTGGGTACAATGGGTGTGTAAGCTCAATCGTGAATATGCGGCGTCTGAAGACGCTACTACAAAATTCTTCAATTCTTCCAAGTCATCGATGATCTCTGATTGGGGTCGCGAGGTTCGCAAGTCCCTGGAGCTTCATACGAGGCCACAGGACCTGGTGAAAAATGTGAAAGTTGATGATCCTCGCCTGACGCCGATTGTCCGTGAGTTGGCATACAAGGTTGGTGGCGTTAAGCCCAGACGTTGGGATATTGAGTTCGATAAGGTGTGCAATAGCCTGTCTGAGGATGATAAGTGGCTCGAGGCAGTAGGTATGTCGAACGATGATCTTCCGGGGATTCGCGCTGCTGTGCGTAACGGTATCAGTGAGCTGCGGGCCACCAGTCCGAAGTTCAATGAGCACATCTGGAGCAACCTCTTCATTCATGGGATGAAGGAGGAGAATGTTTCCCGGTACTACGACAAGAGTCGCGACTCGATTAACGAGCGGCAGTTGTCCATTGAACAGGGAAACGATGACGACGTTGAACTGGGAAACGACGACGACCTTGAACTGGGAAACGACGACGACAGCGGGGATGAATGCGACGAGGGTCTCGGACAATCTGATTTCTTTGAGGGTGACGCTAGTGATGAGCAGGAACTCGGCACCTTGATCAGGGAACTGATGAGGGCGACGTACGTGGGTGCCTTGCTGAAGCGGGTTGGAAAGAAGGAGGCGCGCAAGCGGGCCTTTGTTACTGGCGTCGAGGCAGTGATGGGAGCAGGTGATGAATCACGCCAGGAAGCTCTCCTCCTGTGGGATCAAGCAATGGCTGATAAGGAGCGCAAGAAGGAGCTTGAAGCGTACTGGGAAAAGTGGGAGCAAGAAGTGGAGAAGGAGAAGGAGTTGCGCAAGGCTAAGCGTGCTCGGCGCGGTAGCCGCGCAAAGCGCGCGGCACGCGCCTGACACATAGGTTGCTCGGGACTCGCCAACAGGCGAGTCCCGAGCCTTGTTGTCGTTGTGTCAGGGCAGTGTTGTCATTGATCTAGATTCATGTGGAATCCTCCCTTCTCTCCACTATCGAGCTGGTATGCGCCCGGTGTCAGGGTGAGTAGCTGTGTAAAGATCGACGTTTCTATTTCTCGGTGAAGGCGTCGGGCCCCGTCTGGCCATGTGGCTGCCTGCCGCAGCATGTGCTCGCGCGCCCCATCGCTGATACGTAGCTGATAGCCGATCTGTGCCGATATCTCGATCGCGTGGGCGAGACAGTCATCGAGAATCGCTCCGAGTCTGATGTCATCGAGGGTATTCATAACGACGACGGCATCGAGGCGGTTGTAGATCTCGGGAGGCATTGAGTCCCTGACTGACTTGTGTGTCGCGTGAAGGGGATCCACGCGTTCTCCGAATCCGGTAGGATTCCTCGTCATCTCTTCCGCGCCGATGTTCGCCGTGAGAATCACGTCCAAACCCCGACAATCGACTGTTCGCCCAGAAAAGTCGGTGAGTGTCCCGCTGCCGAGAAGCTCTAGCAAGAGGGGCATCCATATGGCGGGGCTTGCCTTTTCGACCTCGTCAAAGAGAAGAACTCCTCTGGGGGTCTCCTGAATCCTCGTTGTGAGCCATCCGTTCCTTTCCTGACTGCCGACGTATCCCGGAGGCGCGCCCAGGAGCGTCGCGTTGAGATGATCGGAGTTGAGTGCCGCCATGTCGACACGAATCAGCTGATCACTGCCCAGGAACGAGGCCAACTGCTGTGCCAGAAGAGTCTTACCTGTGCCCGTGGTTCCCGTCAGCAAGATTGCACTCGACACCCTGTCTGCTCGCATGCGGAGGCCGCTGCGCCCCAGGCACACCTGCTGAGCGAGAACATGGATGGCCTCGTCCTGTCCCCTGACCGTTTTGCGCAGGTGTTCGACGAGGCTGTCGAGGTGGGGGGTGCCTGATCGGGAACATTCGGGTGATTCGACGAGATCCTGGCCGTGAATGGACGCCCTGGCGGACCAGAGGTCAAGCAGGCGTGTGCCAAGGAGGGGCTGGACCTGATCGTGTCCGTGCGGAATGGCGTCGGCGGCCGCGTCGATTGTCTCGGAGGGGAATCGTCACCCCGTGGAAGGTTTCGAGTTCTTTTGCTTCTTGAAGCAGGTGGGTGCGGATCTCCTGGTGGCACACTGAGTGAGCCATATGGATGACGGTCGTCCCGGTGGGCAGGCACTCTTCACGCTCTTCGCTGCACAGCTCCTCCCATTTGCTGTGAGGAATCATGATGATCAGGGGGAGGCCCTCTTCTGTGGCAACATGCCACAGGGGTATCGTCGTGCTGTCCGACTGAAGGTAGGCGTCGCGTGGTTCGAAGATTAGCGCGATGCGTCCCGGAATGGCGTGGATCGCTTGGACTGCGTCGGCACGAGTCGCGTTTTTCCGGATCAGCAGCGCTGCAGGGATTTGGATATGGCGTCCCTGGGTGAGGGTCTGTGCGGTGTCAGCGATCTGTCGTGCGATATCGAGCGCAGAGACACCGTTGGGGGTGATGAGTGCGAGGCTCGAGGGCGTGCGCGTAAGGAGGTGCTCCGCCGTTGCCGTCAACCAGGAGGGGGAATCAGTGATGGATGATTCACCGGGAATAAGGATGATGGAGTTGGAGGAATCTTTGTGTCTGTCCATACTATGAATAGACGGAAGCGATACCTCCCGAATCATCACTTACTCCCAGAGGCCAGCACCCTCCTCTGGTTTGGTCGGTCTCATGATTGATGGCTTTTGGAAGGCTGCGACCAGCTCGCATAGCCACGGGAAGCTATGGGGAGTCTCTGGCGGTGTCCATGAGTACTCGTCGACGGCGTTCTCGCTGAGGCGGCATTCGCGAATGCGTGCCGAGGCCCCATCAAGGGCATGCTCTTGGTCCTCCTCGATGGCGTAGCATTCGCTGGGGTGTGCTACGGGGCCGGGGTCATCCACAGAAACCACGTCGATCAAGGTGGGGCGTCCGGGTACCTGTCCGGAACCTTCCATCTTTGTTCTTTCAGCGTTGAGATGGAGAGGGAAAACTACGGGTTCAGTGGTCCCCTCCCATGTGATGCGCGCATATGCGGGTTCGGGTTCCAACCCTTCAGGAAATGCCTCTACGAGGGGCGCGCTAACTGTTACCACAAATCCGTTGCCCTGCGTATACCTTGAGACACATTGCGCGCGTTGTGCGGGATCGAACAGGCAATGGGTGTTCTTCATCCAATCGATGACGGTTTCCCATGAGGCACCCTGGGTGTCGAAACTACCTTGTTGCTGGTCGCTGGAGCCTGCGGCTAACGCCAAATCATCCTCAGCGATGTCGGGGGGACAGCCGAGCTCGAAGGGGACGATGTAGAAGACGTTTGCGGGCGTGCTCTCGACGAGTTGGTGCGCCTCCAATTCCTCATCAAGTGTGTTGAGTGCTTCAGTGGCGATTGCCAGTGCGGTGGGATCTTCGAGGCAAGCGTCGTATTCCTCGTCGGACGCGAGGTCGAAGAATCGGCGGAGGATTTCCAGGACGAGGGGGCGATATCGCGGAGCAATACGCTCGCGTGTGTCAAAGATGAGTGCGGCGTCGTCGAATCGGAGACTGGTGACGGTAGCAATGAGGGGGGAATTGCCGAGCAAGGGACGAAGGAACGAGTCTGCGGCGAGGGCAACCAGTTCGAGGTCGGTGAGGAAAGTGCTGGTTGCTGGGATTGCCTCGTATCCGAGGTCTGTGTGGGTTTGGGGGGACGACTCGTCCTCGTCTTCGATGGGAATTTCTCTTGTGGCTGGCCAGTAGCGTCGGATCCACAGCCCTTCTGCATAACGGGCCATTGCGCGTAGGTGATCTGTGGCGAGGTCAGACAGGGTGAGGGGGATGGTTCTCGGTTGCGGCGAAGGGACTGTGAGCGTATCGAAGAAGATGTCAGCCGCGTCTTCGCCGAACAGGGCATCTACCCAGGTGGGCAGCTTAGCCTCGTCGAAGACCATGGTGAAGTCGGGTAGCGGGAGCCGCTCGGTTGTGTGGGGAACGTTGATCGTGGTGGTGATCAACATGGTGCCGCCATCGAGTTCGATGGGAACGGTATACAACGACTCTGTGAGGGGTCGTTGTGTTGTGCCGATGGTTGGGCGACCGTCTGTCGATTGGCCGGTATGTAGGGTGCATGAGTTAGACATTGTGGTCCTTTTGAAGCTGTTGAACGGCGCTCATGAATCCGTCCATTCCCTGTGACAACATTGCCTTGTGGGCACGTGAATTGTGAGTTTCTGTCAGTGTGAGAGCGTCATCCCATGCTGTGGCGAGCCGTTCGCGGGCTTCGGGCTGTTCCTGCGAAGGGCATGTCACGTATACGGCAGCTGAGCGAAAAAGGCGGTCCAACTGTGAGCCAACTCCCTCTGGATCGTTGTTCTGTCGCAACTGCTTGAGTGTTTCCAGGTTCTGATCGGGGGTGCAGGTGCTGGTGTTATTGGCGTTGCGAGTGGGTGTGGAATCGGCCCTATCTAATTTGAACCTATGACGTACGATGAGTTTGACAAATTGATCAATTGTAATCGACATGAATGCGCCGAAATTTTCCAGATTATACGCTTCCGTTCCCTTGAGTTCGTTGAAATGCAGGCGCCTCCATACGTGTTTAACGAATCCGGAATCCACATACTCTGTGATTGGGAAATTCGTAACGTTTAGCTCCTTTCGGGTCTCGGGGTCCATTTCTCCATCTTTCACCTGTTGGATTCTGTACACCTGCTTGTCCCATTGCCTCAGGAACTTGCTGGCGATTGATAGAGCCGATGGAGGGTTTCCTTTTTCCTTCTCTTGAATTCCTTTTTTCTTTTCTTTAGTGTCGTGCGGTTTTGCCTCAATGTAGTGGCTGATAATAGGGCCAAATCGGCATGCTGCGGCCAGGCACAGAAGCGACTTGACGTTGGTCAGCCCACACCAGGTGGAGGCAAGATCGGCGCTAGCGTCCAGTAGATCATCCACCTTCTCCCAGTACGTGGGAAGAGTCTTGTTTTGAAGTGCGTGTCCGATCCTCTCCTGCAAGGATTCGTTGAGTGGGGCAGGTAGGAACACAGTGGAACGAACATCTGGTGACAACCCACCCGCGTGTTTCGCCTTTGGGGGGCAGGCGAGCGAACTGGTCTCGACCTTTTCGGTCAGACCCGATCTTTCAGTCCCCGCGATGGTGGCCAAGTAGATCTGAAGAGGAGTGGGATCTGACTGGAGCATGACCCACTGGCTCTCCCAGTGAGCATCGTTGACCATCGTCAATTGACAGTCGGATTGATCGGTGAAGTACGTGACGAAATGATGGATCGGCTGCTCGATTGCGCGGGGATGATCCGGCAGATGCCGCCACTGGCGCTCGATCCGCACGTTCAACTCTTCCTCTCGTTCGTCAATACGCTTATCGACATCTGCTTTTGAGAAGGTGGGAGCAGTGCGCATGATGTAGGCGTACACGTCAGAGAAATCCTCGATGCCATCTGGCCACGAGACGATCTCAACGCCATCTCGCGGCTCCGTAAGGGCGTGGAACACGTTGGTGATGATTCGCCGTTTCTGATCGTCTTTTCTTACATTCTTGTCATGAGGTATTTCAGTGAGCCAGTAGGCGTACAGGCAATCTGACCAGATCATGATACGTACGATTAGGTGTTGCGCATCATAAATCCCGTGGATGATGTACTCACCATGTTCCTTGTTTAGACGTGTATCTGCTTTGACGAGCATTTTCTGTGTCAGTCCATCAGGAAGTTGGCCCAGTACTGGGGGCAAGATAGAACGACGAAAGCTAGTCCTGAGGGTGTCCCTCTTCGCGTCAAACCAGGTGTCTATCGAAGCATGATGGTCAAACTTCAGTATGAGGCACCGTTCCTGGTACTGCGGGAGGATGCTCGCCTTGAAGATGCGAGTGACGACGTCTTCCAGGCGTGGGCCTCTTTTCGGCCAGGACTCGTAGATCGTGGGGTATTCCTTGGTATCAGGATGGCGTTCGATCATCGGTGACCTCCGGCAGATGAAACTACACGAATAGTAGCAGCCCCACTGCACCGACTGTGATCGGGTGGAGGGGGACAAGCCCCCACCACCCGAGTTTCACGCCTTCCCGCTGCCCTTGCAGGCGTCGCAGACGACGTAGGCCTTGACGTAAACGGACCACGATCGTCCGGTGCCAAGGCACCACTTGCACGGTTTCTGCTGAGCCATCATCAACCTCCTTTCTGCTCACATCATGAATAGACGGAAGGGAGGGTGGAAAAAACACTCAGTGGATGACGCCTGTGCTCATATTGAGGCGGGTTGTTCCGTCTCTATAGGTTGGCGTGAAGTATCACGACTGTCATCGGCGGACAGCGAGTGGAAGGAGCTGTTGTGAACACGGAATCTGAGTGGACGCACAGGGGTGACAGGCCTGAGATTGAGGCGTGCCACCATATGGAACCCAAGGTCTGGCGTCTGCGTCAGTTGCGGCGCACAGAGGACTCTGAAGAGGTCGCTCAGGTCGTTACGAATCGTCTTCTGGCTTTGATCCAGGCACAGCCAGCGGATGCCAGCGTGTCGATTACCTGGCGGGGGGACGCCGATGGCCTGGTTTCTATTGAGCTGGAGGCGACGGGCGTGGGAGCATCCTTCGGGTCAGACCTGGCCTGGGTCGGCCGTAACGTACACGAATGGGAGTCGGCCGAGGTATCCCAGGCCTCGTGCCCCGCGCACGTGTGTGAGGTTCTCGCGGCCCTCCCGGCCCAGGAGGACTGCGCCAGAGGAGGCTCTTCGCTCTGGTCGTCTCGCATAGCCGAGCGTCTACCTGTGGGTGAGCTGATGCCAACGTGGCCCTTCCCGAAGCCATCAGATTCGCAGCTTCTCCTGGGGATTCTCAACGAAGTCGGTGGATACGTGAAAGTGCGTCTTGCTAACGCCAGTCCTTTGGAGGCCGCGATGGTGGAGGAGATCTTTACCTCTACTGAGCGTCTTCGTGCCGGCGGCGAGGTCGGCTCGTACCTGGGTAGGCCTATGCGGCTGCGTGTCTTTCTCGGGTCGGACGATCTTCAGGGCATTCCCGCTCGCCTGTGGATCGCGATGCGCGACTGGGTGAATGGCGCGCGGCGTCGGGACGTGGACGAGTGCGTCGCGCAGAGCGTGTGGAGTGGGCTGGATGCTCTGGTCGGTGCGGCTCAGCCCGAGGGACTGGTGCGGGCGTTCGCGCGACTTCCTCTGGCAGGCACGAGCGCGCGGGTTATCGGTGTCCCCGTCGCGGAAGCCGTGATCGACAGTGTTCCTCTGTCTGACCAGGCGATGGTGTGCGAGGTCGGGGGAATGCGCGTGGGGGCCGCGATCACTGCGACGGGTGCGATGAGCGATGTCCAGTTGAGTGTTGAAGGGTCCTTGCAGCACCTTCAGATTGTCGGGGGTTCGGGCACCGGGAAGTCGACGCTCGCGGCGTCCCTAGTCCATTCGTTCGCAATGTCGGGTAGAGGAGGTATTGTCTTGGACCCCCACGGGCAATTGGTGCGTCGCATCGCGGACGAGCTGCCCGAGGAGGCGCTGGATCGTTGCCTGTTTATCGACTGCGCGGATGCGGCGCATCCTGTGCCCGTGAACCTGTTTCATTGCGGGGACTTTGACACGGTGTGTTCGGAGTTTCTCGAGATGCTCTACCTGATCCTGGATCCGAAGCGAACCGGCATTGTTGGGCCGCGTTTCGAGCGTATTTTCCGTCAGCTCGCCTCGGCGTTGCACTATCTGTTTGGTGCGGATCTTCCGATCACGCTGATTCCGCTGCTGCTCACCGACGAGGGGCTGCTGAAGCTTGTCATGGAGTCTGTCTGGGAGGTTGATCCGGTTCTGGCAAAAAGCATCCGGAAGGAGCTGCTCGGAAATAAATCCAGTGACTTTGCTGAGGTGATTGCCTGGTCGGCTTCGAAGTTTGAAAGGCTCGTGCGTCATCCCGTGATGCGAGGTGTGCTGGGGACGGGGGCTGATGCCCTGGATATTCGTGAGGTCATGGCATCTAACGGGATCGTGCTCGTGGACTTATCGGCGCCTCGGATTGGTCGAGATCAGGCGCAGATGCTGGGAATGATGTGGCTGAGCAAAATTGCGCTGGCTATGCCGGAGCGTTGCCCGGGCGATAAGCCGTTCCACGTCGTGGTTGACGAGGCTCACCTGTTCCAGGAGTCGCTGTTGAGCGAGATGCTGGCGGAGGGACGCAAGTTTGGACTGGCATTGGCGCTGGCACACCAGCACATGGGGCAGCTCACCCCGAGCTTGCGTGACGCGTTGGATGGCAATGCCTCTTCGGTGATCGCGTTCAGGACGTCGATTTGTGACGCGATCGAGGTCGCGGAGCGTTTGGGGACCTGGTCGGGCGGGTCGTTGAGCAGGCTTCCGAACCTGAGCGCGGCGGCGACGCTGGCGACGCGGCACGGTCAGACACAGGCGTTCACGCTGCTGGTGGATCACAATGAGCAGGTGCAACGCGGGTCCATCAATGGTGCTCCGGTCGTTCACGGCTTGGAGCGTGTGTGCGCCCAGTCGCGCGCCCGCCTGATGGATCCGTTTGCAGGGATACAGCCCAAGCAGGCCGAGGACGTGGTACGTCATGCCCGTGAGCATCAGAGGAGCGCGGGGGGTGCGCCGGTTTCCGATAGCGGGTATGGCTCTGATCGGGGTACCCGCTCCTATTTGGAGGAGTGGCTCGAGAAGCGCGCACAGAACTCAGATGTGGCTGCATCCGATCGGTCCTGATGTGGTGCCTGGTGATTCCTACCGGTAGTGGGCGCGGGGGCGGTCTGCGATTGTGGGGTGCTGGTAGAGGGGTGTGGTGCGTGGGTGGGGCAGGACGAGGTTGGGGCCGGGGGTGCGGGTGAGGGTTTCGTCTGGTTCTGGGGTGGAGGTGGGCACCAATGTGAGTAGGGGATCATCGCTGTTGCGCGCTGCGGGCGTGGTGGCGAGGGAGCCGACCATGCGCCATTTGGCGACGAGTTCGGCGACGAGGGGTGCGTCGTCTAGGAGTGTGGCGATGGTGAGGGCCAGGTTCATGGTGGGTTGGGCGCGGTTGGTGATCCAGGCGCGTCGTTTGGTGGGGGAGGTGAGTTGGTAGCGGTATTCGTCGTCGAAGAGGGCTGCGGGGAGTGCGTGGTTGAGTGCTTGGGTGAGGAGGTTTTTCGCGTGTTCGGGGTTGGTGGTCGCATGGGCTTGGGCGTGGAGGACGGCAGCGTAGACGAAGTGTGCTCTGTGTGCGTCGGCGTGGCTGATGGTGGGGTGGTGGGAGAGGTCGAGTGCTGCGCGTGCGTGCATCTGTGCTAGGAGATGGGTGCCGGCGTTGAGGTGGGTGTGGGTGAGGGAGAGGAGGATGTTGAGGCGTTGGGTTGCTGTTTCGGATGTGTTGGTGTGGGCGAGGATGTCGAGTGCGTTGTCTAGGGTTTTGAGGGTGTCGGTGGTGCGGTTGGGTGTGTGGGCTAGGCAGGTGGCTAGGTGTTGGAGGCAGGTGGCGTGTTCGATGGGTGTGTTGATGTGTTCGTACAGGGTGAGGGCTTGGTGGTAGAGTGCTTCGGCGTCGGCTAGGTGCCCCAGGTGTGTGGTGATGAGGCCTTGTTGGGTCAGGCAGTGTGCTTGGTCGATGTCGCTGTCGGTGAGGGTTTTGTACAGGGTGAGGGCTTGGTGGTAGAGGGTGAGTGCTTCGCGTAGGTGTCCGTCGCCTTTTGTGGTGAGGATGGAAGCTAGGTTGCGCAGGCAAGAAGCGTGTATCTGTTCGGTTCCGCTGGTGCCTTCGCAGAGGTGGATTGCTTGACGGTATAACGGCTCAGTTTCAACACCCCTACCCAGGTTGTTCAAGGTCAGAGCGAGGTTGTGTAGGCAGTTGGCCTGGTTCTTCTCGGTGTTGGGGAGTGTTTGGTAGAGGGTGAGTGCTTGGCGGTAGTGGGGTTCGGCGTTGGCTGGTTTGCCCAGATCATCCAGTGTGTTGGCGAGGTTGTTCAGGCAGGTGGCCTGGTCGCGTTGGGTGTTGGGGAGTGTTTGGTAGAGGGTGAGCGCCTGGTGGTAGTAGGGTTCGGCCTGGGCTAGTTGGCCCAGCATGCTCAGTGTGTTGGCGAGGTTGAACAGGCAGGTGGCCTGGTCGCGTTGGGTGTTGGGGAGTGTTTGGTAGAGGGTGAGCGCTTGGCGGTAGTGGGGTTCGGCCTGGGCTGGTTTGCCCAGATCATCCAGTGTGTTGGCGAGGTTGTTCAGGCAGTTGGCCTGGTTCTTCTCGGTGTTGGGGAGTGTTTGGTAGAGGGTGAGCGCTTGGCGGTAGTAGGGTTCGGCGTCGGCTGGTTGGCCCAGCTCATCCAGTGTTTTGGCGAGGTTGAACAGGCAGTCGGCCTGCTGCTCCTCGGTGTTGGGGAGTGTTTGGTAGAGGGTGAGTGCCTGGCGGTAGTAGGGTTCGGCCTCGGCTAGTTTGCCCCGCGTGGCCAGGCTGGTGGCGAGGTTGAACAGGCAGATGGCCTGCTGCCTCTCGGTGTTGGGGATGTCGTGGTAGAGGGTGAGCGCTTGGCGGTAGTAGGGTTCGGCCTGTGCTGGTTTGCCCAGCAGGAGTAGTGTGTTGGCGAGGTTGCGCAGGCAGTTGGCCTGGTTCTCCTCGGTGTTGGGGATGTCGTGGTAGAGGGTGAGTGCTTGGCGGTAGTAGGGTTCGGCGTCGGCTAGTTTGCCCAGCATCCACAGTGTGGTGGCGAGGTTGCGTAGGCAGGTGGCCTGGTCGCGTTCTGTTCCGGGGATGTCTTGGTAGAGGGTGAGTGCCTGGTGGTAGTAGGGTTCGGCGTCGGCTAGTTTGCCCCGTGTGGCCAGGCTGGTGGCGAGGTTGTGCAGGCAGGTGGCCTGTTTCTTCTCGGTGTTGGGGATGTCTTGGTAGAGGGTGAGTGCCTGGCGGTAGTGGGATTCGGCCTCGGCTAGTTGGCCCAGATCACGTAGTGTTTTGGCGAGGTTATTCAGGCAGGCGGCTTGTTTCTCCTCGGTGTTGGGGATGTCTTGGTAGAGAGTAAGCGCGTCCTCGAACAGTTCCTTTGCTTTGAAGTGGTCGCCTCGGCGTGCAGCTTCTAGTGCTTGTTTGTATAGCTGGTCTGCGTCGTCGTGGGTGGGCATGGGTGTTGGTCTTTCTTGCTGTGGGGCTAGCGGTAGTGGGCGCGGGGGCGGTCTGCGATTGTGGGGTGCTGGTAGAGGGGTGTGGTGCGTGGGTGGGGGAGGATGAGGTTGGGGCCGGGGGTGCAGGGTGAGGGTTTCGTCTGGTTCTGGGGTGGAGGTGGGCACCAATGTGAGTAGGGGATCATCGCTGTTGCGCGCTGCGGGCGTGGTGGCGAGGGAGCCGACCATGCGCCATTTGGCGACGAGTTCGGCGACGAGGGGTGCGTCGTCTAGGAGTGTGGCGATGGTGAGGGCCAGGTTCATGGTGGGTTGGGCGCGGTTGGTGATCCAGGCGCGTCGTTTGGTGGGGGAGGTGAGTTGGTAGCGGTATTCGTCGTCGAAGAGGGCTGTGGGGAGTGCGTGGTTGAGTGCTTGGGTGAGGAGGTTTTTCGCGTGTTCGGGGTTGGTGGTCGCATGGGCTTGGGCGTGGAGGACGGCAGCGTAGACGAAGTGTGCTCTGTGTGCGTCGGCGTGGCTGATGGTGGGGTGGTGGGAGAGGTCGAGTGCTGCGTTGGCGTGAATATGTGCGAGGAAGTGGTCGCCGGTGATCAGGTGGGTGTGGGTGAGGGAGAGGAGGATGTTGAGGCGTTGGGTTGCTGTTTCGGATGTGTTGGTGTGGGCGAGGATGTCGAGTGCATTGTCTAGGGTTTTGAGGGTGTCGGTGGTGCGGTTGGGTGTGTGGGCTAGGCAGGTGGCTAGGTGTTGGAGGCAGGTGGCGTGTTCGATGGGTGTGTTGGTGTATTTGTACAGGGTGAGGGCTTGGTGGTAGTAGGTTTCGGCGTCGGCTAGGTGCCCCAGGTGTGTGGTGATGAGGCCTTGTTGGGTCAGGCAGTGTGCTTGGTCGGCGTCGCTGTCAGCGACCTTTTCGTACAGGGCGCGTGCGTGATCGTATAATTCTAGGGCTTCGCGTAGGTGTCCCTCACCTTTTGATGTGACGTCGGAGGCTAGGTGTTGGAGGCAGGTGGCGTGTATCTGTTCGGTCCCGCTGGTGCCTTCGCAGAGGTGGATTGCTTGACGGTATAACGGCTCAGTCTCAACGCCCCTTCCCAGATTGTGTAGGGCATTGGCGAGGTTGAGCAGGCAGGTGGCCTGGTTCTCCTCGGTGTTGGGGATGTCTTGGTAGAGGGTGAGTGCTTGGCGGTAGTAGGGTTCGGCGTCGGCTAGTTTGTCCAGTAGGAGTAGTGTGGTGGCGAGGTTGAGCAGGCAGTCGGCCTGATGTTCCTCGGTGTTGGGGAGTGTTTGGTAGAGGGTGAGTGCCTGGCGGTAGTAGGGTTCGGCCTGGGCTGGTTTGCCCAGCTTGCTCAGTGTGTTGGCGAGGTTGTTCAGGCAGGTGGCCTGATGTTCCTCGGTGTTGGGGAGTGTTTGGTAGAGGGTGAGTGCTTGGCGGTAGTAGGGTTCGGCCTGGGCTGGTTTCCCTCGCTCATGCAGGCTGGTGGCGAGGTTGCGTAGGCAGTTGGCCTGGTTCTCCTCGGTGTTGGGGAGTGTTTGGTAGAGGGTGAGTGCCTGGTGGTAGTAGGGTTCGGCCTGCGCTAGTTTGTCAAGCTTGCTCAGTGTGTTGGCGAGGTTGTGTAGGCAGGTGGCCTGGTTCTCCTCGGTGTTGGGGAGTGTTTGGTAGAGGGTGAGTGCTTGGCGGTAGTAGGGTTCGGCCTGGGCTGGTTTCCCTCGCTCATGCAGGCTGGTGGCGAGGTTGCGTAGGCAGGTGGCCTGGTTCTCCTCGGTGTTGGGGATGTCTTGGTAGAGGGTGAGTGCCTGGCGGTAGTGGGATTCGGCCTGGGCTGGTTGGCCCAGATCACGTAGTGTGGTGGCGAGGTTGTGTAGGCAGGTGGCCTGGTTCTTCTCGGTGTTGGGGATGTCTTGGTAGAGGGTGAGTGCTTGGCGGTAGTAGGGTTCGGCCTGCGCTAGTTTGCCCAGTAGGAATAGTGTGGTGGCGAGGTTGTACAGGCAGTCGGCCTGTTCACGCTCGGTACCAGGGATTGTCTGGTAGAGGGTGAGTGCCTGGTGGTAGTAGGGTTCGGCCTCGGCTGGTTTCCCTCGCTCATGCAGGCTGGTGGCGAGGAGATGCAGGCAGTGGGCCTGATGTTCCTCGGTGTTGGGGAGTGTTTGGTAGAGGGTGAGTGCCTGGCGGAAGTAGGGTTCGGCCTCGGCTAGTTTGCCCCGCGTGGCCAGGATGGTGGCGAGGCTGAACAGGCAGTTGGCCTGTTCGCGTTGTGTGTTGGGGAGTGTTTGGTAGAGGGTGAGTGCTTGGTGGTAGTAGGGTTCGGCCTGGGCTGGTTTGCCCAGATCATCCACTGTTTTGGCGAGGTTGAAGGTGAGTGCCTGCTCGAATAGGGTGGTTGCTTGGGGGTCGTCGCCTCGGCGCCCAGCTTCTAGTGCTTGTTTGTAGAGTTTGTCGGCGTCGTCGTGGGTGGGCATGGGTGTTGGTCTTTCTTGCTGTGGGGCTAGCGGTAGTGGGCGCGGGGGCGGTCTGCGATTGTGGGGTGCTGGTAGAGGGGTGTGGTGCGTGGGTGGGGCAGGACGAGGTTGGGGCCGGGGGTGCGGGTGAGGGTTTCTTCGGGTTCTGGGGTGAAGTCGGGCATCGTGGTGATCAGGAAAATGTCGCTGTTGCGCGCTGCGGGCATGGCAGCGAGGGAACCGACCATGCGCCACTTGGCTACAAGCTCAGCGACAAGGGATGCCTCTTCAAGCACGCCTGCAAGTGCGATGGCGAGAATCATGGAAGGCTGGGCGCGGTTGGTGATCCAGGCGCGTCGTTTGGTGGGGGAGGAGAGTTGGTAGCGGTATTCGTCGTTGAATAAGGCAGCGGAAACAGCCTGCTTGAGTGCGTCTTGGTAGAGGGCTTCAGTCGGGTCCAGTTTGCCCTGAGAAAGCAGGGTGGTGGCGAGGCTGTACGTGCTAGTGGCCTGTTCGTATTCTGTTCCTGGAATCTTCTGGTACAGGGTAAGTGCCTGGTAATAAAGAGATTCGGCATGGGATAGTTTTCTGAGATTGAGCATACAGGTGGCGAGGTTATTCAGGCAGTTGGCTTGGTCGCGTTCTGTCCCGGAAATGCTCCGAAACAGGGCGAGTGCCTGACTGTAGAGGGGGGCAGCCTTGTCTGGTTCTTCCAGCCGGTTCAGGCTGATGGCGAGGTTGTACAAGCATTGAGCCTGGTTGCGTTCAGTTTTTGGGGCCGTCTGGAAGAGGGTGAGCGCTTGTCGGTAGAGGGGTTCGGCTTGTGCTGGTTTGCCCAGAGCGTCCAGGATGGTGGCGAGGTTGGACATGCATATGGCCTGATTGGTCTCTGAATCGGGGATCGCTCGGTACAAGGTGAGTGCCTGGTAGCAGACAGATTCGGCTTGTGCTGGTTTGCCCAGAGCGTTCAGTGTGGCGGCGAGGTTGGACAAAGAGCGAGCTTGTTTCTCTTGCGATCCAGGGATCGCTTGGAACAGGGTGAGTGCATGTCGAAGCATGGATTCAGCCTGTGCTGGTTTGCCCAGATCGATCAGTATTTGGCGAGGTTGTACAGGCAGTTGGCCTGTTCAAATTCTGTACCTGAGGTTTGCTGATAGAGGGTGAGCGCCTGGCGGTAGAGGGGTTCGGCTTGTGCTTGTCTGCCCCGATTGTGCAAGGAGTTGGCGAGGTTGTATAGGCAGTTAGACTGTTCGTGTTGTGTTCCGGGGAGCGTTTGGAAGAAAGTAAGTGCTTGGCGGTAGAGGGGTTCGGCCTGTGCTGGTTTTCCCAGATCGTCCAGTGTGGTGGCGAGGTTATTCAGGCAGTTAGCCTGTTTCTGTTGTGTTCCGGGGATTGTTTGATAGAGCGTGATTGCCTGGCGATACAGGGGTTCGGCCTGCGCGTTTTTGCCTAGTTTGTGCAGGGTGTTGGCGAGATTGTACAGGCATCTTGCCTGTTCATGTTGTGTGCTGGGGATTGTTTGGTAGAGGGCCAGCGCTTCGTGGAAGAACGGCTCTGCCTGTGCTGGTTTGTCCAGCTCGTCCAGTGTGTTGGCGAGGTCGTGTAGGCAATCGGCTTGGTCGCGTTCTGTTCCGGGGAGTGTTTGGTAGAGGGTCAGCGCTTGGCGGCGGACGGACTCAGCCTCAGTCGATTTATTTTGATCGCTCAGGGCGATGGCAAGGTTGTGCAAGCAGTCGGCTTGGTCCAGTTCTGTTCCGGGGAGTGCTTGGTAGAGAACAAGTGACTGTCGGTAGATGAATTCGGCGTCTACTGGTATGCCCTGCTGATACAGGGTGATCGCGAGTGAATACAAGCAGTCGGCTTGGTTCTCCTCTGTTCCGGGGATCGTTTGGTAGAGCGCGAGTGATTGACGGGAGAGGGTTTCACTCTCCGCTAGATTGCCTTGCTCGCGCAGGGTGATCGCGAGAGCATACAGGCAGTCGGCCTGGTTCTCCACTGTTCCGGGGATTTTCTGGTAGAGGGTGAGCGCATGACGGAAGCTGGATTCGGACTCGGACAGTTTGTCTAGAGCGAGCAGTATGGCGGCAAGGCATTTCAGGCAGGCCGCTTCCTCCTCCTCTGTGCCTGGGATCATCCGGTAGAGGTTCATGGCCTGCTCGAATCGTGCGGTTGCTCGACGGTAATTGTCTCGGCGCGTCGCTTCGATGCCCTGACCAAATAGCCGTTCAGCCTTGGCTCGGGTGCGTGTCTCTTTTGACCCAAACAGCAACATGCGAAGTAGCCTTTCCTTCACAACCAGGTCACGTGTTTCGGTGAACGCGACTATACGTTGTCGCGTATCCTTAGCGGTGTCCCCCATTGTGCGCCACCGTTCAGATTTCGTCAAATAACGGCAAAATAAACGGTTTGTACTCCACGGATCCCAGGGGATAAGCTAGCCTGATCGTCAATGCTGACCAACGAGGAGCAACCATGAGTATCCCATCGCACGCGGGCATCTCGTACAGAGAGATGGTTTTCCACGGAGTGGACATGACCTCGACGACCTACGTCACGTGGGAGAGCGTCGTGTGTCCGCCAGCCTTCAGGAGTATCAAGGGCGCAACAGTTGACGATCTGCGCAAGAAGTTCGACCCTGCCCTGCCCGGCACGAGCACCATGAGCGCCGGAGACAACAGTTCCCTGCTGGCTGCGCCTCGCAAGGGTAGGACCGCCTCAAAAGTCCACGACGACATGGAAAGAGCGGCATTCCGTGAGAGGCTCGGGAAATGCCTGGTCGACTACCGCGCAAACCTCGAATTCATGTGCGAGCTCACGGACACTCTCGAACTCGCGGAATTCATCGAATCCGTCAAACGAGAATGCACCCTCACCAACGAGGGTGAGCGCGTCCTACTCCTCCTCAACCCACCTCCCAAGCTCGGACAAGTACCGTGGGAACTGCTTCCCCTCGACGTGGAGGAAGCGCGCCAGTTCCTCAAACGCCACGCGGAGGGTGATAACCTTTCCGGCGTTGACAAGCCGACAGTGCTGATGGACATTGTTGACGTCGTTACCATGGCACCCCTGCTGCGACGGGACTCGGACCCGACGATCCCCCATCCGATGTGGACCCCGGGCACCGGCATGTACCTGGTGCAGCCCTGGAAGAAAAACAGGCATAACGGACAGGTGCTGCAGCGACAGGATTTTGAGACCTGGAAGGAACGCCTCGACCGGCTCGGTGATCAAGCCATTACACCACCGTGTGGGTATGAGGGCTACCTCGCTGGCAGACTGTGGCTATCGGATGCTCTGCGCGCGAACGTTAACAACGCGGAGGCTCCGCTGACCCGTCTGCTCTATATCGGACACATCAAAGGCTCAGGCGACGCCTCAGCGTTGCTGCTCAATGATTTCGCCGAGGTATTCGGACTCGACGAGGTCGAAGCTGGCGACTTCCGTTGGTTCTCAGCCATGGACCTCACCAAGGGAACCACCACCTGGCGTGAAAAGAAATTCGAGCGATTGAACATGGAAGCAGACCAGGACGGGCGCCGCTACCCCCAGGGTGAAATTCTCCCCGGCGGCCTCACTGTGTCCATGGACGAGTTCGGCGAAGAAACAGTCCCCGCCGTGGACGGATGGGACCTGTGGCCTATGCCCCCACGGGTCGGCCTCATCGCCTGCCACTCCGGATCCGAATCGGCATCGGACGAACCCTTCGGCCTCGCTGCAGGATGCCTCGAGGCCGGTGCCGAACTGGTGTTTGCCACCCGGTGGACGATGTACACCGACCAGGCCTTCCTCGGCTACCTCTCGCAGGGCAACCCAATCCACCCGTTCCACGAACTGACCATCAAAGTGGACGAATTCCTCCAGTCCGACACGCCCATCGAGGACATGTCGCAATGGAAGCGAGACAAGCTCGCGGCGTGGCGCGAACACCCCTCCGATATTGCCTCGGCTCCTATTACCTGGGCGGGACTGACCGTCTACCGAGCTCCCGAACGTCGGGTGGTAGAGGACGCGGAAACCTCCGGAGAGTGATCGTACTGAGGCCGCGGCTCGGAATCGACCGCCGTCCCGGGGGTATTCCACGTCCCCTGCACACTACTTCGCCGGACGGTACTGCCAGGACACCTCTGGGGAAGTGGTTGTGTCGATCTGGACCTCCATAATGGGCAGGTCACTTGCCGCCCATTCGACGTGCGGCTCGAACCTCGGGATCGGCTCGGAAATGGTGCGACGCGGCTTGAACAGGCGACGCCACCAGGGTCCTGACTCCACGCCCTGACGGTACGCAGCTACGAGGGTGTGGAAGTTGGCGGAGAGCTGAGCCACGCAATCCCGGGCCTGCCCATGCACGTGGCGACGCTGCTGCAAGAGTTCGTCAATGGCCTTATGCAATGACTGGATCGTCGCCGTGTTCGCAGCTTCCTGCGCAGCGCGCTGACGGTCAGCGCGATGGGCCTTTGCCTGCTCGTAGTGCGAGGCCCCCGGGTGCAGGTGCCTGTTTTCTCCCACATCTTCGCGTGACTCCAGGAGCAGCAGCTCCTGCTTATATGTGCCGACCCGCTTGTCAATGGCCGCAACGCAGTCGTGCAGATCCTGAGATACGCGCATCGCCTTCTGGGCGAATGCTCCGTACAGGGTCTCGATGTGCGGGCACATCCCGTTCTCCTCGAAGGAGACGCGCCAATCGCGGCGGCCCTTGCGTTCGGCACGATCCTGATCGATCAAGCTCGTCGCATGGACAATGGGGGGAAGGGGGAAGTTGAGGGCGGAACGGTGGACGGGGGGCGTGTTTGTTTTGTTCATGTCTGTAATAGACGGAAGGTATGCCCCATTTTTCGGCTTATGTAGCCGGCGGTTGAGACGTCGTCGGAATTAATAGACGGATGTTCTTTGTGCGTCTTACCAACAGGCACATGGTCCTCGGATTTGACCCCTGCCCCGCGCGCGACAAACAACGCGACAAATAAAAAGGTGGCCCCGCTCGTTCGAGCGGGGACCACCCCTGTATCAGCATTCAACCGATGCGTGAAGCCTTCACTTCTTGGCGATGACGCGGACGCGCAGGTTCGCGGACACCTCGGCGTGCAGGCCGACGGTCACCGTGTAGTCGCCGGCAGCCTTGATGGGCGAGGCGATGAGGACGCGACGACGGTCAATGGTCTGGCCCAGCTGCTCCTTGACCGCGTCAGCGATCGCAGCAGCGGAGATGGCGCCGAAGAGGCGGCCGGAGTTGCCGACCTTCGCGGTGATCTCAACGACACCGGCCTGCAGCGTGTCGCGCACGGCGCGGGCGTCGTCGATCGTGGCGATCTCGTGACGGCGGCGGGCAGCGGCGATCTGGTCGATCTGCTTCTGGGCGCCAGCGGTCCACTTGGTGGCGAAGCCACGGGGGACCAGGTAGTTGCGGGCGTAGCCAGCCTTGACCTCGACGACCTCGCCGGCGTGGCCGAGCTTCGGAACGTCGTGGGTGAGGATCAGTTTCGTGGTAGCCATATCAGCTGTGTCCTTCCCTTATCAGCGGCCGGTCGTGGAGTAGGGCAGCAGAGCCATCTCGCGCGCGTTCTTCACGGCGCGAGCGATCTTGCGCTGCTCCTGCGTGGAGACACCGGTCACGCGGCGAGCGCGGATCTTGCCACGGTCCGAGATGAACTTGCGCAGCAGAGCGGTGTCCTTGTAATCGATCTTCTCGATCTTGGCCGACTTCAGCGGGTTGGCCTTCTTCTTGATGGGCTTGTTGCGAAGTTGGGGCTTCGCCATGATGGTCTCCTAGTGAATCCGGGCGGGCAATCCCGCCCCAAGCGTTGTGTCTTCGACGTGGCGCTATCCGGCAATGGGGCCGGGGCGCGCGACTTTAGAACGGGGGCTCGTCACCGAAGGACGTGGAGCCGCCGGAAGGGGCGGTGCGCCACGGGTCCTCGGGGGAGCCGCCGGTCGGGGCGCCGTAGTTGGCACCACCCTGGGCACCGTAGTTGGCGCCGCCCTGGCCGTATCCACCCTGCTGGCCGCCGCCGTAACCGCCGCCCTGGGAGGCTGCCTGCTGGTAGCCGCCCTGCTGGCCGCGGTTGTCGGACTGGTAGCCGCCGCCACCGGAGGGGGCGGTGCGGGTGACCTGCGCGCGTGCGCGGCGCAGGGAGGGGCCGACCTCGTCGACCTGCAGCTCAACGACCGTGCGACGTTCACCCTGCTGGGTGTCGTACGAGCGCTGGGTGAGGCGACCCTGAACAATGACGCGCATGCCCTTGCGCAGCGACTCGGCGACGTTCTCTGCGGTCTCGCGCCACACGGAGCAGCGCATGAAGAGGGTGTCGCCGTCGCGCCACTCACCGGCGTTACGGTCGTAGGTTCGGGGGGTGGAGGCCACCGTGAAATCGGCGACCGCGGCACCGGACTGCGTCCACCGCAGTTCGGGATCGGCGGTCAGGTTACCGATGACTGTGATGACGGTATCTCCGGCCATGTCGGCTCCTCGGGCTTAGGGGTGGTGTCGGCTCAGTGAGCGTCGGGACGCAGGAGCTTCGTACGGAGAATGGTCTCGTCGATGCCCATGCGGCGGTTGATCTCGAGAGCGACCTCGGGGGTCGTGGTCATGTCGATGACGACGTAGATGCCCTCAGAACGCTTGAGGATGTCGTAAGCAAGGCGACGCTTGCCCCAGATGTCAACGTTCTCGACGGAGCCGCCATTGGCAGCCACGGGTGCCAGGTACTTCTCCATCGTGGGGGCGACGGTGCGCTCGTCGATCGAAGGATCGAGGATCACCATCAGTTCGTAGTTACGCACGTTGGTTCCCACCTCCTATGGTCTCTGCGGTCACGGACGGTCCGTGACAGGAGGGCGTTGCGTATGGCCCCTGGGAGGGGCCTGCTGGGCCGTCCACGGGTGCGGACAGTCCAGCTGCTCATTTTACACGGGCGGAGGCTTGTTCGCCAGGGCGTTTCCGGTCACGACTGGGTTCTTGGGACGAGGCCGTGGCCGCTCAAGAGGGGCCGCTGAGCGTGCTGATGCCTCGATCGGGGGACGAGGCCCCGGCCGCCTCCGCTGGACACCCGCAGTAGCGCGAACCGGGCGTGAGGGACGAAGCCCGCCCAGGCCTCGTCGAAGATCAGAGTTCAGAGCGTGCGCGCCGCGTACCCGTTGGTGAAGGCTCGCATGCCCGTGTACACCGCGGAGTAGGCGAGCCAGACGAGCGCAAGGGCGAGCGCGGGGGAGCTGGCGAGCACGGAGGAGTGGGCGATAAGCCACAGGACGGGCGCGTACACGGCGAGGTTGAGGAGGGAGGCTGCGGCCAGGTAACGCCCATGGCCCGCCCCGATGAGGATGCCGTCAAGGAGGAATACATAGCCGGCGACGGGTTGGAAGAATGCGCTGACGATGATCGCGGTGGTCGCGTAGTCGATGACTGTCAAGTCGGTTGTGAAGATGCGGCTCATCCACGGTGCGGTGAGGGCGAGCACCACGCCGACGACCGCGCCGAAGCCGAGCCCCCAGCGGCTCAGGGTGCGCAGGAGTGGCTGCATGGCACCGCGCTGGCCCGTGCCCGACGCGAAGCCGGCCAGGGCTTGAGCGGCAATCGCGAGGGCATCGAGGACGTAGGCGGCGAAGCTCCACAGGGTCCACACGATCTGGTGGGCGGCCAGGGCCTGGGTGGAGATCGACGTGACGGCGCTCAGGGTCGCGAGGAGAGCGACGCGCAGCGTGATCGTTCGAATGAGGAGCGGGGTCCCCTCGGCGGCCGAGGCGAAAAGTCCGTACGTGGAGGGCTTGAGGCTCACACCCTCGCGGCGGGCCGCTCGCGCGATGATCCCGCCGAGAAAGAGCGCCATGAGCGTCTGTGTGAGCGCCGTACCCAGACCCGACCCGGCGACCCCCAGCCCGAGCGGGTACATAAGCACCCAGTTCGCCACCGCATTGAAGGTCGCGCCCACAGAGGCCGCGATCAGCGGAGTGCGCGTGTCCTGGAGCCCGCGCAGGGTACCCGTGGCCGCCAGGACGACGAACATGCCGATCAAGCCCGGCGCTGAAGAGCGCAGGTAGGCCAGGGCGTGCGGCAAGGTCGCAGCGTCGGCACCCAGCCAGGTGAGCAGGGGAGAAGCGAAGGCAGCCAGGAGGATCGCGGCAACCGCGCCGATGCCTCCCGCCAGCCACATAGCCTCGATCCCCGAGCGCAGCGCCAGGTCACGCCGCCCCGCCCCCAGGTGACGCCCCGTCAGGGACGTCGTCGAATAAGCCAGGAAGATAAAAAGCCCAACCGCCGTGTTCAAGACCGTGGAAGCAACGCCCAGGCCCGCCAGCTGCGGCGTGCCCAGGTGGCCGACCATCGTCGAGTCGATGATCGTGAACAGCGGCTCGGCGATCAGAGCGCCCAGCGACGGCAAGGCCAGCGCGAGGATCTTGCCCGTCGTGATCGTCGGCATCGACGAGGCCGGGGTGGCCTCATCCGGGTCGCCCAACGTCTGGTTCACCCAGTCACGATTGCTACTCATTACACGCTCCACTTCTTATCCACAACATGTGCACAGGCCTGTGGATAACTGTGCACATGGAAATTCTAGACGCCCCAATGAATCACAATGATGTGACTGTGATGAGCATATCTGCCCTGACAGGGCGGTCATTACTCTCTGTACACAGGGATAATCGGCGTTGCGCACAGGTTATCCACAATATGTGCACATGCCCGTGCACAGCGCCGGTCGCACAATTGCCGACGACGCGTTAGTCTTCGCCTGACGGCTCTGTATCCACAGGCTCACCGGGCGCGAGCAACCCCGAGAACCCGGCCCAGGCCTCGTCACCGCACACCCACAGACCCGAGAGGATCACGATGCCCGACGACCAGTTCGACCGCGTCCCCCCACAGGACATCGACGCGGAGATGAGCGTCCTCGGGTCCATGATGCTGACAACCGAGGCCGCCAACGTCGTCTCCGAAATGCTGCGCGGCCAAGACTTCTACCAGCCCAGCCACGAGACCATCTTCAACACCATCGTCGAACTCAACGGCCGCGCAGAACCCGCCGACGCAATCACCGTCGCCGGCGAACTCAAGCGCACAGGCGTCCTCTCAAAGGTGGGCGGCGCCGCCTACCTGCACACCCTCATCGCCTCCGTCCCCACCGCCGCCAACGCCGCCTACTACGCGCGCATCGTGCGCGAACGCGCCATCATGCGCCGCCTCGTCACCGCGGGCACACGCGTCGTCCAGCTCGGCTACGCGGACGCCGGCGGCGACGTCGACGAAATCGTCGACCAGGCGCAGGCCGAGGTCTACGCCGTCTCCGACGGACGCGAAACCAGCGACTACGTATCCATGAACCAGATGAGCTCAGACGTCCTCAACACGCTCGAAGAAATCGAGAAAAACAAAGGCAAACTCAACGGCGTGCCCACAGGCTTCACCGACCTCGACGAACTCACCCAGGGCCTGCACGGCGGCCAAATGATCATCGTCGCCGCCCGACCCGCCATGGGCAAATCCACGCTCGCCCTAGACTTCTGCCGCTCCGCCTCCATGAAACACGGCATCACCTCGCTGATCTTCTCACTGGAAATGAGCTCGCAGGAAATCGCCATGCGCATGCTCTCCGCCGAATCCGGCGTGCGCCTGTCCAAGATGCAGGCCGGCAAAATGAGCGACGTCGACTGGCGCAAGGTCGCCGAAACCACCTCACGCATGAGCGAAGCCCCCCTGTACGTCGACGACTCCGCAAACATCACCATCTCCGAAATCCGCTCGAAGTGCCGCCGCCTCAAGCAACAAGAAAACCTCGGCCTCGTCGTCATCGACTACCTCCAGCTCATGACAAGCGGCCGCCAAGTCGAGTCGCGCCAGCAGGAAGTCTCCGCGATGTCCCGAAACCTCAAGCTCCTGGCCAAGGACCTCGACATCCCAGTCATCGCAGTCTCACAGCTGAACCGAAACTCCGAGGGCCGCACCGACCGCAAACCCATGATGAGCGACCTGCGTGAATCAGGCTCACTCGAGCAGGACGCCGACATCATTATCCTGCTGCACCGCCCCGACTACTACGACAAGGAAGACCGCCCCGGCGAAGCCGACATCATCGTCGCCAAGCACCGCGCGGGCGCGACCGCGACCGTCACCGCCCTCTTCCAAGGCGACATGGCGCGCTTCGTCAACTACACGGGACGCCCAGAACCCGGCGTCGGCGGAGAGTAGAGGCAGTTCGCTCGCCGCGCTGCTTTGTGTGCCCGTGGGCGGCGGCCCGCCCGCTCGCCGTCCGCGCCGCGAGCCTTCGGCTCGGCGCGTCGTCTCGAAGCCCGGCCAGGCCCTGCCGCCACCCACGGGCACCGCAGCCCTGTCCTCCGGCGCCCTTCACACCGGCGGGGTTGCGGCAGCCTCCCATCGGGCGGTACTTGGTGTGCTCCGCCGGTGTTCCGGGTGCCTTCGGGCCCGGCCGCCTGATCTCCGACCGCCGCGGGGCCTGCCCGCCCGCTCGCCGTCCGCGCCGCGAGCCTTCGGCTCGGCGCGTCGTCTCGAAGCCCGGCCAGGCCCTGCAGGCCCCGCGGCGGCCTCCCATCGGGCGGTACTTGGTGTGCATGTACTTGGCTTGGCCCTGCCGCCGCCCACGGGCACCGCAGCCCTGTCCTCCGGCGCCCTTCACACCGGCGGGGTCGCGGCGGCCTCCCATCGGGCGGAGCTTAGTGCCGCCGGGTGGTCCGCCCAGGCGTTGCCTCAGTCTCGGTGCGCCGCGCGCGCCAGGCGCTTAGCGCGCACGGAAGAGAGCAGCCAGTCGGCGCTCAGGCATGCCAGCGCCACCCAGACGACGCCCATCGCGATCCAACGGAACATCGGTACTGTCTCGTGGAAGATGAACACGGCGACGAGGAGCTGCAGGGTGGGTCCCAGGTACTGTAGGAAACCCATCGTCCCCAGGGTCAGGCCTCGCGCCGCCGAGGCAAACATGATGAGCGGGATCATCGTCAGCGCACCCGCGCCCACCAGGAGGGCCAGGTGAAGGGGCCAGGACACCCCGGCCTCGTCGGAAGAGGCGATCGCGTGGAAGGACGTGGCGGACGTGGCCGCCAGATACGCGTAGTAACCGAGCAGGAAGGGAGAGACCGCCGCCGTCTCAATCACCATGCCCGCCAGCGGATCAACCCGCCCGGCGACATTCTTTTTCACGAGCGAGTACAGACCAAACGTGAGGGCAAGCGTGAGCGAGACGATCGGGACCGCGCGCTGGCCGACAACGAGGATGACGACGGCGACGACACCCAGCGCGAGAGCAATCTTTTGGATTGGCGTGACCCGCTCGCGCAGCACAATCAGGCCCAGGGCTATCGTCACCAGCGGGTTGATGAAGTAACCGATCGCCGCGTCCGGCGTGTGCCCCGAGAGGACCGCGTACACGTACACCGACCAGTTGACGACGACGAGCGCGCCCGCGACCGCCAGGCGCCACAGGGCTCCCCGGTCGGCGATCAGCGCGCGCACCTTCCCCAGCGACCTCGTCACAGCGAGCGCAACCAGGCAGAAAAACAGGCCCCACACCGCCCGGTGGACGATCACCTCGACGGCACCGGCGGGGGAGAGCAGCGAAAAGTATAGGGGAAAGAAACCCCAGATGATATAGACGGCGACGCCGAGGGCGAGTGCGCGCGGTTCGTTCTTCTGGGTGCTCATGCACCCAGTGTATGAACATCGTGTGGGCAGCGGCCCCCGACGGGACGGTCGTGGTCACCTGATGAGAATGCGTGACCACCTGCATGATCGATGGAGGTCAGGGAGGCCTCGTCGATGCCGAGGACCACGCTCAGGGCCTCCAGGTAGCGTTCCTGCTGGCTCTCCTCGCCCGCTCGGCGCGCGAGCACAGTCGGGTTGTGGATGAGGCGCGCTGCCAGGTGGCGTAGTGCTCGGGCCGCGTCCTCGGTCGAGAGGGGAGCATCGCCGAGGCGGTCGATCTCCTCCTCGACGATACGGAAGACGCGCGAGCGCAGGTGCCGCACGACGGGGTCCATGGAGCGGGCACCCAGGCCGCGCTCGAAGGAGGAGACCTCCTCGTCGATGATGGCGCGTGCGCGCGTCAGTGCGTCGGTATCCGCAGCCGGGACTGACGCCTGGATGGTCGGCAGGTCGATGAGCGTCACGTTTGGCAGTGAGGCGACAGAGCTTTCCGCGTCGCGCATGAGCGCGAGGTCCAGGACCACGGTGCGCCCGGAGGCCGCAGCCATGTCGCGGGTCAGGACGGGGCTTCCGAGTCCCCGGCAGGTCACCACCAGGTCGGAGCGCTTGAGAGCGGCGGGAAGGCTTGCGGACTCGACCCAGCCGATGCCTCGTCCCTGGGCGAATTCGCGGGCGCGCCCCGAGGTCGAGTAGACGGACACCTCGGATGCGCCGAGCGCGCTCAGGGCGCTGACGGTCGCCCCCGCGTAGGCGCCCGTGCCGACGATGAGCACGCGGGTGGCCTCCCACGGCCCCAGGTGAGCTGCCGCCATGTCCAAGCCGACGGCGACGACCGAGCGTCCCGCCCCCGCCAGCCCGGTCTCGGTGGCGACGCGGCGCGAGGTGGCCGACGCCCGCTCGGCGGCGCGCCCCAGGTCACAGCTGAGGGTCCCATCCTCCCAGGCCGTGCGCGCGGCTCGGCGCATCTGCCCGGCGATCTCGCGCTCGCCGATGACCATGGACTCCAGCCCGGATGCCGTCGCGAAAAGATCGACGAGGCCGTCGCGGCCCCACAGGTGACGCAGCTGCACGTCCTCGCGCGGGGTGTGCGAGGCCTGGGCGAGTTCGCGCTCCACCGCGTCCTTGAGTGCGCCGGGGTCGGCCTGGGCCGGGGCGTCGACGTAGATGGTGACGCGGTTACACGTGCGCAGGACCATGACTCCGCGCACCTGCGCCAGCGAGCGCATGAGCGTGGGGCCGAGGTCGGTCGCGCCGGAGAGTCGGGCGATATCGTCGAGGGGGGCGTAACGGTGGTCCGCGGAAAGCACATGAATAGTCACAACGCGTCCATTTAAAGGCACGCGGTTCGTGACAGCAGCTCCGAGAGGCGATTTATGTTGGTGACGCCCTGTCATTTTACAAATATGTCTCAATAAATGGCTATCTCGCGCGGATAAATCGTTCTCAAGACCTGTCATTCCGCGCTTTTGTGGCGTATGAGAAATTGTCTTGAACTAGACTGGAAAACAACGGAAATGCGTGAATTAACGCATGAAAACATCATTAAATTAAGGGAGACACATGACGACGCCTCCGCTGCTGAGCGCCCTGACCGGGCAACGCGGGTCCACGCCCGTGTGGTTCATGCGTCAGGCCGGACGCTCCCTGCCGGAGTACCGCCAGCTGCGCGCCGACGTCGGCCTGCCCATGCTCGAGGCCTGTCTGCGCCCCGACGTGGCCGCCGAGGTGACGGTGCAGCCCGTGCGACGCCACGGCGTGGACGCGGGCATTTTCTTTTCGGACATCATGGTTCCCCTGCGCCTGGCCGGGGTGGGTGTCGAGATTGAGCCGGGTGTCGGCCCGGTCCTCGACCATCCTTATCGCACGCGCGAGAGCATCGACGAACTACTAAGCCATCGCTACGGCGAGGGGTCTTGGACCGACTCCGCCGGGCGCGCGCGAGACTGTGCCGAGGGCACTCAGTGTGTGCGTGACGGCGTCGCGACAGCGGTGCGCGAGCTGGACTCCACACCCCTCATTGGATTCGGTGGCGCGCCCTTCACCCTGGCCGCGTACATGGTTGAGGGGCGTCCTTCCCGCGATCACATGGCCGCGCGGACTCTTGCTGTGTCCGACCCGGGCGCGTGGGACGCCCTTATGAGCTGGTGCGCGCGCGTGAGCGCCGACTTCATCACCTCTCAGATCGAGGCCGGGGCCAGCGCCGTGCAGCTCTTCGACTCGTGGGTGGGCTCCCTCTCGCCTCGTACCTATCGCGAATCCGTTGCGCCGTACTCGCGCGTGGTCGCGCAGCGCGTCGCCGGTGCCGTCAGTCCCGTGACCGGCGGGCGCGCCCCGCTCATCCACTTTGGGACGGGCAGTGCCCCGATCCTGGCCGACATGGCCGAGGTCGGCGCGAACTGCGTGGGTGTCGACTGGAAGACGGACCTGTCGTGGGCCATTGCCCAGGTGCCCGGAAAGGCCGTGCAGGGAAACTTGGACCCAGCTCTGTTGCAGGCCCCGTGGCCCGTTATCGAACAGTCTGTTCGAGATATTCTCGACGCGGGGCGCTCTGCCCCCGGTCACGTCTTTAACCTCGGGCACGGCGTGCCGCCCACGACCGACCCCGACGTTCTGACGCGCATCGTCGAGCTGGTGCACGAGCTGGGTGATGCTCGATGAGCGCGCCTGATACCATCCCCACCCGCCCCGGCGCGGTCGTCGTCGGCGGAGGCATCGCCGGCCTCGTGAGTGCGTGGGAACTGGCCCGCGCGGGCGTGCGACCGCTCCTCGTCGAGGCGCGCGGCTACCTGGGTGGCCTCATCGCCCGAGGCACGGTCGGCGACGTGGACGTAGACCTCGGCGCGGAAACGTACGTCGTGCGCGGCACCGACACCTCGTCGATCGTGGAGGCCCTGGGGTTGACCTCGGTCGAGCCCGCCGGATCGGGCGCCCGCCTGTACGCCCCCGCCCTGCGCGGCGGCTGGGAGCTGCGCCCCTTCCTGCGCGACTCGTTCCTCGGTATCCCGGCCCATCCGGACGCACCCGACTGCGCGAGCGTCCTCGGCGAGGCCGGGGTGCACCGGGCGCTGGAGGATCAGTCGATGGGTGGCGGCGTCGGCATGGACGAGGCCGGGGACACCCTGGCCGGTTTCGTGACCGCGCGCATGGGGCAGGCCGTGCTGGAGCGCTCGGTGCGTCCCATCATCGCGGGCATCTACACCGCCGACCCGACCATGCTGGCGACCGACACGGTCGCCCCCGGCCTGCGTGCGGAGACCGCCCGTCACGGATCCCTGGCCGCCGCGGTCGCGGCGCGCCTGGCCGCTGCCGGATCGCGCCGCACCCCCGAAGCCTGCGTCGTGGGAGGCATGTTCGTCCTCGTCGACGCGCTGCGGGCCGCCATCGAAGAGGCTGGGGGAACCGTCCTGACTCGCACGGGTGCGTTTGCGATGGCTCGCGCGGCCTCGGGATGGGTCCTCGAGTGCGGGCCGACCAAGCCCGGGCCGACTCCCGGAGCCGCGCCCGTGCCGGCCGTCCCGGGCGTGAGCGTCACGACGGAGCGCCTCGTTCTCGCCTGTAGCGCCAGCGCCGCCCTGCGCCTGTTGACGCAGGCGCGCATCCCAGGCCTCGTGCCCGATGTGATCGTTCCCGAGGGAGCGCCCATCGCGCGCCTCACCCTGGCCGTGCGCGCCCCCGAGCTGGACGACGCGCCCGTCTCCCAGGGCCTCCTGGTCGCGCCCGCCCCCGCCGACGAGCGGCCCGTGGCAGCCAAGGCCCTGTCCCACCTGAACGTCAAGTGGCCGTGGCTTGCCGACCAGTGTGCGCCCCACACTCACCTGTTGCGCCTGTCCTACGGGCGCCTCGGCGAGGCCGACCCCGACGTCACCGTTGAAGGCGCCCTGCGCGACATCCGCACGCTCACCGGTGTGGCCATCGCCCCGGAGGCCGTCACCGACCACCTGCTCGCCCGCTGGAACGGCACGCTCCCGCCCCTGCCCCCCGAGCATCGCGGCCGCGTGAGGGCGCTCGACGAACAGGTGCGGTGCCTGGGCGGCGTGGCGCTCACGGGTGCCTGGGTCGCCGGAACCGGCATCGCCTCCGTCGTCTCTCACGCCCGCGCGGGCGCGAAAGGACTGCTATGACCACGCGGACATTCGTTCTGGGAACCAGGGGATCGCGCCTGGCGCTCGCCCAATCCACCACCGTCGCGCGGGCGATCGAGGAGGCCGGGGCCCGCCTCGGCGAGGACGTGCGCGTTCAGCTGGAGGTTGTGCGCACGCACGGCGACGTCTCCGCGGCACCCCTGGCCGCGCTCGGCGGCGTCGGCGTGTTCGCCGCGCAGCTGCGGCTCGCCCTCCTTGGGGGCGAGTGCGACCTGGCCGTCCACTCCTTCAAGGACCTGCCCACCGCCCCCACGCCGGGGCTGCGCATCGCGGCCGTCCCGCAGCGTGAAGACCCCCGCGACGCACTGTGTGCGGCTGACGGGGCGACCCTGGCATCCCTGCCGGAGGGCGCGCTCGTCGGCACGGGCTCGCCCAGGCGCGCCGCCCAGGTGCTCGCCGCGCGCCCCGACCTGCGCGTGTGCGACCTGCGCGGCAACGTCCCCACGCGGCTTTCGCGCGTGCGCGGCATCGACCTGGGCGCCGACGCGGGCACCGCGCCCTCCGCACTCGGTACGGGTGATCGCCTCGACGCGGTCGTCCTCGCCCTCTCCGGGCTGCGGCGCATCGGCCTCGACGCCCACGCCACCGACGTGCTCGACCCCACCACCATGATGCCCGCCCCCTCGCAGGGTGCCCTCGCCATCGAAACGCGCGACGAGCCGGACCCGCTCCTTCGCACTCTCCTGGGTTCCCTCAACCACCGGCCGACCGCCCTCGCGGCCAGCGCTGAGCGCGCTGTTTTGTCCTCCCTCGGAGCAGGGTGTGCGGCACCCGTGGGCACCTTCGCCCGCGTGGACGAGGTCTCCTCAGCTCTCGTCCTCGACGCGCGCGTGATGAGCGTCGACGGGCGCGAGCGGGTCGAGGCGAGCGGCGCGCTCACGCTCACGGACGCGGTTGGTCGCGGCGACGCTGCGCCAGGCGAGGCCACCCTGGACGAGGCGGCTCGCCTCGGAGCCGACGTGGCGCGTCAGCTGCTCCAGCGAGGCGCTGCCGAGGTCACCGACCTGGGGGCGACGAAAGCGCCGAGGCACCCATTGTGAACGAACCTTTCGTGAGAGCGCCCCTGAACGGGCGGCGAATCCTCCTGACCCGAGTCAAACCCGATGACGCCATCGCTCGCGCCCTGCGCCTTGCCGGGGCGCGGGTGGATGCTCTCGCCCTCACCGTGTCGACGCCGCTGGACTCCGCGCAGCTCGACGCGGCCCGTGACCGCCTTGTCGACGGGGAGTACGCGTGGGTCGTATTCTCCTCCTGGAGGTCCGCGCGTGCCGTCGCGGACGCCCTTCCACGGGCGCGCTCGCTTGGCACGCGCATCGCCGCCGTCGGAGAGGTCACGGCCCGATGGATCAGCGACCACGCGGGAGTCAGCGCCGACCTGACCGGTGGCGGGTCTGCCGCCGAACTGCTTCAGTACTTCCCAGCCCCGGACTCTGGCGCGCACCCGATCCTCATCCCCCGGTCGGCGCTCGCCCCCGATACGCTGCCGGAAGGGCTACGCGCCCTCGGTTGGAGCGTCGAGGCCGTCGACGCCTACACCACTCTCCCTGCGGGCGCCGGTGATATTGACGCAGATATCGCGGAGAATTTCCGCGCGGGGTACTACGACGGCGCGGTGCTCACTGCATCCTCCCAGGCGCGCGCCCTCCCCCCGCTCCTCGGCCTGCCGCCCCCCACAACCCGGGTTGTGACCATCGGCGCGCCCACCGCCGCCACCGCCAGGCGTCAGGGGATCGCGGTCGCAGCCCAGGCCTCATCCCCCACACCCGAGGCCATCGTCTGCGCCCTCGTCGACGCCCTCGCCCGCCCCACCCAAGCCGACGCACCCGAAGAAAGAAACTCATGACTACCGTCCCCGAATCCGTCACCTTCTACCTGGCCGAGGCCGGGGTGGACTGCGCCCCGATCCCGACGATTCGCCCGCGCCGCCTGCGCTCGACCCCCGCGATGCGCGCGCTCGTGCGCGAAACCCACGTCGACCCCGCCAAGCTCATCTGGCCCGTCTTCGTGCGCGACGACATCGACGAACCCCGCGAGATCGACGCAATGCCCGGCCAGTACCAGCACACGATCGACTCGCTGCGCCGGGCCGCAGCCGAGGCCGCCGAAGCGGGCGTGGGCGCCATCGACCTGTTCGGCGTGCCCGCCCACCGCGACGCGATCGGCTCCCAGGCGTGGGCGGAGGATGGGATCCTCAACCGTGGCCTCGCCGCTGTGCGCGCCGAGGTCGGCGACGCCCTGGTCGTGTGCGCGGACACCTGCCTGGATGAGTTCACCGACCACGGGCACTGCGGCCTCCTCGATGCCGAAGGCGGCGTCGATAACGACGCGACCCTGCCGCTCTACCAGGCGATGGCGATTTCCCAGGCGCGCGCGGGTGCGCACATGGTGTCGCCCTCGGGCATGATGGACGGCCAGGTCGCTGCGATCCGCGCCGCCCTCGACCAGGCGGGACACGCGGACGTCGCGATCCTCGCCTACTCCGCGAAGTACGCGTCCGCCTACTTCGGGCCCTTCCGCGAGGCCGTTGGCTCTACGCTCAAGGGCGACCGACGCACCTACCAGCAGGACCCCGCCAACCGACGCGAAGGCCTCTTTGAGGCGCTGCTTGACGCGGCCGAGGGCGCCGACATGCTCATGGTCAAGCCCGCCGGACCCTACCTGGACGTGCTGGCCGACGTGGCCGCTGCCTCTGATATTCCGGTCGCCGCCTACCAGGTGTCCGGCGAGTATGCGATGGTCGAGGCCGCCGCCGCCAACGGGTGGATTGATCGCACGCGCGTCATCGACGAATCCCTCACCGGCATTTTCCGCGCGGGCGCGGATTCCGTCCTCACCTACTGGGCCCTCGAGGTCGCCCGTCGGGTTCGCTGAGCTCTCGTCCCCGTCCTGCTGTTCCCTCTGACTCCTGATGAAGGTAGCTATGACCACTAACGAAACCGCATTCTCCCAAGCAAAATCCGTGATCCCCGGCGGCGTGGACTCGCCCGTGCGCGCCTTCGGCGGCGTCGGCGGCACCCCGCGCTTCATCGCGAGCGCGAGCGGCGCGCGCGTCACCGACGTCGAGGGACGCTCCTACGTGGACCTGGTCGGGTCGTGGGGCCCGGCGCTGCTCGGACACGCGCACCCCGAGGTGGTCTCCGCCGTCCAGGAGGCCGCCTCGCGCGGCCTGTCTTTCGGCGCACCCACCGAAACTGAGACGCTGCTGGCCAGCGCTGTGCGCGAGCGTGTGCCCTTCGCGCAGCGCGTCCGCTTCGTGTCGACGGGCACCGAGGCGACGATGACGGCGATCCGCCTGGCGCGCGGTGCCACGGGGCGCGACCTCATCGTGAAATTCGCCGGCAATTACCACGGTCATTCCGACGGCCTGCTCGCCGCCGCCGGCTCGGGCGTCGCCACCGGCGGCCTGCCCGGTTCTGCGGGCGTCCCCGAGGCCATTACCGCGCAGACGATCGTCCTGCCCTACAACGATGTCGACGCCCTGCGCGCGTGCTTCGAGCAGGTGGGTGAGAGTATCGCCGCCGTCATCTTCGAGGGTGCCCCCGCCAACATGGGCACGGTCCCGCCCCACCCCGGGTGGAACCGCGAGATCCGCCGCCTGTGCACCGCGCACGGCGCGCTCATGATCCTCGACGAGGTCCTCACCGGCTTCCGCGTCGACCCCGCCGGCTGGTGGGGCCTCGAGGCCGTGGCCGGGTGGGTGGACGGCGCGCCCGCGGGCCGCTACGGCGCTGGTTTCGTCGATGCCTCCTCCGTCGAGCGCGCCGACTGGGTGCCCGACCTCGTGACCTTCGGCAAGGTCGTGGGCGGCGGCATGCCCCTGGCCGCCGTGGCCGGGCGCGCGGACGTCATGGACCTGCTGGCTCCCCTGGGCCCCGTCTACCAGGCGGGCACCCTCTCTGGCAATCCCCTGGCCACGGTCGCCGGCCTGCGCACCCTCGAACTGGCCGATCAGAGCGTGTACGACCGCGTCAACGCCTCGGCGCAGGAAATCAGCATGATCGTGTCGGACGCGCTCAGCGCTGCCGGTGTCGCCCACCGCGTCCAGCGCACGGGGTCCCTGTTCTCCGTCATGTTTGGCGAGGCCGCGGCTGCCTCGGGCGTGTACGACTACGACCAGGCGCGCGCCCAGGAGGCGTGGCGTTACGCTCCCTTCTTCCACTCCTTCCTGTCCTCGGGCGTGGCCCTGCCACCCTCGGTGTACGAGGTGTGGTTCGTGTCCGGCGCTCACGGGGAGGCGGAGCTGGAGGCCATCGCCGCTGCAGCTCCGGCCGCCGCGCAGGCTGCCGCTGCGGCTCAGCCCGAGTAGCCAACCGCGCCGCAGCGTCTGTGCCGTGGATGGGCGAGGGGGCGGGAACCCTGTCGGATTCCCGCCCCCTCGCGCGCGTGCAAACGTCAGTTGAAGCTCTTCATGAAGTTCCACGCGATGACAAGCATCGCGCCGACCGGCTTGTTGGTCGTTGCCATGTCGCGCATTTCGTCAGCCGAGACGTCGGAACCGTAGCCGAAGGAGCTGCTCATGCCATCGACGGCCTGGTTGACCGCGTCGTCAGTCGCTTCCAGCAGGTTCAGGTTGCCCGCAGTTCGAATGAAGGACACGTGCCAGCCGGTCTTGTCCTTCACCGTGAACACGCCGAGGCGCTCGGGGTTGACCAGACCCTCCGTGAAGCGAACAGTCAGGTTCTGGGACTGGGCGTGCGTGTTCTTGTTGGACGAGCCGTAGCTGGAGCTAAAATCGGGGAAACCGAAGGTAACCGTGTCGTTGTTGAAATCGACCTTGTAGTCGCCGTCGAAGGTGATGGACGTCGTACCGAAGCCGACGATCGCGCCGTCGGTGACCGTCGTGGAGGTCAGACCCCAGTGCACCTGGATACCTGCGCCGATGTTCATGTCCGAGCCGGAGCCAGTGCCTCCGTAGACCGCGGCAATGCGGCGCTCGGGCAGGTCAAGGTAGCGGTAGAAGTCCTTGTCACCCATGCCAGCGCCGTTACGCAGGGCGTCAACCAGGCCAGAGACGGCCTCCTCGGCGGAGGAAGCCCCCTTCACATCGGTGAAGTCAGCGTCGTAGTTGGGACGGACGGAGCTGGTCGGGTACATCTGTTCGGCCATCGTCATCGCCGGGGAGATGTACCACTTGCCGTCTTCCTTCACGGACACGATCGTCAGCGTGTCGAGATCGAGCTGACCCAGGATGTTGCCACTAAACGTGGATTCCTTCGAGAGCGAGGACTTCATGTCGTCGAGCATCGAGGATTCGTTTGCCGTGAGCTTCTCGCCCTTGGCTTTCTCGTAGTTCTGACGAATCTTATCGACGAGTTCCGGCTTGATGGTGACCTCGCCTTCCCACTTCGTGATCGTGATGAGGCTCAGGTTCTCCGACTTCTCGTCGACCGTATACTCGATGGTGGACTTGCTGAGGTCGATCTGGCCGATGTAGTCGGCCAATGCCTCGGGACTCACCAGCTTCGACCAGTCGGCCTTGCCGTTGGCCTTGTAATCCTTCTGCCAGGTCGTTGCTGCCTTCAGCTCCGAGGGCGACAGGGCCGTGGCCAGCGACGTCAGTTTATTGGAGCCGAACGCCGAATTAATGGAGTTGGCCAGCGCGGTGGGGCTGGCGAAACCGCCGGAGGTGGAGAGCGAGCGGGCGAGGGCGAACGCGCCGCCGCCAATGATGACCAGGACTGCGGCGACGATCACGGCGATCAACGCCGTTGCCTTGTTGTTCTTCTTGCGGGGAGCCTGGGGCATCTGGCCGTTGAAACCCGCCTGCTGGGGCATCTGACCCTGGAATTGCTGACTGGGCTGGGGAACTTGGCCCTGGAATTGGCCGGTGTTCCCCGGCTGACCGAACTGGCCGCCGTAGTGAGGGTTTGACATTGTTGACACCTTTCGCAGACAGGAAGTTAACTGTGCATTGTGTCATGCTTGTCAGGAATTGGCAATCCTTCTATCAGATGGTCAATATGCGCATGTCGGAGCCATAATCGCCGCTTGTCATATCGCCCTTATTGTTGAGGCGAGTGTTTATGTAAAGAAAAAGCGCGGCATCTCGGTGGTGCCACGCTGGCAGGGGAGGGGCGCGCGGAACTCACGCGCCCCGCAGGGTCTCAGGCGCGCGTGCGAGCGATCGAGAGGAGCGCGGGGGAGACGATCAGAGCAGTCAGGGCGACGACGACAGCGAGAACAGCGGAAGCGACCGAGCCGACCTGGAGGGCGGCGGCCATGCCGAGGCCGGCGAGGATGACGACGAGGGCGATGAAGACGGAGGCCGAGGTGGTGGCCTGGCTCATGGTGGGGGCGGTTTCAGCCTTGACGATCTGGTTCATGAGGTTCTCCTTGTGAGTGTCTTCGCACGGATGCGCGAAGCGCGCCCCGCACGCCAGCGTGTTGTGTGGGCCTCTTGGCCCGCGCCGCCCGGGTGGGCGGCTCTGCATCAAAAAACGGGGCCGACGTGTTGTCGCCCCCGTTGGTGCATCACCAATTCTACGCGCAAATAACCGCATGGTCTATACCGCGCAAGTGCTTGTTAGGGAGTGCACAGACGTCGCATTAAGAGTCTTTCGAGGATGGCTGCGACGTCAAAAAATAGGGTTCCGATGAATATGTATGCTTCATGCACGTGTGCCCGAGTGGATGATCCACCCGGGCACACAATGTCACTCGGTTCGTGCCACATTCATGGCTTGGAGACCCTTGGGTCCCTCAATCACCTCATATTCGACCCTCTCGCCCTCAAGAAGAGTGCGGCGCCCAGATTGGCCGATGATGGTTGAATAGTGCACGAAGATGTCGCCAGATTCGTCATCGGGAGTGATGAACCCGAAGCCTTTGGCGTCGTTGAACCACTTAATGGTCCCGGTAGCCATGGGCCCTCCTTCGTGTTCGCCCCAACGCTGGGGCACCGGTCGGTCTCGCCTGCGGAAACCGACGCGATCCCGCCCGCGCGCCCCGGTGTCTCTCACACACCCGCGCGCAGCGTGTGGAATCACACTCTTACGGTACCGCACTTCGACACAAAATGTGTCTGACCTGCGAAAACGTGACCAAGTATCGTCTGTGGCGGCAGGTTAGTTTGTTGAGGTGAGACGAACCGGAACGATAGCCTGCACGTCCTCACCCTCGAAGGTCACGTTCCCGATCGCCACGTCCACCCCGAAGACGCTCGCGAGGGTATCCGCGTTCATCACGGAGGATGCCGGGCCGACCACGGCCTCGTGGGTGGAGGAGAAGAGCGCGACCTGGTCCGCGATGCGCAGGGCGTGCGCCGGGTAGTGCGTGTTCATGATAACGGCGAGGCCTCGGTCCCTCACGAGGCGCTCGAGGAGTCCCAGGACGATGAGCTGGTTGCGGAAATCGAGGCCGGTCTCCGGCTCGTCGAGCACGAGGACGCGCGGGTCGGCGACGAGCGCTCGGGCGATGAGGATCATCTGGAACTGGCCGCCCGACATGGTCGCGCAGGGCATCTCGGCCAGGTGGGAGGCGCCCACCTCGTCGAGGACGTCGCGGGCCATGCGCTCCTCGCGCGCGCCGGGCTGAGCGAGGGTGCGCATATGTGGGGCTCGCCCGACCATCACCATTTCGAGGCCGGTGAGCGCCACGTTGGAGGCGTTGCGGGCCTGCGGCACGTAGGACAGGACACGGCCCAGCGCCCGGGTCGACATCGACGAAATGGGGGTGCCGTCGATGAGCGTGCGGCCGCTATCCCACTTCTGCAGACCGATCATGGTGCGCAGCAGCGTCGTCTTTCCCGCGCCGTTGGGTCCCAGGATCGCCAAGAGCGAGCGCTCGGGCACCTCGAAGGACACGTTCGTCAGGATCGGGGAGGGGGGCACCCGGGTATGTGAAGGTCGCGTTTTCGACGCTGATCATCGTGCTCCTCCCGTCCGGCGCAGCAGCACGATGAAGAAGGGGGCACCGATGATGGCCGTCAGGATCGAAATGGGGATTTCCGAGGCCGACAGGGAGCGTGCGAGCGTGTCGATGACGATCATGAGCGCCGACCCGAGCAGCAGTGAGACCGGAATGACCGCGCGGTTGTTCTGTCCGCACAGCATGCGCGCGCAGTGCGGCACGAGCAAGCCGACCCAACCGACCTGGCCGCACATCGAAATGACCGAGGCCGTGATGACCGTCGAGGCGATGATGAGGACGGCGCGCATGAGGGAGACGTTCACGCCGGCTGAGTGGGCCTCATCCTCTGAAAGGGAGAGAATATTGAGCTGCCAGCGCAGCGCCACGATGACGACGACGCCCGCAATGATGAAGGGGGCACCCAACGCGATCTGGTGGTAGGTGACCGCGGCGAGCGACCCCATGAGCCAGTAGGTGATTTCGGGGAGCTGACTCGTCGGATCAGCCGTTAGCTTGAGGAGCGAGAGGACCGCGTTCGCCAGAGCGGAAACGATGACTCCGCCGAGCACGAGCGTGATGACGTTGAATGCGCCCGTGCGCGTGCGCGAAATAGCCGTCGTGAAAGCCATCGTCGTCAGGCCCGCCGCGAGGGCCGCGGCCTGCACGCCGATCAGGTTCCAGTCCAGCAGCAGAGCGATCACCGCGCCGACGCACGTGCCCGCCGCGACGCCCAGGGTGTCCGGCGTGGCCAGGGGGTTGGAGAAGAGCGACTGGAACGAGGCACCGGCAACCGACAGGCCCCCGCCGATCAGGATCGCCACGATGATGCGCGGCGCTCGCAGGTCAAACACGACTGAGTTGATGCGGGGCGACACCGACGGTCCGCCCCAAAACCTAGCGCGCAGCGCCGCGACCACGTCCTCCAGAGACACGGAAAAACGACCAATCAACATGGCCGCCGCCGCGCACGCGACGATGAGCACGACCAGCGTCGGGACCACCCACACGCGCAGTCGCCCATTCCTGGTCAGCACAGATGTCATGTTCTCCTCTCCCCGATGCTTACCGAGCGTCTCACCGCACAAGGGACCCCGGCCTCGTCGAAGGGAAAAACGAGGCCGGGGACAGGTGTTAGGACGCGGTGTCGGGGTTGATAATCGTGCGGGCCTGTTCGTCCGTCAGCGTGAAGTTGTACATCTTCTGGTAGTAGTCCTTCGTCATCGACACGAGGTCAACGTCGGAGAACTGCTCCGGGTACAGGGACGCGCCGATCCAGTTGGCGACAATGGGGGCATCCGGGTTCGGGGTGAACCAATTCCACATACCCAGGCCGGTGGAGTAGACGCGGCCGGACTTCACGGAGCTGAGGGTCGAGAAGTCCACGCCCTGCACCGAGTTCGTCAAGACGGAGTTCGCCGTCATGTTCGACATGCCCTTGCCGGTGACGAGGAGGACCTGGGGGTCCCACGTGAGGACCTGCTCGAAGGTGACCGGCGTATGCGAGGTGTCCGTGTCGCTCGAGACGTTCGTGTAATTCAGAGAGTCGGCCCATTCGTTGGTGAACCAGCCGTCCTTTCCGCCCGCGACCGCGAGCTGGCCGTCGGCCGCGCCCATGAGCACCATCGTCGAGACCTTCTGGTCCTCGGGGACCTTCGCGGTGCGCGCGCGGGCGTCGGCGACGAGGTCCTTGCCGAGCGCGATCTTGTCGGCCATGTGCCCATCCTCGTTAAAGACGTCCTCGAGGAGTTCCATCCACTCCGTGTACGTCTCCGACGGGTTCCCCATCGTTGTGAAACCGACGGCCGGGATGCCCGCCTTGCGGAACATTTCGCCGTGTTCCTTGTTGAAGGCGTTGTAGAAGACGACGTCGACATTCAGGTTGAGCAGGGCCTCGGCGTTGAGTTCGCCCTTGTCGTAGTAGCTGGTGTCCACCTGCATCATGTCGGGCGCCATCTCGGCGGCGATCGTCTGGCTCATGGCCTTGACGCGGGCGGCGCTCATGCCCACCAGGTAGGGGGCCTTGCCGTCGAAGTAGGCCAGGTAGGTGGATTCGATGGGGATCTGGTCGATGGCGACGCGGGTGATCGTGGCGGGCAGGACGACCTCGTTGCCCGCGTGGTCGGTGATCGTGCGCGTCGACGATGCGTCCGGGGTGGTGGTCTGTGACTGGGCGGTGGAGCCGAAGCTGCCCGCGCAGGCGGTGAGGGCCAGGGCGGCGGTGGCTAAGATCGCGGTTAGCGTGGCGAGGCGTGTCTTCATTGTGTCCTCTCGTGTGTTGTGGATTACGAGGGAAATGCTACACAAAATTAGGTGCCCCTCACAAGGGTGAGTGCTGCATTATGACATGGTGTTTTTTCCTTGATATCTCGCGGGTGCTGCTGGTGCGCGAGACACACCATGGCCTCGTCGATCCCCTCACGGCGAGCGGGACGCAGATGAGCATGCCCTCGCGTAGCCTGACGGTGTTGGGCGAGGGGTCCGGCACGAGCGGAAGGAATGACAGATGGGTGACACGCTTGACCTGGAGCGAGCCCTCGTCATTGGGGTCGCGTCGAGTGCCCTCTTTGACCTGAGGGAGTCTGACGCGGTGTTCCGCGATCAGGGCGAAGAAAAGTATCGGGAGTATCAGCGTGAGCACCTGGATGACGTGCTCGCACCCGGCGTCGCCTTCCCTTTTATTCGCAGGCTCCTGGGTCTCAACGACCTGTCGGAGGAGCAGCGCCTGGTCGAGGTCGTCATCCTCTCGCGTAATGATCCGGAGACTGGAATGCGGGTGATGCGTTCCGTCGCGCATCATGGATTGGACATCACGCGCGCGATCTTCATGCAGGGGCGTGCCCCCTATCGCTTCATGAAGCCGCTGCGCATGTCACTCTTCCTCTCCGCGAACGAGGCCGATGTGCGCGAGGCGACTGACATGGGTTTTGCGGCAGGTCACGTCGTTGGCCACGCCGCTGAGGACGATAGGGGTGCCGACCTGCGCATTGCCTTCGACTTTGATGGCGTGTTGGCCGATGATTCGGCCGAGCGAGTGTTCCAGAACAGGGGCCTGGATAAGTATCAGGAGAATGAGAGTGCTCTGGCCGACGTGCCTCTCGACCGTGGTCCGATGGCCGATTTTTTGGAGAAAATCAATCGAATTCAGAGGATCGAAGATTCGAAAAGTGCGGGTGATTCGCAGGGGTATCGGCGTCGGGTGCACGTCGCCGTTGTGACGGCCCGAAGCGCCCCCGCTCATGAGCGGGCGATCAACTCGATCCGGCAGTGGGGCTTGCGCGTCAACGATGCCTTCTTCCTGGGCGGTCTCCCGAAGGGGCCTATCCTGGAGGTTTTGGAGCCTCACATTTTCTTCGACGACCAGCGCCGCCACGTCGAGGGCGCGTCGCGCTCAACCCCGAGCGTCCACATCCCCTTCGGGGAGATCAACAGAGAGTAGGGGTGTCGGCGAACCTTTGGGTCGCCCGGCCCGGCGGTCGCAGATGAGGGCGCGTCCTGGGAGACTAGGTACATGAGTAACCACGCGCGCGACGCACGCCGCCTCACTCCTGTTGAGGTGGCGACCGCAGGCGCGCTCTCGGGCCTGGCCGTCACCTTCGGTCTCATTGCCGCCGTCACGCCCGTCTTTCAACTCTTCTTCCAGGTAGCCACGGCCGTCCCTCTCGCCATGGTTTCCCTCAAACTGCGCGCTCGCGCCTCCATCGCCGCCTTCGCCTCCACCGTCCTCCTGGCCATCGCCGTCGGCGGATTCGCTACCGCCGGCCGAGCCTTCCAGGCCGCCCTCATCGGCCTCATCATTGGTGTTCTCCACAAGAAACGTGCCACCTGGCTGAGCGTCGGTGCGGCCGCCGCCGGCCTCGGCGTCGTCTGGGGCGTCGGGACCGGCATCGCCTTCTGGTTCCTCGTCGACCTGCGCAACCTCGGCCTCGAAAGCATCCAAAAAACACTCAACGGCTTCCTCACACTCGTCGGCCGCATCCCCGGATCCGGTTGGTTCGTCGACGGAGGCCATTTTCTGAGCCAATGGTTCGTCGACTTCTGGTGGGTGTGGCTGCCCGTCACCCGATTCATCGGCGTCGCCTTCCTGGTCCTCGCCGCGCGCTGGCTCCTCGGCGCGATCCTGCGCCGCATCACCCTCGACGACGGGTGGGACCCGCTCCTGGACGCGCCCGGCCGCCCCAACTATGCTCCCGCCGGAACCGCACAATCCGAGGAGGACACGGGACCCGGGGAGGGGACCCCAGCCTCGCCCCTGCCCCTGACCCTCACCGACGCCGCCTTCACCTACCCGGGCGTCGGCCACCCCGCGCTGCGCGACGTCACGCTCCGCTTCGAGCGCCCCGAATACACGGTCATCGTCGGACACAACGGCTCCGGCAAGTCCACCCTCGCCCTCCTCCTCGCCGGTGCCACCCCCAGCGAGGGGACGCGCACCGGCGGCGGCATGCTCGGCCAGGTCGGCGGCACCGCCCTGGTCGGACAGCGCTCCGAACTGCTGGTCCTCGGCCAGAATGTCGCCGAAGACGTCACCTGGGGCATGAGTGCTAGCGACGCGCGGGCCCTTGACCTCGAAGACCTCCTGGCGCGCGTGGGCCTGGGTGGCCTGGCCGATGCCGACCCGCGCTCCCTCTCCGGCGGGCAGCTGCAACGCCTCGCGCTCGCAGGGGCACTCGCCCGCTCGCCGCGCCTGCTCATCTCCGACGAATCCACCGCCATGATCGACCGCGACGGGCGCGCCGACATGCTCGATCTCCTTGCCTCCCTGCCCGACACCGGCATCGCCGTCGTCCACATCACCCACGACCCCGCCGAAGCCGCGCGCGCCGACCGCGTCATCACAGTCGATGGAGGGCGTGTTCTCTCCGACGTGCCCGGCTCCTCCTCCATCGACGAGGCCGTGGCCGGGAATGCGCGCCCCGTTACCCCCGAGGAGGAATCCCGGGGAGCGACCCGCGACGCAAGCGAGACGCGAGAAGCGACCACGGCCTCGTCCGTCGAAGAGGCGGGCGAGCGCGCGTGGGGAACACCGACCCTCACGAATACGGAGCACCTGTGGGCGGACCGAGTCGCACACACCTATGACCTCGGGACACCGTGGGAGAAACCCGTCCTGCGCGACGTCAGCCTGATCCTCGAACCCGGGCAGGCGATGCTCATCACCGGCGACAACGGGTCGGGCAAGACGACACTCTCACGCATCCTCACCGGGCTGCTGGTCCCGACGTGGGGAAACGTGACCCTCGGCGGGACCCCCATGGAACGCCGGGTCGGCGACGTCGCCCTGTCCATGCAATTCGCGCGCCTCCAACTTCAGCGCCCCTCCGTGCGTTCTGACATTCTCGCCGCCGCCGGGCATGGCCCGCGCATCGGCAGCGGTGCGGGGCGTCGCAAGAAAGGACTGAGCCGTGAGGACGGCGACCGGATCGTCGCGCAGGCCATGAACCTGGTGGGACTTGACCCCGCCCTGGCCTCGCGCGGCATCGACGATCTCTCCGGCGGCCAGATGCGGCGCGTCGCCCTGGCCGGGCTGCTCGCCTCCAATCCGAGCGTCCTCATCCTCGACGAACCCATGGCGGGACTCGACATGGCCTCGCGCGAACTGCTCATCTCCGTGCTCGACGAACGCCGCCGCGCTGGGCTGTCCATTCTTGTCATTTCCCATGACCTCGAAGGCATGGACGCGCTGTGCGACACCCACCGACACCTGCATGAAGGGGTGCTCGCATGAACGATCCTCACTCCTCATGCGGGGCGACCGGCCCCGGCGGCGGTGCCACCCACGGGTGGTTTCCCACCGATCCGGCCCAGAGTCCCGGTGTGGGAGGCGAACCCGGTCCGCGCCGTAAGCCGCGGCGAAGCACGGGCATGAGTCTGCCTCGTCCATTGCCGTGGCAGACCGTCCTCGGGCGCGCGTGGCCCGGGACGCTCATCGCCTGCTGGACGGCTCTCACGACGTGTGTCATCCTGCAACCACGCTGGTCAACCCTGGCAATCGTCGGCGGTCTCCTCGCCGTCGCCTCCGTGGCTATTCGCCTGCCGCGCAGCGTCGCACCGCGCCCTCCCATGTGGCTGATCTCCGGCTTCGCCGGAGGGTGTATCGGCGCGTGGCTGGGCGATGGACTCGAGGTGTTCTTACGGATCTCTGTCCTGGCACTCGTCGTCCTGTGGGGATCCGCGCTCATCGTCTGGGTGACGCCCACGGCGGCGCTCGCAGGAGCACTGCGGGTCTTCCTGCGGCCGCTGCGCGTGGTCGGCGCGCCCGTCGATGAGTGGTCACTCGTCATGGCCTCCGCCCTGCGCGGCCTGCCGATGCTGCGCGACCAGGCCCAGGCCGTGCTCGACACGGCGAAGCTGCGCCTCGGCCAAGATGTCGCCACCCTATCCCTCGGTGGCTACGCGCGTCTCAGCGTCGACGTGATCACGGCGATCCTGTCCGCGGTCTCGCGCGGTGCCGCCGAGACCGGGCGAGCCATGTCCATGCGCGGTGCCCTGGATGCCGTTGGCGAGGTCGGCGGCAGTGTACCGAAGCGACGTACTCGGCTTGGATGGGTGGACGCGTGCGTGTTCGCTGCGACCCTGTTGGGTGTGGGTGGCGTCGTTGCGTGCACGTTGATGCTGTAGGCTTTATGTCGATTTTTTTCGGTGTGATTGCAATGGTTTTATGTCCTGTGGGTTCAGTATGTGTCCCGGGTCATGTTCTGCTGATTTGACGCGAGGCGCTAAAACCCCCTATTCTTTCTGGGTACGCGCGAGTGGCGGAATAGGCAGACGCGCACGGTTCAGGTCCGTGTTCCAGTGATGGAGTGGGGTTCAACTCCCCCTCGCGCACGATGAAACCGCAGATCCTTCGGGATCTGCGGTTTTTGTTTTCCTCACCGTGCGTGGCCAGCGCGCGGGGGTTAAAGGACAAAACGTGTTGGTTTTGTGGTGACTTTTCGGCTTTATCGCGCGGGAAAGTCACTATTTTAGTTGGTCGTGCTTGCCTCGTTCCTGGGGTTATAGGACACTGCGTGTTGCTGGAGGGTGGCGGTCTGCCCCGCTCACCTTCCGCCCCGCGAGCTTTGCTCGGCGTGTCGGCTCGAAGCTCGGCCAAGCCCTCCCACAATACCTGTGGCCTACCCCCAACCAACACGTTTCGTCCTCTCGCACCTATACTCAGTAATCTCGCACGTAATTCCCCTGCGGCTCCTTCAAACATTGAATTTGCATCGTTGGAATTGCAACGTTTTCCCGCGGTCTCGAAAAATTACCGTCTTAAATTATGTGCGAAATTTGTCTGGGTCAGGCCTGTCATCGCCCGCCGTCGTCGCGGCCAGGCCCTCTCACCGCCTACGGGCACTTCGGCCTGGTCCGATAGCCGTGGGCTCTTCGGCACCTTCCATGCCAGAAGCAGTGGGAGTTTTGCAGCAGAAGCTTCGCCGCGGCGCGCCCCTAATGGTGCAATTCCCCCCGTTTGGTGGTGGTGAAGCTGGATCTCAGACTGGTGTGGTGCCCAAAGTGCAGTCCACCTCGGCGAATAACGGCAAAAATGGGGTGTTGTGGGCGAAGTGGTCTGCGTTTTGGGCACAACTCTGTGTCGGACATGGTGTGTGTCCGCCTAGGGCCTGCGCGCTGACTTGAAACGCCGAAATTGGCTCCAGGTAGCCCTGCTATCTCGCATCCCACACCCCGTATAGTTGAAGATTCAACTGTAGCCCCATAGGCTGAACCCATGAAATACTTCGGATTCCTGAGCTTCGGCCACTACTCGAACGGCGGCCGCCACGGCATCGCCGCCGCCGAGTCCCTTCACCAGGCGATCGACCTGTCCGTCGCCGCCGACGAGCTCGGCGTCAACGGCGCCTTCTTCCGCGTTCACCACTTCGCCCCGCAAGCGGCCGCGCCGATGCCGCTTCTCTCCGCCATTGCCTCGCGCACGAAGGCCATCGAGGTCGGAACCGGCGTCATCGACATGCGCTAGCGCATGTCTGAGTTATGGCGTTGGACGGAACACCTATTGCTTGCGGGCACGCGCAGCCCGCAGTCCGTTGGCGATGACGACGACTTCGGCGACCTCGTGCACGAGGACGACCGCTGCCAGGCCGAGCACGCCGGTGATCGCCAGCGGCAGCAGCACAGTGATGATCGCCAAGGACAGCACTATGTTCTGGTTGATGATCCTGCCGCCGCGGCGGGCGTGGCGCAGAGCCTGCGGGATGAGGCCGAGGTCGTGGCCGGTGAAGGCGACGTCGGCGGACTCGATCGCGGCGTCGGAGCCGGTCGCGCCCATCGCGATGCCCACGGTCGCCCCGGCCAGGGCGGGCGCGTCGTTGATGCCGTCGCCGATCATCGCGGTCGGCGACGTCTCCGAGAACCCGGCGACGATGCGAGCCTTGTCCTCGGGACGCAGCTCGGCGTGCACGTCGCCGATCCCGGCCAGCTTCGCCAGCGCAGCAGCGGTGCGGAAGTTGTCGCCGGTGAGCATGCTCACCTTGACGCCCTGGTCGCGCAGGGTCCGCACGACCTCGGGGACCTCGGGGCGCAGCTCGTCGCGGACGCCGATCGCCCCGGCCAGGAAGCCGTCGACGGTGACGAGCACGCAGGTCTGCCCCTCGGCCTCCAGGTCCTCGACCCGGGCCTTGAGCGGACCGGCGTCGATCCAGCGCGGACTGCCCACCGCCACCCTGCGGCCGTCGACCAGGCCACCGATGCCGTGCCCGGCCTCCTCGGCCACGTCCTGCGCGGCGGGGGTTCCCCGGCCCGCGGCGGCGATGGCGGCGGCGAGTGGGTGCGTCGAGTGCTGCTCCACGGCGGCAGCCCAAGCAAGCACCTGCGCATCGTCGAACCCATGGGCGGCGACGATGGCGGTTACCTCGGGCCGGTTGCGGGTCAGAGTGCCGGTCTTGTCCACGGCCAGGTGCCGGATGCCGCCGAGGCGCTCGAAGGCGGCCCCGCTCTTGATGACGACGCCGAACTTGGTCGCCGCGCCGATCGCGGAGACCACGGTGACGGGCACCGCGATCGCCAGCGCGCAGGGGCTGGCCGCGACGAGGACGACCAGGGCGCGGGTGATCCAGGTCTCCGGGTCGCCGAGCAGGGACCCGAGCACACCGACGAGGACGGCGAGGACCATCACGCCGGGCACCAGCGGGCGGGCGATCCGGTCAGCGATCCGGGCTCGGTCGCCCTTCTCGGCCTGGGCCTGCTCTACCAGCTCCACGATCGTGGTCAGCGAGTTGTCGGTGCCCGCGGCGGTCGCCTCGACCTCCAGCACGCCGGCGCTGTTGATCGCGCCCGCCGACACTGCTTCTCCGGGCGCGACCTCGACCGGGATCGATTCACCGGTGATCGCCGAAGTGTCCAGGCTCGACCGACCCGAGCGGACCAGCCCATCGGTCGCGACCCGCTCGCCAGGGCGGACCAGCAGCACGTCGCCGACGGCGATCTCCCTGGCCGGGACCGAGGCGGAGGTCCCGTCACGCAGCACGGTCGCGGTCTCCGGCACGAGCTTCAGCAGCGCGCGCAGCCCGCCGCGGGCGCGGTCCATCGCCTTGTCCTCCAGGGCCTCGGCGATCGAGTAGAGGAACGCCAGCGCGGCCGCCTCCTCGACGTAGCCGAGGATCACCGCGCCCACGGCGCTGATCGTCATCAGCAGCGCGATCCCGAGCTTGCGCTTCACAACGAGATTCCGGATCGCACCGGGCACGAACGTGTACGCGCCCAGCAGCAGGCCCGCCCAGAACGCGACCAGCGCCGCGATGTGCAGCCCCGACCACTCCAGCGCCAGGCCGGTGCCGAACGCGACGCCGGAGAGGATCGGCACGACCAGGCCGGGATCACGCCACCACGGGCGCTCTGCCTCTTCTGCCTCGTCCGCGGGGCTGGTCGTTGGCTCGTCGCAGCCGCAGGCGGCGCTCACGAGGCGTCCCCCGAACTGCTCGCGGCGCAGCAGCCCGGCACCGAGCAGGCCGGGTCGATGCACGCGCGCTCTCGTCCACGGCGAGGGTCACATCGACCAGTGCCGTCAGCGCCGCGGCCAGGTGCGGGTCGGCGATCTCGTAGCGAGTCTGGCGGCCCTCGGGCTCGGCGACCACGATCCCGCAGTCGCGCAGGCAGGTCAGGTGGTTGGACACGTTCGAGCGGGTCAGCCCCAGCTCGCGCGAGAGCACCGCGGGGTGGCTCGGGCTGTCGAGCAGGGACATCAGGATGCGGGAGCGCGTCGGGTCGGCCATGGCCCGGCCGAGCCGGTTCATGACGTCAAGACGCGAAGCAATGGTCAGCATGCACTGAACTATACAGTAGCTGCTGACCTAATGTCCAGTTGTCGCCGCTGCCGCACGCGCTGCGCGCGCTTGCCCTCGTGAGGCGTGATCACCTCTTGCGCCAGCGGGGCCACTTCGGCATCCCGCGGCCCTTCCAGGTCTCCACGAGACCCGCAACCCAGCGGACGGACGCGAAGACCCCGTAGCCGGCCCCGGCGAGGCCAGTGCCGACCACGAGCCACCGACCGATGCCGAGCCACACGCTCACGTCCACGTCCAGCGCCCACTGAACACCCGTGATGAGCCCGGCGATGCCCATCCAGAGACCGGCGACGACCATGGCCACCGGCAGGAGAACGAGGCACATCGCGGCGGCGGACCAGAGCTGTCGCGCCTCCAGCTTCGCCGTCGCGGCGATGATCCGCTCCGCCCGCGCGTTCGAGGCGTCGAGGCTCGCGGTCATCGTGGCCGAAGCCTCCCCGGCGACCTGCTCGACAGCCTTCTCGACCCGTTCCTCGGTGCGCTTCTCGATCCGCTGGACCGCGCCGCCGACCTGGCTCACGAGCTTCTGGTTCGCTGTGACCTGCGCCTTCAGACCCTCAATCGCCGAGGCTGCGCCCCTGCATGAGCAGTATCCGACGCAGATGAACCCGGGTACGCCTCTGCCGATCCTCCCGCACTCGCCGGGCCTGCGCAGCCGCATCTGGTACGGTGCTGCAACCAACGCTTCGGCGATCCAGGCGGCGCGTGATGGCGTGAACCTCATGAGTTCGACCCTGGTCTTCGAGCACGGTGACAAGCCTTTCGGGGATATTCAGGCCGATCAGCTGCGCGCCTACCGCCGCGCCTGGCGCGAGGCCGGCCACGACTGGACGCCGCGCGTGTCTGTGTCGCGTTCGATCTTCCCGCTCCTGTCCGAGCGTGACCGCGGCCTGTACGGTCTGAGTGCCTCGGGTGATCAGGTCGGCCACCTCGACTCGAGCATCGCGACCTTCGGGCGCACCTACGCAGCCGACCCCTCGACGCTCATCAAGCAGCTGAGTCAGGATCGCGCCCTCGCGGAGGCTGACACCCTCCTGTTGACCATCCCCAATCAGCTCGGATTCGAGAAAAATTGGTCGATCATCCGCAACTTCGCCGACTATGTTGCCCCCGCGCTCGGGTGGGAGCCTGCCCGTCCGGGTCTCCTCCCGACGGGCTACGACATCGACGAGGCCGTGGCCGAGTAGGAGGTCGTGGGACCGCGAGTGGGCAGAGAAGACTGACGGGAAGCGTTAATCCAGGGTGGGAGTACCCGAGAGCTCTCACCCCGGTTTCACTTTCTATGTGTGCTGTCCTACACTAATTGAACAGTATCCACGCAAGACAACGAGGTCTCTTCGTAATGGCTCGACGCTCCAAGGGCGCGGTGTCAATCAATCCGCGGTCCGCTCAGAATATGTCCACCCGACAGGCAGATTTCTCTAAGAAGAAAGGGAAAATAAGTCCAGTCAAGGCTTTTGGTGCTATTGGTGCGCTGATCTGCATCGTGGCATCCCTTTTTATTCAGCTGCCAGGCCTGGATGTGTCAGGCACTCGCATGTTCGGTATCTTCCTGGCGGCGATTCTGCTGTGGGTGACGGAGGCGGTGCCCTTGGCGGGCACGGCGGTCCTGGTCATTTTCCTGGAGGTCCTGTTCATTTCGGACCACGCGCTGCTGAGCGTGGGTGAGGGTGCCCCGGCGTACACGAAGTTCTTCGGGGCGCTGGCTAACCCGGTCATCATCCTGTTCCTGGGCGGCTTCATGGTGGCCGACGGTGCTGCCAAGTACAAGCTGGATCGCGCCCTGTCGGCGGTCCTCCTCAAGCCTTTCATGGGCAAGCCGCGCCTGACGGTTATGGGCGTCATGCTGATCACCGCGATTATGAGTATGTTCATGTCGAATACGGCGACCACGGCGACGATGTTCGCCGTCATGATGCCCGTCATCATGGCTTTGCCCGAGGGCAAGGCGCGCACCGGTATCGCCCTGTCGATCCCCGTGGCCGCGAACGTCGGCGGTATGGGCACGCCGGTTGGTACGCCCCCGAACGCGATTGCCCTGGGCGCGTTGGAGAACGCGGGCGTCAAGGTGACCTTCCTGCAGTGGATGCTCGCGGCCGTGCCGCTCATGCTGGTGCTTCTGGCCCTGTCGTGGGCGTTCATCGCGTGGCGCTACATCCCCTCCGATGCAAAGTTCGATATCGACACGTCGGCGCGCTTCGAGAAGTCCCGTAACGCGATCATCTTCTACTCGGTTGCGGGTCTGACGATCCTCCTGTGGATGACGGAGTCGCTGCACCATATTTCGGCCAATGTCGTTGGCTTCCTGCCGGTCGTGGTCCTCCTGATGACGAAGGTGATGAGCGGTGACGACCTGCGTGCCCTGGATTGGCCGGTCCTGTGGCTGGTCGCGGGTGGTATCGCGTTGGGATCGGGAGTGTCTGCGACGGGCCTCGACAAGTGGATGCTCGGTTCGATCCAGTGGGCCTCGATCCCCGGCGTCCTCCTGATTTTCGTGTTGGCCCTCGTGGGCTGGGTGACCTCGAACGTTATCTCGCACTCGGCGTCCGCGAACCTCTTGATCCCGATGGGTATGGGCCTGGCGGCGACGGTGTCCACGAGCGCCGCTGAGATTGCCATCGTCATCGCACTGGGCTGCTCGCTGGGCATGTGCCTGCCGATTTCGACCCCGCCCAACGCGATCGCGTACTCGACGGGCACGACCCCCACCCGCGAAATGGCGGTTGTCGGCATTGTTGTCGGCGTCGTCGGCATTATTCTCCTGGCGTTTGTGGCACCGCTGACCTGGGGATTCATCGGGGTGATGTGACGTGTCCATGGACGAGGCCGTGGTCGGCTCGGGCGCGAACGGTCGCCCCAGGCCGGGGCTGGCCCACGGGTGGACGCAGGGTCCCGCGCAGGAGGATGCCTCGGTCATGGCGCGCACGGATGTGCGCTGCGGAGGTCACCGCGCGGGGTACCCGATTCATATGCTGGTGGTCGGTGACGATTCGCGGCATATCGCGGCCCCGGTAACCAGGGACCTGTCGCACGCGTTCCCGCGCTTGTGCCTGGATCGAGTGGACGGCATTGGGGACTTGGCGGCCTACGAGGCGAGCCTGCGCCCCGGCGATCATGTGCTGATGGGTCTGGTGACCTCGGAGGTTTCCGACATTGACGCGATGATCGAGTATGCGGCGTCGATTCCAGTGCTGACACGCGTGCAGTGGGTGGTCGTCACGGATAAGTCCGAGCATCGTGACCTCACGGGATGCATGCAGTCGGGGGCGCTGTCCTCGGTGTTGAAGGCGCCCTGGACGGTGCCGCTGCTGGCGGGCCAGGCGTATTCGACGATGGTGCGTTACCTGAGCGGGTGCGGCTATTCGCAGTGCCAGATCCGCAACCTCATCGCGGATCCGCCGCCGTTCGCTGTCCAGGGTCCGCTCTTGGAGGGCCTGGACCGTGACGAGCGCGAGGTCGTTATGGAGCTCCTTGCGGGCGTCGAGCGGGTGCTCGGCCAGCGTCCGCGTCTTATCATCCCGGAGGGGACGCAGCTGGTCACGCAGGGGCAGCCGGTGGGAGCCGTGTACCTGGTGCTTGACGGGCAAGTGTCCCTGCACAGGGATTCCCCGCAGGGCGAGGTGCTCGCGCACTTGGCGACGTCTGGCCCGCTCATTGGCCTGGTGTCGCTGGCCCGCGCGGAGGATGCGTTCTTCACGGGCGAGACGGCGACCGAGGCGACGGTCGTGCGCCTGACGACTGAGCAGCTCCAGATCGTCATCTCCGAGGACCCGTCGATCGGTGGAACCTTGACGGCTCTGGCGATTCGTTCGCTGACGCGCCGCCTCATGCGTGCCGAGGACCTTCACCTGCAAAACGCGATGCTCGCCGAGGACCTTGAGGCCCAGAAGGAGGCCCTGGCGGCCACCCTCGAGGACCTGCGCGCGACTCGCGCCGAGCTGGTCGAACGTGCGCGCTTCGCGATGCTCGGTGAGCTGAGCGCCGGTATCGCCCACGAGCTCAACAACCCGGTGACCGCCCTCGTGCGCGCCGCCAAACACCTGCACGAGGACGTCGATGCGGCCCTCGCGGCCCCAGCCACGGCCTCGTCGAGGGAGGCCATGTCCCGGGCGCTGACCGCGCCCCCGCGCTCCACGTCGGTCGAGCGCGCCCTCATGAAGGAGCTCCTGCCCGTCGTCGGTGACCGCACGCTCGCGCGTCGGCTCGTGCGCGCGGGGATCCAGGGGGCGGACGGTGCGCGCGCGCTCGCCAAGATCCCGGGAGGCATCGACGCGTACGAGGCCGGGGCGCGCCTGGGCGGGTCCCTGCGCTCGGTGCTCGCCGCGGGTGACCGTGTCATCGAACTCACCCAGTCCCTCAAGGGATATGCGCGCCCGGACGCCGAGGATCTCAAGCCTGTGGACGTGCGCGAGGGCATTGACGACGTGCTGCGGCTGACCGCCCACAGGGTACGGGGTATCCGCATCGACTGCGACTACGAGGACGTGCCGCTCGTGCGCGCGCATCCCGCGAAGCTGCAACAGGTGTGGACGAACCTCATCGTCAACGCGGCCGAAGCCATCGAAGACGAGAACGCCGACTTGATCGCGGCGGCGGAGGCGTCGGGCGGCGTGCCCGAGCTGCCGGCACGCGGCGAGGCCGAGGCGTTGATCCGCATCACCGTGCGGCCGACGCCCGAGGGAGTTGCCATCACCGTGTGCGATAACGGTCCGGGTATCGACCCGGGAATTGTTGACAAGATTATGGAGCCGCACTTCACCACTAAGGCGGGGCGCATCCGATTCGGGCTGGGTATGGGCATGTCCATCGTCCGAAGCATCATCGCCGATCACGGGGGGAACACTCGTGATCTGCTCTCACCCGGGGTCCACCACTATGAGGATCTCGTTGCCCACTCAACCACAAGAGGAGGAATCATGACCCTGACAATCCTGTCCCTCGAGGACGAGGCCGACGTGCGAGATGCGCTCGAGCGTGATCTTGAAGAGTTTTGGGACAAGATCCGGCTTGAGGTCGCCGAAGACGTCGACGACGCGTGGGCCGTGATTGATGAGATCGTCGAGGATGGGGACGAGCTGGCCCTGGTTCTCTCGGACCATCGCCTGCCCGGTAAGTCGGGTGTGGATTTCCTCGTGGAACTCATGCAGGATGATCGTTTCACCGCGACCCGAACGGTGCTGGTCACCGGTCAGGCCGACCAGTCCGATACGATCCGCGCGGTTAACCATGCGGGCCTGGATTACTACATCGGTAAACCGTGGGACCCCGAGGAGCTGCGCAACACTGTGCGCGACCAGCTGACGGAGTATGTCCTCGAGGCTGACATTGATCCCTTGCCGTACGTGACCGTGCTCGATGGTGTGCGTGTCATGGAGGCAATTCGCTGAGTGCGAGTGCGGGGCTGCCGCCCGACCGTCGTTGGTCGGGCGGCGGCCCCGCACTATGCGTCTGTGAGAGAGGCGAGGCCGTGGCCGCGTTGCGCTGATGGGAGTGTTCGCTGGTTTCCTGGTGCTTGAACTCGGCGGATGAGGCAGAACCCCAGTCCCCGCTAGGGGGACTGGGGTTCCTATCAAGCGTTGCCTCTCAGAGCAACCCTTTTCCTGATCGGGGTTTAATCAGGAGAAGAGGCCAAGAATGGTACCAACAAAGGTGAGGAACGCGTTGATAACTGCGGTGATCTGCTCAAACATTGCTGCTTCTTTCTTCTGGTCAGCTCCCAGTCCACCTGGAGGGCTTGGTTCGTCGAAATTTCGTCTCCGGAGGCCTTAAATATATCTAAAGGTGATCGCGTGGTCAAGTTTTACACCCGTTATCTTTTCGTGATTTTTAGCTGAGGGATTCGAGTTATTTCTTTCATTTCGTATGAGTGCTGTTTTGTTATATTTATTTGTAATGTGTGCATTCGCGCTTTATTTTCTGGGTAAGTGTAGATTGCGTTTTGCAGTTCCGGCAAGTGGTTGCAAAACCGAGCTAGAAGAGATGATCGTCACTATATTCCTGACCAAGAGGTCAGTTAAGCGTGATGTGCCTGGAATCTGCGTCGGTGTCCGCGCCAGGCATGCGATCCGCTGAGGCTAGGTGAAGGGCCGCCACTCGACCGTGGATGGTCGAGCGGCGGCCCTTCGTTATCGTGTTGCCAGTGGCCGGGGGGATAGTGCGAGGCTGGCACTTTGCCGGCCGTCTCGCCCTATCGTCCCTTACCGGTGCAGGAGCAGCGCAGTGTTGATGGTGCGGCGAGGCAGGCGTGTCGCGTGGCGCATGATGTGGGCGGCTTGCGCGCGATCTCCGTGTGCTTCGCGCAGCGCGGCACCAGCGAGCTGGTGGAGCTCCTCGTACCTGTGTGTCATCGCGTATGACGGCTTGCGTCGGCTGGTGAAGAAGCGGGCCGTCGCCCACAGGAGAACACCGACGAGGTAGGCAGCGAGGCCCACGCCGACGACGCTGAGAACTGCGGTGGTGCTCATCGCTCGTTCTCCGATTCGGTTGTCGCCCCGTGTGCAGCGGTCGTGCGCGTCGCGGATGCTTGCCTCGTGGCGGAATCGGGTGCCGAGGCCTCGGTCGGCTGGAACTGCGTGGTGCTCGGCCGGGATGACATCGGGTAGGAGGGTGTCGTGCCGACCTGTGGTGCGGCCGAACCTGGATGCGCCATCGGGTAGGGGCTGGAGGTGAGTGGGGCGGCGGGTTCACTGCACACGAGGATCTGGGCGACGTCGATGGGCAGTCCCGCGGCCGAGGAGACGTATCGGATCGTCGGCACGATCCCGATCATGGGGATGAGCCGGTGAATGTGCTCCATGAGCAGGGGTTCGTCCTGCCGGATGCGCTCAAGGTCGAATCCGTAGAGCTGTACCAGGCGCTCGCGCTCCATCTGGAGGTTCTTTTCGCGCACGCCCGTGACGACCACGTAGAACATGGGCGCGAGCATCAGGAAAAAGAAGATGACGAAGAATACGACAAGGGTGAAGGGCAGTGCGTCGTTATGCATGATCGATGTAGAGGGAGAGGAGGGTATTGATGGTGGCAGCGGGGAGCAGGGTCTTGCGGCGCAGCTTGCGGGCGGCTTTCGTGCGGTCGCCGTCCGTGTCGGCCAGGACTTGGCGCACGAGGGGGTCGAGCTGCGAATAGCGCGTGTCGAGAGACCTCCGCTTGAATTGGGTGCCAAGTGCCTTTCCGAGTGGCGACACAAGCACGATAAATATCATCATCATGATCATGAAGATGAAGAACAGTGTCGAGCCGGCTTCGTATGTCACGGGCGCGCCTCCTTCCAGATCATCCGCTCAGTGCGGTCCAGGTGTCACGCGTGGCGAACCCGTCTCATACCGTGCGGTAGATGTATGCGCTACCACCATCCTATGGGCAACCGGGGCGCGGGTCTAGTTTCGGAGGAAGATACGAGAAACGGGAAAAATCGGCCCAGAACCTCCCGGTGGAACCTGCGATAACGCTGTCATAGCGGATGACACAGGGGCCGGAGCAGGCCTCGACGATGGTGAGCGCAGCGGCCCAGGCTGTCAGCCCCTGGCACGCGGGTTGCCCGGGTCATTACACATGGTGATGCCCTCGAAACCAGCGGCACCCAGCACCTGGAAGATGTCGTCGAGGAGGACCATCGGCTCGGCCGTGCCCGCCGCGAACTCTGGGTGGCGGATCTCGATAGCGGCCATGCCGCGAGGGTCTGAAACGGGTTCGGTGTCGAACTTTTCCGACAGTAGCTGGTTCGCTTCCTCCAGGTCGGCAGGAGAACCGAACGCCCAGGTCACGGCCTTGTTGCCCGCGCCCGTGGGGGTGCGATGAATGTACATGCGGGTCATGAGGATGCGGCGACCGTGGCGCGGGAACACGTCACCCACGCGCATAAACAGGGCGATATCAGCCAGCTCCCCGCCCAGCGACGAATCCACGAGCGCGTACCCGTAGGCGCCGATACCGCGCAGGGTCAAGGCGTCCGCGAGAAGCCCGATGACCTCATCCCCGAAGGGTTCGGGCTGGAAGTACACGCCCTCGCCGACCTTCGGCGCATTCGGGCCGAGCAGTGTGATCTCGAAGCCGGCGTCCGCCAGCGCATCCCGAACGAGCGCCACGTTGTGCTCCGGGAAGGGATGCAGCGCGGCCGCGTTCGCGGCGATGCGCTCGATGAACACGTAGGTGGAAAAACCAAGCTCAGCCATACATACATTGTAAGCGCGTGTCAAGCTCCGCATGCGACGAGGCCGTGGCACCCCGGGCGGTCAGGTGACCACGAGGGGAGACCACGGCCTCGTCAATGAAAACGGGTCAGCGCAGGCAGAGCCCCTGCTCGTGGAGGACCTCCATGATGGGGGAGACGTGCGCGCCGCCCACGCCGATGTTGGTGGCGACCAGGTGCGAGAAGGACTCGAGGCGCGAACCCGAGCGCAGGTCGTAGTACTCGGTGACCTCGCGGTCGTAGTCGGCCAGCGTCTCGGAATAGGATTCGATGCGCGGGTACGTGTTCTTCGCGGACATGACGGACAGGGGCATGCGCGGCTTCTGGCCGGGCTCCTGGTCCGGGCGGCCGACGAGCAGGCCGACGATCGGGAAGGTCAGCTCCGGCAGCTCCAGCGCCTTCACGACGGGGCGCGGATCGGCGAGGATCGAGCCGAGATAGACGGTGCCCAAGCCCATCGACTCGGCGGCCACGACCACGTTCTGCGCGGCCAGGAGCGCATCCTCAAGGGCCGTGAGGAACAGGTTGATCGACCCCAGGGCCTCCGAGGAAATTCCCTGCTCGGCGCGGATACGGCTGTTGCGGTACAGATCGGCGACGAAGATGAACAGATCGCCCTTCGTGCCACCCACGTAGGGCTGGCCGGACGCGGTGCCGATCGTTTCGCGCACTTTCGGGTCCGTGATGTGCAGGACCGTGCAGGACTGCAGGAACGAGGAGGTGGCGGTGTGGCGGGCCACGTCCATCAGCGTGGTAACCTCGGCCTCGGTGAGAGGCTGATCCTTGTAGGCGCGGATCGTGCGGTGGGCGAGCTGGCTCGCAATCGTCTCGTTTGTCATGCGTTCATTCTACGATTGGGTGCGTGAAACAAATAGATCCCTTCGGACCTTTTGCGCTGGCAGCAAACGTCACGCCCGTCGCCGTGCCCTCCCCGGCCGGCGAACTGAGCGGCCTGCTGACCGGCCCGAGCGCACCCGCCCTCGTCGACGGCACCCCCGAGATTTCCGCCGCCCCGGCCCCGGACGCAGCGGGGGAGAACCGCGCGCTCCTCGTTCCCGGCTACACGGGATCCAAGGAGGACTACGCGCCCGTCCTGCCCTTCCTGGGGGAGGCGGGCTGGGACGTCCTCGCCTACTCGCAACGAGGCCAGGGCGGGTCCGCCGCGCCCGCCGGCCTGGGTGCGTACGGGATGAGCGACTTTGTCGGTGACCTCATCGCCGTCGCCGAGGCCTGGGCTGGGACATCGGGTCGCGTGCACCTCGTGGGCCATTCCTTCGGCGGCATCGTCGCGCGCGCGGCAGTCGTCGCCCGGCCTGACCTCTTCGCATCCGTCACCCTGTTCTGCTCGGGTCGCGCCGTCTACGACTGGATGAACACACTACCGATCCTCGAACCCCTGCCCACGGGTCCCGGCGCGCGTGAGCAGGTGCTGCGCGCCTACTTCCCCGACATGAACTTTGACGAACCCGGCGTCGGATGGGCCGAATTCCAACGTGTTCGCGCACTGGACACGGCCTCGGAAAACCTGGTGGGCATCGCCCGCATCCTCTCCCAGCTGCGCCCCGACACCCCCGCGCTGGCAGCCACGGGCGTGCCCGTGCACGTGCTGTACGGGGATCAGGATGAGGTGTGGCCGCCCGCCTGGTACGCGGAGGAGGCCTCGGATTTGGGTGCGCGAGAGAGTGTCATCCGCGGTGGCGCGCACAGTGCACAGCTGCAGTTCCCGCAGCAGTGGGCGGATCTCGCGCGAGCATTCTGGGTGGACGTGGAGTCGGGGGCGCTGGTCTGGTCCCTGTGATGCGTGTGTACGTTGTCCCAAAAGCTGGCATCGTGACGCATCGTTGTAAGGTCCGCTGCCTATGATGGAGATATGAACAAGCGTTCCATCCTCACCGCAGTGCTCGCACTCGGCCTGGGCGTCACCGCCCTGACCGGCTGCTCCGACAACACCGGCGCCAACTACGTGACGCCCAGCAACGTCGAGACCATCCAGAACACCATCGCCGAAATCGGCGACCAGGGCGTCAAGGTCCCCGAGAAGCGCGACCTCAAGGTCACGCTGCCCGAGTCTGACAAGGCAGCCGACTACAAGGTTGAGGTCTCTGACCCCGAGACCCTCTCCGTTGGCAAGCCCGAGAAGAACGTCATCACCCTGCATCCCCTCAAGGTGACCGGTGAGGACGCGGACCCCGTCACCGTCACCGTTACCGACAAGGACGGTATCACCACCGACTTCAAGGTGACCGTGACCGAGGGCGCCAACTGATCTGGCACTATTGACACTGACCCTGTGAGGGCCCGGGATCGCCGCGATCCCGGGCCCTCACGTATTGACGCCCAATCGGAGTGCCTCACAGAGCATCGATAAACTCCCGCAGGGCACGTAGCGGCAACACCAAGTGGTTCTCCGCTCCGGGGCAGGAAACAAAGTTTGAGGACTGGCTGAGGTAGAACTCGCGCGCTCGGTCGTGAGCGCAATAGACGAGGAGCGCAGCGAATCCGACGTCGTTGCTCAGTCGATAGGTCCGCAGGAGGGCATCTGTGAGCAGGGCTGCGCCGATGCCTCGTCCCTGCGCGCGCTGATCGACGGCGAGGCGCGCAAGGAGGAGAACGGGGCACGGATCCGGACGTCGTCGCGGCTTGAGAGACTCTGGGAGTCTGATGCGCTCCACGGCTCCCGCGGCAAGGGCGTAAAACCCTAGCGTTTCCGGCCCCTGCGTAGCGACGAAGACGCGCGCGTTACCGGTCGCGTGGTGCTGCCATGCGAATCGGTGGAACCAGTCGTCGATCTCGGGGATCCCCGATTGGAAGCGTGATCGGTCATCCCTCCGCTCAAGGGGGCGAGGCTCCTGCAGGACTGTTGTGTACATCAGTGGTCGGAAGCGTTTGGTGCACTCAGGTTGATGTGAGTGCCGAAGGGCGAGGGGCGATCAAAGAGTTTGCGCAGCTTGGGGTCGTCCGTCGGTGAGGCCTCAAAGGATTTCTTCGAAGCGGGCGTGGTCCTCTTCGTTCAGTATGAAGAAGCGCTGGTCGGCGAGACGCCGCTGTGCCTCCAATGTGGCGGCGGAGAGAACGAAATCGCTGATGCTGCGGGCGTCCTGTTCGGCCGCCCGACGGATGAGCGCGTCCTGTTCTTCGGTAAGACGCAGATCCAGGCGTCGTGTCTTTGTGCTGCTCATCGACTGTCTCCTCTCATCTGTACGGAATATATCCGTACAGATGAGACTCTAGCATGTTGGGACGAGGCCGTGGCCACCTTCCGGTTCCGCGCGCGGGTACGAGAAAAGGGGGCACCCGGCTGTGAGCCGGTCGCCCCCCCTTCCGTGTTGCTCAGGAGTTAGCGCAGGATTCGCGCCAAGAAATCCCGGGTGGCCTGCTCGCGCGGGTCGTCGATCACCTGCTCCGGCGGGCCCTGCTCAACGATCTGGCCGCCGCGGAGGAACACGACGCGGTCGGCTGCCTGGCGAGCAAAACTGATCTCGTGCGTCGCCATGAGAATGGTCGATCCCTGAGCCTTGATTTCGCGCACGAGGTCCAAGACCTCGCCGACGAGCACCGGGTCCAGCGCAGCCGTGATCTCGTCCAGCAGAAGCAGCTCCGGGTTCGTGGCGAGCGCACGGGCAATCGCGACGCGCTGCTGCTGGCCGCCCGACAGGCGATCCGGATACTCCTTCGCCTTATCCTTCAGCCCGATGCGATCCAGCAGCTCCAGGCCGCGCTCGCGCGCGTGGCCCTTCTCCCAGCCGTGCACCTTGCGGGCCGCCAACGTCACGTTATCCAGCACCGACATGTGCGGGAACAGGTTGTAGTGCTGGAACACCACGCCGATACGCGCACGGATCTTATCCGCGTTCGCGCGCGGATCCGTGATGTCCTCGCCGCCCAAAAAGATCTGCCCGTCATCCACCCGCTCCAGCAGGTTGGCACAGCGCAGCAGCGTCGACTTTCCCGAGCCCGACGCGCCCAAAAGGACCACGACCTCGTGCGAGGCGACGTCCAGGTCCAGGCCGCGCAGCACGACGTTGTCGCCGAAGCGTTTGACGACGCCCACGGCACGCAGGACCGGGGTGGCCGACCGAGCGGTGCGCGTCGATGCCTCGTTCATTTCGGTGACCGACATCAGACGGTACCTCCCATCTGCTCGCGCTTACGCAGCCGGGCCGTGTACCAGTCCGACAAGCGAATGAAGGGGAACGACAAAACGATGAACAGCAGGCCGGCAACCACGTACGACGTCATGTTGTAGGTCTTGGCCTGAACCATCTGCGCCGAGCGGATCGCGTCCACCGCGCCTAAGACCGAGATCAGGCCCACGTCCTTCTGCATCGAAATGAAGTCGTTCATCAGCGCGGGCGTCACCTTGCGGATCGCCTGCGGCACGATGATCATGCGCAGCGTCTGCCCGTGAGTCAGGCCCAGCGAACGGGCCGCGTAACGCTGGGACGGATGCACCGAGTCGAGGCCGGCGCGCAGCACCTCGGCCACATACGAGGAATACGTCAGCACCAGCGCAACAGTGCCCAAAACAGCGGTCGGGATACGCGTCGTCGGATTGAGAGCGGGGATACCGAAGCCGATCAGGTAGAGGACCACCAGGAAAGGGACGCCTCGGAAAATATCCGTGTACGCCGCCGCCAGGAAACGGATCGGGAAGAACACGGGCCCGCCCAGCGTACGCGCGGCCGCCAGCAGCGTCGCAAACACGGCGACGCCGAGGACCGCGACCAGCAGAATCCGAATGTTGAGCCACAGGCCGGACAAGACCTGCGGGAAAGCCTGAACGAAATACTTGCCGTTGAAGAAGGTGTTGCGGGTGGCCTCCCACCCGTCGGAGTTGACGACCACGGCGATGAGGATGCCCGCCACCACGATCGTGGAGGCTAGGGAGATGAGGACCGACCGGGTCGTCTGCTTGCGTCGATAAGCGCGCCGACCACGCTCCACCGCTGAAACGGGAGGCGTGGCCAGCGCGTCACTCGAGTAGTCACTCATGAGCCCGGGGCCTCACTTGAGGATCGGCACGTTCTGTGCCTCGTTCAGCCACTTCTCCTGCAGCTCGTCGAGCTTGCCGGACTCAGCCAGGCGATCAACAGCTGCGGAGACCGTGGGGGTCAGCTTCGAACCCTTGGGCAGGACGATGCCGTAGTTCTCGCCGTCCTGGGCGTCCGCGAACTGGCCGACGACCACACCGTTGTCAACCTGCGTGGCGATCATGTTGAACGCGGTGGGCAGGTCAACGACGATCGCGTCCACGCGGCCCGTCTGCAGGGCTAGAACCGTGTCGTCGGAGGAGTTGAACATCTGCAGCTTCTGGGACAGCCCGGGTTCCAGGGTGTCGGACGCGAACTGCTGCGACGTCGTGCCCGCCTGGACGCCGATCAGGACGTCCTTCAGGTCCGCGATAGACTTCGCATCGGCGGCGGGGGTGCCGGCCTTGGCGATGATGGCCTCGGAGGTCGTGTAATACGGGGACGTGAAGTCGACGGCGTTACGACGCTCGTCGGTGATGGAGAACTGCTGAATGTTCAGATCCCAGTCCTTCGCGCCGGGCGTGATCGACGATTCGAAGGTGGCGCGCACCCACTGGACGTTGTCCGCGCTGTAGCCGAGTTCCTCGGCCAGGGCGTAGATGACGGCCGACTCGTAGCCTTCGCCCGAGGCCGGGTCGTTGTTCAGGATCCACGGCGAGTAGGCGGGATCGGAGGTGGCGACGGTGAGCTTGCCTTCCGTCACGGTCGGTAGGGCACCGGGGCCGTAGGTCTGCTCGGCGTCGGCGGAAGATGAGGAGTTCGTGCCGCCCGAGCAGGCGGCCAGGCCGAGGGCCGCGACGGCGGCGACGGCAGCGAGGGAACGGACAGAGCGGCGCATGGGGTCTCCCAGTGACGTGGGGGATCCCGCCGTGATCGGCGGGTCTGACCTGTTGAGAGTATCGACGCTCCAACGGGCGCGCTGGCGTCGTTTCAAAGCACGAAACAATGGAACAAGGTAGGGGAGAGAAAACGTTGCAAGTGCGGGGAAAACAAGTGATAGGGAATGGGACACAGTGACGCGCAGATACGGAAAGGGACCGGGCCACGTGGGTCCGGTCCCTTTCCGTCAGGTCACTTCTGGAACTTGTCCTTCAGACCGGAGGCAACCTCGGTCGCCTTGTCCTTGGCGACCTCAACGATCTTCTCGACGTTCTCTTCGCCGATCGTTTCCTTGGCCTTCTCGAAGCCCTCTTCAGCCTGCTTCTTCAGATCTTCCAGACCCATGTGTCCTCCTTAGAAAAAACCGCTCGAATGTTCCGGGCGGATGCGATCATCCTAGGGGTGTGTGCACGTGAGTGCGCTGTGAATGGATGGGGCGCGAAACCTATGGCGTCAATCAGCGGGGACACGTCGGTCATGCAACACTCCAAACGAAGAGAAAGACCGGCTGAACGGTAAGGAAACGACAGGGTCAGCGCGAGGCCGAGTAGCGCACGCGCCCGGACACGACGGTCTCGACGACGCGCCCGGCGCCGTGGCAGGCAACGGTGTCGATGGTGTCCACGATCGAGGTGACGGGCACGTCGACGACGCACATGTCGGCGACCGCGCCCGACTGGAGCTGACCCAGGCGGTCGGGACCCGTCGCCAGGCCCATCGCGGTGGCACCGCCCAGGGTCGCTGCCTGCAGGAGGCGGCGCGCCAGATCCTGATCCTCATACCCCTGAACTCGCGCCAGATCGAAGAGGAGAGCGACGTCCTCAAGCAGGTCGAGGGAGGGGGAGGAAGACAGGGAGTCCGTGCCCACCGCGATCATGTTTCCCTCGGTGAGGTAGGCGGCGACTGGCGGTGCATCCAGGCCGATCACCTGATTCGAGCGCGGGCACAGTGCCACGGCCGTCTGCCGGGCGCGCAGCCGTCTGCGGTCGTCGGCGCGCATGTACACGCCGTGTGCGACGTGGCAGTCGGGTCCGAGGACGCCCAACTGATCGACAAACTGCGTCGAGGAGAAGCCGCCGCCGCGTGAACGCATCGCCGTGAACGACGAGGAGTGCTCACTCTTCCACAGGTCGGCCAGGGCGGTCGTGCGCGTCTCAGACCATTCGGCCTCGGAGTGGGACTCGCCCAGGTGAATGTGGATGCGCATGCCGCGACGCCTCGCCATGTCGGGCAGGTCCAGCAGAGGCTCGGCGTCGAGGGAGTAGGGGGCGTGCGGGGAAATACCCACGCCCGGAGGGGTCGGCATTGCGTCCAGAGAAGCGGAGACCTCGCGCTCGCCGCGAGCCTTCCACTCCTCGTTCGACCAGCCCATGACCTCCCAGTAGGCGACGCCGTGCAGCCCAGCGTCGTGCAGCGCAGAGGCCGCAGCGGCGTCCGTCACCACGTCGGCGGCGGCGGTCGTGCCGCTTTCCAGGAGCAGCCGGGCGCCGGCGACCGCGTCGCCTCCCCAGTCCAGGCCGCCCGCGTCGTAGACCTCGTCGAAGGCGCGCGCCCAGTCGTCAAAACCTCGGTACTGCCCCGCGCCCACGGACGCCATGCCCGTGTACTGCAGGTGCGTGTGCGCATTAACGAGGCCGGGGAGCAGCACGCCGTCGAAGTAGCGTTCGGTAAAGGCAAGGCCGCGCTGCGTGAGCGTGTCGATAACCCAGCCGCGCGCCCCCACGTGCTCGATGCGCCCGTCGCGCACGGCAACAGCGCCGTCGAGGATCGAGGGGGCGGTGATTGGGATGACCATGCCGGCGGACCAGACGACCACGTCGCTCATGGGGGACCTTTCGGTGGGGGACGCTGACTAACAGTGTAGGAGTGGGGCGGGCGCGCCCGCCCGCAGGTGGGCGTGAGCTGCGACTATGACAGGGACAGCGCACGCAGCGCAGCCGCCGCGACCGCGTCGTCGGCCTCGTGCGGCAGGTCGTGCACGCCGGGGGTCAGCTCGCTGCCACGGGTGAGGAGCTCGCGCAGGGACGCCAGCTGCACGCCGAAGCTCATGTCCATGATCTCGATGGGGTTTCCCTCACCCGCCGTGTAGTTGATGCCGTCCCCGCGCTCGAGGACGCGCAGCGTCTTACCGGAAGGGCTGGTGAGGGTCTGCACGTGGGGATCACCCGACTCGGCCATGACCCAGGAGGCGGCCACGGCCTCGTCGATGGACACCTCCCCATCGACGCCGCCGGCGACCGTGACGATTGCGCTGTCCGGAGCGGCCTCCAGCGCGCTCAGCGGGATTGTCGCCCGCTCGCCCGTCGCGGAAATCAGCATGCCCGCGCTCGGGACGGCATCCTCCAGCGAGGCAACCGTGAACCCATCCATCGATGCTTGCAAGGCGCGCACGGGATCCAGCTCCACAACAGTGACGCGGGCACCGAGCGCCGCGCCGAAACGCGCGCAGCCGCGGCCCACGTCGCCGTAGCCGATGACGACGACGCGCATCCCCGCCACCGGCGCGCCAACGCCGCGCGGGTCGATCAGATCCAGGATCGTCGTCCAGCACGACTGACCCGTCCCGTAGGCGTTGTCAAACAGGGTCTTTGACCGCGCATCGTTCGAGGCCAGAACCGGAATGCGCAGGTCGAAAGAACGCAGGGGGCGCAGCCCCGAAGTGGTCTCCTCCGCCGCGCCGACCAGCGCGTCCAGAACGCCCGGGCAGCGTTCCGTATCGTGCGCCAGGCGGATCAGGTGAGAGCCGTCGTCCAGCAGGAATTCGCTGCGCTGAGCCAGGAAATCGCGCGCGAGCTGCCACTCTCGCTCGCGGGATGCGCTCGAGTCCGCGAACACGGGGATGCCAGCGTCGCGCAGCCTGGCCGCGACGTCCTCGCGGGTTTCCGACGCCCAGCCGAAGACGCTCACGCCCGCCCCGGCCTCGGCGAGCATGAGGGCCAGGGCCGCCGTCTTCGGCTCCAGGACGAGGGACAGCCCCAGGCTCCGGCCCGCAACCAGGGGAGCCAGGGCGCGTGCCGCCGCCTCGGTGACGGGCATGTGGGTGCGCGCCCACTCGATGCGCCCCTCGTCGCCGGGGCCCGTGATGGTGCGCCCGTCGGGGGCGACGACCGCGCGGAAGGTGCCTCCGGGAGCCAGGACCGTGATCGCCCCGGGCCTGGGGGCCGCGTCCTCCTCGAGCGCGAAGGTGACCGGGGACGAGGCCGGGGTGCCCTCGGCGTCCGACAGCGGGCGCACGTGCGCGCCGAACGCGCGCAGCAGGGCGGCCAGCGTCGGGTCGTCCGTCGCGAAGGAACGCCCCGCGATGTGCATGTTCGTGGCCCGCGCGTAGGCGCGTAGCAGCAGCTGAGCGGCGAGGGGATCCAGGGCGGGGTTCATGCGTCAAACGTAGCAACTGCGGTACCTGCGCGTCCCCGCGAGTATGCGCGAGGACCCCTCGAGGGTATACAAAAGGGACCGGGCCCTGCGGCCCAGCCCCTTTCGTCAGATCACTTGCCGAGCTTGTCCTTGGCCTTGTCGGCAACCTCTTCAGCCTTGTCCTTAGCTTCCTCAGCCTTGTCCTTGGCAGCGTGGGCGGCTTCCTTGGCCTTGTCCTTGGCCTCGCCAGCCAGTTCGGTGAGCTTGTCCTTGGCTTCCTCGGCCTTCTCCTTGGTCGCGTCGACGACCTTCTCGATGTTCTCTTCAGTCTGCTTCTTCAGATCTTCCAGACCCATGGTGCTCTCCTTGGAGTAATGCCGTTCTGACAGTCAGAATGGACAAAACCGATCCTATCGGTCATATGCCCAAGTGGCGTGAGGTGTGGGAACAAAATTCCACATGCCGATAAGTGATTGACATAGTGCCGTGGGGAGGGGAGATTTCCGCCATCTCCGTTGAGGTGTCGGGGGACTCTCAGGGGGCAACCAGGGCAGCCCCTCATGGAAGTGAGATGTGCCTCGGGAATAACGTGGAGGCATGACTGAGAACAACGCGGGCCTGGTGACCCGAGCACTAACGAAGACATACATGCGTGGGAACACGCCCGTCCACGCGCTGGCGGGTGTCGATCTGACGCTCCCGCAGGGCACACAGGTCGCGATCATGGGTCCTTCCGGCTCCGGTAAGACGACCCTCCTGCATTGCCTGGCGGGCGTGCTGCGCCCCAGCTCCGGGTCGATCACCCTGGATGGCGAAGAGATGACGACCATGTCGGAACGCGCCTTGTCTACCCTGCGTCTGCGCCGCTTCGGCTTCGTGTTCCAGGACGGCCAGCTCCTGCCTGAGCTGCCCACGCAAGAGAACATCGCGATGCCCCTCATGCTGGCGGGCACACCCAAATCGGAGGCTATCGCTCGGGCTCGCGAGATCCTCGCGAACCTCGGCCTCGACGGTGCCGGCCCCTATCGCCCCGGCCAGCTCTCGGGCGGCCAGGCCCAGCGTGTCGCCATCGGTCGTGCGCTCGCCACCAACCCCTCGGTGATTTTCGCCGACGAACCCACGGGAGCCCTCGACCAGGCGACCGGCGGCGAGGTCATGTCCCTCCTGACCAGCGCCTGCACCTCCACGGGCGCATCCCTCGTCCTCGTCACCCACGACCCGGCAGTCGCCGCGCGCCTGCCGCACACGATCCACGTGCGTGATGGCCGCGTTTTCCTCGAGGGACGAGGCAGTGGCACGCCCAGCCCGGCCCCGGCCTCGTCGGGAACGACCCCGGGTGCCTCCACGGTGGCCGGCGTGGCGGGCCAGGGGGTGGCCCGATGAGCGCGGTGCGCACAGCCGCCGGGGCGCTCCTGCGGTCGCGCGACCGGGCGACGAGTGCCCTGACAGTCGCGGCCTTCGCCCTGCCGCACGCGTTCCTGCTCGCGGTGACGGGCGGTGTCATGGCTTTTGGGGCGCGGGCGGCCGAGGCTGCGGCCTCCGGCACGGGCGACGATCCTTCGACCCTGGATGGGATGGGACCCTTCTACGTGATACTCGCGTACTTCGCGGCGACCCTGCTCATCGTCCCCATCATTTCGATGGGGGCTGCGGCCGCGCGCCTGGGCATGAGCAGGCGCGAGCGCGACCTGGCGGTCCTGAGGCTCATGGGCCTGGCACCTGGGGCGACGAAGCTCGCCTGTATCCTCGAGACCTGCGTGTTCGCGGTCGTCGGCGTTGTCGTCGGCTCGATCCTCTACGCGGTCACGCTGCCCGCGTGGGGTGCCCTGTCCTTCCAGGGCCGCCCGATGGGGGTAGGCGAGATGTGGGTGGGAGTCATCGCCCTCCTCGCCGAGGGCCTCGCCATGATCCTCCTGGCCTCCCTGTCCTCATGGCTGGCCATGCGTAAGGTCGCCATCACGCCCTTGGGCGTCGCGCGGCGCGACCGTGCCGACCGGGTCAGCGCGGTTGGGCCGATCATTGGCCTGGTCCTCCTCCTCGTGTGGCTGACCGTCGGTGCCCTCGCGATGAACCTCGGCACCGCCATCGGCATGGCCGTGTTCATGGGCTTCATGGGCGCGATCTTCCTCATCATCAACCTGGTGGGCGTGTGGTCGATCAGCCTCATGGGCCGACTCATGGCCTCCATGGCGCGCACCCCCCAGATGATGGTGGCGGGGCGTCGCATGGCCGACGATCCGCGCGCCGTGTGGCGCTCCTTCGGGGCGGTTGCCCTCGTTGGGTTCCTCGTCGGCATCATGTATCCGGCCACAAGCGCGATTTCGATGAGCGGGGATGGCATGGACGAGGTCGGGCGCATCGTCATCGGCGACATCAACAGGGGCATGATGCTCACCTTCGCGATCACCCTCGCCCTGGGTGCCGTGTCGACCGCAGTCAACCAGTCGATCCGCGTCCTCGACTCCGCCGACCAGGTGCGGGCACTGTCCTACATGGGCTCCCCGAACGGCTTCATGGACCGCAGCCGCCGCCTCGAGGTCGCGATCCCCGCGTTCGTCATGATCGTCGGCTCGATGTTGCTCGGCATGGTGTTCCTGTCGCCGTTGCTCGCGGCTGACGGAGCCAAGGGGGTCCTCGTAGCCCTCGCCTCGGCGATTGTGGGCGTCCTGCTCATCGTCGCTGCCTCCGAGGCGACCGTGCCCCTGCGCCGCCGCATCCTCGCCAGCGTGCGCGAGGGACGCGAGTAGCGCGCTGCGTCCTTGTGTCGAATAACCGGCCACGGCCTCGTCCCCCTATCGACGAGGCCGTGGCCGCCCGAGCGACGATCCGCACAATTGCAGTGTCAAACCCCGACGGCGAGCGTTTGGTCGGGCATACCATGGAGCTGTATCGGAACGTACGACCTCAACGCAGGGCGTGCGCTTATTCTGTTGTGTTTCCCCTTCGTCGGTGAAGGGCGCGGACACGAGCGCGGCATGTGAGTGGCCAGCGTTCCGGTTGATGCAGAGATCACTCCAATGCGAACGAAGAGGTTCGACGATGACCAACAACGCTATCGGCTCGATGCCCGGCACGATACCCGAACAGATGACGGCGACGGGAATGAAGCAGCCGCCTTCCTTCACGCTTGTGTGGTCGAGCGCGGGCCCGGGTTGCGCTCCCGTGCCTGCCCATCACGTTCGGAGAAAGCCGCGAATCCCCAAGATCTGGCTCATCTTTGCGCTCATCACAACCCTGGTCATCGTGAGCCCGACCATCCTGAAATTCTTGCTCGACTTGCAGCCAGGGGATCACACTGACAACGGTGACGGAACATACTGGCTATACGGGCTGTACTTGGTCTTCGTTCTATTTACGGCCCCACCGCTGGTGGCTCTGACGTTGTGTGTCGCGATCACTGAGGGCGTCATGTGGATAGTAGACGAATGGCGGATACACGGTATAACCGTCCGCCTATGGCTTCTGCCCTTGCTCGTCGTCGCTACGTTGATGGGTGGGGTCATGTACTGGTTGCATAGTCTGAATCTTCTCTTCATATGACGGAGACAGAATCGGTGTACGGGAGGGGTAGTGTCCTCGCGACAACGAAGCGAAGTCCGCGCTCAGCAGCGTGAGGTTACCCCGGCCTCGTCGCAGGTCGTGAGCACCCGGTCCTGCGGTCGGGCACAATGGAGACATGACGATCCCCACCGACCCCGCGCGCTACGTGGGCGCTGACCTGCGCCTGGCCGCCATCGACATGGACGGCACCCTCCTCGATGACGACAAGAACTTCCCGCCCGGCATGGATGAGCTCCTCGATCTGATGGACGAGCGCGGCGTCACCTTCGCGCCCGCGTCAGGGCGCCAGGTGTGGACCCTCATCGACATGTTCCCCGGTCGCCCCGGCATGACGGTCATCGGTGAGAACGGCGGCATCGTCATGCGCGACGGCGTCGAGGTCTCCTCCAGCCCCGTCGACGCCCCCACCGTGCGCGAGGTCATCCGCCTGGTCCGCGAGGCCACGTCGGGCCCGGACGGGATCGACGGCGGTCTGGTCATGTGCGGCAAGCAATTCGCCTACGTCGAGCGCACCGACGACCTCTTCGTCGAGGGTGTCGCCCCCTACTACCACCGCACCCAGTGCGTCGAGGACCAGGAGGCCGTCATCGACGCCATCGAGGCGGGGCAGATCGACGACGCGATCGTCAAGCTGGCGGTCTACGCCATCGGCCCGGTCGGCGTGCTCGCGGAGGCGACGCTGGCGCACTTCGCCGACACCCACCAGTACGCGATCTCCGGTGCGAACTGGGCCGACCTGCAGATTCGTGGTGTCGACAAGGGTAGCGCCGTGCGCGACCTACAGCGTTTCCTCGGCGTGGATCGCTCCCAGACCGCGGTCTTCGGCGACGCCGGCAACGACATGTCGATGATGAGCGAGGGCGACCTGTCTTTCGCGATGGCGAACGCCTCGCAGGACGTCATCGAGGCCGCGCGCTTCATCGCGCCTTCCAATAACGAGGCCGGGGTTGCCCAGGTGCTGCGCGCTCTCCTTGGGTGAGTGCATCTTGCGCGGGTCCTCCCTCTTCGATAATCTCAATTCTTGAAAGAATTTTCGGAAAGGGGATGTGGGGGCTCTTCACAGCATCGTTGTCTGTGCTGCGCATTTGTGGCACACCAGTCGAGAGACGGATTGTCACCGCATGTCAGTGCAACAGAGGAGGAACTCGATGAGCATGCCTTATCCTCAGCAGCCTGTGGGACAGCCCGCGGTTCCCTACGTGCCCGGACAGCCCGTGGTTCCCTACGTGCCCGGACAGCCCGTCTATCAGGGGGTACCCCAGGGGTATTCGACTGCGCCGCAGGGATTGCACCGGGCTATGCGCCCGTGCCTCAAGGGCCTGTGACGCGGAAGGTGAACTGGGTATCGATCATCTTAGGTGTTGTCGGGTGGACCCTCATCGGCCTGACGGTGCTGGCCATGTGGATGGCCCTGCGAGCTAGCGCGTCCGATCCTGACCCGAGTGGCAAAGAAATAATCGGCTTCTTTCCGCTCTTCGCCATGATTTTTATTGGCCCGGTGAATCTCGCCGGTGGCATTATCGGAATCGTGGGGGCTACGGGGGCGCCGAAGGTGCGAAAGCTCAACTGGCTGGGAATCCTTCTCAACGCAAGCCCCTACGTTATGTTCGGTGTCTTGATGTTCGCGCTGATGCTTTTCGCGTAGGTCGCTGAGGCGAGGCTCAGCCCATGCGTCCAACAATGTTTGTGGGTGTATGCCCACCGTCGGCGTACTCGCGAGGGCGTGCGGCTGCGCTGGAATTTCCGCGATGATCACCTCATGAAGGAGCGATGGTAACAATGTCGGATTCTCGCGCCCGGAACTCAAACGCCTATCCGAGCGGAGGATATCAGGGCGGGATGCCCGCGGCTCCCTACGCGCAGGGCAGGCTGCGCCGCAGGGGACCAACATGTACCCGGGTGGGGTGCCCTACCAGGGGTATCCGCAGTCCTACCCGGTCGGCCCCCAGGTGCAGATGCCCCCGCGGGTCAACTGGGTGTCCATTGCTTGCGGGGCGGCGGTGTGGGCGCTGCACCTGACAACCTATCTGGGGCTTTGGCTGCTGACCAGCACGGAATTTGGGAAGACCCATCACTCAGTCTTACGTTTCGTCGGCTTTATTCCGCAGATGACACTTTCGGTCATGGTTCCCCTCAACATGACTGGCCTGATCATCGGGATCATGAGGCTCTCGGATCGGTCGAGGAAGTGGCGGTTGAATTGGTTGGGGATCGTCCTCAACGTGAGTCCATATATCTATTTCGCAATCTGTTTTATCATCTGGGTGATGAACGGCAGCACGCACTAGATATAAGGGCAAGGAGCAGTGAATGACTGTGCCGATCAACAATCCTCAGCCGGACAGCTACGGAGATAGTGTGCCGTATCAGGGGAGTATGCCCTACCAGAGTGGCGGACTCTATCCGGGTGATGGGTTCTACCAGGGCGGTGTCCCCTACCAGAATGGCGGGTTTTACCAGGGTGGCGTCCCCTACCAGAATGGCGGGTTCTACCAGGGTGGCGGACCCTACCTGGGATACCCTCAGACCTATGTCGCCCAGCCCCAGGTAAGTTTCCCTCCGCGGGTTGACCGGGTCAGCATCTCCTGTGGAATCGCAGGGTGGGTCGTCATTGTTCTGGCTCTCCTGGCCACATGGCTGTCCTCCAACGCGGATTGGACGCAGGACTCTGTGAGTGGGGAGTTGATCATCTCTCTCTACTTGGTCATTGCCTGGATGCTGGTTGTTCCCCTGAATCTGATTGGTGGGATCACAGGGTTGATTCGTCTGCTCGACAGGTCTGGGAACTGGAGGCTCGCGTGGCTGGGACTCATCCTGAACGTCAGCCCGCTTTTCATCACAGGAGTGATCAACTCTTTTCATTCGGCGTAGCGAGCGCGCAGTACCAGGGGCAGGGATAGTATCCTCAGCCGAACGCGGGCACATTGCAGTAGACCGTCACGCGAAGGAGAGACAATGAGCGCACCACGCAATCGTCCCTATTCCGGATATCCGGGGTATCAGCAGCCCAGGTTTTCCCAGCAGGAGAAACTGCGGGGAAGCGACAAGGTCGCGCTCTGGTGCGGAGTCGCGGGATGGATCATGATCATCCTCTTGCTTGCCTGCGGATTCGTACTCTACGCGGCTTCTGTCAACGGTGAACACTCCGAGTACGCCGGGCTTTCCTTCATCGTCCCTTTCATTTTCGGTGGAAGCTTCCTGGGAATCGTGAACCTCGTGGGTTTTCTCGCGGGATTCATCGGCATTGGGTCGAGTGTGACGCCGCGTCAGCGGTCGTGGTGCCGACGAGGGATCATCCTGAACGCGGCCCCGTGGGTCATTGTCGGCGTTGCCTATGTCCTGATCGACGTGTGGGTGCGGATAAGCATCTCGTCGTATTGAGCGCTGCCGATACCGCGAAAACGAAAGGATAGTAAGAAACATGAGCATCCCGAATCAGCCCGTGAATCCTTTCTCGGCACATGCGAAGCAAGAGGTGGACTCTCAGCAGCCGGGTCCGGTCTATCAGGGATATCCCCAGAACGACCAGAGCTTTCATCAGGGGATGACATGTCAGTCGAAGAAACCTCGTAGCGCCGCGTTTGGATTCGCCACGTTCTTTGTAGTGATCGGGTTTGTCATTATGTTGTCTCCCGTGTTATCGGCGATCTTCGTCGGGATGATTCCCGGTGACCATGGTGACAGTGGCGATGCGCTGGGATGGCTGCCCGTCCTATTCCTCTTCTGGGTGGCCCCCTGGGGCCTTCTGATGGTGATCATCGGTGGCATTATCGCGATAATTAGATACTTCTCTTCGCGATGAAACGTATCGGAGGGCACGCACAGCGACGCCCGGATCAGCGACGCCCGGATCAGCGACGCCCGGGTCAGCGACGCCCGGGTCAGCGACGGCTAACGCGCACCGAACACATGGGGGCCGCGACGCAACGCGTCGCGGCCCCCCAGAGGCGCAAGAACCTCAGAGCATCAGCGCTCGGAGGTAGCCTTCTCGGCGTCCGTCTCCGGCACGAAGGAATCCGTGTCCAGATCCGCCCAGTACTCCTCGGCCCACGGATCCTCGATCGGCTGCGAACGCTTCCAGAGGATGTAGCCCGCACCGGCGGTCGCGCCGACCAGGGCGGTCAGGCCAACAGCGCGCAGGAAACGGCACTTGCGGCGCTTGCGGGTGGGCGTCGTCAGGGCGGCGGCCGACACCTCGGAGGCGCGGCGTGCGCGGTCAGACAGCGAACCGCGTGCCGACAGGGCGGCACCCGCCTGGTTCACGGCGAGGGACGCGCGCGGCAGGTAGTCCTCCACCAGGTGCTCGCGGGCGTTCTCAATCGCGGGGCCGGCGTGCGCAGCGGCGGCCTGCGCGCGTGCTGCAGCGTTCTCAATCGCGGGAGCTGCGTGCTCGATCGCGCTTGTCAGTGCAGCCTGGGCACGGGGAGCGGCCCAATCGACGCCCTGGTTCGCCAGATCGGCAGCCCGAACGGCAACCTTCCCGGCGTAAACGGCGGCAGCGTCGCGAAGCTGCTCAGAGGTAGCGCGCAGCTTATCTGCATCGAAAGTCGGCGAGGTAGCCATGTTGTCTCCGATCCTGTCCATATTAACGGGGGCGCACATGCGCCACTCACGTCCTATTGTGCTACATCCGCCTGTGATGTGCAGCCCACTAGTCGGCGTGAGCTGAACGACCGTCAGGAAACACACAGGAAAAGATGACACCATTGTCAACATGAAAGCTATTCTGCACACCACCGCCGGAGACATCACCGTCGAGCTGTTCCCGAACCACGCTCCCAACACCGTCACCAACTTCGTGACGCTGGCCAAGGGCGAGCGCGAATGGGTCGACCCCAAGACCGGTCAGAAGACGTCCCGTCCCCTCTACGACGGCACCATCTTCCACCGCGTGATCCCCGGCTTCATGATCCAGGGTGGCGACCCCCTCGGCACCGGCACCGGCGGCCCCGGCTACCAGTTCAACGACGAGATTCACCCCGAGCTGAACTTCAACGAGCCCTACCTGCTTGCCATGGCCAACGCCGGCAAGCGCATGGGCCGCGGCACCAACGGCTCCCAGTTCTTCATCACCGTGGCCCCCACCCCGTGGCTGCTCGGCAACCACACGATCTTTGGCAAGGTCGTCGACGAGGCCTCCAAGCGCGTCGTCGACGCCATCGCCACCACCCCCACGGGCGCGAACGACCGCCCCGTGACGGAGCAGGTCATCAACTCGATCGAGATCGTCGACTGACCTTTTCTCTTGTCAGTGACGAGGCCGGGGCCGCCCCCGCTGCTCAGCGCAGTTGGCGGGATGAGGGACCCCGGCCTCGTCCCTTACCCACGAATGAAAGGGACGCTATGAGCCTGCCGAGCTACGGTCAGCGGTCCGACCCGCGGGCCGCCCCCGACTGTCCGCGCCACCCGGGCGTGCGCAGCGTCGACTACTGCAAGCGCTGCAACCGGCCAATGTGCGTGGACTGCTTAATTCCGACCGAGGTGCGCTCGATCTGCGTGGACTGCACATCCTCGAAGCGCGGATGGGTGCGCCAGGCGTCGCGCGCGGCGCAGATGGGTGCCCCGGTCGTCACCTACGCGATGATGGCGATCTGCATCCTCATGTACCTGGCGACCTGGGTGTTCCCCTCCCTCAAGTCGTCTCTCGCGTTGGTTCCGCTCTTCCTCATGTCGCGCCCGTGGACGATCCTGACGGGCGCGTTCCTGCACGGCGGGCTGCTGCACATCCTGTTCAACATGCTCTCCCTGTATTGGGTGGGTCGCGCGATCGAACCCGTCCTGGGCTGGTGGCGTTTCCTCACCGTCTACCTGCTGAGTGCGCTGGGTGGATCCGCCTTCATCCTCGCCTGGTGCCTCATTCAGCCGTCGGAACTCCTCGTGGGCACGGTGGGGGCGTCGGGTGCTGTGTTTGGCCTCTTCGGCGCTGTGTTCGTCCTGCAGCGATTGGGGGGTGCCGATACGACGCCGATCTTGACGCTGCTGGGCATCAACCTGGTATACGGTTTCTTGGCCAGTGGCATCTCGTGGCAGGCGCACATCGGGGGCGCGGTCGTCGGCGTGGCCGCTACGTGGGTGCTCGCACGCCTGGCTCGCCCGCGCGCGGGCATCACGGAGGCGGCGCAGAATCGTCGACAGCTTCTGGTGGCTCTCGGTATGATCGCGGGTATCGTCGCGCTCAACGCTCTCGTGTTCCGCCTCCTTGTCGAGGTCTATGGCGCGTGATCGGGGTGCCGTCGCCTCTGCAGGGCCTCGGCACGTCTTCTGAGGATGACCTAACATAGGGAGGGTCCGGCACAGTGTCGGACCCTCCCTCATGCGCCCACAGGAGACACCATGACCAGCCCCTGGGACCTGTACGACCAGCTCATCGACGAGATCCCCTCCGACATCACCGTCACCCAAATCCACACCGACGGCAAGTGGCGCCGCGTCGCCTCCAGCGACGACGGCGTCGGCATGGCCTTCGGCATGAACGTCCAATCACGGCCTCGTATAGCGGACGACCCCTCCGAGCTGATCGGTCGCCCCCTGCGCAACGTCGCCGCCCTGGCCAAATCCTGGAACTTCGAGGACGCAGGTATCGGCATGGCCGCCATCAACGCCTACCACTCCCACCCCGAGGTTGCCCTCGCCCGAGGATTCACCCCCTGCGAAGAAAACAACTGGGCGCGCACCTTCCACCCCTACGCGCCCCTCGTTGCTGGCAAGCGCGTCGCCATCATTGGACACTTCCCCTTCGCGGCCGCAGCCATGCCCGACGCCTCCGAACTCAACATCCTCGAACGCAACCTCTTCGAGGGCGACTACCCCGATTCCGCCTGCGAATACCTACTCCCCGACATGGACTACGTCTTCATCTCCGGCTCCGCCTTCGTCAACAAAACCATGCCGCGCCTCCTCACCCTCGCCTCGAACGCCCACACCGTCGTCCTAGGACCCTCCACGCCCGCGTCCCCCGCGCTCCTTCACGCCGGCGCCACGACCGTCATATCCTTCGCCAGCGCCCACCCCGCGCGCCTCGAAGACGGCCTCGCCGGACGCTCCCTCCGGGGCATGTACGACGCCGGCGTGCGCGTCCAGCTCAGCCGAGCATAATCACCCGGCCAGCCACGGCCTCGTCCATACGCGAAGTGGGGCGTCCCGGCAACAACCGGAACGCCCCACACTCACGTTTCACGCGAAACGACGCGCGCTCAGCGCCAACGCAACGTCATCAGGAAACCCACCATCATCGTGCCCAAGCCCACCGCAATATTCCACTGACCGATCTTCGGAATCGGGTACACGCCCTGGGAAATGTAGAACACGACAACCCACAGCAGACCCACAATCATGAGCGTCACGAACGTCGGAGCCCACCAGACCGGGCTGAGCGGAATACCATCCGTCCAATTCTTGATCTCGGTATCGTCCTCGACCTCATGCCCATTCTTCTTGCGCTTTCGATTCGGCCACGTCGGGTCCTTTCTACTGGCCCGCGCGGGAAGACAAACCGCCCGGCGGTGATGAATTAGTCGATACTCTAGCGTAGTCTCGGACATAGGAAGTACCCAAACGCAGCGCCACAGAAAGAGAGAATGATGCAGCCACGCAAGGTCCGCCACACGGCCGCCATCCTCGCCGTCACCATCGCCTCCGGCCTGCTCTTCTCCATCTCCTCCCTCAACGAACGCAAAAACCCCGCCGGGACCTCGGACCTCACAACCCTCGTGCACACCCGACAAGCCCAGGTCGCCGCCCTCGACGCCGAGGTCGGTGCCCTTGACGCGCAGATACAAAACTTCTCCACCTCCCAACCCGGCGCGCCCACCCCCGACGAAGACGCCTTCACCGCCAAATCCACGCGCCCCGTCTCCGGTCCCGGCGTCCAAATCACCCTCAACGACGCGCCCCCCGGACGCATCCCCGCCGGCGCAACCCCCAACGACCTCGTCATCCACCAGCAGGATATCGAAGACACCATGAACGCCCTGTGGGCTGGCGGCGCTGAAGCCATGACAGTCCAAGGCGTACGCATCACCAACCGAACCGTCATCCGATGCATCGGTAACGTCATCCTGGTCGACAGAACCAGCTTTTCCCCGCCCTTTGTGATTCAAGCAATCGGTGATCCTGACACCCTGCGCGCGACGGTTACTGCAAACCCACGTATGGTGAATTATCAGGCTTATGTGTCAAAGTACGGCCTCGGGTGGGACATGCAGACCAAAGACTCCCTAAGCTTCGCGCCTGCAACAACCTCGCTCACCGTCAACTATGCAACCGTGGAGGAAACGAATGGGTGAACACATCGCTCGAGCCGTTCCGACAAAGAAAAAGAGCTCCAACATCTTCTGGAACATCGTCGGCGTCATCGGCGAGCTGCTCATCACCTTCGCGTTCGTCATCGGCCTGTTTTCCGTGTGGCAGCTCTACTGGACAACCTACCAGGTTGCTGGCCAGGTCACCCAGACCATTGCCTCGTACGAAGAAGAACACCAGCCCTCCAAGCGCACCCAAGGCGAGACCCGAACGGACGCACCTCCCGAGTTCACGCGCGATGTTGCATCCGGCGAGGTCTACGGCCTCGTCCACGTACCCACCTGGGACTGGATGAAGATCCCGCTGGCCGAAGGCACCACCTCCTACGTCCTCGACCAAGGCTGGGCCGGCCACTACGACATGACCACCCAACCCGGCGGCGTCGGCAACTTCTCCGTCGCCGGCCACCGCCGCACCTACGGCAACAACTTCCGCTGGATCGACCGCCTCACCCAGGGTGACAAGGTCGTCGTAGAAGTCGACGACCGCTACCTCGTCTACTCTATGGTCTCCTCCGAGATCATCGACGCCACCGACCCCACGCAGATGCGCGTCGTCGCCCCCGTCATTGACGACCTCTCCTGGTCCAAAACCCCCACCGAGCGTTGGATGACCATGACTACTTGCCACCCCGAATACGGCAACTGGCAGCGCTACATCGTTCACCTCAAGTTCGAATCCTGGACCCCCAAGGACACGGGCGTCCCCGCCGAACTCGTCGACGAACCCACGAACTAAAGGACCCCACATGTACGCATGGATCTTCCGCCACCTGCCCGGCCCCACCTGGTTCAAAGTCATCGAATCCCTGGCCCTCATCGCCGCGGCCATCGCCGCCCTCTTCACCTGGGTCTACCCCTGGGTCCAGTCCTACCTGGAACTGGGACAGTCCTCCGTCGGCGGCGCCTGAGCCACCCGCTTGTGGATGGGACGAGGCCGGGGACACCCCGGCCTCGTGTCGTATCCGCGGGCGTTGAGCGGGGTCGCGAACCGTGGATGTGGGAATTTCTGCTCGGCTGTGCCCACGGGTGCGGGGTCGGTCTCCCACCTCTCATTCGTGAATGCGTCGCCGCTTTCCACGCCTCCGCTTTCCGCACCGCACCGCCCGTTTGTCGGACAGCGGTCGCGCGCCCACTGTGGGAGCGCCCTACGATGGAGGCCGGAGAAAGGGGCCACGGCCTCGTACATGAAAGGACCGGCGATGGCACGAATCCTCTGCGTCGACAACTACGACTCGTTCGTCTTCACGATTGTGGGCTACCTGCGCCACCTGGGCGCTGTTGTGGACGTCGTGCGTAACGACGTCGTGGATCCCGCGTGGTTCGAAGCCGGCTACGACGGCGTCCTCATTTCCCCCGGACCCGGCGACCCCAAGAGCGCCGGCGCGTCCCTGCAGACTATTGCCGACTGCGCCGAGCGGGAGATCCCGATGCTGGGCGTGTGCCTGGGCCATCAGGCCCTGGGCGAGCTGTTCGGCGCGACCGTGGGGCACGCACCCGAACTCATGCACGGCAAGACCTCCGTCATCACCCACGACGGGCGCGGCGTGTTCGAAGGCGTCCCCTCGCCGCTGACTGTCACCCGCTACCACTCGCTGACTATCGACCCGGCGACCATGCCCGACGAACTCGAGGTCTCCGCGAGCACCGAATCCGGCATCATCATGGGCGTGCGCCACCGCTCCCTGCCCCTCGAAGGCGTCCAGTTCCACCCCGAGTCCGTCATGACACAGTCCGGGCACCTCATGTTCGCCAACTGGCTGGCCGCCTGCGGCGACACTGACGCGCGGGAGCGGGCGGTGTCCCTGAAGCCCGTCGTCGCGGAGCGCTTCAAGCTGTAGGGGGCGCGTCGCCAGCCCACTGGCTGGACACGTTCAGTGAGTACAGCCGCGACGTCGGTGGTATTGAAGGCACGCCGTCGGTGTGCTTGCTTGTGGGTGGCCGCATGCGGATAGGAAATGACGTCACGGATAGGTTACGAGCATGCGGATAGGCTAATAACCTATCCGCGAACGCATAACCTATCCACGTAGGCGCAACCTATCCGCGTAGGGGCGGGCCCGGCGCGGAAACATCGTCGTCCTGTGCATCCGCCGACGAGGCCGTGGCTAGGATCGTGGCAACTCGTGATCTTTGAGTGGAGTGTGAACCCGCTAGACGGAGACTGGGCCTTCTGGGTCGAGCGTGAGCCTTCTGGGTCGAGCGTGGGCGACCCCGCCCACGCTCGACCCAGCGGGTTAACGTGCGCATCAGGGGGTTCAACCGCCGGTGAGCAGGCTAAGGCTCCCAATTAGGCGTCCCGTGTGCGTGGAGAATCGCGAGGACGCGCAGGCGCCGCGTGGAACCCGCATAGCTGTCACGGCCTCGTATTCGCACTGAAGGCCAGAACAGTCCTCGCAAGCCGCCCGAATGACGCACCGAAGCTCAAGACAGTCCGCGCACACTGCGCGAATCCCGCCACGGCCTCGTACCCGCCCTGACCATTGCACGCGGCCCGTACCGACGCGCGAATCCCGCCACGGCCTCGTACCCGCCCTGACCATTGCATGCGGCCCGTACCGACGCGGGAACCGTGCCACGGCCTCGTACCCGCCCTGGGAGCCGTGACAGGGGCGCATGCACGCGGAGCGGAACCCACCCCGCACAACGACGGGTCCGCACCCCGCACGCAAGGCCAACATCGCATACGACAGGGCCCGTACCCCAGGAGGAATCCTGTCGGTGCGGGCCCTGATCGTTGGGTGAGTCGGACTACTTCTTGGTAGAGGGCGACGGGCTGGGCGTCGGGAAAATGGAACCCTTCGAGACCTTGAGCTTCACAGTCGAGTTCTTGTCCACCTTCGAACCCACGCCGGGTTCAACGGCGGTAACCTGGCCGGCGGGCTGGGTACCGGTGACTTCCTCAACGGTCACGGTCAGGCCCAGGGCCTTGAGCTGCGCCTCAGCGTCCTCGCGGCCGATGCCGACGACGGAGGGGATCTCCACCTGCGCGGCCTTGCCACTGGACACGGACACGGCGATGCTGGTGCCCTTCTTGACCTTGGAGCCGCTATCGGGATCCTGCTCGACGATACGATCCTTCTCCTTGTCGGAGTCGACGGTCGACACGTTGCCGAGTTCCAGGCCGACTGCCTTGAGGGCGCTGCGCGCCTGGTCCTGGCTCATACCCGACAGGTCGGGGACCTCAACCTGGTCGGAGCCGGAGGACAGGTAGGCGGTGATCGTCTGACCGGCCTTGACCTTCGAGCCGGGGGAGGGGTTGGTCTGCGCGACCTTGCCCTCGGGCACGGTGTCGGAAGCGACCTTACTGGAGTTGACATCCCACTTCAGGCCCAGCGCCTCGACGGCCTTACGGGCGTCGTCGGGACTCATACCGACCAGGTTGTCGGGTAGGGTGACCGAGTCGGGGCCGGACGAGATAGTGACGCGCACGGTGGCGCCCTTCTCGGCCTGGGTGCCGCCTGCGGGGTCGGTTGAGGCGACCGAGTCCTTGTCGACGGTATCGGAGGCGACCTTGTCGGGGTTGAGTTCCCACGTCAGGCCGGCGGCTTCGATCTGGGACTTTGCGTCTGCTTGAGACAGTCCAACGACGTTGGGGACGGCGACGGTCTCCGGCTCAGCGGCGCTGCGGCTCAGCGCCCAGACGCTGCCGCCGATGAGGAGCAGCGCGATGGCGACGAGGGTCGCGATGATCGCGGTGCGGCGCTTGCGGGCAGCGGCAGCATTACTCGTCCCATCGTCGTCGGAGGAGACGGCGGGCAGCGACGTTGACGTCGATGTCGGGGGGGTCCCTGCCGCGGACGTGCTCACCGTGGAGGTGGTCGTCGGTGCTGCGGCGCGCGCGCCGACGAGGCCGGCTGCGGGCAGTACCTCGGTCGCCCACGAGTCGGCAGGCGGGGCGCCCACGTCCATGCCGCGTGCAACGCGCTGTAGGTCCGAGAGCATCGCGGTGGCGCTCGAGTAGCGGTCGTCGCGGTTCTTCGCGAGCGCCTTGAGGACTACTCGGTCCAGGGAATCCGGGATGTCGGACAGGATCGACGAGGGGGTGGGCGGGATCTGCTCGACGTGCTGGTAGGCGACGGCGACGGCCGAGTCGCCCTTGAAGGGCGGGCGGCCCGTCAGCAGCTCGAAGAGCACGACGCCCGTCGAGTACAGGTCGGAGCGCTCGTCCACGGTCTCACCGCGCGCCTGCTCGGGGGAGAGGTACTGCGCGGTGCCGACGACGGCGTTCGTCTGCGTCATGGTGGCCTGCGAGTCGGTCAGGGCACGGGCGATGCCGAAGTCCATGACCTTGACCTTGCCGTCCGACGTCAACATGATATTGCCCGGCTTGATGTCGCGATGCACCAGGTGGTTGTCGTGCGAGTACTGCAGGGCGGACAGGACACCCGACACGATCTCGATGGCTTCGTTGATCGGGACGGCCGTGCCGTCGGAGATCAGCTCCTTGACGGTGTGCCCCTCGACGTACTCCATGACGATGTAGGGGATCGCGATGGACCGGTTGGTCGCGTCCGAGACGATTTCTTCGCCGGTGTCGTAAACGGCGACGATGTTTGGGTGATTCAGCGACGCTGCCGACTGAGCCTCGCGGCGGAACCGCGCCTGGAAGATCGAGTCCAACGCCAGGTCGCGTCGTAGCATCTTGATGGCGACGACGCGCGACAGGCGAGTGTCGAAGCCCAGGTGAACTTCGGCCATTCCGCCTCGCCCGATGAGCGAGCGGACCTCATATCGGCCAGCTAGACGGTGGGCCATGGGCTGTGCCATGTCCTAACCTCCTCGGTGATGGTTGCCCCCGCGTTGCTTGGGATGAGGGAGCTCAGCATGGATTTGATCGTAAAGGCTGCAAGTACGGTCAGCGCGATCACGATGAGTGCGATGACCGCAATGCGGATTAATTTCTTAGATGCAGGGACCGGCGGGGCAACGACACTACGCGAGTAGGCGGTCTTCGCTGCCGGGCGCTTGTGCTCGGTGGTTCGGGCGTCAAGTTTGTGCCAGTGCGGTCCGCCCGAGTCCTTCTTGGGCTTGGACTCGTACACGGAGCGACGTGGACGCGTGGACGCATTCTTGTTTTTCTTGTCCTTGCCGCGGGGTTGGGGAACGGTCCCGAAGACGCGCGGCGTGGAGCTGGTGGTCGTCGTGGTCTTCGACGAGGCCTTGGCGGACTTTGCGCGCTCGTCCTTGACGTCGCGGGACGGCTGCGGGTCGGGCGCGGAGGAGGCGCGCTCGGACTTGCGCTGAGCCTGCTCGGCTTCGCGCCGTTGACGGGCCTCACGGCGTTGGCGCTCTTCGCGGGCTTCGCGTAGCTCACGCTGGCGGGCCTCTTCTTCGCGAGCGACCTGGGCGCGACGGTGTGCTTCGGCGGCGTCCTCGGCTTGGCGGTCTTGTGCCCGCTGGCGCAGGCGCTCGTTGAGGGCGGCGCGCCGCTCGGCTTCTGTGGGCGCAACGGGCGTAGCGGGTGCCTGTGTGGGCGTGGGGGTTGGCTCCTTGCGCGGGGTCGCCGAGGCCGTGGTTGCCTTCTTGGGAGCCGGTGCCTCGGCGCGCGTGGGTGTTGCCGGGCGCTCGGCGGCAGCGGGGCGCGCGGGCGTCGCCGGACGTTGGGACGGCTTGGGGGCCGTGGGTGTTGCCGGGCGCTCGGTGGCCGTGGGGCGCGCGGGCATTGCCGGACGTTCGGCGGCCGTGTGACGCGCCACGGGCTTCGTCGGTGTAGCCGCCTGCGACGGGTCAACAAGCGTGGCCGGAGTGGGGGTCGCAGTTGGCACCGCGGCCTTCGCGGTGGGGGTCTTGGTGGTGGGGGTCTTCGCAGTGCGGGGTGAGAGTGATTCTGGAACCGCCGCGGGCTTGGAGACGACGCGCGTGGGGATCGAGGTCGAGATCGGACCCTGTGGGTTCGAGGGAGCGACCGTGTGGCGTCCCGTAGATGTCAGGGAACGCACGGAACCGGACACCAGTGTCTGTTCGCCGGTCGTATCGGGGATGATGCGACGCACCCGCGTGGGTGGAGACAGGGGGTTGGTGGACGGTGGCGGTGCGGGTTCGTCGATGATGCGTGGGAGCATGGTGTGGCGTCCTGTGATCGGGATCATCGAGGATGAGGGCGCGACGGTCGTCGCCTCGTCGATGATGCGGGGAACGACGGCGTGGCGACCGGTCGCGGCGCTCACGTGGGGTACGAGGCCCGACGGGGGCTGGAGCATCTCGTCGGGGAGCGTGCGGCGAGTTAGGTGACGCACGGGTGCGAGGATCGGGACGGAGGGCTGGACGGGCGTGCGCGTCTCGGGGGCGAGCTGCGCGGCCTTGGGCAGCGGCAGCGGGCGAGGCGTCACGGATATGCCCATGGCCTTGGCGGCGCCGGCGATCTCGCGGACGGCGGCGGCGCCGGATTCGGGGCGCTTCGCGGGGTCCTTTTCCAGCAGGTGCAAAATGACGTCGGCGAGGGGCTCGGGGACGAAGTCCGGCAGCGGAGGTACCGGGTCGTTGACGTGCGAGAACGCGATGTCGACCTGGGTTTCGCCCGTGAAGGGGCGCCGGCCAGCGGCGGCCTCGTAAGCGATGACGCCGAGGGCGTAGAGGTCCCCGATGGGCGTGGCGGTCTCGCCCATCGCCTGTTCGGGCGGCAGGTATTGGGCGGTACCCATGACCATGCCCGCGGCGGTCAGATTGACCTGGTCCCTCGCGCGGGAGATGCCGAAGTCGGTCAGTTTCACCATGCCGTCCGGGCGAACGAGGATGTTCGCCGGCTTGATGTCGCGGTGCACGACGCCTGCGCGTGCGGCGGCACCGAGCGCCATCGCGACCTGCACGAGGATCGGCATGAGGTATTCGGGCTCAATGCGTGTGCCACCGCGCAGATAGTCCGTCAGCGGGTAGCCGTCGACGAGTTCCATGATGATCCAGCCGATGCCGTCTTCTTCACCCGAATCCTGGGTGTTCGCAATGTTCGGGTGCGAGATCGACATCGAGTTGCGGGCCTCGAGGCGCAGGCGCGACAGCGAGAGTTCCTCGCCTGTCAGCTCGGGACGTAGAACCTTTGCGGCGACAATGTGGCCGCTGACGCGGTCGCGGGCCTTCCACACTTCACCCATTCCACCCTGTGCGATGGGGGTGAGCAGTGTGTAGCGGCCTCCGAGGACGCGGCCGGCACCGGATGTCATGCGCGGGACACTCACTGGAGCCCCGCTTCCAGGACGGCCCGGGCGACCGGGCCGGCCACGTCTCCGCCGTGCGGCGCGGGAACATTGTCGTCACCTTCGACGATGACGGCAAAGGCGATCTGGGGGTTGTCTGCGGGGGCGAAGCCCATGGCCCACGCGTTCGCGCGGTCGCCCTCGCCGGTCTCGGCGGTTCCGGTCTTGGCTGCCACCGACACGTTGGGGATGGCCATCGGGGTACCGGAGCCGTACGGCTGGGAGACGACGGCCTGCATCATGCTGGTGAGCTTCGAGGCTGTGTCGGCGGAGATCGGCCGACCGGCGTCCGTCGGTTTGGTCTTACGCATGGTCTGGTTGTCAGCGTCGACGATCTGCTTGATCAGGTAGGGCGCCATCATCTGGCCGCCGTTGGCGATCGTCTGCGCGACCTGGGCCATCTGCATGGGAGTGGTCTGGACCGTGTACTGGCCGATTGCACTCATGGCGAGCTGTGCGCGGTCCGCGTCGGAGGGGAACACGGAGGGAATGACCGTCAGCGGGATTTGCTGTTCATGATCGAAACCGAAGCGGTTTGTGACGTCCGTGAGTTGCTGGTTCGTCAGCTGCTGGGAGGCCAGCACGAACGTTGTGTTGCACGAGCGTGCGAATGCCTCGGTCAGGGTCGGGTTGCCGTCGCCACAGGTCGAGGATTCGATGTTGGAAACCTGTGTGACCGTGCCCGGAAGGGTTGTTGTTACGGGCGAGGCCATGTGAGTGTCCGGATTGGCAATGCCATTCTCGATCAGGGCGATGGACGTGATGACCTTGAACGTCGAGCCGGGCGCGTAGCGTTCCGAGATCGCGCGGTTGAGCATCGGTTTCCTCGGGTCGGCTTCCAGCGCCGCGTAGGCATCGCTCACCGAGCCCCCGTCGCTGGAAGCCAGCGTGTTCGGGTCGAAGGTCGGGGAGGAGTAGAGGGCGAGGATCGCGCCGGTCTTGGCGTCCAGTGCCACAACGGCACCCTTGCGGTCACCGAGCGCGGTGGCTGCCGCCTGCTGCATGGAGGCGCTCAGTGTCAGCTCGACGCCGCCGCCCTGGCGCTTTTCGCCCGTCAGGAGGTTGCGCAGGCGCTGCCCGAGCAGAGTCTGAGACTGGCCGTCGAGAACGTCCGCCTCAGCTTCCTCGATGCCGGTTGCCCCGTAGCCGATTGCTGAAAAGTAGCCCGTGGCCGATACGTAGAGGGGACCCTCGTCGTAGACGCGTGTGTAGCGATTGGAGTCCTCTTCGAGTTCAGAGGAAGCGATCGCCGTTTTTTCCACGATGATGGGTCCGCGGTCGACTTCCGCGGCGTGGCGGGTCGTGCGCACGTTACGCGGGTCTGCGTTGAGCGAGGGCGCGGAAATGAACTGCGTGTTTGTTATCGCCAAGCCCAGCATGGCGAACATGATCAGGACGACGACGAAGATCTTGCGAATCTGTGCGTTCATGCGTTACTCGTTTACCCCCAGTGCCGCCGGAATACCGGAGTTCCACGGGGACTGCGTGGACGCCGGGCGGCGGGCAGCGTCTGACACGCGGATCAGCAGTGCGACGGTTATCCATGAGGACACCATTGAGGAGCCACCGGCCGCCAGGAACGGTGCCGTCAGGCCCGTCAGCGGGATGAGACGGGTGATGCCACCGAGCACCACGAAGAGCTGGACGGCCAGCGAGAAGCTTAGACCGGTGGCCAGAAGCTTACCGAATCCGTCGCGCACCGTCAGGGCTGCGCGCAGGCCGCGCTGGATGAGGATCAGGTACAGGATCAGGATCGCAGCCATGCCGGTGAGGCCCAGCTCCTCGGCCAGGGAGGAGAGAATGAAGTCGGAGTTGGCCAGTGGAACCTGGTCCGGATATCCGCGTCCCCATCCGGTACCCATGAGGCCGCCCGATGCCTGGCCGAAAATACCCTGCGCAAGCTGGTAGGAACCGCCGTAGTAGAACTCGGGTTCGAAGGCGTGCAGCCAGCCGTTGAAGCGCGTCTGCACGTGGGAGAAGAAGCGGACGGCGAGGGCGACGGCGGGGGCGAAGAGCGTGAAACCGATGAACAGCCAGGATACGCGGTTGGTGGCCACGTACAGCATTGCGACGAACAGGCTGAAGAAGAGCAGCGACGTGCCGAGGTCACGTTGGAGAACGAGGATCGCGATGCCGATGAGCCAGACGATCATGATGGGGCCGAGGTCGCGGGCGCGTGGTAGGCGCATGCCCAGGAATTTGCTGCCGCCGATCGCGAGATTGTCACGGTTGGTGACCAGGTATCCGGCGAAGAATATGGCGAGCGTGATCTTGACGAGCTCACCGGGTTGGATCGAGACGGGACCCAGGCGGATCCACACGCGCGCGCCGAAGGTCTCCTGGCCGAGGCCGGGGATCATCGGGAGGAGCAGCAGGAAGAGGGACAGTGCGCCGAAGGTGTAGGTGTAGCGGCGCAGCATGCGGTGGTCGCGTAGCGAAATCAGGATGATGGCGGCGACGACGATTGCGATGCCCACGAAGAGCGCCTGCTTGTAGCCGACCTCGGCCTCGTCGTTTTTCGCGTAGGACAGGTCCAGGCGGTAGATCATCGCCAGGCCCAGGCCCGTCAGTGCCACCGCGATCGGCAGGATGACGGGGTCCGCGTAGGGTGCCAGGAAGTGGATGCCGACTTCGCCGATGATCGCAAGGGCGATGAGTACCCCGATCTGAGGGATCAGGTTCGCGGGCAGGGTTTTCGTCAGGTTCAGTGAGGAGAGTACGTAGCCGGAGATGCCGACGGCCAGGGCCAGGGCCGTGAGGCCTAGCTCGAGGAATCGGCGCGGCTTAGCGGGGGCGATCGAGACGGTTGCCATCAGAAGTGTTCTCCGCTCTGGGCCCCGGATTGTACCTCACCCGACTGCGGGACGGGTCCGATGTGCCCGGTCGGAGGCGTGACGGCGGAATGCTTGAGGCCCTCAATGTACTCGTCGATTTCCTCGCGGGAGGAGCGCAGCACCGGAGTGTCGAGGCGTTGGCGGTCCACGGGGGACAGCTCCGAGAGCGCGACGTCGGAAACTTCGACGGCGTGGGAGAGGCGCCAGGGGCCGATGGCCTGGGGAATGCCCTGGTAGATGACGACGTATCCGTCCTGGCCGATCGCGTAGTACTGCGTTTGCGTCCACTTCCAGGACAGCCAGGACGCGGCTACCACGAGGACGGTCATGAGGGACACGAAGATGGGGGTCCACCAGGAGGTGCGGGGCTTGAGTTCGATGGGACTGGCATCATAGTCGGCACCGTGGCCCGAGGCCTTGGCTCCTAGCGCGGCCGCGCGCGCAGCCGCTCCCTGGCCGCCGCGCGACTTGGCGTTGCGGTCGATGGCAGCGGCACCGACGATCTGCGGGGGTGCGGGCGGGAAGGATCCGGCCGGGACGATGTCCGCGATGACGCACGTGATGTTGTCGGGTCCACCGCCCAGGAGGGCGAGGCGGATGAGTTCTTCGGCGCATTCGCCGGGGTCGGCGAAATCAGCCATGACCTGGCCGATCGTCTCGGGGGAGACGAGGCCGGACAGGCCGTCGGAGCACAGCATCCAGCGGTCGCCGACGACGGCCGTGCGGATGGTTTCATCGGGGGACACGTCGGCCTGCGCGTCGCCGAGGATTTTCAGGACGACGTTGCGGTTGGGGTGGTGCTCGGCTTCCTCGGGCGTGATCTGGCCGGTGTCGACCAGGTATTGCACGAAGGAGTGGTCTGTCGTGACCTGAGTGAGCGTGTCGCCGCGCAGCACGTAGGCGCGGGAGTCTCCGATGTGGACCATGGCCAGGCGGTTGCCGGAGCGCATGAGGGCGATGCAGGTGGTGCCCAGGCCTTCGAGGTCGCGGTCGCGGCTCGAGCGGTCGGTGAGTTCCTCGTGGGCGTCGAGGAGGGCCTCGCGCAGGAGAGGCAGCATGGAGTCTGCGGGGTGCGAGTCGGTGTCGAGGGGGACCAGGTGCGCGAGGGCAACTGATGACGCGATGTCGCCGCCGGCAGGCCCACCCATGCCGTCGGCGAGGACCAACAGGTTCGCTCCGGCGTAGCCGGAGTCCTGGTTGTTGGAGCGCACGAGGCCCACGTCAGAGCGGGCAGCATAGTGGAATTGAACGGCTTTCCCTGGCATATCAACCCACCAATTCGAGAGTTGTCTGGCCGATGCGGATGATATCGCCGATTCTGAGTTGACGCGGTTGCATCAGGCGCTCGTCGTCGATAAACGTGCCGTTTCGGCTCGAGAGGTCCTCGATCCACCAGCCGTCGGCCTGCGGAGTGAGCGCTGCGTGGCGGCTGGAGGCATACTCGTCTTCGAGCACGAGGGTGCACGCGGGGGAGCGACCGATGACGATGGGTGCTTCGCCGAGGGGCAGCATGGTGCCGACCAGCGGCCCGCCGGTGACAAGGAGGTCTTTGGGCATCAGCGGGTTGGTGGAGGTCCGCTTCGTCTCCTTGCGCCGGGTGCGCGAGGCCTTGCGCCGGGAAGCGGCCTTGTCTCGTCCCTTGCCGCGTGGGGTGACGACGGTGCCGAAAATGTCGCGTCGCAGCGTGTTGACGGCTGCGAGCACGAGGAGCCAGAGCAGCACCAGGAACCCGATGCGAAATACGGTAAATGCGAGGTCAGTGGTCACTTCATTAAACTCCGCTCTGGTCAGGATGCGTCCAGAAGAGGATCTTGGTACGTCCGATAACGATCTGGTTGCCGTCGAGCAGGGTTGCTGCATCGATGCGATGGCCTTCGACAAAGGATCCGTTGGTGGAACCCAGGTCGGTCGCGATCACTCCGGTGGGGGTGATGCGAAGTTCGAGGTGGCGGCGCGATACGCCGGAGTCGTTGACGACGATGTCGGCTTCGGAGCCGCGACCGATGACGGTGACGGGTTCGGTGAGCAGCCATTTGTCGCCGTCGATGTCGATGATGGGGTGTTCGGGGGAGGCGGACGAGGCAGTGGCGGGAGCTGCGGCACCCCTGCGGTTTTCGGCGGCGACCTTCAGGGTGCCGGCGGCTTCGGTCGAGTCGGCGACGAATTCGATGCTGACGGGGCCGAGGAGGGAGTAGTCGTTGTTGGAGGCGTGCTCGGTGGCCTGCTGGGCGAACTCGTCGGCGAGGACGTCGAGGGAGGCTTCGAGAGAGAAGAGGTCTTCACGTGAGGCGTAGACGGTGAAGTGGTTCGCTGCGATGATGCGCGAGGCGGAGACCTCCTGGACGGAATCGTCCATGGCGCGGCGGATCGCCGTGGTGATGTCCACGGGCTTGATCCCCGACCGGAACACGCGTGAGAAGGCGCCATTGACGCCCCTCTCCACGGCATTCTCGAAGCGGTCGAAGATACTCATAGTCGTGCTCTCCTCATTCCCCCGCGCTGTGCGCGACGTACGGTCGGTGTGGAAGCTATTCCGCTCCCGGTCCCAGTCTAACTGCCGCGGGTGGTGCTGTGGTTGTAAGTAGCGGGATGTTCGCGATCGGCTGCCCCTCTATCTACTTGGTGAGATGCGCGTTATGACGGGGAATACTCCGACATGATGCGCCTGGGGCATATGGTGTGCTTGTTGCATGTGTGACATTAAGTGTGTGAGAGGTAACAATGTGTAGGGTTCTGAGTAGGTGGGTGTCATGTTGGTCCGCACTTGGAGCGCGGTCTAAGTCTACTGTCGTCCTCTTGTTGGGGTGTGGTGAGGGCGGGTCTGTACGTGCTCGTGCGGGGAGTTAACTGGGGGAGTGGTAAGGGCGTGTGGAGAAGTTGTCGATCATGGGTCAATTAAAGGGGAAAACTGGAGGGTAGTAAACCTCAGTAGTTGGGCGCAAGTGCTCAGGTAGCCCCATAATTCTACCGATCACCTGCACCTTCATCAACCAGCTGCAGGCCTCAAACCTGCGCCTCAACAAGAGCCTTGATGCGGTTGATGACGGGATGATCGATAGCATCACTGTCACCTACCGCATCACCGTGACCAGCGATGGAAACGCTAATAACGAGGCCTGTGCGCCTGCTCGCCCTCGCCGCGGGATGTGGCTGGATGCGCCGCAGGGAGTATGTACTGGCCAAGTAGTCACGCATCGTGATGTCGCCCATCGTACGGGGGTGTCCGCCATACGGCGGACACCCCCGTTGTGCTGCGGCACCCCCTGACGACGCCGCCGGGCCGCGCACATACAACGCGGCCGGGCTGCATGCAGCCCGGCCGCGAGTCGGCAGGATCAGAAGTCCCAGTCCTCGTCCTCGGTGTCCACGACCTCGCCCATCACGTAGGACGAGCCGGACCCCGAGAAGAAGTCGTGGTTCTCGTCCGCGTTCGGGCTCAGGGCCGCCAGGATCGCGGGGTTCACGTCGGTCGCGTCGTGCGGGAACAGGGCCTCGTACCCCAGGTTCATGAGTGCCTTGTTCGCGTTGTAGCGCAGGAACTTCTTGACGTCCTCGGTCAGACCCAGCGGATCGTAGAGGTCCTCCGTGTACTGTTCCTCGTTCTCGTAAAGCTCGTACAGCAGCGAGTACGTGTAGTCGCGCAGGTCGTCCTGGCGCTCCTCGCTCGACTCATTCACGGCCAGCTGGTACTTGTAGCCGATGTAGTAGCCGTGGACGGCCTCGTCGCGGATGATGAGGCGGATCAGGTCGGCCGTGTTCGTGAGCTTGGCGTGCGAGCTCCAGTACATGGGCGCGTAGAAACCCGAGTAGAACAGGAAGGACTCGAGCATCGTCGAGGCGACCTTGCGCTTCTCCGGGTCGTCGCCGTCGTAGTACGACTTGATGATCTCAGCCTTCTTCTGCAGGCCGCGTTCTCGTTCGACCAGCGGAAGGACTCGTTGATCTCCTCCGTGGACAGCAGGGTGGAGAAGATTGACGAGTAAGACTTGGCGTGCACCGACTCCATGAACGCGATGTTCGTGTAGACGGCCTCCTCGTGTGGGGGTGCGCGCGTCCGGGATCAGCGACACTGCGCCGACTGTGCCCTGCAGCGTGTCCAGCAGGGTCAGGCCCGTGAACACGCGGTTCGTCATGAGCTGCTCGTCCTTGGTGAGGGTCTTCCAGCTCGGCAGGTCATTGGAGAGCGGAATCTTCTCAGGCAGCCAGAAGTTGCCCGTCAGGCGATCCCAGACCTCAAGGTCCTTGTCGTCTTGGATCTTGTTCCAGTTGATGGCCTCGAACACGGGCTCGGTCGCCATGGGGGCTCCTCTATGTGCGGTGATGGACGGATGAGGCCGGAGTTGCCTCGCGCTGCTCCCACCAGGATACCCGTGGGCGCGTTTGCCGGGGTCACGTAGTGATTGCGTTTTAAAGCGCATCGTGGCTTAGTGCCGCGCAGGACCGCAGAATCCTGGGATTGTGTGTACGAGGTCATGCCCAGGAGCATGGGGTCGGTATCCTATCCGCGTGACGATGCCCACCTTCGCTGACGCTGAGGCCGCGATTGCCGCCCGCGACTACCGGGCGGCCCTGAGCATCCTCGAAGCTCTCGACGTGGTCGGCGAGGACGCCTGTTACCGGCGCGACATTCAGGCCGCCGCCTGTGCCGACCGCCTACCGCACCATGCTGCGCCGCGTGCGCACCGTGCTGACCAATGCCTGGAAGGGTGCCGCCATCGCCGCCCTGTGCTGCGGACTCTTCTACCTGTTCGTCGCCCGTGGCGTCTTCTCCGGTGCCCGATGGGGGGTCTTCCTGCTGTACGTCGCCGCCATCGTCAGCGTCTACTTCTACGTGGGTCACCAAATCGCCGCGTTCAATCGGACCCTGCCGCGAGGCGTGCGCCTGACCTTCATGCGCTTGTGCACCCGATTCACCGAGCTGGGTGGTCGCATCTTCCTCTTCATGCGCATCTCCCTCATCTCCAGCTTCTTCCTCATAGCCTTCATGAACGGCATCGGGTAAGCCGCCCGCCGTCGCATTCGGGGCGGAGATGAGGCAAGCAACCGGTAGGCTTGCGGGCATGACCAATCCCCTCATTGACTCCCTCACGGCCGTCGTCGCCGAGCGACCTGGGGACACACCTCTGCGCCTGCACCTCGCCGAACTTCTGATCGCCGACGGGCGAGGTGCCGACGCCGTCCCCCACCTCGGTATCGTCCTCGCGTCCGAGCCGACCAACGAACGCGCCACCGCCCTCATGCGCGCCGCACTCGGTGTTCCCGCCCCCGGTCACGAGGCCGTGGCACCCTCCGCTGCTCCCGCGCCGACTGCGCCCACCACCGCTGCGCCCGCACCCGCTTCACTCGCACCCGCTTCACCCGAGCCGAGCGTGCCCACGCAGGCCACCCAGGCCTCGGGCAGGAAACCCGAAGCGGCGACCCCGGCCTCGTCCAACAAGCCAACCCGGGAAAGCGAGACACAACGCTTCGACTGGCGCAGCGCCGAGGAACAGGTCGGCGGCCCCGCGCCCGCCTTCGTCAACGGTGCCGAACCCGTCTACAACGAGGCACCGCCCGCCGCCGAGGACGTGTGGGATGTCGAAACCGCCACCTCCACCCTGGCCGACGTCGGCGGCATGCAAGACGTCAAAGACCGCCTCAACATGGCCTTCCTGGCACCCCTGCGCAACCCCGAACTCCGCAGGCTCTACGGCAAGAGCCTCAAGGGCGGACTCATGCTCTACGGCCCCCCGGGATGCGGCAAAACTTACATCGCGCGTGCGCTCGCAGGCGAGATCGGTGCGTCCTTCATCAACGTCACCCTCACCGACATCCTCGACCAGTTCATCGGCAACTCCGAAGCGAACCTCCACTCCCTGTTCGTCACCGCCCGCAGGCACGCACCCGTCGTCCTCTTCCTCGACGAGATCGACGCCATCGGGCAGAAGCGCAGCCAATCCACCAGCGCCGCGTGGCGAGGCGTCACCAACCAGCTCCTCATGGAAATGGACGGCATCGGTGCCGACAACGAAGGACTATTCATCCTGGCCGCCACCAATACGCCGTGGGACGTCGACCCCGCCCTGCGCAGGCCCGGGCGCTTCGACCGATCCGTCGCCGTCCTGCCGCCCGACGCGCCCGCGCGCCACTCGATCCTCTACCACTACCTGAAGGACAGGCCCATGGAGGGGATCGACCTGGGCGTTCTCGTGCGCCAGACCAGCGGATTCACCGGCGCGGACCTGGCCCACCTGGTCGACAGCGCCGCCGAGTTCGCCATGATGGATTCCCTGCGCACCGGCACCGTCCGCATGATGACCATGCAGGACTTTACGAACGCCCTCAAGCAGGTGCGCCCCAGCGCGGGTCCGTGGTTCGCGTCGGCGCGCAATATCGTCGAATACGGCAACCGTGACGGCCAATACGACGACCTGGCCGCCTACATGAAGGCCAACAAGCTGCTGTGATCACCCTTCCGGGTCTGCCCCTGCCGACGAAAGGACACGATGTCAGGCGAAAGCTCCGCCCATGAGCAGATTAAACGCGCCCAGGCGCTCATCGACCTTGGGCGACAGGAACAGGCCGTCGAGCTCCTTGCCGTGATCCCGCAGACGACCCCTCTTCTCGTTGCGGCCGTCAACTGCTTCCTCGCGTACGCCTTCGCGGGATTGGGCAAGAAGGACGAGGCGTATGCCTGCGCGCGGCGAGCCCTCGAAGCAGAACCCAACAACGACACCGCGCTGTTCTGGCTGGCCATCGTCGAGCCGGACGACGCGACCGCCCTTCAGCACACGTCACGCCTGATCGAACTCGATCCCGACTGGGTCCCGTACCAGTCCCTTCACGCGATCAGCCTCTTGCGCAACGGTCGGAAAGAAGAAGCCGAAGCCGTCGCGCGTGAAGCCGCACGTCAAGCCCCGGAAGACGTCTACGTGCTGGGCAACCTCGGGGATGTCCTCCACGATAAGCGCTCCCCGGAAGCCGAACAGGTCTACGCGCGCATCCTCGAGATGGAACCCGACGACCTTCACGCGCGCAAGGCACTCGCCCGGATCAAGCAAAAGGACGAGGCCGACGAGAGCGCCCGACTCTACACCGACATCCTCGCCACAGACCCCGACCAGGGCGGTGTTGCGCTCCAACTTAACTGGATGGTCTTCGGGAACATGCTCAGCGCGTGCGTGTACGTGTTCACTCGGCACGCTATCGCGTGGCTCTTTGCCGGCCTGGTGTATGCGGTCGGCCTGCGCACGGTCGCCGTCGTGATCGGTCTGCTTGCTTCCCTCACCTTTGTGTCTCGCGTGGCCCGATCCTTCAGGTCGGACACCGCGAAGCTCGGCAAGGCCCTCGGGATGAGTCCCCGCGCAGCCTTCATCAGGATCTACGGAAAGCTCCCGGTCAGCTCGATCATGGCGACACTGGCCACCATCATGATGACCCTGCCTCCGCTCATCTGGGCGGTCTTGGCGCTCGTGGGGAGGGCCTCGTCGTGGTGGGCGGCCGTGGGTCTCCCGATTCTCATCATGGCCTGCGGCTGGGGCCTGGCACACGCAGCCGTCTGGGTCGTTCGGACGTATCAGCGCTGACGGGCACGCAGCACAGACCCCGCGCAAGACACACGCCAAGGCGTGCACACACGCCCGCGCGACCGCGGAACCCCGACACCGGAGCGCCGTCAGCCGCGCGGGTCGCACATTGCTCGCCCAGGCCTCGTACGGCCCGGCACCGCACGTCTACGCGCCGGTCGGACAGCTGCCCCGCCCCTCGCCAGCGAGCGTCGCCACGGTTGCAACCGCCTCCAGGACACCGAGAGCCAGCCCCTGCCTCGTGTGAGCGAGACGAACGCCCGCGGCGCGGCGGCGCTCACCGCGGCGGAACAGCCAACGCTCCACGGCCACCGTCACGACCGCCGATCCCAGCACTGCGCCCGCCAGGACAGCCAGCTCGCGCGGCTCCGCCTCCGTGACCCCATCGAGCGGGTCCTCGGTCTTTGCCTCCGAGCAATCCGTCTCATCGTCGTACGGGGGTAGCTCGTCTCCTTCGGGCATGAGCGACACCAACGACCAGCCCATCGCGCCGAGCAGACCCACCTTCACGAGGCCGCGCAGCGGGCGCGAGCGCACGACATCGGGCAGCGCGTACCAGGCGATGGTCGCCCCCGTGCCGACCGCGAGCCCGCGGCGCGCGTCGGTGTTATCGAGAGGTTCAGGGGGCAAGGGCAGGAGCAGGGCGAGGTCATGGTCAGTCCTTTCACAGAGCGTCGCTGAGCGGGTGGCGGGGGCGTCGAATGCACGCGGGTCAGTCCGCGAGCAGGTCCAGCAGGTGAGAGACGACTTTTCCGCCCGAATAGGCGGATCCGTCGTGCTGGTACTCGTTCGTAATGTAGTGGTGGGCACCGATCAGGTCACCCGTGTCCAGGGACAGCTCGCGCGGCACGAACATGTCATCGTAGTACACGGCAGCGGCCACCGGCACCGTGTTCTCGGCCAGAACATCCGGCAGGTACACGGGGGTGGCCTGCGTCGTCGAGGCGAGGATCTCGGCGACGCCCTTCAGCGGTGCCAGGCCCGGGTCCTCGTCGAAGACGCGGCGCATGAAGTGCTCGCCCGTCAGGTAGAACGGCTCGCTCTCGTCCAGCGGGTCCGCGTCCTTCGCGAAGCCCGGGATCTCCTCAGCCAGTCGATCCGCCGCCCAGGCCGTCGCCGTGCCCGCCAGAGACGGCGTCGCGCACGCGTAGATGTACTCCTGGAACACGCCGTAGATCGGCGCGACGTCCACCCGCGAGCCGATCGCCGCCAGGAACTGCGACGAGAGCCTGCGCTGGCCTCGAACCGACGTCCATGGACCCTCGAGCAGGTAGTGCAGCTGATCCGTGTTGCCCTGCCCGCCCAGCATCATGCCGATCATGCGCAAGCGCGCGGGGGACAGGCGCTCACCCGTTGGCAGCGTCTCCTCCGTGTCCGCCAGATGCGCGCACAGCTCGCGCACCGTGCGCTCATCCCCGGGGTGGCGGCGGAAGTATGCGCGGTTGCGCGCCGCCGTGCGCTCATACGTCAGGCGGTAGATGTCATCCACATGGACGAGGCCGGGCAGGCCTCCCGTGATCAGGCTGGCCTTCAGGCCCTGGGGAGCCAGCGACAGGTACGAGGTCGTGATAAAGCCGCCGAAAGACTGGCCGAGTGTCGTCCACGGGTCATCGCCGCACAGCTCGTGGCGCAGCGCCTCTGCGTCGTACACGATCTGGTCCTGGCGGAAGTAGCGCAGGTACGCGGCCTTCTCCTCGTCCGTGTCCAGGTGAGAGAGCGCCTGGGCGTCCATGCGGGTCGACTGGCCCGTGCCTCGCTGATCGAGGAGCACCACCCGGTAGTCCTGGAGGAGACGATTCATCCACCCGCCGGTAAACGTGCCGAAACGCGGGCTCGGGTAGCCCGGGCCGCCCTGCAGGAACACCGCGTAGGGGGAGTCCTCGCGTCCCTTGCGCACGACCTCGCGCGCGAACACCTCAATCGTCGGGTTGTCCTCGCCGACCGGGCGCAGGTGATCCAACGGGACTGCAAGGCGATGCTCGTAAACCGTGTGACCGTGGTGAATGTACGACTCTGTGTGCATGGACACAATGGTAGCGGTTTTGGTGTGGTGCCGTTGTCCTCGGTTTTGTCGGGCGCTGTCGGGCCAGGCTGCTTGATGCGCCCGTGGGCGGCGGTCCGCCCTATCCGCCCGCGCGGGTCAGAGCCAGTTCAGCAGCGCGATGTAGGCGAGCGTGCCGACACCGACGCTCCACAGGAGCTTGCGACCGGACAGCAGGTGTACCGCGACCGTCACGCCAGTCGCCACCAGCGCCGCCCACCAGCGTCCGCCCGCCGCCTGCGCGCTTTGCGAGAGAGTCGAGAGCACCAGGATTAGCATGATGCCCGGCGGCATCCACACCGCCATGTCGGAGACGAAACGCGAATCGCGCAGCGGCTCGAGGATCTTGAACGGCAGAGCGCGCAACGTAAAGTCGATAACGAAGACGATCACCAGGAGCGCCAGCAGGTAGCCCAGCGTCGGAGTCACTGTGCACCCCCTTCGGGAGTCGCCTGCCCCTGCCCATCGGCCGAGGCGGCAGATTCAGGGGAGCGGAGGATACCTCGGCGATGGAGGATGTGACGCCCCACGAGACACGCGACGAATAGCAGGAGTGCCACTAAGAGGCGTTGCGTCGGTGCCACCACCATGGCCACCGCGAAGGATGTGCCAGCCAGGAGGATCGAGGGCAGCTCGCGCCTCGTGCGCGCCGCGTCCAGCGTCAGTGTGATGAACAGGGCTGTCAGCGCGAAGTCGAGTCCCTCGATCTGCGTAGGAATCAAGGACCCCGCGGACACGCCCACCAGGGCCGATACGACCCACGTCAGATTGAAGAGAACCTGCATCGCCAACAGGCGAGGCTTCGTCCACCCGTTCGGGCGGGCGGCGGTCAGTGCGTAGGCCTCGTCCACGAGGGCGTACATCGAGAAGAGGCGCGCGAAACGTCCTTCGATGACGTGCAGCGGGAACGAGAACGCGAAAAACAGGAGGCGGAAGTTCACCAGCAGCATCGTCACAGCGATGACGGCCAGTGGCGTATTTTGCGCTGCCAGGGTGACGACGAGCAGCTCGGCCGACCCCGAGTACGCGGACAGGGACAGCGCCGGAGCCAACCACCACGGCAGACCCAGCTGGATGACGAGGACGCCGTACGCGAGGCCTAGCGGGATGTATCCGGCGGCAACGGGCGCGGTAATCCGCAGGCCTTCAAGGATTTCGTAGCGGGTAGGCTTCGCCGGCACGGGGAAGTTCACTGTGCGCGGGAGCTTGGGCATGAGTGCAATTCTTGCGCGCTGATCCAGCCAATTGCGAGCGGGCGCACCATAGCATGACGGTTTTCACGTTTTTCTGGGTCCTAGGTCCTGGCGCGGAATCCTGCGGATTGGCAGGACATCTGTTTGTCACATAGTTTCAAAATTGGAAACGCCCCTCGCGCATGCGCGCTCGTAATGGAAACATCATTGTCAAAGCCAAGTATGCACCTCGGCATTGTTCATTCAAACCCGCAGATCAGGAACCCTCATGAGCGCCACGAACGCACGCACAACGCCATTCCGTCGACTCGCTACGGCCGCCGTCGCCGTGCTCGCAGCCCTTGGCATGGCTGCATGCTCCGGCGGCGCGGGCTCCTCGGCCTCCTCGGGCACTCAGGTCGGCGACCGCAGCCCCGAGCAGATCAAGGAAGCCGGTGAGATCGTCATCGGCATCTTCTCGGACAAGGCCCCCTTCGGCTACATCGACGCCAACGGCAAGCCTGCCGGATACGACGTCGTCTACGGCGACCGCATTGCCGCCGACCTGGGCGTCACCGCCAAGTATGTCCCCGTCGACGCCGCCGCCCGCACCGAGGTCCTCGCCTCCAACAAGGTTGACATCACCCTCGCGAACTTCACCGTCACGCCCGAGCGCGCCGAAAAAGTCGACTTCGCGAACCCCTACTTCAAGGTCTCCCTCGGCGTCGTCTCGCCCACCTCAGCCGAAATCACCGACGTGAGCCAGCTGGCCGGCAAGACCCTCATCGTCACCAAGGGCACGACCGCCGAAGCCTACTTCGAGGCCAACCACCCCGAGATCAAGCTCCAGAAATACGACCAGTACTCCGACGCCTACCAGGCCCTCGAGGACGGCCGCGGCGACGCCTTCTCCACCGACAACACCGAGGTCATCGCCTGGGCCATCCAGCACCCCGGCTTCAGCGTCGGAATCAAGAGCCTGGGCGACACCAGCTACATCGCGGCCGCCGTCAAGAAGGGCAACACCGCCCTCCTCGACTGGCTGAACAACGAACTCGTGGACCTCGGCAAGGAAAACTTCTTCCACAAGGACTACGAGCAGACCCTCGCCCCCGTCTACGGTGACGCCGCGACCCCCGACGACCTAGTCGTCGAAGGCGGCGTGGACACCACCTCCACCAACTAATGCAGGCACGAGGCCGTGGCTCCCTGACGGGTTCACCCACCGCGGGTGACCGCCCGGCGCGGCCACGGCCTCGTCCCTTCGTGTGCATATGAATTACGAGATTCTGGCGCGATACGCGCCCCTCTACGTCGACGCAGCGATCCTCACCCTGAAGATCGCGGCTATCGGTATCGCCGGCTCCCTCGCGCTCGGCCTCCTCGTGGCTGCGATCCGGCACTACCGGATCCCCGTCGCCACCCAAATCGCCGCCGCCTACGTCGAACTGTCGCGTAACACGCCCCTGCTCGTGCAGCTCTTCTTCATCTACTTCGGCCTGCCGCGCGTGGGCGTCAAGTGGAGCGGCGAGACCTGCGCGATCGTGGGCCTCATCTTCCTGGGCGGTGCCTACATGGCCGAGGCCCTGCGCTCCGGACTCGACTCGATCGCCACCATCCAGTGGGAGTCCGCCTCCGCGCTCGGCCTCACGCGCACCCAGACGCTGCGCCACGTCGCCCTCCCTCAGGCCATCGCGACCTCCGTGCCGCCGCTGGCCGCCAACGTCATCTTCCTCATCAAGGAAACGTCCGTCGTCTCCGTCGTTGCCTTGCCCGACCTCGTGTACGTCGCGAAAGACCTCATCGGCATGTCCTACAACACCTCCGAAGCGCTGATCCTCCTGGTTCTCGCCTACCTGGTGATCCTCCTGCCCGTGTCCATCGCGGCCCGACTCATCGAAAAGAAGGTGCGCCGTGGCGGATTTGGGAATTAACGTCATCTTCGAAGGCCGCAACCTCGAGCGCATCCTCGAGGGCCTCGGCGTCACCGTCGGCATCTCCGCGCTGTCCGTCGTGCTGTCCCTGATCCTCGGCGTCTTCGTCGGCCTCGGCATGCGCTCACGCTGGCGAGCCCTGCGCTGGCTCATGCAGCTCTACCTCGAGTTCGTGCGCATCATGCCCCAGATCGTCCTCCTCTTCGTCGCCTACTTCGGACTCACGCGCGTCGCGGGGATCAACCTGGACGGCATCACCGCGTCCGTCCTCGTCTTCACCCTGTGGGGCGGCGCCGAAATGGGCGACCTCGTACGAGGCGCGCTCATCGCCATCCCGCGCCACCAGTACGAGTCCGCCTACGCTCTGGGACTCACCCCGAAGCAGACCATGCGCCGTGTCATCCTGCCGCAAACCCTGCGCAGGCTCGCGCCCCCGGCCGTCAACCTCATCACCCGCATGATCAAGACGACGTCCCTCGTCGTCCTCATCGGCGTCGTCGAAGTCCTCAAAGTCGGACAGCAGATCATCGACGCCAACCGCTTCAACTACCCAACCGCCTCGCTGTGGATCTACGGCCTGATCTTCGTGCTGTACTTCCTCATCTGCTGGCCCATCTCGCTCCTCTCACGCCACATGGAGAAAACATGGCAGAACTGACCTCCGACCCGCAGCTGCGCCTCGTCGACCTCGACAAGACCTACCCCGGCGGACACCACGCCCTGCGCGGCGTCTCCCTTGACGTCGCCGACGGTGAAGTCGTCGTCATCATCGGACCCTCCGGCTGCGGCAAGTCCACGCTCCTGCGCACGATCAACGGCCTCGAACCCATCAACTCCGGGCAGATCCTCTTCGACGGGACCGACCTGGCCGCGCCCGGCGTCTCCTGGCCCGAGGTTCGCCGCCGCATCGGCATGGTCTTCCAGTCCTACGAACTCTTCCCCCACCTGACCGTCATGGGGAACCTGACGCTAGCCCCCGGCCTCGTCGCCGGAGAATCGCGCGCCGACGCGAGCGCGCGGGCGCAAAAACTGCTCGAACGCGTCGGCCTGGCGGACCGCGCCGACGACTACCCGCGCCAGCTCTCCGGCGGCCAACGCCAGCGCGTCGCCATCGTGCGCGCTCTCATGATGAACCCCGAGATCCTCCTCCTCGACGAGGTCACCGCCTCCCTCGACCCGGAAATGGTGCGCGAGGTCCTCGACGTCGTCCTCGAGCTGGCGCGCACCGGCATGACGATGCTCATCGTCACCCACGAGATGGGCTTCGCACGCGCGATCGCGGACCGCATCGTCTTCATGGACGAGGGCCGCATCGTCGAGGTCGACCCGCCGCGCAAGTTCTTCGCGGACCCGTCCTCGGATCGCGCGCGCAAGTTCCTCGACATCTTCAGCTTCGAGGGCGCCAAGCTCTAAGAGCTTGTCTGGTCGTTGACGCCCGTGGGCGGCGGCCCGCCCGCGAGATCGCCACACGCGAGCCTGCGGCTCGGAGTGGTCGATCTCGAAGCCCGGCCAGGCCCTGCCGCCGCCCACGGGCGCCGCGGCCAGGCTCAGTAGTCCATGCGCTTCCACCGGTGCCCTCCAGGCAGCAGGGGATCGGCGTGTCATCTCGAAGCATGGCCAGGCCTTGCCGCTGCCCATGGGCGCCGCAGTCTGGGCGAGCAGTATGTACGGCCAGGCATGTTCCGCGTTTTAGCTTGTTCCTAAGTGGTGTTACACCACTTAGCGGAGCATTACACCAGCTCGGAGGTGGTGTAATGCCCCCTAACTGGTGTAATCCTCCTTAACTGGTGTAACGCTCCCTATCTGGTGCAGTGTCGCGCAGGTGCCGTTGGGGCTCGCGGATAGGAAACGGTTATGTGGATAGGTTATGAAGATACGGATAGGTTACGACGATGCGGATACCTTAATAACCTATCCACATGCGCATAACCTATCCACATGCGCGCAACCTATCCGCGTGAGGTGCACTCGGCCGACTGGAACTCCAGGGGTTGGGGCACGTGCGGCTGGCTGTCGAGACGTAATCTCCACGCTGTGGCTCGGTGCCCCGCGGGATTATCTAACGCACCCCGTGCCTGCAAGCTGCGCACGCCCGCGAACACCTGCCTGCGATGGCCCGCTCTCAGCCGATCAGCGTCGATTGGTGGTGCACCATGATCAGGCGCGCCTCACCAGAGGTTGCCGGTGCCCACACGCTGGATTCCAGCGACGCGCCGCCCTCCCAACGCACCCGGTAGCGGGTCAGGAACGATCCGCCCAGGTCGTGAGCGTCAATGCGGCCGATGGACGGCGAGGCAGGAGAGGGCCCCGCCAGCGTCGTCGTCGCGCCGCCGCCCGGCCAGATGCGCGTCGTGCGCCCATCCGTCATGGACGCCAGCGCCTCCTCGTCGCCGCCGGTCCACGCCAGGATGAACTCGCGCTCGCGGGCAACCGCATCCTCCGTGGTTATCGCGAGCTCACTCATGGACGAGGCCGGGGCCGCCTCCGCGGGTTCACTCGGCTCAGCAGAAGCAGAGAAAACGCTGGGGTGAGAACGGAAAGTCGACGTAGTGGCTTCGTCGGTGGCGCCGTGTGAAGCGGATGCTGACGTCGATGCGGTCGCGGTTTCCCCATGTTTGCTCGGGCGTGCGGGCGCTGCGGCAGCCTTGTCGGCCTCGGCGTGACGCTTTCCGGCAGGTGTGCTCGCGCCGGACTCCACAGCATCGTGCGGCTCGGCGGCCACGGACGCAGCGGCAGCACCCCCGTGCGCCCGATCCGCAGACCCGCGCGACCCACGCGACCTGCGGGCACCGCCCCCAAACCCCGGACCCGGCTCGGGCGTGCGCCCCGCCTGGTAGGCCTCGGCGCACCCTCGCGCGAGGTCGTCGGCGCGCTCGTTCATGCGGTGTCCGGCGTGGCCTTTGACCCATTCGAAGGTGACGCGGCGCCCTTCCATGGCGCGGTCGATCTCCTGGATCAGCTCCAGGTTCTTGATGGGTTTCTTGTCGGCCTTCGTCCAGCCGCGCTTTTTCCAGCCGAGTCGCCACTTGGACACGACGTTGATCGCGTACTGCGAGTCGGCGAGGATGTGCAGTTCTTCGCCGGTCTGGGCCGTGGCCTGAAGCAGGCGCAGGATGGCGGTCAGCTCACCTAGGTTGTTGGTGCCCTTTGGCCAGCCGCCCGCGTCCCACGTGTCCTCGTCCACGTACCAGGCCCACCCCGCGGGTCCGGGATTGCCGAGGGAAGAACCGTCTGCCGCCGCCGTAATCGTCATGCCCTCATCCTATCGGCATCGCACGTGCCTGATCGGAAAGGGGGACGAGGCCGGGGCCGAGTAGGGTCGGTGCCCTACACTCTGGGGGTGGGCGTGGCCGCGCCCGCTGCCGCGACGAGAGGGACAACGGGCATGGGGGATCGCCTGGGCGAGCAGCGCCAGACGGGTGCCGATGAGCAGGAGTATGGTCGCTTGGAGAAGCCGAGGCGTTCCCGTCGATGGGCTTTCCTTATACTCGCTCTTCCAATTGCATTGTTCGCGTGGAGCTGTGTTCCGAAACGTCCCCTGCCGGTTACACCGACCAGCGAGCTGGCCATCGGAGATGCCGTCATTGCTGTGCAGCTGGGTGAAGCGCAGTCACAGTCGGGTCTTGATGCCCCAATCCAGAACAACTTGGTCGCACTTGTTGACGCACAAGGGAAGCAGGACATCGTTCGTATCGACAACCAGTCGGAAGGCAGGATCCTGTGGTCTGATCGCGGTATCTCCTTCGGTTCCACGCAATGGGAGTATCAGACGACAGAAAACGGGACGAGTAGTCAAGAAATTGAGGACTGGCGGGCCTCGGATGTCCAGCGTTATGAGTTGTCGGATGGGCGATTCATTGTGGTTTCTTACTCGATGGACCTGGGTTATCGGGTCGATACGATCGAACTTGATGGACGCATTGCGAGTGTGTCAACTCCCGGAACACGGGGAGATATTGGGCAATGCGGGGATCGGATCCTGTCGATCATTGACACGAAGCAATTCCCACGTGTGAGAACGGAGGCTTTCGAGGCTTACGCCGCACAGTCGGGCGGCGATGGTGAGCAACCGGAGGAGCTGTCTGTCGTCATTCAGTTGAATGATCGTGATGGTGATACTCCTCGACTCCTTGGTGTCGCACCAATGATTGAGGGTTTGGTGTCGGGGCAGAGAGAGTTCGCCTGTGAGGGGGGACGTGATCACGATTCCGAGCGTCCAGACGGGTGACTCTCGGGCCACGCGTGTGATGGCAGAAGGGAGAGAGGAGGGAACGATGGTTCTCGAGCGCTGGGACCTATCGACGGGACAGCGCACGATCATTCCCGTGATCGATGAGCAGGAAAATCCCATCGAAGTGAACAGGGACCGCAGCATTTTTCACTACAAGGGGGTCCAGGTCGGTGATGAGTACCGGTTCATCAGCGAAGGCGGGGATGCGTTTGCAGTGGACCTGACGAGTGGTCGAGGCCGCTACCTGTTTACTTATCAAGGTACGCGAATCAACCAGCGAATGGTGTTCCAGGTGAGTGAGACGGGCGTCTACGCGCTCGAGGGCCGCCGAGAGGATCACAATGTCACCCTTTCTTACCGGCCGTGGGATGGGGAAGCATATCGGGACGTCATCACAATGGACAGGCTGGCAGACTACGTCTGGTTGGAGGGTGATTTTATGTCGGCGGGGCACTGGCGAAGGATTCAGTCCTTCTCCCTGCGCCCCGGCTGGGACGGCGGCGCGCAGTAACGCTGTCTGTCTTTCTGTCCGGGGTTCGTGCCCGGTTGGGACGTAACTCGATGGGACGAGGCCGGGGTTACGCCTCGTGGTCGGTGTGGCGGATGTGGTTGGATGGGGCGTCATAGTCGCGCATGTAGCATGCGCCGGGCTGCTTGTCAGATGTGGCAAATCGTTGAAATGTAGCCATAGAATTCTGTACACTTATCTCGTGGTGCTGATTGCATCGTTCGTTTCAATGATGAGATTGTATGAGAATCATGAGCTACAAATCGAGATTTTTGCGATGGTGGCCGCTGCTTTGCTGGTTGTGTCCCTCCCGTCTGCTGGGTATGCCGCTGGGCAGACTGAGGAGGAGCTTGCGCGTCAGATCCAGGCATATGTACCGGGTGTGGGCGTCGATGACATCCTCGCAGGTGCGCGCGAGTGGTCGGCTGAGTCGGGACAGGATGTGCGTACTGTGCTTGAAGATGCTCTGGAACAGGCTCGTGACAATCAGGCCGTTCAACGACGGTCGGGGATTTCAGAGCGTGGATCAGGTGTTCGGGATACTGAGCTGCGTAAGTCGGACTACAAAGGTGACGTATTCTATGAGCCTGTGTGGCCAGCTGGGCACGTAGGTATTTTTGGTGGGAATGACTGGATTGTCGAAGCGCCCGGTGTTGGCCAGGTGTCGCATTGGAAATGGGTGTGGGATAAAAGGGTCCTCTCGGGGACACGGTATTTTTATTACCACGTGTCGCAGGCGACTCAGGATGCGGCTGCTGACTACGCCTATAATAACCTTCTTGAGCGTCCCTATAACATTAATTTTGCTGTGAATAAAGGAATGAATCCTCATCGATTGAATTGTTCGCAGCTGGTCTGGTTTGCTTATGTGAGGACGACGGGGACTGATATTGATGGTAATGGCGGTATGGGAGTTTATCCCAGGGATCTTACTGTCGGGTCATTACCCTATAATTACAAGACTATTTGGTAAATTGCTAATGGTGAGAAATGCGGTGACATGCATGGTGATCGCTCTTGCTGCGTTACTTTGTGTGTCGTGTTCGGCAGGTGGGGATATTCGTGTTGTCTCGATTGAGCAGGTCAGTCCGGGCGAAGCGAACATCGTCGTGCGCATCAGCAATGGAGACTCGGCAGATAAGACGGGTTATCGCATGCGTGAAGGTTATATCGCCTTCTTGCATGATGATGGGACTGGAATTGTCGGCACCGCAGGTGCCATGGAGGGGGCATCTGTTCTCTGGTCGCCCCGCGGCGTCACATACGGGACCGAGACCTATGAGTACCTCACGACAGATGAGGGGACAACGCGTTTCACGCGTGAAACATCGAAACCATACGAGCTGCAGCGCTACGAGTTTCCGAACGAAGATGTGGGGGCGCTCTTTGTCCTTCAAGGACAACAAACCGTCGACGTATTAGGCGCCGGGGGGACGCTGACATCGGTAGCTAACGCCGGTATTTTTCAGAATAACGGGCAGTGTGGGTCTCGTATCGTGTCGATCACCGATACGAAGCTGGCTCCGCCTGTTGCATCAGCGGCTTTTGAGGCGTATTCCGCGCAGTCGAATGACGGTGAAGTACCGGAGAATATGGCGGTCGTTGTTCAGCTTACGGATCATGACGGTGATGTACCGCCGGTTCTTGCGGTCGCACCGATGATCGATGGGCTGACGTCGGGACAGAACATGTTCTCCTGTGAGGGTGATGTGGTGACGATGCCGAGTTTCCAGGCGACCTACCCCAACGCTTCGCGTGATAACGGACTCGATGCGAATGTGGGAACGATGGTTCTTCAGCGGTGGGACCTATCCACGGGCCAGCGCACGATCATTCCCGTAGTTGATGCGGAGGGAGGTGCCATAGAGCTGAATGAAGAGCGCACGATCCATCTGTATGAGGGGATCCAGGTGGGTAATGAGTACAGGTTCATCAGTGCAAACGGTGACGCTTTCGCGGTCGACGTGACCGGTGGGCAGGGACGTTACCTGTTTTCTATTCCTTCGCGGAGCCGTGACCATTCGACGGTGTTCCAGGTGACTGCGACCGGTGTGTATGCACTTGAGGATCGCGGCGATGATAGTGTCGTCACCCTGTTCTACAGGCCATGGGACGGGGGAGAGCAGAGGGAACTGTTCACGACATCAGACCTCGGCCGCTACCTCAAGGGGACGGCTCTCACGGGGCAGATGGACATTCAGTCCTTTGCGCTGCGCCCCGGCTGGGACGGTGGCGCGCAGTAACGCGGCGCAGCGCTGTAACGCAGCGAGGTAACACAGCGCACGCTCGCGCCGTATTGTGCGTGGCGTCACCGTGCGTAGCGCGGCAGTGGGGGCGGTCTTCCAACGAAGACCGCCCCCACCTGCGTGTGCCGTGACAACAGGCATCAACCGCTCGTCAGCTGCCCCACCTGCTACACCGCGACGCCCACCTGGCCCAGCGCGAAGGCGAACTCCTCGCAGCGCGCCGCCCACCGGCCCTCGCGCCCGGACGGGCCGGCGTGCCCGGCGACCATCTCGGTGCGCAGGATGATTGGACGCTCGCGCGGGTCGCGCGCGGGAACGGACCCGGCCCCGGCCTCGTCCGTGGAGGGCACCTGGCCGGTGGCCTCGCGCAGGCGCTGCACCCACTTGGTGGGCTCGACGAACTCGACGCGCGTGTCGTTGACCGAGGTCGTCGCCATGATCGCGGGCAGGAGCGCGCCGTCGGGCACGTTCTCGTACGGCGTGTAGCGGCTCATCGCGTCGAACACGGCGCGCGAGGTGAGCGGATTGCCCCACTCCTCCCACTCGCCGACGGTGAGCGGCAGGGTCGGGTCCAGGATCGTGGTGAGCGCGTCCACGAAGGGCACGCCCGCCAGGATCGCGCGGAAGCGGTCGGGGGCGGCGTTGGTGACCGCGCCCATGAGCAGGCCTCCGGCGCTGCGGCCCTCCGCGACCAGGCGGCCGGGCGCCACCCACCCGGAGTCGACCAGCCAGTCGGCCACGTCGACGAAGTCCGTGAAGGTGTGCTCCTTGACCAGTTCCTTGCCGTCCTCGTACCAGGCGCGGCCCATCTCGCCGCCGCCGCGCACGTGCGCAATCGCGTAGACGACGCGGCGCAGGATCGGCAGGCGCAGGGTCTCGAACTCGGGGTCGTAGCTGACCTCGTACGAGCCGTACCCGATCTGCCAGCCCGCGTGCGTGCCGTCCGGGCGCGCATCGCGGTGGTGGATGAGGGTGACGGGGATGCGGGTGACGCCGTCGCGCGCGAGCACCCACACGCGCTCCTCGACGTACTCGGTGGGGTCCCAGCCGGGCGCCTCGCGGGTGCGTAGGGTCCGCACGCTCAGCGCCGCGCCTTCGGGGTTCTCGGGGGACGAGGCCGGGGCCGGGTTCGGCAGAGAAACCTCGGCGACCGTGGGCGGCACGGTCTGCGACTGGAACTCCACGCGCAGCGGATCGGTCCACGGGGTCGGCACGGTCGTGATCGTGCGTACCGGGGCGTCCACTTCGACGCGCCGCCACGTGGGTTTTTCCTCGCGGCGGTCCCACACGTCGATCTGCGTCAGCGAACCCGAACGCAGGGAGAGGGCCACGTAGTCCGCGTGGGCCTCGACGTCGGTGATGCGCTCGCCGGTGCCGGGGCTGCGCAGCGGCTCCCAGGACTCGAACGGGGTGAGGGGCGCGGGTTCGTCCTCCGGCAGGGGAGTGCCGGGCGTGCGATCCGCCAGCGCCTGGCGACTGTACGCGGGGGAGGACGTCATGCCCAACTGTGCCAATGCCTCGGGCGACCCCCCTGCGGGCAGCATCGCCTGCGCGAGCGAGCCCTCCTGCGTCAGCCCCGTATGCACGATGAAGAGGCGATCCCCCGCCGAATCCGCCGACACCAGCGTGCGGGGGCGCACCGACATGAGCGGCAGCGGGCGCACGGACGGGTGGGCGGGCAGCCACAGCCACGCGCGGCCCGTGGTCGACGACGAGGAATGAATGACGACGTGCCCCGGGAAACCCGACGGCGCGAACCCCATCTCGAAGCCCTCGTCCGGCTCGACCAGCAGCAGCTCGTCGGCCTCGCGAGGCGTGCCCACGCGGTGCAGCCATACGTCGCACGCGCGCCACGCGTCGTCCACGCCCATGTAGATAAAGGAAGCGGAATCATCCGCCCACGCGAAGCCGTACCCGGCGTCCACAACAGCCTCGTCGATGACGCGCCCCGACGCCTCCTGCACGACCCACGTGTAGCGCTCATCCCCGCTCGTGTCCCGCGCCCACGCGATCAGGCGCCCATCCGGGGACGGGTACAGGTCCGCCAGGCGGAAAAACTCATGCCCGCGCGCCCACTCGTTCTCATCGACGAGGAGCTCCTCGCCCCGCGCGGGCACGCCCGGAGAGGGAACGAGCGGGACCGGCACCCCGGCCTCGTCGCGCTCGATCGGCGCACGGTGATGCATCGCGTAGGACTGCCCCTCCGTGAAACGCCGGAAGTACCAGAATTCGCCCTCGCGGATCGGAACCGTCACGTCGGTGAGCGCCGTGGAGGCCTTGACCTCCTCCACGAGGCGCGCGGCCGCCTCGCGCGTCGGCTCGGTCACCGCGTCCGCCCACGCGTTCTCCGCCTCCAGGTGTGCGCGGACCTCGGGGTTATCGCCGTCGCGCAACCAATCCCACGGGTCATCAAAATGCTGTCCGAACTGGTCACGCACCCGATACCCATAACGTTTCGGGGCAACCGGGGGAGTGTTTGGCGAGGCCTGGGGTGCCTCTCGCGGGATCGTCTCAGTCATGGGGACCATCTTAGAGGCGGCGACCTGCGGAGCGGTGGCGTGGCGAGGCGGTAACGGTGTCTGTTCATCACGCGCAGCATGACATCCTGTGGATGGGCAAACTCAGTGCACATGCGTGGCTGCCGTGGTACACTGAGCACACAATGACCGGTTCCGCCCGACGAGGGTCCAGGGCCGGTCTTAATATTTCCGGAGGTGCACGATGGAGTCCAAGCCCTTCAAGTCTGTCGATGATCAGATTGTCATTCTGCGTGAGAGGGGGAATGGAAATCTGTGATCACGAATTTGCTTGCCGAGTTCTTCGTGAAATTGGATACTATAGATTGTCTGGATATTCCTATCCCTATCGTGCTGTTCAAGCGGAGACGGGGTTTCGCTCCGATAGCTTCATCGAAGGAACCACGATCGAAAAAGTGGTCAAGCTGTACAGGTATGATCAAGAGCTAAGAGCTGTCACCGGGCTTCAGCTAGCAAAAATTGAAATTACGCTTCGGGCAATGATTGGCCATGAGCTTGGTCGTGTTGATCCATACCTGCATTTAAGTCCGCATAAACTTGGGAAAAAAGCTTGGGATAAGGTTAATGCGCAATCAACTGAACAGTATGCAAAGTGGCTAGAAAAATATAGTACAGCTGTGGTTCATTCAAACGAGGACTCAGTCGTGCATTATAAGAAAAAGTATGACGCTATTTTGCCAGTTTGGGTCGCGGTGCACGTTCTCGATTGGGGAAGTCTGCGTATGTTATATGATTTCGCTCGCGATGAGCAACGGATAGCCGTCGCCAATCAGCTTAATATTTCAGAATCGCAGCTCAGCTCATGGCTACTTTGTCTTAATGATGTCAGAAATGTGTGCGCGCATCATGGTCGACTCTATAGTAGGACGTTTCCAAAGAGTCCCATGTTCACAGGAGAGGATCATGAACTCGGATTTCTGCGTCGACTCATTCTTATTGAGATGAACAAGGAGAATGGAAAGGAAAAGAAGGGGAAGTGCTTCGTGCAGTTTACCATCATTCAGTATCTCCTTTCTAAAATGAACCTTGAAGGGATTAATGACCTTCCAGAAATTTTGCGCAAATTTCCTGAAGTGCCTCCGGTTTCAGTGAGGGACCTTGGTGTTCCAGAGAACTGGGAGGAGCTTCCTTTGTGGAATGGTGACACGTATTCGTGACTTCTTCAGGTGAGTCCGTACAGTGAAGGGTGACGGTAGAAGCGCATGCGCGGGCATGCGACACTAGGGGAGTGAACGACGAACAACGCCCGCGCGGATCCGCTGCCGCGCTCGAACCCGCGGCCCCTGCGCTCGAATCCGTGGCGCTCGCGGACCCGCCCGCGTCTCGTCCCCAGCCCGGCACTCCAGGACACGTGAACGAGGGGGCCGCCCCGGCCTCGTCCCTCACCCAGCGCGCCCTGGCCTGGACGCGCGAATTCATCCAATTCGGACTCGTCGGAGCGACCGCGTTCATCGTCGACATGGGGCTGTTCAACCTCCTCCAACACGGGCCGCTCGGCGTCCTCGCCGGCCACCCCAACGCCGCGCAATTCATCGCAGCCGCGACCGCCACGCTCTACTCGTGGATCGCCAACCGCCTGTGGACCTACCGCGGTCGCACCCAAGACAATGCCACCCGCGAAGCCATCCTCTTCTTCGTCGCCAACATCTGCGGCATCGCCATCTCACAGTTCTGCCTGCTGTTCACGCACGACATCCTGGGACTCACCTCGGCGCTGGCCGACAACATCGCCGTCTACGTCGTCGGATTTGTGCTCGGCACCGCATTCCGATTCTTCTTTTATCACTACGTGGTCTTCACCGGACGTACGCGCGCGTAGGTTTGACGCCCGGCGGTAGGGTCGAAACGTGAAGGAAACGGCAGAACACTATCCGACCCCCGAAGAATCCGGCTCTTCCGAGTTGAGTGTGGGTGACCGGGTGTTGAGCGGGGGTTGCGGGTAGAGGTCGAGGTCCTTGATGATGAGCGGACTTCAACCCCCGCGATCTTCAAAGGACCTCGACAATGTCTCACCCTACCTGCTGCTGCTCCGTGTCGCTTAATCGTTGTGATCGGTGTGATCTGCTCGTCGGTTTGGAGGGCTTCCATCTGGTTGCTGCCGCTCGGCGTGAGTACGGTCTGATGCTCGACATAGAGTCCTGTGATCGCCGCGCTGGCTGCCCGGGTTGTGGGGTGATCGCACAAAGGCCACGGGCGCGTGGTGGTGGAGGTGATCGACGCGCCCTGGGCCGGGGTTCCAGTGCGGATCCGATGGTTTAAGCGCCGATGGATATGCCGCGAAACCACCTGCCAGATCGCGACCTTTAGCGAGCAGAACCACTCAATGTGCGCACCTCGGGCGCGTCTGGGTGTGCGGGCGATCCGCTGGGCGATCCGACAGTTGCGCTTCGAGGGAGCCACTATCTTGGGGCTGGCCCGACAGTTAGGAACCACGTGGAATACCGTGTGGTCCCATATCAAGCCGTGCCTGCAAGCCGCATCTGATGACCCCGCCCGCTTCACAGGGATTCGGGTGCTGGGGGTTGACGAGCACGTGTGGCACCACCAGGACCGACGCCACCGGGGCCCACGTGAACTCACCGGCATCGTGGACCTGACTTGCGGGGAGGAGCATCCCACGGCCCGCTTGTTGGACCTGGTTCCGGGTAGGTCTGGCACCGTGTACAAGAACTGGCTAGAAGAGCGCGGCGAAGACTTTCGCTCCGGTATCCAGATCGCGACGCTGGATCCCTTCCAAGGATACAAGAACGCCATCGACGACCAGCTCCAAGACGCAACCAGCGTCCTCGATGCCTTCCATATCGTCAAGCTCGCCGGCGATGCCCTTGATGAGGTACGCCGCCGCGTCCAGCAAGACACGACCGGTCACCGCGGGCGCAAGGGCGATCCCCTCTATCAGATCCGCAATCTTTTGCGCGCCTCGCGTGATCGGCTCACGAAGCGTCAACAAGAACGACTCCGTGAGGCCTTCACGGCAGATGAGGCGCATATCAGTGTGGAAGTCGCCTACCACTGCGCCCAGCAAGTCCGCGACGTCTTCCATCAAGCCACACCCGCCCAAGGCCGACGCCTGGCCGCACACCTCATTGAGCGCCTACCAACGTGTCCCATCCCCGAAATCGCTCGTCTGGGGCGGACCCTACGCAAGTGGAAGGACGCATTCTTGGCCTACTTCGACACCGGTGGAGCCAGCAACGGCCCCACAGAAGCCATCAACGGAATCATCGAACTAGGCAGACGCACCGCCAGAGGCTACCGCAACCCCACCAACTACAAACTCCGAATGCTCCTCATCGCAGGAGGCCTAGATGCCTCCACCCACACTCAACTCTGAAGAGCCAAGAATCCATCGCCACGATGGTGACTATCGACGACACCGCCCTCGTGTTCGAAGGCGGCGGTATGCGCAACGCCTACACGGCCGCGCTCGTCAGTCGACTCATCGCCGAAGGTATCAACTTCCCCCCATATTTCCGGTGTGTCCGCTGGATCCAGTCACCTGTGCAACTTCACCTCCCGCGACGCGATTCGCTCCCACGCGACCTTCGTCGACCTCGTCGAAGACCCTGAATTCGGTGGCCTCAAGCATTTCCGTAAAGGACACGGCTACTTTAACGCCGAGTACATCTACCAGCAGATCTGCTACCCCGACGGTGTCCTGCCCTTCAACATGGACACCTTCCTGGCAAACCCGGCCACCACGCGCGTCGCCACTTTCAATGCCTCGCGCGGTGAAGAACGCTGGTTCTCCAAGGAGGAAATGAGCACGCTGGACGCGCTCGGCCCCATCGTCCGGGCCTCCTCCACGCTGCCGATCCTCATGCCACCCGTCGAAATCGACGGCGACACCTACGTCGATGGCGCGCTCGGCCCCAACGGTGGGCTCCCCTTCGATCAGCCGCTGCGCGAAGGCTACCGCAAGCTCCTCGTCGTCCTCACGCGCCCCCGCGACTACGTCAAGGCCCCCATGCCCGCCAGCGTCGGCGCGCTCCTGCGCACCGCATACCGCCAGTTCCCGTCCGTTTTTGAAGGCGTGGCGCAACGCCCCGACCGCTACAACGCCGGGCGTAAGTTCCTCTTCGAACTCGAGGAACGAGGCCAGGCCTACGTGTTCGCGCCCGACAACCTGTGGATCAATAACACCGAGTCTCGGCGCGAACGCCTGGAAGCCACCTACCGTGCTGGCCTGGTCCAGGCTGTGCGCGAAATGCCCGCGATCAAGGTGTTCCTGGGGCTGTAGGGGTTTCTGGATTCCCCGTGGCGCGTGCCCCGCGCAGCTTTCCGCGGCATTTCAAGCATTCGATCGAGATAGTGCCCAACCCCTACATCTAGGGGCGCTTATCTGCCAACGACCCCTAGATGTGGGGGCGCGACACGCCCAAGACCCCTCTCGTTGATGGTGATGCGTAACACGATTCATATGGTCGGGGGCGGGTTATGCACAGCATGGTGATGGCGCTGTCCACAGTGCGCACAGGGTGCAGGGGCCTCTGGAGGACTCTCGTTTTACCTGCTTGGTGAGGCGAAAACCCACGTGTTTGCGCGCATCTGCGAGGGCCTTCATCAGGGGCGCGTCAAGCGTGTGATCAAGGGGTGTGATCCTGAGTGCCCGCTCTGTCCACAGGTGTGCGCCCCTCGTCCACAGTCGAGGCGGTGCACACAACATCTAGGGGTCGGTTGCGAGGATGGCCCCAAGGTGTAGTGTTGTGGTGTTCGCGGCGAACGAGCCGCCAGAGAGTCAATTAGGTAAGCAACGTCCGGCCCCAAGCCGCAAGGAGACACGAACATGTCGATCACCGTCTACTCCAAGCCCCGCTGCCCGCAGTGCGACGCGACCTACCGCGCCCTCGACAAGCAGGGCATCTCCTACGAGAAGATCGACGTCACCCAGGACGCAGAATCCCTCGCCTTCATCAAGGGTCTCGGCTACCAGCAGGCCCCCGTCGTCGTAGCCGGCGAGGATCACTGGTCCGGCTTCCGCCCCGACCGCATCAAGGCCATCGCCGCCGTAGCCCTGGCGATGTCGGCCTGAGGCGCGTCGACAAGCCCCGGCCACTCGGCCGGGGCTTTCGCATGTCCGGGTAGGGACGAGGCCGGGGCAACCCCGCGCAAACGCGCAGATACGGGTCGCGTGGTGAGGAATGCGACAAGCCATGTGACCAGGGGAAATGCCTGACCAGTGCGGCTAGCACACCTGCCCCATCCGGGCGCGCTCACGAGGCCCGCTACTGCGTCAATGATCCCACAAGGGGACACGCCCCCACCTCACTGTGCCCAGGCCTCGTCAGTGAGACACTAGAAGCTCACCGTCCCGACAAGTCGGAAGGAACACCATGGGCATCGTCGTCTACTTCTCGTCGGCGACGGGCAACACCCGCCGTTTTGTTGAAAAGCTTGGCCTCCCGGCCGCGCGGATCCCGTTGCGCCCCAAGGATGAGCCACTGCACGTGCGCGAGGAGTACGTGTTGATCGTGCCGACCTACGGGGGCGGCAATATTAAGGGCGCGGTTCCTAAGCAGGTCATCAAGTTCCTCAACAATCCCGAGAATCGTGCCCTGTGTAGGGGCGTTATCTCGTCGGGTAATACCAACTTCGGCAAGGCCTACTGCATCGCGGGCGATATCATCGCGGCCAAGCTGGGGGTTCCCCACATGTATAAGTTCGAGCTCCTTGGCACGCCTGAGGATGTCTCCAGAGTTCGCGAAGGACTGGAACAGTTTTGGCAGAAAACTACACCGACACAGGCGTAGAGGAAGCTCTCTCCCCGGAGCTGGACTACCACGCGCTGAACGCGCAGCTTAACCTGTACGACGCGGACGGACGCATCCAGTTTGACGCGGATCGTAAGGCTGCTCGCCAGTACTTCCTCCAGCATGTCAACCAGAACACGGTGTTCTTCCATGACCTGGAGGAAAAGCTGAAGTACCTGGTGGATGAGGGCTACTACGAGCAGCACGTCCTGGATCAGTACGACTTCGCGGATATTAAGGCGCTGTATAAGCAGGCCTACGCCCACAAGTTCCGCTTCCCGACGTTCCTGGGCGCGTTCAAGTACTACACGTCGTACACGCTCAAGACCTTCGACGGGAAGCGCTACCTGGAGCGCTTCGAGGATCGCGTCGCCATGGTGTCTCTGTACCTGGCGCGCGGCGACATCGAGCTGGCTCGCAGCTTCGTTGACGAGATCATGACGGGCCGCTTCCAGCCGGCCACCCCGACCTTCCTCAACGCCGGCAAGGCGGCGCGCGGCGAGCTGGTGTCCTGCTTCCTGTTGCGCATCGAGGACAACATGGAGTCGATCGCGCGCGGCATCAACTCTGCGTTGCAGCTGTCCAAGCGCGGCGGCGGCGTCGCCCTGCAGCTGACGAACCTGCGTGAGTCGGGTGCCCCGATCAAGAAGATTCAGAACCAGTCCAGCGGCGTCGTGCCCGTCATGAAGCTGCTCGAGGACTCCTTCTCCTACGCGAACCAGCTGGGTGCGCGTCAGGGCGCGGGTGCCGTGTACCTGCACGCGCACCACCCGGACATCATGCAGTTCCTGGACACCAAGCGCGAGAACGCGGACGAGAAGGTCCGCATCAAGACGCTGTCCCTGGGTGTCGTCATCCCGGACATCACGTTCGAGCTGGCACGCAAGAACGAGGACATGTACCTGTTCAGCCCCTACGACGTGGAGCGCGTGTACGGCGTGCCCTTCTCCGAGATTTCGGTGACGGAGAAGTACCACGAGATGGTGGACGACGGCCGTATCCACAAGCGCAAGATCAACGCGCGTCGTTTCTTCCAGACGATCGCGGAGATCCAGTTCGAGTCCGGCTATCCCTACATTGTCTTCGAGGACACGGTGAACAAGGCGAACCCGATCAAGGGCCGCATCACCATGTCGAACCTGTGCTCGGAGATCCTCCAGGTGTCCGAGGCCTCGACCTACAACGATGACCTGTCGTACTCGCACGTCGGCAAGGACATCTCCTGCAACCTGGGTTCGCTCAACATCGCGAAGACCATGGATTCTCCGGACTTCTCTAAGACGATTGAGATGGCGATCCGCGGCCTGACGGCTGTGTCCGACCTGTCGGACATCGGTTCGGTGCCGTCGATTGCGCGCGGCAACGCGATGAGTCACGCGATCGGTCTGGGCCAGATGAACCTGCACGGGTACCTGGCGCGCGAGCACGTGCACTACGGGTCCGAGGAGGCGCTGGACTTCACGAACATGTACTTCATGACGGTCCTGTTCGAGGCCATCAAGGCCTCGTGCACAATCGCGCGCGAGCGCGGTGAGCGCTTCGAGGGCTTCGAGGACTCCGCGTACGCGTCGGGCGAGTTCTTCCGCAAGTACATTGACGAGGAGTGGGCACCCGCCACGGACAAGTGCCGCGAGCTGCTCGCCGCCTCGTCCATCAAGGTCCCGACCCAGGCAGACTGGGAGGCCCTGGCTGCCGACGTCGCCACGTACGGCATGTACAACCAGAATCTACAGGCAGTTCCGCCGACGGGTTCTATCTCGTACATCAACAATTCGACGTCGTCGATCCACCCGATCGTGTCCCGCGTGGAGATCCGCAAGGAAGGCAAGATCGGCCGCGTCTACTACCCGGCACCGTACATGACGAACGAGAACCTGGAGTACTACCGGGACGCGTACGAGATCGGCCCGGAGAAGATCATCGACACCTACGCGGTGGCCACCCAGCACGTGGATCAGGGCCTGTCGCTCACGTTGTTCTACCCGGACACGGTGACGACGCGTGACCTGAACAAGTCATACATTTACGCGTGGAGGAAGGGCATCAAGACTCTGTACTACATGCGCCTGCGCCAGATGGCCCTGGAGGGTACGGCGGTTGAGGGCTGCGTGTCCTGCATGCTGTGATGCTTCGTTGAGTGGCGCGGGGGTCGGGAAACCGGTCCCCGCGCCGTTTTTCTGCGCGTGGACGAGGCCGTGGCGGGGCTTCGTGGGCGCGGCAAGCTGGGTGCGCTGTGGGTGTGGGACGAGGCCAGGTAGCGTGCGTGGGACGAGGTCGGGGCAGGGCCGCGCGTGAGGGCTGAGCCAGCCCAGGCCTCGCCGCTGTGCATCTGGCGCGTTAGGATCGGTTGAGTATCTGCCGGACAACGATTGTGGAGTGACGCATGAGTGATCCCATCAACCCCTACCCGCAGCAGGCACCTTACGGCCAGGGGGATGCGGGCTACGGGCCCGGCTACGGGCCGCAGGGTTTCCCCGGCTACCAGGCTTCGCCTTTCGCGGTGCAGCGCGCCCAGTCGAACGCGTCGACGGTCCGCACCTTGTCCTTCCTGAGTTTTCTGTTCGGCGGCCTCATGCTGTCGGGCGCGATGTGGATCTGGTCCGACAAACTGATCGAGGAAGCCCGACTCGCGGGCGTGCCGATGCCCATTATGAACGAACTTGCGAGCGCCCGATCAGCCGCCAAGATGTGCTCGATCATTCATCTTGTAGTCCTCGGCGTTGCCCTGGTGGTCCTCATCGTCATCGTGGCGGTGTGGGGATTCTTGTTGGCGTCGATCTCGAGCTGATGAGCGTTGCGCCACGCGGCTCCCGAGGTCTGTCCCCGGGACAAGAGTAGCAGCGGGGGCGGAGCGATCAGTGATACCCAGTGGGTATCTGGGTCCGCCTACAGTGCCGACAGCGGTCTGCGATACCATGAGCCGTAGATTCATGAGAGACAGTCACTGGGAGTAATGGATGAGCGATCCCGAGAATATCTTTGCGCAGCAGGTGTCCGACGACTACATGGCCCTCGAACGGCAAGGGAAGAGCGACCAGCAGGGTCCCTATAGCCAGCAGGAAGCGTATGGTCAGGCGGGATACGGTCAGCAGGTCGCGTATGGTCAGCAGGGTCCTTACAGTCAGGTGGGATACGGCCAGCAGGGGCCCTACGGCCAGGCAGGATACGGCCAGCAGGTCGCGTATGCTCAGGCGGGATACGGTGAGCAGGGTCCCTACGGCCAGGCGGGATACGGCCAGCAGAGTCCCTACGGCCAGCAGGGCCCCTACGGCCAGGCGGGATACGGCCAGCCCGTGTATGGTCAGCCCCTGTATGCGTCGCCAGCCAACTACGAGTACGAATCGATTCGCTCCAGCGCAATGATCGTCATGTGCATGGCCGGCATGAGCTTCTTCCTTGCCCCGATTATTCTGTCTGTTCCCGCCTGGGTGTGGGGGCACTCGCTTGTCTCAAAGGCACGGTCGATTGGGGCCCCACAGGACGTTGTGGACCGTGCGCGCGCGGGCTGGCTCGTCGCGATGATCATTTCGATCCTGCAAATTAGCGGCTTCGTCTTGTTCATTGTGATCTTTTGGATGGCCCTTGCGTCGCAATCATGACCTCGTGCGGGCGGGTCCAGGAATCTTCCTGGGCCCGCCCGTTTTGTTCCTCAGGTGTCTGCGATAGGATGCAGCAGCGATCTGAAGGCAACCACATCTGGAGCAGCGCATGAGTAACATCAACAACGTCTTCGCGCGCCAGCCCGGAGCCGTACAAGTGCCCGCTTCGGCGCACGCCTGGGATCACACGGCTGTTCCAGTACAGACCCCGGGGAAACACCCGTTCTCGCGGCCCCCACACCTCCCGGCGCATGCCTCACGCCACGGATGCCCGGTCACCTACGGCCAGATACTGGTGGAACAAGTCAGGGCCTCCTACAATGCCCGGGTCCGAACCTCCTCCATCATCCTGATCACCATCTCGCTGCTGAGCATCTTTTTCTGCTTCATCATCCTGTCCGGCGCATGCCTGCCAGCCGCGCGAGCGCAGGTACGCGCCGCAGTCGACTACCGCGTCCCCGAGCCCGCCATCAAGCTCGCCCGGACCACCTTCTATGTTGTGCTCGCGTGCTTCGTCGTCGACCTGGCTGCCCTCATCGCCTTCATTGTCTGGCTGTTCGGCTGACCGCGCACCCCAACCCCGGCCTCGTCCCCGAGGAACCCGCGCCCCGGCCTCGTCCCCGAACCTCACGACCCGGCCACCGCGCGAACCCCGACGCGCGGGACTGCGCCTGTAAACTTGACGTATGACTCCCCGATACGAAGCCCCCGCGCGCTCGATTTCCGGAACCGACGCTGACTTGCTCGATCAGCTCCGATACGCGGACGGGAGACCCTACGGGTTCTACAAGAACGCCCTCGGTGCCTGGGATTACGGCGACTTCACCCTCGCCATAGACCACGTGCAGGCCGACCCCTACGCCCCGCCCTCATCCCTGCGCGCCTGGACCCGACCCGAGGCCATGGGCCTGCCCGAGGCCGCCCTGGCCTCGCCCGACGCACGCCTCGCAGCCGGGGACTTCATCGCCCGTGCCTTCGACGAGGCTATCCGCGCCCGCGGCGCGCGCGACGTGTCCATCGCCCGCGCCGGTGCCCTCATCCTCCAACGCTCCTACGCGACCGTCCTGCCCGACCGAGTCGAAGTACGATTCCAGGTCAAACTCCCCGCGCGCGGACGCACCATCCTCGGTAAGAGCGCCGCACGCCTCTTCGACGTGGACGTGCCCAACATCATCATGGACTGCTTCGACTTCGTCTCCGAAGACCCGGCCACCACCCGCAAGCGCTCCCGCCTCCTCGGCCACGTCGCCGCCTACGAAGACTACCGCGCCCTCCAGGGCATCCTCGAAGACCGCGGCTGGGTATCCTTCGTCGCCGACGAGGCCATGCTCGCGCGACGCTCCGGCGTGTCCGAAGCACCCCTGGCCGGGGACGGCGTCGTCGCCTTTACCGCCCCCGAATCCCTGCGCGCCACCGTCACCCTGCCGCACGCCGGCGAGGTGTCCGGCATGGCGATCCCCCCGGGCCTCACCCTCATCGTGGGCGGCGGCTACCACGGCAAATCCACGCTCCTCGAAGCCATCGCCCAAGGCGTGTACGCGCACGTGCCCGGCGACGGACGCGAACTCGTCGCCACCGACCCCACCGCCACGAAGGTGCGCGCCGCCGACGGGCGAGCCGTCACCGGCGTCGACATCTCACCCTTCATCACCCACCTGCCCGGCGGCGCCGACACCACGTCCTTCTCCACCGAAAACGCATCCGGATCCACCTCACAGGCCGCCTCCATCATCGAATCCCTCGAGCTGGGCGCACGCACACTCCTCATCGACGAAGACACCTCCGCCACCAACCTCCTCATCCGCGACACCCGCATGCGCGACCTCGTCGCCGCCGACAAAGAACCCATCACGCCCCTCGTCGACCGCGTCACCTCCCTCACCGAGGCCGGGATCTCCCTCATTATGGTCGTCGGCGGCTCCGGAGCATTCCTCGACGCCGCCGACCGGGTCCTCATGATGGACAACTACCACTGCCTCGACGTCACCTCCCGCGCGCGCACAGTCGTAGCCAACCTGCCGCGCCCCCGCACCGACGCCCCCACCAGCTGGGAGGCAGCCCCCCGCGTACCCGCCGCGAAAGCCCGCGTGGACCGCCCGCGCACCAAGGCCTCGGGCACGTCCGTTCTGACCATCGACCGATCAACCATCGACATCTCCGACGTCGCCGCCGTCGTCGACCCCGGGCAGGCCGAGGCCATCGCCTGGTGCGTGCGCGGCGTCCTCGAAGAAATGGCCGGCAAACAGTCGATGCCCGACCTCATGGCCAAGCTCGGCCGACGCCTCGCCTCCGAAGGCCTGGACGCCGTCTGCAAGTTCGGCGCCCGCTCCTACCCGGCGTTCCTGGCGCGCCCGCGCCTCATCGACGTGGGTGCGGCCATCAACCGCTACCGAGGCCTGGCCCTGCGCGAGCCGCGCGGCGAGGGCGTTGCGGGCGAGGTTTCGGGCGAGGCGTAGCCGCTGCCGGGCGCCCGCTGGGTCGGGCTGCTTGGTGTGCCTGTGCCCGTGGGCGGCGGCCCGCCCGCTCGCTGGGTCGGGTTGCTTGTGGCCCCACGGGTGTTCCGGGCGCCGGAGGGCCCGGCCGCCCGCGAGGCTGGGCGACCTCACTTCGTTCGGCGCCGCGCCTCGAAGCCCGCCCTGGCCCTCCGGACCCTCCGGCGCCCTCCACACAGGCGGCGCTGTATCGCTGTGCGTGGCCGGGCGCGTCGGCTCGTTGTCCGGCCAGGCCCTGCCGCCGCCCACGGGCACCGCAGCCTGGCCCTCCGTGCCCTCCGGTACCCTCCACACCGGCGGCGCCTGGTGTGCGGTGTTACTGGTGGTGCCGCTAATGTTCCGGGCGCCTTCGGGTCCGGCTGCCCGTGCCCTCCGGTCCCTCCGGTGCCCTCCATGCCGGTGGGGCAGGTTGTTGACGTGTGGTTCGGTGCGTCGTCTCGTTGTCTGGCCAGGCCCTGCCGCCGCCCACGGGCAGCGCAGCTAGGCCCCGCTGGTGTTCCGGGCGCCGTCGGGCCCGGCCGCCCGCGAGGCTAGGGCCTCACTGCGTTCGGCGCCGCGCCTCGAAGCCCGCCCTGGCCCTCCGGACCCTCCGGCGCCCTCCACACCTGTGGGGTTGTGGTGAATGATGCGGATCGGTGCGTCGTTTCCGATGTCCGGCCAGGCCCTGCCGCCGCCCACGGACGCTTTGGCAATCCCCGTAGGCCTTGCTGCTGTCTCCATATTGGCTGTGTTGGGGATGGATGCGCCCAAAGTGCAGACCACTTCGGTGAAATTGAGTGAATTTGGGGTGTTTTGGGCGAGGTGGTCTGCGATTTGGGCACACTGTGGTCGAGACTGCGACGAACGGGGCAACGGTGGACACCTGCGGGGATCTCTTCAAGTCGGGGGGAGAACGGACGATGTGCAGATGTGGGTCGGATCCCGTCCCCGGTTACGTGGCTCTTCGCATTTTGGGGTGTGGGGGTGGTGTTGGCATGGGGTCGGGGCCTGCCCGATGATTGAGGTTGCGACACTTCAAACGCTGGGAGGCCCCGACATGGGTAATGGTACCTTTTCTGCTCTGGATATGACGACCTATTGCGGGTTGGTGGAGCTGGGCTTGGTGGCTGTGGGGATGCGTTGTCAGGAGGGCGGGTTCGTCCTGAAGTGCCGTGCGGTTAATCCGGCTCGGTTGTGTCCAGGGTGTGGGCGCCCGGGGGATGCGCTGGGGTCGCGTACCAGGCGTTTAGCGCACGAACCGCGGGGGCATCAGCCCACGATGCTGGTGGTGTATGTAGGGCGTTACCGCTGTCGTGCGTGTTCTCGTTCCTGGTGTGATGACATCAGCCAGGCTGCTCCCCCACGCGCCAAGCTCTCCTTTGGGGCCTTGCGCTGGGGGCTTGTGTGTTTGATCGCCGACTATATGTCCGTGAATCAGATTGCCGCTCGCCTGGCGGTGGCCTGGCATACCGCTAACGAGGCAATACTGGCCTATGGGGAAGAACTCCTGCTGGCGGATTCGACTCGCTTTGAAGGAGTGCGTGTCATTGGGGTCGATGAGCACGTGTGGCGTCATCGGGGTGGGGACAGGTACGCCACGGTGATCGTGGACTTGACCCCTGTACGCGACCATACTGGCCCGGCCCGCCTCCTAGACGTGGTGCAAGGCCGCTCCAAACATGTCTTGTCTTCCTGGCTGGCCGCATGCCCCCAAGAATGGAAAGACAACATTGAGATCGTGGCAATGGATGGGTTCAGTGGCTATAAGAGCGCAGCAGCCAGCCAGCTACCAGGGGCGGTGACGGTAATGGATCCCTTCCACGTTGTTCATATCGCCATCGACGCCCTAGAGCAGTGCCGCCAGCGCGTCCAGCAAGAAACCCTGGGGCATCGCGGCCGCAAGGGCGACCCCTTGTACGCGGCCCGCAAAACACTGCTGACCGGCACCGACATCCTCACCGACACATCCCAGGCGCGCCTAGATGCCTTATTTGCCTGCCCCGACCACGCCGACGTGCACGCCACCTGGAGGATCTACCAGGACCTTTTAGCGGCCTACCGTGACCGTGACCCCAGGCGCGGCAAAAACACCCTCCGCCAGCTCATCACGACGCTCACCCGCCCGGGCTTGCCACACACATGCATCGAACTAGCCCGCATGGGCAGAACCTTCACACGCAGAGCCGGGGACATCCTGGCCTACTTCGACCACCCCCACACCAGCAACGGCCCCACCGAAGCCATCAACGGACGCCTCGAACACCTACGCGGCATCGCCCAAGGATTCGTCAACCACCGAAACTACCGCCTACGCTGCCTCCTCCACTCCGGCGGATTCCAACACCTCCTACACCCTTAAATGCGAAGAGCCGGTTACGTCCGGTAACCTCGCCCGAAGCCCCGAAGCCCCGAAGCCCCGAAGCCCCGAAGCCAGTATGAGACAGAGTCTTGCACGACTCGAACTAGCTGTGTTTGAGCAGCGCCCGGATCTGCGCGAGGACTTCCTCGGGGTGGGCCAGTGCCTCCCATCGGAAACGGCGGATCCGCCAGCCCTGCGCTTCGAGCAGTCGCTGACGGCGCTCCTCGGCCTCGATGGAGCGGTGGACGGAGTCAATGTCGGAGCCGTACTTGCCTCGACCGTCGAATTCGATGCCGATCCGGTGCTCCAGAATGGCTACGTCGATGAAGTACCACTTGTTCGAGGCCAGCACTGGGTATTGAGTTTCCAAACCCTGCAGGCCGCTTTGCGCCAGCAGGTAGAGCAGGCGCGATTCCCCAGCACTGTCGCACCCCGCGTCCGCGTGAGCGAGCACCCAGCGCGCGGAAGTCACATGCTTCGTCCCCTGACCCGAGGGAGCGATCATGTGCAGCAGTCGCATGCGGTTGTGCTCCTCGCGTTGCCGAGAATCGTCCCGGTAGAAGCGCCTGTATCGCGCCAGTTCGTGCAAGCCCGCGCATGCGACGACAAATGCCTCCTCCCGGTCGAGTGCTAGCGCGCAGTCAATGATCGTATCCTCGAGCGTCGCGCCCATGATGTCCCCGTCGTAGCGATTCATCGCCGGTGATCGTCCTCCTCGCGGCCGGTGTGGGCGCACCGTGACCGCCGGGATATAGAGTGGACCCGAGTGAATCTCCGGAAGTGGGATCGGGCGTGGGTGCTGGTCGGAAACCGTGGTGACGTGGAGTGGGTGCTGGTGCAGAAGTGGCAGGCCCCGGAGCCATGCGGCGGTTGGTCCAGACACGATGAGGTGGGGATGCTTGTGCTGCAGGGCGAGCAGCCGTGCAAGTGCGACGATGACGGGTGGCTCGGAATGCGCGGTGATAGCCTCGGCGTCGAGGTAGTAGCCGGGAGCGATCCTCACCAGCTCGCCCAGCTGAGCACGCCGAGCGAGTCGACGGCGCTCAGCGTTGTTCGCACCTGTGGTGGAGCGTGCGTGCGCCGCAATGGTGTAGATCGTATGCGCATCCATTGTGTCTCCTTCGACGTGCTTCCAATTGTACGGTGTGCGCCCAAAGTGCAGACCACTTCGGTGAAATTGGGTGAATGTGGGGTGTTTTGGGCGAGGTGGTCTGCGTTTTGAGCGCATGAGTGGTGCGGATGCGAGGCCGGGGTGCCTGGTGGGGGCCGGGCAGCGTGGTGTACCCGTGGGTTGCGTGCAGATTGGCGAATGCGGGCAGATCGGACGGTGTTGGGGATGGATGCGCCCAAAGTGCAGACCACTTCGGTGAAATTGAGCGAATATGGGGTGTTTTGGGCGAGGTGGTCTGCGTTTTGAGCGCATGAGTGGTGCGGATGCGAGGCCGGGGTGCCTGGTGGGGGCCGGGCAGCGTGGCGTACCCGTGGGTTGCGTGCAGATTGGCGAATGCGGGCAGATCGGACGCTGTGGGGGACGAGGCCGGGGTGCCTGTTGGGTATGAAGGGTGTGGTTGGTCGTGGGGTAGGGGTGGATGTGGCAGGGCGTTGGTTTCGCCCCGTCCCTGAGTCCCCTGATCCTGGCATGGTTTCCCGCACATGTCGCATGTGATGTCCATATAAACCTTGCAAACGCTGAGGTGGGATCGTTGGAATCGCAACGTTTGTGGAGGTTAATGAAAACTGGCCAAGGGAAGCTACGTGCGACTTTTCTGGGGAGTGTCGTATGTGTAGACCGATCCTGAGCCTGAGCCTGAATCTCGTTCCTTCACGCTGAACGGCACTCGAATAACGCGGGACTCACACCGTGCCCGGAGGACACGTCGGCTCCGGAACCCGGAATGCCCCGAAGGCACCCCGGGTGGTCTCGGGGATCAATCAGGGGAAACCTCCGTAGCGAAGATACAAGCTGACCATGCAGTATGTATACATGAACACGAACACGACAATCGCACAGGCCACCGCGGCCACCCAAGAGGCCCCGGCCTCGTCCATCGTCCGACTCCAGGGCGTCTCCAAGATCTACGGAAACGGCGACGCGCAGGTGCGCGCCCTCGACGACGTGAGCGTCGGCTTCGGTGCCGGCGAATTCACCGCCATCATGGGCCCCTCCGGCTCCGGCAAGTCCACGATGATGCACATCCTCGCCGGCCTCGACGCCCCCACCTCCGGGCACGTCTTCGTCGAAGACACCGACATCACCGCCCTGAAAGACACCGCTCTGACCAAGCTGCGCCGCGACCGCATCGGCTTCGTGTTCCAGTCCTTCAACCTGGTGCCCACACTGGACGCACGATCCAACATCCTCCTGCCCATGCGCCTCGCAGGAAAGACCCCCGATAAGGACTGGTTCGACCTGATCGTCAACTCCCTGGGCATCGCAGACCGCCTGAATCACCGCCCCTCCGAAATGTCCGGCGGCCAGCAGCAGCGCGTCGCTGTCGCCCGAGCTCTCATGAGTCGTCCCGCCGTCATCGTCGCAGACGAACCCACCGGCAACCTCGACTCGCACTCCACCACAGAGGTCATGGACCTGCTGCGCCGCGCCGTCGACGAACTCGGCCAGAGCGTCATCATGGTCACCCACGACACCGGCACCGCCGCCTACGCGGACCGCGTCCTCGTGTGCCGCGACGGCAGCATCGTCTCCGACCTGCGTGACGTCACCGCCGACACTCTGACCGCGGCGCTGCGCTGAACGCGTCCCCACACTGTTCCCAAGGCTCACCTCATGTCTGCAACAAACTCACTCCTGAGCGCCAACCTGCGCTCCCACGGCCGCCGTTACATCTCGACGGGCCTGGCCGTCGCTATTTCCACAGCCTTCATCGTCATCACCCTTATCGTCATGGCGGCGATGACGTCGAGCCTGACCTCCGGCGTCTACAGCCAGTATCAAGGCGGCACGATCGTCGTCTCCCAAGACAACGACGCGCCTGGGGGCGCCATCGAGAGCGCCGAAAAAGCCCTGAAGGACACCAACGGCGTCACTGCCATCAAGCACATGGCCCAGTGGCCCGTCGTCGCCCAGACCGACACGACGCGCGGGGGACTCTACGTCTCGCCGCTGGCCCCCAAACCCTTCGCCGAGCCGGTTCTGAGCGCCGGAACGGCCCCGACCGCCGACGACCAGATCATCATCCCGGAGTCCACGGCCTCGTCCCTCTCGCTGAAGGTCGGCGACACTCTGAAAGTGCGCTCTGGATTCACCGAGGGCGACTACCGCACCCTCACCATTGTCGGCACCACGCGCTCGAACACGATCAGCATGGGCATTCCCGCCAGCTACGTGACCGACGGCGGTTTCTCCGCGATCTTTGGGAGCACCGCGTCTGGGAAGTTCATTGTCGCGACCAGTGGAACGGACGCAGACAGCAACGAAAACCCTCCGGAGGCCACCCAGGACGAGTGGGTGGCGAAGGCGAACTCCGCGCTCAGCGACATTTCGGGCGTGAGCGTGACCAGCGTGCGCGAGGCGATCACGAAGGACCTGGATCAGGCGCGCCTGGGGGCATCGGTGACGACGGGGATCATGCTGATCTTCCCGGCGATCGCGGCACTCGTGGCCTCTATCGTCGTCTCCTCGACCTTCCGCGTCGTGCTCACGCAGCGCACCCGCGAGCTGGCGTTGCTGCGCACGCTCGGGGCGACCAGGCGTCAGGTCCGCTCGCTCGTGACCCGCGAGGCCTTCGCGATCGGAGCGATCTCGTCGGCGATTGGCGTCGTGGTCGGCTGGATGATTGGCGCGCTCGCGGTGGTGGAAAGCGGCTTGGGCACTAGCCTCTCCGAGGTCTTGGTCGGGGTCTCCGTCTGGCAGCTTGCCCTCACGTGGCTGGGTGCGACCCTGTTCACGACTCTGGTTGGTGTCTTCCCGGCGCGCGCGGCCTCCCGCGTCGCTCCTATCGCGGCCCTCGCGCCCGTGAACGAGGCCGGGGCTGGGTCCCGGAAGAAGCACACCCTGCGCTTCATCCTCGGAGTCCTCGTCGCTGCGTCGGGTAGCGCGCTCGTTGCGTACGCGTGGCGCTTGGATAGTGCCAGCCAGAAGTTCATGCTGTCCTTCGGCGGGGCGCTCGTGGCCCTCCTCGGTGCGGTGGTTGCGGTCTCCGTCCTGCTGCCTGCTCTTACTCGGGCGTTTGGCGTGGTCTTCCCTGGCATGCTGTCCGCCATGGCCCGTGAGAACACGATGCGCAACCCCGGTCGCACCTCCGCGACTGGCTCGGCGATCCTCATCGGTGTGACCCTCGTCGTCACCATCATGGTGGGTGCGGCCTCCGTGCGCACTACCCTGACGAATGCCGTGAATGACGCCCGTCCCTTCGATCTCATTGCTGTGTCCACGACCGGGGAACTCACTGACGACCAGCAGGCCGCTATCACGTCCACCGACGGCGTCGCCGCCACCGTTGCCCAGTACGCCGCCCCCGGTGTCCTGACCCTGACGCCAAGCGCCTCCGCCTTCGAACCGGCAGAGGGCAGCGGCGCGGTGGAGCCTGGCATGACGTTGCCCGTCATGATCACCGGTGAACCCAACTACACGGGCGTCACTCACTCGACCGTCACTCAGATGGGCGACGACGAGGTGCGCGTCGGCGACAAGGCCCTGGCAGGGCAGATGCTGCGCCTGTGCGCCGACACGTGCACGGACCTGAGCGCCGCGTACGATAAGGACCTCAGCGACGGGGACACCCGGGTCTCCGAGAAGACCTTGCGTTCCATCGTGACCTCACCCGAGCGTCAGGCGATCATTATTAAGCTGGCCGATGGGGCCGACGTCGAGGCTGTCCAGAGCACGCTGCTCAAGGACTCGCAGCTCAGCGTCAACGGCTCCGCGCTGGAGCGGCAGATGTACACGAAGGTCATTGACCAGATGATGATGGTTCTCGTCGGGCTGCTCGGCGTGTCCGTCGTCGTGTCCCTGGTCGGCGTCGCCAACACCCTGTCCCTGTCGGTGGCCGAACGCACCCGCGAGAACGGTCTGCTGCGCGCGCTGGGTCTGACGCGACGCCAGATGAAGAGCCTCCTCGCCCTCGAGGCGCTGTTCCTGTCCCTGACCGGCGCGTTGATCGGTGTTGGCCTGGGCATCGCCTTCGGGTGGGTCGGTGTCATGAGCCTGCCCATCGAGGGAGCAACGGCTGTGATGAGCGTGCCGTGGCTGCAGCTGGTCGGCGTGTGTGCCGTCGCGATTGTCTCCGCTCTGGTCGCCTCGTGGCTGCCGGGCCGTCGGGCCGCGAAGGTCAGTCCCTCCGAGGCGCTGGCGACCGAGTGAGTGCCGGTTGAATGGCGGGCGGGGCGCTGTGGGTATGATCCACAGCGCCCCGCCCGCGTCAGCGTGCGCTTCGCGTTAGCGTGCGATCCTCTTGCGGGCCGCGCGGGTCGCCAGCGATGAGGCGATCAGGGCCGCCGAGGCAGCCAGGTACGGGTACAGTCCCAGGCCGCCGGCTTTGGGCAGGGTCGGCATCTCCGTGTCGACGACGATGATCGAGGCCTGGTAGCGGCCGTCAACGATCATGCCCTGTGAGTTCGGCGAGTTGTTATCGAAGTCGGAGTTATAGGACTGGACGGCGGCTTTTGTCCACCGCAATGGGTTGCTCATTTCGGCACCCATCGACACGTTTGTCCCGGAGCCGTCGGGGTACCTGGAGGTGAGCGTGAAGGGGATCGGCTGGGGGAGCAGGGAGTGTCCGGCGGGTGCTTTCGTTTCGACGAGCCAGTACTGCTTGCCCATTTCCAGCGTGGTGGTCTTCCAGTAGTAGGGCGAGTAGCCGACGTTGGTTGAATTCAGCGAAACGATGGGTGTGGCGGAAGCGTTGACGCGCGGGTCTACGTCGTAGATCGCGAATTCGGAGCCGGACAGTGGGTACAGTCCATTGCCTTGATCGTCCATGTACTCGTTGCTGATTTCAGGCCACTGGAGGTTCGTGTACTGGTGGCCGGCTTTCGCGATGACGAGCGTGTGGACGGGGACGGAACCGCAGGCTTTGTTGTTGGCCGCGCCGTCGATGTCGCGGTTGGCGGCGACGGAGAGATCGGCGTACATGCCGTACCCGCTGGTGGGTGTGCCGCCGATGTTTCGACACATGTAATTGGAGATGGTGACGCCTGCTGCCTCGGAGCGGGTGACGTTGACGCGTACCCAGTATTCGCGTGTGGTGTTGGCGGGCAGTGGTTCGGAACCGGTGATCGTGTAGCGTCCTCCGACTGCGGATACGGGTGTGCCCAAGTCGAGGGCGTCTTGGCTGGAGCCGATCATGACGGAGTTGATGGTCAGGCCGTAGGCGAAGTTTGGCACGAATTGGACGGTGCCCGTGTCGCTGTTGAGGGTTCCCTTGTTGGATGCGGTGATCTTGTAGTCGATGTCGAAGGTGAGCGCGCCCGTTAGGCCGCCGTTGGTGGCGACCGTGTTTTGGAAGCTGACGGATGCGTGGCGTGAGCGGTTCGTGTAGGTGCAGTCAATCATTTGGGCGGCTGCGCTGTGTGCGGCACCCACGCCCGCGAAGTTAATGGATTTGGTGGCTTTGTTGATGGTGACGCCCACGTCGTTGCCCTCGCCGTTGACGCAGGTGATGTCCGTCAGTTCCCATTGTTCGGTGGGGTCGTCTGTGCTGGTCATGCCTGTTTCAGTGACGGTGAAGTCTGAGTGTCCGACGAGGAACGCCTGGTACGAGGCCATGGATCCCTTGTTGGCTGCGCCCACCCCGGTGGGGGTGATCGTCTGGCTGAAGGAGCCGTTGCCGACCCATCCGGATACGGTGCTTCCGTTTGAGGTTGTGGACGAGGCCGTGGCACCGGTGGATGCGTCAATGGTGTCCTGGGTGGCGGTGGAGGTGAAGGTGGCGGAGGGTTGGGTGGTGTAGGTGCGTCCGTCGTCGGTGGTGATGACTTTGTGGATGCGCACGTAGCGTTCCTGGTTGATGATGGCGTACAGGCACGCGAAGGTCATGTTAAGTTCTTGTGTGCTCATGGACGTGACGGGGGTGGCGCCGGCTGGGGGCGCGGTGGGGCAGGAGGCGCTCTGTCCGTTGTTTGTGAATCCCCAGATGGTCATGCGGTAGCGCACGCCGTTCTTTTCCCACACGGTGTCGGGCAGCGTGGAGGTTGAGATGGAGACGGTGTCGTTCGAGGCCGGGGTGCGCAGCGAGATGTCGACGGCATCCGGCCAGTCGTTCTCCGCGCGCTGTGCCTTCGCCCAGCCCGCGGTTTGATCGATGTGGCCCTGTTGGCCCTTGTTGTAGAGGTCGTGCGTGCCGTTGCCCGCGCCGACGTTTTGGGCGCACACGGTCTGGCCCGTCAGCCATTGGTCGGAGTCGCGTCCTTCCGGGTTGTACAGGCGCGCGGGTCCCGTGAATTTGCCGCGGATCCTACGACGGCTGCCATTGGCGGCCACTGACCCGTCCGGGTTAGTGTCGCACACGGAGTTGGCGACGATGGTGTAGGCACCGCCCGCGCGCGGAACGACCGTGGTTTGTGTGTCGTCCTGCGTCTCGGTGATGTTCCACGGGACGATGCCCTGCATAGCGAAGCCGTCGCCTTGGATGCGCAGGTTCAGGTTGCCGTGGAAATACCGCTGCGGACCCACATCGGTCAGCGTCTTCTCGTCCCTGCCCGTGCCTCGTTCCAGGTTGTTGAAAATCGGCAGGTTGTTGTTGCGCAGCGTGCCCAGCAGGAAGGGTTGGCCTGTGGAGACCGTGCCGGGGTTGTTGGGTTTGAAACCCATAGCGGTCTGCATCCAGGGGGATACCTTGCCTTGAACGGTGATCTCATTGTTGTAGAAAATGATGCCGTTCTCTGCGGGGTTTTCGCCCCACGGCATGGATCTGGTTGTGTAGCTCCAGTAGCCCTGCGAGGCTAGCGAGGACTCCAGCCACTGGGCGCGCTGCCAGCCCGTTCCCTCCTGCATGGATCCGCCCGGCCAGGTGCCCCATTGGTCCAGGGGCTTGACCCAGCCGTCGCGCGACCACATATTGGGGTTGTTCTTCTCCATGTAGGCGTATTTGAAGACCGAGTTCTTCGTGTCCAGGACCGTACCGTAGTAGACGAAGCGCCGGAAGTTCTTGTCCTGCATGGCGGTCTGGTTGGTCAGGGCGATGCCGGGGTAGGTGCGCTGGGTGGGCGAATTATTGACGACGGAGTCCGAAAAGATCGAGGCGACGTTGCTGATCGTGAACGTGTCGGACCCGGCGGGTTCCTGTGCGGCGTTCGCGGGTTCGGTGTTGAGCGGTGCGGTGAGGCAGACGCCGCCGAGCACGAATGCAGCGGCGGCGGTGCAGGCGATTTTTCGGAGCAGCGTATTGGCGTGTGACCTGGCGCGGGTCGTGCGCCGAGTGAAGGCTGTCGAAAGTCGCATGTGTACTCCGTATGTCCCGTGGCGTGTGTGATGGGGTGTGGTGGGCTTCATTCCCGGTTAGTTATCGTCAAACTCATTCGTGAGAATGCTACCTGCGGATGGGGATGACCGCAAGCGTTTGTCATAACATCACAGTTTGCATGGATGTGTCAGGACGTAAAAATGGCGGAATTATGCCGATTTATTGGAGCTAATGTGAAATCTATGTTCGATGGTAAGTGTTTGACACTTTGTGTTATCAAATGGTCCACAAGAGTAAGTGTGGAGCCTCGTTGCAGCGTCTCACGGGACACCGGTCCCGTGGTGTACGCACGGGGTTGGTTGCCACGAGTTTGCCGAGGACGAGGCGCGGCGGACCCGCGTGCGCGACCGTCTCGGACCTCTTCGCACGTGTGGGCGGATGTTGTGCCTTAGCACTCGACGACGTTAACGGCCAGGCCGCCTTCCGAGGTCTCCTTGTACTTCGAGAGCATGTCGTTGCCGGTCTGGCGCATCGTCTCGATGACGACGTCCAGGCTCACCATGTGCCGCCCGTCGCCCCACAGCGCCATGCGCGCTGCGTTAATAGCCTTCACGGCAGCAATCGCGTTGCGCTCGATGCACGGCACCTGCACGAGGCCCGCCACCGGGTCGCACGTGAGCCCCAGCGAGTGCTCCATCGCGATCTCGGCCGCGTTCTCCACCTGCTGCGGGGTGCCGCCCAGCGCCTGGGCCAGTCCGGCCGCCGCCATCGCCGAGGCCGACCCGACCTCGCCCTGGCAGCCGACCTCGGCGCCCGCGATGGACGCGTTCGTCTTGATCAGCGCGCCGATCGCTGTGGCGGCCAGCAGGAACTCGTGCACGAGGGCTCGGCGGCGCGCCGCGCACTCCTCCACGGACGAGGCCGTGGCCTCGTCGCCGGAATCCGTGCACCCCGCCAGCGAGTCGGCAGAAGGACTGGGCGTCATGCGGATGTGGCGCAGCGGCTGGACTGCCCCGTCCTCCGTGGCGGGACCCGCTGCCACACCCGGCACCGAACCCGTCTCCGGGCAGTGCGTCACCAGGTAGCCCAAGACCGCCGGGATGACGCCCGCCGCCCCGTTCGTTGGTGCCGTCACCACGCGGTGGCCGGCCGCGTTCTCCTCGTTCACAGCCAAGGCGAACAGGTTGACCCAATCCATCGCTCGCATGGGATCCGCCGTCGTCGACGCCCACGCAGCGCCCGCCGCGCGGCGACCGCTCGAGCCAGCCCCGGCCTCGTCCATCGACTCCACAGGCGATGCGGGGATGCCCGTCAAGCGCTGGGCGAGTTTCCGGCGAGCGCGCGGGCGCGGCGCGGCACATCCAAGCCGCCCGGGAGGATGCCTGCCGCCGACGTGCCCGCGTCCACGCAGTCGAACATCGTGTCCGCGATGCGATCCAGGTAGGCGTTGAGCGTGTCGCGCGGGCGCACCGCCTCCTCATTCGTGCGCACGAGGTCCGCGATGCTCAGGCTGGCCTCGTCGCACTGGGCGAGCAGCTGCGCCGCCGACGCGAAGGGGTGTGGTGCGGGAATGTCGATGCCGACGCCGGCCTGGCTGGAAGCGAGAGAGGAGACCTCGGGATTCTGCGGGTCGTCGTTCGTCTGCAGCATGACGAAGCCGCCGCCCACCGAGTAATAGGTGCGCTGGAGGATGACGTCGCCGTCCTGGCCGGTGGCTGTGATCGTCAGCGCGTTCACGTGATAGGGCAAGACCGTGCGTGGGACGAAGCGGATGTCTTCGGCGATATTCAGGGGAATGCGCGTGCCGCTCGGCAGCGTGAGCGTGCCCGTGCGCGCCAGCGTCGGCAGAATCGCCTCCACCGTGTCGATATCCACCGTCTCCGGGTCGTAACCCGCCAAACCTAGGAGGACCGCGCGGTCCGTTGAGTGGCCTCGGCCCGTCGCGCCCAGTGAGCCGAACAGGTCAATCGTGATGCGTGACGGCGGCGTCAGCGCCGTCAGCTCCGTCGTGAATGCCAGTCCCGCGCGCATCGGCCCCACCGTGTGCGACGACGACGGCCCGATCCCAATGCGGAACATGTCGAACACCGACAGCGGGTGCGGGCGCGTCGTGCGCGGCGACCTCACCCGAGACGATAGCGGCGGGCGTGGGACGCGACGGGTCGTAAGCGGTAACGGGCGCGCCAAGCGCGACGGGGCGAAGATCCATGCGCCCTATTGTGCAGGTGCTCGGCTCTTCGTGCGTGACGAGGCCTGAGAGGGGCTGGAGGGTGCCGTGGCCGTCTGGATCGTGAGGTTATGACGAGAATCTCCATTGTCAAAATAGTCCGCGGCGATGCGCTTTGTAGAATCTTACTAAACAAGTGTGAAGCGCTATAACAAGGCGATTGTTGGTTACGTACCATCCGTTAAAAATACATAAAACGTGAGCATGATCATTCGGTTGATAACTAGACGCAATGCTATATAATCTTGGAATGTCGTAGAAAGGAGATTTGACTGTTTGTCTGTAACTTATTGCATATTGGGGCGGTCAGATTCCGTTTGATTTCCTGAGTAACTGTGAGATAGCTTGAGGGGTATCAAGGTTTTGGAACAACTGCCCCGCGAGTAATACTGAACAGCTCGACCAAAGCGATAGGGGCAGCCCGTCAAGGAGAGAGACTATGAGAAAGAGCCAGCCGCGAGCCGGACACGTGCGCCACGGGCGCCGGGGTTCCTTTGCCCGCGCCATCGCCGCACTGACCACAATGGTCAGTGTTACGGGCGTGTTGGTCACCTCTCAGCTCGTGCCCCAGGAGTCGCACGCCGCCCAGGAGCCCGCCGCCACCGGTATCGAGGTTGGCCAGGTTTACGCCAAGATGGGAACGGGCGTCACCAACGACACGGCGACATCGACGACCCCTGCGTACAACAACTTCATCCGCTACGGCATCGTGACGGGTATGTCGAGGAACCGTATCAAGAGCGACAACAAGATGCTCGGTACGTGGCTTGGCGGCAACTACGCTGGAGCGAATGACGCGTGGACCTACATCGCCCGTGGTGCCCCGTGGAAGTGGGATGACCAGACGAACAACACTGGCACCGGTGATACGCAGGCTTCCAAGGACTGGATGCAGCAGCACTATGACCTGTGGAAGAACGGCGGAGATACGACGATCTGGGTGGATGGCCAGTCGGCCATCGGCTTCAAGCCGAACAACCCGGGCACCGTTCAGCCGGGCGAGACCTTCCTGATCGGCGAGATCCGCCACAACAACCTGCCTATCCAGGGTATGAGCCCGGTGCAGCACTTCCTGCACTCGTCGCTGTGGCTGCAGTTCCTCAACCTGTTCCCCAACGATCAGGGCGAGGAGTACCCCTTCGTCAACGAGGAAACCTCGAACACCCTGGCGACCACGATCCTGTACCGCAAGGGCGGTGCCTACGTGAAGACTGAGGCGCAGCGTGGCACGGGTACATGCTCGACATACTTCGGCATTAACGGCTGGCCTGCGAATCAGCTCCTCAACGGAAAGTGGCCTCGTGACCTAGTCCTCGATGGGTCGTATGGTGTGCCCAAGTACACGGCCAATGGCGAGTTCATTGGTCCCGCCTACGAGCCGGACCTCGTCGATGCGAGCGATCCCTCAAAGGGCTACGTCAATAAGTCTGAAAGTTCGTCCGGACGCATGTACTGCGTCAAGTACGTGGGCGAGGGTAACGGCGACTACGACCTGTACAGCCAGTACTACAACGCTGGCGCGGGTCAGCCCTATAGCACGCTGGATCCGAACAAGCCCGAGATTCTGCCGCGTACGTGGCCCGGTGCCAAGGGCAACGTCAACCAGGCACCCTACGTGGCCGACACGATCAAGCTGAACAAGACTGTTTCCACTCGTACTTTCGAAAAGAACGGTCGAACCTACCGCCTGAGCATTTGGGGCTTTGTCCCGAATGGATCGACACTGGTCACCTCGGACAACATCAATAACGTTCCGTCGGCAACATGTCCATCGAGTGTCCCCGAGGACACCCCGCGTACGAACACCTTCGTCGCGCAGGAACTCTCGGTCAACTACGGCTGCCTCTACGGCGTCATCACCGAGGAACGAAGCGTGCGTATCGTGAAGTCCGTCGAGGATCCCTCGAGCATGTACCCAACGATCCCCGCCGCCAACTTCACGGTGACCACGGGCTCCACTTGGGCGGACAACACCGACCGTACCCCGGCGACGACCGGCACTGTGACCGTCACGAAGCCCACGGCCTCGTCCGCCCCGGCCAAGACCTCGTACATCTCCGCAGCCGACCCGGCCGCGAGCCTGACCCCCACCGGCTTCGGTGCGGCGAACGCGACGTACGACTCGACCTTCATCCCCTTCGAGGTCGGTAACTCCGACTTCACGATCGAGGAGAAGGACATCAGCACCGGCGGCGAGGACAAGTGGAACCTCAAGGACATCCAATGCGTCAACGGCATCGGTGAAGACATCGCCGTGACCCGCACCGAGCGCGGCGTCAACTTTAAGAACGTCGGCGGCGCAGCGTCCAACGAGGCAGCACCCATCACCTGTACGTTCGTCAACGAATACCAGTCCCCCGACCTGCGCGTCGAGAAGACCATCGAGGCGAACGGCGGTGCCACCGGTGCCACCAGCTTCACCGTGGACTACAAGATCGTCGCCACCAACGACGGCACGCTCGCCGCCAACACTGGCAAGCTCACCGACAAGCCCGACTTCGCGAAGGGCCTGGAGATCCAGTCCGCGAAGATCGCCGAGACCCAGGCGGGCCTGGACACCGCGTCCGACGCCACCGCCACGGATGGCGTCTACACGCTGACCGACGGTGTCGAGCTGGCTGCCGGAGCCTCCAAGGAATACTGGATCCGCTTCGCAGTCACCCGTAACCCCGCGGCAACCGGCTACAACGAGGCCGACCTGGCCTGTTCCGTCGATGGAAATGGTGTACGCCAACCCGGCAAGGGCCTCTTCAACGAGGTTTTGGTCGACGACCGTAAGGATAGCGACGGAGACTATAACAACAAGGCCTGCGGCCCTATCGTCCCCCACGACTTCGTGATCGTGAAGGCCGGCACGCAGAACACGGGCACGATGTTCGCCGACCCGACGAACCAGTACACCTACGGCGACAACAACGACGCGATGTACCCCCTGAAGGGCGCAGAGTTCGCGATCTACAACGCCGACCCCAACACGGACGCCAGCGCCACCGTGGTCAAGACCCTGACCCAGGCGAGCGCGACCGACGGATACTACTGGAGCGTGGGCGACCTCAATATCGACACCCCCTACTGGCTGGTCGAAACCAAGGCCCCCGCAGGACACTCCCTGCTGCCCCGGCCCTTCAAGTTCACCCTCACACCCGCCCGTGCCGACGGCTCCGGAACGACGGTTGAGCTTGCATCCGACCTGAACGACACCTCCCAGTGGGCTAAGGGCGCCATCCAAGCTTTCTCCTCCGAACTGAACATCAGCTCCGTGGAACAAGGCTTCATCATCAACGGCACCAACAAAGCAACCCTGGTCGTCAAAGACACCGAGGTTGGCGAGCTGCCCAAAGCCGGCAGCACCGGAATCTTCCCCTACATCGGCGTCGCAACGGCGCTCATGTCCGGGGCGATGGTGATCACTGTGGTCACCACCAAGAGGCGAAAGGCACTCGCCTGAGCCACCAAGCGGTCCCGTGACCACGGCGACCCACCATCAAGAAAAACTCCCGACATCACACACACAGGAGAAAGAAAACCTATGAGCACCACGAAGACCCGCCGCAGCCTGAGCCTGCTCGCAGCCTTCGCCGTCGCAGCTGGCGCGCTGGCTCTGCCCGCCGTCACCTCCCCGACGCAGGCCGCTCCCGCCTTCGGCCTGGCCGCCACGCAAGAGCGCGTCCCGTCGCTGGTCGACCTCGACGGCAGCAGGACCGGCTCAATCACGATCCACAAGCTGGTCAAGGACGCCACCAACGGCACGGACGCTGGCAACGGCCTCGAAGACGCCACCGCGACCGGCACGCCGCTAGACGGAGCCGAGTTCACCGTTTCGCGCCTGACCAACGTCGACCTCACCACTCAGGCCGGCTGGGAGAAGCTCCTCAGCTACAACGGCGACGTTGCTGCCGCGAAGAACGACGGCACCGACGCCCCCCAAGTGAAGACCACCGCCGGCGGCGGCCTGGCTGAGTTTGATGGCCTTACCCTAGGCGCCTACGTCGTGGAAGAAACCGTCACGCCTCCCGGCTACGTCGGTTCCAAGCCCTTCATCATCACGGTGCCCATGACGCACCCGACCGACCTCAACAAGTGGGTCTACGACGTCCACGCCTACCCGAAGAACACCAAGGCAGGCCTGGAGAAGACCGTCAACGACACCGACACCCCGGCCGTCGGCTCCCCGATCTCCTACACCATCAAGTCCGACGTGCCCGGAGTCGAGGGCCTTGACTACTACGACGTCGTCGACCAGTACGACAAGCGCGTGCAGCTGCCCGAGGCTGACGTCACCCTGAAGCTCATCAACGGCAAGACCGGCGACGTCACCCTGACCAAGGATGTCGACTACAAGTTGATCGCCGCCGACGCCCCGGACGGCCTGACCAAGTTCTGGACCGCCCAGTTCACCCAGGCCGGTCGCAAGAAGCTGATCGACAACCGCAAGGATGACACCACCAAGGTTCAGATGGACCTGTCTGGCACCGTCAATGAACCGGTCGGCACCGACGGCATCTACAAGAACACCGGTTACCTGCTGCCCAGCGCCCCCTCCAACGGCTGGACCCCCAACTCCGGCACCGTTCCCCCGCCGGGAACCCCCAAGTCCGAAGTTGAGTCCAAGTTCGGCAAGGTGAAGATCACCAAGACCTCCTCCAAGGCCAAGGCTGACGGCAGCTTCGATAAGCTCTCGGGTGCCGCCTTCGAGGTCTACAAGTGCACGCCTCAGTCCACCCCCACCGCGAACTTCGACTCCGTTGATGCGACCCTCGACCAGAAGCTGACCGTCAACGGCGCCACCGAGTTCACCACCGGCACTGACGGCACCGTCACCATCGACGGCCTGCGCAACAACGACTGGGAGAACAACGAGGCCGTCCCCAACCCCGGCTGGTACTGCCTCGTTGAGACGAAGGCCCCCGACGGCTACGAGCTCCAGACCCGCCCGATCGCCTTCCAGGTCCTGCAGTCCAACTCCACCACGGCCAACACCTACACCCTCGAGACGACCGTCAAGGACGTCCCGAAGAACGGCGGCTTCAACCTGCCCGTCACCGGTGCAGCCGGCATCGGCGTCCTCATCGGTGCTGGCACCCTCCTCGTGGGCGGCGCCGGCGTGATCGCGCTGGCCAACAAGCGCCGCAAGGATCAGGCCGACTCCTGACCCTCGCTAGCTAGCGACACACAGGGGGGTGTGGACCGCAGGTCCACACCCCCCACGCGCTACCCACACCCCGCCCACAGCGGTACTACCCTGTCAACAGACAAACCACCACGGCCTCGGCAACGAACGGAGAAAGCGTGAGCACCCAAACGCCCGACAAGAAGAAGCCCCCCCTCAAGCGGCGTCTTCTCACCATCGCGCCCCCCATCCTGCTGCTGGCCGGCATCCTGGTGCTCCTCTACCCCGTCTTCGCGACCCAGTACAACAACTACCGCCAGGAATCCATCGCCTCCCAATTCAGCGCGGTCGCCGAAGACGCCGGCCCCGACGCCGTCGCCGAAAACCTGCGCCGCGCCGACGAATACAACGCCACCGCCGCCGAGTCGCCGATCCTCGACCCCTGGCTGGACGCCCAACGCCCCGATACGGAGCCCTACCAGGAATACCTCAGCCAGCTCAACCTCAACGACGTTATGGCGACTGTCAAAATCCCCTCCATTAACGTCAACCTACCCATCTACCACGGCACTGAAAGCGCGACCCTCGACAAAGGCGTCGGCCACCTCTTCGGCACCGCCTTGCCCGTCGGCGGCGACTCAACGCACACCGTCCTCACCGGACACACTGGCCTCGGCACCGCCACCATGTTCGACCAGCTCACGAGCCTCAAAGAAGGCGACGTCTTCTACATCGAAGTCCCCGGCCGCCACCTCAAGTACCAAATCAACGACATCCGCGTCGTCCTGCCCAACGAGACCGAAACTCTCAACAAGGTCAAAGGAAAGGACCTAGCTACCCTCATCACCTGCACGCCCTACGGCATCAACACCCACCGTCTCCTGGTCACCGGCGAGCGCGTCCCCATGGACGAAGAAGCCGTGGCCGCAGAAGCAGCCCAGGTCAAGGGTGCCGTCCTGAAGCCCTGGATGATCGCAATCCTCGTCGCTGTCGCCATCATCATCCTGGTCTCCACCGTCATCTGGGCGCGCTCGCGCAAGCACCGCGCCGAAAAACCCGCGCAGATCGACGAGGCCGTGGCTGGCTCGGGTGCAGCGGCAGCGGATGCTGCTTCGGTTGGCGGGGCTGCCTCGGCTGGTCGGGCCACCGTCGCCGCGCCCGACCTGCTGACCTCCGCCGACCAGATTTCCGACGATGAGATCAACGCGGGGCGCACTGCGGCCCTGCGCAAGATACAGGAGGAACGCGGCAGAGAATAAGGGACTGCATTCTCTCTCAGGGTCGATTGGTGGCCTTGAAGGATCACCTGACCAACTCCTCCACGCGGCCGGAAACCCTCCTTTCGCGGCGTCCCACGGGCCGCGCAAGATGCGTAAGCGCGCGAGTGTGAGCGACCAAGCTCACCCGCGCGCTTGCGCGTATCGACGTTCAAGCCATTCAGTCACTGTGAAATGACCTGGAGCCTACGCGCAGAACCCGCCCCGCGCCAGCCCCGCACTGAGTGCGAGGAGCAGGCCCCGGTATCGTCCCACCCACACCCTAAGGAACACCCCACGGGCGAGGCGAGCGAGCCCCGAGGAGGCCTCGTCGCCTACCATGGACGCATGAACCTCAGCTTCCCCGAGCGCATCCGTATCGACGCCATCATCCAAGCCGCCATGGACATGGAGGCCGCGCCCCTCCTGCATGCCCTCGCGCCCATCGGCGACGACGAAACCCCGCAGGCCCTGCTGGCCGGCACCCACAAGACGCAGCGCTACGCGCTCGGCGAGCTCGACGGGAAAACCGTCCTCGTCGTCACCTCCGGCATCGGCCTGGCCAACGCTGCCTCCGCCACCGCGCGCGCCCTCACCCTCGTCGACGCACCCATCGTCATCGCCGCCGGCACCACCGGCGGACTCGCCCGCGACATCAACGTCGGCGACATCGCCGCCGGCACCACCGCCATCTACGGGCAAGCCGACGCCACCGCCTTCGGCTACGCCATGGGCCAAGTCCCCCAAATGCCCGTCGACTACACCACCTCCGACGCCGCCGTCGCGCGCCTGGCCGAACTGCCCGCGCTGATCACCCACACCGTGCGCGAAGGCCGCATCGTCTCCTCCGACTCCTTCTGCACCGAGCAAGTCGCCGACCCCATGCGCGAACGCTTCCCCGACGCCATCGGCGCCGACATGGAAACCTGCGCCATGGCCCAAGTCTGCTGGTCCTCCAGTGTCGACTGGATCAGTCTGCGCGCCGTCTCCGACCTGTGCGGACCCGGCGCCAACCAGGCCTTCCACATGGACGGGCAGCGCGCCGCCGACCACAGCGCCGAAGCCGTGCGCGCCTACCTGACGCTGCTGTAAAGAGGGCTTGCGGGCTTCCCACCGCCGCAAGGAAACGGGGACGGGCGGCCACGCCCAGGCCTCGTCACACCACCCGACCCAGAAGGAAACCAACCATGACCCAGCCCCGACCCGCCCGCGTCCTCATGGTGTGCACCGGCAACATCTGCCGCTCGACGATGGCGCACGCGATCCTCCAGCAGGAAGCCGCGCGTGTCGGCGTGGACGTCGTCGTCGACAGCGCCGGCGTCTCCGACGAAGAGCAGGGCAACCCCATCGACCGTCGCGCCGCCCGAGTCCTGCGCGACGCCGGGTACATCGTGCCCGACCACCGCGCGCGCCAGATCCGCGCCGCCGAGCTGGGGGAGTGGGACCTGATCCTCGCCATGACCTCGCGGCACCTGGGCATCCTGCAGCGCCTCGCTGACCGCGCGGGGGTCGAACACGAGGGCGCACCTGCGTCTGCGGAGGACCTGGGCGCGGGGCCGCGCATCTGCCTGTACCGCGACCTGGACCCCGCGGGCAGCGGCGACGTGCCCGACCCGTGGTACGGCGGGCACCAGGACTTCCTGGACACCCTCGAGGTCATCGAGCGAGTCACGCCGACGATCATCGCCCTGGCTCGCTGAGTGGCGGCGGGCGCGGGGTGTGGGAGTCCTGCGTCATGAGCTGCAAGCACGAGGCCGTGGTCGCGCTTGTCGGCATGCGTTCGTGGATAGGTTGTGGGCACGCGGATAGGTTGTGGGCACGCGGATAGGTTATGAACACGCGGATAGGCTAATAACCTATCCGCAAGCGCGTAACCTATCCGCGTCGAGTTTTGGAGCGTTCTGTGACCCCTCGGAATGTGTGGTTAAGGTGCGTGGGGCGATCCTGGGTCGGGTAACGAGGCCTGGGTCGGGTGGCGGGGTCTAGATCGGGGGCGATCTTGGGTCGGGTAGCGAGGCCATGGTGGGCCGCGAGGCCGATATCTGGCCGACAAACGCGTCTTGACAATGGGATGAGGTTGTTTGTTGCTCGCGTCACGGACTAGGGTGGGATTGTTGACATGTCGGTCAGCAGCTGCGCGGTCTGCGGACAGTGAGGATCCCGGCGACCTTGTCGAATGCGTCATTCCGGGTGCCAACTCGTGAGTATCGGTCGCGCACAAAGAGACCAGTGAACGCCACGCGCCACAGGCGGTGCTACGCGCATACACAACACGAAGTAAGGACGCACATGAACCCACTGACAAAGATCGCACGCGGTGAGCGAGTGACAATCATTGCCATTGCATTTATTGCAGCCATCGCCCTCGTCCTGGCCGTGGGTGGCTTCTTCATGGTGCGCACATTCCTGACGAACATGGAGTCAGGAACCGCGGCTTCGAAAGCGAGCGCCGATTCACACGGAGGAATGAGCGGGGAGACATCGTCCGGCGAGGCTTCACAGGCACCCTACACCGAGTCCCAGCCCGAGGCTGCTGCTCCCACCCCGGAGGCCACGGCCTCGACCATGCCCCCGTGCGAGGACGGCACCTCGGCACCCGACGGCACCTGCCTGCACCCCGCGTCGGTTCAGTGGCTCGATGATCTCCTGCCCGACCCGTCCGCCGTTAATCGGAAGGATCCTGACGCGGTGTGCTCCGCCTACGTCATCACCAATCAGACGTGGGATGCGTCGCGCGACGTCACGAACGCGTTCGCATCCATCCGCGCGAGCGTCTACGAAACGCCCGACCTGCAGCGTATGCACACGCCGACCCCGGAGCTTGAGAGGGGACAGGGTGAGTTCCTGCCGCTCGTGCCGAACCACTCCCACACCACTGTCACGATTGAGAGCATCGGCGTCGAAGGCAGGGAATCTCTCAAGCGCGAAGGCGATCAGTGGGTGCGCCTCGTCAGCTTCACGCGCTCCTACGCGGACGGCTCGCACGAACCGGTCCACGAGTTGGTGTTCCTGACCCTCATTCAGCAGGAGGACGGTACCTGGGCTGTCGCTAACGCCGATTGGCACTGATCGGTACGAGGCCGTGGTTGCGCTTGTCGGCATGCGTTCGCGGATAGGTTGTGGGCACGCGGATAGGTTATGAACACGCGGATAGGCTAATAACGGCTCTTCATAGTTGAGTGTGGGTGGAGGCGTCTAGGCCTCCTGCGATGAGGAGCATTCGGAGTTGGTAGTTGGTGGGGTTGCGGTAGCCTCTGGCGGTGCGTCTGCCTAGTTCGATGATTCCGTTGATGGCTTCGGTGGGCCCGTTGCTGGCTCCGCCGGTATCAAAGTAGGCCAAGAATGCGTCCTTCCACTTGCGTAGGGTCCGGCCCAGGCGAGCGATCTCGGGGATGGGACAGGCTGGTAGGCTCTCGATGAGACGAACGGCCAGGCGTTGGCCTTGGGCGGGTGTGTCTTGATGGAAGACCTCGCGCACTTGCTGGGTGAGCAGGTAGGCGACTTCAACACTGATATGCGCCTCATCTGCCACGAAGGCCTCACGGAGGCGTTCCTTTTGACGCTTCGTGAGCCGATCACGCGAGGCGCGCAAAAGAAGCCGGATCTGATAGAGGGGATCACCCTTGCGCCCGCGGTGACCGGTCGTGTCTTGCTGGACGCGGCGACGCACCTCACCTGGGGCGTCGCCAGCGAGCTTGACAATATGGAAGGCATCGAGGACGCTGGTGGCGTCTTGGAGTTGATCGTCAATGGCGTTCTTGTATCCCTGGAAGGGATCCAGCGTCGCGATCTGGATACCGGAGCGAAACTGTTCGCCGCGCTCTTCTAGCCAGTTCTTGTACACAGTGCCAGACCTTCCCGGGACCAGGTCCAACAAGCGGGCCGTGGGATGATCCTCCCCCGCGTGTCAGGTCCACGATGCCGGTGAACTCACGGGGCCCTCGTCGGCGTCGGTCCTGGTGATGCCACACATGCTCATCAACCCCCAGCACCCGCACGCCTGCGAAACGGGCAGGGTCATCAGATGCGGCTTGCAGACACGGCTTGATATGGGACCACACGGTATTCCACGTGGTTGCCAGTTGTCGGGCCAGGCCAGCGATGGTGGCCCCTTCGAAGCGCAACTGTCGGATCGCCCAGCGGATCGCCCGGGCGCCCAGACGCGCCCGGGGTGCGCACACCCGCTCGTCATGTTCCAGGAATGTCACCGTCTGGCAGGTGGTTTCGCGGCATATCCATCGGCGCTTGTGCCACCGGATCCTTGTCGGAATCCCGGCCCAGGGCGCGTCAATCACCTCCACCACCACACGCCCGTGGCCTTGAGCGATCACCCCGCAACCAGGGCAGCCCGCCAGCTGGTTGCACGACTCAACATCGAGCACCAGGGCCCCTGGGGTGCGAGCCACGCTCATCAGATGGAAGCCCTCCAAACCGACGAGCAGATCACACCGATCACAACGATCAAGCGACGCACAGCAGCAGCAGGTAGGGTGAGACATTGTCGAGGTCCTTTGAAGACAGCGGGGGTAGAAGTCCGCTCATCATCAAGGACCTCGACCTCTACCCGCAACCCCCGACCAACACCCGGTCACCCACACTCAACTCGGAAGAGCCCTAATAACCTATCCGCAAACGCCTAACCTATCCGCAAGCGCGTCACCTATCCGCGTCGAGTCGCGGCGGGTCGCGTCGCATCGCGACGTGGCGGTAGGGCGCAGCACGCGGGCGGCCACCTCTTGGTAGCCGCCCGTGTGGATGCTGGTGAGCTGTTCGCTGCGCCGCTTACTGCAACGCCCCAATAGGCTGCTCAGTCCGGAAGAGTTGCCCCGGCCTCGGCGAGGAGGGCGCGAATCTGGTCTTCGACGCCTTTGGTGCCGCGTCCGACCTCGCGCAGCTGGCCGTCGGCACCCGCAATGTAGTGTGTGGGCCAGGCGGTCGCGCCGTAGGTCTGGAACGCCGCCAACTCCGGGTCCAGCGCGACCGGGTACGTGATGCCCAGCTTCTCGATCGCGCCGCTCACGACGGCGGGGTCACGGTCGTGGGGCTGCTGCGGCGAGTGGACGCCGACCACGACTAGGCCGTAGTTCTTGTACTTCTCATAGATGCGTTCAAGCTCGGGGATTTCACGCTGGCAGTTCGTGCACGAACTCGACCAGAAGTCCACGAGAGTCACCGTGCCGGTGGGCTGGCCGAGGGAGTTCATCCACTCGGAGGCGTTGATCTCGGGCAGAGCACCGCAGTCCTTGCCGGTGCCGCGGGCGCACTGGGCGAAGTCGCCGCGGGCCTCGACCTCGGTCTCGGGGTCGCAGGCACCGGTCTCGCACGCTTCGCCAGCATCCGCCTGGAGGGACGCCGTGTAGTCCGGGATCATGCGTTGCAGGGCGGCCGGCGCGTCGGTCGCGATGCCGACCGCCAGGGCGATCATGGCGACGCCGGCGGCGATACGCAGGGGGCGCTGGCGGGCCTTCAGGCTTGCGGCCACGCCCGACCCCGCCAGGGCCACGGCGAGCAGCGGGATCGACAGGCCGACCGCGAAGGAGACCGCCAGACCGATGATGCGCCACGTCACCTGGCCCGTGTTCGAGGCGACGATGACCGAGGCCAGCACCGGCCCCGCGCAGGGGACGAACGCCGCGCCGAGCACCAGGCCCAGGCCGAATCCTGCGCTGTCGCCCGTCGTACGGGGTGCCAGGCGCGCGAAGGGCCGCTCGAGGACCTCCATGACCTTCGGGATGATCATGCCGATGCCCACGGCCACGAGCAGCACGATACCCGCCCAGCGGATCGCCGTCTGCGGCAGGTGCAGCAGGCTCAGCAGTGCCGAACCCGCGACCGTGATCAGCATGAACGACGTGACGAGGCCGGCGACGATCAGGAGGGGACGGCGAGCGATGCTCGGGGAGTCATCGACCTTCTTCGCGGTGACGGCGGGGGAGGAACCGCCCTTGCCCAGGCTCACGCCGGGCGCGACGCGGAAGAGGCCGGGATCGACGGCGTTGGTCGTGTTCTCAGAGGACGAGGCCGTGGAAGCCTTCGCGGAATCTTTGCCGCCCGCGGCACCGAGGAACAAAACGGGTAGGACAGGCAGGATACACGGGGAAATACCCGTGACGAGACCGCCAAGAAGACCAAGCAAGAGGAACATAGGTTCACCTTACTTGGTATAGGTGAGAAAAGCGCGCGACGTGACGGCTACATGCATGGACACGTCAGATGTGATGACTCGATACCACACGTCGCATGCAATTCCCCACGCGCATGTTGAACGCTCAAACAAGATCGTTGACATCATGCGGGTTGTGAGGGGTTGTCGCACGGCCCCCAGGGGAATTGCGCGTTACATTACAGGGACAGCACCAGGTCCGCACGGGCCTTCGTGCGCTCCACGAGCGCCATATTCGCCGCGTCCACCGTGCGCACCCAGTGCGCAGCATCCGCGCGATCACGCCCAAAACTCACGTGCCGATCAATGAGGCGAGAGGCCAACTCCTCAAACGGCGTATCAATGTAGACGAGCATATCAACAAGCCCACGCACGTCCGCCCACCCGGGCAACTCCAACCCCAGGTAGTTCCCTTCGGTGATCACAATGCCGTCGACTTCGATGGCCAGGGATGCGGCGACGGGCTCGTGCAGGTCGCGCCGGTAATCGGGGGCCAGAACGACGCCGTCCGCGCGGCGCACCCGCCCGAGCATTGCCACGTATCCGCCCACGTCAAAGGTGTCGGGCGCGCCCTTGTGGTCGGCCAGTCCGCGCTCAGCCAGCAGCGCGTTCGACATGTGGAAGCCATCCATCGGCACCAGGCCTGCGACCGCAATGCCCGCCTCGGGTAGGGCGACCGCCAGCTGCGCCGCAATCGTGCTCTTCCCAGTCCCAGGCGGGCCAGTCAACCCCAGCACGCGCACGGGGTCGCCGCTGCGAGCGCGCTCAGCCACGGCCTCGACGATGCGCGTCGTGATCGACGAGGCCTGCGTGCCCACCTGCGCCTCGCTCACGGCTTAATGACGGGCAGAGTCGACCAGGGGGAAGTTAATCCACTTGTCGGTGTGCGCCCACACGTAGTCCGGCTCGATGATGGAGACCGGCTTCTTGTAGATGACGGCGCTGCGGGCCTCCACGCGGATCGAGGCGGAGCCGTCCAGAGACAGGCCGTGCTCGTCGATGAGGTCCATAACCATCTTCAGGGTCTTGCCGGAGTCGGCGACGTCGTCGACGACGAGGACGCGCTTGCCGTCCATCGCGGAGACGTCCATGAGCGGGGGGAGAAGGACGGGTTCGGTGAGGGTTTCGCCGATGCCGGAGTAGAACTCGACGTTCATGGTGCCGATGGCCTTGACGTCCATCGCGTAGGCAATCGCGCCCGCAGGGATCAGGCCGCCGCGGGCGATGGCGACGATCAGGTCCGGGATCCAGCCGGATTCGACGATCTGCTGGGTGAGCTCACGGGAAGCGCCACCGAAGCCTTCCCAGGTGAGGACCTCGCGGTCGGGAGCGGTCGTGGCGTCGGGGCTGGCGATTGTACCCATGGCTTCCTTCTCTCGGGAGTTGTTGGGAACAAGGGTATCGCCGTCGGGCGTGTGTGTGCGCGCGCTTGCGCGCGCGTGTGGGCCTATGACGTGGGCAGATGCACGCCGCTGATCGAGGCGAGTTCTCGCTCGTAGGCGCGCCCGGGCGAGGTCGGGGTCCCGTGATGCTCCCACGCGAGGATCAGCGCGGGGTCGAAAAAGCGCGAACACAACCCGCACGAGGAGACGCGGCGAGGTGCCCGGTAGAGGCGGCGCTTGGCCCCGCAGCGCGGGCACGTGCCCACCCAGGGCGCGTCCGGTGCGGGTAGGGATGAGGGCAGTCGAGCGGAATCCGGCGCGCCGAGGGCTCGGGCTGCCCGCTTCCACGCGGCGTCATGCCCGTGGGCGGGACCGACCAGGGCGTGGGCGATCTCGTGCAGGATCACCCCCCGGATCGTGTCCTCGTCATACAGGTCGGTGAGCGGCCCGGACAGGCTGATCGTGCGCGCGCCGTGCGTGCAGGCTCCGGCCCGCCGCCTCGCGTTGTCAAAACGGAAACGCCAGCCGGTCAGCTCCGCGGCGTCCATCAGGGTGCGCGCGAGGGCGCGTGCGTCTTCCCGCTTCATCGTGCCCCCGCGAGTACGCCGAGGAGGCGCTTCATGGAGACCTTGTTGGGTGTTCCCAGGGTCTGGGCGAACATGGAGACGCGCAGCTCCTCGGCCATCCACCGCGCCTGCGTGAGCGCGGCGGCGGCGCGGGCCTCGTAGGGGCGACGCTCCAGGGCCTGCCGCGCGGCGGCGATGTCGGCCTCGGCCTGGTGAATGCGGTCCATGTCCTCCAGGTCGCGACCCAGCGCCCCCGGCGAAGAAGCGGCACGCTCGATGCGCACGGCCCCGGCGCGCAGGTAGCGGGCCAGGTGCGGGAGTGCGAAGGCGGGCGTGGCCGATACGAAGCCCTCGTAGAGCAGCGTCTTTCCGTGGCGGGCGACGTCTCGCGTCGTCTCTTCCAGCGAGGCCTGGGGGTGGGAGCGCACGGCGGCGTCGGCCTCGGCGCTGGCCTCCAGGGCCCGCACGACGTGGGAGAGGATCTGGTAGACGCGGTCCTCGTGCGCGTCGCGCGCGGCCGCCACGAGGGTCTCGAAGGCCTCGGGGTCGCGCACGTTCGCGGGGGTGCTCAGCTCGTCGACCAGGGTGAGGGCCGAGGCCAGCTGCGCGTCCGCGACCAGGGCCGCCGTGTCCGCGTAGGGGGAGGCCGCCAGCATGAGGGCCTCGCGGCCCGTCCAGCGCGTGGTCACGCGGTTCGTCGCCAAGGCAAGGCGGGTAAGCAGCAGGCGGGCGAGGCCGGCGCGGTGCTCACGGTCGGCCTCGGCGGCGCTGGCCATGACGCGCACGCCCGCCGCCGGGGCCGCGGCGCTGCCCTGGGGGACCAGCGCGGGGAACGCCCGCAGCGTCATCGCGGACGAGGTCTGGGTGATCGAGCGCGGCAGTGTTGGCATCTCGGTGATGGCGTCCGCGTGGAAGGTGGGGTCCGGGGACGAGGCCTGGGCTGCGTCGCGGGGTCCGTTGCCCGTCGCGGTCATGCCGCTCGTCGGAGTGGAGGGATTCTCCCCACCGCGTGATCCCGTGGAGGTGTCGGTGGGGGAGGGCGTCCCACTCGTGGTGCTGTTCGCGCCAGTAGTGGCGGAGCGCTTGCCTCCGCGTTCACGCTTGTTTCTGTGCGCTTGCTTCTCGCTGGCCTCCTCGAGGGCCGCGCGCACGGCTGTGCGCACTGCCTTGTTCGCATCGTGTGCGAGGGATCGCTGGAGGTAGGCCAGGTCCTTGCCCGCGCCCAGCTCCTTGCCCGACGCGTCGGTGACGACGAAGGTCATGCGCAGGTGGTCGGGCAGGTGGGCGCGCGCGTGCGCGAGATCGGCTTCGCTCAGGTCCACGCCGCGCAGGACGCGCACCGCGTGGGCGAGGGCGTCCAGGACGGGGCCGTCGGTGAGCGCGCGGCGCGTGGGGGCAGCTGCGGTAGCGGTGCCGGGGGCATCGGTAGATGTGGCATCCGCACCGGTCGCGCCGGAAGCGGCGGCTCCCGCGTGACTCGCAGGGCTGGCGGCCGTGCCTGGCTGCGCAGCCGCGCCCCTCGGGCCTGCACTGGTCGCGTCGCCCGCGCTCGCGGATGCCGAGGCCTGTTTCTTGGCACCCTTCGTGGCGTTCTTCTTCGGCGAGTTGCGCGTCGACAGCTTGCCCGACGTCGCGCCCCACGCGGCCAGGCGGCCCATTGCGGCATCCAGGCTCAGCGGGTCTGGCTCGTCGGACTGGGAGGTCTTCTTCCCGCCGCCCGCCCCGGCACCCGTTCGGGCTGGACCTGCGGAGCTGTCCGCTGACGCCGCCACGGCCTCGACTGGTTTGTCGCCCGCCTGCTCGATCCAGCGCGCGACCGACGCGGCCACGTCCGGTGCGGGGGCCAGCAGGCGGCGCACGCCCTTGGGCAGGGCACGGATCGCCTCGGTCAGCAGGTCCTCGCGCATGCCCGGCACCAGCCAGTCCGTGCCCTTATCGCTGACGCGTTCGAGCACCTCGATTGGGATGTGCATCGACACGCCGTCGCGCGGGCTGCCCGGCGCGAACTCGTAGCTCAGCGTCAGAGACAGGTCGCCGCACTGCCACCGATCCGGGAAGCCGTCGCCGGAGGTCGCCTCGCGCGGCATCAGCAGGGACGCCGGGTAAATGAGTAGATCAGGATGAGAGCGGCGCTCGTCCTTCCACCAGCGGTTGAATGCCGCCGCGCTGGTGACGTGCTCGGGGATCAGGTCGTCGAAGAAACGGAAGCGAGCCTGCTCGTCCGCGACGAGGCCGTGGGTGCGGCTGCGGCGCTCAACCTCGCGCGCTTGCTCCACCAGGGCCTCGTTTCGGCGCTGGAAACCGTGCCTCTCCCTCCACTGGCCATCCACCAGGGCGTTGCGAATGAACATCTCGCGGGCCAGCTCGCGCGCCGTCGTCCCCTCGCGTGCGGCCGCCAGCTCCTCGAAATGACGCGGCTCAAACGACCCGGACGACAGGGGGTCCTTCGACGCCGACACCAAGCCGGCCGCCAGCGCCTCCAGCGACCCCGCGCGCGGAGCGTGAGAGCGCGAGGCGGCCACGGCCTCGTCGATGACGAGGTCACCCAAGCGACCCAGCAGCACCTCGCGGTCCGCCGCCAGCGTCAGCCCGTAGAGGGTCACGCGCTCGCGGACCATCGCCGCGCCCTTGCCGACCGACCAGAACGGCTCCGAATACGAGCGCTTGAGCAGGCCGCGCGCCGCCGGCTCCACCCACTCCGGGCGGATGCGGGCCACCGTGCGCGCGAACAGGCGCGAGGTCTCCACGAGTTCCGCGGTCATCACCCACGCGGGGTGACCGCTCACGCCTGAGCCCGGCCAGATCGTGAAGTGCGTGCCGCGCGCGCCCTCGTAGTCGCGCTTCGTCTCGTCCCACGACCCCAGGTAGGACAGCAAGCCGACCAGCAGCGAGCGGTGCACCTGGTCTGCGTCCACGCTCGCCGGCCCCTGCCCGTAGGCCAAGACTGCGTGCACAGCCGCATCCTGCGCGCCGCCGAAGCGGGCGGCCTCCACGACGTCGCCCGTCGACGGCTCGCCCACAGGCCCGACGCCGATTCCGAGCGCGCGGGCCATCTGGCGCAGCTGGCCGACGACGTCGCGCCACTCGCGCCACCGCAGGTAGTGGAAGAACTCCGCGCGGCATAGGCGTCGGAACGCCGAGCCCGACAGATCGCGTGCCTGCACCGCCAGGTAGCGCCACAGGTTCAGGTAGGTGATGAAGTCCGAATGCGGGTCCGCCAGGCGCGCGTGCGAGGCGTCGGCCGTGCCCTGGTGCTCGGCCGGGCGCTCGCGCACATCCTGGATCGACAGGGCCGCCACGATGACGAGGACCTCGGACGCGCAGCCCAGGCGCTCGGCCTCCAGCAGCATGCGCCCCAGGCGCGGGTCGATCGGCAGGCGTGCCAGGTCCCGGCCGATGCCGGTGAGTCTGTACTGGGACGAGGCCGGGGTTGCGTCCTCGGCCCCGCTGTCCTGGGCGAGCGCGCCGATCTCCACGAGGAGGGCCACGCCGTCGCGCACCGCCCGCCGATCCGGAGCGTCCAGGAACGGGAAGTCCTCGACCGCACCCAGGCCGAGGGACGCCATCTGCAAGATGACGCTGGCGAGCGATGTGCGCAGGATCTCGGGTTCCGTGAAACGGGGGCGTGAAACATAGTCGGCCTGGGAGAACAGGCGGATCGCCACGCCCTCGGCGACTCGGCCGCATCGGCCCGCGCGCTGGTTCGCGCTGGCCTGGCTGACCGGCTCGATCGGCAGGCGCTGCACCTTCGTCTTGTTGGAATAGCGGGAAATGCGCGCCAAACCCGGGTCGATGACGTAGCGGATGCCCGGCACCGTCAGCGACGTCTCCGCGACATTCGTCGCCAGGACCACGCGGCGCAGGTGGTGCGGCTCGAAGACGCGATGCTGCTCGGCCGCCGTCAACCGCGCGTACAGGGGCAGGATCTCGATGTCCCCGGGGTGTGCGCCCTTGTCGTCTCCCGCGCGCCGGCCTCGTCCCTTCAGGTGATCGAGGAGGGCCGCCTCCGTGTCGCGGATGTCACGCTCACCCGGCAGGAAAACCAGGATGTCGCCGTCGCCCTCCGCGCTCAGCTCGTCCACCGCATGGCAGATCGCGGTCTCCACGTCGATGTCCTCGCCCATGCCGTAGCCGAGCGTCGCCAGCTCGTCGTCCGGATCCTCCAGGACTAGCTGCATGGGGCCGGACTCGGTGACGTCGGTGGTCTCAATGATCTCGATGGTCTCGTCCGCCTGCTTCGACGAGGCCTCGGACGTGTATGACGAGGGCGTCGTCGGGCCGAGCGGACGGTAGCGGATCTCGACCGGGTATGTGCGGCCCGAGACCTCGATGACCGGCGCCGGCTCGATGAGGCGGCCCGATCCGGGAGCGCCCTCCCACGTGCCGAAATGACGCGCAAAACGATCCGAGTCGATCGTCGCCGACGTGATGATGACCTTCAAGTCCGGGCGCGCGGGCAGCAGGCGCGCCACGTACCCCAGGATGAAGTCGATGTTTAGGCTGCGTTCGTGGGCCTCGTCGATGATGAGCGTGTCGTAGCGGCGCAGCATCGGATCCGACTGGATCTCCGCCAGCAAGATGCCGTCCGTCATCAGCTTGACCAGGGTCGTGGGGCCGACCTCGTCCGTGAAACGCACCTGGTAGCCGACCACCTGGCCGCTCTCGCGGCCCACGGTCTGTCCCAGCTCATGGGCGATGCGGTCCGCGACCGAACGCGCCGCGAGCCTGCGCGGCTGGGTATGCCCGATCATGCCGGACACGCCGCGGCCCAGCTGCATGCAGATCTTCGGCAGCTGCGTCGTCTTACCCGAGCCGGTCTCGCCCGACACGATGACCACCTGATGGTCGCGGATAGCGCGCGCGATCTCGTCGCGCCGGGCGCTCACCGGCAGGTCCGGGAATTCGATGATCGGGATCGCCGCCGCGCGCTCGGCTAGCTGCTCCGGCGTGAATGGCTTGAAGGGGCGCGCGTGCTCGCGCTGCGGGCGGCGACGGCCCTCGCGGCTGCGGGTTTCGCGGCTGTTGCCCCGGCGCTCCTGGCCCTGGGTGTGCTGGCCCCGGCCCTCACGGTCCGCGCGGTTCTTGCCGGTGGTCCTGCCGAGGCCTCGGCCCGCCTGACGCGAGCCCTGCGCGCGCTCGTCGGATGCCCGCTTCTCGGAACCGCGCGCGCCGCCTTGGCGTCGACGCGTGCCGTCGCGCCCGTCGGAGGGGCGACCCGCGTTGTGCGCGTGAGGGCCGCGCGCGTTGGACTCGGACGGAGGCATGGGGCGAGAGTCAGGCATGATAGTGCCAGTCTAGTCGCTGGCCAGAGGCGGATGCCGAGCGGCACCCCGCGCCCGCCCGTCGCGCCGTGGAGGATGCCGGTCAGACGGAGGGGGCCTCGCCCTGCAGGTCCTCGTCGAAGCGCGTGAGCGGTGCCTCCAGGCGCAATTCCACCAGCGCGCGAGCCAGCGCGTCGATCTGCTCACCCTCATACAGGGCGTTTCTCCACGAGGCCGGGATGGCCTCGACCCCGTAGAACGCGCCGCCCAGCTGGCCGTAGATCGCAGCGTTCGTGTCCGCGTCCCCGCCCATGTTCGCGATGGCCAGGACGGCCTCGTCGAAAGAACCGACATCCAGCAGGCCATGCACCGCGAGGCGCAAGCCGTGAATGATATAACCGCTGGTGTGTGCCTCCCATGAGGCGCGCTCGGTCGGGTCCGCGCTGATCGCACGCGCGGCCACGTCGTCGAACGCCGCTCCCGTTGAGGCCCACGCGACGTCCACGATCCGCTCAGGTGCCCAGCCCAGTAGCGCGCCCACGAGGAGGGCGGCGAAGACCTCGGTGGCGGCCTCGGCCTCGGCAGAAAAATGCGTCTCGCGGGCGCTCAAGCCAGCGGTCGCAACGATCTCTCGGGGGTCGCGCGCCTCGAATCCGGCGATGACGACGGGTGCCAGGCGCATGATCGCGCCGTTGCCCGCGCTGGTCGTGCGCACCGCATCCACGGGCACGCGCGGGTTTGCGCGGAAGTCCCACAGGGCGCGCGACACCTGGTTGCCGATGTCGAAACACACGCCCGTCGACGAGCGGTACCCCTCCGAGTACCAGCGCTCGTAGCGTTCCATCACGTCAAACGAATCGTAACGGCCCTGCGCCAGCAGCGAATCTGCCAGGCACAGCGCCATCGACGTGTCGTCCGTCCACTGGCCTGGTTCGAGGCCGAAGACGCCTCCGCCGACCATGCCCGTGATTGGTTCGAAAGAACCCGCAGGTTGAAACTCGTTCGTCGTGCCCAGCGCGTCGCCAACCGCCAGGCCCACCAGGGCACCGCGCGCGCGAGAAAGAAAATCCACCATGCCCACAGTGTGCCACAGGCCGCACGCACCTGGGTCCATGCCTGCGTTGCCCGCCTCACAAACGGCACCGATGAACACAGCGAAGGTCGTAGCCTACCTGTAAAATTGTAGGTGCTCCTATTCCTCTAGAGAAAGAGGCGAACAATGATGTCCGTGACAAAAGATGAGATATCCCCCGATGTTCTTCGACAGGTTGCCGATGAACTCGGGCACTATGTCTATGCGCTCGTCGACCCTCGCGATGGGATTCCCTTTTACATCGGAAAAGGAACAGGGGACCGCTTCGCGGCTCACGGCAGAGAAGCTCTGTGGACATATAACGGTGGTGATCTTGAGACTGAGGCAGACGAACAGAGCATTTCAAGCAAAGTCCGTAAGATCCGCGAACTTGCTGGCGATATCGACATCTGGATTATTCGTCATGGGTTGAACAAGGCTGAATATACGCAGGTGGAAGCTGCGTGTATCGACCTGCTGACGTCTTTCCCAGTTGCGCGACTAAACGAGGGGGAGTCGCGCCATCCCGATGGAGTTCGAGACCAACTGACAAATCGCCGCAAGGAAGCCTCTCGCGGACATGGGATCGTGCGTCTTGAGAGGGTGATCGAGGAGAAGTCTGCTCCCGTGCTCGAATATGATGAGCCGCTCCTCATTATCACGCTAGGGGACTGGGTGGACGATGAGTCTGACATTCCAGGAGGAGGAATCCGTCAGGGGTACGGCTACAAACGGGAGTGGCTCGAGTCCTCCGTGCGAAAACAGCACTACCAAGAAATTGGTGAGTCTACTTGCTCGTGGTGGAAATTAAGCGAGGATACGATTCAGCAGAAAGGAATTGAGTACGTCGTCGCCGCCTATCGTGGCGTCACGCGTGCCCTCTTCCGTATCAAGCCGGACACGTGGGACTTCGATGTCGATGATGAGTGTGGGCGCCGTATCGGCTGGGAATTTGACATCGTCGACTCCGGTGACATCTTCGATCAAGTGGTCGGCGAGTACGGGCACAGGGTCGAGCCCAAACCGCAACAAAACCAGCGTTACTGGCCGTGGTGACATGAAGCTCCGCCGCCAGACAGGCCGATCACTCGCGCCGATGTGACGGCGTAGCCGCATGGGAGGGGGCCGTGACCGCGCCTCGCGAGCGCCCGCTTCGCGAGCGCCCAAGGCAGGGGGAACGGGCTAGTCAGCCCCGGCCTCGTCCCCACCTGACCGAGAAGGTCAGGCGACCGACGTGCCGAATAGCAAGCCCAGCAGGTAGGTGACGACCGCCGCGCCAAAGCCAACCAGGAGCTGGCGCAGCGCGCGAGGCATCGGAGGCTGGCCCGACAGGATACCGACTACGCCGCCCGTAAACAGCAGGGCGATTCCGACAATCGCGGCCGCGACAATGATTGCGGTCAGGCCAGTCAATCCCAGAATGTAGGGAATCAGTGGGAAGAACGCGCCCGTTGCAAAGAAGCAGAACGACGACAGGGCCGCGTTCATGGGCGTGCCCACCTGCTCGCCCGCGCCGTCCGACTCTTGGCCGTCCAGCGCGGCGCGTACGGCAATCGCGCCGGACTCGCTGGTCGCGGGCTTGGCGAGCTTCGCGAAAACCTGCGCGGCGTGCGCCTCGGCCTCCTCCTCGCTCTCGCCACGCGCACGGAACACCAGGGCCAGTTCGTTGGCGTTCACGTCCAAGTCCGTGACTGCCTGATGTGCGTCCGGGTCCGGAATCGAGGCGTCCAGCAGCTCACGCTGACTGCGTACACTCACCCACTCGCCGGCCCCCATCGACAGTGCCCCCGCCAGCAGGCCCGACACACCCGTCAGGAGAACGACGTGCGGCTCCATACCCGACGCCGCGACACCCAGCACCAGAGCCAAGTTCGACACGAGGCCGTCGTTCGCCCCGAAAACCGCCGCGCGGAACGTGCCCGCCAGGGTCTCGCGGGACTTCGCCGCCAGGGACCGGATGACTTCGGCGTGAATGTGCTCATCCGCCTGCATGTGCGCGGGCACATCATCATCCACGTCGCGCGAAGACCGCTGCTCCGCGCGCTGAGCCATCGCCAGAATAAAAATCGTGCCAAAGAGGTGCGCCAACAGCGACGCCGCGCGCGTACGCAACGGCGGCTTCGGCGCAGGCAAAGCGTTCTCGCCCAGACGCGCCAGCCAATACTCCTCGTGGCGGCGCTCCGCCTCCTCCAACTGGAGTAGGACCGCGCGCTCCTCACCCGTGCGGCGCTCCGATAGGTCGCGGTAGGTGCGCGCCTCCATGCGCTCCTCCGCCAAGTGCTTCCGCCAGCGCTTAATCTGCGCGCGCGTCGGCTCCCGATCAGAGGCCACCTGGTCCGCATTCATTGCCGAGGCCTCGTTCCCCTGAGCGCTCAATGCTGGGTCGGTGCCGTTGCGAGCTCCCCGTCAACGATGGCGGGCTTCGAAGCGGGGGCGCCGAACAGGCGCTCCTTGACGGCGTCGGCAACCTTATCGGTCACCTGCTCGCCGCCTGCGCGCACGATGTCGGACACCTTCTGACCGGCTGCATCCAGCGGACGAGCAACAATCGGGAAGCGACGAACCTTCGCCGCGCCGGCGCGGATCTGGTCGTAACGCTCGCGCCCGGCGCGCGCGCCCAGCACGTATCCGATGCAAACTCCAATGAGGAGACCGGTCTTGGTACCCATAACTGTCCTTTTCTCGCTGCGTGGGGTGCCCGCGTGGGCCGGACGCCGCCCGCGCAGGCAGAACGGGCGCCCTCGCGCAGGCATTCTCACCGGCGCATATTCACCCTTATCTTAGTGGTCGCCCGGCCTGGCTCGCACGCCCCTGTCACACATGCGCACACTGTGGGCACCCCCTTTCCTTCGAAGCGCCAAACGCGCTATGTTTAACACGTGAGCCAGATAACGATTCAGACCCCCCGGGGAGTGTCCATCTCCGGGACATTCACGCGCCCGGTGGATTCCCACGATGCTGCGGTGATCTTTTCTCACACCTTTTTGTCGGATCGTCATGCATCGGGCATGTTCGACTCACTCGGGCGCGTGCTGCGCAGCGCCGGGTATGCGACCCTTGCTTTCGACTACTCCGGCCACGGCAGCTCGGGCGACGAAATCATCACCTTCGACCCGCTCATCGAAGACTTCCGGGCAGCCTCCGGCTGGCTGGCCGACCAGGGATTCACGCGCCAAATCTGCGTGGGTCACGAATTCGGCGCTACCGTCGCCCTGCGCGCCCACTCGCCCGCCGTGCAGACCTACGTGCTGGTCTCCCCGGTGCTCGGCCCCCTCTCCTACGACTGGGACATGGTGTTCTCCGACGTGCAGCTCTCCGACCTCGAGCGCCACGGCACCACCACCGTGCCCGACGACTCCGAGTCCGTGCGGCGCCACTTCACCATCAACAAGGGGACCCTCGCCGACATGTCCATGGTCTCCAGCGAGAAGGTGATACGCGGCGTGAGCGTGCCCGTTCTCATCACGCACGACGCCTTCGACGAGGAAACCGGGCTGCTCGACCGCACCCGTGACGCCTTCCCCCTCCTGCCCGACGGGTCCGTCCTCGACATGACCGCGCCGCCCGTCGGCATCGCCGTCGAATACACGCCCATCGAGGGCGTGCCCGTCAGCGACGAGGCCGTGGAACGCATCGCGCACGCGTCCTCCTCCGCGTCGGCCGCCAACCTTCCTACCCTGCCTGACGTGGCCACCCAGTGGGCTACCCGCTGGGTGCCCGTCGGGAGGTAGCGGGCACCGTTTTCGGGTTGTGGATGGTGCCGGGTGCTGCTGGTGGCCCGGCTAGGTCCGCTCGGAGGCTCGTGGCGGTGGCTGGCTTCCGCAGGCTCCTACCAGGCTCGCACCAGCTCAGCCAGGACCGGGGACGTCAGCCACTGCCTCGTGCCGAAGGAAGACACCGACACCCCCGCCACCGCCGACGCGAAACGGATGAGGCGCTCCGGATCAGTGGCCCCCGCGCGCTCGAGCGCCCACACGAACGCCCCATGAAACGCGTCGCCGGCGCCCATCGTTGAGGCGTTGGGAACCTCGTGCACGGGAACCTCACCGTGTGCACCGTCCCACCAGTACTGCACGGGCCGCTCGCCGCGTGTGCGCACCACCCGCGTGATGCCGAAGCCGCGCAGGAAGCCTGCGACCTGCTCGCCGTCGGCGCGCGCGAGGAGCGGCGGCGCAAAATCCTCCGACACGACGGCGACATCGACGAAACCCAGCAGAGGAGTGAGCCAGTCCTTCCACGACCCCCCGTCGAGCACGCGCAGGTGCGGCGGGCGAGCCTCGAGCCGGGCGAAAGGATCCTCCCCGCCCACTTCCGGCACGCCCAGCGTCAACGCCGCCTGCGCCAGCGCCGGGTTATGCCCGTCGATGAGGACGACACCGACGCGCTCGGGCAGGACCGCCGCGACGCGCGCGGGGTCGGCGTCCAGCCGCGCGTTCGTCGAGGCGACCATGCGCCCGCTCGGGTGCTCGATGATCGAGGACACGGCCGGCTCGCGCGGGGCCGAGGCCGTAGCCGCGTCGCGCTCGTCGACCGGAGTCGGGTGGGGGGCCGGGGTGGCGGCTTCAGCGGGCGAGGATACAGCCGAAGTGGGAAGGCCAGGAATGCTGGTCGCGGTCGGGGCGGGGGCTTCAGCGGGCGAGGATGCAGCCGAAGCGGGAAGGCCAGGAGTGCCGGTCGGGGTCGGGGCGGGGGTCGTCGCATCGAGGACCCTCACGCCAGCGGCCGCCAGGTCGGCCGCCAGGAAGGCCGACACCGGCCCCTCACCAAGCGCCGTCAGCAGTAACGGAGCGTCCGCCCGGGTTGCGGGATCCGGGGAGTCGGCCACGGCCTCGTCAGTGGAGAGCGGGCGGGCGGCCACCTCAAGCGCCGCGTAGGTGACCGCCGCATTCGTCGCGGGGCCTCCCGCCGCCATCGTGAAGTCCGTGGACGTCACCTTTAGCCCCGGGTCCGGCACGTGGTCGAGTCGGTGCAGCACATCCAGGGTCGTCAGCCCGGCGAAGAGAGCGGTCATGGGGACATTGTCGCACCCCGGGCGGGTGAGCGAGGTGCGCGGGGGGCGAGGTGCGCGGGGGCGAGGCGTACGGGGACGCGGCGGGGCTGACGCGAGCGCGCCGGGATAGGGCGCGCCGGGACGAGGCCGACCCCGTCCACCTGCGCGCACCCGAGCGAGGCGACGCGGTACCATGAGGGCGACCCGCACTCACCGACGTTTCGGACTGCCATGCACTTGCTCGACGCGCTGAACGAATCACTGCCCGAGGTCTTCCGAGCCATCGACCTCATGGGCGTGCTCCTCAATGGCATTCTCGGCGGAAAGGTTGCGCGAGAACGCAACTTCGACGCCGTGGGCTTCTGTATTCTCGCGATCATGACGGCGCTCGCGGGCGGCATGGTCCGCGACATGCTCCTGGCCACGCGCACGGGCGCTCCCGTGGCGATCACCGACCCCTATTATTTGTGGTTCGCAATCATTGGAGCGGTCGTCGCGATGGCCTTCCGCATGGACTCGCACGCGTGGTCGGTGCTTCTGGTGATCGCGGACGGCATGGTGCTGGGCTGCTGGAGCGCAACCGGCGCGATCAAGACCCTTGACGCGGGATTCGCGATCATGCCCGCGATCCTGCTGGGCATCATGACGGCCGTCGGAGGTGGCATGATCCGCGATATTTCGGCAGGCCTCGTGCCGCGAGTCTTCGGCGGTAACAACCTATACGCGACCCCGGCGTTCGCTTGCTCGGTTGTGACGGTCGTCTTTTGGTACATGGGTCAGCCGGTTCTTGGCATGGGCGCGTCCATCGTCGTGGGTTTGGTCTTTACAGGCATGGCGCACTGGCGTCGGTGGAGGCTCCCGCAGACCCGTGAGTGGACCATCACTCTCACATATTCGCAGTTGAAAGCTCTTCGCAGAACGAGGCGTTAGTATGGCCGTGTGAATCCCAAATCAACACCTCCTTCTACGTCCTCCGCTGCGTCGACGCCCGGTGCTCCCGAGCGCAAGCGCTTCAAGACGTGGCACCTGTCCATGATGGCCCTGGGCCTTGCGATCGGTGCTGGTTTCTTCCTGGGAACCGGCTCCGCGATTGCTCAGGCGGGTCCCGCGGTCCTCGTGTCCTACGCGGTCGCCGCCGTCATCGTCGTGTCGGTCATGCTGGCGCTGGCGGAACTGGCGTCGTCGCTGCCGACGACGGGTTCCTTCTCCGCTTACGCCGAGGCCGGGATCGGTCGGTGGGCCGGTTTTACGATCGGGTGGCTCTATTGGGTCATGCTCATCATGGTCTCGGGCTTGGAGGTCACCGGCGCGGCGAAGTTTTTCGTCGGCTGGTTCCCGGAGGTGCCCCAGTGGGTTGTTGCCCTCGTTATTGTCGTTGTAATTGGTGGAATTAACCTGTTGGCTGCCGGGCAGTACGGTGAGATCGAGGCCTGGCTGTCGATGGTGAAGATCGTTGCCATCGTTGCGTTCCTGTGCGTGGGCGTCTTCCTGGTGGCGCGCACTGTGATCGTGGGTCCTCTGCCCGGCCATGAGGGTGTCTACAGAACGTTGTGGGACACAACGGCCTTGCACCCAACGGCCTGTCAGGCATCGCCGTGGCGCTCCTGGCCGTCATCACGTCCTTCGGCGGCCTGGAGATCGTGACGATTGCCGCGGCCGAGGCCGAGGATCCTCGCGCGGCCATGGTGAGCGCGATCCGCTCGGTTGTCACCCGCATTCTCGTGTTCTACGTCGGCTCCGTCGTCCTCCTGACCGCTCTGCTGCCGTGGGACAGTGAGGCAATGAGCAGCAACGCCTTTGCCGCCATCCTTGAGATGGCGGGCGTTCCGGCCGTCGGCACGCTCATGAACGTCATCATCTTCATGGCGCTTGTCTCCGCGTTCTCCGCGAACATCTACGCCTCCTCGCGCATGGCCTACTCGTTGGCCGCCCGCGACATGGGTCCGCGTTGGCTCCTGGGCGCGCCGTCCGCTGAGAAGGCGCACGCGCGTGCCGTCGTCGAGGCCGCCCTCGAGGATGATGAAGCCGTCCTGGCCGCCGAGTTGGAGGGCGACATCGCGGCTGGTCGCACCCCGAAGTTCGCGGTCGGCTTGGTTGTTGCACTGGCGCTCCTGGCGGTCCTGGGCAACTGGTACCTGCCCGGTTCGATTCTGACGATGCTCATCAACGCGATCGGCATGGTTCTGCTGATCGTGTGGACCTTCATCATCGTCTCGCTCATACGTCTGCACCCGACCCTGGAGCGTTCAGGCAGCCTGGCGATTCGTATGCCTGGCTGGCCGTGGCTGCCGTGGGTCGTCCTGGTGGGTTTGGCCGGTATTGCCGTCCTCATGCTCATGAGCGCCGAGGGCCGGGCTCAGCTGGTATCGATGGGCGCGCTGACGCTCATCATCGTGTGCATCTACTTCGTGCGACAGCTTGTGAGCCCGAGGAAGTAACAGTTCCGCATGGATTTGCCGCCGAGTACGCAGATGTAGGTGGCTTGGTCCATGATGGGGGCACCCCGACGACGCGTCGGGGTGCCCCCATCCGTATGGGACGGATGGGCTCGCGTGTGGCAGAAGGAGGCCTCATGGCACGCAGACGGCGTCGCCGTAAAAATACTGGAGATCAGATCGTTGTCTCGCTGATTCTCGTGGCCCTCGTGTGGGCGTTCGCGCCCGGCGTCGGCTGGGATCTGCTGGACCTGCGCTCGCGCCTGGGGTGGCCGCCGACGCGCAGCGGACAGGCCCTGTCCACCCTGCCGGACAGCGAGGCGGCCCGCCAGCTGCGTGAGCTTACCGTTCGTTCCTCAGACGATTCCTCCGGTATACCGGATTACAACCGTGAGGCCTTCGGAGAGGCATGGGCGGACGTCGACCACAATGGCTGCGACACACGCAATGACATCCTGGCCCGCGACCTGGCGCGGCCCACCTTCAAGCCGGGCACGCACGACTGCATCGTCCTCACGGGCACGCTCGCCGAACCCTACACGGGAAAGACAATCCAGTTTGAGAGGGGGGGACAAGACATCGTCGCTGGTCCAGATCGACCACGTCGTCGCCCTGGCGGACGCCTGGCGCTCGGGTGCCTGGCAGTGGGACGAGCAGAGCCGTCAGGAGTTTGCTAACGATCCCGAGAACCTGCTGGCGGTCGATGGAGCGGCCAATCGGGACAAGTCCGCCTCGTCAGCCGACCAGTGGCTGCCGCCCAACGCCGGCTTCCGCTGCGACTACGTGAAACGGCAGATCGCGGTGAAATACTCTTACGGTCTGAGCGTCACCGAGTCCGAGCAGGATGCGATGGCGACCCAGCTGGCGACCTGTTCGGGGTGATTGATAGTCAGAAACTGTCAGCCTGTTCGAAGTGTTGCATGTGCGTGATAGACACATGCATGCAAATGCCAGGTGCGCGCGTCTGACTAAGTGATTTCAAGGAGAATCCCAGACAATTTCTCAGAATGTGTCCATCCGATGTGGAACACCCCGCAACGTGCTGCACGTTCCCGAACAATGCCGGTAATGTTCGCCTCAGGGAATGAGGTGACATGTACACGGCAATCAACTGGGCGATGGACCTGGGGTTCTACGCGGGCTTCAGCGCGCTCACGTGCACTCTGTGGTGGATCCTGGGGCGCCGCGCCGACCGCAAGTGGCTGCACGCACGCACACACGTCATGCGTGCCGCCACGGACGCGGCATCGGCGTCTGGCCAGGACCACTCGCACCTGATTGTGTCTAAAGCGCTGCCCCTCATCTACCGCCGCTCACGGGACACCGGTGCTCTCCTGGAGCGTGAGGAGAATCCCGACACCCCCAGGACGGCGGAGATCCCCATTGTCTCAGCCACGGCCTCGTCCATGTGGAAGCTGCCGCGTGCCCTTCCGCTCGCGTGGATCCTCTACCTGACGGGCCTGCTCATTTTTGTCCTGCTGCCGATTCCCTCGGACCCGCAGGCCGCATGCGCTGCGATCCTGCACTGGGACAACTACATGCCCTTCGGGTCGCTGAACGCCGTCGCCGACCAATTCCGCGATGGCGAGACCCTGCGCGGTACCCTGTATGCACTCTCAATCGTGCTCAATATCGCTCTGTTCATGCCGCTCGGCGCTCTTGCCGAGATGACCTGGCGGATTCGCCGCTCTCGCAAGACCTCCGAGAGCCTGCCCGACGACGGCGGGCGCTTGACGCGTGCGATTCCCACGCAACGAGTGCTCGTGTGGCTTTTGATCGGCACGCTGCTCTCGTGCCTCATCGAGTTCACGCAGTACACGGGCCTGTTCGGCCTCGTGCCCTGCACGTACCGCGTCGTCGATATCGACGACGTCATCACGAACGCGCTGGGCACCTACCTGGGCGTGCGGCTCCTGCCCTTCATGGCGCGCAACTCGCGCTTCATGGGTGCGTAGCTGTCCATTCCGATAACGTCGCGCGGACACGATGTCCAGCAAGTCCTCAAGTGAGAGAAACTCGCACGGCGTTACTGCCCGAGTCGCTCCAGTGCGTCCCCCCAGCGTTCAATGGATTGGTTGAGCGCGTCGGTGACGCGCTGACGGTGACGCGCTGACGGTGGGGCATGCGGTTGAACTCCTCGTCGATGGCGCGCAGTACCGCGTCGTGTTTGGACGTGCCGGAACGTTGGGCGAGCTCGTTGAGCTTGCGGGCATGATCCTCGTCGAGTCGGAGTGTTATTGCCATATCGACACGGTATCACTCTGATACCACTCGCACGGCCTGCCTACAGCCTGCCTACAGCCAGCCGGCGGCGCGGGCCAGGGACGCCGCCTCGGCGCGGGTGCGCGCGTTCATCTTCAGCATCGACGAGGACACGTGGTTGCGCACCGTGCCCTGGCTCAGGTGCAGGGAGCGGGCGATGTCGGCGATGGTGCCGCCGCCCTCGACCTCACGCAAAACGTCGGCCTCACGCTCCGTCAGGGGCGAGGATCCCGTCGAGAGGGCCTCGAGCGCCAGGCTCTGATCAATCGCGCGTCCGCCCGCGGCCACCGTGCGCACGCCGTCGGCCAGGGTCTCAACCGGTGCGTCCTTCACCATAAAGCCCGTGGCACCCGCGTCGAGGGCGCGCTGCAGGTACCCCGGGCGTCCAAACGTCGTCACGATCAGCACCCGCACGCCCGGGAAACGAGCGCGGATCGCCTGAGTCGCCGTGATGCCGTCCATGCGCGGCATTTCGATGTCGATGATCGCGACGTCGGTGGGGGCATTCGCGCGGGTCGGGCTGGACGAGTCCGCCAGGCGTCCCAGCTCTTCCAGAGCCTGCGCGCCGTCTGCAGCCTGCGCGACGACCTCAATGTCGCGCTCCAGGTCCAGCAGCCCCGCCAGCGCCCCGCGAATCATTGCCTGGTCGTCGGCCACGAGCACCCGAATCGTCACGTCACCCTCCTGTATCTCTGTGCCTGGGGTACAAGGCTAACGCAGGTAAGAGGCTCGTTTCTCTGATCGGCTCAACCCTCAGGACGAGGCCGACTCACCCTCCCGGAACCGCGCGGTGCTCAGGGAGGGGGCCACGGCCTCGTCGACAGGGCTGGGACCTCGGACAATCAGGACGAGTGGGCGGCGGATGTGGAATCGAAGGACAGAGCAAGCGTCCACGTGGAACCCGACGCGCCCCACGTGAGTGTGCCCTCGTCGCCGACTAGCTCGGACAGGCCCGCGAGGCCCGACCCCGACCCCGCGCTCGACGCGGCGTAAGCGGCCGTGTATCCGTCGTTCGTGACGGTGACGCCGTCCGGAGAGAGACGGACGCGAACCCACGAGGGGCGCGCGTGCAGGATTGCATTCGTGACACCTTCGCGGATCACGTGGGCGGCGGCGGTCGAACGAGGACCCGATGGCGGCTCGCCCTCATTCGTGATCTTGGCGTCGATGCGCGCAACCTCCAGAAGCGAGCGGGCCTCCTCGAGCTCCTCTCCCGGGGACAGCGCCCGCGTTGCCGCCACGATGCGGCGAACGTCAGCCAAGGCCTCGTTCGACTGCGCGGTGACCGCGCGAATCTGCTCACGCGCCTCCTCCACGCGCCCCGCCTCCAGGAGGCGACCCGCCAGCTCGGACACCATCGTGATCCCCGTCAACGAATGCCCGAGGATGTCGTGCAGATCCGTGCTCAGGCGCGCCCGCTCCGCCGCCTTCGCCCGCTGGATCGCGTCCTGGCGGCGCAGGTGCTCGCGGGCCGAACGCTCCATGCGCCAGCGGGCCACCCCCACGAAGACACACAGCAACACCAGGTACCAGCCCATCCACAAGGGCTCACCCTGCGCGTAGCCGGCCACGCCCGCGATAGCGGTCACCGGCACGAGACCCGCGATGATGAATCTACCCGGTGCCTGGAACACCCACGCGACCAGCAGATACGACGTCAGCATGAACGCGTGAGGGGTGTCGAGGGAGACCGCATACACGAGGTAGGCAACCGTCGCGGCCACCAGCGCTGCGTGGGAGAGGATGAACGGCCTCGTGAAGGAGTTACGCGCAGGCAGGGGATTGGTCAGCCACGTCGCCGAGTTAACGACCGCGAGAAGGGCACACAACCCGATGAGGCCCGCGCGCTGGACCGGATCCGTCAGTTCCAGGGCGTAGGCGAGGGGGAACCCCATGAACAGCATCCACGGGGCCGCCCACGCCAGGGAGATCAAGCGCTCCTTCATGACACTAGCCTAGCGATCCGTGTCGTGAGACGCGCCCCACCAGGCGATGCCCGCCGTGACGACCGCCCACCCGGCGATGTTGAGCCACGCGGCGGTCGGCATCGTCACGGTTCCGGCGACCGCGTAGATCGCCTGGACGGCACCGTACAGGGGCGTGAAGGGCGCGATCTGCGCGACGAAGGGCGGCAGCTGGTCCAGCGGGATGAACATGCCGGACACGAAGGCACCCATCAGCATGACGAACGCGGAGGCGCTGTAGGCATTCTCGCCCTTAATCGTGTAGCCGCAGGCCAAGCCAATGAGCGCACCCAGGGCCGACAGCGCGATGACCACTGCGGCGCTGGCCGCCCACGCGCCGGCGGTCATTTCCGCGCCCGTGGCCATACCGAAGCTGAAGGTGATGAGCGTGATGAACGCGCTCAGCGCCACGAGCGCGCTCAGGCGCACCAGCAGGATCACCCACGGCTGGATGGGGGTCAGAGCGTACATGCGCGAGATGCCGGTCGTACGCTCGACGGACAGCGTCGCGCCGAGGGAACCGCCGACCAGGATCACGCCGTACGTGGTCATCATCGCGACCATCGCGGCCGCCAGGTTCCCGCGCCCGGTCTGGGTCGCGCGCGCAACGTCCGTCATGCCGAACATCGCGTACATGAACATGGGCAGGAGCACTGCAAACGCCATGTTCCACGGGTTAAGGATGTGGGATAGGAACGTCGCGCGCCACAGCTTCCCCGCGCCCGTGAAGGGGGAAGGGATCGGTCGGTCGGTGGGTCGTGCGGGTGCGTGGGTGGTCATGATTCCTTCTTCGTGTGTCGTATCTGGGGTCGTGGGGTGATGGCTTCGGCGTCGGCCTCGGTATCGGCCTTGGGACGAGGTCGGGGCCAGCTCATCGGGGCGGGTGTTCGTCGCGCTCACTCGGCGTCGGCGTGGGAGGTGATGCGTTCGAAGACGTCTTCGAGGTCCTCGTTGTCGGCGACGACCTGCTCGGTGGGGGCGTCCAGGAGGACCTTTCCGGCGTCGATGATGACGATGCGGTCGGCGTCCTTGCGGGCCTCGGTCAGGTAGTGCGTGGCGAAGAGGAGCGTGCGGCCTTCCGCGGCCTCGGCGCGCATTGTCTCCCAGAAGGCGCGGCGGGCCAGCGCGTCCATACCTGCGGTCGGCTCGTCGAGAATCAGGAAGTCAGGGTTGCCGGCAAGCGCGAGGGCGAGGCGCACGCGCTGGCGCTCGCCGCCGGAGAGCTTGTTGAGCGGGCGCTTGGCGAGCTTCGTCAGGTTCGCACGCTCCAGGAGCTCGTCGGTGGGGATCGGGTTGGCGTGCATCGCGGCGACCAGGTCGATCGTGTTGCGAACCTTCCCGTCGCGCGGCATCGAGCCAGTCTGAAGCATCGCGCTCACGAGGGAGCGGCGCACGGCCTCGCGCGGGCTCATACCGTAGACGGTGATGTCACCCTGCGTGGGGGTGGCCAGGCCGAGGACGATGTCCAGGAACGTGCTCTTGCCCGCGCCGTTGACGCCGAGGAGCGCCACGATCTCGCCGGGCATGAGGGTGAGGTTCACGCCGCGCAGCGCGTCGACGTGGCCGAAAGACTGGTGGATGTTCGTCGCCTGAAGGGCGGGCGTGGTGTTCGTGTTCATGGCTCCCAGTCTGCGCTCGTATTAATGGGGCCGGAAGTGTCCTTTGATGCAGGAGGAGCCATGACAAATGTCAGGGGTGTGGGCCTGTAACTCGCACGCGGGCCCGCTAATCCGCACGTGGGCCTGCTGTTCCGAGCCTGGGTCCCCTAATCCGCACGCGGGCCTGCTGTTCTGAGCCTGGGTCCCCTAATCCGCACGCGGGCCTGCTGTTCTGAGCCTGGGCAATGCCGCCCACACTCCAACTAGCGGGTTTGCGTGCGATATAGCGGGTTCCCACTCGCAATAGCGGGTTTGCGTGCGAACAACACACCCTGCCAGACGCCGTTGTGCCCAAAACGCAGACCACCTCGCCCTCAACAGCCCATTTTCGGCGTTTTTCACCGAGGTGGTCTGCACTTTGAGCGCCACACTGCCTCACGTCGTGGCTTCAGCGCCACCAAATGGGAATGTTGCATCATTAGCGGGTTTAGGGTCTCAATGACGGGTCTATGTGCGAGCAATACACCATAACAAGAGGCTATTACGCCCAAAACGCAGACCACCTCGCCCTTAACAGCCCATTTTCGGCGTTTTTCACCGAGGTGGTCTGCACTTTGAGCGCCACACTGCCTCACGTCGTGGCTTCAGCGCCACCAAATGGGAATGTTGCATCATTAGAACCCCGGCACGTCGGCAGCCAGCTCCTAATTCTGTAAAATCCCACCGCCACCGGTGTGGTGGGCGCGGGAGGAATTGATGGGCCTTGCTGTAGTGCTCGTGGGCGGCGGCGGGGCTTGGATGGGCTTCGAGACGACGCGCCGAGCAACGTCAGCCACCACAGTCCCACCGGTGTGGAGGGTGCCGGAGGAATTGGTGGGCCTGGCTGTGGTGCCTGTGGGCGGCGGCGGGGCCTGGATGGGCTTCGAGGCGATGCGTCGAGCAACGTCAGCCACCACAGTCCCACCGGTGTGGAGGGTGCCGGAGGAATTGGTGGGCCTGGCTGTGGTGCTGGTGGGCGGCGGCGGGGCCTGGATGGGATACGCACAGAAAGGACAAACTCCACTGGTGTGGAGGGTGCCGGAGGGCCCGGAGGGCCAGGGCGGGCCTCGAGACGCGGCGCCGAACGCAGTGAGGACGCCAAGTCTCGCGGGCGGCCGGGCTCTCCGGCACCCGGAACACCCGTGGGGCACACGCAGCAGTCCGGAACACCCGTGGGGCGCGCACAGCAGCCCGGCCCCACGGGCACGCACAGCAGCCTGGCCCCGCGGGCACGCGAGAAACAGCAGGGGCCCGAAGCGCCGCAGCGCCTCGGGCCCCACACTCACGTGCGTCAGTTGCTCACAGGTTGAGCTGGATGTTACGGCCGGGGACGGCCTCGATCAGCTCGCGCGTGTAGTCCTCAACGGGGTTGTTGAACAGTTCGTCGGTGGTGTTGGCCTCGACGAGCTTGCCCTTCTCCATGACGATGACGTCGTCGGCGATCTGGCGGACGACTGCCAGGTCGTGCGTGATGAACAGGTAGGACAGGCCCAGCTGTGCCTGCAGGTCGTTGAGCAGGTACAGGATCTGGTTCTGTACGAGCACGTCGAGCGCGGACACGGCTTCGTCCAGGACGATGACTTCCGGGTTGAGTGCGAGGGCGCGGGCTACGGCTACGCGCTGGCGCTGGCCGCCGGAGAGTTCGTTGGGGTAGCGGCGCATGGCGCTGCGCGGCAGGGCTACCATGTCGAGCAGCTCGGCGGCGCGTTCGATGCGCAGCTTCTTCGGGTTGAGTTCGCGCTTTCGGCGGCGGTTAGGGTGCGCTTTCCGTCGGAGGCTTCGACGAGCTTCGTCATCCACTCTTCGGGGTCGCGGCCGGTCGCTTGTGCGCGTGCGATCTCCTGCTTGGCGTATGCCAGGGTGCCGTAGCCGTGGATCTTCAGCGGTTCTTCGATCAGGCGGAAGATCGAGTACATCGGGTCCAGGGACCCGTAGGGGTTCTGGAACACGGCTTGGGAGGCGGCGACGCAGCTGGAATAGTTCCGTGCGCGTCATCGTCGAGGTGTCCTTGCCGTCGAAGAAGATCTTGCCGGCGGTGGGTTCGAGGAGTTGGAGGATCATGTTCGCGGCGGTCGACTTGCCGGAGCCGGATTCGCCGACGACCGCGAGGGTCGTGCCGCGACGCAGCTCGAAGGACACGTTGTCGACGGCCAGGAAGGTGTCGTTGCCCTTCTTGGCACCACGAATGTCGAATTCCTTGGTGAGGCCTTCGACGCGGATGATTGCTTCTGTGGAGGTCGCGCCCTTGCCGGCACCTGTGAGTTCCTCTTCGGTGACCGAGATGCCCTGCTTGTGGGCGGATTCGATGCGGGCCGAGGCGAGGGAGGGGGCGGCTGAAACGAGGCGCTTCGTGTAGGGGTGCTGCGGGTGCTGGAGGATCTCCAGGGCGGGGCCGGATTCGACGATGCGGCCGCGGTGCATGACGACGAGCTGCTCGGCGCGTTCGGCTGCCAGGCCGAGGTCGTGCGTAATGAACAGTACGGCGGTGCCCATTTCGGCGGTGAGCTTGCCGAGGTGGTCGAGGATGCGGCGCTGGACGGTGACGTCCAGGGCGGAGGTGGGTTCGTCGGCGATCAGCAGCTTGGGGTGCGCGGCCATGCCGATGGCGATGAGGGCGCGCTGGCGCATGCCGCCGGAGAATTCGTGCGGGTACTGCTTGGCGCGGCGTTCGGCGTCGGGCAGGCCGGCTTCCTCGAGGAGCTGGGTGACGCGTTCGCCGACCTCGCTCTTGGGCACGACGTTGTTTGCGAGCAGGGCCTCCTTGACCTGGTAGCCCACGCGGAGCACGGGGTTCAGGTTACTCATGGGGTCCTGGGGGACGAGGCCGATGCCGGATCCGCGCAGCTCCACCCACTGGTTAGTGCTCAGGTTGGTGATGTCCTGGCCGTCGAACTCGATGGTGCCGCCCGCGACCTTGCCGGTGCCGGGCAGTAGGCCGATGACGGCGGCGGCGGTCGTGGACTTGCCGGAGCCGGATTCGCCGACGATGGCGACGGTCTGACCGGGGTAGATGGTCAGGTTCGCGCCGCGCACGGCGGGGACGACGCCGGTTGAGGAGGTGAAGGTGACTTCCAGGTCTGTGATCTTGAGCAGGGGGCGCTCGTCGTCTGGGTGGACGTCGGACGAGGCCGGGGCCGCGCTGGGGGCGACGGCTCGTTCGACGATCTCTTCCATCTCCTTGTCGGAGAGGGCGGGGTTGTTCGTTTCGCTCACTTGCGTGCCTTCGGGTCGAGGGCTTCGCGCACGGCGTCACCCATCATGATGAAGCTGAGGACGGTCAGGGCCAGGGCGACGGCCGGGTAGAAGAGCACCATGGGGGCGTCGCTCAGCTGGTCTTTGGCCGTTGAGATGTCGGCACCCCAGGAGACGATCGTGGGCGGCAGGCCGATGCCCATGAAGGACAGGGAGGCCTCGGACACGATGAAGGTGCCCAGCGCGACGGTCGCGTACACGATGATGGGGGCCATCGAGTTGGGGATGATGTGGCTCATCAGGATGCGTCCGCGCGAGGCGCCGGTGGCGCGTGCGGCGGTGACGAATTCTTCGTTCTTGGCGCTCATGACGGAGCCTCGCGTGATTCGCGCGATGGACGTCCACGCGAAGGTCGACAGGACGATGACGACCATGGCGATGGAGCGGGATTCCTTGAACATCTGCATGAAGACGATGGCTGCGAGGAGCAGCGGGATCGCGAAGAAGACGTCGGTGATACGCGAGAGGACGGCGTCGATCCAGCCGCCGACGTAGCCGGCGATGGCACCGATCGTACCGCCGATGATGACGACGGCGATTGTGGTGAGTACGCCGACGGAGACGGAGGCGCGGGCACCGTAGATGACGCGCGAGTAGATGTCGCAGCCCTGCTTGTCGAAGCCGAAGGGGTGGCTCCACAGCTCAGGGCCGCCGAGCGAGCGGGACAGCTCGCAGTAGCGCGGGTCCTGGCTGGTGAACAGCGAGGGGAAGAGCGAGATCATGATGGCCACGAAGATGATGATGGCCGCGAACCAGAAGAGGGGGCGGACGCGCAGTCGCTTCCAGGCCTCGCCCCACATCGAGGAGGGGGCGCCCTCGTCGGGCACTGCGTCGACGGCACCGAGGCCGGTCTCGTCGATGTCGGAGACGTAGTGGTCCTGCCCGGCGCGGGTGCGGGCGATGTTGGCGGAGGGGATGATGTCACTCATAGCGGATCCTCGGGTCGAGCACGGCGTAGAGGAGGTCAACGACAAGGTTGGCCAGGATGTAGACGAGGACGAGCACGGTCGTGATGGACACGACGGTGGGGGCCTCGCCCAGTCGGATGGCCTGCCAGAGCGTGCCGCCGACGCCGTTGATGTTGAAGATGCCCTCGGTGATGATGGCGCCACCCATGAGGGCGCCGAGGTCGCCGCCGAGGAAGGTGGCGACGGGGATGAGGGAGTTGCGCAGGATGTGGCGCGACATGACAGCGCGGTTGGTCAGGCCCTTGGCGCGTGCGGTGCGTACGTAGTCGGCGGAGACGTTCTCGGAGACGGACTGGCGGGTCAGTCGGATGACGTAGGCCAGGGAGACGCCGCCGAGCACCATGGCTGGCATGGTGAGGGATGCGAAGTCGACGGAGACGCTGGCTGTGACTGGTAAGATCCCGAGTTTGATGCCGAGGAGGAACTGTAGGACGAAGCCGAGGACGAAGGTCGGCACCGAGATCAGCAGGAGCGAGAACACGAGGATCGTGGAATCGAACCAGCCGCCGCGGCGCACGCCGGCGATGGTGCCCAGCGTGATACCGAAGATGGATTCGATGGCGAGGGCGTAGATGGCGAGGGCCATCGTGACGGGGAATGCCCGCGCCATGACGTCGATGACGGGCTGCTGGTTGAAGGATTTGCCGAAGTCAAGGGTGAACACGCCCTTGAGGTAGAGCAGATACTGCATCCAGAAAGGTTGGTCGAGGTGGTACTCGGCGCGGATCTTCGCAGCGGCCGCCTCGGTGAGGCCGCGGTCGCCGCCGAGCGCGGCAACGGGGTCACCTGGCATCAGGTAGACCATCGCGAAGATCAGAAAGGTGGCTCCGAAAAAGACCGGGATGGTCTGGAGGAGTCGCCGTCCGATGTAGCGGAGCATGGGCAATCCTTTAGATTCGTGTCGAGGGATGGGCGCGGTGCCGCTCCCGAGCGTACGCCCCGCTGGGGGGCGGGGCTGCCTATATCTCCCATCATAGGGTAAAGAATGAGCAAATGAGGTATGGGGTTCGTTATGTGGCCGGCGGATCAGGCGTGTTCCCCCTGCTGGTGGGCGAAAGTGTGGCCCACGATGCGGGCATGTACGAGGCCGGGGCGGGTTGGGTGCGCGGTTTGCCTGTCGGTGGGCTACTTGTTGCGCGAGGGGGCGGGTGGCTTGAGCCACCCGCCCCCTCGAGAGGTCAACTCTTAGGAGTTCACTTCTTCGCGGTCGTCTTGGTGATCTTGTAGGCGATCGGCTGGCCGTGCCAGTCGAAGCTCACATTGTCGACCTTGTTGTTCCATGCGCCGTTGGCGTTGTAGTACCACAGCGGGACGACGGGCAGGTCCTTGAGGAGAAGTTCCTGGGCCTGCTGCATGATGGCGATGCCATCGTCTTCCGTGGGGGCACCGGCGGCCTGGGTGATCAGGTTGTCGAACTCCGTGGAGGAGTAGAAGCCCTTGTTGGAGGCTGCGCCGGTCACGTACAGCGGCTGCAGGAAGTTGTAGATCGACGGGTAGTCGGCCTGCCAGCCCGAGCGGAAGGCTGCGCCGATGGTCTTCTCGTCCTCCTGCTGGAGCATGGTCTTGAAGTCGACGATCGGCTTGCCCTCGGCGCTGATGTTCAGCGTGTTCTTGATGGAGTTCGCGGCAGCGTCCACCCATTCCTTGTGGCCGCCGTCGGAGTTGTAGGCGATCTCGAAGGTGCCGTCCCACGGGGCGATGGCGTCGGCCTGGGCCCACAGTTCCTTCGCCTTGTCGGGGTTGTAGGTCAGGACCTCGGAACCGGGCAGGTTATCGGAGTAGCCCTTGAGGGTGGGGGCGGTGAAGTCCTTGGCGGGGGTGCGGGTCTTCGAGTAGATCTGATCGGTGATCTCGTCACGGTTGATGGCCATGGAGATGGCCTGGCGGCGCAGCTGGCCTTCCTCGCCGGAGAAGTGATCCAGGTACTGCGGGATGGTCAGCGTCATGATGCCGGCGTAGGGCATGTTGACGGAGCGGTCCGCGAAGGTGGTCTGGTAGGAGCCGATGGCCGAGGAGGGCATGGCGTCCAGAACGTCCACGTTGCCGGCCTTGAGGTCGTTGTAGGCGGCGTCCATCGACTGGTAGAACTTGAAGACGACGCCCTCGTTCTGTGCCGGGGTGTCACCGACGTAGTTCTCGTTGGGGACCAGGGTCACCTTGACGTTGTGCTCCCACGCGGTGTCGGAGGCGAGCTTGTAGGGGCCGTTGCCGACCGGCTTCTGGCCGCCGGCCTCGGGGTTGTCGAGGGTCGAGTCGGGCAGCGGCGCGTAGGGCGGTGTAGCCGAGGCGGCTGACGAGGTCGTAGCTGGGCTGCTTCAGCTTGATCGTGAAGGTGTAGTCGTCGACGTCCTCGACGCCGGACAGGTCGCCCGCGCCCTCCTCGTCGGTGCCTTCGAAGGAGTCGAAGAAGGAGGCCTGCGTCTGGTTCTGGGAGGTGATGAGCTTCCATGCGCGGGTGAAGTTCTCAGCCTTGACGGGGGTGCCGTCGGAGAACTTGCGGTCCTGGTGGAGCTTGACGGTCCAGAGGGTGTTGTCCTCGTTGGGTTCGATGGACTCGGCGACGTCGAGGACGGGGGTACCGTCAACGTCGTAGCGGACGAGCTGGCTGAACATTGCGGACAGGATCTTGCCGCCGCCGTTTTCGCTGGTCATACCCGGCAGGAGCGGGTTCTGGGGTTCAGAGCCGTTCATGACGACAGCGTTAGCGTTGGTGCCGCCAGAGCAGGCGCTCAGCGCGAGTGCGGCGCCGACGGGAATGGCGAGCCATGCCTTCTTCAGGTTCACGGTTACTTCCTCCTGGTTGATGGACGGGACCGTGGGGCGATGCCCTAGGTCATGGTCTGAGGGTAGCTCGTTGAACGTGGAAGATACCGTGGCTGTCCATCATGTGCGCATTACATTTTGGTTACAAACGTAAAAAGAAGGTCAAATAATGGTGCGAGTCACATAAAAGGGCTGTTTTGTGACCAAATAATCAATCGACGAGGCCGGGGTGAGGAGCGCGATCATGCATCCTCAGCCCCGGCCTCGTCCATAAGAGAGGACTCAGGAGAGCAGGCCCTTGGAGGTCAGCCACTCGCGCGCGATCTGCGAGGCCGACTTCTGATCCTGCGTAGACGCGCGGTTCATCTCGACCAGGTCCGAGGGTTCCAGCGCAGCACTCACCCGATTGATGACGTCGGCGGCTTTGTCATCCACTCGCGACGAGGCGAGGGGCACGACGTGCGAGGCCAGGAACAGGCCCTTTGGGTCCTTCAGGACCGTCAGCGACCCGTCGGCCAGCACCGGATCCGAAGAATAGATGTTTGCCAGCTGAATATCGCCGTCTGTCAGGGCCTTGACGGTGAGCGGGCCACCCGAGTCCTCAATCGGCGTGAAATTGGCCGACACTCCATAGGTCTGCGCGAGACCCGCCGGGCCGTACGGGCGCGTCTCCAGCTCCGAATTTCCTCCCAGGGTCAGCGGCCCCGCCCCGGCCAGATCCCCGATGGAGGACAGCGAATGCTCCGTCGCGAAGGTCGTGGTCACCACGTAGGAATCCTGGTCGGTCGCCGGTGCCTGATCGAGGGCCCGCAGCCCCTGCGGGAGGAGGGTGGTCAGCGCGTCGTAGACCTCGTCCGTCGAACGGGCGGTCGCGTTCTGATCGAGATATTGCAACAGGTTGCCCGTGTACTCGGGGAACACGTCGATTGTGCCGGCCTCGATCTCGGGCATGTAGACCTCACGCTGACCGATCCGCATCTGTCGGTCCACCGTGTACCCGGCGTTCTCCAGGGCCTGGGCGTAGACCTCGGCGATGATCTCGTTCGAGTAGTAGTCCTGCGAACCCACGACGAGCGTCGTCGAGCCGCTCTTGGAGCCTTCTGCGCTGGCGTTGCCGCTAATCGACTCCGCCGAACCGCAGGCGGCCAGAGCCAGGGTCGAGGCCGCGATGGCAGCCATCGTGATCATTGTGCGTTTCATAGTGACTCCTTGAGTGAGTTCTTCTCTTCGTCAGCGAAAGAATGGGTGCGGGTCCGAAGTCGCCGGGCGATGAGCGCCAGTAGCGCGTCGGTTGCCAGCGCAAGGGCGACCACGACGATCGCGCCACCGATCATCTGCGCGTAATCGCGGGTCTTCAGGCCCGCGTACAGGAAACGGCCCAGGCCGTAGTTCGCCGTGTAGGCCGCCAGGGTGGTCGTCGCGATCACCTGCAGGGTCGCCGAGCGCACGCCCGCCGCGATGAGGCCGGCCGCGTGAGGGAACTCCACCTGCGCGAGGATCTGGGGTTCCGTGAGTCCAATCGCTCGCGCCGCATCCACGGTCGGGTGCGGCGTCGAGGCGATCCCCGAATAGGTCGCCGACAGCAGCGGTGGGATCGCCAGCACTAGGAGTGCCAGCGTTGGTGCCGCCAACCCGATCCCCAACCACAGTCCGGCAAGCGTCAACACGCCGAGGGTGGGGACCGCGCGGGCCGCTCCCGTCGCGCTCACCAGCCACCGGCCCCTGCCCGTATGACCGATCACCGTGCCCAGCGGCAGTGCGACGAGGGACGCGAGGACAATGATCAGGAAGGTGAGGCCCAGGTGCTCGGCGCTGCGAGTCAGGATTCCCGACTCTCCCAGCCAATTCGCCGGGGTAGCCAGCCAGCTCAGGGCTTCGAGGAAAATACTCATGCGCGCTCCTGACGGACCCACGGGGTCAGCGCCCAGCCTATCCCCTGCACGGCCGCGTCCACCACGAGCGCCAGGAGAACCGTCGCGACCAAGCCAGCCACGACCTCGACGGTGATGCCGCGCTGAAAACCATCCGTGAACAGCGTGCCCAGCGAACGCACCCCGATAAACGCTCCCACCGTCACCAGCGACACCGTGGACGTGGCGACCACGCGCGTGCCCGCCACGATCACCGGCGTCGCCAGCGGCAACTCCACCTCCACGAAACGTCGCGGCAGCGAGTAGCCGCACGCGTTCGCGGCCTGCAGGGTCGCGCGCGGGATCGTGCGGAAGCCCTCGGCCACCTGGCGCACCAACACCGCCACACCGTAGAGGGTGAGTACCGCGATCATGTTCGCGTTTGAACGTAGCGCCACCCCAATGATCACCGGAATAACCACCAGCAGCGGCAACGAGGGCACCGCGTACAGTGCCGACAGCGCCGACAGAACCCATCCGCCGCGGCGTGAAAACGCCGCCCAGCGCGCCACAGGCACCGAGAGTGCGACCGAGAGCGCAATGACCGGCAGAGCAATCCACAGGTGGGCGAGCGTGAGTTGCCCGATCAGCGCCCAATTCGAAGACAGCCAGGTCACGAGCGCTCCCCGGCGACGGGCCGGGCGCTCCCGCGCGGCGCGGGCGATACGCCCGACGCGGCCGAGGCCTCGTTCCCGTCGCGTGCGAGCATGCCCACGGGTGTCCCGTCTTCGTCGAGGACTAGGCCGCCCGGCCCGGCGATGCGCACCGGGCGCGCCGCGCGCGAGGCCCCCACGAACTCCGCGACGAAAGGCGACGCGGGGGAGGAGAGCAGCTCGGCGGGGGTCCCCACCTGCTCGATGCGCCCGCCCGTCGAAAGAATCGCGACCTGGTCGCCCAGTGTGAACGCCTCATCCACGTCGTGCGTCACGAACAGGATCGTCGTTCCCAGCGCCCGCCGAATCTCCTTCAGTTCCCGCTGCAAGTCCGCGCGCACAATCGGGTCCAGCGCGCCGAACGGCTCATCCATCAGCAGGATATCCGCGCGGTTCGCCAGCGCCCTGGCCACGCCCACGCGCTGGCGCTGCCCGCCCGACAGCTGGGATGGGTAGCGATCAGCCATCTCGCGCTCCAGACCCACCAGCGTCAGGAGCTCGAGTGCGCGCTCGCGGGATTCGGCCTTGCTCACGCCCTCCAGACGTGGAACGGTCGCGATATTGTCTGCGATGCTTCGATGCGGAAACAGGCCACCCTCCTGCAGGACGTAACCGATCGAACGGCGCAGGCGCACTGGGTCCGCGCCCGTCACGTCCGCCCCGCGCACGAACACCGTGCCCGAGGTCGGGGTAACCATCGCGTTCACCATCCGCATGAGCGTCGTCTTGCCGCAGCCCGATGTGCCCAGGAACACGGTCGTTGATCCCCGTTCGATGGTCAGGGAGAAGTCCTCGACGGCTCTCGCGCCGCCCGGGTAGGTCTTGGACACGTGGTCGAAGCGAATCACGCGCGGCCCCTGCGTGCTGTCGCGCTGCGGCGCGAGGGGTCCGAGGCCCCGGCAATGAGGGTGAGGGCTCGGGCGAAACTGTCCCGCTGATTGGGGGACAGGGGAGCGAAGAGGCGTTCCTGTTCGGCAGTGACGATGGTCTCTGCACTCGCGAGGTGGTCGATGCCCGCGTCCGTCACAGTCAGGATGATGGCGCGGCGGTCGTGCTCGCAGGGCGCACGGTGCAGCAGACCGTCACGATGCAGACGATCCACGAGGCGCGAGGCTGCGCCCAGCGTGATGCCCTGGCTCTCCGCCACCTCCTGGATGCGGCAGGCCCGGGTATCCCGGACCGTACGCAGGACCAGGAAGCGACCCAGTGACAGAGGGTTTCCGGACTCCGTGAGAGCTGCTTCGAGTGAGTTCCAGACCCGCAGTTCCGCGCCCACGAGGGCAGTGAACAGGGATGACGTATTCGTTGCCATGTATATGATCCTAGGGGGAAATGATTTCTATGTCTACTTTCTGTCAGGCTGAGGATGTGTCACTCGTATGTACGGCGTGACCGCGGTGGTACAGTGCGTTATGTCGGCAACGGTGCGGGCGCGCGCAGTGAGGAGGTCGCAGGTGCGACAACGGCTCTACAACCTGTTAAACGGCGACGAAGGCCTTGCGATGTGGTGCGGGCGCGTCATGACAGTCCTCATCATCGCCAGCCTCCTGCCCCTGTGCTTCAAAGAATCCAGCCCCATCCTCGAGACAATCGAGTATGGGTGCGTCCTCGTGTTCATCATCGACTACCTGGTCCGATGGGTCACGGCGGACCTGAAGCTCCAAAAAGGCATGCTGTCTTTTGTAATCTACCCGTTCACGCCGATGGCGATCATCGATTTGCTGTCGATCCTGCCCGTCTTCAACGCCCTCAACGATGCGCTGCGCACGCTGCGAGTCCTCCGCCTCTTCCGCTCCCTACGGGCCTTCAAGCTCATCCGCTACTCGAAGGGCGCCTCAGCCATCGCCGCCGTTTTCGAGAAACAAAGGGAGGCACTGCTCGCCGTCCTCTGCCTGGCGATCGGCTACATCCTCGTCAGTGCCCTCGTCATCTTCAACGTCGAGCCGGACACCTTCAACACGTTCTTTGACGCCGTCTACTGGGCTGTCGTCTCCCTGACGACCGTCGGCTACGGCGACCTCTACCCCTCCTCCGACGTGGGACGCACCATCGCCATGATCTCCTCGCTCATGGGTGTCGCCGTCGTCGCGCTGCCCTCGGGCATTATTACCGCGGGAATGCTCGACGAACTGCGCGGTGGCGGTGGGGTGAGCGACTGAGTGTGTGTGGAATTTAGAGGAATAAACGAGGCCGGGACCCGACTCACCCCTCACCGTGCGGTGAGCGAGTGGCTGAGCCCCGGCCTCGTCAATGAAAGCGTCAGATCAGGCGTCAGCCCGCGGCGTGGGGGAGCGGTGGCGCTTCGAATACGCCTCACCCTCCAGCTCCGAACCCGACGGAGCCGACGCAGGCGTCGCCGCCTCCAGGTTCGTGCCGCGCAGCTTCGAGATCAGGCGCATGCCGTGGTAGATCACCAGAGCCGACGCAGTGCCCAGAGCGATGCCCTCGAAGGACATCCCGCCCACGTTCCACGTGAAGTTCGCGATCGCGACGATCAGAGCGACCGCGGCGGTGTTCAGGTTCACAGGGTTGGAGAAGTCCACGCGGTTCTGCACCCAGATGCGAACGCCCAGCATGCCGATCATGCCGTACAGGACCGTGCCGGCACCGCCCAGCACGCCCGGGGGAATCGTCGCAATCAGGGCACCGAACTTCGGCAGCATCGACAGGACCAGGGCAACGGCAGCCGCGATGATGTATGCCGCCGTCGAATACACGCGGGTCGCCGCCATCACGCCGATGTTCTCCGCGTAGGTGGTCGTACCCGAACCGCCGCCACTGCCGGCCAGCATCGTCGAGAGGCCATCCGCCATCAGCGCGCGGCCCGTCAGGTCGTCCATGTTCTCGCCCGTCATCGCGGACACGGACTTCACATGGCCGACATTTCAGCAACCAGGATGAACACAACCGGCAGGAACAGGCCGAGGGTCGAGACCGAGAAGGCCGGGGTGTGGAACTCGGGGAAGCCAATCCAAGCTGCCTGACCGACGCTCGAGAAGTCGACCTGCCCCTGGAAAATTGCGGCCGCATAGCCGATCAACACGCCGATCAGGATGGAGAGGCGGCCGAGGATCCCCTTAAAGAGAACAGTCACGAGGCAGATCGACACAATCGTCACGACAGCCGTGATCGGTCCCTGCTTCACCCAGTTCCACGCGGCGGGAGCCAGATTCAGGCCGATGAGCGCCACGATCGCGCCCGTCACCACCGGCGGCATCACCGCGTCAATCCAACGCACGCCCGCGAAGTGGACGATCAGGCCGACGAGCGCGAGAGTCGCACCCACGGCGATGATGCCGCCGAGCGCGTAGGAAGAACCCAAGGTCCCCGACACTGCCTGGATCGGCGCAATCAGCGCGAAGGACGACCCCAGGTACGAGGGCAGACGACCCGCCGTAATCAGGAAAAACAGCAGCGTGCCGATCGAGGTGAAAAAAAAAGCGTTGTTGACGGCGGGAAACCAGTCAACAACGGAACAAGGAACGTCGCACCAAACATTGCAACCACGTGCTGGGCGCCAATGCCAATAGTGCGCGGCCACGACAGTCGCTCACCCGGGAGGACGACGTCACCGGGATTAATGGACGTACCGTTACCGTGAAGCTTCCAACGGAACAGCGAGGTCTTCGTTTCGCTCATAAGCGTACAAATCCGATCAGTTGATGGGCGGGATGGCCGTACCGGTCGGAACAACAGGGTAGCGCGTTCATCTACTGACCTGCGCATTTTGACGCTGAAAACGCGCATGCGCCGACAAAGTGTGGTGGACGCCCCTTTCGTTATGCGATAGTGGACGCATGAGCGCACAGGCACCCTACCCAACCCCCGCCCCCAGCGGCGCGCCTTCGGGGAAGGCAGCCACGGCCTCGTACCCGGGCGCGACTCCGTATCCCGGCGCTTCATACCCGGCCTCGCCGTTTTCTTCGGACCAGGTCGACCCGTACGCCTACATGCCAGCCACGCCCGACGCGACCAACGCGGGTACCGCCCCCTTCCCCGGCACCGAATACGTCGACTCGTACGAGGTGTTCGCCGGCGGCGGCTACACCTCCCCCAAGCCAATCACCAACCCGCTGGCGCGCACCTCCCTGTGGTTCGCGGTCTTCAGCATCCCCGGGATGGGCATTACGCTCATCATCAGCGTGGTCCTGGCGATCATCGCCCTCATTAGAGCGCAGGAACTCCCCGGGCGGATCGGCACGCGCGAGGCGCTCGCCGCGCTGATTTACGACACCTTCGTCGTGTTCTTCATACTCGCTATGTATTCACTGGCGTAGGTGGCATGCGCGTGACTCGGCGTGCTGTGACGTGCCCCATTGGCTTGGATTGGCGCTGCGGGGTGTTTATTGCTTATGATTGTCCGGCACGATGTGCACGGAGGATTCGCCTAGTGGCCTATGGCGCACGCTTGGAAAGCGTGTTGGGTGCAAGCCCTCGGGGGTTCGAATCCCCCATCCTCCGCCACTAGCCCCGGAACCCATTGAGGTTCCGGGGTTTTTGTTGCTTGTGGCGCTGCTGGTGTTCCCGGGCGCCGTCGGGTCCGGCCGCCCGCGAGATCGCCGCACGCGAGCCTTCGGCTCGGAGTGGTCGATCTCGAAGCCCGCCCGTGCCCTCCGGACCCTCCGGCGCCCGTCACACCGGCGGCGCTTGTCGTGCTGTGTGCACTGGCCAGGCCCCGCAGGCCTCGCGGCGGCCTCCAATCGGGCGGCGCTTATTGCTGTGAGCGGCCAGGCCTTGCCGCCGCCCGCGCGCACTGCTGCCAGGCCTTGGGGGTTCCCTGGCGGGCATCAATCGTGCGGCTATTGCCTTGCCGCGCCCCGGCCTCGTCCCCCGTGAAACATGCGTGAAACGGCGGGGGAGAGTGGAGTGGGCCCCAGGCCTCGACCCGACGCGCTTAGACCCCGAGGCCCTCGACGATCTCCGCGCCCGGGAGCGCGGCAAGGACCGCGCCCGTCACAAAGAGCTTCGAACGACGCAGACCCGAGCCGATGCAGCTCCAGCCCGACGCGCACGCCGAATCGATGAGGAGCCGCCATGAACTGGGCACGCCCACCGGCGTGATCCCGCCGTATTCCATGCCCGACGCCTCGACGGCGCGGTCCTGCGGCCAGAAGCTCGCCTTGCGCACGTCGAGACGCTTCCTCACCACGTGATTGACGTCCGCGTTCGTCGTCGCGCGCACGACGCACGCCGCGATCCGTTCCTCGCCGGCGCGCTTGCCCGCCACCAGGATGCAGTTCGACGACAGCGCCAGGTCCATGCCGAACTCGCGGGTCATGACCTCCGTGTCCGCTAGCTCGGGGTCGATCGCGACGACGAGGGCCGACGAGGCCGTGGCAACCCCGCGCTCGGCCAGTGCGGTGAGTGCGCGCGCGACCGGAGGCGCGAGCAGGTCCAGATGATCCAAGGCGGGCACCGGCTGCAGCGAGCCGACGCCGGGAATGATGATGTCGCTCATGTCTCCCAGCGTAAGACGCGCGTCGCAGCTGCGCGGTCGGGGGTCGCTGCGTGAGTCGACGTGACAGCGGGGCTGCGTGAATGCCAGGCGGGCGTGTGATCTCGAGTTGGCGGCGTCCTGAGGGGCTGCCGGTTCTGCCATGATGTCGCGCGCTTGTGTGTGTTTGTGGCGGAGCGGCTGCGCGCGGGGGCCGGAAAACGTGTATGCTGGTGGCCGGTCCTCCGCGTGACGGTATCATCCGAACCTCCCCAGGGCAGGAATGCAGCAAGGATAAGGGTGCGCTGCCGGGTGCGCGGAGGATCTCTGTATATGCTGCTCGTTTTCGGTCGGCCACAGGATGCAAAACTAGAGTGTGCTTCAAGCCATATCATTTGATTTTGCATCTCGGCGAGAAGCGTGTAAGCTTATGCTCAGCCAAACGGCAAAGCGCCCGTAGCTCAATGGATAGAGCATCTGATTACGGTTCAGAAGGTTGGGGGTTCGAGTCCCTTCGGGCGCGCAGCGGCCCCCCTCGGTGCGATCCACCGGTGGGGGTTCTGCATTTTAGAAAGCACTCCTGCGGGAGTGCTTTTTTATGCTCGTTTCGCGACTGTGACGGTCCCAGCAAGAAGGTGCTGCGGGTTCAGGGGCTGCGGTGCCGGGTTAAGGGTCAAAATATGTGTCTGGCTCGGCGTGTCGCGGGGGTTAGATTTGGCCTTTTTGAATGCCGATTGAGTGGGTGTAGTCGGTGTCGATAGCGTTGTCGTAGAGGGCTGGGCGTCCTGTTTCGTGGTCGGCTTGGTTCTCGGTTTGGGTCAGGGTGGATACTTTGGCGAGTTGGCCCTGGCCCCAGTCGGACTGCCTGGCGATTCGTACTGGATCGTCAGGCAGTTCCGTTTTTAAGTAGAGCCACCAATCCAGCATGCGGCGTTGTCGTTCGCCTGATCTGCCGCGGTGGGTTCTGGCGAGCAGTTTGAGCTGGGCGTTGATGCCGCCTTCTAAGCTGTTGGTGGTGGATTTGATCCGCTCGGGCGCAAGGACTCCTGCTGGCGGGTTGAGGTAGACAAACAGCATCTCGGACCGCCAAAGATGGTTGAGGCTGTTGTAGGCCTTGCGCACGTTGTGGTGGGTCCACACGCGGGTCCATGCACCTGTTTTGGGGTCTTTGATCATGGTTTTCTCGTTCATCCATTCCCGGTAGATCGTTGAAAAACTCGTGCAGTTGCACACCCCACGCGGCGGCTTCATCCAGTGTGGTGATCCGGGTCAGTTTCAGCGCAAGTCGGTAGATGGTGCGCCCGGCATCGGTGCGTGGGTTGGTGGTGGTGTAGCGGCGGACCACGCGTTGGGCGTGGACGAGGCAGCGTTGAATTTTCGTAGTCGGCCAGCACTTTTTTTGATTGCGCTGTATGCGCTTTTGGCCGCCGTCGATGACGGCGATGAGTGGGGCTTCGATGCGTTCAAGCAGCAGTTGGTAGTCGCGGGTGGTTTCGTGTTTGCACCAGTGCCAGGCGATCACGTGGTCGATGGTCGCCGCGACGATCAGGCAGCCACCGGCGGTGTAGGTGCCATCGAGAAATACCTGGTCGTAGATCCGCTTGTGGTGGCCGGCGGTGGGGTCAGGCACATCAACGAGCCAGCACCACTGAAGCGCCGCTTCATGGTGGCGCGGCTAACACCGTTTCGTTTGGCTAGGTCGTCGAGTGATATTGCGGTGGTGCAATGCTCGATGAACTGGGTGAACACTGCCGCGTTGGTGATGTCGTTTCGACGTTTGACGCTGGAGGCGCCGCATTGTTTGCAGCGCCATCTGGTGGTGCCTTTGCTGGTGGTGCCGTTGCGTTTCATTTCACCGCCGCAGTGGCAGCGTGGTTGGTTCTTCGACATTGCGACACCACACCACGCCGCGCATAGCACATCACGGCTGCCACACCGAGGATTTCCCGTCGGGGGCTAGATATATGCTTCCGGAGCATATACTTTCCGGAAACCTACAGGTCAATCCGTGAAAATCCGCGATTCCGGACACACATTTTGACCCTTAACCCGCGGTGCCCGTGGGCGGTGGCGGGGCCTGGCCGGGCTTCGAGACGACGCGCCGAGCCGAAGGCTCGCTGCGCGGACGGCGAGCGGGCGGGCCGCCGCCCACGGGCGCATCAAGCAGCCCGGCCCGACAGTGCACAGCAAGCAGCCATCAGGAACTGGGCGGCGTCACGATCCACGGCTCGGTCGGCAGCGCACGCAGCCCCTCAATCCCCAGCGCATCTGCGATATCGGAGGCGCAACGCGCCCCGGGAACTCCCAGGGAAGACCCAATGAAGGCCACGACGTCCGCGGTGGACCAGCCCAGGCCTCGTAAATCCGAGAGAGTGACCGCGCCGTCGCGCTTGGCCAGGCGCGCCCCCGAGGGCGCGAGCGCGAGGGGCACGTGCGCGTATGTCGGCTCGGGAGCGCCCAGCAGGTGCGCGAGCTGGGCCTGCGCGGGTGCCTGGGAGAGCAGGTCGAAGCCGCGCACGACCTGGTCGACCCCCTGGTAGGCGTCGTCGACGACGGCCGCCAGGTTGTACGCGGGCACGCCGTCCGCGCGGCGCACGACGAAGTGGTCGACGGGTCCGGTGTAGGAGCCGTGCAGCTCGTCGAACACAGTCCACTCGGGTGAGGGGGCGGCCAGCCGCAGCGCGGGCTTGCGCCCCAATGCGGCCAGAGCCGCGCGTTTCGCGTCGCGCTCTGATTCGCTCAGCGACAGGCACGTTCCCGGGTAGTGGCCGGGCGGCACGTGCGGCGCGGAGGCGGCCTCGCGGATGTCGCGGCGCGTGCAGTAGCACTCGAAGATGAGGCCGCGCGCGTCCAGCGACGCCAGGGCGGCCTCGTGCGCGCTGGCCCGCTCGGTCTGGATGAGCGGCTCGCCATCCCAGTCGACGCCGATCGCCTCCAGGTCCTCGATCTGACGCTGAGCGGACCCCGCGCGTTCCCGGTCGATGTCCTCGATACGCAGGACAAAACGCCGCCCGGTCGTGCGCGCCCACGCCCACGCGAGGATCGCGGTGCGCAGGTTGCCCAGGTGGAAGTCGCCCGTGGGGGAGGGCGCGAATCGTCCGGTGTTCGTCATGCGCCCAGTGTACGAGGCCGTGGCCGCCTCCCGGGATCCGCCTCCCCGGGCGGGTAGCTCCACGGGCGTACAGTGGGGGACATGACGAGATTTCGAGTGCCCGACTGGTTGGCGGTCTTCGTGGGCGGGGTCGCTGGGACGGCTGCACGCGCGGGACTGGATGAGGTCGCGAAGGCGTCTCCCGTGCGTGGCCTCTTCCTGTCGTGGTCGACGCTGACGGTTAATGTGGTGGGCGCGTTCCTGCTGGGCGTGCTGGCCGCGTGGGTGGCGGGACGCCTGGCGCGCGGCGTGGGCGATCCGGCGTCGCTCAAGACGTGGAAGCTCCTGATCGGTACCGGTTTTGCGGGCGCGTTCACGACGTACGGGACGTACATCGTCGCGTCGGTGGGGTACGCGTCGCTCAATGGAGTTGTCGAGGCCGTCTCTCAGTCCCTTGGTCTCCTCGCGCTGGGTGCAGCCTCTGCGTGGGCGGGTGTACGCGTGGGGGAGTGGCTGTGTGGACCGTCAGCGGCCTCAACGGTCTCCGCGGCATCCGTCAATGACGAGGAGGGCCGAGCATGACGGGAGGGACTTTCCTGGGTGTGGCCCTGGCGGGTGGTGTGGGCGCGTGCGCGCGCTTCTGGCTGGACCGGGGCGTGCAGCGCGCCCTGTCGTCGTGGGGTGACCCGGCAGCCGCGAAGCTCGGTATCTTCGTCGTGAACGTGATCGGCTGCTTCCTGGCCGGCGCGGCCACCCAGTTGGTGCCGGGCGCGCTCATGCCCGCTGTGTCCACGGGCTTCCTGGGTGGTTTCACGACGTTTTCGACGGCGCTCCTGGACGCGGTGACCCTGTGGGGTGACGGCTTCCGGGGCCGAGCACTGGCCCTCGCGCTGGGAACGTGGGCGGCCTCGTGGGCGGCGGCCCTGGCGGGCATTGCTTGCGCCGGATAGGGAGTTTTCTGCGTAACTACAGCCACTATGTGGGCCGATCAGTGAGGGTTTAACCACGATACGGAGTTTTGTAACGGCATGCCGCGCGCGCCTGTACAACGCCCCCATATGCTGATTGTGCGGGCCAAACGGCCCAGTAACGGAGAAGCTCATGATTGACTCACCGGGGTGTCCAAGGTCTACCCCGTGAAAAACGGCGGCCAAGTCGTCGCACTCGATGGGGTGAACCTGCACGTTGACCGCGGCTCGATCCACGGCATCGTCGGTCGATCCGGCGCGGGCAAGTCCACCCTCATCCGGTGTTTGACAGCCCTCGAGAAGCCCACCGAGGGACACATCGTCGTCGACGGCCACGACCTGGCCGCCCTATCCGGTAAGCCGCTGCGCGCCGCGCGTCGCCGTATCGGCATGGTGTTCCAGGCCGCGAACCTTCTGGACGCGCGCACCGCCGCCGAGAACATCGGCTACCCCCTCAAGCTGGCGGGCGTCCCCGCTGCACAGCGCCGCGCGCGCGTCGAGGAACTCCTCGCGCTCGTCGGCCTTGAGGGCCGCGGCGACTCCTATCCATCCCAGCTGTCCGGCGGTCAGCGTCAGCGCGTCGGCATCGCCCGCGCCCTGGCCGACGAGCCCGCCGTGCTCCTGTGCGACGAGCCGACCAGCGCGCTTGACACCGAGTCCACCGCGCAGGTCCTCTCGCTGCTGCGCGAGATCCGCGATGTCGCCGGCGTCACCGTCGTCATCATCACCCACGAGATGTCCGTCGTGCGAGAGATCTGCGACTCCGTGACTCTTCTCGGCCACGGCAAGGTCCTGCAGACCGGCACCCTCGAAGAGGTCGTCGCCGACCCGGGGACCCCGCTTGCTCGCGAGCTGGTTCCCATGCCGCTCGTTGAATCGGAGTCGACCGCCGAGGGTGCTGCCACCCTTAACGGCCACACGAAGAACAGCGTCCTCCTCGACGTCGTCTTCACCTCGCACCCGGGCGTGCCCACGGGTGCGACCGTGCTGCACCTGGCCTCGTCCATGGGCGCGGACGTGACCGCGGGAACCTTCGAATCCCTCGGATCCGTGCAGGTCGGCCGCCTGGCCCTGACCGTCCCCGCCTACCACGCTGACAAGATCATCGAGCAGCTGCGTAAGAACAACGTCCACGCGGAAGTGAGGGACCAATGATCACCGCACATCTCGCGAGTGCGACCGCGCAGGCCGCCGCGCAGGCGCTCGTGCCCACAGGCAAGGGCGACCCGACGTGGTTCGACAACCCGGCACTGACCCAAAAGTTTGTCCCCGCGATCCTTGAAACCCTCATGATGACGGGCCTGTCCACGCTCTTCGCGGTCATCATCGGCACGCTGCTGGGCCTCCTCCTGGTCCAGACCGGCAAGGGCGGCCTGACCCCCAATAAGGGCGTCTACCAGGCCGTGTCCTTCGTCGTCAACATCGTGCGCTCCTTGCCCTTCATCATCGGCATCATCATGCTGATCCCGGTCACGAAGGCGATCGTCGGCAAGTCCACGGGATCGCTGGCCACCGTCGTGCCCCTCGTCATCCTCTCCGCGCCCTTCTTCGCTCGACTCGTGGAGACGAATCTCCTGGCCGTTGACCCCGGCAAAGTCGAGGCCGCCCAGATGATGGGTGCCTCGAACCGTCAGATCCGCTGGGGTGTCCTCATCCGCGAGGCCATGCCCGCCCTCGTCCAGTCGATCACGACCCTGGCGATCACCCTCATCGGCTACTCCGCGATGGCGGGTGCCGTCGGCGGCGGCGGTCTGGGCCAGATGGCCATCAACTACGGCTACAACCGATGGCAGGACGACGTCATGATCTCAACCGTCGTCGCGATCATCGTGATCGTCCAGGTCATCCAGCTGATCGGCGACTTCATCTCGCGTCGTCTCGACCACCGCGCGCGCTGAGAAGCTGAGAAATCGCGGACACCATCTCATCCACCTGAGGCCACCCCGGCCTCGTCCCATCCCATCGAAGAACACAGAAAAGAGAAGCATCATGCGTCATCGCTCTGTCGCGGCCCTCGCGCTGGCGGCCGTTGCCTCCCTGGGCCTGGCGGCCTGTTCCGGCGGCTCCACCTCCTCCACCCCCTCCGACGTCAACACCCTGAAGGTCGGCGCGACCCCCTCGCCGCACGCGAAGATCCTGAACTACATCAACGACAACCTGGCCGCGGATGCGGGTATTAAGCTCGAGGTCGTCGAGTACACCGACTACGTCCAGCCCAATACGGCCCTCAACGACGGCGAACTTGACGCTAACTTCTACCAGACCGTCCCCTACCTGGAGAACGCGGAGAAGCAGGCCGGCTACGACTTCGAGGCGGGCGCGGGCATCCACCTGGAGCCGCTCGGCATCTTCTCCAACAAGCACCAGTCGCTCGACGAGCTGCCCGATGGCGGCACGATCGGCATCATCTCGGACACCTCCAACCAGTCGCGTGCGCTTCAGCTCCTGGCCACGCAGGGCCTCGTGTCCATCCCCGAGGGTGACGGCGACGTCAACATCAACACCGTCACCAAGCTGAAGAACTTCGATTTCCGTGAGGTTGAGGGTCCGCAGCTGGTTCGCTCGCTCGACGACTTCGACTACGCGGTCATCAACGGCAACTTCGCCCAGGAGGGCGGCAAGTCCATCTCCTCCGACGCGCTCGTCGTGGAGTCTCCGGTCGATAACCCGGCCGTGAACGTCCTCGTGTGGAAGAACGGGTCGAACAAGGCCGAGGCTATCGCCAAGCTTGAGGAGCTCCTGCACTCTCCCGAGGTCAAGCAGTACATTGAGCAGACCTGGCCCGACGGCTCGGTTATCCCGGCGTTCTGAGAACGAGGCCGGGGCACGCAGCGGTGAGCGTGCGGCGGGTGGACCGTCCAGCGAATACCGCGCGTGGTCGTGGCGTTAACGGGTGGGCCCCGGAACCGTGAGGTTCCGGGGCCCACCCGTTTGTTATAAGTACTTCACTTGGTGCGCGTGTCGAGCGGGAACTCGGCGTCCGGCTCGTGCGTGATGCGGTTGCGCAGGTCACGGCGGAAGACTTCGATGACCCATAGCCAGATGATGTGGCCGAAGAACTCGGAGAAATGTTCCGCGAAGGGCTGGTTCCAGGGTGCCGGGACGGTGCCCATCAGTGGCATAAGGATGACGTGGAATCCCACGTAGACGACAATTCCGAAGGCCGCGCCCTGCCAGAGCTTGATCTGGGGGAAGCGCTCGGCCAGCACACAGTAGATGACCGCGAAGCCGATCGAGAAGGCGAAGTGGACGATGAAGGAGACCCAGGGGAGTCCCTCGTTGCCGTTGTAGGTGTAGGACAGGTGGGTGACGCTCTCCGGGACGCCCAGCTGCTGGAGCAGCTGCTGCGGCGGGTTGGTCGCGTTGCGGACGGGCGTGCGCGGAGGTAGCGGCACCTCCCAGCCGAACTTTACGATGGCGGAGACGATGCCGCCGAGAACACCTGCGAGCGCTGCGACGCCGTAGCGGCGGCGCTTCGGATTGGTCTGAATTAGTGCCATATGTCAAGCATCCGACGTGATTGTTGAAGTTTCGAGGGCTTTGGTGACTTAGCGCTCAAGGTCACAGTCGTGCGTCACCTGCGACAACACCCGAAAACTAGCCAATCTGGTCGGATTTTTGGAGGGGATACCTCGGAATTATGCGGGTGGGGGAGGGACCCAAGTCCCTCCCCCACCCGGAGTTGTTGGCCAATCGTATCGGCTTGAATGGTGGCCGACGCGCGCCTTGTCAGTCGACGATCCCGTACAGGCGGTCACCCGCGTCGCCCAGGCCGGGCACGATGTAAGACTTCTCGTTGAGGCACTCGTCGACGGCGGCGACGACGACGTTTACGTCGGCGCGATCACCAATCGCGGCCTCGAGCGTCGCGACACCCTCGGGGGCAGCCAGGATGCACACGCAGGTAACATCCTTCGCGCCGCGCTCGAACAGGTAGTTCGTCGCCGCGACCATCGTGTGGCCCGTGGCCAGCATCGGATCGAGCACGAAACACTGGCGACCCGACAGGTCGTCCGGCAGACGGTTCGCGTAGGTCTCGATCTCGAGGGTGTTATCGTCGCGACGCATGCCCAGGAAACCAACCTCGGCGGTGGGCAGCAGGCGGGTCATGCCCTCGAGCATACCCAGGCCAGCACGCAGAACAGGCACGACGATCGGACGAGGCTCCGACAGCGTCAGGCCGGTGGTCGGCGCAACGGGGGTCTCGATTGGGGTATCGGACACGGCGACCTCGCGGGTCGCCTCGTAGGCGAGCAGAGTGACCAGCTCGTCAACGAGCTGGCGGAACGTCGCCGATGGCGTGTTGCGATCGCGTAGAACAGTGAGCTTGTGGGCGATCAGGGGGTGATTAGCTACGTGGAGGCGCATGGTTATAGGCTACCTCGTACGCGTGTGCGTGCGCACCCCGGTGCTTCGGGCACGAGGCCGTGGCTGCCCGCGCGCAGCAGGTGCTGACCATCTGTCAAACTCAGGGGCTACTCGTGCCCCACAGAGATCCCGACCTCCGGTTACCTCAATGATGATTTGGCCGGTAAGCTAATAGGGTGTCAGTGAATGAGCAGTATCGCGAAGCCATGGGCAAAGCCCTTTTCTTGGCCAATCGCGCCCGCGAAACGGGAGACGTCCCCGTCGGTGCCGTCGTCGTCGACGCCGACGGACACATCATCGGTCGAGGGTGGAACTGCCGCGAGGCTCATCACGATCCCACGGGCCACGCCGAGATCGTCGCCCTGCGCGAAGCAGCCCGCGCCCTGGGCACATGGCGCCTGACCGGTTGCACCCTCATCGTTACTCTCGAACCCTGCACCATGTGCGCGGGAGCCATCCTGGCCTCGCGCGTCGACCGCGTCGTCTTCGGTGCCTGGGACCCCAAGGCCGGTGCCGCCGGCTCCCTGCGTGACGTCCTACGCGACGCCCGTATGCCCCACCCGACCGAGGTCATCGGCGGTGTCCTCGCCCAGGAAGCAGCCATGCAGCTGCGCTCCTTCTTCCTCGGACAGCGCGCCGCCAACGAAATGCCCGTCGTTGAGGCCCCCGTCCACGAGCCCGGCGACCTGCCTGCGCCGGCCCCCGCCCTACCTCCCGCTGAGGATGCGCGTGCCAACAAGTCCGTCCCTGCCCCGGTCCGCGCCAGGGACACGCGCGCCAACGAGCCCGCCCCGGCCTCGTCCCCGAAGAACTCCGACAAGCAGGCCACGGTCTACCCGAGCGCGCCCGTCGCCGTCCTTTCCCCCGCGGCCACCGGCCGCCGTGCAGTCGCGGCTTCACCGTTCCCGCGCCGCGCCGGTCGCCCCTTCGCCGAGCGCGTCTCCGGCAACGGCGACACTCCTGCCGACATCGCCGCAGGCGAGGCAGCCGCCGCGGCCGCAGCCTCCGCTGCAGCAGCAGCCGCCGCAGCCGCAGTCGCAGCCTCCGCTGCCGCCGCTACGACGCAGCCGCCCTACCGCAGCGCCGCCGCAGCCGCCTCTGCCGCCGCAGCCGCCTCTGCCGCCGCCACGACGCAGCCGCCCTACCGCAGCGCCGCCCCCGTCATGCCCGCCGTGGCACCCCAGGCCACGCGCGGCCCCATCACCAAGTCCGTGCCCAAGATCCGCCCCGTGCACGTGCGCCCTACCGCGGTCGCGCCCTCCGGGACCTACACGCCCGCCCAGCCCAAGCGACCCGACGCCGCGGCCCTGCCCGAACCCCCAGCCCCGGTCGTCGAGGTCGTCGCCGAATCCATGCCGCCCGCGCCGCCGCAGTTCCCCCAGCGCGCCCAGCAGCGCAGCGCCACGCGCACGCAGCGCCCCCTGCCACAGGCCTTCGAACCAGAGACACGCCGCGTCGACTACGAGCTCGCGTCGCGCCAATTCAGCGACGTTGACGCCGTCATCTCCGGGATCCGCGCGCGCCGCTCCTCACGCCGCGACGGCAGTGCCCGACACTGACATGATCCCCGCGCGCGTCATCACTGTCTCCGACCGGTGCCACGCGGGCACCGCTGAAGACCTCTCCGGCCCCCTCGCCGCACGCCTTCTCGCGGAGCACGGCGTGGAAGCCTCCGTCACCGTCATCCCCGACGAGGCCGAGGCCATCCGCGCCGCGATCACGTCCGCAGCCGCATCCGGCGCACGCCTCGTATTCACAACCGGCGGCACCGGCCTCTCCCCTCGCGACGTCACCCCCGAGGCCACCGAGCCTCTCCTGGCCACCCGCATCGACGGCCTCGCCGACGCTATCCGACGCCGCGGCGAAGAAAACGTCGCCTCAGCCGCCCTGTCACGAGGCCTCGTCGGCGTCACGGCGCGATCTGACGAGGGCGCGCTCGTCGTCAACGCCCCCGGCTCCCGCGGCGGCGTCACCGATGCCGTTGCCGTCATCGGGCCGCTCGTCGCCCACATCATCGACCAGCTCGCCGGCGGAGACCACCCGCGCGCGTGAGCGCACCCCTTCCACGTACTTCTTCGCGTGCGGGGAATTCGCGCGTGCGTGAACCCGCGCCCGCGCGGGATCGTAACCGCACGCCCCTCGTACGAGGCGACCGCCCGGCGAGCGCGAACGCCCCGGGCGGCCCACGCCTCGTCGGTGAGAATCCAGCGATCAGTCCTCCGGGCGTACCCAGTCGCCGCTGCGGCCACCCGACTTCGCAACGATCTTTGCCTCGGCGATGCGGGCGGAGCGATCCACGCCCTTGACCATGTCCACGATCGCGAGAGCCGCGACCGTCACTGAGGTCAACGCCTCCATCTCCACGCCCGTTCGATCAGCCGTACGCACGGTCGCGCGGATCGCCACGTGATCGTCCTCCAAGCTCAGATCCACCGCGCAGCCGTGCACGCCAATCGTGTGCGCGAGGGGCAGCAGCTCCGGGACGCGCTTCGCCGCGGAAATACCGGCCACACGAGCCACCGCCAGCACGTCACCCTTCGGGACAGTACCGTCGCGCAGCGCCTGCATGACCTCGGGGGAACAATCCACGCGGCACACGGCGCTCGCCTGGCGCACCGTTGGACTCTTCGCGGTCACGTCCACCATGTAGGCGGCACCCTCGTCGTTCAAATGCGTAAACTTCACAGGTTTCCTTTCACGATGGCGACAACTGCCAGATGTAGATTGCGGGTTGTGCGTCGTCGATTGCGGGGCAATCGGAGCACGCACGTTGTGGGACTGTAGCCCCTTCGTCGCCTGCCGCGTCAACCCACCAGCGCGACGACGGCCAGCTCCTGGCCAGCCACGACCTCGCCGAACTCCGGGGCCACCACGCCAATACCCTGCGCGTGCGCCAGGGACGCCACCAGGTGCGACTTCGATCCCAGGGGGTGCACGGGCTCCACCCAACGGACCCCGGCCTCGTCCCCGGAACAGGTCCCAGCCTCGTCGACGAAACGAACCGGGATGAACTGAGTCTTGCCCTCCGGCGACTCCCACCCCACGCGCGCGCGGGCCACGACGGCGGAGGGGACGGTCGCGCCGCGCTCGGGGCGCACGAGGCCCGACATGACCGCCAGCGCACCCGCCACATACATGTGGAACGTCGTGAACACCGACACCGGATTGCCAGGCAGACAAATGACCGGAGTCTCGCGGCCGCGTGTGCCCACCGGCGTCGCCCCCACGCCCTGCGGGCCGCCCGGCTGCTGGGCGACATGATGGAAGCCCGCGTCCGTGCCCAGCGTCAGGCGTACCACCTCGTAGGCACCCGCCGAAATACCGCCCGCGGTGATCACCAGGTCAGCGTCGGGCGCCTCGTCGAGGGCGCGGCGCAGCTCCTCCGGCGTGTCACCCGTGCGCAGGTTGGCGACAACCCGCCCGCCCGCGTCCTCCACCAGGCCGCGCAGCAGGATGCCGTTCGAGTCGGGGATCTGGCCGCGTTCCAGTGCCTCGCCCGCGCGCCTGAGTTCCGTTCCCGTCGTCACCACGAGGACGCGAGGGCGCGGCAGGACCGCGAGGGTCCCGTGGCCCACCGAAATCGCGGCCGCCAGCGCAGTCCCATCCAGGAGGCAGCCCGCCTCGAGGACCGGGGAACCCGCTTCGAGGGCCTCACCCTTGACGCGTACGTTCGCGCCCAGCTTCGGGGCGACACGAATCTCCACGGAAGCGGGGGCCTGAGCAACCCCGGCCGCGTGGTCCGTGTGCTCAACCTTGACGACCGTGTCCGCGCCCTGGGGGAGGGGAGCGCCCGTCATGATACGCATCGCCTGACCGGCCTCGAGGCGGTGCTCGCGCGTATCGCCCGCCGGGATGTCAGCCACGACCGGCAGCGACCACGGGCCTTCGCCCGCCAGATCCTCGCGGCGCAGGGCGAAGCCGTCCATCGCCGAGTTCGTGAACGGCGGCAGGGGGATCAGCGAGTGGAGGTCGGTGGCCAGTCGACGGCCCAGGCACTCCTCAGCCGACAGCGTGTCGTGCGGCAGGAGGCGGCTGAGCGCCAGCGCCTCAATCAGGTCGCGGTGCTCCATCGTGGACAGCGTCGGATCATGCATGACACCAGTGTACGGGCGCGGGTGGCCGTTGGCGGGCCGCTGCGGGCCGGGCGGGCTGTCGCTGGTAGCGGTCGAGGCCGTGGCTGAGCTGGGGCGGTTGAGGTACGGGAACCCGCTATTCCACCCATTAGCCCGCTGTCCCGCACGCAAACCCCCTGATCCGCATGTGGGCGGGGGTGCCCACGTTCGGAATAGCGGGTTTGCGTGCGGATGAGGGGGCCGGGACTCGGAATAGCGGGTTTGCGTGCTGATCAGGGCCGCACCGCCCGCAAGGCCAACGACGTCCAGAACGTCAGCAACGCCAACGACGCCAGCAAGGCTAGGCACGCCAGCAGCGCCTGCAACGCTCGCAGCGTCAGATGGTCAGCAAAACCTTCGTGGCGCGGCGCTCGTCCATGGCGGCGTAGCCCTCGGCGGCCCGGTCGAGGGGGCAGGACCATGTCGAAGACGGCACCTGGGTTAATGACATCGCGAATGATCAGATTGATGAGGGTCGGCAGGTACTTGCGTACGGGCGCGGGTCCGCCGAACATATGCACCTCGGCGGCGAACATGCGGCTCATGTCGAGGGAGACGCCGTGGGGAACGCCCACGAAGGACAGGTGTCCACCGGGGCGCACGCAGCCCAGCGCCTGGTCGAACGATGCTTCGTTGCCGACGGCCTCCACGACGCCGTCGGCCCCCAGGCCGCCGGTCAGTGCCTTCACGCGGGCGATGCCTTCCTCGCCGCGCTCCTCGACGATGTCGGTCGCGCCGAACTCGCGGGCCAGTGCCTGTCGGTCCGCGTGGCGCGACATGGCGATGATGCGGGAGGCACCCAGCTGGCGGGCACCGATGATTGCGCCCAGGCCCACCGCGCCGTCACCCACGACGACGATGGTTGTGCCGGGACCTGCCCCGGCCTCGTCGGCGGCGAACCAGCCGGTGCCGAGCACGTCGGAAGCTGCCAGGAGTGAGGGGATCTGCTCGCGCGTGGGCGTGCCGGGTGTCTTGACGAGCGTGCCGTCCGCGAGGGCGATGCGGGCGTACTCGGCCTGTGTGCCGCCCGCGCGCATGCCGACGAAGGCGTCGCCCTGGGCGGCCGCGGTCGCGCAGCGCGAGGGGTAGCCGGTACGGCAGATGAGGCATTCGCCGCAGGAGATACAGAAGGAACCGACGACGAAATCGCCGGGGCGCACGGTGGTGACGGCGGAGCCGACCTCGACGACGGTGCCGACGTACTCGTGGCCCATGCGCTGTTCGTGGACGGGCTGGGCACCGCGGTAGGGCCACAGGTCTGATCCGCAGATGCACGTGGCGGCCAGCTTGATGATGGCGTCCGTGGGTTCCAGGATGGTGGGCATCGGCGTCTCTTCGACGGTGACGTTGCCGGGTTCGTGCATGACGACGGCGCGCATGGTGCTCCTCGCTCGGGTTCTCGTGCACTCACGCTATCTTGGCGGCGGTGTTTTCGTCTGAGCTGTCCACTGTTCGTTTTCTCTCAGGCGACGAGGTCGGGGGCAGTTTCGGGGCGACGTGACCTATTTCGAAGGGCGAAGACCGGGTAAAAAGCGGTAGGGTGTCGCCATGTCTGTCGAGTTTGTATCCGCCGATCAGGTGGCACATGCGGCCGCATGTGAGGCGCCGCTGCGGCTCGTCGACACCTTCGGTCGAGTGGCCCGTGACCTGCGCGTTTCCTTGACGGATCGCTGTAATCTGCGCTGCTCGTACTGCATGCCCCCCGAGGGTTTGGACTGGCTGCCCACTGAGGAAACGCTGACCGACGCGGAGGTTGTGCGCCTCGTGCGCATCGGTGTCGAGCGGCTGGGTATCCGTCAGGTTCGATTCACGGGCGGCGAACCGCTGTTGCGCCGAGGCCTCGAAGGGATTATCGCGGAGTGTTCCCAGCTTCGGACCGACGAAGGGCAGGCTCCTGACCTGGCGCTGACGACGAATGCGCTGGGCCTGGCTAAGCGCGCCCAGGGATTGAGGGATGCGGGTCTGGACCGCGTCAATATTTCCTTGGATTCGCTGGACCGTGAGCACTACGCGGCGATCACGAGGCGTGATCGCCTGGGTGACGTCTTGGAGGGCATCGAGGCCGCCGCGCGCGCGGGCCTGAGTCCGATCAAGGTCAACACCCTCGTGCTGCGTGGCATGAACGAGGCCGACCTGCCCGACCTGGTTGACTACTGCCTGGATCGGGGCATCGAGCTGCGTGTGATCGAGCAGATGCCGATTGGTCCGGTGGACACCTGGGATCGCCAGAACATTCTGACGGCGGACGAGATTCTGCACATCATGGGGACTCGCCACACGTTGGATCCCGCGCAGCGCGAGGATCCGCACTCGCCGGCTGGGCGCTGGATCGTTGACGGTGATCCGACCAAGAGGCTCGGCGTCATCGCCTCCGTGTCTGATCCTTTCTGCAATGCCTGTGATCGCACGCGCCTGACGTCGGATGGCATGGTGCGTTCCTGCCTGTTTTCCACGGAGGAAACATCGCTGCGCGATCTGCTGCGCGGGGGTGGCTCCGATGCGCAGATTGCCGCGCGATGGGCCGATGCCATGTGGGTCAAGCCGGCCGCGCACGGCCTCAACACTGATGCTTTTGCGCGCCCGTCGCGCACCATGAGCCGTATTGGTGGGTAACCTCCCGCTAATTTGATAACGCCGGTGTTTTGTAACGGTGGTTGATAGGAGTCTTGGTAGGCCGGGGATTCCGCGCGGTAACCCTACTTTTCCTTGTTGTCACAGGGGTGATGCAGGTTACAAAACGATGATGCGATGGTTGTTATTTCACTTGGTAGCCTCCGTGTTAAAGAATGTCCGGCGCATGCCCGCGCCCGGATTTCCCTTCACGGATGAGGAGAGCCATGAGCGCGACCGAACCTGCGGCCAAAAAGAGCCGCTACCTGCTCACTGACTGGAACCCCAACGACGAATCCACGTGGGACTCGAAACTCGCGTGGCGCACGCTGTGGATCACGACCTACTCGCTGATCCTGGCCTTCTGCGTCTGGTTCCTGCCCAGCGCGATCGCGCCCAAGCTGACGCTTCTCGGCTTCAACCTGGACAAGTCGCAGCTGTACTGGCTGACCGCCCTCCCGGGCCTGGCCGCCGGCATCCTGCGTCTCATCTACATGTTCCTGCCCCCGCTCATCGGCACCCGCAAGCTCGTGGGCATCACCTCCCTGCTGTGCATCCTGCCCATGGCGGGCTGGTTCTACGTCGTCCAGGACAACACGACCCCCTACTGGGTCCTGCTGTCCCTGGCCTTCATGTGTGGCATCGGCGGCGGCGCGTTCTCCGGCTACATGCCCTCCACCGGCTACTTCTTCCCCAAGCGCCTGTCCGGCACGGCCCTCGGCCTGCAGGGCGGCATCGGTAACCTTGGCATGTCCGTTATCCATCTGGTCGGCCCATCCTCATGGGCTTCGGTCTTTTCGGTCTGACCTGGCTCGCCCCGCAGACGCAGGCCACTGGCGACCACGCGGGTGAGCACATCTGGGTCTACAATGCTGCGGCCTTCTTCATCCCGTGGTGCCTCGTCGCCGCGATCCTCGCCTTCATCTGGCTGCGCGACGTGCCCGTCAAGGCCAACATCAAGCAGCAGCTGGACATCTTCTCCAACCCCAACACCTGGTACATGACCATCCTCTACGTCATGACCTTCGGCCTCTTCTCTGGCTTCGCCGCCGTCTTTGGCCTGCTCATCAACAACCAGTTCGGCCGCGAGTCCTCCCTCGCCCTGCCGGTCCTGGGCGCGACCTTCGCCTTCCTTGGCCCCCTCATCGGCTCGGTCATCCGCATGTCTTGGGGCATCTTCTGCGACCGCATGGGCGGCGCCATCTGGACCTTCATCTCCGGCGTCGGCATGGCCATCACCCTGGCTGGTATCGCCTGGGTCTTGTACAACCCCACCGGTTGGAACGACTTCTACATCTTCATGGCGCTCATGCTCACCATGTTCCTGTTCTCCGGCTTCGGCAACGCCGGTACCTTCAAGCAGATGCCGATGATCATGCCGGCCCGCCAGGCCGGTGGTGCCATCGGCTTCACCTCCGCCATTGCATCCCTCGGCCCCTTCCTGGTCGGCGTCGCCCTCTCCGCGGTCGGCACCGGCGGCGCCTGGGCCTTCTTCCTCGGATGCGCCATCTTCTGCGCCCTGTGCTCGGTCCTGTGCTGGGTCATGTACGCGCGCAAGAACGCCCCGTTCCCCGGCTGATCCACCCGGCACTGCGCGGTGCCGACCGGACCTGCCACTGCCTCGTCACTCGACTCTTAGGAGCACCCCATGACGAATCTCGATTCCGATATGACCTTCCCGACCTACGGCGGTGAGGTCAAGCCCGCGACCGGCGCGACCCTGTTCGCGCTCGGCTCGTGGCTGCGTCGCGGCAAGGCGTCCGCCGACGCGCGCCAGCTCTTCCTCGAGGGCGGCCGCGACGGCGACTCCTTCTACCGCGACCGCTGGAGCTACGACAAGATCGTGCGCTCCACCCACGGCGTGAACTGCACGGGCTCCTGCTCGTGGAAGATCTACGTCAAGGACGGCGTCATCACCTGGGAAACCCAGCAGACTGACTATCCGTCGACCGGCGCTGACATGCCCGAGTACGAACCCCGCGGTTGCCCGCGTGGCGCGGCGTTCTCGTGGTACGAATACTCGCCGACCCGCATCAAGTACCCCTACGTGCGCGGCGTCCTCCTCGACATGTTCCGCGATGCCAAGAAGCGCCTCGGCGATCCGGTCGACGCGTGGGCCGCGGTCGTTGAGGACCCGGAGAAGGCACGCGCCTACAAGTCGCAGCGTGGCCGCGGCGGCATGGTCCGCGTGTCCTGGGAAGAGGCGATGGAGATCGTCGCCTCCGCCTACGTGCACACGATCAAGCAGTACGGTCCCGACCGCATCGCCGGCTTCTCGGTCATCCCCGCCATGTCGATGATCTCCTACGGCGCGGGCGCCCGCTTCCACGAACTCATCGGCGCGACCATGCTGTCCTTCTACGACTGGTACGCGGACCTGCCCCCGGCCTCGCCGCAGGTGTTCGGCGACCAGACCGACGTGCCCGAGGCCGGCGACTGGTTCAACTCTCAGTACCTCATCATGTGGGGCACGAACCTGCCGCTGACCCGTACCCCCGACGCGCACTTCATGGCCGAGGCCCGCTACCACGGTCAGAAGGTCGTCGTCGTGTCCCCGGACTTCGCGGACAACACGAAGTTTGCGGACGACTGGTTGCGTGTCCAGCCCGGCACGGACGGTGCCCTGGCTCAGGCCATGGGTCACGTCATCCTCAAGGAATTCCACGTCGGCAAGCGCGAACCCATGTTCCTCGATTACATGACGCGCTACACCGACGGCCCGTTCCTCGTGGAGATCGGCGAGGTCGGCGAGGGCGCCCACGAGGGCATCGAGGCGACGACGCTGGTCCCCGGCAAGTTCCTCACGGCCGCGAAGATGCCCGCAGGCACGACCGAGCGCACCGAGAACAACGAGTTCCGTCCCCTCGTCATCGAGTCCGACGGCACGGTCAAGGACCCGGGCGGCACGCTCGCTGATCGCTTCGGCGAGGAGGGTGCCGGCCACTGGAACCTCAACCTCGATGGCGTCGAGCCGGTCCTGTCCATCATGGACACGAACGAGTGGGAGCCCATCGAGATCGCCCTGCCGCGCTTCGACCTGCCGGCAGCCGACGGTCAGGCCTCGGTCGGCGGCGGCTACGTCTTGCGTGGCGTCCCCGCGCGCCGCGTCAACGGTCGCCTCGTGACGACCGTGTACGACATCATGCTGGCTCACTACGCGGTTGAGCGCGAGGGTCTGCCGGGCCAGTGGCCCACCGACTACATGGACGCCTCCACGCCGGGCACCCCCGCGTGGCAGGAGGAGTTCACCTCGGTTCCCGCCGGAGCCGCCATCAAGATCGGTCGCGAGTTCGCGCAGAACGCGGTCGAGACGCAGGGCCGTTCCATGATCCTCATGGGTGCCGGCACGAACCACTACTACCACTCCGACCAGATGTACCGGACATTCCTGGCACTCACGGAAATGTGTGGCACCCAGGGCCGCAACGGTGGCGGCTGGGCCCACTACGTGGGTCAGGAGAAGGTCCGCCCGATCATGGGCTGGGGTTCCTTCACCTTCGCCCTGGACTGGGCGCGCCCGCCGCGCCAGATGATCTCCACCGGCTGGTACTACATGACCACCGACCAGTGGCGCTACGACGGTGCCCCGGCCTCGGCCATGGCGAACCCGATCAAGTCCTCGCACCTGGACGGCAAGCAGCTGGTCGATACGCTCGTCGAGTCCGTCCAGCGCGGCTGGATGCCCTGCTACCCGACGTTCTCCAAGGGTTCGACCCAGTTGGGTCGCGAGGCCGCCGAGGCCGGTATGGCTCCGGCGCAGTACGTGTCCCGGGAGCTGCGTGAGGGTCGCCTCCAGTTCGCGATCGAGGACCCGGACGCCCACCACAACGTCCCGAAGATCCTCGCGAACTGGCGTACGAACCTGCTTGGTTCGTCCGCGAAGGGCACCGAGTTCTTCCTGCGTCACATGCTGGGCACCGGCAACGAAGTCAACGCGGAAGAGCTGCCCGAGGGTTCCCGTCCCGCGACCGTCAACTGGCGTGACGCTCACCCCGGCAAGCTCGACCTCATGTGGGTCGCGGACTTCCGTAACACCTCGACGACGCTGCACTCCGACGTCGTGCTGCCCGCCGCCACGTGGTACGAGAAGCACGACCTGTCCTCCACGGACATGCACCCCTTCATGCACTGCTTCGACGAGGCCGTGAACCCGCCGTGGGAGGCGCGCACCGACTTCGAGGTGTTCCAGACGCTGGCACACCTCGTGGGACGCCTGGCCGCCGACCACCTGGGGACGCAGACGGACGTCGTCGCGGTCCCGCTGGGTCACGACTCCCCGGACGCCATGACCATGGCGAGCGGCGTCGTTCCCGAGCAGACGTGGACGCCCGGCAAGACCATGCCGAAGCTGGTTCCGATCGAGCGTGACTACACGCAGGTCGGCTACAAGTTCGACCGCATGGGCCCGCTCCTGGAAAAGGCTGGCCTGGCTGCCAAGGGCGTTGCGTTCAACGTCCAGGAGGCTTTCGAGGAACTCGGCGACCTCAACGGCCGCGCCCCCATGGACGGCAACGCCGGAGAGGGTGCGCCCCTGTGTGACACCGCGATCAAGGCGGCGAACATGGCGATGCGTTTCTCGGGCACCACGAACGGCTCCCTGGCCGTTCAGGGCTTCCGCACGCTGGAAAAGCGCGTCGGTAACCCCATGGCATTCCTGGCTGAGGGTGACGAGGAAAAGAAGATCACCTACCAGGACACCGTCCTGCAGCCGCGCAGCGTCATCACCAGCCCCGAATGGTCGGGTTCCGAGCACGGTGGTCGCCGCTACAGCGCCTTCGTGCAGAACGTCGAGTGCCGCAAGCCGTGGCACACGCTCACGGGTCGCCCGCAGTTCTACGTCGACCACGACTGGATGATGGACATGGGCGAGTCCCTGCCGATCTTCCGTCCGCCGCTCGACCTGGCGCACATCTACGGTGAGCGCCCCGTCGGCGACCACCGTCCCGGTCAGCCGGGTCAGGCCGAGGTCGCGGTGCGCTACCTGACGATCCACAACAAGTGGGCCATCCACTCCCAGTACTACGACAACCCGTACATGCTGACGCTGGGTCGTGGTGGCCAGACGGTGTGGATGAGCCCGCAGGACGCTGAGAAGATCGGCGTGCGCGACAACGAGTGGATCGAGGCGAAGAACCGTAACGGTACCGTGTCGGCTCGCGCTGTTGTCTCCCACCGCATCCCGGAGGGCACGGTGTTCATGCACCACGCCCAGGATCGCCAGATCAACACCCCGCTGAACGAGGAATCCGGCAAGCGCGGCGGTACGCACAACTCGCTGACACGAATCTTTATTAAGCCGACCCACCTGGCCGGCGGATACGCGCAGTTCGCCTACGCGTTCAACTACTACGGTCCCACCGGCAATAACCGCGACGAAGTCACGGTTATCCGCCGCCGCTCCCAGGAGGTGCAGTTCTGATGAAGGTCATGGCTCAGATCGCGATGGTGATGAACCTCGACAAGTGCATCGGCTGCCACACCTGTTCCGTCACCTGTAAGCAGGTGTGGACGAACCGTGAGGGCACCGAGTACATCTGGTTCAACAACGTCGAAACCCGTCCCGGCGTGGGCTACCCCCGCGGCTGGGAGGACCAGAAGAAGTGGAAGGGCGGTTGGAAGCGTACCGCCACGGGTCGCCTCGTTCCCCGTCAGGGTGGGCGCGTCGCCTCGCTCGCGAAGATCTTCGCGAACCCGACGCAGCCGACCATGAAGGACTACTACGAGCCGTGGACATACGAGTACGACAAGCTGCTCCAGGCGCCCGCGAACTCCCGCGCGATCCCGACGGCCCGCGCGAAGTCCGCAATCACGGGCGAGCACATCGACAAGCCCGAGTGGGGCCCGAACTGGGACGATGACCTCGGCGGCTCCATGGAGACCCTGGATCAGGACCCGGTCCTGCACCAGATGAACCTCCAGGTCGCGAAGACCATCGAGGACGCGTACATGTTCTACCTGCCTCGCATCTGCGAGCACTGCCTGAACCCGACCTGCGTGTCGGCGTGCCCCTCGGGCGCGATGTATAAGCGCACTGAGGACGGCATCGTCCTGGTCGACCAGGATCAGTGCCGCGGCTGGCGTATGTGCGTGTCGGCCTGCCCCTACAAGAAGGTCTACTTCAACCACAACACGGGCAAGGCCGAGAAGTGCACGCTGTGCTACCCGCGCCTCGAGGTCGGCCAGCCGACCATCTGCTCGGAGACCTGCGTGGGCCGCCTGCGCTACATGGGCGTGCTGCTCTACGACGCGGACCGCGTCACCTGGGCCGCGTCCCAGGAGGACGAGCGTGACCTGTACCGCGCCCAGCGCGAGATCCTGCTCGACCCGAACGACCCGCAGGTGGTCGCCCAGGCCCAGGCCAACGGCGTTCCCCACTCGTGGATTAAGGCCGCCCAGCAGTCCCCGATCTGGAAGCTCATCACCGAGTACGAGGTCGCCCTGCCGCTGCACCCCGAGTTCCGCACCCTGCCGATGGTCTGGTACGTGCCGCCGCTCTCTCCGGTCGTCGACCAGGTGACCGCGTCCGGCAGTGACGGCGAGGACCACAAGGTCCTGCTGTCCGCCATCTCGCAGATGCGTATCCCGCTGGAGTACCTGGCCGGCCTGTTCACGGCCGGAGATACGGCTCCCGTGGAGCTGGCGCTGCGTCGCCTCGCCGCGATGCGTTCCTACATGCGCGACGTCTTCGTCGACAACCCGACGAACGAGGAGATCCCGGCCTCCGTGGGCATGACCCCTGAGAAGGTCAAGGAGATGTACCGACTGCTGTCGATCGCCAAGTACGACGACCGCTTCGTCATCCCGACCGCCCACCCCGAGATGCCGCGCGGCATCAAGGAGCTTGAGGGCTGCCCGGTGTCCTACGACGTCGAGGCCTTCCACGGCCTGGCCCCCGCCACGTCGAACCGCCCGATGGGTGGCTCGTCGCCGGAGGGACGCCAGATGCTCCCCCTTGAGGTCGTTCGATGAGTACTTTCGTCGGCATTCCGCGCATTCCTACGGCCGCTCCGGAAACGGAGATGGACCCGCAGGACGCGCGCGGCGTGCGCATGGCGGTCTCGGTCCTCCTGGACTACCCGGGGGATGACTTCGAAACCAAGCTGAACGCCGTCGAGGAGGCTCTGGCGGACCTGCCGGAGCCGGCCTCGTCGGCCCTGGCCTCGTTCGTGAGCTACGCGCGCGCCGCGGGCCTGCGTACCATGCAGACCACCTACGTCGAGACGTTCGACCAGCGCCGCCGCTGCGCGCTCGGCCTGACGTACTACACGCACGGCGACACCCGCGGACGCGGCCAGGCAATCCTCGCGTTCAAGGAGGTCCTGCGCCGAGCCGGCTTCGAGATGGACCGCGAGGAGCTGCCCGATCACCTGCCCGTGGTCCTGGAGTTCGCGGCCTTCGACGAGACGGGTACGGCCGAGGGCCTGCTGCGCTCGAACCGCGAGGGCATCGAGGTGATCCGCACGGCGCTGCGCGCCGCGGACTCCCCGTACGCGCCGCTGCTGGATGCGCTGGTCGCGACGCTGCCCGAGCCGGACGAAAAGACCATTGAGGGCTTCCGTAAGCTCATTAGCCAGGGGCCGCCCACCGAGCTGGTGGGCGTGGGCGATCTGTCTGCCACGCCCTCCCCGACTTCCGAAACAACGATGGGACGGTAACGTTCATGGAATCCGCACTTTTGCATGCCGCGTCCGCACCCGAGACGCAGTCGCTGTCCTTCCTGGACATTGCCCTGTGGGTGGTCCTGCCCTACGTGTCCTTCACGATTCTCATCGTGGGCCTCGCGTGGCGCTACAAGACGGACCAGTACGGCTGGACGTCTCGTTCCTCGCAGTGGAATGAGCCGACCATTCTGCGCTGGGCATCGCCGCTGTTCCACTTCGGTGTTCTCTTCGTGTTCATGGGCCACATCCTCGGCCTCGTGGTCCCGAAGACCTGGACCGAGGCGGCAGGCGTACCCCAGCACGTTTACCACCTGATGGCCACCATCCCCGGCACGATCGCCGGAATCATGACGATCCTCGGCCTCGCGATGCTGATCTACCGTCGAGTGGTGTACAAGTCGGTGCGCGTGGCGACGACCCGCATGGACATCGTTACCTATGTCATGCTCTGTATCCCGGTGCTCCTGGGTGGCGCGGCGACGCTGCTGAACCAGGTGCTCGGCGGGCACGAGGGCTATGACTACCGCGAGACGATCTCCGTCTGGTTCCGCTCGATCTTCTACCTCCACCCGCAGGCGCACCTGATGGTTGACGTGCCCCTGAGCTTCAAGCTGCACATCGTCGCCGGCCTGCTGCTCTTCTGCGTGTGGCCGTTCACCCGCCTCGTGCACGCGGTGAGTGTGCCGGTCGGCTACGTGGCGCGTCCCCCGGTGGTCTACCGTGCGCGCGACGAACGCCGCACGCACGCGATCACGCGTGGCGGTATGTCGGACTGAGTTCGCGCTTTCCTACCGTGGCCTCGAATGACGAGGCCGCGGCGGGTCAGGCGGTAGCGTGGGGCGGGCGATGGCTCGCCCCACGCTGTATATCGAGGGTGTCGGTGCCCGCGAGCCAATTGTGTGCAAGGAACCCTTCAAATGGTCCCGTTCATTGGAATTGACCGTGCGGATACGGCGACAAGCTGGGTAAAATTACTTCCAGTTTGTAAGTAATGTAATGCCGCTAATGCCGTACGGAGATTCACGCAGAGCGGATTTCCGCTGATTAAAAGGGAGAGAGGATAGGCATGACTGACACCTCCCATTCTCGGACGCTGGCAGAAACGCTTGAGGCGATGGCTGCCCTGACGCCCGCCCAGCACGCGCTGTTGGAGCGCATTTCGCAGCACGCGGCACCCGTGACCGTCGCCGAGCTGGCTCAGGAGGCCGGCCTGCACGTGTCGAGTGTGCGCGAAACCCTGGAGGGCCTGTTTGGCGTGGGCCTTGTGGAGAAGCGGCAGCTTCCCTCGTCGGGGCGCGGTCGTCCGGCGCTCGGCTATTCGACGACGACCCCCGCCGACCCGTCGTTTGCGGCGCAGATGCTCCACCAGCTGACTTCATCGCTGCTGGCGTGGTTGCGCGCGGACGTTGTGGATCCGGCGGCTTCGGTGCGCGAAATCGGCGCGCGCTGGGCGGACGCCGCACTGGAGACCATGTCGGTGCCGGATCATAGCCATGCTACCCGCCGCGTCGCACGCGACAGCTTCAACATCGCGGGACACCTGGGTAAGGTGCGCCTGTTCATGAACGCGATGGGTTTGCGTCGGTGCCGCACGAGAGCGATCCGATGGCGGTCGTGTTGACGGCCTGCCCGTTCACGGAACCCGGTGCCCCCGATGACCTGGCCCTCGAGCTGCGCCGTGGCATCGTCGAGCGCATTTTTGAGCGCACGGCGACGGGTGTGGCGAGCTGGTCGGTGGAGGTTGACCCGATGAACCCGCTGCGTCTGACGGTGTATCTCCGTCCGGTCAATGAGCCGAATCCGAAACCACTGTCGACGACCGTGCACTTCTTCGGTGGCGCGGCGGAGGCCGCTGGCGGCTACATGTGCGAGCTACCCGCCACAGAGACGCCTGCGACGCTCGGCGAGCTGATCGCGCACCTCGGCGAGGAGAACCCGGCTCTGGGCCGCATCCTCGATGTGTCGAGCTTCCTGGTGAACGAGCGCTCGGCTCGTTTGGATACCGAACTCATGCCCGGAGTGCGCGTCGACGTGCTGCCGCCTTTTGCCGGTGGGTGAGAGTTTCGAGTCATTTGTGTGGATCGGCCAGGAGTTTTATAAAGTCCTGGCCGATTCCGTGTAAAATAAAAGTAATTATCTCCCGTTCTTGGAGGATCTCATGTCAGCAGAGATTGCAACAGGTATTACTGACGACCCTCTCGACTCGAGTTCACTGATCGATAGCGCGCGCCGCGACACGTGCGGCGCGGTGGCGTCTTTTATCGGCGTCGTGCGCAACCATGACGGGGGAGAGAGTGTGGAAGCGATCGAGTATTCGTCGCATCCCTCGTCGCCTCAGATTTTGCGCGAGATTGTCTCCGAGTTCGCGGATCGCCCCGGGGTGCATCGCATTGTTGCGTGGCACCGCGTCGGTCACCTCGAAATTGGCGAGGATGCGATGGTCGTGGCGGTGGCCGCCGAGCACCGCGCGCAGGCCTTCCGAGCGGTGGAGGGCATTGTCGAGGACGTCAAGGCGAAGTTGCCGATCTGGAAGAAGCAGAAACTCAGTGACGGTTCTCATAATTGGTCGGGTTTGTAAGCGATGACGATCGGTGATCCGTACGCGCGTGATGCTGCGGTCTCGGGGCGTTCTGTCGCGGTTCCGCTGCACTGTGCGCCTGTGAGGTACGAGGCTGGGGATCTGGCGCTGGAACGTTTCCGGCGTAATTGGCTGGTATCAGGTATCGGCGAGGCGGGCCAGGCGCGCTTGGCCGCTTCTCGTGTGCTTGTCGTGGGTGCGGGAGGCCTGGGTTCGCCCGTCCTGCTGTATCTGACGGCGGCGGGCATCGGTACGATTGGCATCTGTGACTCCGACGTCGTCGAGGTGTCGAACCTACAGCGTCAGCTGTTGCATGGCGAGGGTGACGTGGGGGTTCCGAAGCCGAATTCAGCCGTGCGTCATCTCAGTGGACTCAACTCGTCGGTTCAATTCGAGCGCTTTGGGCATGTGACGCGTCAGTGGCTGGACGAGCACGGCCACGAGTGGGATTTGATCGTGGAGTGCACGGATAATTTCGACGCGAAGTATCTGGTGGCGGACTACTGCGCGGATTCGGGCGTGCCGCTCGTGTGGGGGACGGTCGTGCGCATGGCCTATCAGGTTAGCGTCTTCTGGTCCGCGGCTCCTGCTCCCGTGCCGTCCCTGACGCTGCGGAGCCTGCACCCGGTGCAGCCTGCCCCGGGAACGACCCCGGCCTCGACCCAGGTGGGTGTTTTGGGGCCGGTCGTCGGCCAGGCGGGCACCGCCATGGCGACCGAGGCCATCAAGATGCTGGTGGGCTTCGGTGAGCCTCTCATTGGTCGCGTCCTGATGGTGGACGCGACGACGCAGCGCACGGACGTGCTGACCTTCGCGCCGTGGGAGTGAGTGGCGTAGGTTCGTCGTGCGGCGTGGGCGTGCCGCGTACGCGTCTGGCGGCGATGGTTGTTGGCGGTGGGGGCGGTGAGCGCCTGGGAGGCGTCTCGAAGCCGGACCTTGTGTTCGGTGGAGTGCGACTCGTCGACCGCGTGTGCTGTGCTCTGGGTGAAGTTGCTGGCGCTGGCGTTGTTGCTATCGTTCCGCCTTCTGTGCGCGTCCCCACTGGTGTGACGCGCGCCTTTGAGGATCCACCGGGCGGTGGTCCTCTGGCGGGGATCGACGCGGGCCTAGCAGCGCTGTCCGTGGGTGCGGATTGCTGGGTGATCGTCGTGTCCGTGGACTGCCCCGGCATTGCGGACATTCTGAGCTGCCTCCTGGCCGAACCCCTGGGTATCGCGTGCGACGGGCGCATCCTGCGCGGCGGCGATCCCGAGCCGTTCGATCAGTACCTCATGGGTGTCTACCGTGTCGGGGCGCTGCGCCGCGCTATCGACGAGGCCGTGGCGCGTCATGGGAGCGTTCGCGGTATGGGGGTGCGCCGGGTTTTGCGCGCCCTGGCGCTCGAGCGGGTGGATGTGAGCGCCGACGTCTGTCGGGACGTCGATACGCCCGAGGACCTGGTCTGGTGGGAGTCTCGCCTCAGCTGATGATTTGTCAGTAATGTCTGAGTGGGTATAGGTTTAGAGAGTAAGTGTCAAGGTCTCTCATCCCATCCAGGTGCGCTCATGAATCTTCGCCACGGTCATCTGTGGCAGCGACTCGGACTGACCATAGTGTCAGGAATCGTTGCCACTTGTCTTGCCCCGGCCGCCCTTGCGGCCCCTGTCGACGAGCAGGGGGCGCAGAGCGATTCCAGCATTGCCGACTCGCAGGTGTCAAGATCCGAAGAGGAAGCCCAGAGTGGCTCTGCTGCCGTAGACCAGGCGAGCGCCCGCGACGCTGATACTGCTGACGCGGCCACGGCCTCGTCCGAGGAGAGGGCGGAGGAAAGGGGGAGTGCTCAGGTTCTGACGTTCCCCGGCACGAGCGGGCCGACACGCATTCATATCCTCTCAACGGCGGGGGCAGCGGATGCGATCCTCCTCGAATCGCGCGGCGTCTTCGCCATGATCGACGGCGGCGAAGGCGTCGGTGCGCCCGACGGCTCCGACCCGCGCTACCCGTGGCGGGACGGAATCGAAGGCGCGGCCAAGGGCGACACCGACTGGGTCCTCGGCTATCTGAGGCGCAACGGCGTCACCTCATCAAACCTGGCGTTCTACCTGGGCACGCACGCGCACTCCGACCATATCGATAACGCAGACGACATCATCTACGCGTTTCATCCCCAGGCGATCCTGACCCCCGAATACTCCGATGACTGGATCACCGACAAGTCGCGTCTGTGGGACAACCAGTGGTGCTACGACAACATGATGACCGCCGCGCGGTGGGCCGTATCCGCGTACGGTGCAACCATCATTCAGCACGTCAACGACGACAACACGCACATCCAGCTGGGCGACATGGATGTCCAACTGATCCCCGTGGACCCGGACGAAAACTACAAGAAAGTCGGCGTCCGCGACGCAAATCTGATCGCCTACACCGCGAAGGTGACCGCGTTCGGTCACTCCGCGTACCTGGCTGCGGACCTCGAGGCTCGCGGCGGCTACGAGGATCGCATCGCCCCCATCGTCGGGCACGTTGACCTGCTGAAAGCCGGGCACCATGGAATGGCGAGCTCGAACTTCCCGCCATTCATGGAGGCACTCAGCCCCTCCATGATCGTCCAGACGGGTCCCAAGTGGTTCACTCCCGACAGCCTCACGGACAGCGTTATTCATGGGGATGCGTCGTGGGCACCGACCCTGGATCTGTGGTCGGCGGGTTCTATCCCCGCTATCGTCGCCACCTTCACCTCCTCCGGAATTTCCTACAACGACCTCTCTGCCGCGTCCTGGGGGCATGAATATGGCGGGGTCACTCCGCGTGCTTGGTGGTTCAAGGGGGCGCGCCCCTCGGCGACGACCGGATGGTGGCAAGGGCGCTCCGGATACTGGTACTACTTCGCAGGCAAACCCTCCGCCGAAGCTTCGGCGTGGGTGTACGACCGTGGTTCCTGGTACTGGATGGGTTCCACCGGCGCGATGGCAAGCTCCGAGTGGATTCATGACGGAACTGACTGGTACTACATTGAGGCGTCCGGCCATCTCGCCGGAAGCGGCTGGATGTGGAAATCCGGCTCCTGGTACTACCTGAGCAACGGACGAATGACCACCGGATGGCTGCTCGATCATGGCACCTGGTATTACATGGATCCGTACACGGGCGCGATGCGCACGGGCTGGGTTCGCATCGATGATCGCTGGTACTACCTTGGATCCTCCGGAGCCATGTCCACCGGGTGGCTGCACAGTGACGGGGCCTGGTACTACCTGTCAGGCAGTGGAGCTATGGTAACGGGGTGGCTGCGTAGCGGCGGAGACTGGTACTACCTCTCTAGCAACGGCGCAATGACCACCGGATGGTTCCAGGATGGCTCCTCCTGGTACTTCTCCTCCGCCTCGGGTGTCATGCACACCGGCTGGTTGAACTCCGGAAGTAACTGGTACTACATGGGTAGAAACGGTGCGATGAGCACCGGCTGGGTCAACGAAAGCGGCGGCTGGTACTACATGGACGCAACTGGCGCCATGGTGACTGGCACGCAGGTTGTAGACGGGCGTCGCTCGACCTTCGATTCCTCGGGCCGCTGGGTCGGCTACGCCTCGTAATTCTGCCGAAAACTCATTGCAAGCACACTGACTGAGCGCTGCCCGTCCGCACCTGGAAGCGGTCGGGCAGCGCTGTCATGCAACCAATGATTTGTCAGTAATGTACCAACGGGTGTAGATTGAGGTGGTCAACTTTTGGTCTAAACACGTCTTCAAGGTGTGCGCGTGAACATTTATCACCGCAAATTGCAGCGTTTTATCGGCATGACCGCCCTGTCAGGACTTGTTGCAGCAAGCCTCGCCCCGGCCTCGTTCGCGGCCCCCAGCGACTCTCAGGACACAAAATCCGAAACCCAGGTCAGTGCCGCGATCCTCAGCTACCCCGGCAGCGACGGCCCCACCCGCATCCACTTCATCACCACGACGGGCACGGCTGACGCGATCCTCCTTGAATCGCGCGGCGTCTTCGGTATGATCGACGGCGGCGAAGGCGTTGGTGCCCCCAATGGATCCGACCCGCGCTACCCGAAGCGCCTCGGAATTACCCCGGCTGAGCAGGGTGACACCGACTGGGTCCTCGGATATATGGCGGACCACGGCGTCACCTCCTCAAACCTGGCGTTCTACCTGGGCACGCACGCTCACTCCGACCACATTGACAACGCCGACGACATCATCAAAAAGTTCCACCCCAAGGTGATCCTCAGCCCCGAATACTCCGACAAGTGGATCACGAACCCGAACGGGCTGTGGGATAACCAGTGGATCTACGACAACATGATCAACGCCGCGAAGTGGGCGCACAATACCTACGGAGCGCAGCTCATCCAGCATGCCGACGGCTATAACACGCACGTGCAACTGGGTGACATGGATGTCCAGATCATCCCCTTCGACCCCGAAGAGAATTACAAGAAGAAGGGAACCACGGACGCGAACCTCATGGGGTGGGGCGCGAAGGTCAGCGCCTACGGGCGCAGCGCGTTCCTGGCCTCGGACCTGATGGACACCGAGGCCGACTGGGTGACGCACAACGGCTTCGAGGGGCGCGTTGCCAGCGCCGTTGGCCACGTCGACCTGCTTAAGGCCGGCCACCACGGCCAGCGCAGCTCCAACTTCGCCCCCTTCATGGAGGCACTGAGTCCCTCCATGATCGTGCAGACCGGATCGGAAAAAGCTGAGTCCCGACAGCCTCACCGATCCCGTCATCCACGGCTCGGCGACCTGGGTCCCCATGGAGGAACTGTGGCTGAGCGCGCGCATCCCCTCCCTGATGACGACCTTCGACTCGACCGGCATCTCCTCCAATGACGTGTCCACCGCCCAGTGGGGGCACGAGTACGACGCGCAGACCCCGCGCGCCCGGTGGTTCAAGGGCGGTCGCCCCGCAGCGACAACCGGCTGGTGGCAGGGGCGAACCGGTGCCTGGTACTACTTTGCGGACGCACCCATTGCCGAGGCCTCGGCGTGGGTCAGCAGTAGCGGCCAATGGTACTGGGTGGATCAGACTGGCGCGATGGTCACCGACGCCTGGGTGAGTAGCGGTGGCAGCTGGTATCGGGTCGGCGCGACCGGTGAGATGGTCACCGGCTGGGTCCAGGTCGACGGCAGCTGGTACTACATGGGCACCAGCGGTCAGATGGTTACCGGCTGGGTTCAGATCGATGGCAGTTGGTACTACATGGACGCCAATGGCGCGATGGCCACCGGCTGGCTGCGCTTGGGTAGCTCCTGGTACTACATGGGTGGCTCCGGTGCCATGGTGACCGGCACGCAGGTCGTCGACGGGCGTCGCTCGACCTTCGAGTCGTCGGGCCGCTGGGTCGGCTACGCTTCCTGACGAGTGAGGGACTCTTCGCGTATATCCTGCCTGGGTGCCGCCCGGCCGCACATGGAAGCGGCCGGGCGGCTTTTATGCGTGGTGTTTTTCGCGGTGTTTCGGTTGTTCAACGGGCTGGGTGGTGTAGAGCACCTGGAATTCATTCCTGAGAAGATGTAGAATTTTTACATCTAAGTGGGAAAGTGAGAGTGCGATGCTGCGAGTCCTGCACCTTGACAACTGGAAGTGCTTCTCGGAACCGGTCGACTTTACGATGATTGCCGGCAAAGAAAGCCGCCACGGAGAGACCCTCTACCTCGGTAGCAAGAATCGCGTGCTTCCCGTTGCTGCGATCTACGGTGCGAATGCGGCGGGGAAATCTACTCTCCTCGATGCTCTCGCCCACCTGCAGGTCATGCTGCGCGAGCCGCGTAAGCGTGGGCAACGCCTGCACTATCACCCGCACCTTCTCTTCGGTGCCAACAGGCCCAGCGTCATTGGCGTTGAAATCGTCCTCGATGTGCAGGACGTGACGTCGAATCGCAAGGCTATCGTCTACTACGAGGTGGCGTTCAACGCGGGAGAAATCGTCGAAGAGTCCCTCTATCGCGTGCGCTCGGAAGATGAGCAGGCGGTCTTTGAACGCCGCGGCCAGGAGGTCTCTCTCTATGGCGATCTTGAGGACGACGTGTCCCTCGATGCGGCGTCGAAGACGGTGCAGCCAAATCGCCTCTTCCTCGAAACCTGCTTCAATGCGGGATTCATCGATGATGAGAAGAGTCTTCTGGGCTCCGTCATCGAATGGTTTAAGCGCCTGACAATCCTCAAGCGGGGAGCGCGTTACATCCTCATGCCGCAGCAAATCGCGCACGATGAGGATTTTCGTACCGCTGTTGGGCAGGGGTTGACAGCCGCTGACACGGGCATCTCCGACATCTGCTTCATAGAGGTGCCTCGAGCAAAGGTGCCTGCAGAAGAAAAAATCCTTGATGAGGTCGAGGGACAGCTGCTCGATAACACCTCTGAGGCGTACCTCAATGCGGAGAGTGGCGCCGTTTTCCGCGCTCGCTTGGCAGAGGATGAACATGTTGTCTATGAGCGTCTTGTCACCGTGCATGGGGATGGAAACAAGGGGTTTCGGCTGCCCCTCGAGCAGGAATCCGACGGTAGCATCCGTTATCTCAACCTGTTGCCCATTCTCTACTGGGCGGGAAAGAGACAGCACTCCGGGGTCTACCTGATCGACGAACTCGAAGATTCGCTTCATCCGAAGCTTACGGAGGAGCTCATTCGGCTGTTCCTGGATGCATCGGGACCCGACGAGCAGCGCCAGCTGATCTTTACGACGCATGAGTTGCATCTACTCCGCGTTGACCTTCTGCGGCGCGATGAGATTTGGCTGGTGGAGAAGAACGATCACCGCTCAGAACTCACGAGGCTCACGGACTTCCCTGCTTCCGACATTCGGTCAGGCAGTGACCTGCAGCGGATGTACATGTCGGGTCGCCTTGGCGGCGTTCCGCGGTTGTAGGGGTTGCGATGGGTAAGAAGCGACAGGCGTTGGCGGGCGAGTTTTGCGGAGGGTGCGACCGCGTGGGACGAGGCACCCTGGACCGACATGCCCGAATTGATCGCATGGCTCGACCAGTTGTCGCCACGACACTCTGAATAAAACGGCCGCTGGGCCGGCTACGCTTCCTGACTTTCCCCGCAGGGCTTGCAAAGAACCCTCACGAAGCGCCGCGCATTGACGCAGGTGGGCGGCGTTTTGCGCGATATTCTACAAACAAAAATCCCGCGCGAAAGGTCCCCCGATGCCGTCACGCACCCGCCGCACAGCCCTCCTCGCGCTTGCCACAGTGGTGGCCACGGCCTCGTCCCTGACCCTGGCGAGCGCCCCGGCCGCCCGCGCCGACGATCCCCAGAGCGGCGCTCAGAGCGGCACCCAGTCCGGCTCGTGGGTGCCCGGCACCACGATCCCGCTGGCGAACGCGAAGTCCGTCGAGGCCTCGACCGTGAGTGCCTCCACCCTCACCTTCGCGCCCAGCGCCGACGAGAAGACGAAGATCTTTATCCTCTCCTCCGGATCCTCCGACGCAATCCTCATCGAGAGCGGCGGCTGGTACGGCATCATCGACGGCGGCGAAGACGCCGACCTGCCCGATGGCTCCGACCCGCGCTACCCCGCGCGCACCGGTATCGCGGTGGCCGCCGCCTCCACCACTGACTGGCTGTTGCAATACCTCGACGACCAGGGAGTCAACGACACCAACGTCGCGTTCTACCTGGGCACCCACGCCCACTCCGACCACATCGCCAACGCAGACGACATCATCTACAAGTAAATGAGGACGGCATTACCTACGACGGCGTCTCCAACTCCGAGTGGGGCCACGAATACGAATCTGAGACCCCGCGCGCGTGGTGGTTCAAGGCGGGCCGCCCCGCTGCGACAACCGGCTGGTGGGACGGCCCCTCCGGCAACCTCTACTACTTCAACAATTCCGCTTCAGCCGTGGTCGACCAGTGGCTCGATGTTGACGGCATCTCGTACCACTTCGACGCGACCGGGGCGCTCATTGAACAGAAGGACGCGGACGGCAACGTCACGGTCATCACGACCGCGTCTTCGGGTTCTTCGGCGGCGCCCGTCCCTAGCCTGTGGTGGTTCATCGCCGGAGGCGGTGTGCTTGTCGTCCTCGCGGGTGGTGCCGTGTTCCTGCGTCGACGCAAGGGCTGACCTTCCGACAACGACGAGGCTGTGGCGTGCGTGCGCCGCGGCCTCGTTCGTTTCCGGTGTCCGCGGGCGGCGGCCCACGGCGGCCCGCCCGCGAGATCGCCACACTCGAGCCTACGGCTCGGAGTGATCGATCTCGAAGCCCGGCCAGGCCTCGCCGCCGCCCCCGGACACTAACGAGCCGAGGCCTCGTCTGTTGCTGCGTGGTGGTCAGCGCTGCTCGTCGAGCTGGTGGAAGATCGCGGGCAGCAGGGGTGTGACCACCTCGAGGGTGTCGAGCGCGCCGCCACGCGAGCCGGGGGAGGAAATGATGAGCGCCCCCGAGGAGTCTCGCGCGGTCACGCCGACGACCTCGCGGGACAGGCCTGACAGGGGGGTGTTGGTCAGGCCGTGGGCGCGGATCTGCTCGGCGATGCCGGGGATCTCGACCTCGATGATCGAGCGGACGACTTCGGGCGCATAGTTGCCCACGCCGAAGCCCGAGCCCCCCAGGATCAGAATGAAACGCGCGCCAGCGGCGAGTGCCTCGCGGATTTCCGTGTCGAGGACGTCGGCGCTCTCGGGGATCGCGGCCATCGTCACCTGGTCCAGGCCTGCCGTAGTCAGCGCTCCGACGCATGCGGGGGTCGCCCGATCCTCCTTCGTGCCGCGCTGGATGCGGTCCGAGTAGGCGATGATGTGGGCGTTGATCTGGCTCAGGTCGTAGTCGACGGATTTGGGCATGGTGTCCTCCGAGAAGCGGTTACGTATGAGTGTGATCCTAGTCCCTTTCGTGGGTGTGAGAGGGCTGTGAGGGTACGGGGTGTGGGTGCGTTTTATGTCCGGTGGGGCCGAGGCAATTGCTGGCTTGCATGCTCCGGGTGCGGTTCGTGTGGTGGATCGGAGGTCGGTGATCTCCCGTGAGTTTTTTAAGCGGGGTGAGAGCAAATTAAACAGGTAGGGGTATTTTCCTTGAGAATGAAGGCGTCCAGAGTCGGCAGATTGTTGTCGTGGCGGCCTGTTGCCTGGCCGCATTGCACTTGTTAGATTTATCGCGTTCAATCCCCTCTCAAAAGGAGATCCCTGTGCGTTCCCTCCGCTTCCTCCCCCTCGTGGGTGCTGCCGCCCTGGCCCTCGCCGCCTGCTCGGGCGGCACGACCCCCGCCGCCGACTCCACGGCCTCGTCCGACAACGCAACGGTCCCCTCCCGCGAGGTCGTTCTCAACGTCTACGCCGCCGCCTCGCTGACCGAGACCTTCGAGGAACTCGAAACCTCCTTCGAGGCCGCCTACCCGGACGTCGATGTCCGTTTCAACTTCGCCGGGTCGCAGGACCTGGTCACCCAGCTCGGCGAGGGTGCAGACGTCGATGTCCTGGCCACCGCGAACGAGTCCACCATGAAGAAGGCCGCCGACGCCTCCCAGGTCGACGACCAGACCCTCTTCGCGTCTAACAGCCTCACCCTCATTACGACGCCCGGTAACCCGGCGGGCATCACCGGTCTCGACTCCTCGCTCGACGGCGTTAAGCTGGTCATCTGCGCGCCCGAGGTTCCCTGCGGCAAGCTCACCAAGACCCTCACCGAGAAGCTTGGCGTGACCCTGCACCCCGTCTCCGAGGAACAGGCCGTCACCGACGTGCGCGGCAAGGTGTCCTCCGGCCAGGCCGACGCCGGCATCGTCTACAAGTCCGATGCCCTGGCCGAGGGTGACGCCGTCGACACCGTCGATATCCAGGGTGCCGACGAGGCCGTCAACGAGTACCCGATCGCGCTCGTGAGCGCCTCCACGAAGAAGGACTACGGGCAGAAGTGGATCGACCTGGTCCTCTCCGAGGAAGGACAGGCCCTCCTGGATGAGGCTGGCTTCACTCCTGCCGTCAAGTAGCGTCGACGCATGACCTCGCGCAGGACGCCCGCTGTCAGCCCCCTGCCCGTCTGGGCGGGGGGCCTCGGCGCGCTCGCCCTCTGCTTCCTGCTGCTGCCCCTCGCCTTCATGCTGGGGCGCGTCAACTGGGGAACTCTAGGGACCACACTCGCGACGCCCGAGGCCGCCGCCGCCCTCAGTTTGTCGCTACGCACGTGCGCTGTGGCCCTCGGCGTCGACCTCCTCCTCGGTGTTCCCGCCGCACTTATCCTCTCGCGCTCGTGGCGGGGCGTGCGCGCCGCCCGCATCCTCGTCGCCCTGCCGCTCTCGCTGCCGCCCGTCGTTGCCGGCATCGCGCTGCTCTCGGCCTTCGGCAGGCGCTCGACGCTGGGTGCCCTGCTGAGCGGTGCCGGCCTCGACATCGCTTTTACGACGACAGCCGTCGTCATTGCGCAGGTCTTCGTCTCCCTGCCCTTCCTCATCGTCACCCTCGAATCCGCGCTGCGCGCCCGCGAGCGCGGCCTCGACGAGATGGCCTCCTCCCTGGGGGCTTCGCCCTCGTGCGTCTTTTGGCAGATCACGTTGCCGACCGTTCTGCCCGGCCTTGGGCGCGGTGCAGCACTCGCGCTGGCCCGATGCCTCGGCGAGTTCGGCGCGACCCTCACGTTCGCGGGGTCCATGCAGGGCGTGACCCGCACGATGCCGCTCCAGATCTACTTGGCACGCGAGTCTGACGCCGACCTGGCCCTCGCGCTCGGCGTCGTACTCCTCGGTGTCGCGGCACTCGTCGTCGCGCTGACGGAAACCCCGTGGGGGAGCGTCGCCTCCCTCGTGCGTTCACGTCTGTCATCGACGAGGTCGGGGTGCGGTTCTGCGTCTGGGGTTGCCTCGGGTGCACGCGCCGAGGGATCTGTGGCGGCTCACCGAGAATCCGGCATCGGTGATTCCGGTGACGACGCTTCCGCCGCCGCTGTCCACGTTGCCGGGACGGTGAGTGAGCGCGGCTGGGACGTGGACGTGCGTCTGAGCCCCGGCCTCGTGACGGCCGTCGTTGGGCATAACGGTGCGGGCAAGTCCACGCTCGCCCAAGTTGTCGCCGGGACTCTGCGGCTCGACTCCGGTCGCGCGCAGATCGGCGAGCGCCTCGTCGACGACGCCGCCACCTTCGTGCCTGCGCGGCGGCGCGGCGTTGCCATGGTCTCCCAGGCGCCGCGCATCTTCACGCACATGAGCGTCCTCAGCAACGTCGCGTTCCCGCTACGCGTGCGCGGCGTCGGTCGAGCTGAGGCCCGTGCCGCCGCCCTCGAGCAGTTGCGCGCCGTGGGTATCGCCGACCTTGCCCACCGGCGTGCCTCCGACCTGTCCGGCGGGCAGGCGGCGCGTGTCGCCATCGCCCGCGCGCTCGTGTTCCGCCCCGAGGTGCTTATCCTCGACGAGCCGACCGCTGCCCTCGACGTTGAAGCCACCGCCCAGGTCTCCGCTGTCCTGCGCGAGCGTCTTACGGGCGCGGGCATCACGACCCTGCTTGTCTCGCACGACATCGCCGAAGTCCTGGCCCTCGCTTCCCACATGATCGTCATGGGGGAGGGGCGCATCGTCGAGGAGGGGGAACCCGCCCGTGTGCTCGCCTCGCCCACGTCGGTGTTCGCAGCCCGCCTTGCTGGACTCAATATCGTCACCGGCCCCGCCGTTGCCCGCCCCGGCCTCGTCGGCGTGCGCGTCGGCGAGGGGGACGCTGTGGGCGGCCTCCGACGGCACCACTTCCGGAGAAGAGTCGGCGCGCATCGCCCTCACCTTCCCGCCCGAGGCCGTGGCCCTCTCCCGCGAAGAATCCCACGCCTCGCCGCGAAGCGTCCTACCCGGCGTCGTCGCAGGCATCGACGTCGACGGCTCCCTTGTCAGCGTGCGCGTCGCGCTCGCGGGCGGAGTCTCGGTGACCGCCAGGGTCACGGCGTCCGCATGGGCCGACCTGGGCCTCGGCGTCGGTGATTCCCTGTGGGCGAGCGTCAAGGCCACCCAGGTCCGTGCAATCCCCGTCGCCGCCCGTGCGTGAGTCGGGGTGTACAGGTCTGGTCACAGCCGCTGAGTAGTCGATGGGTGTCAGTTTCGTGAGTTTTCGTTCTGCCTGTCGGCAATATCCGACGATCAGACGTTGAATGGCGCTCAGTGTTGAATTGACGAGCTGATTGCGCGGGGTTTCGACGTGCAAGTCTCCGAAGAACAGCGGACGATGCCGCTCGATTCTCTCATTAAAATGCTTGAGATCAGCCACCATATGGTTCAGAGCTTTGTGTGAATCAGCGAACTCGAGATGGCAGAGAAGGGCAGCAGCGAAGTTGTTGACAACGAGCCGATCCAGTGCCTCGTTGAGGGCCTTTCTTGCCGGAATTACGACGCGGGCTGACTTCGCACATACGAAGGGCCGCGAGCGTCACCTCCTTGTCGTATTTCTGCCCCCCAGATTGACGACGCTGTTCCGAAGGACGTGAGACATCGGCGAGCAGGCAGTTGCCATGGGAAACAGCGTTTCGGAGCTTACGTACGATGAGTAACAGGTGAGCGAAGGGAGCGCTCTCTCTCCTCTGTAATCGAAGTAAGACGAGTAGAGGCGGATATGTTCGTTCAATGGGAGCAATTCCCACAGGTGCCAGATGGAAGGATTGCCATCACACGCCACCCACATGTCCTCGGTGTAGGGGTTGGAGCGGATGGAGGATGTGTCGCCGTTGAGAATGCGGCGCACGAGCACCTCTGACAGGTCCGGTTTAGGATCGTTCATAATGAGCTGATTGAGTCGAACTTTGAGAAAATGCTCGGTACTCAGCGCCAGTGAGAGGCAGATGCGACTCAGGGTAAAATCGATGTATGACAGCTCGACGAGGTGGCCGAAGTCGAGTCCAGAGTAGGTGTAAGAACGATCCTTTTCGATGCGGGTGTAGTTGCGTTCGTAGGACTTGATTTTGAAGAAATAGGAGCGCGAATATAAGAACTCTCGGGCCTCTGCCTCAGACATGAGGTCGAAGGAGACTCCGTGATTCTTCAGTAGGGCAATCTGCTCATCGACGGTGATGCACTGCTTCATGCGGACCTCGCTGTACCGAAAATTATGAGGGGGCCGAATCTGAGATCCGACCCCCCGATACCCTGGAGCAGAACCCCTGGGCATCTGACGTAGTAGCAGCAGTCTACTGCTATCTGTGCCCGCCAGTCAAAGGTCGATCTGTGAGATCTGCTGGGATTGAAGTACTTACGCCAGTGTGTTTGGCTCATCCGCAGCCCTCAATGCGCGGTTGTGCGAAATAGCTCGCACCGACTCGCGGCGGATGCTTCCTAAGCGGCGCGCGTTCACCCGCTATTTCCGCGTGTGGGACCTCTGATCCGCACGCTAACCCGCTATTCCGTACGTGGGCGGCCTCGCCCACGTGCAGGTAAGAGGGTTTACGTGCGGAATAGAAGGTTAGCGGGCGGAAGAGTGAGGCACGGCGTGCTCTGAAGGCGTGACGAGGCCGTGGCGGGGCAGGCACGGCAGGCATGACGAGGTTGCATGCCTCATCTGTGAGTGGTGGGGATTCACGTCGGAGGACGTCACACCGTCTTTGCGGCTATTCGTTGCATTGATTGTCGATGTCGTCGGCCCAGGCGTGGAAACGTTGTTGGATTGTATGGAGCTGCGAGGCATTGATACCGTAGGCCGCAACTTGTGTCAGGCTGATGCTGTGTGCTCCGCGCAGACACTCTGTAAAGAATCCTACGTCGAAGCCTGCGTCGCGTTCCTGGAGGAGCTCGATGAGGCGCGCATCGCTGATCGTTCCGGTGGAGCGGATCGCATCGACGTCGAGATAGTCGCGGGGGTAGCTCCTGGAGTACAGGGCGCTCAGTTTGTTGCCAACGGCGTCCTCAATGTCAAGAACGGGGCCAACGTCGAGGCGAACAGGTGTGTGGGCGCGCCAGTCGATAGCGAGATCAACGCTGAGTGGAACCCCGTGCAGTGGTGTGACTGAGAGCTGGGCGAAAGAGGGGCTTACGCGTTCGATGGTGACGTCGTAGTCGTTGGCAGTGAGGTGTTCAATGAGGCTGTCTACTGCGTGAGGGAACCGCGTGGAGGCTTGCATGACTGTGAAGAGGTTAATGTCGTTGGTGGGTCGCTGCGTCATCCCGTGTTCACGGATCGCGCCTGAACCAGCGAGGGCGAAGCCCGCATCTGCGAGGACCTCGAGTGCACATGCGATTAGCTGGCGCTGCTTCTCTTGTACAGAGTGAGCCATTTGTTCCTCCCACACAGTGCCTTGAAGCGGTTTTCCCATGCGGCTGTGATCGCCAGGTCAAGGCGCAGTGTTGGCCACATGTCGCTGAGGATGTCGCAGTTGAGGTAGCGTCGTTGGTCTTCCACGCTGCCCTCACCGATGACGCATTGGTAGACCGTCGTTCGTTCGCCGTCGTCATCAAGGCTAAAGGAACCATCCCCCGGTGCCCAGCTCAAGCGCACGGGGAGATGCACGATGCCCGTGGATGGACCCGCGAGTTCATCAAGCGATGCGGGAACACAAAAGGGTTTCGTGTCGCGGTACGCGATACGTCCACTCATACTGATCCCCTCCCGGGCCTGTGACGTGGCGGCCTGCTCGTATGACTAGCTTAGCGTGCGATGAGGCGGGCTTGTCTGCAAGTTCATGGTAGCTACGATTCAGCCGCTTGGTGCTGTTGGTGTTCGTTGGGGATTTGACGCCGAGGCCATGGCGGGGTGGGGGCGCAGGCAGCGCGGTGCCGCGTGGGCACAGACAAGTCGGGCGGACCGCTATCTTGTCGAAGAGTCTAATTTTGAAACGCTTCACATGTTGTAATTCTTGTCGGACGTGTTGTGCTTACCCTCCGTGCCCCTCGCTGTCGAACAGGGGTTTTTCCCCGGTCCTATGCCAGTTTTACTGGGATTCCTAAGGAAGGCAATCCATACCTTTGACTGGACAACACCCGCGACCTATGTTGTTGGGTGATCCAAGGAGGTCCCATGACAACGCAGCGTCACCACGAGGCCACGCGCCCCTACCAGCTCGGCATCGACGTCGGCTCCACGACGGTCAAGGCTGTCGTCCTGGATGGGAACCGTCGCCTCTTCTCTGACTACCGTCGTCACAACGCCGACGTGCGCGCATCGCTCGGGGCTCTCCTCGCCGACGTCGAGCGCGCCCTGCCCGGCGCCCGCGTCCACGCGGCCATCACCGGCTCCGGCGGCCTGACGACCGCCCGGGCCATGGGAATCCCCTTCGTTCAGGAGGTCATCGCCGGCACCGAGGCCACCCAGCGCCTCCACCCCGAGGTCGACGTCGTCATCGAGCTGGGCGGCGAGGACGCCAAGCTCACCTACCTGCACCCCACCCCTGAGCAGCGCATGAACGGCACGTGCGCGGGCGGCACCGGCGCCTTCATCGACCAGATGGCGACCCTCCTGCACACGGATGCCTCCGGCCTCGGCGAACTGGCGACCCGCCACACCCAGCTCTACCCGATTGCCTCACGCTGCGGCGTCTTCGCCAAGTCCGACATCCAGCCCCTCATCAACCAGGGTGCCGCCCACGAGGATCTGGCCGCCTCCATCTTCAACGCCGTCGCCACCCAGACCATCGCGGGCCTGGCGTGCGGCCGCCCGATCCGCGGAACTGTCATGTTCCTCGGCGGCCCCTTGCACTTCCTGCCCGCCCTGCGCGAGGCCTACAAAGCCCTCCTGCCCAAGGCCGATGCCTTCGTCACCCCCGACGACGCCCAGCTCTACGTCGCGATCGGTGCGGCCCTCCTCGCCGAGAAGGAGGCCGCCAAAAAACAACGTCAGGCCGAGGAAACGGGCGCAACCTCCGTCGACACCCGCGGCGAGAAGCTCACGACCCTCATGGAGCGCCTCGCCGCCGCCCCCGTTCAGGTCGAATCCCCGCGCATGGACCCCCTCTTCGCGACCCCCGAGGACCGCGAGGAGTTCATCGCCCGCCACAGCCTCGACGTCATCCCCAAGGCCAGCCTCGACGAAGCCGAGGGGCGCTGTTGGCTCGGCATCGATGCGGGTTCGACGACGATCAAGGCCGTCGTCATCGACTCCCAGGACCGCATCGTCTTCACCCACTACGCCTCCAACGAGGGCGATCCCGTGGCCGCGGCCGTCGATATCGTACGAGCCGTGAGAAGCGCGCTGCCCGAGGGCTGCGAGATCGGCCGCTCGTGCGCGACCGGCTACGGCGAAGGCCTTGTGAAGGCCGCCCTCACCATGGACGAGGGCGAGATCGAGACGATGGCCCACTACCGCGCCGCCGAATTCATTTGCCCCGGCGTCACTTCCGTCATCGACATCGGCGGCCAGGACATGAAGTACCTGCGCATCCGCGACCACGCGGTGGACTCCATCTCCGTCAACGAGGCCTGCTCCTCGGGCTGCGGCTCCTTCCTGCAGACCTTCGCCCAGACGATGGGCACAGACGTGCGGTCCTTCGCGCGCATGGCTATGGAGTCCGAGTCCCCTGTGGATCTGGGCACCCGCTGCACGGTGTTCATGAACTCCTCCGTTAAGCAGGCGCAGAAGGAAGGCGCGGACGTGCGCGACATCAGCGCCGGCCTGTCCTACTCCGTCGTGCGTAACGCCCTCTACAAGGTCATCAAGCTCAAGGAACCCTCGGACCTGGGTGAACGCGTCGTCGTCCAGGGCGGCACTTTCCTCAACGACTCGGTGCTGCGCGCCTTCGAGCTGCTCACCGGCCGCGAGGTCGTGCGCCCCGACATCGCGGGCCTCATGGGCGCGTACGGCGCCGCCCTCACCGCGCGCATGCACGACACGGGGGAAGGGACCTCGTCCCTGGCCACGATCGAGGCCCTCGAAGGCTTCAGCGTCGACACGACCCGCAAGACCTGCCGCCTGTGCCAGAACCACTGCCAGATGACGATCTCGACGTTCTCCAACGGCGAGCGTCACGTGTCCGGCAACCGCTGCGAGCGCGGCGCCTCCCTGGAGCGCGTGCCCAAGAAGTCGGAGCTGCCCAACCTCTACGACTGGAAGTACAAGCGGATCTTCGGATACCGCCGCCTCACCGAGAAGAAGGCCTTCCGCGGCGACATTGGTATCCCGCGCGTGCTCGGCATGTACGAGAACTACCCGTTCTGGTTCACGATGCTCACCGCGCTGGGTTTCCGCGTTATGATCTCGGGACGCTCCAACCACGACCTCTTCGAGACCGGCATGGAGTCCATCCCCTCGGAGAACGTGTGTTACCCGGCCAAGCTCGTCCACGGACACATCGAGTCCCTGCTGAACAAGGGCATCACGACGATCTTCTACCCCTGCGTCGACTTCGAGCAGAAGCTCACCGAGTCCGAGAACTCCTTCAACTGCCCTATTGTGGCGACCTACCCCGAGGTCATCCGCAATAACATGGAGCGCCTGGCAGAGCCCGGCACCCAGTTCATCAGCCCGTTCGTGAACTTCGGTAACCGCGAGTACCTGCCCGCCCACCTGTCCAAGACTTTCAAGGAATACGGCTACGACATCCCCGTCGAGGAGATGAAGGCCGCGCTGGACAAGGCGTGGGAGGAAGACGCCGCCGTCAAGGCCGAAATCCGCGCGAAGGGCGTCGAAACCATCGAGTGGATGCGTGAGCACGGCGTGCGCGGCATCGTGCTGGCGGGCCGCCCCTACCACCTTGACCCCGAGATCAACCACGGCATCCCCGAGGTTATCGTCGGCCTCGGCATGGCTGTCCTCACCGAGGACTCCATCATCGACGCGCGCCTCGAGCGACCCCTGCGCGTCCTCGACCAGTGGTCCTACCACTCGCGCCTCTACGAGGCCGCCGCCCGCGTCGGCGACGAGCCCGACCTCGAGATGGTCCAGCTCAACTCCTTCGGCTGCGGCGTCGACGCGATCACAGCCGACCAGGTCCAGGAAATTCTTGAGGGCCGCGGCGACGTACACACCGTCCTCAAGATCGACGAGGTCTCCAACCTGGGTGCCGCAAAGATCCGCCTGCGTTCCCTCGACGCGGCGATCACCGAGCGCGCTTCCCTTGCCTCCACCATCGACGAGGCCGGGGCCGGGGACGGCGAAAACGGTGCGGATGGAGCGGAACTGGCCCCCGCCTCGTCCGTGGGCCTGGTGTCGGGTTCCGTCGACACGGCGCTCCTGCGTGACCCCTCCGGCGACGCCGCCCGCGAGGAGGCGGCCGGCCACATCCAGCCGCGCGCGGTCTTCACTGAGGAGATGCGCGAGGCCGGCTACGAGATCCTGGCCCCCCAGATGTCCCCGATCCACTTCCGCTTCCTCACCCCGCTGTTCGCGAGCGCGGGGCTGAAAGTGCGCGTCCTCGAGCACACGAGCCGCACCTCCATGGAGGTCGGCCTGAAATACGTCAACAACGACTCGTGCTACCCGGCGATCGTGGTCATCGGTCAGCTCCTCGACGAGTTCATCTCCGGGCGCGCCGACCCCGACCGCACCGCCGTGGGCATCACGCAGACCGGCGGCATGTGCCGCGCCAGCAACTACGCGGCTCTGCTGCGCAAGGGCCTGCGCGACGCCGGATACCCGCAGGTTCCCGTCATCGCGCTGTCCGTCCAGGGTTTCGAGGACAACCCCGGCTTCCGCCTGGGCGCCACCCACATCCACAAGGCCATCCAGGCCTTCGTCATCGGCGATGCCATCCAGTCGATGCTGCTGCGCGTGCGCCCCTACGAGGCCGAGCCCGGCTCCGCGATGAACCTGTACCGCACGTGGGACGGCTACGTCCAAGAGTGGATCACGTCGGGACGCGTGGCGGCCCTCGGCGGACGCACCTCCTACGGGAAGCTCATCCGCGAATGCGTGCGCGCATTCGACGCCCTGCCGCTGCGTGATATCCCGCGCAAGCCGCGCGTCGGCCTGGTCGGCGAGATCCTCGTGAAGTTCCACCCCGACGCCAACAACCACGCCGTTGACGTCATCGAGGCCGAGGGCTGCGAGGCCGAACTGCCTGGCCTCATGCAGTTCTTCCACAACTCCGTGGCGACCGCCGCGTGGGACAAGGAGAACCTGGGCATCGACGGCAAGCAGCGCTACATCATGCCGATCGTTTTGTGGGCGCTCAAGAAGTACGAGAAGCCCGTGCACCGCGCGTTCGCGGCCACGAACGGCAAGTTCGAGGCGCACCGGCCCATCGAAGAAATGATCGAGCGCTCCCAGGACATCGCGCGCCTGGGCAACCAGGCCGGCGAAGGCTGGTACCTGACCGCCGAAATGGTCGACATGATCGAACACGGCTGCCCGAACATCATCTGTGCTCAGCCCTTCGCGTGCCTGCCTAACCACATCGTCGGCAAGGGCATGTTCCGGGCGCTGCGCACCCGCTACCCCGAGGCCAACATCGTGGCCGTCGACTATGACCCGGGTGCCTCCGAGGTCAACCAGCTCAACCGCATCAAGCTCATGCTCGCCACCGCCCTACAGGACCCGGAGGCGCGCGATGGCGACGTGTTGCAGCTCGTGGACATCGAAGAGCCGGCATCGTGCGGCGGGTCCGGCTCCGTCATGCTCGGCATGCCGTCCATCCCGACGAGGCGCGCAGCGTTCCGCTGACCGTTTCGTTCCTTCGTTGACGAGGCCTGGGTTCCCTCCCGGGCCTCGTCGCCTGAGGCGGCCCTCCCCGGTTCCCGGCCACGGCCTCGTCGCGCACAGACAGACGTGGGGGTGACTCGAGCGAGTCACCCCCACGCATCTATCCGACTGTTGGCACGGCTACATCAACAAGTCTCCGTGTGCGATCTCAAAGCCCGCCGGTGCCCACCCCGTGCTGTAGGACAGGCGCACCGAGACCTCGCGCAGCCCCGGCGAAGGCCACGGCACCGAGAGGAACCCCGTCTCTCCGGGTGCCACATCCAAGGACGCCGAGTACTCCCACGTCACGCGACCCTCGTTGACGACGCGGCACAAGAACTCCAGGTCCGCCGTTGACGTAAACGTCATGTGGTTCCGCACCGTCACCCCCGAATACGAGGGCGCAACCGTCACCGGCGCGTAGTGCAGCTCCTCGCCGCGCACCTTGTGCAGGTTAGGGAAGCACGCTTGGGAGTACTCCGGGCGCGTCGGATCGAGCGAACGGGCGGCGCGGACCTCGTCCTCCTCATCACCCAGCGCCCAGGCGATGACGCTCGGGTGGGCGCGGTCGCGGCGGATCGCCGCTTCGATTGCCTCGTTGCGTGCGGCCCCCGGACCATACAGGGCTGACGTGCAGTCGATGACGTACAGGCCGTACTCGTCGGCCAACTCCAGGAAACGTGCGTGCCCGGGTGCGTCGGCGATCACAACCGTGTTGACGCCGTGCTGCTTACACCACACGATGTCGTCGAGCATCTCCGGCAAGTTGACCGCCAAGCCCGTGCGCCCGTCACACTCGTTGCGGGTGACACCCCGCAAGATCAAGGCCTTACCGCCCAGGGTCACCCCCTGGGACGTTGCCTCAATGCTGCGGAAACCAAGGTCAAGGGACACCGTGTCCTTGATCCCCTCCTCGTCGCGCAGCGTCACGATCAACCGGTACAGCGCGGGTTCCTCCGCGCTCCACGGGAGCACCTCGAGTCCACGAGCCTCGAACACCTCGTCGGGCGACCCGAAGGCAGACCATAGCTCCGCCTGCTCGGCCTCGTTCACTAAGGTGGCGTGCACCTCGACGCCGCCCGTGGTCTCGACGCGCAGCGTCAGGGCACCCGCGCGCCCGTCGTGGGACACCACCGGCACAAGATCCACAATGTGTGCCGGGGGACGCGCCTCCAGCGACACCTCGCGGAACAGGCCGTGGCAGCACACCGGCGAATCCATCAGCAAAACAGCGAGTGTATGCGTGTGGGTGGGCTGTAGCGCGCGGGTTACGTCAAAGGCCGCGGGAATGAAACCATCCGCACAGAAACCAACGAAGGCTCCATCAACCCACGCGTAGAGAGGACCCGAGAACCCGCCGAAGGTCAAGGTCATCATCCAACCGCGCTCAACCGCCTCCTTCAAGGGAGCATCGAAAATGAACTCGCGACGCAGAATCGAGGCGCGCGCCAGGTCGCAGTCCTCTGTGTCGTCGGAACGGGAGGCGTCCCCCTCGCGGGCCTGGACCTCACCGCGCATCCACGTGCCATCCAGCTCCAGGATGCCGGGCACGGATGTCGCGCCGAAATGTTGGTAAGAAGGGGCCCTTTCAATGAACTCCGAGGCGGTGCCAGTGACACCGGTAACCTGCCAGGTGCTTGAGAGCAGCTGAAGTGGCCTGCGTGACCTCCACGTCGCGTGCACCGTCAAACGGTTCACCGACGCCCCTGGGTCCCGCAGCCACGTGACGTCCGGTTCCAGGATGTGACTCATGTTATAAAAGTATCATTCTTTTGTTAGTCATGGAAGCCTAAATTTTACTGAATTGCAGTCAAATGTGCCTTGACATGGGCTTAATCCCCAGGTGTCAAGCGATTCGGTGGTCACATCGTGGGATTTATGTCCGTCCCAGTGGGCGTAAGTTCCCACCCACTGGGGGCAGATGAGCACATAAGGAACCCCGGCCTCGTCCATGGTGAATGAACGAGGCCGGGGAAAGATGAGCGATCGGGTCAGCCCAGAGCGGTCTACTCCGCTGCCTTCGCCGCCGAGTCGCGATCCGCGTCGCGCGTGATCTTACGGGCAAAGCCGTACAGCAGCCACGTCGCACCCGCGAAGAACACAATACCGAGCACGTTCGCGATGGGAGTAAAGCCATCGTGAATGAACGGCAGTGCCAGCGGGGATTCCGAACCCGTCGCGCCCGCGATGCCCGCGTAGACGACACCGAACAGGGACTCGCCCACGATCAGGCCCGTCGCAGCCAGCGTGCCGAAACGCTTCGCGCGCTCCACGTCCGCCTGCTTGTCAGCCCATCGGTTGTACAGGAAGCCAATCAGGCCGCCGATCGGGATCAGGATCGTCAGCGACGCAGGCAGGTAGATGCCCATGCCAACCGCGAGCGGGGGCAGGGCCAGCTTGCCCTTCGACGCGGGGCGCAGGACCTCGTCAATGACGATGACAACGACGCCGATCGCCGCGCCGATACCCAGGAGCTTCCAGTCGATGCCGCCGCCGAGCACGCCCTTCGCGAGCGAAGAAATCAGCGAGGCCTGCGGGGCCGCCAGCGCGTCCGGGCCAGCGCCCGGCGCACCCTGGAAGCCGAAGGAGTTCTGCATCAGCTCCAGGACCGGAGGAATGATCAGCGAACCGAAGACGACGCCGATGACCAGGGCAACCTGCTGCTTCCACGGGGTCGCACCCACCAGCTGGCCGGTCTTGAGGTCCTGCAGGTTATCGTTCGCGATCGTCGCAATGCAGAACACGATCGCGGAGGTGAACAGCGTGTAGGCGATGAGCGCCGTGTTCTCTTCCGTGGTCGAACCGCGGCCGTGCACCGCCAGGATAACGACCGCCGTGATGACGACAACCAGCAGGCCAACGCCCGACACCGGCGAGTTCGACGAACCGATCAGGCCCGCCATGTAACCGCAGACCGCCGCGACCAGCAGGCCGGCGAGCAGGATGAAGAGGACCGAGACGGCGATCAGGACGGCCGTGTTGTGCTCGATCTGCGTGCCGCGCATGAACCACCACAGCAGTCCGGCGATCGGAACCATGGCCACGAAGATGGAAACGATGACCCACTTGCCGGGAATATCCTGCTCGGTGCGGTCGATCTGTGCGCCCGCCTCCTTGGCGCCGCGCGAGGCGCGCAGCGACTCGGACATGCCGCGGGCGATCGGGCCCATGATCTTGATGAGCGTCCAGATGGCGGCGACCGCCATGACGCCCGCGCCGATGAAGCGCACATCCGTCTTAAAGACCGTCGACAGAGCATCGGTCAGGTCCTCAGCACCCTCCAGCTGGCCATTCGCGTACAGGGGCAACAGGACACCGTAGGAAGTCAGCATGCCGATGAGCATCGCAACGCCCACCGTCATGCCGACCAGGTGACCAACGCCGATGAGAGCGAGCGACAGGGAGGTTGAGAGCATGGTGCCCGTCGAGCCGATCCTGAAGGCGGCACCGACCTCGGAGGCCGTCACCTTCAGATAGCCGAACAGGGCCATCGCCGCCGAGGCCAGGGCGCCCCAGGTGATCGCGAGCAGGCCGCGCTTATTGTCCTCACCGGCATCCTTCGAATCGCCGACCTTGAGGATCTCAGCGCCGGCCACACCCTCGGGGTATGGCAGGTCCGAACCCGTCACGAGCGCGCGACGCAAAGGAATCGAGTACATGACGCCCAACGAACCACCGACCGCGCACACGAACATGGTCTCCCAGTACGGGAAACCGCTCCACCAGCCCACAATCACGAGGCCGGGGAGAACGAAGATGACCGCCGACAGCGTGCCCGCCGCCGACGCAATCGTCTGAACGATGTTGTTCTCCTGGACCGTGTGATCTCCCCAGAAGCGCAGAACTGCCATCGAAATGACGGCTGCCGGGATCGAGGTCGCGAAGGTCAGACCAACCTTCAGGCCCAGGTACACGTTCGCGGCCGTGAACACCAGCGTGATAATGCCGCCGATGATGATGCCGCGCAGGGTCAGTTCTTTGAGCGACGTTTGCTTCGCCGCAGTTGGCGCAGACACGAAAAATCCTTTCGCTGCGTTGAATAGATACCCTGCAAGAGTAGAGCATGTATGCGTTGTCGTGAATGGTATGCGGCTACTTAATTTTGTTTTCAACCGTTCTACATGCTGAGGTGGTGCCCGTGTTGCGTGCTGCAGTGTGATCTTGCGACGTTGTGTGGCCCTGGTCCCAGACTTCCCGATCGATTTGCGCTCTGTGGGGGTCCGTGTAGTAGAGTATCCGGGTAAGGTAGCGTGTCCGAGCGGCCGAAGGTGCAGCACTCGAAATGCTGTGTGGTGTCACAGCCACCCTGGGTTCAAATCCCAGCGCTACCGCCACTGCCGCCCGGCCCCAATGGGGCCGGGCGGTTTTGTTATGCCTGAATGGCGTGTGGGCGCGTGCGCGTGCTGCGGGATGTTGATGGTGTTCTGGGCGCCGCTGGTGTTCCGGGTGCCGTCGGGCCCGGCCGCCCGCGAGATCGCCACACGCGAGCCTACGGCTCGGAGTGGTCGATCTCGAAGCCCGCCCTGGCCCTCCGGACCCTCAGGCACCCTCCACACCGGCGGCGCTTGTATCGCTGTGACTAGCCCGGCCAGGCCCTACCGCATGGGTACCGCCGCCTGGGTATCCGGCCTCTCTACCCAGTGGCGCCCGGTGGTAGGTGCGGATTGGTGTGTCGGCTCGAAGCGCGCCCGTGCCCTCCGTACCCTCTGGCACCCTCCACACCGGCGGCGCTTGTGTTGCTGTGACTAGTCCGGCCAGGCCCTACCGTATGGGTACCGCCGCCTGGGTATCCGGTCTCTCTACCCAGTGGTGCCCGGTGGCAGATGCGGATTGGTGCGTCGTCTCGAAGCTCGGCCAGGCCCCGTCGCCGCCCATGGGCACCGCAGCCTGGCCCTCCGGCACCCTCCGCACCGGCGGCGCTTGTGTCGCTGTGCGTGGCTGGGCGCGTCGTCTCGAAGCTCGGCCAGGCCCCGTCGCCGCCCATGGGCACCGCAGCCTGGCCCTCCGGCACCCTCCGCACCGGCGGCGCTTGTGTCGCTGTGACTAGCCCGGCCAGGCCCTGCCGCCGCCCACGGGCACCGCAGCCGACGGATTCCATAGCCTGGCCCAGCAAATCTTGCGGTGCCCTCCATACTGGTCGTGCAAACCCCCTTCGGGGGCGGTGAGATCACGGTTCGCGGTGGTGTCGTGCCCAAAGTGCAGACCACCTCGGCGAAAAACGCTGAAAACGGGCTGTTATGGGCGAAGTGGTCTGCGTTTTGGGCGCATCGGTACCTGTCACAGCGCGTTGTTCGCACGTGAACCTTCTATTGCGAGCGGTAACCCGCTATGTCGCACGTAAACCCGCTATCTGGAGCGTGGGCGGGGCTGCCCACGCTCGTATTAGCGGGTCCACGTGCGGATTGGAGGGTCCACGTGCGGATTGGAGGGCCGACGTGCGGATTGGAGGGTTGGCGCGTGCGTGAGCGGTCCCACGTGCGAAATGTTGGGGGCACATGTGACTGAACTGATTCGCAACGGCTCCCCTTGCTGCTCTGGAAGAGATTGCGCGGGCAGTGATGGCAGGCGGACCCGAGCGCGAATTAGTGGGCCCGCGTGTGGCTGAGTTGGTCTGGAAGAGCTGGAATCGTCACTGTGGCGGGGTTTGTGTGCGCCGCCCGCTCCGTAATCTTTGCCCGGAATGCGACGAAAGAGGCGGGATCCCGAAGGATCCCGCCTCTGCTGCGTGTGTGTAGGCGTGGTGGTCGCGTCGTCAGCGTCACCAGCGCCCGGGCCGCGTGCGGGGGCATGGGGGAATTGCGTCATGAGAGCCACGACATGCCGACGACACGCCGTCACGAGGCGTCTAATGGTGCAAAACCCCCATCTCGTCGCGGCGACTGGCGCGCAGGGTGACCACGGTCACAGGACGTGGATGCTCAGTTCTTCCACCAGCCCCTTGACGGTGTCGACCGCGTGGGCACCGAGGTCGGACAGCGCGGAGTGGGCGTTCACCAGGCCGGAAGACAGGCGAGCGGCCTGGAAGCGGGACGCGACGTTCTCCCAGTTCACCAGGTTCCACCAGGCCTTGACGTAGTCGGCCTTGACGTTGAGGTAATCCAGGTAGAAGGCGTGCTCCCACATGTCGATCATGAGCAGCGGCACGGCCGCGACCGGGATGTTGCCCTGCTGGTCGGTCATCTGGTAGGTCACGAGGCGCTTGCCGACGGTGTCCCACGCGAGGACGGCCCAGCCGGAACCCTGCAAGCCCAGGGCGGCGGCGGCGAACTGAGCCTGGAAGGACTCAAACGAGCCGAAGAACTCGTCGATGGCGGCACCGAGCTCGCCCTCGGGGCGTGACACGCCCTCGCCGGTCATGTTGGTCCAGAAGATGGAGTGGTTGGTGTGGCCGCCAAGGTTGAAGGCCAGGTTCTTCTCCCACAGGTTGATCGCGGCGAAGTCGCCGACCTCACGGGCGGCGGCAAGCTTCTCCAGCGCGGTGTTCGCGCCGGCCACGTAGTTCGCGTGGTGCTTGTCGTGGTGCAGCTCCATGATGCGCCCGGAGATGTGGGGCTCGAGAGCGGAGTAGTCGTAGGGCAGGTCGGGCAGGGTGTAGATGGTCATGATGCTCCTCCTGGGCGTCGTCATCATTTGGCTGTTGACTCCAAGGGTAGTACTTTAGTCCCGGATTGCGAAGGGGTTGTGTGTCACCTTTCGCGGATCGCGATCAACGACGAGGCCGGGGCAGGGGAACGCGATCACGCATCCTCCGCCCCGGCCTCGTGAAAAAGAGGGGGAAACTCAGGCCTTGGCGCGCACGCGACGCACGAGCGCGGAAGCCCCGACGACGATCCACGCGACGACGGCACCGAGAATGACACCGAAGACGCCAGACAGGACGGTCTCGACGAGCCAGGTCACGAAGCCGCCCGCTGCGGACACCGCGTGCTCGGCGGTCTCGAGGATGTGGTGGAAGACGCCCACGCCGACCTCGGCGAGGTTCGCGATGACGAGGTGGCCGCCGACCCACAGCATCGCGACCGTGCCGACGACGCCGATGACGTTGAAGATGTGGGGCATGATGCGCACGATGGTGCGGCCCATGTTGTCGACGGGGCCGGGACGGTTGTCCTCGGGGTCGAGTGCGCCGCGAGCCAGGTGGACGCCGAAGTCGTCGGCCTTGACCAGCAGGGCGACCAGCCCGTACACGAAGAAGGTCATGAAGAATGCGACCGCGATGAGGACGGCGACGCGCATCACCCCGTGCTCATTCGACAGGTTGGCCATGGAGACGAGCATGATTTCGGCGCTGAGGATCAGGTCGGTGCGGGTCGCGGAGGACACGATGCTCTTTTCGAGTTCCTCGGCGGAGGCAGCACCCCTCTCTCTTCGTGGTCCTCGTGATGGCCGGGTAGCCATCCGAGCTTCTCCAGGACCTTCTCGCCGCCCTCGAAGCACAGGTACGCGCCGCCCACGACGAGCAGGAATGGCAAGACCTGCGGTGCCAGCCACGTGAGCAGCAGCGCAATCGGTAGGATGATAAAGAGCTTATTAATAAGGGAGCCGCGCGCGATCTTGGCGATGATGGGCAGCTCGCGTTCCGGACTCAGGCCCGACACGTACTGGGGAGTGACGGCCGTGTCGTCGATGACGACGCCGACCGCCTTGGACGAGGCCTTGACAGCGTTGGCCGCCACATCGTCGATGGATGAGGCCGTGACTTTCGCGAGGGTCGCGATATCGTCGAGCAGGGCGACAAGTCCTCCGGACATGGGTTTCCTCCTTTGACCCTCGTGTGGGTACCCGCGCATTGTACGCGCGGGGATAGTCTAGAGTCATGACAACTTCCGCACCCGTTCCCGCCCTCGACCGTGACATGATTGCGCGCCTGCGCGCCGACGTCATCGCGTCGAGCTGGACGACCGACACCTTGGATGAGCTGCTCAGCGATGGTGCTCTGTCCGCCCTCATGCGCGATTCGCGCCTACCCGCACTGGTCGAACTCGCGGGCGTCGACGCCCCCGCAGCGACCTTGACACGTTTTTTTATCGGCGGACAGCCCGAGCGTGCCTCGGCCCTGGACGCGGCCCTGCCGACGCTGGGCGCGGCTGGCTTGGAGACCCTCGGCCTCGCGGCCACCATCGACGAGGACGAAGCCGCCTCCGCTCTCGTCATGCCCCGCCCGTGCTCTAAGTCCGCGCCCAAGCGTGAGCGCGCGCAGGCGGGCGAGGGGGAGGAGGCCTCGTTCCCGACGGCACCCGCCCTGCCGACGATGCGCGATCCCGATGAGGAATCCGAGCCCGAGGTCGTGGTGGACCCGTGGATGCGCGCCCTGTACGATCTGCGTCCTCACGCGGCGGCCCTGCCTGGCGGCGAGCGCGAGTGGTGGGTGACCTCGGACCTGGGGGAGGGACAGACCGGCAAGCCGTTGGCTGTTCACCACGTGATGGGCATCGGCGGGGCGACCCGGACGCTGCTGGAGATGACCGTGCGCGATCAGGTCGACTCGGCCCTGGATGTGGGCTGCGGCTGCGGCATCCAGGCTCTCTACCTGGCCACGCACGCGCGCCGCGTCGTCGCGACCGACCTGTCGGCGCGTGCGTGCGCGCTCACCCAGTTCAACGCCGCCCTTAACGAGACGACGATTGACGTGCGCGAAGGCTCCCTGTTCGAGCCGGTCGAGGGTGAGACCTTTGACCTGATCGTCACGAATCCGCCCTTCGTGATCACGCCAGATACCGTGCGCTGCGCGTCAGGCATGCACGAGTATCGTGATGGCGGCATGGATCGCGACAACCTGATTGCCGCAGTCCTGCGCGGCGCTCCTGATTGCATGGCACCCGGCGGCACGCTCCAGATGCTCGCGAACTGGGAGATTCCCGAGAGCCGCAACCCGGACACGCAGTGGTCCCAGCGTGTCGACGAGTGGCTGGACGGTCTGCCCGTGGACGCGTGGGTCGTCCAGCGTGACGTGCTCGAGCCGGCGCGCTACGTGGACATGTGGATCCGCGATTCGGGCGGCCCGCTTATGGCGCGCGCCGACTACGAGCGTGCCTACACGTCGTGGCTGGTGGATTTCCGTCGCGCGGGCACGGGCGCGATCGGCATGGGTTTCGTGGCGCTGCGCAGGCTCGACGAGGCCGAGGCAGCCTCGGGCGGCAGGCGCGCCTTTGACCTGTCCCTCGATGGGCACGCCCCGCGTGGGCAGGACGTGTCGTGGGCGCTGGCCTCCCTGCGCGGCCCGGAGCTGTGGGACACGGTGCTGACGCGCGCCTCGGACGTGCGCGAGGAGCGCCACTATGTGCCGGGCAGCCCGGATCCGGAGCTGCTGATTCTGCATCAGGGCGGGGGCTTGGGCCGGTCTGTGCCCGTCTCGTCGGCGGTGTCTGCGGTCGTGGGTGCCTCGGATGGTGAGCTGACGGTCGGCCAGATCGTGGCGGCCGTCGCGATGCTGACTTCCGTCGAGGCCGACGACGTCCGCGCCGAGGTCGAGGCACCCCTGCGCGATCTGATCCGCTGGGGGTTCTTGACGTACTGAGCGTTGTTGCGAGTGTGGGCGGGCGCGGCTGCGCGAGGCGGTCGCGCCCGCCCACGCTGTATCGGGTGAAATGTGCGGCGTCATTTCGGGCGTGTTGTGAGCGCGGGCGGGTGCGAAGCCGACTCCAGACGTGGGGACCCTGTGTTAGCCTGGCGCCACAATGACGCGAAGGAGCGACATGGACTACGAGCTGGCCTACCGCTACGGCGTTCCCTCGCGCTTGGATGAACATGCGGGACTTGCGCTGTCGACATCGGGAGGGTCCACCCCCGAGGGAGAGGCCGCGTGCCCCTATTTCTTCTCGGGATTCATGGAGCGCCCCGACGTGGTGGCCGCCGGCCTGCTCGCGGTCGCACGCGTGGCGCGCACCCGCTTCTACGTGCCGCCCGGCATGGTCGTTGCTCCAGGCGGTGGCCTCACCCGCATCGGGATGCTTGACCCGGTCGTGACCAATACGGCCGAGGGCCTGCGCTTCGAGTCTTTTAGCGTGTGCTGCGGCGTGTACGCCAGGCTCGACGTGAAGGCCTCGGCCCTGGACGCCGCTCACTGTGCGGTCGGCGTGACCAACGTGGACGTGAACCAGCCGCTGCGCGCCGCCCTGGCGTCGCTGCGAGCGGGGGAACCCCTGCACTTGGGCGTGGGTAAGGAGGGGCTGACGGCTACGACCCTGGACGAGGAGGTCACGGAGGAGAAGGTGCCATTGTCCCTGCGCTGGCTCAAGGGCTTCGCGGAGACGCAGATGCTCTCCTCCGCAATGATGCCCCTGCACACGTTGAACGCCGCGCAGGCCCGCGCATTTATCCGAGGCCTGCCCAAGTCCAGCGCGACGGGTACGGTCATGTGGGCGGGGCGGGCCGTACGCGGCCTGCGCCTGGTGACCAGGCCTGCGCCGGGGGCCGCGTGCGTCGCCGGACCCGAGCGGCTGCGCGTGTTCGAGCCGCTCCTGCACTTGATCACCTCGCTCGAAGCCTACGGACCTGACGTGGACGCGGACAGCGAGCCGGTCGCCTCCCTGTGGGTCGCCCGCATGCCGGGTGCGGGGCTGAGCGTGGGGCTCAGCCCCGCCAAGTCGCGCGGCTTCTCGGGAGAGGGTGCGGTCCTGGCGTCCCTTGGTAACCCGCGTGTCGAGGAAGACGCGGACGCGCTCTCCGCCCTGCTCTCCTTCGAGCCGCGCATTGATACGCAGCTCATGGCGGCCCGCTCCGGCCTGGCCCCCGACCGGGTGGCTGGCGGCCTGGCGCTCCTCGCTTCGAGCGGGCAGGTCGGCTTCGACGTTACCGAGGGTGCCTACTTTCACCGCCCCCTGCCCGTCCGCCCCGACGCGCTCACCGCGATGCACCCGCGCCTGTCGGGCGCACGCACGCTGATTGAACGTGGCGCGATCACCCGCGAGGAGGGGGCACGCTTCCGCGTCGCCTCGGGTGCGAACCGCTACCGGGTGGAGGTGCCCGCCGACCCCTACGCCATCGGCGAGTACAGCTGTAGCTGTCCGTGGTGGATGAAACACAGGGGCGGGCGCGGTCCCTGCAAGCACGTCCTCGCCGTCTGTCTGGTCTTGAAGGAGGAATCGTGAGCAACATCCGTTGGCTGCCCGACACCCTGGATGAATGCATGGACTTTTGGAGGCTGCATCTGTGGGTCCGGCAGCACCCGGATCAGTGGACGCTCGACGAGGTCTACGCGCGCATGCTGGAGATCAACGGGGGCCCGCCCACGGATGGTGATCTGAGCATGAGTTCCCGGCTGCCCGGCCCGTGGTTGGACGGCATCGGCTTCCTGCGCCTGGCTGAGTTGAACGGTGACCTGGCCCTCGAGCATGACGAGCGGTACCTGACGGCGCTCATCGGCCTCGAACCCGGGCTGCAACTGCCCCTCATGCGCGCCGATCAGGAGCTGCGCGAGGAGCTGGTGTGGGGGATACTCCGTCAGGAAGGCAACAGCGGCGTGTCGCTGTCCTCCTCCGACCGTTCTGCCACCATGGGTTCGAGGCTGTCGCCCGGTTGGTCGCGCACGCTCGAGGCCAGCGTCAATGAGGGACTCGTCGACCGGGATCGCCTCATCGATGCTCTCCTCGATATGCTCGTCGCCGACCTGCCCTCCGCGCGCGCCGGGTGGTACTCGCGCACCCTGCGCCTGCTTGCCATGACCCTCGACGAGGCCGAGTCCCGCCAGGTGGTCCTCTGTACCCTCATGTCCTCTCCCGTTGGGCCGACCGTGACCCTGGCGGTTGGACAACTGACCGCCCTCGCCAAGTCCGGTCGCCTCGACCTGGAGCTGTTTGCGCGCAGCTGCGAGGGCGCGCTCATGGGGTCGAAGGCGAATGCCCTGCGAGTGCTGGGGGTCTTGCGTGACGGCCTCGGGGCCGTGGAGGGCACCGAGGCCGAACCCCTGCTCGGCGTTGCGTTCTCCTTCCCGGACGCGCAGGTGCAGCGGGCGGCGCTGGGCCTCGCACGCGACTACGTGACCGCCAGCCTCTTGACGCGCGAGAGCGTCGCAGCCATCGTGAGCCAGGCTGACCTGGACCCGCTGGTTACCCCCGAGGCACGCGAGTTCGTGTCCGCCGGAGCGGTGGGCGACCGGCCCGGCCCCGGCCTCGTCCACGAGGCGCGGACTCAGGTCGAGCCTGAAGCCTTCCTGCCGCCTCTCCGAGAGGTGGCCGACCTGGTACCGATGAGCGCGGAGGACGTGAGCGGGCGGGTCGGCGTCCTGGCTGAGAAGGCACAGATGGGGCTCGAATACGAGCTGCTGCTTGCCTTCCTTGCTTCCCCAGAAATCGATCCGGCTGTGCTGGAATCGTTGCGCCCGCTCGTGCGGCGCCTGACCACGCGCAGATTTGGGTACGAGCGCATGCTCGGACGTCTCCTGCAGATAGCCCTCGATGGGGGAGAGGAGGGCGCGCGCAACCCGCTGGCCACAGCCACCACGTGGTTGGAATCGGAGAACATGCCCACCCTCATGCGAGAGCGCATCATCGAGGTCGCGGGCCTGCTCGCACGCGGGCAGCGCTACCGCCTCCTGGCGACGCCGACCGATGATCGGGGAGCCGTGAATCCCCTGACGCTCGTGCGCCGCGCCCTGGACAATGGGGACGCCGCGCCCCTTCCCGCAGACCTCACCCAGGCGCTGCTGCGCGTAGACACTGAGCACCCGGACTGCGTGGCCGCACTCGCGTTCGTGGAGGAGCGGGAGGAGGACCTGCCGTCCTCCGCCGTTGCCCGCATTCGCCTCGCCCTTGAGGGGGTGGTGCGCAGACGTGCCGAGGGCTACCTGTCCTCCCTCTCCGTTGCGTGGGAGGGGCACCCCGCCTACGAGTCGCGCAGCGGGAAGCCGAAGGTCGCGCGTGACGGCTCGCCCGTCTATGCGTTCTTTACCCCGCGTATCGTCGGTGCGCAGACGGGCGCGGCGGGAGCGGAGCTGAGCGCGCTTGCGGATATTTCGAGTGCTTCGGGCGATTTTACTGCCCACCGCTACATCTACCCCGCGTTGGTACGCCACTTCGCCGTCTGCCTGCTTGCCTCGCAGTGGTACGTGCTTGACAACACCCAGCTGACCTGTGAGTGCTACCGGGCCCTGTGTGAGCACGGCGGACGCTGGGATTCGCTGTCCGCGGGGCTTCTTGGCCAGGCGATGGGCGAACGTGAGGTGGAGTCGCGTGCGCTTGGCGTCGAGGCCTTGGCCTCCCTGGTGGCGCGCGGGGACCTCTCCTTCGACGAGGCCGTGGCTGGTTTCGCGGCTGTGGCGCACACCGTGAAACTGAACCGGTGGGCGCAGGCGTTCAAGGATTTGGGGAACGTGGACCCCCGCCTTGCACTGGATCTGGCGCTCGCGCTGCTCCCCGGGCTTGAGCGTGGGCGCACGGGCATCGGACAGCTGCTGGGTGCCGTGACCGCGCAGTACGCGCGGGCACAGGCCGAGGGGTGGGCGCCGCTGCTGGGCGAGGAACTTGTTGGCTGGCTCGCCCTTTTCCGAGGGACCTCCCAGACGGCCAGGTATGCTCGCACGCTGAAAGAGAAGGGACAATGACCGCGCCTGCAACCCTGGCTGATCGCCGGGGGATGCTCTGAACGGCCTTGGGATGCTCCGACGGGCCTCGCGCGCGAGGCGGTGGAAACACTCAGCGCGGCGCGTCCGCGCCGAGATCGAGACCCCGCTGCGTGACCTGATCCGCTGGGGATTCCGGACGTACTGAGCGTCGTTGTGTGCGCGGGCGCCTGCTACTGCGGGACTGCTGGCGCGGGGCCTGCATCGCGGCGTCCTCCACCAGGGAGGGAGCGGCTGCACGTTCTGGATAGGAAATGCCGATTTGGATAGGAACCGCGATTCTGGATAGGTTATTTTCCTATCCACAACGTCGTAAGCTATCCAGTTCGTGCTTTCCTATCCACTTCATGGCCGTACGTGTTCGCCCACTTCCGCATGTGGACCCGATGATCCGCATGTGGGCCCGATGATATACGCGTGGGCAGCGCCGCCCACGCACAGGTCATGGGGTTTACGTGCGTATCAAGGGGTTTACGTGCGTATCGAGGGGTTAACGTGCAGCCCTTAGTGGCCGCGGTGGCGAGCTTTCGCTTTCAGTCGGGCGAGTTGGCGTTTCTCTTCAGCTTTCTCTCGTTTCTCCTGCCTGGTCGTGGAAGCTCGTTCTCGTGCCGTGCGTTCGCGTTCTGCTTGAATCGCTGCCTGTGACGCAGTGGAAGGAAGCGCGCGGCGAGCGAGGCGAGACGCTTGGCGCTGTGCGCGCTTAGGGTTGTGGTGCGTCGCCCGGCGTTGGGCCATATCGGGCGTCCAAGCGGCCTCGTCAAGGCGGCACAGGAGAGCGTTAGCGTGAGCGAGAAGGAACTCGTAGAACTCCGCGTCTGAGGGCTGCGCGCCGAACACGATTCTAACGGCGCGAACACGGTCGGCCTCGTGGCGCTCAATGACACCGACCCAGAACTGACCATCGAAATATAGTGTGGACTCCGTCTTCATTACTCGTCTCCAGGTACACCACGGTGGACCCGATGACGCTGGATTCTGCTCGGGGCAGCGACGGATGCGAGGCATCGCCCAGACTTCCTACTGGACTGTGCGGTTCGCGTATCAGGACTGACGACTCATTCTACGTCCTGTGCGCGGCGGCGTGGCTACTGGACGATCGGCTTGCCGCCGATGGACATGGGGGCGCGAGTGCGCGTCTGGGTGTCGAATTCCCTCTCCCAGGCCGAGGCGTCCTCCCAGCCCGAGGGGGACAGCAGGTGCAGGCCGCCCTCGGTTGCAAGCACGTCGAGCAGGAGGAAACGAGACGTGGGGGAAGGGAGGTCCCAGGGGATCGCAGTCCACAGGCCGTTCTTTCCGATAAGGAACTCTCCGCGGTTGCGGTCGTGCAGGTCGTTCTCGGCCTCCTGTGCCTGCCCTTTGGCGGCCCACAGCCAGCGGGTGAGGCAGAAGGCATCCCAGACCTCGTCCCATGAAGAGTAGGACATGTGAAGCGCGTGGTTGATGATCGCGAGGGTGTCCCAGGCTTCCTCGTCCGTGATGAACCCGAGGGCGGCGCCCGCGCGGATCAGCATGGCGGCGCGGATGAAGTCCCACGCGCCAAAGTCCACGTCGTTGATGCCGCGGTCGTTGTTGAGGAAGCGGTGGATGCGCCAGCGTTCCTCCCACGCGTCCGTCTGCTCGTCGGCGACCTCGTTGAGGCGCGCGAGGCGGTTCTTCAGCCACGAGGGATTGCCGCACTGCTCGCGCGTGTGTCCAAAGTCTTTGCGGTGTCCCTCGTGGAGGAGCCAATAGAGTTGGCGGAGCAGCTCTAAGCGGTTTGTGACTCCCCAGTCGCGCGACAGCATCTCCTTAGTGGAGCTGGGTTCGGACACGGCGAGCGCGTCGACCGGGTTGCCGTGGCACAGCGCGTAGGGGAAGGACGGTGCGAGCAGGCGCGCATGGACGTCGGTCGCCAGGGCCTTGCGCGATCCGCGCAACTTGGGTGTGTGATGCTTGTTGAGTTTGTCCCACTCGTTGCCTTTGCCGGCCTTGCGCACGTCCGTCGGCGCGGGCATGGCCCCCTTGGATCGGGTCAGAGCGTCCTTGATGAAGACGATCGGCAGGCCGACGAGCACCACGATGACCGCCAGCATCACGGGGATGGGCATCTCAGAGACAAAATGAGGAATCACGGTCACGATTGTGCCCGATGGAGACTCGCTCACACAAACGTTATGCGCGCGGGCATGGACGAGGCCTGGGTGACGTGCGCGGACCCCGACCGTTCTGCCAGTGGTGGCGCACAGTCGGGGTCCGTGTGCGGATGTCGGTGCTCAGGGCTTTGCGCGAGCCCGTGGGCTTCATCGTGGGACGAGGTCGTGGCTGGGTCAGGCCGGACCGGGCGCGCTCGCGGCGCGTCAGTGGACGATGGGCTTTCCGCCCATCGCCAGGGGAGTGCGCCAGCGCGCCTGCGCGTCCAGCTCCCGCTCCCAGGCCGAGGCCTTCCGCCAGTTGCTGACGGAGAGCACCTGCAGGCGACCGACGGCGGCGACCGCGTCGAGCAGGAGGAAGCGGGACTCAGGGATCGGGGCATCCCACGGGAGGGACTTCCACAGGCCGTGCTTGCCCAGCAGGTACGTGCCCCGGGCGCGATCATGCATGTCGTCGGCCGCCTCCTCTTCCGGCCCTTCGGCCGCCCACAGCCAGCGGCCGAGACGGTAGGCCTCCCAGGCCTCGTCCCACGAGGAATAGTGCATCTGCAGCGCGTGGTTGATGAGCGCGAGAGTGTCCCATGCCTCGTCCTCACTGAGCCAGCCGAGCGCGAAGCCCGACCGTGTCAGCATCGCCGCGCGCATCAAATCCCAGGCCGCGAACTCCACGTCCTGGATGCCCCGATCATTATTCAGGAAACGATGGATGCGCCAGCACATCTCCACGTCCATCGTGGACTTGTCAACGGTCTTGTCCAGGTCCTCGAGGACGCGCTCCACCCACTCGGGATCGGCACACCTGCTGCGCAGGGCCGCGTACCCCTTGCTATGGTCGCCGCACAGGAGCCGATAGAGGCGCGTGACGAGGTCGGCGCGGTTCATGATCCCCCAGCTGTCTTCGAGCATCTTCCGGGTATCCTCGACGCTGGCGACCTCTAGGACGTTGACCGGGTTGTCGTTGCACAGCGCGTTAGGGAACGAGGGAGCAAACAGCCTCGCGTGCGGATCGGACGCCATCGAGGCGCGCGACCCGCTCACGACCGGCACGTGCTCCGCGCTGGCCTTCTTCCATTTCTTCGTCTTGCCGGCCTTTCGCAGGTCGGAGGGCGTGGGAATCCTGCCCCGCGCGATGGCGACAAGATCGTCGAGCGGGCCGTGCAAACACCACAGGGCGAAGACGCCGAGGGCGAACCACACGGGGGCTGGAATCTGAGACAGGAAGCGTACGATCACGTCTCGCATTGTGCCCGACGGCAGGAGAATTCGCCACAATCATAGGAGACGACGACCGGCCCCTTGGCACCCAGGTCCTTGCTTGTTTTCCCAGGTGACGGAGAATCCGGAGGAAAAATCGGCAGAGGGGCCTGCGAGGGGTGAGCGTGATCGGAGGAACCGATGGGGGTGGTCCAGCCACGATAAGCCGACCGAGATGCGTTTGTTGCCGTCATAGCGCAATACGCGCGCGCGAGAATCAGCCCCGGCCTCGTCCATGTCAAACGCGACAGGCGTGAGACGCGCGGAGGCGGCCCAGGTACCCAGATGTGGGTGGGACGCGGTAAGGTCCTCCCAGATGCCTCGGCGCGTAGACCCGCCGGTGAGGTGCTACAAATACTGGGGAAGTAACGGGGAAGGGACAGGGAATGTCAGCGACGAAGCTCGTGATTGTGGAGTCTCCTGCGAAGGCCGCCACCATTGAGGGATACCTGGGTCCCGACTACCACGTAACCGCTTCCATCGGCCACATCCGCGACCTCCCGCAGCCCTCCGAGCTGCCCAAGGATATGAAGAAGGGGCCATTCGGTCGCTTCGCTGTCAACGTGGACGAGGGCTTCAAGCCGTACTACGTGGTGAACCCGGATAAGAAGAAAAAGGTCACCGAACTCAAAAAGCTCCTCAAGGAATCCGACGAACTCTTCCTGGCAACTGATGAGGACCGCGAGGGTGAGGCTATCGCGTGGCACCTCCTGCAGGTTTTGAAGCCGAAGGTTCCCGTGCGCCGCATGGTTTTTCACGAAATCACGAAGGAAGCGATCCAGCGCGCCCTGGAGAACACGCGCGATCTGGACACCGACCTCGTGGATGCGCAGGAGACCCGCCGCATCCTCGACCGCCTCTACGGCTACGAGGTCTCGCCCCTCCTGTGGCGCAAGATCCGCCCGTCCCTGTCGGCCGGCCGCGTGCAGTCGGTGGCCACGCGCCTCGTGGTCGCCAAGGAACGCGACCGCATGGCGCACGTGAGCGCCCAGTACTGGTCGATCGATACGGCCTTCACGTCGGCGGGCCAGGCCTTCGGCGCGCGCGTGGCCTCCGTGGACGGCCACGCCATCGCGACCGGCTCCGACTTCAGCGAGAAGGGCGAGCTGAGCGCGAAGGCCGTCAAGGCTGGAGTCCTGCATCTGGACGAGGCCGCGGCCCGGGCTTATGCGCAGGCGCTGGAGGGCGCCCCGGCCTCGGTCATCGACTCGGTGACCCGCAAGCCCTACCGCCGCCGCCCGGCTGCCCCCTTCACGACGTCGACCCTCCAGCAGGAGGCGTCGCGCAAGCTGCACTGGAACGCGTCCTCGACGATGCGCACCGCCCAGTCCCTCTACGAGTCCGGTTACATCACCTACATGCGTACCGACTCTACGGCCCTGTCCAGCCAGGCGATTCACGCCGCCCGTGAGCAGGCCACCCAGCTTTATGGGGCCGAGGCCGTGGCCGAGTCCCCGCGCCTGTACGGCACCACGTCGAAGGGCGCGCAGGAGGCGCACGAGGCGATCCGTCCCGCCGGTGACCACTTCCGCACGCCGGGCGAGGTGGCTGGTTCCCTGTCGAAGCAGCAGCTGGCGCTGTACGACCTGATTTGGAAGCGCACGGTCGCCTCGCAGATGGCCGACGCGGTCGGCTACACGGCGACGATCCGTGTGCTCACTGGCATTGAGGTCGACGGTAAGCGTCACGACGTGCTGTCCTCGGCCTCGGGCACGGTTATCACCTCCCCGGGTTTCCGCCTGGCTTACCAGGAGGGGCGTGACCAGGGGGCGCTACGACGCGGAAAAGAACGACGCGGAGAAGACCCTGCCGGACGTTGCCGAGGGCGACGCCGCGACGCTGACCGAGGCCACCCCCGACGGCCACGAGACTCAGCCCCCGGGCCGCTACACGGAGGCCACGCTGGTCAAGACCATGGAGGAACTCGGTATCGGCCGTCCCTCCACCTATGCGGCCACGATCCAGACGATCGGGGATCGCGGGTACGTGACGCACCGCGGCCAGTACCTGGTGCCCACGTGGCTGGCGTTCTCCGTGACGCGCCTCCTCGAGGAGAACCTGGCGAACCTGGTCGACTACGACTTCACGGCCTCGATGGAGGGTGACCTGGACCGCATCGCCGCAGGCCAGGAGAACGGAACGGACTTCCTGACCGGATTCTTCTTCGGACCCGACGGTACGGGCGAGCACGGCGGCCTGCGCCACGACGTCGCTTCCCTGGGCGACGACATTGATGCGCGCGCCGTCAACTCCATCGACCTGGGCCGCGGCGTGACGCTGCGCGTGGGCCGCTACGGGCCCTACATGGAAAAGGCCGACGGGACGCGCGCGAACGTGCCGCCGGAGGTCGCCCCCGACGAGCTGACGGACGAACTCATCGACCAGCTTTTCGCCCGCGCCGCCGACGACGGGCGCGAGCTGGGAGTCGACCCCGCAACCGGCCACACGATCATCGTTAAGGACGGCCGCTACGGCCCCTACGTCACCGAGGTCCTCCCCGAGCCGACCGAGGGTGCCGAGGAAGGCACGAAGAAGACGAAGAAGGCGGCCGCCAAGCCTCGCACCGCCTCCCTGTTCAAGACCATGGACATCGCCACCGTCACCCTTGAGGACGCGCTGAATCTGCTGTCCCTGCCCCGCGAAGTGGGCACGGACCCGGTCTCGGGCGAGGTTATTACCGCGCAGAATGGCCGTTACGGCCCTTACCTGAAGAAGGGAACGGACTCGCGCACGCTGGCCTCCGAGGACCAACTGCTCACGATCACCCTGGACGAGGCCCTGGCCATCTACGCCCAGCCCAAGACCCGCGGCCGTGGCACCGCCCGCCCGCCGCTGCGCGAGTTCGGTGAGGACCCGATCTCGGGCAAGAAGGTCACCGTCAAGGACGGCCGCTTCGGGCCCTACGTGACGGACGGCGAGACCAACGTGACCGTGCCGCGCGCCGAGACGGTCGAGGACCTGACGGCCGAGCGTGCTTACGAACTCCTCGCCGACAAGCGAGCCAAGGGGCCCGCCCCCAAGCGCACGCGCAAGACGACCGCGAAGAAGACAACGACCAAGAAGACGACCGCGAAGAAGACAACGACCACGAAGAAAACCACCGCGGCCAAGAAGACGACTACGGCGAAGAAGACGGCCACCAAGAAGGCCGCGACGAAGAAGGACAGCTGATGGCGGCGCGAGGAATGTTCATCACCTTCGAAGGCGGCGACGGCTCGGGGAAGTCCACGCAGATCCAGTCCGTGCGCGACTGGTTCGAGAGCCGTGGCCGCGAGGTCATCGTCACCCGCGAGCCGGGCGGCACCGAGCTGGGAACGGAGATCCGCCGTCTCGTGCAGAACGGCCCCGAGGACGTGGATGCGCGCACGGAGGCCCTCCTGTACGCGGCCGACCGCGCCTACCACGTCGCCACGGTCATCCGCCCCGCCCTCGAGCGCGGAGCGGTCGTGCTGGGGGACCGCTACATCGACTCCTCGCTGGCCTACCAGGGCGCGGCCCGCTCCCTCGGCGTCGACGAAATCGCCTCCCTGAGCGCGTGGGCGACCCAGGGCCTCTACCCGTCCCTGACCTTCCTCCTGGACCTGCCTCCGGAGGTCGGCGCGCGCCGCCGCACCGACGCCCCGGACCGCATGGAACGCGAGTCCATGGACTTCCACGAGCGCGTGCGCCACGAATACCTGCGCCTCGCCGACGCCGAGCCCGAGCGCATCGTCGTCATCGACGCGGTCGGCACGGTCGACGAGGTCTTCTCCGAGATCCGCGGCGTCCTCGTCGAGCGCTTCGACGGCGGTTCCAGCACCATCGACGAGGCCGTGGACGGCTCCGCCGGATCGGTGAGCGCGCCGGACGCTGGTGCTGAGGCTCCGGCCGAGGCTCCCGTTGAGTCCGAGGATACCGCTCCCGAGGTTGCCTCCCCCGAGGCGTCGACCGACGAAGCCTTCCTCGCCGACGCCCCCGAGGCCTCGGCCCCCGACACCACGGACGAGGAAACCGCCACCGACGAGGCAGCCCCCGTCCTCGTTGACACCCCCGCGTCCACCGCCACCCGGAAGCGTCGCGCCGCCAAGGCCTCGCACAAGGGCAGCGCCGAGAAACGGTCCTCGCGTAAGCCGGCGACCATGGTGGGTGCCCTGGGCGAGTCCCAGGGCGCGCTGTGGGATGAATGATGAGCGTCTGGTCCTCGCTGGTCGGTCAGGACGCGGCGGTCGCTAAGCTCAGCGAGGCCGCGGCGTCCGCCCGCGCAATCGTCGCCTCCCGAGGCAGCGGGCGTGCCTCCGACGAAGCCCGTTCCATGAGCCACGCGTGGCTCATCACCGGCCCGCCCGGATCCGGCCGCTCGGTCGCAGCCCGCGCCTTCGCGGCCGCCCTTCAGTGCACCGGAGCGACACCCGGCTGCGGGCAGTGCCCCGGCTGCCGCACGACCATGGGACGCACGAACGCGGACGTGCTCTTCGCGGCCACTGAAACCTCGATCATCAACGTGGACACTGCCCGCTCCCTCGTCTTGCAGGCGCAGTCCTCGCCCTCCCAAGGCCTGTGGCGCGTCATCGTCGTCGAAGACGCCGACCGCCTCGGCGAATCCGGTGCGAACGCCCTACTCAAGGCCATCGAGGAGCCGCCCGAACACACCGTGTGGCTGCTGTGCGCCCCCAGCCCCGAGGACATGATCGCCACGATCCGCTCGCGCTGCCGCCACCTCGGCCTGCGCATCCCCACCGCGACCGCGGTCGCCGACCTGCTCGTGCACGAGGGCGTCGCCACCCCCGAGGTCGCCCTCGAAGCCGCGCGCGCCGCCCAATCCCACATCGGACTAGCCCGCGCGCTCGCCCGCGACCCCCAGATGCGCGAGCGCCGACGCAACATCATCACCGCGCCCGCCTCCGTGCGCAGCGTCGGCGAGGCCGTCATGGCCGCCGACCGACTCCTCGAAACAGCGAAAGCCCAGGCCGACGCGCAGGTGGCCGACCGCAACGCCCGCGAAAAAGCCGACCTGCTGCGCCAACTCGGCATGGAGGAAGGCGAAAGCGCCACCAAAGCCTCGCGCACGATGCTCCGCCAGCTCGAAGAAGACCAGAAACGCCGCTCCAAGCGTGCCCTCACCGACGCCATCGACCGCGCCCTCATCGACCTGCTCGCCATCTACCGCGACGTCCTCATGGTCCAAGTCGGGGGAGACGGCGAACTCATCAACACGGACCTGTCCGACCTCGTACACCAGATCGCACACGACTCCACGCCCCACCAGACCCTCGCGCGCGTCGACCACATCGAAACCGCGCGCAAGCGCCTCGTCGCCAACGGCAACCCCCTCCTCGTCCTCGAAGACATGGCGATTTCGCTGCGCCCCCAGGCCTAAGTTCCGCCCGCACAAACTCCGTTACAATCGGGGCCATGAAAACACGCTCAATCGCGGCCGCAGTCGTCGCGATCCTCGCAGTCGTCGCGATCATCCTGGCCATCGTCGGCTACTACGGGATCCAACGCTTCAAGACACCCGCGCCCACCAAAACCGCCACGGCCTCGTCCGCGCCCATCGACGTCCAAGGCGGAGACATCCAGGCGTACTACAACCAGGGCATCACGTGGGGCAAGTGTGCGCAAGGCACCTTCGACAGCTACCGAGGCATCAACAGCTCCGACCCGAACGAGTACCAGTGCGCGTTCCTCAAAGCGCCCCTGGACTGGGACAACCCCGACGGTGACCAGATCACCCTCGCCCTCGCCATCCACCGCTCCGGGGTCAAGGATGCACCCGCGCTCTTCATCAACCCCGGCGGCCCCGGCGGCCCCGTCGTCTCAGCGCTGCCCTACTACTCGGCCCAGGGCCTCGGCGAATCCGTCGTCAAGGCCTACGACATCGTCGCGCTCGACCCGCGCGGCGTCGGCGACTCCACCCCCGTCTTCTGCATGACCGACGAGGAAAAGGACGAATACAACGCCGGTGCCGAAACCGACGGCGTCGACGACAGCCCGCAATCCGCGATTGCCGAGGCCGAAGAAGGCTCGCGCGACCTCGCCGACGGGTGCCGCGACCACTCCGGCTCCATCTTCGAACACATCGACACGGTCAGCGCCGCGCGCGACTTCGACATGGTGCGCGCCGTCATCGGCCAGGACAAGCTCAATCTGCTGGGCTACTCCTACGGCACCTTCCTCGGTGCCACCTACGCGGGTCTCTTCCCCGAGAACGTCGGACGCTTCGTCCTCGACGGGGCCCTCGACCCCTCGCTCAGCATCGAAGACGTCTCCGCCATGCAGATGCGCGGCCTCGACGCCTCCCTACAGCAGTGGATCGCCGACTGCGCCACCCAGTCCACGTGCCCGATGGGACGCACCAAGGATGAAGGCATCGCGAACGTACGAGCCTTCCTCGAATCCCTCGACAAGGCCCCGCTTCCCACCAGCGACCCCGACCGCCCGCTCACCGAGAGCCTCGCCATCACCGCCATGATCGGTGCCATGTACAACACCCAGTGGTGGCCCCAACTCTCTGACGCGTACGCCGACGCGGTGCGCCGAGGCGACGGTAGTGCGCTGCTCGGCATCGCCGACCTCATGAACTCGCGCAACCCTGACGGCACCTATGCCGACAACTCAGCCGACGCGATCAACGCGATCAACAACCTGGACTACGAGCCCGAAGGCACGACCGACCAGTGGATCGAGCGCGTCAACGGGCTCAAGAGCGAACTGCCGATCCTGGGCCGCTACGTCGGCTACCCCTCCGCCGGCCTGTCCGCCTGGCCGACCGAGCACGCCGACCGTCAGCCCATTCACGCGACTGGTGCCGCCCCCATCCTCGTCATCGGCACCACGCACGACCCCGCCACTCCCTACCCGATGGCGCAGCGCCTGGCCGAACAGCTCGACTCCGGCGTCCTCATCACCGTCGAGGGCTGGAACCACACCGCGTACCGTCGCGGTGCCGACCAGTGCGTCGTGAGGGCCGTCGAGGACTACCTGGTCAAGGGCAACGTGCCCCAGAACGGACTCACCTGCCAGTAGGTCCAATCGGTCCGGTAGACCCAGTTGGTCCGGTAGGTCTAGTTGGTCCGGTAGGTCCATTCGGCCCGGTAGGTAGTGACCCACGACATTGCTTGGTTGGTCGTCCTGGTTTGCGTAACGACCCGTTCGTCCGGTAGAGTTGTGCCGTTGCCTGCGCGCCCCGGAAACGGCGAAACGGCAGGTGCGGCCGCCTTAGCTCAGTCGGCAGAGCGATTCACTCGTAATGAATAGGTCGTGGGTTCGATTCCCACAGGCGGCTCAGAAGCGCCCACCCCTACAGGGGTGGGCGCTTTCGTCTATGTACGAGGCCTGGGCTGAGTCTGCGGGCGAGCGTGCGGTGGGTCTGGGTGTCCCGAGCTGCGGGCGCACGTGGCTGCGGGTGCCCGGGCTGGGCTTTGCACCCTGCCACTATCGCGGCTGGGCTGCTTGGTGTGCCCGTGGGCGGCGGCCCGCCCGCTCGCCGTCCGCGCCGCGAGCTTCGCTCGGCGCGTCGGCTCGTTGTCCGGCCAGGCCCTGCCGCCGCCCAAGGGCATCGCAGTCTGGCCCTCCGGCAGCCTGCGCACTGGTGCTGGTGGGGTTTTTCGGGTTACAGGACAAAACGTGTTGGTTTTGTGGTGACTTTTCGGCTTGTTGATGCGGGAAAGTTGGTGTTGTAGGTGGTGGAGCCAACGTGGAGGATGGACAAATCGTGTTGCTAGCAGGGTGACTTTTTGGCTTTGTTGCGTGGGAAAGTTGCTGTTGTAGGTGGTGGTGTTTGCCTCGTTCCTGTGAATGCTGCATCGCGGGCCTGTGTGTGTGGCTGCCCCATGATCCGTCATGGATTGGCTGTGTGCGACAGCGACCTGGGTTCCAACGTGTCCCGCATGTGAACCCGCTGTTTCGCACGTGGGCCGTCTGTTCCGCACGTTAACCCGCTGTTCCGTACGTGGGCGGGGTTGCCCAGACTCGGAATAGCAGGCCCACGTGCGGACGAGAAGGACGTACCAAGGCATGCAAGGTACGAACCCAGCAACATGACATGTCCTATAACCCTGGGTGTAGCGACGCCCCGTGCGCGAGCGTCTCACTGCATGTCCGAGCTGTTTTGTGGTGTATGGCGCGTGTCGCCGACGTGTCGGACCCTCGTGTAGCGAAATTCCTCTCGTTTGGTGGTGGTGAGGTCGAGGTTCGTGCTGGCGTGGTGCCCAAAGTGCAGACCACCTCGGTGAAAAAAATGGTGAAAAATGGGCTGTTGTGGGCGAGGTGGTCTGCGTTTTGGGCACAACGTGCCTGGCAGGGTGTGTTGTTCGCGCGCGAACCCGATGTTGCGAGCGGTAACCCGCTATGTCGCATGTCAACCCGCTATTTGGAGCGTGGGCGGGGCTGCCTAGGTTCGTATTAGCGGGTTAACGTGCGGATTAGAGGGGTCACGTGCGAAATGATGGGTTCGGATATAACGTGGGGTCCACGTGAGGGTTAGGGAACCCGGGTGGGGCTGAGTTGCTTCGCGAGGACTGATCACGTTGCGGTGAAATAGATCGTGCGGGTCAGTGGTTGCAGCTGGGCTCATCTATTGGCAGTATTAACCATTCAATACGCAGATAAACCCTATTGAGGCATGGTGGGTAGCTCGCCCAGGCAGTCACCTATCGGGTTAACGTGCGCGTCAGAAGCGGTTCGGTCAAGCTTTCGCGGTGCCTGCCGGCTGGGGGTCGTTGCGTACGCGGATAGGTTGTTGCCTCATGGATAGGTTATGAGCATGCGGATAGCTTATTAACCTATCCGCATGGCGATAACCTATCCGCATCGTCGTAACCTATCCGTGAAAGAACGGAACTGGTTCGATCCGTGGCCTCGCATTAGGTTGGTTCGCGTGTTCTGGATGGGAAGTTGCGTTCTGGATGGGAGCTACTCTTCTGGACAGGTTATTTTCCTATCCAGAACGCCGTAACCTATCCAGATTGACGGTTCTTCTCCGGTTTGCCGATGCTTTCCGCCCGCACGGGCATGGGATGTGTGTGCCTGCGATGCTCGGCAACGGTGTCGTCCCCCAACGCCATCCACACGGGCATGGGACATGCACGCTCGACTTGACGGTGTGGGTAATACCCGCCGCCGCCCACAGGCCCGAGGCGGTGCCCGACCGTATGAGGCAACCGTGACCTCGGCGAAGATTGGTAAGGCGATCCTATCCCATAGGGCAAAAGTCCCAATGACGTAAAAACGCCTAAAACGACGGCTCTATTCCCAAGTTTGACAGTATCGTGAAACATTTGACTAAACAGTGGACAGCACTAGAAATTGTGGGACCAAGGGACCATCATGGATGTGTCTGAAGGGCACGGCCCCACAAGGGCTAACCCCGCACCGAAATGATACGTAGAGGAGATTCATCATGACCGTTGAGTCCACTGGTTTCAAGGCTTCCGACGTTCTCGCAGGCAACCTGCAGAAGGTCCTCACCGACGTGACTGCGCTGTCCCTCGTGGGCAAGCAGCTGCACTGGAACATCACCGGCGAGGGCTTCCGCTCGCTGCACCTGTACCTCGACGATGTCGTTGACATCGCCCGCGAGGCCTCCGACGAGATCGCCGAGCGCATGCGCGCCCTCCAGGTCGTCCCCAACGGCCTGCCCGAGGTCGTCGCCCAGCGCAACACCCTCCCGACCGTCCCCGAGACGATCATCAAGACCGATGACGCCGAGGAACTCGCCGTCGCCGCCATCAACGCGACCGTCGGCACCATGCGTGAGGTCCACGAGAAGGTTGACGCCGAGGATTCCGCCTCCGCCGACATTCTCAACGACTACATCCGCCGCTTCGAGCAGCAGGCGTGGTTCATCCGTTCGCAGAACGGCCAGGCCTGAGCCTGACACCTCCGTGAGGAGGGAGCGGGTCGCGTAGGCTCGCGTGAATAACATCGGGGTGCCCCGCCTGTCACAGGTGGGGCACCCTTGTGTGTGCGTGAGTTCGCCCATCGCGGTGGATGGGGTGATGGTGCCCCGAGCCGAATGCGGTTGGCGTTCTGTGGTATGTGAGCGCGGTGTGGGCTGCAGGTATCGCGCTAGGCTGCCGAGGCCTCGTCTGTGCCCGGGAGGAACGCGACGAGGAAGGGGAACGGCGCGAACGCTCTCCCCGGAAGGTGACACAGCGTCAGCGACATGGGGAAGCGTGAACATTAGGCTGGTGGAGTGACGAATTCCCAGGACGTAGCAGCGAGCACCTCGACGTCGATCCATGCGCAACAGGGTGAGGCGCAGCCCGCCCTGGTTCTAGTCAACCTGGGGACGCCGACCGCCCCCGAGCCTGGTCCGGTGCGCGCGTTCCTGCGCGAGTTCCTGTCCGACCGTCGCGTCATCGAGATGAGTCCGCTTCTGTGGAAGCCCATCCTTGAGGGCATCATTCTGCGCGTGCGCCCCCGCGAGGTCGCCGCCAAGTACCGCAGCATTTGGATGGAGGAGGGTTCGCCCCTCATGCACTACACCCGTGAGCAGGCCCGCCGCCTCGGCGAGCGCTTGCCGGGCGTGCGCGTCGAGGTCGCGATGCGCTACGGGCAGCCCTCTATCGGTTCGGTCCTGGACTGCCTGCATGCCGACGGGGTGCGCCGGGTCGCGATTCTTCCCGCGTATCCGCAGTACGCGGCCTCGACGGTGACGACGATCAACGACGCGGTCGCCCAGTGGATCGGCCGCAACCGCGATGGCTTCGAGATGCGCCTGCATCGTTCCTTCCCCGCGGCCCCCGCGTACATCGAGGCGCTCGCGATCGCGCTCGAGCGCCACTGGGAGCGGGTGGGTCGCCCGAACTTCCTGACAGGGGACCGCGTCGTCGTGTCCTTCCACTCGATCCCGGTCGCCATGGACGAGGCCGGGGACCCCTACCGCGCCGAGTGCCGCCACACGGTCGCCGCCCTTGAGTCGCGCCTCGGCCTGGCGATGGGTTCCCTGACGGCCACCTTCCAGTCTGTGTTTGGGCGCGCGCAGTGGCTTGGCCCGCAGACGATCGAGGAAATGGCTGAGTTGGGCGCCGCGAAGTGCCCGCGCGTGGACGTCATTTGCCCGGGCTTCATGGCGGATTGCCTGGAGACGCTCGAGGAGATTGATCAGCTGAACCGTGAGACGTTCGTCGAGGCCGGGGGCGGGGACTTCCACTACGTGCCGTGGGCGAACGACTCCGATGGCGCGGTTGCTGCCTTGGAAGAGCAAGCGCGCATCGCGCTCGCCGGCTGGGTGTAGAAGCGCACGTCAATCGGAGAGGAGACGCGGGGCTGATCCGACCGCGTGCACATGAGAGAGAGTTTGTGTGCGTATCGCGAATAGGTTGTGCCTATGCGGATAGGTTATTCACTTGCGGATAGGTTACTAAGCTATCCGCGTGTTCATAACCTATCCGTCAGCTCTTTTCCTATCCGCGAGCGTGGCGATCCGGTTGGCAACGTGGATGTGTGAGCAGCGCCGGGCGCTGCCCTCGGATGCTGTCACAAACGACCGGCGGTCGAAACCCTCCGGCGTGGTCAGCCACGGCCTCGTACCGTGACGGTATGAGCACGACTGACTGTACCGACTTCGCGACGCTGGCCATCCACACCGGGTTTGACCCGGATCCCGTGACGGGGGACGTGGTACCGCCGATGCACGTCGCGTCGACGTACGTGCAGGACCGGCCGGGCCAGCTGCGCAGCGGATACGAGTACGGGCGTTGTGGCAACCCGACGACCAACGCGTTCGCGGGGGCGCTGGCCGCGCTGGAGGGGGCGACGCACGGCTTCGCGTTCCCGTCGGGCATGAGCGCCGAGGACACGGTGGTCCGTCTGCTGGCGCGCCCCGGCGACCACGTTGTGCACTCGACCGACGTGTACGGGGGAACGCACAAGCTCCTGAGCGTCATCAAGCCCGCCGAGGGCATCACCTCCCAGGCGGTGGATCTGACTGACCTGGCCGAGGCCGAACGTGTGATTCGCGCGCAGCGCCCGCAGCTCGTGTGGGTCGAGACGCCCTCGAACCCGTTCCTGCTGGTTACCGACATCGCCGCGATTGCGGCCCTCACACACGAGGTGGGCGGCCTGCTGATCGTGGACAACACCTTCGCGACGCCGGTGCTGCAGCGGCCCCTCGAGCTGGGTGCGGACGTCGTCGTGCACTCGACGACCAAGTATGTGGGCGGCCACTCCGACGTGATCGGTGGAGCTTTCATCCTGCGCGATGGCCTGGAGCTGCCCGCGCACGTCGAGCCTTTTTTCGGCGAGCGCGACGCGGCGGCTGAGGCCGTGAAACTCCAGATGGCCCTCGGTCACGTGCCGTCCCCGCGCGACACGTACCTGGCGCACCGCGGCCTGAAGACTCTGGCTCTGCGCGTGGAGCGCCACTGCGAGAATGCGCAGAGGATCGCCGAGTTCCTGGCCTCCCATCCGAAGGTGAGCGCGGTCCACTATCCGGGGCTGGCCTCGGATCCGGGTTACGAGCTGGCCCAGCGTCAGAATCCCCGAGGCATTGGCGGGGTTTTGTCCTTCCAGGTTGCCACGGAGGAGGCGGCCCTCGAGCTGACGACGCGCACGCGCATTTTCGCGTTGGCCGCGTCGCTGGGTGCGCCGGAGTCCCTCATTGAGCACCCGGCGATCATGACGCATTCGACGCGTGTTGGCGGGGTCGGCGGCGTGCCTGGCACGCTTCTGCGCCTGGCGGTTGGCCTGGAGGACGCGAATGATCTGATCGCGGATCTGGAGCAGGCGCTCGCTGGTATCTGACGGGTGCGCGGGGCAGCCACGAGGCCGGGGCAGCCCGGGTGCATCACCAAAACTCGCACGTGATTGACTCGGGTCAGTTTGTGGTTATACCCAGAACGTTGAAATTCCGGGCATGTGATTTCAAAAGTTAAAGCACGTGGGATCGAATTACGTGCGGCATGGTTGGGGAGTATGACTGTGGTGCCCGGGGCGGCGGCGGGGCCTGGACGGGCTTCGAGCCGACGCGCCGAGCCGAAGGCTCGCAGCGCGGACGGCGAGCGGGCGGGCCGCCGCCCCGGGCACCATCGAGTGGAGATGATGGGCGGACCGCCGCCCCCGGGCATCGTTGAGTGGGGATGGCGGGTGGGCCGCCGCCCCGGGCACCATCGAGTGGAGATGATGGGCGGGCCGCCGCCCCCGGGCATCGTTGAGTGGGGATGGCGGGCGGGCTGCCGCCCAGGCGCTGTTAATCGGTTGGGAACTAGTCTCTAGGCCTTGGAGCGGCGGCTGAGCCAAGCGGTCGCGGCGGTGGCACCGCCGACAGCGAGGGTTGCGGGGACGAGGATTGTGGGTCCCTGAGCGGTGAACTCGATGACCAGGATGAGGCCGGTGAAGGGTGCGTTCATGGACGCGCCGAGGAATGCGGCGGCCCCGATGAAGGCGAAGGCGGCAACCTGCGAGCCTGGCCATGCGGCTGCCCAGGGCAGGCCGATGACGGCCCCGATGCCAGCGCCGAGGGCGACGGCGGGGGTGAGGACGCCGCCCCAGCCGCCGGCGCGGATCGTGAGGAAGGTCGTGACCGTCTTGGCGGCGAGTACCAGTGCGGCGATGCCCAGGCCAGCACCGGTCGCCCAGACGGCGTCGAACTGGGTCTGCGCGCTGGCCTGCCCGTTGCCGAGCACGGAGGGCACCCACACGGCGATGACGCCGACGACGAACGAGGCGGTGGGAAGTGACGCGAGCAGCCGCCAGTCGCGCGGGCGGGCGGCACCGACGCGGGCGACGGCCTGCTTGAAGGCCCACCCGGCGGCCCCCAGTAGCGGCCCGACGAGGGCCGCGAACACGGTCAGGGAGAGTGACGGCGTGAGGGTGGGGACAGAGTAAAAGGGTGTGGGCCTCGTGAATCCCGTGGAGATGAGGACGGCGATGGCCGACGTGCAGAACGCGGCGGCGACAGCGCGCCTCGAACGCGACACGAGCAGGATTTCGAGCGTGTAAATCGCCCCGGATATGGGAATCGAATAGACGGCGGCCAGGCCCGCACCTGCGCCGCACGCGACGATGATGCGTCGGTCTCCGGGGGTGAGTTTCAGGCGGTCGGCGGCGGCCGCAGAAAACGCGGCGGCCATTTCGCGCGGGGCGACTTCGCGTCCGACGGATGCGCCGAGGCCGACGATGAGCACCTGGGTCAGGGCGTGCCAGGTGGCGCGCAGGGGCGGCATGGGGGTGCCGCCCACGGCCGCCGATACGGACGTGATTGCGCGGGAGCGCCGGAAGAGAAAAAACCACGACGCGGCACCGAAGATGCCGCCGAGCACCAGGTTAAGAACACGGCGGGCCGGGGAGACTGCGCTGACGGCCTCCAGGAGAGTCCCGGAGTGCATGTCCCAGGCGAGGGCCTGAATCCAGTGCAGCAGGTGGATGCACGCCAGGCCGACGAGGCCGGCGATGACTCCGGTGAACAGGGTGGCGACTGCGAATCGCCGGGTTGTTACGGACATGGCGTGTCGTTGTTGATGCGCTCGCTGACACGGCTGAAGAGGCCGGTGAGCATGTCGATTTCCTCGGGCGTGATCTCGTTGAGGAAGAGGCGGCGGATGACGTCGCGCTGGACGATGGCGGCCTCGTCGAAGAGGCGCTTGCCGGCGTCGGTGAGGAAGACGAGGCCTCCGCGGCCGTCGCCCTGGCAGGGGCGGCGGGAGATGAGGTTGCGTGATTCGAGGCGCTTCATGGTGTGGGTGAGGCGTGAGCGGGAGAAGACGACCTTGTGTGCGAGGACGGAGGGGCGGATGCCTGCTTCGCCGGCGCGATCGGTCATGAGGAGGACTGAGTATTCGGGCATCGACAGGCCAGACTGGCATTTGAGGGCGGCTTCGATGCGTTCGGTCAGGCGAGCGGTGGTGGTGAAGTAGAGCTCCCATGCCGCCGCTCGGTGGTGGTGTGCTCCGCTCACTGTGTCTCCTCGTCTCGTTGGGTGAGTCGCGTGGCCTCCCCAGCCTCGTGCGTCTGATGACGAGTATAACTTTCAATTACCGGTAGCTATCAATCGGTGCTATATAAGTCACGTTTGACATGGAATGTGAATAATGAGAAAGGGAGTGGGTATTGCGTTATTCTAATTAATATGAATTCCGCTGATGGTTGGAATGTGGAATTCTTGATCCCTCAGGAGGAATAGAATATGAAGAAGACGACGAAGGTCGTGGAAGTTGTTGACGATCTCGATGGCTCGCCTGCCGATCAGACGGTGCGTTTCGCCTTTAACGGCGCTTCGTACGAAATTGATCTGAACCGCGCGCATTTCGAGGAATTCGCCGAGGCTATTCAGCCGTACATTAAGGCTGGCCGTAAGGTTGGCTCGACTCGCCGCCGCGGCAATGCGGGCAACCCGAACCAGCGCCTGGAGAACGCGAAGATCCGTGCGTGGGCGCAGGGGGAGGGCCTCGATGTTTCTGATCGTGGTCGCATTCCCGCTCCGATTGTCGAGGCGTACCGTAAGGCGCATGCCTGATCGATACATGTCATCGGGGGGTGCAGGACGTCCTGCACCCCCCGATTATTTAGTCGGTGTCACTCGACGCCTTCGATGGTGTTATTCGCACCGGTGTCGCTGGTGACCTTGAAGTTGGTGGCCTTCTCGAACGTGATTGTGTTGTTGGATCCCGTGAAAGCTGCCGTGGCGGTGAGGGCCTCGACGTGGATGTCGTTGTTGGAGCCGTTCACCGTGATGTCGGCGACCGAGCCGCCCTCAATCGCGTTGTTGGAGCCGTTGACGATGACCTTCGTGACACCAGTGGGGATCGTCAGGTGCTGGTTGGACTCGTCGAAGGTGATGGGTGCGGAGGTGTCCGCAGCGCCAGCCGACGGCGCGGCGGGAGCAGAGGTGGCCGAGGAATCGGCGGAACCCGCGGGAGCGGAGGAAGCGGGCGCGGAGGCGGCCGGCGCGGCAGAAGATGAGGAGGACTCGGCCGGGGCGGCGTTGTTCTGGGTGCAGCCGGTCAGGGCCAGGGCTGCCACGGCCACGGCGGCAGCGGCGGGGAGGAGGGACTTGATAGACATGGCGTCTCCCTTTCGTTGGATCGAAGTTACACCTTGGTCAGGGTACTAGAAAGCGGGGATGAAGATTTCGACGCGGCGGTTGAGCGCGCGACCGGCGGGGTTGTCGGAGCCGTCCGCGTTCTCGTTGGGGGCCACGGGCTTGGACTCGCCGTAACCGGTGGCGTCCATCGTCGCGGTGACGCCGTCCTTCTTTAGTTCGCCGGACACGGCGTTCGCGCGTGCCTCGGAGAGCTGCTGGTTGAAGGCTTCGTCCGAGATGGAGTCGGTGTGCCCGTAGATGTGGGCAGCGGGGACCTTCGCGTTGTTGAGCACGTCCGCGAGCTTCTTGAGGGTCTGCGAGGCGTCGGAACGGATCTCAGACTTGCCGAAGTCGAAGAGAACGCCGTCCTCCAGGGTGATGAGCGTGCCACAGGATTCGACGGGCTTGAGGGATTCGACGGCCGGGAACTTGCCGAGCTTGGCGGCCTTGTCGACCTTCGGCGCGTCGGTGACCTTTTGGCCGTTGACTTGGGCGGTGCCGTCGCCGTTGTTGATGATGGTCAGGCTCGGACTCGTGTAGCTGCCGGTGCCGTCGCCGTTGTTGATGACGGTGACGGTGCGCGTGGTGTGCGTGCCGGAGCCGTTGCCGTCGTTGGTGATGGTCTCGCCGGAGCTGGTGTTCGTGTAGGTGCCCGATCCCTTGCCGTCGAGCGTGAAGGTGGTGTCCGGGGTGGTGTAGGTGCCGGAGCCGTCAGCGTCGACGGTGATCGTGAGCATGGTCGCCATGTTCGTGTAGGTGCCCGAGCCGTCGCCCGCGTAGGTGATCGTGGTCGAGCCTTCGGTGATGACGCCGGAGCCGTCGCCGGCGTTAACGACGGTGCCATTGGCAGAGGAGGAGACGGCCGATCCGTCGCCGCCGAAGATCGTGGAACCGGAGATCAGGGATGATCCGTCGCACTTGGCGGGCGAGATGGTCACGCCTTTGACGGAGGAGAGCTGCGAGGAAGCGGAATCGATGACGGCCTTGTCGGCGTTGGAAGCGAACACATCGATAGCGGGTAGGGAGAACAGGGGGATCGGGGGGATCTCTCCGGGACGGTATCCGGGCACCGTCGGGGTGGACGAGGCCGTGGCTGAGGCAGTCGGGGACTGTGTCGGCTCGGCGGTGGTGGCCTCCGCGGAGGGGGCGGCGGTCTCGGTGGTCTTCGGCTTGGAAGAACCGCAGGCGCCCAGAGCGAGGGTGGCCGCGGTGATGAGCGCGGCCGCTGTCAGAGTGCGTCGTGTGATGGTCATGGTTTAACCGTACGGGACAAAACGGGGGGAGCGTACTGTTTCAGTAATCATGTCAAGTTGCGGGTTTTCAACGATCTCAGGGAGAAAAGGACGGAGTGTTCAGGGGTTAATCAGGGGGACCCCGGGGTGCGCCCGGGGGGAGAAAGCCGGGAAAATGGCCCAGGCCTCGTCCCTGACGTGGGGGAACTGCTCAACCTGTGTCGTGATCAACGACACGGAATGTAGGAGCTGGGCGTTGTCTGTGGGACAATAGAGACATGAGCTACAAACTGGTGCTGCTCCGCCACGGCGAGAGCGAATGGAATGCAAAGAACCTCTTCACCGGTTGGGTGGATGTTCCGCTGTCGGACAAGGGCCGCGCGGAGGCTACCCACGGTGGTGAGCTCCTCAAGGAATCCGGCGTTCTCCCGGACCTCCTGTTCACGTCGATGCTGCGTCGCGCCATCATGACCGCGAACCTGGCTCTCGACGCCGCTGATCGCCATTGGATCCCCGTTGAGCGCAATTGGCGCCTCAACGAGCGTCACTACGGTGCGCTCCAGGGCAAGAACAAGAAGGAAATCCGCGACGAGTACGGCGAGGAGCAGTTCATGCTGTGGCGCCGTTCCTTCGACGTGGCTCCGCCCGCCATCGAGGCCGGCTCCGAGTTCTCGCAGGATCAGGATCCCCGCTACGCCGGCGAGCCTGTTCCCATGAGCGAGTGCCTCAAGGACGTCATCGCGCGTCTGCTGCCCTACTGGGATGAGGCCATCGTTCCCGCGATCAAGACCGGCAAGACCGTCATGATCGCCGCGCACGGCAACTCGCTGCGCGCCATCGTCAAGCACCTGGATGAGATCTCCGACGAGGATATCGCCGGCGTCAACATCCCCACCGGCATTCCGCTGGTGTACGAGCTCGACGAGGAGACCCTCAAGCCCATCAAGAAGGGTGGCACCTACCTGGATCCTGAGGCCGAGGCGAAGATCGCTGCGGTCGCCAACCAGGGTAAGTGAGCAACGCGGGGCCCTGGCATCGTCTGCGTGGACGAGGCCGGGGCCTTGCCATGCCCTCGGGCGCGGCGTGTGGGCGGTCAGCGAGGGCCTGGTGGAGGCGTGCCTGCCGTGGCATGGACGGCGCGCGGATGCCTGAAAATGCCGTGTTTTGGGGTCTAGTGAGCACTGTGGCGCATTCCCTAAAACTGACCATGTGATCGTGACCGGGGTCGCAAGCGTGGTCGCATTGTGGTCGTACTTGAAGCTGGTTTGTGCCGTTCCTCTAGTACGTGTAACGTAGGCTTTTCATGCTGTCTCGGGGACATTCGTCAGGCAACTGGTAGAATAGGTTGTGCTATCCACGCGAGCATTCAGGAGTCTTTCCATGTCGTTCGAAATCGGTCAGACGGTCGTCTACCCGCACCACGGCGCAGCCACGATCGAAGAGGTCATGACGCGCACCATCCGTGGTGAAGAGCGAACATACCTCAAGCTGCGCGTGAACCAGGGCGATCTTGAAATCCAGGTCCCCGCTGAGAACGTCGACCTGGTCGGCGTCCGTGACATCGTTGACGAGGATGGGCTTGAGGAAGTCCTCACCGTCCTGCGCGCCCCCTACCTTGAGGAACCCACCAACTGGTCGCGCCGTTTCAAGGCGAACCAGGAGAAGATCGCGACCGGCGACATCGTCAAGGTCGCCGAGGTCGTGCGCGACCTGACGCGCCGCGATGACCTGAAGAAGCTGTCCACGGGCGAGAAGCGCATGCTGACGAAGGCGCGTTCTATCCTCACCTCCGAGCTGGCCCTGGCTCGCAACATTGAGAAGTCGGAGGCCGCCGCGCGTCTCGACACCGTCCTGGCTGAGGGCCGCATCGAGATCGATGACGATGCCGCAGCTGAGTGAGGCCTGCGCGGTCCTGACGGCCGCCGGTTCGGGTTCGCGCCTCGGCTGCGAGCTGCCCAAGGCCCTCGTTTCCCTCTCGGGTCGCCCCCTGGTCTGGTGGGCGGCCCGCGGCCTACGCGCCGGGGGAGTGGGGATGATCGTCGTGACTGCCCCGGCCTCGTCCATTGAGGATTTCCGCGCCGCCCTGGCCGACATCGAGGACGTCCTCGTGGTCGCTGGCTCTGACCGCTCCCGCCAGGCGTCCGTCGCCCTGGGCTTGGCTGCCCTCGGGCACCGAGATGCGGACGCGGTTGTCCTCGTGCATGACGCGGCTCGTCCCCTGACGCCCCCGGAGGTGAGCGCGCGCGTCATCGACGCGGTGCGCAGCGGTGCTGGTGCCGTCATCCCGGTCCTGCCCGTCACGGACACGCTCAAGACCGTGGACGCCTCGGGCCTCGTCACGGGCACGCCCCGGCGCGCTGACATGGTGGCCGTGCAGACCCCGCAGGGCTTCCGATGGGACATGCTCACCCGCGCGCACGAGGCGGGTGCCTCCCGAAGCACCGACGAGGCCGTGGCAGCCACGGATGACGCGGGCCTCGTCGAGGCCGTTGGAGGCTCCGTTCAGACCGTTGCCGGTGATGAACGCTCCCTGAAGGTGACACGCCCCCTGGACCTCGCCCTCGCCCAGCTTCTCGCAGCCGAGGAGCCGAGCGCCTAGCGGCGCGGCGGATCTTGTCTGACGGAAGGCCGTCGCGCCTGTCATACCGTTGATGGTGGCCTGCGATGGCTCTGACCTCCGCATTCGCGCCCGCCCGCGCAGCCAGGTGTTCCCCGCGAGGTGTCCACGGCCTCGTCCCCACTGCGGCCCGAAGAGGGGGTGCGCCGCGAAACGTGGTAGTTTCGCCCTGGGCGCACCAGCGCCACCGAGCACTCCCGAGCGAAGGAGCCCGATTCCATGAGCACCACGCCCGCCACCCATCGCCGCGTCATCACGCGCAAAGTCGTCGATTGGGCGGCTTGGGACTGGGGCAGCGCCGCCTTCAACGCGGTCGCCACGACCTTTGTCTTCACGACGTACCTGACCAGCGACGGCGTTTTCACGGACGCGGGGACGGCCGCGACATGGCTGAGCAACGGCATGACGATCGCGGGCCTGTTCATCGCGCTGCTCGCCCCGATCACCGGTCAGCGCGCTGATCGACGAGGCCGTGGCGGGGTCTGGCTCGGATGGTTCACGGGGGCGGTCGTGGTCTGCATGCTCGCCATGTACTTCGTGCACCCGGCGTCGGTCCTCGGCCCTAAGGGCGCGCTCATGCTGGGTATTGCGCTGCTGGGCCTGGGTAACGTGTTCTTCGAGTTCGCCTCCGTGAACTACAACGCGATGCTCAACCACCTGGGTGAGAAGGAAGACTGCGGCAAGATCTCGGGCTTCGGCTGGGCGGCCGGCTACATCGGCGGCATCGTCTTGCTGCTGATCCTCTACGTCGGCCTGATTGGCGTGAACGTCCTGGGCGTGCCCGCCGACGAGCACCTCAACATCCGCATCTCCATGGTGATCGCCGCCCTGTGGCTAGGCGGCTTCGCGATCCCCGTCCTGAAGAACCCGCCGCTGCCTCAGAAGGTGTCGACGGCGGACGACCATGAGACGATCCTCGACTCCTATAAGCTCCTGTGGCGCACGGTCGTCACCCTCAAGCGCGAAGCCCCGCACACCCTGTTTTTCCTCATCGCCTCAGCCGTCTTCCGCGACGGCCTGGCAGGCGTCTTCACGTTCGGCGCGGTCCTGGCCAAGACGGCGTTCGGCTTCAGCGCCAGCGATGTCATGATCTTCGCGATCGCCGCGAACATCGTTGCAGGCCTGGCGACCGTGGCGTTCGGGTGGGTGGACGACAAGATCGGCCCGAAGAACGTCATCATGCTGTCCCTGACCGCAATGGTTGTCGCCGGGTTCGGCGTCTTCTTCCTGCACGCCCACGGACCCATCGTGTTCTGGAGCCTCGGCCTGGTCCTGTGTGTTTTTGTTGGCCCCACCCAGTCCGCGTCGCGCTCCTTCCTGTCGCGCATCATCCCCGCAGGTCGCGAGGGTGAGGTCTTCGGCCTCTACGCCACGACCGGCCGCGCCGTGTCCTTCATGGCCCCCGCCATGTACGGCCTCTTCCTCATGATCGGTAAGCGGATGACCCCCGCGGGCGCGGACTACACCTACTGGGGCATCCTCGGCATCATGCTGATCCTCGGTGTGGGCCTGGCCCTGACGGCACCCGTCAAGGCCGAGCGTGCCACGCTCGACCACATGGCGGACTGAGGCCTCGACGAGGCCCCACGCCCACGCGTGACACGTCCCCGACGCGACCGAGTGAGTCTCGGGCGTCGGGGACGTGTCGTCTATTGGGGTCATTGGACATGTCGTGTTGGCGGGACTAGTCCTCGGCGTTGTGGTGGGGTTTATTCCAGCGGATCGCTTCGTCGGTACTCCGCGGCTCGGGTCCAGAGAACAGATACTCCGCGGCTCGGGGCCAGAGGACAGATACTCCGCTCTCACTTATCGGAGAGTCCCTCTCCTCGGTACACTCATCCGTTATTCCGAAGCTGGGTCCTCTCCTCCGCACGCTAACCCGCTATTCCGAATGTGGGCAACCTCGCCTACGTGCGGAACAGGCGGCCCACGTGCGGAACAGGCGGCCCACGTGCGGAACAGGCGGCCCACGTGCGGAACAGGGGGCTGGCGTGCGAGCACAGCATGACGCCGTGGCCACCCAGGCCTCGTCACGAGGAAGCAGGAACGAACGCCTTGATTTCCTTATCGGTGATGCCGATCAACATGTCGTCAAAGACCCAGGTGAGGCGTGTGGTCCTCGTGAAGTCTTTCGTCGAGGAAGACGAACCATCGGCGGTGTTAATGATGTAGCTGTTAGTGTCCTGGGAGCTGAAGGACCTGACATACAGGGTCGATCCATCGGCGCTGACACGCAGGTCCTTCGGGGTGAAGGAGCAGCCGTCGCGCATGGACCGGCGTGCAGCGTCCGGGAGCGGGACCTCGCGCGTCGAGTCGTCGGCGGTCAGGGTGACCGTGATCGTGCACTCGCCCGTGCCGGTCATGCTCACCGTTCCCGTAGCCCACGCCGCTCGCTTGTGTGTCATGAAGGTCTGGATGTCCGATGTCGTCGGCTGCATCCCGTCCCGGCTGAGCGCGGGCAGGTCCTGTTCGGCGGTGAACGTCGCCTGAAGGACCCCATCGCTGTCGAAGAGAGACCCGCGAGAACCGGAGCTCTCGTAGACGACGAAACCGTCGGTGGCCACCTCGACCTTCCGGGAGTCGGCATTCCCGTCGGGATTGCTCAAGGTCGCCGCCTCGCCGGTATGGACGTTGAGGATCTGCGGGAGTTCGTTGGGGGCGGTGGGAACCAGGACCGAGGCGTGCACACCGTTCCCTGCGACCGCAGTGCCCGCAGGCGCATAGCCCAGATCATGGTCACGCAACCCGTATCCGGACTGCGTCGCCGTGGACGTGGTCCACAGGTTCGTCCACTCGCCGCCCTCGCGCGTCCACCCGCTGCACGTCGTCGTGGTCGAGCACGTCACCATGACGTCGTCAGCCAGAGCCAGGGGAAAATCTGTCCCCCAGGGAGCCTGAGTTTGCGCGCCTGTAGCCTTGTCGATGACGACGTCGTGGAAAAAGACCTGGTCCTCGCCCGAGACGAACGCGGGCGTGTGGAACGACAATCTCGCTGAGCTCTGTGTGGGGCCGGTCGACGTCCACAGGCGGGCGGGTGTACTCCCCGACAAGTCGTAGGCTGACACCGTGACGGCCGAGCCGTTCTTGCTGCTGTTCGCAGCATCAGAGGCAATGTACAGGGTCGACCCGTCCACGTGGAACTGCGGTGTCGCGTCGGCCGATTTAGCCGACACAGGGATCGTCCACGCGGTCGTGGCACCCGATGCCCACGCAGGCGACAGGGCGTGCGTATCCTGTGCGCTTCCCTGGTATCCCGCTGGTTTGAGTGAGGACAGACTCGGCAGCGAGGGAGTCGGCATCGGCAGGCTCGGTAGACTCGGCAGCGGCGCGTGCGTCAGCGGCGCGCTCGGCAGCGACCCGTGCGGCACCCGTGGGGTATGGACGTGAGGCGTGGTACTGCCACCGACGTGGCCCGTCGAAAACGCGGTACCAATCGTGGCACCAAGGGCCGCGAGCGTGGCGGCCACGGAGCGCTTGCTGGATTTGCTGGTGTCCCCGGCTTCCTTGGACGCCGGGGCGGGGCTGTCGCCGCGCGGCGGGATATCATCGGGCACCGCCCGGGACGAGGCCGTGGCCGCGCTCGCGGGTGTGGCTTTGCTCGGGGTGGGCGAGGCCTTGGTGGCTGGCATCTCGTTCGGGAAGGCGTCGGCCCCCGACGAACTGACGGTGTCCGCCTGCGCGGCCACGGCCTCGTCGAATCCTGCGAGCGGATCGGCCTTCAAGAATTCGTCAAGGTCGGGCAGCGGTGCCAAGTCCGGCAGCGGAGCGAGGCCGGGCAGTGGTGCCAAGTCCGGCAGGGAATCGAACTCGGGCAGGACGAAGGCGTCGGCCCCGCTCGGGGACTCCTCGCTGCGTGCGCGCGACGAACGCGGCTGCGCCTCGCCGGGAGGCGTCACGCGAGAATCATCGCTACTCATGAGACGTTTCTACCATGCGGCACCGGGCGTTGGGACGCGAGGGAAAGCAACCCGAGTCGTTGCCGACGTCAGGAGGAGGCGGGCACGAAAGCCTTGACACCGGACTTGGACACGGCGATGAGCATGTCGTCGTAGACCCAGGTGAGCTGTTCCGAGACGTTGAGCGCCGGAGACATGTAGGCCTCGCCGTTGACGGTGTCGATGACGTATTTGTTCTTGTCGGCACCGACGAAGGCGTCCATGTACAGAGCCGATCCGTCGGCGCTGATACTCACCTGCTTCGGGTCGAAGTAGCAGGTGGACGGCAAGCTGGGTGTCAGCGCATCGGGGACGGGGGTCGTACGCGTCGATCCGTCGGCGGTGAAGGTGACCTCGAACATGCACTCATCCTGGTGCCTGCCAGTCATGCGCAGGGTAGCTACGGCCCACGGCGCGTTCTGGTGCGTCAGGAACTCTTTGACGTCCGGCGCGCTGCGAGGTGTCTCATCGTGACTGACGATGGGCAGGTTTCGGGCGGTCTTAAACGTGGATTGGAGGGTGCCGTCGCTGTCGAAGAGCATCCCGTAGGAATCGATATTCTCGTAGACGACGTATCCTTCGGGCGTGACCTCGACGGTTCGGTACTCGCCGTCCCCGTCGGGGTTGCTCAGGGACGCGATCGTCCCGGTGTGGATATTGATGATCTGCGGAATCCGGTCGTTGTTGATAGGAACCAGGACGGAGGTGTGCTCGCCGCTGCCGGTAGTAGCGTTACGTGAGGGCGAGTATCCGAGGTCGAGCTGGCGGAGTCCCGATGGATTTTGCTGCGTCGTTGTCGTGGTCCACAGGTTCGTCCACTCGCTGCCCTCCTGCGTCCATCCGCTGCACGTCGTTGTTGACGAGCAGGTCACGAGGATGCCGTCGGCCATCACGAGGGGAAACGCTATGCCCCAGGGGGCCTGGGTTTGTTCGCCGGTCTTCTTGTCGATGACGACGTCGTGGAAGAAGAGCTGGTTGTCGCTCGAGACAAAGGTGGGTGTGTAGGTCAAGGCCACGTTGTTTTTCGTGTGCCCGGTTGAGGACCACAGCTGAGTGGGCTGCGCCCCCGACACGTCGTAGGCGGTGACCGTGACGGCGTACCCTGGCTCGCCCTTGATCGTGGCGTTGGATGCAACGTAGAGGGTTGAGCCATCGACGTAAATGTGTGGCAGGAACGTGGGCGATGTGTTCTCAACCGAGATCGTCCACGCGGTCGCGATCCCCGAGGCCCACTTGGGCGACAGTGTGTGCGTGTTCGTCGCGGTCCCACGGTAGCCGGGCGCGCGAGTAGGCAGATTCGGTGCCTGCTCGGGCACCTGCACGGTCGGCGTGTGCGAGGCCCGCGCCGAGGAGGCCGTAGGCGACGGAGTCGATGACGTCATCGGTTCGACGCTTCGTTGGCTGCAGAAAGAGAGTCCGACGCCGAGCGCAACGACGCATCCGAGCGCGATCAGGGGGCGGGGCAGGCGTTTGTGGGTGGAGGCAGCCTCGCCGATGCTCTCCTCGGGCTTGAGGCGGAAGGGAGTGCGGCCGTTCGACGATCGGCCGCTCACGTGTCCCGCCAGCGACGAGGCCGTGGCCGCGTCCGCGGAGACGGTATCCATCCGGGTGGTGGCCGCCGAGGCTGAGGGAGCCGCGTCCGGCAGGGGAGCGGAGGTGGGCGCCGGAGCGGTGCCTGAGAGAGGCCTGGACTCTGGCGCAACGGGTTGAGTGTCGTCGACGGTGGGCGAGGTGGGAGCGTCTGCGAGTAGCTGGGTGATGTCAGGTAGTGGCGAGATCCCGGGCAGGGGAGAGGCACCCGGGAACAGGTCGTCATCCCGAGGTCCCGCGGTATCCGCCTGCCCGGCCCCGGCCTCGTCGCCGGGCATCGACGCGGGGGAGGAGAGGACGTCACCGATATCGGGCAGCGGGGCCAGATCCGGCAGCGGGGCGAGTTCGGGCAGCGGCGCGAAGCCCGGCAGTGTCCCGAACTCCGGCAGCGCGAAGACGCCGCCGCTGTCCGGGGACTCCTCCTCCCGCGAGCGCGCGGAGGGTGCCTGCGTCCCGTCGGCGGGGGTTCCGAGGACATCGTCGTTGCTCATGAGACGTTTCTATCACACCCGTGTGGAACGCGGGCGTGGGTTTTCCGCTTTCGTCAGCCGAGGCCTCGCCCCCTGTGAGCAGTGCGCTCTCAGGAGGAGGCAGGCACGAACGCTCGAATTCCGCTGTCGGTCTGGCCGATCAGCATGTCGTCGAAGACCCAGGTGAGGTGTGTGGCCTCGTTGAGGTCATTCGACGTGAAGGACAGTCCCTTGGCGGTGTCGATGAAATATTTGCTCGTGTCCTGGAAGTTGAAGGTGTCGATGTAGAGAGCGGACCCGTCGACGCTGACACGCGCGTCGGTTGGGTCGAAGTAGCAGCCCGGCGTCATATTCGGGCGTGCCGCTGAGGGGATGGAGATTGTGTGCGTGGCGCTGTCGGCGGTCAGCTTGTACTTGATGGCGCATTCGTTTGTGCCTGTCAGCGCAATCGTGCCCGCCGTCCACTGTGCCTTCGTGCTTGTCATGAAGGTGTGGATGTCCGACGTCGTTGGCTGCCTCCCGTCGTGGCTGACTGTCGGCAGGTGCGGCTCTGCTGTGAACGTGGACTGGAGGGTCCCGTTGGGTTCGAAGAGTAACCCGGTCTGTTCGCTGCGCTCGTAGACGAGGAAGCCGTCGGTGGCCACTTCAACCTTCCGATAGTCGGCATTCCCGTCGGGATTGTTCAGGGTTGTCACCTCGCCGGTATGGACGTTGAGGATCTGCGGGAGTTCGTCGGGGGCGGTGGGGACCAGGACGGCGGCCTGTGCGCCGCTCCCGGCGAGCGCAGTGCCCGCAGGCGCGTAGCCCAGATCATGGTTATGCAACCCGTATCCGGACTGTGTCGCCGTGGTCGTCGTCCACAGGTTTGTCCACTCGCTGCCCTCGCGCGTCCACCCGCTGCACGATGTTGTGGTCGAGCACGTCACCACGATGTCGTCGGCCACCGCGAGAGGATATTCCTTCTTCCAGGGAGCCTGGGTTTGCGCGCCCGTAGCCTTGTCGATGACGACGTCGTGGAAAAAGACCTGGTCGTTATCGGAGAGGAACGCGGGCGTGTGGGAGGACATAATCGCCGAGTTCTCCGTCGGACCCGTCGATGTCCACAGGAGAGTGGGTTCGTTCCCCGACAGGTCATAAGCTGACACCGTGACGGCCGATTCCCTCCGGTCCTCCATCAGGTCGTCGGCGGCGAGGTAGAGGACCGACCCGTCGACGTATATCTGCGGTGGTGTACCTGCCGGCCCGTTCGTGGTAGGGATTGTCCACGCAGTGGCGACGCCCGAGGCCCACTCGGGCGACAGGGAATGAGTGTTCGACGCGGCCCCACGGTATCCGGGCACGTGGAGGACCTGCTGTTTCGTATCGAGGGCCGGTGGGGGGAGCGTAGGACGCTTGTGATCGCTGCCGCCCGTGTGGACCAAGGAAATAATGCCGCTGATTACGACGACGGCACCGGAGATCGCCAGGCCGATGGGGGTGGCGGAATTCGTGGTCCTCTGCTCGCCCCAGGACCGGCGACCCGCAGGGTGGGTGACGCGTTCGTTCGGTTCTTGGGTGGGACTGGTTCGTGACGAGGCCGTGGCTGCGTGAGTGGGTGCGGCATCTGCCTGGGAGGGGGCGACGGTGAACGTCGGAGCTGTGTTCTGCGTCGGTGCGGTCGAGACCGCGGGCGGTGATGGGATCGCGGGCGGTGATGGGATCGCGGGCGTCGACGGACTCGCGGGCAGCGATGGGATGTCGCCTGCGGGCGCGGCGCTTGGGAATGCGTCATCGTCGCGCGAACTGACGGTATCCGCCTGCGCGGCCAGAGCCTCGTCGAATCCTGCGAGCGGGTCGGCCTTCAAGAATTCGTCAAGGTCGGGCAGTGGTGCCAAGTCCGGCAGCGGCGCGAGGCCGGGCAGCGGCGCCAAGTCCGGCAGGGAATCGAACTCGGGGAGGACGAAGGCGTCGGCCCCGCTCGGGGACTCCTCGCTGCGTGCGCGCGACGAACGCGGCTGCGTATCGTCGGGAGGCGTCACGCGAGAATCATCGTTACTCATGGGACGTTTGTACCATGCGAGGAGCGTCGGCGTGCCTGTCCCGCGTCGGGCCGACGCGGGGAGCCGCGTCTAGTTGGATGCGGGGGCGACCCGGACCATGAGGACGCTCGCCAGCGCGGCCACGCCCTCGCCTCGGCCCGTGAAACCCAGGCGATCCGAGGTCGTCGCCGACACCGTCACCGTGCCGCCGGCGATCTCGCTCATGACGGCGCCGGCCTCGGGCAGGCGTGCGGCCATGCGCGGGCGGTTGCCCACGACCTGGACGGTCGCGTTGCCCAGTACCCAGCCGGCCTCGGTCGCCATGCGGCGCACCTCCTGCAGCATCGCGCGGCCCGACGCGCCCGCCCACTCGGGGCGATCCACGCCAAAGACCGTGCCCAGCTCGCCCAGGCCCGTGGCCAGCAGCATCGCGTCGCACAGCGCGTGCGCGGCGGCGTCCGCGTCCGAGTGACCCGCGAGGGGGCGCTCGCCCGGCCACTCCAGGCACGCGAGCATGAGGGTGCGCTGCGAATCGGGGGCTGCGAAGGCATGCACGTCGACCGCTTGGCCGATGCGGAAAGGCAAATCAGTCATGCCACCAGAGTAGCCTCACGACGAGGTCGGTGTGAAGGCCACGATGCCCGATCCCACGACGCCGATGAGCAGGTCGTCATACGCCCACACGAGTGCCGATGCCTGTCACGGATGAGTGGATGAGTGGGTCTGCCCGTTCGTCATGTCACAGCAATGGGTGGCGCTGTCGATGTCCTTCCATACGAAGGCCGCGTTCCCGTCGGCGCTGGCGCGAAGCTGCGTCGGCTCGAAGAGGCAGGGGCGGTCTGCGATTGCGCGCCCGTCTTCCTGTCCACCAGCGTGTCGCCAACGATGAGCTGATCCCCCTTGGGCAGGACCGGGGTTGAATCCCAGGAAACCCCGCCCTTCCGCTGCCCGCCCTCGTCTCGTCCGCTCTGACCGATCTGTCAGTGTTAGGACTTGGCGTGTTTGACGAGGTTTGCCGCGACGCGCCGGGAGAACCCGGAACGTTCCAACGGGGATCCATGCTACTCAGGCGTTGTTTCTATCACACACTCGCGGGCCTTGCGTACACCACCCACCCCGCCCATACCTCGTGAAAACGTGACGAAATACGACCTATCTGGCTTCACAGGCTTTCTCTCCGATAGGATCTGTCCGTGCGTTATATTTCGACTCGACGTGGCCCCGATGCGCCCACCCGCTCCTTCAGCGACATCCTGCTGGAGGGCCTGGCGCCCGACGGCGGCCTCTACCTGCCCGAGGAATACCCGACCCTGTCGGCCTCCGACCTGGACGAGCTGCGGATCGTCCTGCGCGAGGAAGGCTACGCGGCGATGGCCGCCGGCATCATCTCGCTCTTCGTCGACGACATCCCCGCCGACGACCTGTGCGCGATCACGGCCCGTGCCTATTCCACCCCCTCCTTCTCCGACCCACAGATCGTGCCCGTCGACGCCCTGGAAGGCACCGACCTGCACATCGCCCACCTCTCTAACGGCCCCACGGCCGCCTTCAAAGACATGGCGATGCAGCTCCTCGGCGAACTCTTCGAATACGAACTCACCCGCCGCGGCGACTGGCTCACTATCGTGGGTGCCACCTCCGGTGACACCGGCTCCTCCGCCGAATACGCGCTGCGCGGCCGCCCCGGACTGTCCGTCGTCATGCTCACCCCCGCCGGGCGCATGACCGCCTTCCAGCGCGCCCAGATGTTCTCCCTCCTCGACGACAACATCGTCAACGTCGCCGTCGACGGTGTGTTCGACGACTGTCAGGACCTGGTCAAGGCCATCAACATGGACGCCGACTTCAAGGCCACCTGGCACGTGGGCGCCGTCAACTCCATCAACTGGGCACGCCTGCTCGCCCAGGTCTGCTACTACGTCGCCACCTGGCTGCGCGTCACCGAGGAAGGCGCCGACGCCTCGTCCACGGTCAGTGTCGTCGTGCCCTCCGGCAACTTCGGCAACGTGTGCGCCGCCCACATCGCCCGCCAGATGGGCGTGCCGCTCGGCACCCTCGTCGTCGCCACGAACGAGAACGACGTCCTCGACGAGTTCTTCCGCACCGGCGTCTACCGCCCCCGCTCCTCCGCAGACACGCTGGCGACCTCCAGCCCATCCATGGACATCTCCAAGGCCTCGAACTTCGAGCGCTTCATCTTCGACCTGCTCGGCCGCGACGGGGACGCCACCCGCGCCCTGTTCGACGAGGCCCTCGCCCGTGACGGCTCCTTCGACCTGTCCGGCACACCCGAGTTCGCCGCCCTGCGCGACACCTACGGCTTCATCTCCGGCACCTCCACACACGCGGACCGCCTCGCCGAGATCGCGCGCACGGAACAGGAGAGCGGCTACCTCCTCGACCCGCACACGGCCGACGGCGTACACGTCGCCCGCGCCGTGCGCTCCCAGATCGAGGGGCCGCTCGTCGTCATGGAGACCGCGCTGCCCGTCAAATTCGCCGACACGATCCTCGAGGCCACCGGCCACCTCCCGCCCGTGCCCGAGCGCTTCCAAGGCATCGAAGGACGCGAAGAGCGCGTCACGCCTCTGGCCAACTCCGCCGAGGACCTCAAGGCGCTGATTGCCGAGCGCGTGCGCCCCGGCGCCTGAGATTCTCTGACTCGACGAGGCCCGAGCCCCACCTGCGAAGCCGCGCGCTTTCGCCCGACGGGACCCGGGCCTCGTTACATACTCCCGGGACGCGCCCCTTTCCTTCGCCTCCACTCCCTGACAGGTAGGATTGATGCCATGCTTCACCTGTACGACTCCAAGAGCGCCCGCGTCCAGCCCCTCAACCCGGTCACCCCCGGGAAGGTCGGCATCTACCTGTGTGGCGCCACCGTGCAGGGCTCCCCGCACGTCGGCCACCTGCGCGCCGCCGTCTCCTTCGACACGCTGATCCGCTGGCTGCGCCGCAGCGGCTACCAGGTCACCTACGTGCGCAACGTCACCGACATCGACGACAAAATCCTCAACAAGTCGGCCGAGGCCGGCTGGGACTGGTGGGCGTGGGCCTACCGCTTCGAGCGCGAATTCACCGAGGCGTACGAGACCCTCGGTGTCGAGGCCCCCACGTACGAGCCGCGCGCCACCGGCCACATCCCCGACCAAATCGACCTCGTCCAGCGCCTCATCGACGCGGGACACGCTTATTCGGATGGGCGCGGCAACGTCTACTTCGACGTCCACTCCCAGCCCGACTACGGCTCGCTCACCCGCCAGCGCCTCGTCGACATGCGCACCACCGAGGACGACGCCCAAATCGACGAAGCCGTCGAAGCCGGCAAGCGCGACCCCCGCGACTTCGCCCTCTGGAAGGCCAGTAAGCCGTCTGAACCGGCCACGGCCTCGTGGGACAGCCCCTGGGGCCGCGGCCGACCCGGCTGGCACCTCGAATGCTCCGCCATGTCGCGCCGCTACCTCGGCGACGAATTCGACATCCACGGCGGCGGCATCGACCTGCGCTTCCCACACCACGAGAACGAACAAGCCCAATCCCACGGCGCGGGCTGGCCCTTCGCGCGCCTATGGGTCCACAACGCGTGGGTCACCACCAAGGGCGAAAAAATGTCCAAGTCCCTGGGCAACGTCCTGTCCATCGGGGCGCTGACCGAGGAATACCCGGCCGTCGCCGTGCGCTGGGCCCTGTCCACCGTCCACCACCGCTCCGCCATCGAATGGGGCCCCGAGACCCTGCCCGCCGCGCACGCCGCCTGGGAAAAGTTCTCCACCTTCGTCGCCCGCACCATCGAGACCGCTGGCGAGGCTCCGACCTCCGAAATTACCCTGGCACCCGCCGACCTGCCCGAGGCCTTCGTCGCCGCCATGGACGACGACCTCAACGTCGCCGGCGCGCTCGCCGTCCTGCACGAACACCTCAAGGCCGGTAACGCCGCGCTTGCTGCCGGTGACGTTTCCGGTGTCTACCGCGAGCAAGTCCTCGTCCGCTCCATGCTGGACGTGCTGGGCCTCGATCCCGCTTCGGAGCAGTGGCGCGGACAGGCCGGTATCGGTGCGGGTGCCTCTGGTGCGGCTGCCGCCGAGCATTCGGCGCTGGACGCACTGATCCAGTCCGTGCTGTCTGAGCGGGCTACTGCCCGCGCCGCCAAGGACTGGGGACGCGCCGACGAGCTACGCGACCGGCTGGCCGCCGCCGGCATCACCGTCGCGGATGGCCGCGACGGCGCGACGTGGAGTGTCGGCTGATCGCTGTGTGCTGAGCTGCGGCTGAGCTGCGGCTGAGGGTCGTGCTGCTTGACGCGCCCGTGGGCGGCGGCCCGCCCGCGAGCCGTCCGCGCCGCGAGCTTCGCTCGGTGCGTCGGCTCGTTGTCCGGCCAGGCCCTGCCGCCGCCCACGGGTGCCGCAGCCTGGCTCGCGTCTCGCAGATTCCGCGTTTGTTCTTGTGATTGGGTGTGCTGCACCCGATCCGTAGGCAGTGCACCTCTTCTGATCGGGTGCAGCGCCCCGTAACGGGTGCAGCGCCCCTCGCGCTGTTGTTCCGGGCCGTGCTGCTTTGTGCGCCCGTGGGCGGCGGCCCGCCCGCGACTCGTCCGCGCCGCGAGCTTCGCTCGGTGCGTCGGCTCGTTGTCCGGCCAGGTCCCGCCGCCGCCCACGGGCACCGCAGCCTGGCCCGCGTCTCGCAGATTCCGCGTTTGTTCTTGTGATTCGGGGCGCTGCACCCGATCCGTAGGCAGTGCACCCCTTCTGATCGGGTGCAGCGGCCCGTAACGGGTGCAGCGGCCCTCGCGCTGTTGTTTCGACCGTAGCTAGGTCCGGCCGTCCGCCTACGGGCGCAGCGGAGACCGTATTGTGACGTGAGGGATCATCTGTTGCTCGGGGCGGGCGCGGGTAATTAGAGGTCCGCTGTTGTTGAAGCTGACTGGAGCCGGTGAAGGGAAGCATACCTGTGTTGGCGGACGAAACCGCTCCCTCTGCCCGACTCGTTGTGGGGAATTTCGTGTGGAAGAACGATGTGCCCATCCTTCTGCTGTGGATTCTGTTCATCCCGATACGAAGTTAGGAGTACAACCTTCATCTGTCGGCTGCCTTGAAAATTGGAGCCGAGTATGCGCTCACCTTCTTCACTCAAAGTCCATTTGATAAGATCTGCTACTTTCTTGTCGTCTTGAGAAGTTGAGGCTTCTAACTCAGTTGCGTGCTCCGGTGTCCAGGTGACTGGGTTTATTACTTGTGTAATGCGAGGAACCTGGCGCTGAATAGTTCGTGATACGTAAAATGCAATGTACTGAATTTCCTGCCTAAAGTATCTCCCCGCGGGACAGATATAGGCTGACTTTCTCTTATAGGTTTCCCAGCTGCCTCGACTGTCGGGGACAACCATTGTGTCCTGTTTCGTAGCTGGACGTTCTTGCCACTGGTTCATCCAGATTTCCTGGTAGTTCTCATCCAACCAGGTGCCAAACGTCGGCGAGATCAACTCGGCAAGTTCGCGAACGCGTGACATGAGCATGGGGAGGTCATAATCGCGGGCGTAGTCATGATGCGCTATCCTATTGCGAAACTGACGCACATCGTTGACAAGTGATCGTACTCGTTTAGCATCTGGAGCTTTGCTGGTTTGCGGATGCCGAAAGGCTCGGTGAAGAGCTTGTCTCCATATCTGATCGTGTTTGCGATCAAGAAGCTGTACCCAGAATCCAAATGTTAAGTTGGCGATGATCTGATCGCGCGTTTCGGTCTTCTCACTTCGTTTAATTAAATTTCTTGCCGTGTCGATATGTTGTCGCTCGTTTTCTGTGAGTTTGCATGAATCTTGGAGAAACCAAGGTATTCCACGTCCTGGTTCGTCAAAATACTCTTTGAGTTGTTCGTCAAGCGCATTCCTCAGAAGAATCTCTGTCTGAGATAGCATCGGTAGGCAGGCGGCCGCCATACGCGTGTTCCAGGCATAGAGATCGAGAGCGAGTGAGAGATCTCCGTCGCAGGTTTGGAGGTACGGTCGGAGACGGGGTTCAGTGATGTACGCGAGGAGGTCTTCGTTAGCTTCGTCGCTACGCTTGCTATCGCCCATTGGACCAGTCTACCATTGGTAATGGATGCCCCGGGGGTGGCCTCTGCTTGATGCATGCTCCCGGGGCTGTGTCATATCCGCGCGTCCAGACGTTGTGAGCCTTTGTGGCAGTTGTGGCCTTTGGTCCGTTCATCGATGAAGCCTGTGAGATCGTCGGCGGTCGTATCTGCCAGATCGCAAAGCTACGCTATCTCGTGCGTTGCTTCCTTAGCCACTGCGGTCCTGCGCGCTCACCGGGTACACGGATAGGTTGTTGCTTCACGGATAGGTTATGAGCATACGGATAGCTTATTAACCTATCCGCGTGGCGATAACCTATCCGCATCGTCGCAACCTATCCGCGTGCGGAGATCTATCCGCGCGGCTGCCCGCCCGCTCGCTGTCCGCGCCGCGAGCTTCGCTCGGTGCGTAGCCTCGAAGCCCGGCCAGGCCCTGCCGCCCGCCCACGGGTGCCGCAGCCTGGCCCGCGTCTCGCAGCCGCCCGTGCCCTCCGGCCCCTCCGGTGCCCTCCACGCCGGCGGTCGTGGGGGTTTGCACTACACGAAGCCTTCTGGCGGCGTGTCGCCGACGTGTCGGAGGCTCGTGTAGTGCAATTCCCCCGATTGGTGACGGCGAGGCCGCGACTTGAGGCGGTGTGGCGCCCAAATCGCAGACCACTTTGGTGAAAAACGCTGAAAATGGGGTGTTGTGGGCGAGGTGGTCTGCGTTTTGGGCGCGGCGGTGTTCTGGCAGGGTGTGCGTGCTCGCATACGAACCCGCTATTGCGAGCGGTAACCCGCTATGTCGCACGTTAACCCGCTATTTGAAGTGTGGGCAGGGCTGCCCAGGCTCGTATTAGCGGGTTAACGTGCGGAACAAGGGGCCCGCACGCAGGTTATCGGGTTAACGTGCGGAACAAGGGGCCCGCGTACGGGTTAGTGGGTCCACGTGTGGATGAACAGCCCTATGTGAGCCGAGGCCATACCCTGGTTTCCGGCGGCGCGAGGCGTCGCGGACACGGGAGGAGCAACATGGAGTACGTGGCTTTGCTGCGCGGTATCAACGTCGGCGGCAACAACAAGGTCGTCATGAGCGAGCTACGTGAACAGGTCGCCGCTGAAGGCTTCGCGAACGTGCGCACCTACATCAACAGTGGCAACCTCCTCTTCGAGGCTGAGGCTGATGTCCCGCGTGACGAGGTGGCAGAGGCCGTCGAACACGTCTTGGCGCGCCGCTACGACTTCCCGATTCGACTGGCCCTCTTGGCGGGGCAGGATTACCTAGCGGAACTACACAGCCTGCCCGACTGGTGGCATGGTGAGGTTGCCCGCCGCGACGCGCTCTTCTACACGCGGGGCCTCGACCGTGGTCACGTACGCGAGCGTATCGAGGCCATGGAACTGGGTGACGAAGCCGTGTACTTTGGCGAGCACGCCGTGTTCTGGGGCAAATTCGACGAGAAGAACTTCCTGAAGACGGCCTACCACAGGCGTCTCCTACGCGAGGACTTCTACCGGCAGGTGACGATCCGCTCCGCCTCGACGGTCGAGAAGATCGCGTCGTTGCTCGCGCGTGACTGACGTGTATCCCGTCCGGGCTGACGCGGTGGACGAGGCCGTGGCGAGTGTCGGCGCATAGGAGTGCGGTGTGCGTGAGGGCAGAGTGGGGCTGATGCTCGCGCGGGACTGACGTGTATCCCGTCCGGGCTGACGCGGTGGACGAGGCCGTGGCAGGGTCCGGGTGCGCGCCTGACATGGGGTTGGTCCGGAAGAGACGAGTATGCAGTGGGGTCTCCGTGGAATATGCATGTCAGAGCGTGATTTTGGCCCCCGGGCGCGCCGCTGTGGCCCCGATGTGGCCTGAACGCCGTACCCTGGTGTCAGTTCACGAGACAACGAGGAGACACCATGGCCTCACACAGCGGGCGCCCCGGCGCCATCCGTAAGAAGGGCACCAAGAAGGGTGCGCAGGTCGGCACCGGCGGGCACTCGCGCCGACGCCTCGAAGGCAAGGGCCCGACGCCCAAGGCTGAGGACCGCACCTACCACCCGGCCTACAAGCGCAAGGTCAAGCGCGAGGCACGCGAGGCGCAGGAGGCCGCGATTGCGCGCGCTCGCGCCAAGTCCTCGATCCGCGTCAAGCCCGGCCACGAGCTGATCGCCGGTCGCAACCCGGTCGCCGAGGCCGCCCGCGCCTCGGTCCCGATTGAGCGCGTCTTCATCCTCGACAACGTGAAGGATGATCGCGTGGAGGAGGTTGTGCGCCTCGCGAGTGCCATGGGTGCCCCCGTGTACGAGGTCACCCGTCGCGACCTGGATGTCGCGACTGACGGTGCCGTCCACCAGGGCGTCGCCATCGAGGTGCGCGGATACGAGTATGCCGACGCCTCGGACCTGATCGCCGGGTCGCTCCAGCAGCTGGGCCACCCGCTCCTCGTGGCCCTCGACCAGGTGACGGACCCCCATAACTTGGGCGCTGTCCTGCGTAGCGCGGGCGCGTTCGGCGCGGACGGCGTCATCATTCCCGAGCGCCGCAGCGCGGGCGTGAACACGACCGCGTGGAAGGTGTCGGCCGGTGCGGCTGCGCGCGTGCCCGTGGCTCGCGCGACGAACCTGGTGCGCGCCCTCGAAGAGGCCAAGGCGGCCGGATACTTCGTGGTTGGCTTGGACGGCGGCGGCGACGCACCCCTGCGTGGCCTGTCGCTGGCGGATGGACCCCTCGTCATCGTGACCGGTGCCGAGGGCGCGGGCCTGTCCCGCCTCGTGCGCGAGACCTGCGATCAGATTGTGTCGATCCCGATCGCGTCGACCGTGGAGTCTCTCAACGCGGCCGTCGCCACGGGCATTGCCCTGTACGAGGTCGCCTCCCTGCGCGCGCAGGGCTGAGCTTGTTCCTGTCGTGACTCTCGCCGCGGGCGCTGACCAGCGCCCGCGGCGAGAGTCTTTGTACGAGGCCTCCGTGCGGTCGCGCCGTGGCGTTGGCCCGCAGGTCTGTCGGTTAGCGGCGGGGATTCGAGCGCGTCGCCTTTTTCGCGGCCTTGCGCATCGCTCCGAGAGTCCGCAGAGTTAGGGGAACGTTGTGCGGCATATCGCGGTATCTGAGGCGCTCGGGGGCGGTCATCATGAGTCCCTCGTTCCGGAAGGACTGCTCGACCCTCTCCAACATCGACGCGATGTAATCCTCCGCGAACATGGTCTCGTTGGTGGACGTGTAGTCGAAGTGACACCACAGCTCGCACATTGGTCTCATCCCGCCCGGGATCGGTCGGGCGATCACTTCGATGCGTGTCTTCTCAAGGAAGGCCCGCTTGACGCGGTCGGGTACCGCCTGTGGGAACAGTTCGGCGATGATGCCTGTCGTGGTGGTCGAGGCAATCGCATCGACGAGAAAAGCCTTCCCGGTGTTCCCGGTAGCCAGCTCGGTGCCTACCCAGCCGATTCGCGCGAATTGTTCGCGCATGCCGGGCGTTTCGGCCCGGATGCCGTTCTTGTGCAGCAGGGCGACGCAGCGCGCCACGGCCTCGTCGGGGGACACGGCCAGACGAAAGACCGTAAACGGGTACGCAGTGAGCGAGAGGCTGCGGCCGACACTGGAGAATAACTGTTTCATGGGTGTCCTGAGCGTCGGAAACGGAGAGGGCTGGTGCCGGTCGCCTTGCGTGCCGCGCGGTGCATCGTCGCGATGCCGGCGTCGGAGAGGGGAGAATCCCCGGGAAGTTCCTTCTTGTTGACGAGGCGTGGGGGACCCAGGAGGACCCCCTGGCGGGTGAGCGTCTGCGCGAGCTTATCGAACGCGCGGTCGAGGGGAGCCTTCGTCAGGCGCGGACCCCGAATCGTGTCGTCCCAGGGGAAACACCACAGCTCGGACCTCGGGTGGCTTCCAGGGACTGGGCGAGCGGCGACGATGAGGCGCGTCCAGTCGATCGGCTTGCGCATCGGCTCCGTCAGGTGAACGGCCAGCAACGCAATTCCGAGGCCGGGGGCAATCGCGCCGAGATCGCCCAGATCCGCGTCGGGTCCGGATCCACGGCGGTGACCGATCGCGATCTCGGTGCCCGTCCAGCCGCGCATCGCGAACTGGTCACCCATCCCGGGGGGTCTCGGAACGGATGCCGATGGTCGCCCAAAAGCCCATGCACCGCTTGAAAGCCTCGCGCGGCGGGCACGATATGTCGAACACAGTCATCGGGCGGAAAGCAAACAGAGCACTCATCAGTCTCCCTGAGAACGCGGCGTCGTAGAGGAACTAGTGTGCCCAAGCGCGCGCCCAGCAGTGAGCGCGAACCCGGCCACGGCCTCGTCCCTCCGTCGTGTGGTGGTCTCAGGCTAGCAGCGCGAGCGCTCCGCCCAAACACCGAGCCGCTACCATGGCCCCCATGAGTGTCCTCGGAACCATTATCGTCGGCGTTGTTATCCTCCTGGGAGTCATCGGCGCCGTCGTCCAAGTCTGGCCCTCCGCGCCCCTCGTCGGCGGCGCGATCCTCGTGTGGGCGTGGCTGACCGGCACGTCCAGCGCGTGGATTGTTTTCGCCATCGCGGCGCTCGTACTGATCCTTGGCACAGTCCTCAAATACGTGATCCCCGCGCGCGGCATGAACAAAGCCGGGATTCCGCAATCCACGCTCGTGTGGGGCGCGCTCGGCGGCGTCGTCGGCTGGTTCGTCGGCCTGCCCCTCGGCCTCGTCCTCGGTATGATCGCCACGACCTTCGTCGTCGAATACCTGCGCAGCCGCGACACCGCCACCGCCTGGGCGTCCACCCTCCAGGCTCTCAAGGCCTTCGGCTGGACGATTGCCATCGAACTGATCGCCGCCCTGACCAGCGCAACCGCGTGGGGCATCGGCGTCGCCCTGGCCGCCACCGGGAACTGAACCGGGCTGATCGAGGTACCCCGGCCTCGTCGATCTCCGCTAATATGGGTCTGTTGCGCACACCCGCGCGACGGACCCAAACTTTACGGAGATACTCATGCCCGCCGTCATCGTGCTCGGCGCCCAGTGGGGCGACGAAGGCAAAGGCAAGGCCACTGATCAGCTCGGCCAACACACCGACCTCGTCGTCAAGTTCAACGGAGGAAACAACGCGGGGCACACCGTCGTCATTGACGGGGAAAAGTACGCGCTGCACCTCCTGCCCGCCGGAATCCTCTCCGAAGGTGTCACACCCATCATCGGCAACGGCGTCGTCGTCGATCTGGACGTGCTCTTCGAGGAACTTGAGGACATCACCTCGCGCGGCGTCGACTGCTCGCGCCTGCTCATCTCCTCTAACGCGCACATCATCCCGCCGTACAACCGCCTCATGGACCAGGCGAACGAGCGTGCGCGCGGCAACAACCTGATCGGCACGACCGGCCGAGGCATCGGTCCCACCTACGCCGACAAGATGAACCGTATCGGCCTGCGTATTCAGGACCTCTTCCACCCCGAGGAGCTGCGCGCCAAGGTCGAAGCCGCCCTGGCCCCCAAGAACACCATTTTCGAGGCCGTGGACCTGCAAGTGCTCGACCCCGCCGAGGTGGCCGACCACCTCCTCTCTTTCGCGGAGCGCGTCAAGCCGATGCTGTGCGACGTGTCCCTCGTCGTCAACGACGCGCTGGACCGCGGCGAGACCGTCCTCTTCGAGGGCGGCCAGGCCACGATGCTCGACATCGACCACGGCACCTACCCCTTCGTGACCTCCTCCAACCCGACCGCGGGCGGCGCGCTCACCGGCTCCGGTGTGGGTCCGACCCGCATCGACCGCGTTGTTGGCGTCGCCAAGGCGTACACGACCCGCGTCGGTGAGGGCCCGTTCCCCACGGAGCTGGATAACGAGGTCGGCGAGGCCCTGCGCACCAAGGGCGGCGAGTTCGGCGTGACCACGGGTCGCCCGCGCCGCACCGGCTGGTTCGACGCCGTCGTCATGCGCTACGCGACGCGCATCAACGGCCTGACCGACATCTGCCTGACCAAGCTCGACGTTCTCTCCGGCTACGAGACGATCCCCGTGTGCGTCGCCTACGAGGTCGACGGCGTGCGCACCGAGGAAATGCCTCTCGACCAGGCTGGCTTCGAGGCCGCCGTGCCCGTGTACGAGGAGCTGCCCGGCTGGAGCGAGGATATCTCGCAGTGCCGTTCCTTCGACGAGCTGCCGCAGGCCGCCCAGGACTACATCAAGCGCCTGGAAGAGTTGTCGCGCTGCCGCATCCAGTCCATCGGCGTGGGCCCGGGCCGCGAGGCGACCATCGTGCGCTACCCGCTCATGTGAGGGGGGATGACAGGGTGAGGGCCGGTGCCGCGCAGCGGTGCCGGCCCTCACCCCATGCGCGGGATCTTGCTGTTCCGCACGTGGGCTTGCTGTTCCGCACGTGGGCTTGCTGTTTCGCACGTGGGCTTGCTGTTTCGCACGTGGGCTTGCTGTTTCGCACGTGGGCTTGCTGTTTCGCACGTGGGCTTGCTGTTTCGCACGTGGGCCTGCTGTCCTGCACGTGGGCCTGCTGTTTCGCACGTGGGCCTGCTGTCCTGCACGTGGGCGGTGTTGCCCATGCTCGGAATAGCGGGTTTACGTGCGGGATAGAGGGCCGACATGCGGACAAGCTGGTTTGCGGACCTGGTGTCTGCCGGACGCTCGCAGGAACGGAACGCTTGCAGGAACGGAAGAACGGATCTGACAATCGGGCGCGAGACGGGGACAGTCGCGCAGCGGGAGACGGAAACACTCGTGCGCTTCGGCGCGCAGATACGACAAAGCACGCCGAACCGAATGCGCCTGTCGGCGCGAAGGCCGCTCGTAGCGGCAGAGTTTGGAGCCCGGGGCATAACGGTCCGGCGTGCCCCTCAACCCTACGACTCACTTCATGCCAACGCGCGCCGTGGCGACGTGGATCAACCCACACGGGGCATGCGCCACAGCCGGGTCCTCCCCGACGAGGCCTGAGCCGCGTCTCTTGGTTACGCGCACCACAGCGTTGGGGCGGGTGCGGCGTTCCGACAACATGAGAGCACCCGCCTCGCCACGATCCCGACCCGCCGTCTCAGGAAGACCCGCGCGGGCGGCCATGGCCTCGTCGACTCCAGACATGTGGGACCATGGAAGCGTGATGACATCGACCTCGCCCACACGCACACGAACCGACTCGAGCCGCGGAGTACGCCGCGACACGCTGGCCACCAGACGAGTGTCTGTCAGCGTTGGTACGGCCACCGTCACACTTCTGGCCGCGCTGACAATCACCGCGTGGTGGCTGCCCGGCTCGCGCTGGACGGTCGGTCCGGTCATCGCGCTCGCCTCGTTCCTGTTGGCGTTCGCGTGGCCGACGCTGGCGCGACTGCACATGCCGTGGCTCGCGCAGGCAGTGCTTGCGCTCGGTGGGGCGCTCACCCCCATCGGCGTCGCGTACTGGAAGAACCTTGACATCGCGATCCCCTTGACCGGTATCATGCTCGTGTTCCTGGTGGCTGCGACGATCCTTGACGCGCCCGCACCGCGTGACCACTCGGTGGGGAATACGACCGAACACTGGGGGTCGACGTCGCTGACCGCAGCCCTCACCTCGTCGGTGACTGCGCTCCTCATCATTACAGCCGGGTCCATGTGGGTGTCCCTGACGGTCCACGCGCGCTGGTCGGTCGTCGTGCCCATGGCCGCCCTGGTCGTCATCGTCGTAGCCGTGTCGGCGAACAGTGGGCGCTCCTCGACCGCGGGGGTGTTCTACTCCGCGGCGTTCGGCCTGTTCGCGGGACTCATCATTTCCTCGATCGCGTGGCTGCTCGGGCACACCTCTGACCTGCTGCCCGTCGTCTTCCCCTCTATCGCCAATATCCTCGGCGACTTCGCCGCATTCCTCACCATGGGTGGCATCACCGGTGCCGGCGTCGGCTTTGCCGTGTCGGTCGTTGACGCGCTCCTCGGTGAGCGCGCCGCCTCCGCCCAGCTCGCCTCCCTTCTCGGTCGCGGTGCCGCTAAATTCCTTGTCGCTGCCCTGCCCGTCTACGCGATGACGCGCATCGGCGGCATCTGAGGCGTGCCTCGCCTCGACGAGGCGGTGGCTGGCCACGTTGTATTAACGAGGTAGCGGCTGGGTGGCCGGGTTGTTACCCGCTGTGTCTTCCTGACCGGACCCTGCCCCGGGAGGCGGCCCGGGCCTCGTTGGGCTGCGCCTTCCTCAACCGCGCCTGCCCCGGGAGGCGGCCCGGGCCTCGTCCCTGTTCGCCGCCAGCTGCGCGCCCCCGCGCCGCGCGGTGCCCGCCCGCCCCACGCGTTAGGCTGGAGTCATGATGGTGATACCTGCTGACCTGCCCGCACTCGTTGCTCCCGTCGCGTGGATGCTCGGAACCTGGGAGGGGTGGGGCATGCACGCAAACCCCGCCCCCGGCCAGGAAGCTTCCGCCGAGGCCCCTGCTGATTCGCCCGTCATCGAGGAGATCCGCGGCGACGTCGTCGGCGAGCAGATGCGCCTGGTGACCCGTGTGTACGCGGGCGAGGCGTCGGCCCCGATCGACCCCACGTGGGACGCTGCGCAGGGCCTGGCTGCTATCAAGAAGGGCGACCTGATCAGCGAAGAGACCCTGTACGTGTCCGTCGCACCCTCCGATGCGCCGCTGCCGCCGCCCGGCCAGTACAACTCCCGCGAGTTCACGGCGACCTCTGCCTCCACCGAAGGTCACAGCGCTGTGTGGGACGGCGTGAGCGTCGGCCCGCGCGTGCAGATGGTCTCCGACGCGATCGCGCTCGGCGTGGACGCGCCCCGTTTGACGCACTTGGGCCGCATGTTCGGCCTGGTTGCCGGCGAACTCATGTGGACGCAGGAACGCACACTCGATGGCCAGGATGAGGCCGACGTCGAGATCTCGGGCCGCCTGCACCGCACCGAGCAGGCCTCCACGGAATCCGGCGAGGTCATCGACGGCATCGACGACTCGCAGGGCGGCTTCCTTGTCTGAGCCTTCGGTTGATTCCGAGTTCGTCGACGAGGCCGTGGCCTCCTTCGGCGCGACCCCGCACTTCGGGGACCCGTCGGGGGAACAGTGGGCCCTCGAGGCTGGTCGCGCCTTGGTGCGCCGCCCAGACCTGGTGGTCATTTCTGTGTCGGGGGCTGATCGGCTGACGTGGCTGACGTCGCTGGCCTCGCAGATCGTCACGGACCTCGTGCCCGGCATGAGCCGCGAGCTGCTGATCCTTTCACCCGAGGGGCGCGTCGAGCACTGGGCGGGCGCGAGCGACGATGGCGAGGCGCTGCGCCTGATCGTGGAGCGCTCGGACGTCGATTCTTTCGTGGCGTTCCTTGATTCGATGCGTTTCGCGCTGCGCGTCGCGGTTTCCGAGTGCGATGTCGTCGTGTTCTCCTCGGTCCGCGCGGGCGCAAACACGTCCGATTCGGTGGTGGGCTTGCCCGGACTCCTGTGGACCTGGGAGGACCCGTGGCCCGGCGTGGTGGAGGGCGGGGCCGCCTACTTCCAGGGCGAGCGCCACCCTGGCGCGCGCACGCCCATGATGTTTCACGTTGTTCCACGGCAGGCTGCGGACGAGTTTGAGGCCGCGTGGCTGTCCGCGTTCCCCGAGGCAGGCTCGCGTCGCCGCGCCGGATACCTGGCGTGGGAGGCCATGCGCATCGCCGCGTGGAAGCCGCGCCTGGGCCGCGAGACCGATGCCCGCGCGATCCCGCCCGAGGTGGACTGGCTGCGAACCTCCGTCCACACGGCGAAGGGTTGCTACCGCGGGCAGGAAACCATCGCCCGCGTCCTCAACCTGGGACGCCCCCCGCGCCGCCTCACCTACCTGCAGCTGGACGGCTCACGCGGCGACCTGCCCGCACCCGGCACAGCCATCGAGGTGGGCGGGCGTCAGGTCGGCGTCATTACGTCGTCGGCCCGCCACGCGGACGAGGGACCAATCGCACTCGCGCTCATCGCGCGCGCCGTACCCGTGACCACGGTGTTTGATATCGACGGCGTCGCCGCCGCCCAAGAGGAGATCGTGCCCGTCCACGGCAAGTCCTCCGTGTCCCCGCAGACCCGCCCGGGTGCCGACCTCTCCCGCGAGGCCGGCCAGCGCGGCGGATCAACGGGTTTTGGCGGCCTGGGCTCGGCCCTGGGGGCACGCTGATGCGCGCCGTCATCCAGCGGGCAACTTCGGGCGAGGTCCGCGTCGACGGCGAGGTCGTCGGCCGCCTCGCGCTTCCTGCTGGTTCTGCTGGGGACGAGGCGGGGGCCGGGTCTGCCGCTCAGGTTTCGTCGCGTGGCGTGGGTACCCCCGGTGACGTCGACGCAACACCCGGCAAGGCCACCCTGGCGGGGGAGGGTTCCGGCGGAGCGCGCCAAGGCCTCGTCGTCCTCCTGGGTGTCCAGCGCGGCGACGGTCCCACTCAGGTCACGACCATTGCTCGCAAGATCGCCGAGCTGCGCATCCTCGACGACGAACGTTCTGCGCTTGACGTGCACGCCCCGATCCTCGTGATCTCGCAGTTCACCCTGTATGGGGACACTCGCAAGGGTCGCCGTCCCTCGTGGACTCACGCCGCCCCCGGGGACGAGGCCGAACCCCTCGTTGACGCGGTCGTGGCGGACCTGCGAGGCCGGGGCCTGCACGTCGAAACCGGCCAGTTCGGGGCGATGATGGAGGTCTCGCTGGTGAACGACGGGCCGTTCACGGTTCTCGTCGAGGCGTAGTGTCAGGGGGTGACGGGCCTTCCGCGGCTGTGCTTGTTCCTCTGTGCAGTGACGTGTCGATGTTGCGTCCGCGGTCGTCAAGTGCCGCAGCTTTGCTTATTCCTCAGCGATGTGACGCCATTTGGCGGGGTATTGCGGCAGTGGGGAGCTGGTGTCATGCCCCCTCACTGCTGTGCTGCTTGATAGGGCGCGTCGCCCGTCCTTGCCTCGTCAATGCTGACATTGCGCCTGCCGCGCCTCAAGCTCAGGGGTCAGGTGCGCGCGGATCCGCACTCGAGCTTGTTGTGATGGGGTGTTATATCTGGTCGGTAAGGTTTAACCCCTTCTCATCGGGTTGAATGCTCCTGATTGGGTGAATCCTGCCGACAACTCCGCGTTTGTGCTTGTTGTCGAAGGGGTCGTGCACCCGATCAGTAGGCATTACACCCGTTCTGATCGGGTGCAATGCCCCTTAATGGGTGCAATGCCCCTTAACGGGTGCAATGCCCCCGATTGGGGTGAGTCCCGGACGTGGTGCCACGCGTGCTGATGAACTGCCCTCTGTTGTGTGTGGCAACGGGTGTGGTTTCCCAAAAATCTCGTACGTGATGTCCCTGTTAACCTTCCAGATTGTGAATGATGGTCGGTGCAATTCCAACGTTTGTGGGTCTAGTTGAAAACCGACCCGGTGAAATCCGGGCTCTCCTGTCGCAGCCCTGCATGCCTCACCTGCCACGGCCTCGGGCCCGGATATGTGCCCAGGCCTCGTCCCTGCGCCCAGGGCGAAAGCGCGCGCACGGCGCTCGGGCTTTCCGTAGTCTGTAACTAGTCAACTGGGACGGGTGTACGCCGAGTTCGGCGGGGCAGCTGCCCCTGAAACAAGGAGAGACATGTTCGAACGCTTTACTGACCGTGCGCGCCGTGTCGTCGTGCTCGCGCAGGACGAGGCCCGCGGTCTTAAGCACAACTACATTGGCACGGAGCACCTGCTGCTCGGCCTGATCTCTGAGGGTGAGGGCGTGGCCGCGAAGGCCCTGGAGACGATGGGCATCAAGGGCGAGGCCGTGCGCGCCTCGGTCATTGAGATCATCGGTGAGGGTGAGAAGCCGGTCGAGGGCCACATTCCTTTCACGCCGCGCGCCAAGCGCGTCTTTGAGCTGAGCCTGCGCGAGGCCCTGCAGCTGGGCCACAACTACATCGGCACGGAGCACCTGCTGCTCGGCCTCCTGAAGGAGGGCGAGGGTGTGGCCGCCCAGGTGCTCACCAAGCAGGGCGCGGACTTGGCGCAGGTGCGTCAGACCGTCATCCAGATGCTGAGCGGCTACCAGCGCGGCGACGACGAGGGCCGCGAGTCGGTGGGCGCGGGCGTGGGCGGTTCGGGCGGCCCTGAGCGCTCGAATTCCGCGATCCTTGAGCAGTTTGGTCGCAACTTGACGCAGGCCGCGCGCGAAAACAAGCTGGACCCCGTCATCGGCCGCCGCGTCGAGATGGAGCGCGTCATGCAGGTCCTGTCGCGCCGCACGAAGAACAACCCGGTCCTGATCGGTGAACCCGGCGTCGGTAAGACCGCGGTCGTTGAGGGCCTCGCCCAGGCGATCGTGCATGGCGACGTGCCTGAGACCATCAAGGATAAGCAGATCTACAGCCTTGACATGGGGTCGCTGGTCGCGGGTTCGCGTTACCGCGGCGACTTCGAGGAGCGTCTGAAGAAGGTCCTCAAGGAGATCCGCACGCGCGGCGACATCATCCTGTTCATCGACGAGATCCACACCCTCGTGGGTGCGGGTGCCGCCGAGGGGTCGATCGACGCGGCCCAGATGCTCAAGCCCATGCTGGCGCGCGGCGAGCTCCAGACGATTGGTGCGACCACGAACGACGAGTACCGCAAGTACATCGAGAAGGATGCGGCTCTCGAGCGCCGCTTCCAGCCGGTGAAGGTCGAGGAACCCAGCGTCGAGGAGACGGTGGAGATCCTCAAGGGCCTGCGCGACCGCTACGAGGCGCACCACCGCGTCATCATCACGGACGCCGCGATTCAGGCGGCCGCCGAGCTGGCGGATCGCTACATCTCGGATCGTTTCCTCCCGGATAAGGCCATCGACCTGGTGGACGAGGCCGGGGCGCGCCTGCGTATCCGCCGCATGACCGCGCCGCCGGAGCTGCGTGAGCTGGATGAGAAGATCGCCGAGGTGCGCCGCAACAAGGAGGCGGCCATCGACGATCAGGACTTCGAGAAGGCCGCGTCGCTGCGCGATCAGGAGTCGAAGCTGTCCGAAGAACGCAAGGCGAAGGAGGAGGCCTGGAAGGGCGGCGAGTCCGACGAGATCGCCGAGGTCGGGGACCAGGAGATCGCCGAGGTCCTGGCCATGTCGACGGGTATCCCGGTCGTGCGCCTGACCCAGACGGAGACCGCGAAGCTGCTCAAGATGGAAGATGAGCTGCATAAGCGCGTTATTGGCCAGGACGAGGCCGTGAAGGCTCTCGCTCAGTCGATCCGCCGTACGCGCTCGGGCCTGAAGGATCCGAACCGTCCCGGTGGCTCGTTCATCTTTGCGGGTCCGACGGGTGTGGGTAAGACGGAGCTGGCGAAGGCTCTCGCCGAGTTCCTCTTCGGTGATGAGGATGCCTTGATCCAGCTGGATATGTCCGAGTTCTCTGAGAAGCACACGGCGTCGCGCCTCTTCGGTGCTCCTCCCGGCTACGTCGGTTACGACGAGGGTGGTCAGCTCACGGAGAAGGTTCGCCGTAAGCCGTTCTCGGTCGTCCTCTTCGATGAGGTTGAGAAGGCTCACCCGGACATTTTCAACTCACTGCTCCAGATCCTGGAGGAGGGTCGCCTGACGGACTCTCAGGGCCGAAAGGTGGACTTCAAGAACACCGTCATCATCATGACGACGAATCTGGGTACCCGTGATATTAATAAGGGCGTGCTGACGGGCTTCCAGACCGCGGATCACTCGACGCATGATTACGGTCGCATGAAGTCGAAGGTTGCGGAGGAGCTTAAGCAGCACTTCCGTCCGGAGTTCCTCAACCGTGTTGATGATACGATTGTGTTCCCGCCGTTGACGAAGCCGGAGATTGCGCGCATTGTCGACCTGATGATCGCGAAGCTCGCCAAGCGTATGGAGGCGCAGGATATGCGTCTGCAACTGACGGACGAGGCACGCGAGCTGCTGGCTGACGTGGGCTTCGATCCGGTGCTTGGTGCGCGTCCGCTGCGTCGCGCGATCCAGCGCGAAATCGAGGATGTGCTGTCCGAGAGGATCCTTTTCGGAGAGCTGCAACCTGGTCAGGTTGTCACGGTTGGTGTCACTGGAGAGGGTAAGGAACGGACTTTTACCTTCAACGGAGAGTGATTTACTCACCAATTGTCTAAGGTTGACAAACCTTCGCCTCTGTGGGAGCGGCCCGTCGTATAACGGCGGGTCGCTCTCTGGTTGTCAAGTAATTGTGGCTCTGATAGATTCTCATTAACTATGAACGTCTTGCGAACTCATGCCACACTATTTGCAAGGCACTAATCATTGATCGAGAGAGGGTCTATGAACGCTCGAGCGCGCCGAAACCTGACCAGCGCGAGACGACGCCTGCCGGCGCTTGTTCTCATGCTGGTTGTTGTTGCGCTCTGCATCGCTGGCGTCATCTATAAGGGTGCGGAAGTTACGCAGGTAAACGTCAATGATGGCGGAATTTGGGTAACAAATAAGTCCAAGCAGATGGTCGGTCACCTCGACTATGAGGCCCGCATCCTTGACGGTGCGCTGCGCACCGAGGCTAGCAATTTCGATGTCGGCCAGGCTGGCGAAACTGTTACGGTGTCCGACCTGTCCTCACTTACTGTTGCGCCGGTCAATGTTACCCAGGTCGCTTTGGGGTCCCCGACGGCCCTTCCCTCCGGCTCGGTTGCGATGCAGGGCGGGGACGTCCTGGGCGTCCTGAATGCGACAGATGGCACACTGTGGACGACGTCAGCCACCACGCCGAGCCCGGCGAACCTTTCTGACAATGCCGCCGTCGCCTCGAACATGGGCGCGAGCGCGTTTGTCACCGGCATGGACGGCACCGTCTACTCCCTGTCCTCCTCCGGATCCCTCACAACTGTTAAGCGGCAGGGTGCCGTAGACCAAGCGAAGACCTCCGTGATCGAAGGCATCCCCGCAGACGCGTCGCTGTCGATGACGGCCGTCGGAGACCAGGTCGTCGCCCTCGACTCCACCTCGAACACCCTCTTCCTGCCCGGCGGCAAGACACTCAACCTCAGCGCCGCAGGCGTCGAGGCGGGCGGAGTCCTCCAGAAGGCCGGACCGACGTACGATTCCGTCCTCCTGGCCACGGCCTCGTCCCTGGTGAGCATCCCCCTGAAGGGCAGTGCACCCACGATCATCCCCGCCGCCGAGGGGTCCCCCAGCGGCATCCCCGCAGCTCCCGTGCGCCACGAGGGCTGCTCCTACGGCGCGTGGGTCGGCTCGGGCGCGTTCATGCGCTCGTGCGACGACGCCTCCAACAACCAGCAGACAGTCGTCGATACGCTCAAGAGCGCCCAGGAAATCGTTTCCGCACCAACCGCAAGGCCATCGTCCTCAACGACGTCGCGCAGGGCAACGTGTGGCTGCCCGACTCCAACATGGTCCTCATGGACAACTGGGATGAGGTCGAAAATCAGCTCCAGGAGTCCGAGAACGAACAGGACAGTCCCGAGCTGACGAACGAGATCGCCGACCCCGAAAAGCGCGAGGAGAACACCCCGCCCGAGGCCGTGGATGACGAATTCGGCATCCGCCCGGGCCGTTCGACGATCCTGCCGGTCCTGGACAACGACTCCGACATTGACGGAGACGTGCTGACCGCCAGCCCGACCAGCCAGCCCGCATGGGGTTCTGTGGCCGTCGCGCGCTCCGGTCGCGCGCTGCAGATCGCAGACGTCGATGCCGATCAGACGGGTTCCACGTCGTTCACGTACGAGGCCTCGGACGGGACCGCGACCGCCCCCGCGCGGGTACAGGTGACAATCCACCCCTACTCGCAGAACGAGGCACCCACGCAGCTTCGTGCGTCGTCGGTCAAGATCGGCCAGGGCGCGCAGATCCAGTATCAGGCCCTGTCCGACTGGCGTGACCCCGATGGCGACCCGTTGTTCTTGAAGAATGCCGAGGCTCCCGAAGGTCTGAGCGTGTCCTTCATGGAGGACGGCACGATGACGATCACCGAGGAAGGCTCCGCGGCTGGTCCGAAGACCGTCGTGCTCACCGTCGCCGACGATCAGGGCGCTGAGACGCGCGGCGAACTCATTGTCAACGTCCAGGAGGCTGGCAACCTGCCGCCCGTGGCGAACGGCGACCTGTTCCTGGCGCACCCGGGCGAGACCGTCACCCTGGATCCACTCAAGAACGACACTGATCCCAACGGCGACCCGCTGATGCTGGCCGCTGTGTCCGGGGCGCCCTCGGGTGCGTCGATCACGCCGGATTTGGAACGCGGGACCATTGACTTCGTGGCGTCGTCCCCGGGTTCCTACTCCTTCGCCTACACGATCTCCGACGGCGTCGCGACGACACTGGGTATTGTGCGCGTCGTGGTCGTTGAGACCGTTGCGCTGCCCCCGGTTGCCGAGAACGATACGGCGGTCCTGCCGCAGGGCGGGTCCGTGCTGGTTGCGCCGCTGGCCAACGACTACGACCCGACGGGTGGAGTCCTGTCGATCACGTCGATTGATTCCTCGTCCGTGCCCGGCCTAGAGGTGGCCCTCATCGACCGCCACCTGCTGCGCGTGACTGCGCCGACAGGCCTCGAAGGGACGGTGTCCTTCTCTTACACGGTGTCCAACGGGCAGGGCAGCGCCAGCGCCAGCGTGACCGTCATTCCCGGTGCCTCTGACCGCACCGACTTGCCGCCGGTCCTCAAGCCGGATCGTGGCAAGGTGCGCGTCGGCGATGTTGGCACGGTCTCCGTTCTGGCGAATGATCGCTCGCCGGCCGGCCTGAACCTGCAGGTCGAGTCGACGCTCGAGTATGATCGCGCTTCCGCCCTGGGGACCCCCTTCGTGACGGGTAACCAGGTGCGTCTCGAGGCGGGGGACACCCCGGGCACGATGGATGTCACCTACTCGGTCATTGACTCCGCCGGTAACCGCGCCTCCAGCACGGTCACCTTCGAGATCCTGGCAGCCTCCGACCACAATCAGGCACCGCGTCCCCGCGACATCACCGCGTGGGCCACGGCCGGTCAGGCCACCCGCATCCCGGTCTCGCTTGACGGTATTGACCCGGACGGCGACTCGGTGACCCTGCGCGGCGTGGATTCCTCGCCGCAGAAGGGCTCGGCGACCGCGAAGGCCACGTGGATTGAGTACACGCCCAACGCCTCGGAGTCCGGCACTGACTCCTTCACCTACACGGTCGAGGATCGCCAGGGCGCGCGTGCCTCGGCTCGCGTCCGTGTCGCCGTCACGCCTGTTCCCTCGCTGAACCAGAACCCGGTGGCAGTGCCCGACACCGTCCTGACGCGCCCTGATCGCATGGTGACCGTCAACGTCCTGTCGAACGACTTGGACCCTGACGGCGACCCGCTCAGCCTCGAGAAGGACAGCCTCGAGACGGCCACGCCCGAACTCGACCCGCAGGTCCGATCCGATACGACCGTCCAGGTGCACACGCCCTCCAAGGTTGGCACCTACCTCGTGTCCTACACGGTCAGCGACGGTCGCGGCGGCTCCGCGCGCGGCACCCTGACGGTCTACGTCCAAGATGACGCGCCCCTCAAGGCACCCATCGCCCGCGACGACTTCGTGGACTATGACGCGCTGCCCACGGACGGCTCCGCCGTGTCCGTCAACGTCCTCGAGAACGATGAAGACCCCGACGGCAGTATCGACGAGGTCACCCTGACCACCGCCGATGCCGGCGTGACCGTCTCCGGCTCGAACCTGCTGATTCCGACCTCGGAATCCACGCGCCTGGTCGTCTACACGATCACCGACCGCGATGGGCTGACCAACTCGGCTGTTGTCCGGGTCCCCGGTCGCGACTCGACCGCGCCGTTCCTCAGCTCGGCGAATCTGCCGATCGAGATGGACGCGGGCACCTCGCGCACGATCAACCTGTCGGACTACGTCATTACTCGCTCGGGACGCAGCCCGCGCCTCGTCGAGGGGGCGAGTCCTGTGGCCCAGGAGGGCCTCGACTCGGTCGTCGCTGATTCCAACACGCAGCTGACCCTGAACGCGAACGCCGCGTTTAGCGGCAACTCCGCGTTCCTCATCCAGGTCGCGGACGGCGATTCCTCCGACGCGGGGACGCTCACCGCCTCCCTGTCGCTTCCCGTGCGCATCAAGGCCACGGTCAACCAGCCGCCGACCTTCACCCCGACCGCTATTCGCGTCGAGGCCGGGGGCGAGGCCGTGGTGCAGAACCTGGCGCTGGCCGTGCGCGACCCCGAGGGCGTGGATACCTCCACGTTCACCTACACCATGGACTCTGCGCCGAACTCGATTCAGGCCTCGCTGTCGGGCACGACCCTGTCGGTCACGGCCGCCGAGGGAACCGCGCAGGGGCCGGTCGGCTCGATCGCCGTGAGCGTCACGGACGAGGATGGCCACACGGTGTCGGCCCAGATCCCCGTCGAGGTCGTCGCGTCGATCAAGCCCCTGATCCAGCTGCCCGTCTATACGCTGACCACTAAGGTGAACCAGACCGTGAGCGTGGACGTGGCGTCGGCTGCGACGAACCCCTTCCCGGACGCGCCGATCACCCTCGAAGGGGCCCTCGTGTCCTCGGGTGAGGCGACTGTCTCCTCTTCGGGTACGACCGTGTCCATCACGCCCAGCGCCTCCGGCGTGATCACGGTCGGCTTCAAGGTCAACGACAAGTTGGCCGACCCCTCGCGTGCCGTCCAAGGCACGATCACCGTCACTGTGACGGGTAAGCCGAATCCTCCCACAAATCTGCGCGCCGACAACACCGGTAAGGGCGGTGCGCGCGTGACCTTCCAGCCTTCCAAGTCTGGCGGGTCGCCGATCACCGGCTACAGGCTCTTCGACGACACTGGCAAGCAGGTCGCCACCTGTGACAAGGAGGTGTGCGAGGTCGGCGACCTGATCACAGGTAGGACCTACTCCTTCACCGCGATTGCGGTCAGTGCGGAGGGCGAGTCCGAGCGTTCGGCACCCTCGAACCCCATTACCATCTCCAACGTCCCGAGTGCTCCCGGTGCGCCTCACCTTGCGGCCGGCGACGGAAGCATCACAGCGACGTGGGCTGCTGCCAAGGCGAACGGCTCCGAGGTCACCGGCTACACGGCGATCGCTTCTGTCGCCGGCGGAGCGGATGTGTCGTGCTCGACTGGTGGCAACACCACGTGTACACTCACGGGCCTGACGAACGGCCTCACCTACACGGTGGTGGTCGTGGCGCACAGTGCCGTTGGAGACTCCGAGCCATCTGCGGGTGCTGTGGTTACCCTGCAGGTTCCGCAGCCTGAAAAGACGATTCCCCTGGCCCCGGACGAGCCGCAGCTGGGTCCCACCTCCGACAATGCCGCGGATAAGATCCGCATCAATAATGCGCGTCTGAAGGAGGGGAACGGCTACACGGTCAACGACCTAGAGCTCTTCTACGCGGACAGCCTGCTAGGGTGCATGGCGCCCGGTAACCCCGTCCGCTTCAATAACGGCGACCGTGCCGACTTCGACCTCGGCCCGCTCAAAAATCCGCGTCCGAAGGTGACCTTCTACTTCTGCCAGCGTGGCAAGAAGGACGACGGGTCGTATGTCTGGAGCCCGGTGACGCCAGCCAGCGGCATAGTTGGCAACGGCGGTGGCGGCAACGGCGGTGGTAACGGCGGCGGTAACGGCGGCGGTAACGGTGGCGGTGGTAACGGCGGCGACGAGGAAAAGCCTCAGCCGCCGGCCAACTCGCCGATCCCGCCTTTTACAGTCTCCGCCGAGCCACATACCAACAGCGTAAGAATCGTGTGGACCCCTCCTGAAGGTACTTCCGTCAAGGAGACCAACGTGTGGATCAAGGACGTAGCGAACACGAAGCAGACATTCAGTGGCCCGATGACGGAGGTCACCGTGTCGGGGCTGCAGCCGGTCCACCAGTACACGGCCGTCGTCGAGCTGGTCAGTACCGGCGGGTCCCACCGAGAGGTGCCGGTCACGTTTACGACGGGTGAATCGGTTGACAAGATCGATGCGTCCTTCACCGGGATGACCGCCTGCCCGAACGGCCAAGAGTGTGGCTCGATGACCCTGACGGCCTCGCGTGCCTCGCAGTTCCAGCCGGGCAGGACGCTCGTCTGCACGGTGGCGACTGGACGACCGAGCCAAAACACGGAGTTCCGCTTCTCACAGGGCACGCAGAGTATACCGGGTATCCTTACGGAGTCGATCACCGCGCGAGAACTAAATTCGCGGCAGGTCGTGAAGAACTGCCGAGGCGAATAAAGCACAAGACTTTCACCCACTACAAGCAACGAGAGAGACAGTAGGACAACACATGACCCTTTCCATCGAAGATGCAACTAGGTTCGCCCAGGTCTTCAAGGGCCTCGTCGATGGCGTGTCCGTCGCGGTCCTGGACAAGCATCAGGCGGTGCGCCTCGCGCTGACGACGATGTTCGCGGGCGGACACCTCCTGCTCGAGGACGCTCCCGGAACCGGTAAGACGGCCCTGGCGCGCGCGATCAGTGCGACCATTGACGGTACGCACTCGCGTATCCAGTTCACCCCCGACCTGCTGCCCTCCGACATCACCGGCGTGAACATGTTCAACCAGAAGACGGGCGAGTGGGTCTTCCACGCCGGTCCCGTCTTCGCGGAGATCGTCCTGGCAGACGAGATCAACCGTGCCTCGCCCAAGACCCAGTCCGCGCTCCTGGAGGTCATGGAAGAGGCCCAGGTGACGGTCGACGGTGTGCGCCGCCCCGCGCCCCAGCCCTTCATGGTCATCGCGACCCAGAACCCCGTCGAACAGGCAGGCACCTACCCGCTGCCCGAGGCCCAGCTAGACCGCTTCCTCATGAAGACCTCGATCGGCTACCCCTCGCGAGCCGCCATGATCGACGTCCTCGACGGCTCGGCCTCCCCCCGACCGCTCGAAGAACCTCGAGCCCCTCGTGACCGGTCAGGACATCGTCGCCTGGGCAGCCCTGGCCTCGGCGAACCACACGGACCGCGCGGTCCTCGACTACGTGGCGGCGCTGGCTGAAGCGACTCGCGACGACGAGTCCTCGCTGCTGGGCGTGTCCACCCGTGGCGCCATCGGCATGGTGCGCTGCGCCCGCGTGTGGGCGGCCGCGCAGGGGCGTAACTTCGTCCTGCCCGACGACATCAAGGCCCTGGCCGTGCCCGTGTGGGCGCACCGAATTATCGTTGACCCCGACGCCGCGTTCTCCGGCGCGACCGCTGAGGGCGTCATCCAGCGCGCCCTGACGTCGGTGCCTGCCCCGGCGGTGGGCGCGTAACGCGCCGACCGGAAACGACGATGCAAGGGAAGAGTTCGAACAATGCAACGATGGTCTCGCCGCGTAAGGCGCAGGCCTCCCGTCAGCACCCTCTGAAGGCGCTGGCCGACCTAGTGACGCCCACCGGGTGGGCGCTCGTCTTCTTCGTCGCGGTCTCCCTGATTCTCGCGGCGACCCTCCGGTGGGTCGAGGCCCTGGCGTGTGCCCTCGCGGGCGTCGTCGCCCTGGTGCTCGCGGCCACGCGCGTGGCGTGGGAAGCCCCCGCACCTCGTGTCGATCCGCGTGCCCAACGAACGTATCGTCGCAGGCCAGACGGCGGTCGGCGAGCTCGTGGTGCGCAACGAGCGTGCCCGTCCGGTGCGCGCAGGCATCATCGAGCTGCCGATCGGCACGGGAACAGGCGAGTTCGTCGTTCCTCCGCTGGGGGCGCACGCGACGTGGGACGAGATGTTCCTGATCTCCTCGCGTCACCGAGGCCTCATCAATGTCGGCCCTGCGCGCTCCGTGCGCTCCGATGCCCTCGGCTTGCTGCGCCGCGTGCGTTCCTGGGATGAACCCGTCGTCCTGCACGTCCACCCGCGCACGGTCCGCGTCCCCTTCGACGCGACCGGCTTCCAGCTGGACGTCGAGGGCGTGTCCACCGGCAAGCTCTCCAGCTCCGACGTGTCTTTCCACGCGCTGCGCGACTACGAGCCGGGCGATGACCGCCGCGCCGTGCACTGGCAGTCGACCGCTCGCCTCGGCAAGCTCATCGTGCGCCAGTACGAGGAGACCCACCGTTCCCACCACGTCATCGTCTTGGATACCTCCCGCGACGCGTGGGACCACGATTCCTTCGAGACCGCCGTGTCGGTCGCGGGCTCCCTGGGCCTGGCGAACCTGCGTGAGTCGCGCCCGGTGTCGGTGACGACGACCGATGAGTGGCTGCCGTCCTCGGTCGCCATGCGCCTCCTGGACTCCCTGTCCGAAATTTCGCGCCGCTCCTCGGGGGATCTGGCGCTGCGCGTGCGCGAGGCCGTGGCTCAGCGCCCCGGAGTCTCCGCACTGACGCTCATCGTCGGCCCCGAGACAACTGATTCGGACGCCGCCCACCTGGCTCGCCTAGCACCCATCGACGTGCCCGTATCCATCATCCGTGTCGGCGTGAACAAAGCGCGCGCCCGCCGAAACCTCGGCCGAGGAGTTCTCCTCGACTGCGCAACCCTGGATGACCTGCCGCGCATTATCGTCGCCGGGGGTCTGGCATGAGCAGCAACGTGAACACCAAGCCCCGCGCCCGGCGCGTCGATCCTCAGGGCGAGGCCGTCCCCGGCTCTCCCATTAAGACGGACCGCCGCTCGGTGGATGAACCCACACAGCCCTCGGCAGCACACGCCCTCGCGGGCGCGCGCTCTGAGGCGCACATGCCCAAGCCGAGGACCACGCGCAGTCGCCTGTTGACGATTACGGAGCGCTTCGCGACGTTCCGCGCGCGCTTGCCGATGTGGTCTCTGCTCGTCCTCGCGGTCCTCTTCGCCGGGCCGGTCGCCGCTTTCGAACCCGTCTTCGGCGGGGGAGTGGGCGCTATCGCGGCGGGCGCGGGCGTGGCCTGCGGCCTGCTCATCGCCTACGCGTCGACGAAGTGGCGCTGGGATATGCTCACGACGGTCCTGTCCGTCCTGGTCGCCTACTTCCTGCTCGGGAGCGCCGCAGCCCTGCGCGCCGAGGCCCTCTTCGGGTTCTTGCCCACCGGTAAGACCCTGCAGGTCATGGTCCTGGGTTCCTTCCGCGCGTGGAAGGACCTGCTGACGCTGACCGCACCCGTGTCCGCATACTCGGGCCCCGGCCTCGTCCCGTGGATGAGCGGCCTCCTCTTCGCCGTGCTCTCAGGCCTCATCACCGCCCGTGCTGGGCGCGCCATCCTGGGGTCCATCCCGCTTGTCGCGATGGGCGTGATCGCCATCTTCTTTGGCCTGTCAGGCCACGCGCTGCCCGTGTGGGCGGTCCTGCTGTGGTGGGCGCTCCTGGGCGCGTGGTGGGCCGCAGCCGCTCAGTACCAGCGCATCACGCTGGGACAGGACGTCCTGGTGGGCCGCTCCGGCGCGGCCGGGGCAGAGAATACCCTCGGGCGCAGCTCTCGCTCCACGGTCTACGTGGGCAGGCGTATTCTCGGCGCGACACTCATGCTCGCAATTTCCGTGGGCGTGGCCCTGCCTGCCGCCTCCTACCTGGGCAAGTCCGGGGCACGCGTCGTTGGCCGCGACCTCGTGGAGCCGCCGCTGGACATCCAGGCGTACCCCTCGCCGATGGCCTCGTTCCGTCACTACACGACCGACCTGAAGGACGAGACGCTTATTACCGTCTCCGACCTGCCTGAGAACCAGCGCGTGCGCATCGCCGCGATGGACGTGTACGACGGCACCACCTTTGGCATGTCGGAAAACCGAGGGGATGGCCACTCCGGCTACATCCCCGTCGAGACGGCGATCCCCGGGCGCGCCGAAGGCAATTCAACCGTCACAGTGTCAACCAACGGCCTGTCCGGCCCGTGGGTACCTGTCTTGGGAATCCCCTCGCAGATTACTTTCTCCGGCACCGGAGCGGACACGCAAAAGGACGGCCTCTTTGTCGACACATGGGGGAACGCGGCCCTGACGACAGGGCGCGCGGGCACGATGACCTACGACGTGCGCACCACGTTCGTCGAACCCATCCGCGACGAGGAGCTATCCTCCCTCTCAGTTGCTCCCAACACGTCGAAGGACACGCATGTGCCCGAGGGCATCGGCGCGATGGCCACGGATCTGACGCAGAACGCGTCGACGGCTCTGGCCGCCGCGCGCGTGATCGAGCACCACCTGTCGACCTACGGTTACTACCTCAACGAGAACACGCAGTTCTCGCGTCCCGGCGTGCGCGCCGACCGCCTTGAGCGCATGATTTCCGGCGACGAGAACCTGATCGGCGACGACCAGCAGTACACGGCCCTCATGGCCCTCATGCTCCACCAGCTGGGCATCAACGCTCGCGTCGTCATGGGTGCCTACCCCGAGGGCGGCTCGCAGGGCGGTGCCGCTTCCCTGCGCGGCTCTGACATCCGCGCCTGGGTCGAGGTTGAGTTCGGAGACGGCATCTGGGCCGTCTTTGACCCCACCCCTCCGCGCGACCACACGCCGCAGACGCAGGTGCCCAAGCCTCGCAGTGTGCCGCGCCCGCAGGTCCTCCAGCCGCCGGAGCCCCCGGATGCTCCCGCCGAGCTGCCGCCGTCGACGCGCGACCAGAACGCGGACCCGGTAAAGACACCGGATGAGAACTTCCCCTGGCGCGTCGTCGCCGGTGTCGCGGGTGGCATCCTCCTGATCTTGGGGCCGCCTCTGACGATCTTGGCCTACAAGGCCGCACGTCGACGCCACCGCCGCCGAGCCGCCGCAGCCAACGCGCTGATCGGCTCGTGGGACGAGGTCGTGGACCTGGCCGCCGACTCCGGCCTGACCATCGAGGTGGGACGCACCCGCCAGGAGACCGCCTGGTCGCTGGCCTCCCAGTGGAATCTCGGTGAGCACCCGGGTGACCCCTTCAGCCTGGTGACGGGTGCGGTGCGCCATGGCGACGACGGCTCGACCGATTCGGTCGAGTTCGACGAGGCCTCGGCGACCAAGGGCCGCTATGTGATCGACGGGTGGAGCCGATTCGGTGACGACGTTCCCACCCCGGTCGTGATCGCCCGTTATGCGGACGTCGCGGACTTCGCGTCTCACGGCGCTTCCCGCGACCGCGCGCGTGACGCGTGGGTGCAGGTGAGTGCGCTGCGCTCGCAGGTGGGCAAGAACGCCGGTTTCTTTGCGCGCATTCGTCGCGCGCTGTCCCTGCGAAGCCTGCGAATGCGCCGTAAGCTGCGATTGAGCGCAGCGGTTGCGCGCACGATGCAGGAGGAGAACGACCAGTGAGTTCAGCGGTCGCGGGCACGCGTGGCCCCCAGATTCCCGGCTTCCGGTGGGTTCGCCCACTCGGCCAGGGTGGTTTCGCCGACGTGTTCCTGTACCGCCAGGAGCTGCCCAGCCGCGACGTGGCCATCAAGGTGGTGCGCGCGAAAGGGGACGAGCGAGGCACCCTCGAGCTGCACCGCGAGGCTGACGCCATGACCCTGCTGGCCGGCCACCCCGCGGTGGTGGAGCTGCACGGCGTGGGCACGACCTCCGACGGCCGCGCCTACCTGGTGATGGAGTACTGCCCGGTTGCTGACCTGCTGACGCAGGTGCGCGCGCGGCCAATGTCGCTGGAGACGGCGCTGGACACGATGATCAAGGTGTGCGGCGTCGTCGAAATGTTCCACCGCCAAGGCTACGTGCACCGCGACATCAAGCCGTCGAACATCATGCTGGACGCCTATGGGAAGCCGGTCCTCGCGGACTTCGGTGTCGCCTCGAAGATCGGCAAGCTGGAGGTTGGCGCGTTTGACGGCTTCTCGGTGCTGTGGGCACCCCCGGAGCAGCAGGACATTAACTCGCCGGCCGTGCCGACGCAGGATGTGTGGGCGCTCGCGTCGACGATGTGGACGTTTATCACGGGCCGCAGTCCCTTCGAGGATCCCATTGGGGATAACTCGGCGGCGTCGATCGCGAACCGCGTGCAGCGCGGCCGCATGCGAGGCCTGGGCCGCGCGGACGCGCCGGCGGAGCTTGAGCGTGTGTTGCGCGCGGCGATGGCAATCAACCCGGATGAGCGCACCCCCTCGGCGTTAGAGTTTGGCAAGGGCCTCCAGCGCGTCCAACAAGAGCTGGGCTACGCGCGCACCGAGATGGAAATCAAGGAGAAGCGCTCCAAGGTGCAGGCCGGTTCTGCTGGCGACCAGAAGACGCGCACGCGTGGTGCCACCGTCATCGACCCGGACGACACGCGCATGCGCTCGTCGTCCTATTATTCCTTCGAGGGTGGGGCGGGTTCCGGCGGCGTCGAGGCCGTGGCTGATTCATGGAAGGCCGATCAGTCGACGGAGGAGGCCGAGGCCTCGGCCCGTCGTACGGTCGACGACCCTGACGCCTCCAAGCGGGGCTTGAATCCCGTCGCAGCGGTGGGATTGGCTCTGCTGGCCGCAGTGATTGGCGCGGGTCTGGTGGTCGGTATCCTGCGGGACGAAGGATCTTTCACGCGTATCGCCCCTGCTGAGGAGACGACGAGCGCGTCGACGAACGCGGAGAACCCCCTCGGAGCAGCACCCCCGCAGGTCACCTCGCTCGCAGGAGAGTACGCCGACGGCCAGGTGACGTGGACGTGGAGCGTTCCCGATGGCCTGGCCACGGCGGATGTGATGTACTCCTACGAGGGGAGCGGCCCCGCGGGCACGACGCACGGCAGCGTCGAGGCGGCGACGGTGAGCGTGGATGGAGCCAGCGGCGAAAACTGCATGGAAATCACGACGGTGTCGCGTTCCTCGGGCCGTATGTCCGAGCCTGTGAGGGCCTGTCAAACTGTTCCCTGACCGTCCGTGTAGCGTATTCCAGCGCGTGGCTGACCAGGGCGAATTGCGGTCCATTTTGTGTAACCATTAGTGATGCACGTGTAGAATGAATGCGTTACGCGCTATCCCACGCGCCCAACGTAGCGAGAAGGACAAAGGTAGATGGCTCAGGGTGAACATGCCGAGCGTGCGCCACTATTGTGGGGTGCGTCGACCGACGTCGGTCCGGTCCGCTCACACAACGAGGATTCTTGGCTGGCGGTCTCGCCCGTCTTCGCAGTCGCAGATGGGATGGGGGGCCACCTCGGCGGTGCCCGGGCCTCAGCACAGGCCGTCCTTACACTGCAGGAGTTCCTGAGTCCTGATCGACTCGGAGACCGTCCCGTCGACCTGGTCGATCTGTCCGTCGCGATTGACGCAGCCGCCACGGACGTGGCCTCCCTGGCACCTGCTGACAATCCGATGAGTGCCCCCGGCACGACACTCTCCGGTCTGATGGTCCTGTGGACTGCGGAAGGTGCCTTCTGGCTCTCCTTCAATGTTGGCGACTCACGCGCCTACGTCGTCGGTGCCGGCGGCATCCGCCAACTCACCCACGACCACTCCGCGCTGCAGGAGGCTCGCGACCTGGCGGCCACCTCAGGCGCGCCCCAGGTCATTCCTCCAGCCAACGTCGTGACCAAGGCACTGGGTGCCGGACAAACCGGAAGTGTGAAAGCCGACTACACCATCATGCCGATGGAAGAAGGCGACCGCGCGGTCATCTGTACAGACGGCGTGCACGGCGTCCTACAGGATTCGCAGATCCACGCCATTGTCGCCGCCGGCAATGGGCCGCAGGGCACCGCTGACGCACTCGTGAAAGCCAGCCTCGAAGCGGGCACTCGCGACAACACGACAGCCGTAGTAGTCTACGCAGGAAAAGAATCACGAGTAACATTGACAACGAATGTCATGAATCGGATGATTCAACCAGTACGTCCGGCGTCGATTCAGACAGCGCGCCGGGTTCCTCGTAGAGAAGGCAGTGACTGATGCTTCAGATTGGACGCTTCTTGTGTCGCGGACAGGGCGCGATGCTCGTCACCGGACCCCTCGGCGCGGCGTTGGTGCCGCTCGATTTCGCGGATTCCGCGGCCGACGTCGTGTGGGGGCGCGCTGACACCCAGGCGTGGCTCTCTCACGTGCAGGCAGAGCAGGGCGATGTCTTGCTTCTCGACTGTGCGGGCGAACAGCCCTACTTGACAGTCCTCGGCAATATTCAGCTGCGCATGCGCGCCGCCGGCCAGATCACCGAGCAGGTGTGGAACGACCCGATCTGGGCCTGGCCCTTCAACCCGGGCGAGTGGCAGACGTTCGAGGCCACCATCATCGACGGTGACGAGATCACGTGGATGGTGCCCGCCGCAGACCGCGTCGAGGCTGGCGAGATTCGCATCGGTCGCGCGCTCGACGAGGTTGAGGCCCTCGCGTCGATGCCTGTTGATACGATGGGCTTCCTCATCAACCCGGATATTCCGGACCACGAGCGTCGCGCCCGTCGCGACGCCCGCGAAGAGTTGCCCGAACCCACGATCACGCACGCGCCTGCGGTTGACCTGGCTGCCGTCGAAGCCCAGTTCCTCGCGGCCACCAGCAACGGTCCCGTCTCGCTGCCCGGTGCCTCCCGCACCACCCCCGATCCGTACGCGCCCGTGGACGCCACGGATGATGCGCAGGACGAGGCGCCCTCCGAGGACCTTGAACAGACCTCGAGCGAGCTCTACGTCGTCGCCGACGCCGTCGAGCCGCCGATCCATACGGCTGAGTCCCTCGACCGCACCGCTACCATCGACCGTGGTGCCGCCTTCGTGGAACCCGCCCAGGCCTCGTCCGAGTTCGAGTCGGAGGAAAACGCCGAACTTGCTCCCGAATCGGAAGCGGAACTTGAGTCCGCCCCCGAGTTCGAGCCTGCTCCTGAGCCGGAAGCAGAGCTTGAATCCGCCCCTGAGCCGGAACCCGCGCCTGCCCCCGAGCCGGAGACGGCACCCGAACCGCCCGCCGCGCCCGAGGCCATGAGCGCCGCCGGCCTGGCCGACCTGGGTGCTGAGACCGACACCGAGGCCACGATTCTGCGCCTCGCCCCCGTCAACTCCGGCCCCGCCGCGCCCGTCGCCTTCCTGATCCACGGCGGCACCGTGCCCGTTGAGGTCTCGCGTGACGTCGTCATCGGCCGCGACCCCGACGCCCGCGCCCTGACCGGCCGCCCCGTGGCGACCGTGCTGCGCGTGCCCAGCCCGGCAACCGAGATCTCGCGTTCGCACTGCGCCGTCATGATGACGACGCCCGGCTCGTGGGCCCTCATGGACCTGGGCAGCGCCAACGGCACCGTCCTGCGCCACGCTGACGGATCCTTCCAGGACGTCACCCCGATGGTGACGATCGCACTGAACGACGGCGACCTCATCGACGTCGGCGAGGGAACCACGATCGAGTTCCGCGTGCGCTGATTTGCTACTCATACGCGTGTGGGGTGGATCGCTTGGTCCACCCCACACGCGTATGTACTAGGGTGGCTGTTAAGACCTGCTGGAGGTTGCGCGCGCTGATGCTTGCTGCCACCGGCCTGGCGAGAGTGAGCGTGTATCGATTTCACGACCGACGGCCGCTCGACGAGTCGCGTGATTTACCTGGAGCGTTCTGGTCTGCCCAGGCCGTACATTGGCTCGTGGAGGGTCGTTTCCAGTGCGGCGCGTAAGGTCACTGTGTTTCGGTCTTAACGTTACGGATGTCGAGTCAATTGACGTAGGGGAGGTCAGCGGTAGCTTGGCCGCCTACAACATCACGGTGATCACACGGGAGCACCGTATCTGGCTGGACGTGAGCGGCGCGGTCTGCCGGCACCTGCGTGACAGACTCGCCGATACCGCTGACCAACCCGCCTGACGCCCGCTCCCGCGCGAGGGTACGATACCCGACAAGCAACCACGGCCTCGTTCATGTCAGGACAATCATAAGAGGGTGTGTCTTGAAGTGACCTTAGTCCCTTGAGGCGTGTATCCTTGCCTGTGGTAGCGGCCCGGTGTCGGGCCAATCATCGCAAACATGGAAGTTGAGGACCACGATGGTCAAGTATGTGTACGACTTCTCCGAGGGCGACAAGTCCATGAAGGACCTGCTCGGAGGCAAGGGAGCGAACCTCGCCGAGATGACGAAGCTCGGCCTGCCTGTTCCCCCCCGGCTTCACGATCACCACCGAGGCGTGCCGCGCATACCTCAAGGAGTCGGCCGTTCCCGAGACACTTGCCACCGAGGTCACCCGCGCCCTGCGCGGCGTCGAGGATCAGATGGGCCGCCACCTCGGCGACCCCGCCGACCCGCTCCTGGTCTCCGTGCGAAGCGGCGCAAAGTTCTCCATGCCCGGCATGATGGAAACCGTCCTGAACATCGGCCTCAACGATGAGTCCGTTCTCGGCCTCGCAGCCGTTAGCGGTAACGAGCGCTTCGCGTGGGACTCCTACCGCCGCCTCATCCAGATGTTCGGCAAGACCGTCCTCGACATCGACGGCGACCTCTTCTCCGACGCCCTCGACGACCTCAAGGCCGAGCGCGGCGTGAAGGGCGACACCGAGCTGACCGCCGAGGACCTCAAGGGCCTCGTCGAAACCTTCAAGGGCATCGTTAAGGAACAGACCGGCGAGGACTTCCCCCAGGATCCGCGCACCCAGATGGACATGGGCATTGAGGCCGTCTTCCGCTCCTGGAACACCGAGCGCGCCCGCATCTACCGCCGCCGCGAGCGCATCCCCCACGACCTGGGCACCGCCGTCAACATCTGCACCATGGTGTTCGGCAACATGGGCGAAAACTCCGGCACCGGCGTGTGCTTCACCCGCGACCCCTCCTCCGGCCACTCCGGCGTCTACGGCGACTACCTGGAGAACGCGCAGGGCGAGGACGTCGTTGCGGGCATCCGCAACACGCTGGCCCTGTCCGACCTCGAGCGCATCAACAAGCCCGTCTACGACGAGCTGCGCGCCATCATGCGCAAGCTCGAAACCCACTACCGCGACATGTGCGACATCGAGTTCACCGTCGAGCGCGGCAAGCTGTGGATGCTCCAGACCCGCGTCGGCAAGCGCACCGCGGCCGCCGCGTTCCGCATCGCCACCCAGCTCCTCGGCGAAAAGCTCATTACCCGCGACGAGGCCCTGGGTCGCGTCACCGGCGACCAGCTCACCCAGCTGATGTTCCCGCAGTTCGACGCCAAGGCCGAGAAGGAACTCATCGCGCGCGGCATGGCCGCCTCCCCGGGCGCCGCCGTCGGCAAGATCGCCTTCGACAACGCGCAGGCTATCGAAGCCGCCGAAAAGGGTATCAAGACCGTCCTCGTGCGCCGCGAGACCAACCCCGACGACCTGCCCGGCATGGTCGCCGCTGAGGGTGTCCTCACCGCGCGCGGCGGTAAGACCTCGCACGCCGCCGTCGTCGCCCGCGGCATGGGCAAGACCTGCGTGTGTGGTGCCGAGTCCCTCGTTATCGATGCTGCCGCCGGCACCGTCACCATCGGTGACCTCGTCCTGACCGCTGACGACACCATCGCCATCGACGGCCAGACCGGCGAAATCTTCCGCGGCGAGGTCCCCGTGACCGACTCGCCCGTCACCACCTACCTCGCCGAAGGCCTCGAGGCCGGCCTCGCCGCCGCCGGCGAGGATGCGGGAACCCGCGAGCTCGTCGAGGCCGTCGACAAGCTCCTGTCCCACGCCGACAAGGTCCGCCGCCTGCGCGTGCGCGCCAACGCCGACACCCCCCTCGACTCCACGCGCGCCATCGAGTTCGGTGCAGAGGGCATCGGCCTGTGCCGCACCGAGCACATGTTCCTGGGTGAGCGCCGCCCGCTCGTCGAGCGTGCGATCCTCTCCGCCCCCGAGTCCGACGAGCGCCAGGCCGCCTTCAACGAACTCGAGAAGCTGCAGAAGCAGGACTTCCTCGAGATGCTCGAGGTCATGGACGGCAAGTCGATGACCGTGCGCCTCATCGACCCGCCGCTCCACGAGTTCATGCCCGCCCTCATCGAGCTGGAGACCAAGGTCGCCGTCGGCAAGGCCACCGGCACCCTCGACCCCGCCGACGAGGCCATGCTCGTCGAGGTCCGCCGCATGCACGAGCAGAACCCCATGCTGGGTCTGCGCGGCGTGCGCCTGGGCATCTACCTGCCCGGCCTGTTCGCCCTGCAGATGCGTGCCCTGTGCGAGGCTGCCGCCGAACTCGTGGGCCGCGGCCTCGACCCGCGTCCCGAGATCATGGTCCCGCTCGTCGGCTCCGTGCGTGAGCTCCAGCTCGTGCGCGAAGAGGCCGAAGGCATCATCGCCTCCGTCGCCGCCGCCCACGGCGTTGACCTGTCCGGCGTCTCCATCGGCGCCATGATCGAGCTGCCGCGCGCCGCCATGACCGCCGAGGACCTCGCCGAGGAAGCCGACTTCTTCTCCTTCGGCACCAACGACCTGACCCAGACCGTGTGGGGCTTCTCGCGCGACGACGTCGAAGGCGTGTTCTTCCCGCAGTACATCGAGGCCGGCATCTTCGGCGTCTCCCCCTTCGAGTCCATCGACGTCCACGGCGTGGGCACCCTGGTCTCCGAAGGCGTGCGCCGCGCCCGCTCCACCAAGCCGAACATCAAGCTCGGCGTGTGTGGCGAGCACGGTGGCGACCCGCAGTCGATCCACTTCTTCCACAACGTGGGCGTTGACTACGTGTCCTGCTCCCCGTTCCGCGTCCCCGTCGCCCGCCTCGAGGCTGGCCGCGCCGCGGTCGAGGACCACGTGGACATGACCGCCTGATCGCTGACGGTGCCGCTTTGCTGAGTGGCACTGATTGAGCGCGACGAGGCCGTGGCCGGGAAACCGGTCGCGGCCTCGTTTCGTTGTGGGTGCTGGTTGTTGTGGGTGCTGGTTGTTGTGGGGCTGTGTGTGCCGGTGGGCGGCGGCCCGCCCGGTTTCCGATGTTGCTTGTTGCTTGTGGCCCCACGGGTGTTCCGGGTGCCGTCGGGTCCGGCCGCCCGCGAGATCGCCACACGCGAGCCTACGGCTCGGAGTCGTCGATCTCGAAGCCTGGCCAAGCTCTGCCGCCGCCCACCGGCACCTCGGCCCGGCTCCGCGGGCCACGCGGGCCTCGCGGTTCCTTCCATGCGTGAACCTGCGGCTCGGAGTCGTCGATCTCGAAGCCTGGCCAAGCCCTCCGGACCCTCCGGTACCCTCCACACCGGTGGGGCTTTTCATTGCTGTGCACATCCCATCCAGGCCCCGCCGCCAAGCCCCACAGTCAGGCCTCTCTTGTCCCGCAGCTCGCGCGTCGCCCTCCACACCGGTGGGGCTTTTCATTGCTGTGCACATCCCATCCAGGCCTCGCCGCCCACGGGCACCGCCGCCAAGCTCCACAGCCAGGCCTCTCTTGTCCCGCAGCTCACGCGTTGCCCTCCACACCGGCGGTGCCTGGTGTGCTGGTGGTGATCGGCGTCGTTTTAAAGCCCGGCTATGCCCTGCCGCCGCCCACCGGCACCCACCGGCACCGCGGCCAGGCTCCGCGGGCCTCGCGGTGCCCTCAACAAAGGGCGGTGCCTGGTGTGCTGGTGGGTGATCGGCGTCGTTTTAAAGCCCGGCCAGGTCCTGCCCCCGCCCACCGGCACCCACCGGCACCGCGGCCAGGCTCCGCGGGCCTCGCGGTGCCCTCAACAAAGGGCGGTGCCTGGTGTGCTGGTGGGTGATCGGCGTCGTTTTAAAGCCCGGCTATGCCCTGCCGCCGCCCACCGGCACCCACCGGCACCGCGGCCAGGCTCCGCGGGCCTCGCGGTTCCCTCCATGCGTGAACCTGCGGCTCGGAGTCGTCGATCTCGAAGCCCGGCCAAGCCCTCCGGTACCCTCCACACCGGTGGGGCTTTTCATTGCTGTGCACATCCCATCCAGGCCCCGCCGCCCACCGGCACCGCGGCCAGGCTCCGCGGGCCTCGCGGTGCCCTCAACAAAGGGCGGTGCCTGGTGTGCTGGTGGGTGATCGGCGTCGTTTTGAAGCCCGGCCAGGTCCTGCCCCCGCCCACCGGCACCGCAGTTGGGCACCAGCCGGGGGCTGTATGCCCTGCGTTGGTTTCCAATCTGGCCCGCTGGGGGGTGCAGCATTAGGAGCTGGCTGGCGGCGTGTCGCCGGCGTGTCGTGGCTCTAATGACGTCGTTTCCCCCGTTTTGAGGCAGTGAGGTTGCGGTTCGTGGTGGTGCGGCGCTCAAAGTGCAGACCACCTCGGTGAAAAACGCTGAAAATGGGCTGTTGTGGGCGAGGTGGTCTGCGTTTTGGGCACAACGGCGTCTGGCAGGGTGTTGAAGTGTCCCGGGTATTGTGGAGAGTGTCTTAGGCCGGATTGGAGGTTTGGGATGCCTGGTCGGCGTAAGTATTCGATGGAGTTGCGTGAGCGTGCGACGCGTATGGCGGTGGAGGCTTGTGCTGATTTCGGGCGGCGTAGGGTGCGGCGCTCAAAGTGCAGACCACCTCGGTGAAAAACGCTGAAAATGGGCTGTTGTGGGCGAGGTGGTCTGCGTTTTGGGCACAATGGCGTCTGGCAGGGTGTGTTGTTCGCGCGCGAACCCGATGCTGCGAGCGGTAACCCGCTAGGTCGCATGTCAACCCGCTATTTGGAGCGTGGGCGGGGCTGCCTAGGTTCGTATTAGCGGGTTAACGTGCGGATTAGAGGACCCACGTGCGTAGTAGCGGGTTTACATGCGGATTAGAAGGCCCACGTGCGGATTAGAGGGGCCACGTGCGTAGTATCGGGTTAACGTGTGCAAGTGCGGCTGTGTGACCGTGTGGCCCTGCGGCTGCCCGGCTGCCCGGCTGCTCGGTTGTGCGGCTGCCCGGCAGATTGTACTCGCACGTGGGTGTGGTAGTGCCCCGCCCGAAACCGGGCGGGGCGCTACCACACCCATCAATCAGGCGTTCTGCAAAGCTCCCTGCATGGCGAAAATCAGGGCCACCATGATCGAGTTGTTGAGCGCGTGAAACATCCACGAGTAGGCGACGCTCTTGCGGGAGAACACGTAAACGAGCGTCAGGACGATGCTGATGGGCAGGTAGGCGATCATGTCCTGCCACTGGTGGCAATGCATGTAGGCGAACAGGAGCGCAGAGGTCGACGCAACGGCCCACGTGGGCGCATACGCGCTGAGCTTGCCGATGAGGATGTGGCGGTAGAAGATTTCCTCCACCAGGGGCACGCCGACGGCGACGAAGAATGCGAACGGCAGCGCGAGTCGACTGCTTGTGAGGGCGTCGATGACGAGCTGCTGGTTCTCGGCGACCGGCGGGTTAATGCGGCTCTTCAGAGTTGAGTGTGGGTGGAGGCATCTAGGCCTCCTGCGATGAGGAGCATTCGGAGTTTGTAGTTGGTGGGGTTGCGGTAGCCTCTGGCGGTGCGTCTGCCTAGTTCGATGATTCCGTTGATGGCTTCTGTGGGGCCGTTGCTGGCTCCACCGGTGTCGAAGTAGGCCAAGAATGCGTCCTTCCACTTGCGTAGGGTCCGCCCCAGACGAGCGATTTCGGGGATGGGACACGTTGGTAGGCGCTCAATGAGGTGTGCGGCCAGGCGTCGGCCTTGGGCGGGTGTGGCTTGATGGAAGACGTCGCGGACTTGCTGGGCGCAGTGGTAGGCGACTTCCACACTGATATGCGCCTCATCTGCCGTGAAGGCCTCACGGAGTCGTTCTTGTTGACGCTTCGTGAGCCGATCACGCGAGGCGCGCAAAAGATTGCGGATCTGATAGAGGGGATCGCCCTTGCGCCCGCGGTGACCGGTCGTGTCTTGCTGGACGCGGCGGCGTACCTCATCAAGGGCATCGCCGGCGAGCTTGACGATATGGAAGGCATCGAGGACGCTGGTTGCGTCTTGGAGCTGGTCGTCGATGGCGTTCTTGTATCCTGGAAGGGATCCAGCGTCGCGATCTGGATACCGGAGCGAAAGTCTTCGCCGCGCTCTTCTAGCCAGTTCTTGTACACGGTGCCAGACCTACCCGGAACCAGGTCCAACAAGCGGGCCGTGGGATGCTCCTCCCCGCAAGTCAGGTCCACGATGCCGGTGAGTTCACGTGGGCCCCGGTGGCGTCGGTCCTGGTGGTGCCACACGTGCTCGTCAACCCCCAGCACCCGAATCCCTGTGAAGCGGGCGGGGTCATCAGATGCGGCTTGCAGGCACGGCTTGATATGGGACCACACGGTATTCCACGTGGTTCCTAACTGTCGGGCCAGCCCCAAGATAGTGGCTCCCTCGAAGCGCAACTGTCGGATCGCCCAGCGGATCGCCCGCACACCCAGACGCGCCCGAGGTGCGCACATTGAGTGGTTCTGCTCGCTAAAGGTCGCGATCTGGCAGGTGGTTTCGCGGCATATCCATCGGCGCTTAAACCATCGGATCCGCACTGGAACCCCGGCCCAGGGCGCGTCGATCACCTCCACCACCACGCGCCCGTGGCCTTGTGCGATCACCCCACAACCCGGGCAGCCAGCGCGGCGATCACAGGACTCTATGTCGAGCATCAGACCGTACTCACGCCGAGCGGCAGCAACCAGATGGAAGCCCTCCAAACCGACGAGCAGATCACACCGATCACAACGATTAAGCGACACGGAGCAGCAGCAGGTAGGGTGAGACATTGTCGAGGTCCTTTGAAGATCGCGGGGGTTGAAGTCCGCTCATCATCAAGGACCTCGACCTCTACCCGCAACCCCCGCTCAACACCCGGTCACCCACACTCAACTCGGAAGAGCCCTTTTAGGTACTTGCTTTCCTAAAACTGATGTGATACAATGATTCAATCCAGAAAAGGAGTAAAAAATATGCGGCAAGGTATTCTTAAATAAAACTATAATCAAATAGTGGGAACAAAGGATTATGATAGCTCCTTTTGTAGGGGCTTAGTTTTTTGTACCCAATTTAAGAATACTTTTGCCTTATCAATTTTGACATATCCCCAAAAACAGCAATCACAAACAGGTGTATGCTGTATATGTGTATGTCCGCAACTTATAATCCCCAGTGGTAAAAGTATTTTACTGCTGGGGATTTTTATGCCCTTTGGGGCTGTAAAGGGAGGACAATCACATGAAAATAATCAATATTGGAATTCTTGCCCATGTAGACGCTGGAAAGACGACCTTGACGGAGAGCCTGCTATATGCCAGCGGAGCCATTTCAGAACCGGGGAGCGTCGAAAAAAAGGGACAACGAGGACGGACACCATGTTTTTTTGGAGCGGCAGCGTGGGATTACCATTCAAGCGGCAGTCACTTCCTTCCAGTGGCACAGATGTAAAGTTAACATTGTGGATACGCCCGGCCACATGGATTTTTGGCGGAGGTGTACCGCTCTTTGGCTGTTTTAGATGGGGCCATCTTGGTGATCTCCGCTAAAGATGGCGTGCAGGCCCAGACCCGTATTCTGTTCCATGCCCTGCGGAAAATGAACATTCCCACCGTTATCTTTATCAACAAGATCGACCAGGCTGGCGTTGATTTGCAGAGCGTGGTTCAGTCTGTTCGGGATAAGCTCTCCGCCGATATTATCATCAAGCAGACGGTGTCGCTGTCCCCGGAAATAGTCCTGGAGGAAAATACCGACATAGAAGCATGGGATGCGGTCATCGAAAATAACGATGAATTATTGGAAAAGTATATCGCAGGAGAACCAATCAGCCGGGAAAAACTTGCGCGGGAGGAACAGCAGCGGGTTCAAGACGCCTCCCTGTTCCCAGTCTATCATGGCAGCGCCAAAAATGGCCTTGGCATTCAACCGTTGATGGATGCGGTGACAGGGCTGTTCCAACCGATTGGGGAACAGGGGGGCGCCGCCCTATGCGGCAGCGTTTTCAAGGTTGAGTACACCGATTGCGGCCAGCGGCGTGTCTATCTACGGTTATACAGCGGAACGCTGCGCCTGCGGGATACGGTGGCCCTGGCCGGGAGAGAAAAGCTGAAAATCACAGAGATGCGTATTCCATCCAAAGGGGAAATTGTTCGGACAGACACCGCTTATCAGGGTGAAATTGTTATCCTTCCCAGCGACAGCGTGAGGTTAAACGATGTATTAGGGGACCCAACCCGGCTCCCTCGTAAAAGGTGGCGTGAGGACCCCCTCCCCATGCTGCGGACGTCGATTGCGCCGAAAACGGCAGCGCAAAGAGAACGGCTGCTGGACGCTCTTACGCAACTTGCGGATACTGACCCGCTTTTGCGTTGCGAAGTGGATTCCATCACCCATGAGATCATTCTTTCTTTTTTGGGCCGGGTGCAGTTGGAGGTTGTTTCCGCTTTGCTGTCGGAAAAATACAAGCTTGAAACAGTGGTAAAGGAACCCTCCGTCATTTATATGGAGCGGCCGCTCAAAGCAGCCAGCCACACCATCCATATCGAGGTGCCGCCCAACCCGTTTTGGGCATCCATAGGACTGTCTGTTACACCACTCTCGCTTGGCTCCGGTGTACAATACGAGAGCCGGGTTTCGCTGGGATACTTGAACCAGAGTTTTCAAAACGCTGTCAGGGATGGTATCCGTTACGGGCTGGAGCAGGGCTTGTTCGGCTGGAACGTAACGGACTGTAAGATTTGCTTTGAATACGGGCTTTATTACAGTCCGGTCAGCACGCCGGCGGACTTCCGCTCATTGGCCCCGATTGTATTGGAACAGGCATTGAAGGAATCGGGGACGCAGCTGCTGGAACCTTATCTCTCCTTCATCCTCTATGCGCCCCAGGAATACCTTTCCAGGGCTTATCATGATGCACCGAAATACTGTGCCACCATCGAAACGGCCCAGGTAAAAAAGGATGAAGTTGTCTTTACTGGCGAGATTCCCGCCCGCTGTATACAGGCATACCGTACTGATCTGGCCTTTTACACCAACGGGCGGAGCGTATGCCTTACAGAGCTGAAAGGATATCAGGCCGCTGTCGGTCAGCCGGTCATCCAGCCCCGCCGTCCAAACAGCCGCCTGGACAAGGTGCGCCATATGTTTCAGAAGGTAATGTAAAGATACATAATCGTCAAGACGGCAACAATCAGAAGTTATGGAGGGTAACAATGGAATATAGTAAGGAAGATTTAATGGAAGCAAAAAAGCAAATTTGGGGAGTGGGAGAGAACATGGGAACAGAGGAAAGTAAAAAAATCTGGGAGGAGAACGCACAATTTTGGGATAATGCAATGGGTGACGAATCTAATGAATTTCACAGAGAGGTAGTGCGTCCCAAAGTAACGGAACTTCCTATCTCCTAATCCTGCGGATTACATTTTGGATATTGCGTGTGGCAATGGAAATTATTGGCTCTTCCGAGTTGAGTGTGGGTGACCGGGTGTTGAGCGGGGGTTGCGGGTAGAGGTCGAGGTCCTTGATGATGAGCGGACTTCAACCCCCGCGATCTTCAAAGGACCTCGACAATGTCTCACCCTACCTGCTGCTGCTCCGTGTCGCTTAATCGTTGTGATCGGTGTGATCTGCTCGTCGGTTTGGAGGGCTTCCATCTGGTTGCTGCCGCTCGGCGTGAGTACGGTCTGATGCTCGACATAGAGTCCTGTGATCGCCGCGCTGGCTGCCCGGGTTGTGGGGTGATCGCACAAGGCCACGGGCGCGTGGTGGTGGAGGTGATCGACGCGCCCTGGGCCGGGGTTCCAGTGCGGATCCGATGGTTTAAGCGCCGATGGATATGCCGCGAAACCACCTGCCAGATCGCGACCTTTAGCGAGCAGAACCACTCAATGTGCGCACCTCGGGCGCGTCTGCGTGTGCGGGCGATCCGCTGGGCGATCCGACAGTTGCGCTTCGAGGGAGCCACTATCTTGGGGCTGGCCCGACAGTTAGGAACCACGTGGAATACCGTGTGGTCCCATATCAAGCCGTGCCTGCAAGCCGCATCTGATGACCCCGCCCGCTTCACAGGGATTCGGGTGCTGGGGGTTGACGAGCACGTGTGGCACCACCAGGACCGACGCCACCGGGGCCCACGTGAACTCACCGGCATCGTGGACCTGACTTGCGGGAGGAGCATCCCACGGCCCGCTTGTTGGACCTGGTTCCGGGTAGGTCTGGCACCGTGTACAAGAACTGGCTAGAAGAGCGCGGCGAAGACTTTCGCTCCGGTATCCAGATCGCGACGCTGGATCCCTTCCAGGATACAAGAACGCCATCGACGACCAGCTCCAAGACGCAACCAGCGTCCTCGATGCCTTCCATATCGTCAAGCTCGCCGGCGATGCCCTTGATGAGGTACGCCGCCGCGTCCAGCAAGACACGACCGGTCACCGCGGGCGCAAGGGCGATCCCCTCTATCAGATCCGCAATCTTTTGCGCGCCTCGCGTGATCGGCTCACGAAGCGTCAACAAGAACGACTCCGTGAGGCCTTCACGGCAGATGAGGCGCATATCAGTGTGGAAGTCGCCTACCACTGCGCCCAGCAAGTCCGCGACGTCTTCCATCAAGCCACACCCGCCCAAGGCCGACGCCTGGCCGCACACCTCATTGAGCGCCTACCAACGTGTCCCATCCCCGAAATCGCTCGTCTGGGGCGGACCCTACGCAAGTGGAAGGACGCATTCTTGGCCTACTTCGACACCGGTGGAGCCAGCAACGGCCCCACAGAAGCCATCAACGGAATCATCGAACTAGGCAGACGCACCGCCAGAGGCTACCGCAACCCCACCAACTACAAACTCCGAATGCTCCTCATCGCAGGAGGCTAGATGCCTCCACCCACACTCAACTCTGAAGAGCCGTTAATGCCGTAGATGGCCAGGCGGGAGACAAGCTGGACGACCGCGACGACGAACCACAGGCCGAACAGTACGGCAATCTTGAGGAGAGGGGTGTGTGCGCAGGTAGGAAAAAGTGGAGGCGAACTCGCGCCAGAAGAAAGTTAACACCATGACCAGGAAGACAGAATCGATCGCGATATTGACCGTGGTCAGGTCCCACGACTGCGGAATGATCGAAGCCGGCACCAGCCCGAGCAGGAAGAACGCTGCGTAGGGGATCCCGAAGATCGCGATGCGCCCCCAGTCGGCGCGGGTGGGGCGCGTGGGGGACGAGGCCGGGTGGCGTCCGCCGTCGTGGTGACGGTAGGCAGGGGGCGGGGAATTCGGTCGGTGTTTGTGGCGAAAGGGAGATTTCGGCGGGGTGAGGGTCGGTGGTCACGGGCTGTTGGGTGCTTCCTGTCGTTGAAGGGTGGTGCGGGGATATTCTGACAGACTTTGAAATAGAACGGCGTCTGGCGGGGGAGTGGTGACATTGACTAATCGCTGCAAGCAAGCGCGTTTATGGCATCGTGTCACTAAACAATAATTGCGGGCCTTTGGTCCCAGAAGGTGAGTGCGAGGGGGCGCTAAATAACGTTACGACGGGGTTGCAATTTAGGAGAACCTAATCGGACTACTTTTCACCTGGGCGAGATGTGGCTACGCTCAATGGGTAGAAAACCCATCATCCCGGCGCGCCCATCACGCCGGTCCCTCAGGAGGCAAGCGATGGCAGTGCTTCGTGCTCGCGCAGATCATGTTGTCCAGCGGTCTATTCGTCTTCTCATCGCCCTGGTCATGGCGTCTCTCGTCGTGGCGATTGTCGCTGTGCCGTCGCGCGCGGCCAACCAGACGTGGGGCGACGTCGCGACGACGATCAACGGCCTCATCGACGAAGGCGTGTCCACCTTTAAGGGGGGCGACGCTAAGGGCGGCAAGGATAAGGTCAACGACGCCTACTACAAGCACTACGAGATCACCGGCATGGAGAAGCAGGTCATGGCCCGCATCTCCGGTTCGCGTGTCTCTCAGGTCGAAATGGAGTTCTCCCTCCTCAAGAAGGCCATGACGGACGGTGATAGCGCGGGCGTCGACAGTCATGCGACGACCCTCAAGCAGTACATCGTTGAAGACGCCGCGTCCCTGGATGGTGTAGCCCCCGGTACGTCCTCCCAGGCCTCGTCGGACGACTACAGCCCCGGCGCGTGGGGCGAGGTTGCCAAGACTATCAACGGCATCCTGAATGATGGGGCCAACGCCTACAAGGGCGGCGATGCCAAGGCCGGTAAGGACAAGGTCAACGAGGCCTACTACAAGCACTATGAGATCACCGGCATGGAGAAGCAGGTTATGAGCCGCATCTCCGGTTCGCGTGTCTCTCAGGTCGAAATGGAGTTCTCGCTCCTCAAGAAGGCTATGACCGACGAGGATTCGGCGGCGGTCGACCAGCACCTTGCGACGCTGACGAATTACATCCGCGAGGACGCCAACAGCCTCGACGGCTACACCGGCAAGACCGCTCAGGATTCGGGCACCTCCCCGTGGCTCGCTCAGTTCCTGCCTTCCCTCCTCGTGATCCTGCGTGAGGGTATGGAGGCGATCCTCGTCGTCGCCGCAGTCCTGGCCTACCTGGCCAAGGCCGGTCACAAGAACAAGACTCCCGATCGTGTGGGGTGGCGTGGCGCTCGCCTTCGCCCTGTCCATCGGTCTGGCCGTCCTCTTCAGCTACGTCACCTCCCTGGCGGGCGCGAACCAGGAACTCCTTGAGGGCTTCGCCGCGCTCTTCGCGGTCGTCATGCTCATCTGGGTCTCCAACTGGATGATCAACAAATCCTCCAACAAGGCCTGGGATGAGTACATCAAGAAGCAGACGGATGCGTCGCTGAGCAGCGGCTCCCTGCTGGGCCTCGCCTTCATTTCCTTCCTCGCGGTCCTGCGCGAGGGTGCCGAGACGATCCTCTTCTATGTCCCGATCGTCGCGGCCGCGGGCGACAAGGTCCACTACGTGTGGATCGGCTTGGCGGTCGGCCTCGTAGCCCTCGTCGTCATCTACCTGCTCATCCAGTTCGCGGCGGTTCGCATCCCGCTGCGCCCCTTCTTCACCATTACCTCGCTGCTGATGGCCTTCATGGCCTTCACGTTCACGGGTTCTGGTATCGGGGAACTGCAGGAGGCGGACGTCGTGTCTCTGACGCCCATCTCCGGCTTCCCCACCATTGACCTCTTGGGGATCTACCCCCGAGTGGAGAACCTGGCCGCGCAAGCCATCGTTCTCGCCATCATCGTCGGTCTCTATTTCTTCGGAAAAGCTCGCCTCGCCCGCGAGGCCGCCCAGTCGCGGGCTGAGGACTGACTCCTCTCGAGCGACACCGACGTTTTACCCAACCAACACGCACAGGAGATCATCATATGAAGCGCTCTCTGTTCCGCGTCGGCGCGGCCCTGGCCACGCTGGCACTCGCAGGTACCCTGGCGTCCTGCTCCGCCGGTTCCTCCTCGTCCACCTCCAAGACGGGCACCTCCACCTCCACCTCGGCCTCCGAGGGCGCAGCGCCCGGCGAGGACGCTGGCTTCGAGGAACAGCCCCTGGGTGACGATGTTCACGTCGGCCCGCTCGTCGTGGGTGGCGTCTACTTCCAGCCCGTCGACATGGAGCCCGAGATGGGTACCCCGGCCGCCGAGTCCTCGATGCACATTGAGGCCGATGTCTCCGCCGCCGCTGACAACAAGCTCGGCTACGGCGCGGGCGACTTCGTCCCCGGCCTGACCGTCGACTACGCGATCAAGGACAAGTCCGGCACGGCCGTCCAGGAGGGCACGCTCATGCCGATGAACGCGTCCGACGGCCCGCACTACGGCCTGAACCTGCCCAAGCTCGACGCCGGCACCTACGACGTGACCTTCACGATTAAGCCCCCCAGCGGTTGGCTGCTGCACACCGATAAGACCACGGGCGTTGAGGGCCGTTTCTGGACCGAACCCCTCGTCGCCGAGTTCCCGGATTGGCAGTGGGACCCCACCGCCGTTTCGTGGTGATAGACGCTTAAGCAACGCGGGGACGAGGCCGTGGTTCCACCTGGGATCACTGGCCTCGCCCCGCGCCCCCGTGGGGGACTACACTCGGCACCGGAGCCGCATGACTTCGGTGTGCCTTTGGTGAGAGAGGAAAGCCAATGCTTGTGCAGATGAGTGAGGCGACGCTGACGTTGCTGCTGACGATGCTTGCCGTCGGAGCCGTCATCCGCTTTATGCCCGCAGCTGGACGGGGACGCCGCGGAAAGTTGGCGCGCTCGAGGGCCGTGTGGGGCGGCATCATCGTGGGCATGGCGTCCTCCCTGGCCCTCACGATTATCAATGTTGAAGCCCCCAAGTCTGTTAACCGCCAGACCGTGGGCCTCTACACGCTGCCGATCGCGGTGGTCCTCGCTCTGATTTTTCTCGCTCTGGTTGCTGTGCGCGCACGCCGGATGCGCGCCCACCTGACGGACACTATGGACGACGAGGCTCGGGCGGCCTCGTCCATGGAGACCGCCCTGCGCGGGGATGGCCTCGTGCGTCTGGTCGGCGCGCTTTTCATTGCCTTCGCCCTGTTCCGCGCCGTGCCCACCGCAATGAATCAGGCGCTCATGATGACGTCAGGCGGCGTGCAGCTGTATTCGACGCCGATGGTGCTCGCGATTGTCGGTTATGCGCTGGCGTGGGTGCTCGTGTGTTTCCTGACGTGGGTGTCGTACCGGCTGTGCGCGTGGAATAACCGCGTGTGGCCGGCCGCCGTGATCCTGGCTGCGCTGCTGTCGAACTACGCGCTGCTGTTCGTGCGCATCCTCAAGGCGAAGCGCTGGATCAAGACGTCCAAGGAAGCGTGGGCAGTCATCTCCTGGTTCATCAACAACGAGGCCGTCTTCACCATCGTGGCCGCCGTTGCCCTGGGCATCGTCGTTGTTTTGACGTGGGTGGCCTCGCGCTCCATTCCGACCGTTGGAGCCAACCCGGCCGAGGGCCGCCTGGGCCGTGCCCGCTCGCGCCTCTATAAGTCCATGGCGGGCACCGCCGCCATCGGCTACCTGTGCGGCGCGCTGCTCATCACCGTTGGCGTCGCCTACGGTAGTCAGGAAGTTGAGCTGTCCGCCCCCGAATCGTACAGCGTCGTCGAGGACCAGGTGAGTGTCAACCTGGCCGACATTTCTGACGGCCACCTGCACCGCTTCGAGTACACGACCTCGGGCGGCGTGAAAGTGCGTTTCATCGTCATTCAAAAGTCCGGTTCCTCTATGGCGTGGGTCTGGACGCGTGCGAGATCTGCGGCCCCACCGGCTACTACGAGAAGGACGGCAAGGTCATCTGCAAGCTGTGTGAAGTGGCGATGAACATCGCGACCATCGGCTTTAAGGGTGGCTGTAACCCCATCCCCATTGACTACAAGGTCTCGAACGGGACACTGACCGTGCCGATTTCGGCCCTCGAGGCCTCGGCCTCCATCTTCGCGAAGTAAAGGGACTCACGTGTTTTTCCGAATGCTGCGAGGGGCCCTCACGAGGCGCGGTAACCGCCACCTCATGATCGCCCTGACCGTCGCCCTGGGCGCGGGTGTGGCCACGTCCATGCTCTCCGTCATGTTCAACGTGGGTGACAAGGTCAACCAGGAACTCAAGTCGTACGGTGCCAATATTGTTGTGCGTCCTCAGGGCGCGGCTGTCCTCGATGACCTGTACAACACGGGCGAGGCCTCAGAGGCGCGCTCGTACCTGCGCGAGGACGAGCTGGGCAACATCAAAACGATCTTTTGGACCTACAACATTCTCGACTTTGCGCCGCTGCTGAACGTGTCGGCGACCGACGCCAGCGGCGAGCACGTGCCCACGACGGGGACGTGGTTCAGCCACCACCTCGAGTTGGCCACCGGCGAGAGCGTCGAGACCGGTCTGGACAAGCTGCGCGGCTGGTGGGGTCTTCAGGGCGCGTGGCCGGCGGATGATGACGCGACCGGTGCGATCATTGGCACCTCCTACGCCTCGGCGCGCGGCCTGAACGTGGGCGACACCTTCACGCTCACCCGCGAGGGCGTCTCTCAGGATTTCACGGTGCGCGGCATCATCACCAGCGGTGACGACGCCGACCGCGGCGTCTTTATCCAGCTTCCCGCCGCCCAGACACTCATCGGGCGTGAGGGGGCCGTCGGAAGCGTCGAGGTCTCGGCGCTGACGACCCCCGACAATGACCTGGCCCGCAAGGCCGCGAAGAACCCGAACTCGCTGAGCGTGTCCGAGAAGGAAACGTGGTACTGCACGGCCTACGTCTCCTCGATCGCCTACCAGATCGAGGAAGTCATGACGGACTCCGTGGCCCGCCCGGTCCGCCAGGTCGCCCAGTCCGAAGGCACGATCCTGGAGAAGACCCAGCTGCTCATGGTCCTCGTGACCATCCTGGCTCTCATCGCCTCGGCCCTGGCCATCGCGAACCTGGTGACCGCCGGCGTCATGGAGCGCTCCAGCGAAATCGGCCTCATGAAGGCCGTGGGCGCGAAAGATAAACAGATCATCGCCCTGTTCCTCACGGAGACGATCATCGTGGGCCTGGCCGGCGGGGTCCTCGGCTACGGCGGAGGCCTCGCTCTGGCTCAGGCGATCGGATACATGGTCTTCCACTCGTCCATCGCGTTCGCGCCCGTCGTCGTCGGCCTCGTCGCTGTCCTCGTCATCCTCGTCGTCCTGGGAGCCTCCATCCCGGCGATCCGCTACCTGCTGCGCCTCAACGCAGCCGAAGTCCTGCACGGAAGGTGATGCTTATGTCCAGACGAGCAATGTTCTGGCGGATGGTCATCTCCTCCATCCTGCGCCGCCGCTCCCGCGTCCTCATCGCGATTCTCGCCGTCGCCATCGGCGCGACGACCCTGTCCGGCCTCGTCACCATCGCGGTGGATGTGCCCGCGCAGATGGCCCGCGAGATTCGCTCCTACGGCGCAAACCTCGTCGTTACGCCCGCCGGTGACGGGGTCCTCACGGACGAGGCCGTGGCCACCTCGACCGCCCAGGTGCCCGCGAGCGCTCTGGTCGGATCCGCCGCGTTTGATTACGAGACCGTCACCATCAACGACCAGCCCTACGTCGCGGGCGGGGCAGACCTGGGTGCCGTGCACGCCATGAACCCGTGCTGGTTTGTGGACGGGGAGTGGCCCGAGGCTTCGGGCCAGGTCCTCGTGGGCGAGCAGGTCGCCTCGACCATCGACGTCAAGGCCGGAGACACGATCACAATCAGCCAGCTGGACGCGAGCGCCTCGTCGAAGGCTGCTGCGCAGTCCGGGGCGCAGGCCTCGGCCCTCAAGGTCGATCCGAGGACCGTCACCTTGACCGTGTCCGGCATCCTCAAGACCGGAGGCAACGAAGACGGCTACGTGTACATGTCCACCTCGGACATGGACGCGCTGACCGGGACCAGCGGCACCGTGTCGCTCGCCGAGTACTCGATCACCCTGGAAGGCGAACAGCTGAGCGCCGTTGCGGACGCGATGAACGCCGCGAACCCCGACATTCACGCCCAGACCGTGCGACGCCTCGCCCAGTCCGACGCGGGCGTCCTCACCATGCTGAGGTCCCTGCTCATCGTCATCACCGTCATCGTCCTGGCGCTGACCATGATCGGCGTATCCACCACGATGATCGCCGTCGTCACCGAGCGCCGCAACGAGATCGGCCTGCGCAAGGCCTTGGGCGCGACCGCCCGATCCATCACCCGCGAGTTCATGGGTGAGGGCGTCATGCTCGGGTTCATCGGAGGAGTCCTGGGTGCCGGGGCCGGCTACGGCCTCGCCGTCCTCATCTCCACCTCCGTGTTCCACCGGTCCATCTCGCTGCACCCCGCGATCCTCCTCGGCACGGTCGCCTGCTCGATCCTCATTGCCGTCCTCGCCTGCCTCCCGCCCGTGCGCCGCGCACTGGCCGTCGATCCCGCGCTCGTCCTGCGCGGAGAATGAGAGAGCCACCATGACTACCCCCGACACCCCCACCGCCGCCGCCGATGCGCCCGAGGCCGCCAAGGCCTCGTCGACCGCCACGGACGCGCTGCTGAGCCTGGAGAGCGTCTCCAAGATCTACGGCGACCTGCACGCCCTCGACAACGTGTCCCTCGAGATCCCACGCGGCCAGTGGGTCTCCATTGTCGGCCCGTCCGGCTCCGGCAAGACGACCCTCATGAACATCGTCGGAGCCATGGACACCGCCACCGAGGGCACCGTCATGCTCGATGGGCACGACATCTCCGACCTGACCGCCGACGAACTCACCGAGGTCCGCTGCCGCACGATCGGCCTCGTCTTCCAGCAGTTCCACCTCATCGGCCACCTGACCGCCCTCGAGAACGTCATGGTCGCGCAGTACTACCATTCGATGCCCGACGAAAAGGAAGCCCTCGAGGCTCTCGACCGCGTGGGTCTGGCCGACCGCGCCAGTCACCTGCCCCGCCAGCTCTCCGGCGGCGAGCAGCAGCGCGTGTGCGTGGCCCGCGCCCTCATCAACTACCCCAAGCTGGTCCTCGCCGACGAACCCACCGGCAACCTGGACGAAACCAACGAGGAAATCGTCCTCGACCTGTTCAACCAGCTCCACCAGGACGGCACGACCCTCATGGTCGTCACACACGACGCGCTCGTCGCCGAACAGGGCCAGCGCGAAATCCGGCTCGACCACGGTAAAGTCGTCAAGGAAACGTGGCACGACCACGATTTTGAACAGCGCGCCTCCGGCCTCGTCCTGCCTGGCCGCGATGGCGCCGCGCGCAGCGGAAAGGACAAGGTGCGATGACCACGCCCACCACGCTCGATACCCGATCCCGCTGGGTCGCCCCGGCCTCGTTCGCGGTCCTCGGTGCGCTCGGCGCGACCATCCTGGCCGCCTGCACGCCCACCACCGGCCTCGACATGAGTAAGCCGCTCAGCGACGGCACGTGGACCGCCCAGTCCAACGCCGACGACCAGGGTTCTATCGGAACCATCACCATCACCGTCGAAGGCGGGCGCATCACCGCTACCTCCTACGAGACGACGCTCGCCGACGGCACCGACAAGGGTGCCGAATACGGCAAGAGTTCGTCGGGCGAAGTCTTCAACGAGGACTACTACAAGAAGGCACAGGCCGCCGTCGCCTCCTACCAGGAGTACTCCGACAACCTCACCCAGGTCGGCGACCCCGCCAAGGTCGATGTCATCACCGGTGCCACCGTCGCCCACCAGCAGTTCGTGCAGGCCGCGATCCGCGCCATCGCCGCCGCCCAGGGCGTCTCCCCGGACGGCGCCGACGACATCGACATCCCCGGCCTCAACGACTCCACGAAGGACAGCGACGTCGACGGCTCCGACAGCTGAGCCCGTGCCCACGTGGCGTTCCTCGTTTCCCGCGATGGGCACCCGCGTCGACATCATCGGCTGGGGCGGGAACGGCATGGCGATCGTCAACGCCATTGTCGAGGTCGTGGCGCGCCACGAGGACCTGTGGAGCGTTTTCCGGGTTTCTTCCGAGGTGTCGCGGCTCAATGCTGTTGTTGCGTCGGCTGGGTGCGATGAGGGTGTTTCCCGCGACGCAGCTGATTCCGCGGAGGCCGGCCTCGGCCTCGTCGTGAGTGAGGACACCGACCGGCTGCTGCGTGGCGCGCTGGCGCTCGCGGAGGCGACCGGGGGAGCGTTCAACCCGATGATCGGGCCGCTCGTTGCCGCATGGGACGTCAAGGCGATGCGGGCGGCGTACGTTGCGGGCAGACCCGTGCCTCCTGCGCCGTCTGGTTGTGTTGTGGAGGCTGTGTTGCGCGCGTCGTCCTGGGGGCTGTTGTCGCGCGTGGGTGAGCGGCGCTGGGCGGTGGGCCTTCCCGCCGAGTCTATCGGTGGTGCGGAGGTGCCCAGCCCGCGCCTCGACCTGGGCGGCATCGCGAAGGGGTACACCGCCGATGCGTGCCGCGACCTGGCGGTGTCCATGGGAGCGCGCGGCGTATTGGTGTCAGTGGGGACGTCGTCGGTGTCTGTGAGTGGTACTCGCGCCGACGGTTCGCCGTGGCGCGCAGGCTTGCGTGACCCTCACGGCGCGCCCACGGCGATTGCTGGCATCGTGGAACTGCCTGCGGACGGCATGGCGTCTCTGTCGACGTCCGGCGACAACTTGGGGCCGCTGGGGGATGCTCGTGCTGTTTGTGCGGGGCCTGTGGCGGGGCCCGTGGCGGATCCCGCGGTTGGGCCTGTGTCGGGGAGTGCGGCCGGGCCTGCGGCCGATCTGCCCACGCGTGAAACATCACGTGAAACATCCGGTGAGGGTGCTGCATCTCCTCGCAACGAAGGCCGTCCCGATAAGGCCGCTGGTGATGCTGCATCTCTGAATGCCGACCTTGTGGTGTCGAACGGACATGTGACTGGCATTGGGTACTCTCACGCTGATGCGCCTGGCCACGCCTATGTACCTGGTGTTGCCCATGCGGCTGCCAACTCCGATGTTCCTGTCCAGGCTGCGCGCCTGCTGGACCATCACATCATTGACCCGCGTACGGGATACCCCGCGCGTTCGGGCGTGCGGCAGGTCAGCGTCGTGGCTTCGTCGGGTGTGCTGGCGGAGGCACTGTCCACCGCGCTGCTCGTCGATCCATCTATTGATGTTTCGGACGTCGCGGCCCGCTGGGCCCGCGCGACGGGCGCCCAGGCCTCGGCGAAGGTTGTGGGCTTGGTGCGGGCGGAGCGATCAACGAGCGTTGCACTAGATGAGTAAGCAATGCACTAGATAGCACGGCATTGCACTGGCTAGTAGCTAGTGCAATGCTTCCCGAAATAGTGCAATGCTTCCCTATGTGGTGCATCGCTGCCTAAGGCTGAGCTGATATGGGGCACGGCTTGGGAGGAGTCCCGATGAGAGTATCGAACAGGGATTATCCACAGGCTTCATTATAGTGCGAGTTATCCACAGGTGTCGGTTGTGTGGGTGACGAGTGCGGCTCACATGAGGATCATCAATGTATGAGTATTCGATCGATGACGGTCCTGACATTGCCCTCACAGCGTGAGGGTACCGTTCAGCAACCATGTGCCGATACGTGTGTGTGGATTAGGAAAGGTTGCTACGTCCGTGTTGATAGCCCTGATGCGTTCACGACTATCTGGGATTCATGGGCGACAGTAGCCCAGGCCAGGCTCCTTGCGGTATGTGTCGGAGCGAAGCGGCAGGCTGTTCTCGTCGGTAATAGTGCCCTCGTTGCGCGTTCAATTCCATTGTGGGAGGCCAATCCGGATGTTGTGGCGTGGTTCGGTGTGCGACATGGAAAGCGACGATTGCCTCCTGTGAAAACGAAGGCAGCTACCGTTCCGCCGGTCTATGTCTACGCGACCACCAGTCGACCATCAGAAAACGCATTGGAAATCATAGACGGGCTTCGATGCGAATCTGTCATTGACGCGGTTGTGCGAATGGCTTGTCATTCAGAAGCTTTGAGTGCTTTCGTCGCAGCCTGCATGGTGTTGCGTCACGAGTCAGGCTTCTCGAAGTTTGCTCAAGATGAAGCCAGATGTCTGGCAGAAATGACCAAAGATAAGATGAAGGCACGTCTGATAGAACGGCGACGGTCGGCTACCTGCATTCCTTACAAGCGAGCGGAGAGAATCATAGATGCTGCCGACCCGGGCTGCGAGAACCCTGCCGAGGCTGCATTGCTGCAT